>Ga0182739_1000029_pt1 | contig 382180 bp, 367 predicted proteins | sample eDN5th30CBELigBY_FD_128873 | JGI IMG/M metagenome (GOLD analysis project Ga0182739, IMG submission 128873) | Enriched backyard soil microbial communities from Emeryville, California, USA - eDNA 5th pass 30_C BE-Lig BY (version 2) (version 2) | ecosystem: Environmental > Terrestrial > Soil >... | reverse complement strand
CTTCGGCGGCCGTCGTGCCACGACCGTGCCGCTAGTGGTGGAGGCACGCGATTGGGCGCACGGGGTCTACCTCGGCGCCACCATCTCGTCCGAGGCCACGGCGGCCGCCGAAGCCACCGTCGGGACGCTGCGACGCGACCCGTTCGCGATGGCGCCCTTCTACGGCTACAACGCGGCCGACCACTGGCAGCACTGGCTCGACATCGGTCGCCGCCTCCGCGCCTCCGGTGGCCGCGTGCCGCGGATCTTCCAGGTCAACTGGTTCCGCAAGGGCGCCGACGGCCGCTTCCTGTGGCCCGGTTTCGGCGAGAACTCGCGCGTGCTCGAGTGGATGTTCGAGCGCATCGAGGGCAAGGCGCCGGCCGCCGAGACGCCCATCGGCCTCGTGCCCGTCGAGGGCGGGCTCAACGTCGAGGGCCTCGACATCTCCGAGGCGGCGCTCGAGGAGCTGTTCCGCATCGACACCGAGGGTCTGCTCTCGGACGCCGAGAGCGCGGCGGAGTACTTCGCCGAGTTCGGGGGGCGGGTACCCGAGGAGCTGACGACCGAGATCGCGGCGCTCCGCGAGCGTCTGTCGAAGTAGCGCACCAGCAGCATCGAGCAGGGGGCCGGCCGCCAGGTCGGCCCCCTGCTCGTGTCAGCGCGCCGGGCTACAATCGCGACGGCTCCGCACCGCTCGAGAGGGAGCCTGGACCGTAGGCGCCGCGCGCCGGATGGAGGACGCGTTGACGCACCGATCGGGCCTCCGGACGTCGATCGTCGGACTGGCGCTCGGCGCGCTCCTCGCCGTCGCGGGCACCGCGACCGTCGCCTCGGCGGCCGAGCCGGTCGCGATCGGGACGGGCGCCGTCGTCGACGAGACGGGGCTCCTCGACGTCTCGCGCGCGCAGAACGCGATCGCGGAGCTGCGTGAGGACACCGGCATCCAGCTCCTCGTCGCGTTCGTCGACGACTTCGGCGGCGCCGAGCCGCAGGACTGGGCGAACGACACCGCGCGGCTGAGCGGCGCGACCGGTGACGACGACGTCGTGCTCGCCGTCGCCGTCGACATCAGCTCTTATTGGGTCTCGGTCGCCGAGGACTTCCGCTTCTCGGACGCTCAGCTCGCCGAGATCGAGGAGGGCTCGCTGCTGCCGGCACTGCGCTCGGGTGATTTCACGGGCGCGGTCATCGCGTACGCGCAGGCGCTCGGCGCCGCCGCGGCCCCGAGCTCGCCGCAGGCGCCTGGCGAGGTCGCACCCGCTGCGGGGGGCGGCATCGGCTGGGTCGTGTGGCTCGTCCTCGGTCTCATCGTGGTCGGCCTCGTCGTGTGGTTCATCGTGCGCGGCCGACGCCGACGGACGGCGGCGCGCGCGGCGGTGGAGAGCCAGGAGCAGCTCGAGCAGCGCGCCGGCCGTATGCTCGTGCAACTCGATGACGCGGTGCGCAGCGGCGAGCAGGAGCTCGGCTTCGCGCAGGCGCAGTTCGGCGACGGGGCGGCCGGCGAGTACCAGCAGACCCTCGAGGCGGCGAAGTCGGGCCTGCGCGAGGCGTTCGCGATCCAGCAGCGGCTCGACGACGCCTACCCCGAGCCGCCCGAGGAGGCGCGCGCGATGGTGCTGCGCGTCATCGACCTCGCGGAGGCGGCGGGCGCGCGCCTGCAGTCGCAGGCGAGCGCCTTCGACGATCTTCGCGAGCTCGAGCAGCGGCTGCCGTCGGCACTGCCGGATCTCGACACGGCGCATGCCGCTGCGTCCGCGCGCCTGCCGATGGCCCGATCGGCGCTCGCCGCGCTCGACGCGCGCTACGCGCCCGCGGCACTCGCCCCCGTGGCGGGCAACGTCGAGCAGGCCTCGGGGCTGCTCGACTTCGTCCGGGAGCGGCGCACGGCCGCCCAGGACGCGGTCGCGAGTGGCGCGACCGGCGAGGCGGCGCTCGCGGTGCGGGACGCGCAGGCGAGCCTCGTCCAGGTGGGCACGCTGCTCGACGCCGTCGACGCGACGACGAGCGCGCTCGATGCGGCCTCCGCGAGCCTCGAGCGAGCGCTCGCCGAGCTGCGGCAGGACATCGACGCGGCGGAGCGCCTCGACCCGGACCCGGCGATCGAGGGCCGGCTGCCCGAGGCGATCGTCGCCGCCCAGGCCGCGCTCGCCGCGGCCGACCCCCACTCCCCCGTCGACTCGATCGCGCGGATCCAGCACGCCAACGACGCGCTCGACCAGGTCTTCGCGGCCGTCCAGGGCGAGCAGGTCGCGTTCGACCGCGCGCGGGCGCAGGTCGACGCGACCCTCGCCGCGGCGCGGGCGGCGGTGACGAACGCGATGCAGTTCGTCTCGACGCGGCGCGGCGGGATCGGGAGCGCGGCGCGCACGCGCGTCGACCAGGCCGACGCCTCGCTGCAGCAGGCGATGGCGCTCGCGCCAAGCGATCCGGTCGGCGCGATCCGCGCCGCCCAGCGCGCGCAGCAGCTCGCCGACGACGCCTACCGCTCGGCGCAGCACGACGTCGACGACTTCCGCAGCGGCTGGCCCTCGGGCGGCGGGGGCGGGATCGGCGGCGGCATCGACTTCGGCAGCGTCCTCGGCGGGGTGCTCGGCGGCATGATCGGCAGCGGGATGCGCGGCGGCGGGGGCGGGGGCTGGTCCTCCGGCGGCGGCATCTTCGGCGGCGGGCGCTCGTCCGGCTCGCGCGGCGGGGGCGGCGGATGGTCCTCCGGCGGGCGCCGCAGCGGCGGATCGTCTGGCGGACGTCGAGGCGGCGGCGGTAGATTCTGACCGTCGCTCCAAACCGGATCGGAACCTCAGCGGAAAGGCACGGCAACCATGGCCAAGCAGTCGATCTTCGGACGCATCGGGCAGCTCCTCAAGGCGAATGTCAACGCCCTCATCGACGCGGCTGAGGACCCGCAGATCATGCTCGACCAGCTCGTGCGCGACTACGACAGTGCGCTCGCCGACGCCGAGTCGGCCATCGCGACGACGATCGGCAACCTCCGGCTCATGGAGCAGGACCACGCGGAGGACCTCGAGGCGGCGGCCGACTGGGGCCGCAAGGCGCTCGCGGCGAGCACCCGCGCCGACCAGTTCCGTGCGCAGGGCGACCAGGCGAGCGCCGACAAGTTCGACAACCTCGCGAAGGTCGCGCTCGGCAAGCAGATCGCCGAGGAGAACGAGGCGAAGGCCGTCGAGCCGACGATCGCCTCGCAGACCGAGGTCGTCGACAAGCTCAAGGCGGGCCTCGAGGGCCTGCGCGGCAAGCGTCAGGAGCTCGTGGCCAAGCGCGACGAGCTCGTCGCCCGCGCGAAGGCGGCGGCCGCGCAGGCGCAGGTCGCCGACGCGATCAAGTCGATCGACGTCATGGACCCCACGAGCGACCTCGGGCGCTTCGAGGAGAAGATCCGCCGCGAGGAGGCTCGCGTGCTCGGGCAGCAGGAGATCGCGGCGTCGACCCTCGACGCGCAGTTCGAGGCGCTCGAGGACAACGATCGGGCGATCGAGATCGAGGCCCGGCTCGCCGAGCTCAAGGTGGCCCAGCAGAAGGCCATCGGCGCTGATTGAGTCGACGCTCTTCGACTCGCTGCGCTCGCTTAGGGACCCGTTGCGGCTCCCTGAGCGAGCCCTGAGGGCGAGTCGAAGGGTGGCGCTGCGCCTCGCGCTGAGCCCCGCGCTCACGATCCCCGGCTACTGGATCGCGACCGGCGCGGGGCTCGCCTGGGGTGCGGTGCTCGGCCGCGCCCGGCTGCATCGCCGCGGCGGCATGCTCGTCGCCGACGCGCTGCCGGCGTGGGCCTTCGGCCGCGGCGGCACGACGATCGGCGGCGTCTTCCTCACCTCGCGCACGGTCGACGCACGCGTCATCCGGCATGAGCGGGTGCATCGGGCGCAGTGGCGGCGGTTCGGGCTCGCCTTCATCCCGCTCTATCTGGCGGCGGGGCGGGACCCGCTGCGCAACCGCTTCGAGATCGAGGCGGGGCTCGCCGACGGCGGCTACGTCCCGCGGGATCCCGCCGCGCCTACTTCTTGAGGGAGCGCTGCAGGAAGATCGTGCCGAGCCAGCGGTCGAACTTGTAGCCGACGCGGCCCATGCGCCCGATCTCCTTGAACCCGAGCTTCTCGTGCAGCGCGATCGAGCCCTCGGCGCCGTGGTCGGCGACGACCGCCACGATCTCGCGGAAGCCGGCGGCCTGGGCGCGCTGGATGAGCTCCGTCAGGAGCGCCCGGCCGATGCCCTTCCCGGTCGCCGCCGGGCCAAGGTAGATGGCGTCCTCGACGGTGAAGCGATAGGCGGAGCGGTCGCGGTAGGCGGACAGGTACGCGAAGCCGAGGATCTCGCCCCCGGGGCTCTCGGCGACGATCCACGGCCAGCCGTGCTTCTGCGCCTTCGTGAACTTCGCGCGGTACTGCGCGTGGGTCAGCAGCTCCTCGTCGAACGTCACGGTCGAGTTCTCGACGTAGTAGTTGTAGATCGCCCGGCAGTGCGGCATGTCGGCGAGCTCGGCGTCGCGAATCGTGAAGCCGGTCGCCGGCACGGGGTCGGGACGACGCATCTTCGCCGCGCGGAGGGCTCGCTTCGGGTCGTACTCCTCGTCCACCAGCACCATCTCCTCACCTTACGTCGCGGGCAGCCGCCAGTCGACGGGGGCGCCGCCCTGTGCGACGAGCAGCTCGTTGGCGCGGGAGAACGGCTTCGAGCCGAAGAACCCCGAGGACGCCGACAGCGGGGACGGGTGCGGGGAGCGGATGCTCGGGACGTCGCCGAGCATCGGCTGCAGCGTCGCCGCGTCGCGCCCCCACAGGATCGCGACGAGCGGGCCGCCACGGGCCGCGAGCGCGCGGATGGCCTGCTCGGTGACGGCCTCCCAGCCCTTGCCGCGGTGCGAGCCGGCATTGCCGGCCTGGACGGTGAGGACCCGGTTGAGCAGCATGACGCCGTGCTCGGCCCACGCGGTCAGGTCGCCGTGCGCCGCGGGTTCGATCCTGAGGTCGTCGCGCAGCTCCCGGTAGACGTTCTGCAGGGAGCGCGGCAGGGGGCGCACGGAGCGTTCGACGGCGAAGGAGAGCCCGATGGGGTGGCCCGGGGTCGGGTAGGGGTCCTGCCCGACGATGAGCACCCGGACGCGATCGAGCGGGTAGGTGAACGCGCGCAGGATGTGGTCACCGGCCGGCAGGGTCTCGCGCCCCGCCTCGTGCTCGGCGCGCAGGAACTCCCCCATCGCCGCGACCTGTCCTGATACGGGCGCGAGCGCGGCTGCCCACCCCGGGTCGACGAGCTCGGACAGCGGCTTCGGCACGCTGCGAGCCTAATGAAGTGGACGCGAATGGCTGCCCTGGCCGCGGAGGAAGGGCCATTTGCGCCTGCTCCAGCCGATCAGACCGGCGGCCGGGATGTCGCTCGCGAGCTCCCGGTTCGACTCGCCGAATCGCGCCCAACTCAGGATCTCGCGTCCGGTCCCCGCCAGGCCGATACGCTACCCGCCATGACGCTTCCGGAGGCGCGCAGCGGGGTCGCCTCGCCCGTCGCGCCAAGCAGCTCCTTCGCCCGCACGACGTTCCGGATCATCGGGTGGCTGTTCTGCCTCGAGCTCGTCAGCGGCATCCTCCAGGGCTACTACGTGCCGCTCGTGCCGCAGCTCGTGGATCACCTCGGCATCACCGACGCGGAGTTCAACTGGTTCGAGGCGGGCCAGCTGCTCGTCTCAGCGCTCTCGGTGCCGCTCCTGGCGAAGCTCGGCGACATGTTCGGCCACAAGCGCATGCTGCTCATCTCGACCGCCCTGACGCTCGTCTTCACCTGGTGGCTGGTCGTCGCGGGCGACTTCACGTCGTTCCTCGTCGCCTGGTCGTTCATGGGCTTCTACGCGGTGTGGCTGCCGCTCGAGGTCGCGCTCATCTTCGACCGGGGTCGTTCGACGGGGGTGGGCGCCGCGACGACGCGGCGCGCCGCGGGCACCCTCGTGCTCGCGCTGCAGCTCGGCGCGATCGCGGGCGCGCTGCTCGGCCGTCGCGTGTTCAGCTGGACGGACGAGAGCGTGCCGTTCACGCTCGCGATGCCGGCGATCGCCGTCACACTCGTGTTCTTCGCGATCCTGTTCGGGGTCCCGGAATCGAAGCCCATCCCGGGGCGCACGCTCGACTGGCAGGGCTTCGTGCTGCTCGGTCTCGCGCTCGTCGGCGTCACGGCGGGTCTGCGCTTCATGTCGCTCAACGGCCCGGGGGCCTGGTGGCCGTGGGCCATCGTCGCGATCGGCGTGCTCCTGCTGCTGCCGTTCGGCTGGTGGGAGCTGCGGCACAGGGACCCGGCGATCGATCTGCGGGTGCTCCGGCGGCGCACGATGTGGCCCGTGCAGCTCACCGCGGGCCTCGTCGGCATCTCGCTGCTCGGCGCCCAGGTGCCGCTCGCGACCTTCGCGGCGACGAATCCGGGCGAGATCGTCGAGGGGCGCGCACTCGGGTACGGGCTGGGGCTCGACGACACCTCGCTCGTGATCGGCGGCTACATCCTGTCGCTCGCCGTCGGCGCGCTGCTGTTCGCGATCTTCTCCAAGCGCATCTCGCCGCGGATCGTGCTCATCGTCGCGACGTTCCTCGTGGCGACCGGCTATTTCGCGCTCATCCCGCTGCACGACTCGCTCGCGGTCTTCCTGCCACCGCTCATCGTCGCGGGCCTCGGCTGCGGTGCGCTCGTGGCGGCGCTGCCGGCGACGGCGGCCGCCGCCGCGCCGCTCGGGCAGACGGGGATCGCGGCCGCGCTCACGAACACGACGAAGACGATCGGCGGCTCATTCGCCTCGACCGTGTTCGGGATCGTACTCGCGGCGGGCATCTCCTCGGCGGCGACGACCGCGGCGAGCCTGTCGGGGTATCTGACGGTGTGGGCGATCTGTGGGGGCGGTGCGCTTGTCGCGGCGGTGTTGCTGTTCCTCGTGCCGAAAGACGCGTTCGGGGAGCCGCTGAACGACCGCGCTTGACAAGCGCCATGTTCGATGGTTCATTAGTTGAGTAATGAACCACCGAAGGAGCGTGTCCCATGGATGAGGGGCGTCCGATCTACAGCCAGGTCGCTGAGCAGATCGAGAACGACATCATCGCCGGCGCGCTGCCCGAGGACACCCAGGTCCCCTCGACCAACGAGTTCGCGGCGTTCTTGCGCATCAACCCGGCGACCGCCGGCAAGGGCATCAACCTGCTCGTGGACGAGGGGATCCTCTACAAGAAACGAGGCATCGGCATGTTCGTCAGTCCGGGCGCTCGGGACCGGCTCGTCGCCGCGCGACGCGATCGCTTCCGCAGCCAGTACGTCACCCCCCTCCTCGCGGAGGCCGCCAAGCTCGGCATCCCCGCCGACCAGGTCGCCGCGATGATCCGCAGTGACGATCGGAGTGCACGATGAACGCCGTCGCGCGCGTCACCGGCGTCACCAAGCGATACGGTTCGCTCAACGCGGTCGACGACGTCAGCTTCGAGCTCGAGGCCGGGCGCGTCTACGGGCTCCTCGGGCGCAACGGCGCCGGCAAGACGACGCTCATGTCGCTGCTGACCGGCCAGGACTTCGCGTCCGAGGGCCGCATCGAGGTCTTCGGGCGCACGCCCGTCGAGCACGCCGGCGTCCTCGACCAGCTGTGCTTCATCCGCGAGAGCCAGCGCTACCCCGACGACTTCGAGCCGCGGCACGTGCTGCGATCGGCCCAGTGGTTCTTCCCCAACTGGGATGCCGAATTCGCGCAGCAGCTCGTCGAGGAGTTCCGACTTCCCGTCAAGCGCAAGATCAAGAAGCTCTCGCGCGGCCAGCTCTCCGCCGTCGGCGTCATCGTCGGGCTCGCCTCGCGCGCACCGCTGACGTTCTTCGACGAACCATACCTCGGGCTCGACGCCTCCGCGCGACAGCTGTTCTACGACCGGCTGCTCGCCGACATCGCGCAGCGCCCGCGCACCGTCGTGCTCTCCACGCACCTGATCGACGAAGTCGCGGACCTGCTCGAGCACGTCCTCGTCATCGACCGGGGTCGGCTCATCGTCGACGCCGACGCCGAGGAGCTGCGCGGCACGGCGGCGGCGCTCGTCGGCCCAGCGGCCGCCGTCGACGCGTTCATCGCCGGCCGCGAGGTCCTGCACCGCGACGGTATCGGCGGCCTCGCCACCGCGACCGTCGGCCGCCTCACCGAGGCGGAGCGCGCCGAGGCGGCCGCGGCCGGCCTCGAGCTCGCACCCGTATCCCTTCAGCAGCTCGTCGTACGACTGACGGGCGCCACCGAGTCGGAGGCATCAAACCGATGAGTACCGCAGCCACCGCCGTCGCGATCCCCGCGACCGCGCACCCGAACCGCGTCCTCGCGGTCTTCAAGCTCCACTTCGTCAATCCCGTGACGGTCGCCTGGATGCCGCTCGGCATCTACGGGCTGATCTTCGCGATGAACTGGCTCATCTGGCTCATCATCAGCGTCTCCGCGAGCGACGGCGGCGACGGGATGAGCGAGGGCACCACATGGAGTGGTGCAAGCATGTTCATCTTCGTCTGGCTGCTCGTCATCGCCGTCCAGGCGATGAACCGGACCTTCCACTTCGCGCTCGGCTTCGGCGCGACCAGGCGCGACTACTACCTCGGCACGCTCGCCGCGCTCGTCCTCTCGGCCGCCGGGTGGGCGATCCTCTTCGGGATCCTCGGAATGATCGAGGACGCGACGGACGGCTGGGGTCTCGGCGGCCACATGTTCGCCTCCGTCTACTTCGGCGATGACGGTCCCCTCGCGCGCACCTGGTACGTGTTCCTGCTCATGCTGTTCTTCACGGCGCTCGGGCTCGTCGCCGGCTCGCTCTTCGTCCGCTGGCGCACGCTCGGACTCATCGCGTTCTTCGCCGTCTTCGGGCTCCTCGTCATCGGCGGGATCGCCTGGATCGCACTGACGAACTCCTGGGCCGCCGTGGGCTCGTTCTTCGTCACCCTCGGATTCGCCGGCTCCTACCCGCTGCTGCTCGTCCCCATTGCGATCGGCGCGCTGCTCGGCTACGTGGCGCTGCGCCGCGCGACCGCGAGGAGCTGACCGGAATCAGGCCTGGACGCGCAGCGGCCCCCGGTGGATCTTGTACTGGGCCGACTGCGCGACCGGCTTGACCGTCACGAGGTCGAGGTCGATGTGCGCCGGGCGCGAGCAGGCGTGCACGATCTCGACCGCGACATCGTCGGCGCTCAGCTCGTGGACGCCCTCGTACACGGCGTCGGCCCGCGCCTGATCGCCCTCGAAGCGCACGAGCGAGAACTCGGTGCTGACCATTCCCGGTGCCACCTCGATGACGCGGATCGGCTCGCCCGAGAGCTCGAGCCGCAGCACCGCGTTGACCGCTCGCGCCGCGAACTTCGCCGCGTTGTAGCCGCCGCCCTGCTCGTAGGGCGTGTAGGCGGCGACGGAGGTGATGTTGACGATGCTCGCCGCATCCTCGACCGTGACGCCCGGCGAGTCGGCGACGCTGCGACGCAGGACCGGGAGCATCGCGGCGGTGACGAGCTTGAGCCCGATGACGTTGACCTCGTACATGCGACGCCACTCGTCGGCGGAGGAGTGCTCGACGCTCCCGAGGCCGAAGGCGCCGCCGGCGTTGTTGACGAGCACATGCGCCCCGCCGAGCTCCGCGGCACGCGCGGCGATCCGTGCGGCGTCCTCCTCGCTCGTGACGTCGGCGGTGAGCACCTCCGCGCCGGTCTCGGCCGCGAGCGCCTCGAGCCGCTCGGTGCGCCGGGCGACGCCGAGCACCTCCCACCCCGCAGCTCGGAACCGGCGGACCGTCGCCGCTCCGATCCCGCTCGACGCACCCGTGACTACCGCTCGCCGCACCATGCGGACCACCTTCCCATCTCTACCCGTGGAACTCCGGAAGTCGCTTCGGCAGCGTGAACACGAGCGCGAACGCGAGGATCGCGAGCACCGCGCCCACACCGACGGCGGCGACGACGCCGGCACTCGCCCCCGTGCTCGCGCTCACCCCGAAGAAGGTCGCCGCGACGATCGCGATGCCGATCGCGGCGCCGAGTCGCTGCACCGTCGAGACGACGCCCGATGCGGCGCCCGCCTCGGCGGGATCGACCGTCACGACGATGAACTGCGTGTTCGGCGCGATGAAGAACCCGGTGCCGAAGCCGATGATCACGGTCGGCGCGAGGACCGTCAGCCAGTCGGTGTGCTCGGCCGGCACGAGCAGCACGACGCCGCCGAGCCAGAGCAGCCCGAGCGCGACGGCGGCCGCGCCCACGACGAGGACGCCGCGGCCGAAGCGATGCGTCGCGCGCTCGCTGATGACGGCGCCGACGGCGCTCGCGAGCGCGTTCGGGACCATCATGAGTCCCGTCTCGAGCGCCGAGTAGCCGAGCGCGTTCTGCCAGTAGATGGAGAGCACGAAGAAGATCGCGGTGAAGGCCGCGAAGAAGGCCATGCCGTTGACGACCCCGCCCGTGAACGAGCGGTGCGCGAAGAGCCGCGGCGGCACGAGCGGCGCCCGATCGCCGCGCTCGACCCGGCGCTCCCAGGCGAAGAACCCGACGAGCACCGCCGCCCCGATGACGACGAGCCCCCACGTCCAGGCGGGCCAGCCGCCCTCCGAGGACTGCACGAGCGGGAGGATGATCGCGACGAGGCCGACGGTGACGAGGAGGATGCCGAACGGATCGAGCCCCGCGCGCTGCTGGCCCGGCACCCGGCCGCGCGGCAGCAGGGCGAGCCCGGCGGCGAAGAGCACGACGCCGATCGGCACGTTGATGAAGAAGATCCAGCGCCAGCCGCCCTCGGCGCCGAGCGTCTCGATCAGGATGCCGCCGACGAGCGGGCCGAGCGCGGTCGTCACGCCGATCACCGCGCCCATGAGCCCGAACGCGCGCCCGCGGGCCCGCCCCGAGTAGAGGACCTGGATGAACGACGTGACCGTCGGGTAGAAGATGCCGCCGCCGAGCCCCTGCACGACGCGGGCGACGACGAGCTCGTCGGCGCTGCCCGCGAGCCCGCACCACAGGCTCGCGAGCGTGAAGACGACGAGCCCCACGAGGAAGACGGGCTTGTGCCCGATGCGGTCGCCGAGCCGACCCGCGGGGATGAGCGAGATGCCGCTCGCGAGCGTGTAGCCCGTGACGATCCAGGACAGCTGCGCGTCGTTGGCGCCGAGGGAGGACTCGAAGGCGGGCAGCGCGACGTTGACGATGGTCGTGTCGAGCATGACCATGCAGATGCCGACGATGACGATCGCGAGTGCGAGGCCGCTTCGCCCCGCACCGCCCTTGGTCACCTCGGCAGCCTATCGGCTCGCGTTCACTCCGACTTCACACCGGACCCGCTCGGTCAGCGGCCCGAGACGAGCTCGTCACGGCGTTCTGCCACCTGCTTCGGGAGCGCCCAGACGAGACAGAACGCGATGACCGCGCCGATCGCGGCCGACAGCAGCGCCCAGCGTGCGCTCGAGGTGAACGCCGCGGCGAGGGCGGTTCGCACCGCGGCCTCCCCCTGGGGTCCCGCCGCGGCGATCGCGCCGGTGTCGAGCGTGCCGAAGAGCACGGCGCCGACGATCGCGACGCCCGCGGCGGCGCCGATGCGCTGGACCGTGTTGATGACGCCTTGGGCCGCGCCGGCCTCCTCGCGGGTCACCGTCGCGACGATGAACTGGATGTTCGGCGCGATGAAGCAGCCGTTGCCGAAGCCGGCGACGACGAGGGGCACGCAGATGAACCAGAGCGTCATCTGCGCGGGGTCGACGATCGAGACGACGAGCCAGAGGGCGATGAAGCCGACCGCGACGCTCGCGGTGCCGAGCACGAGCACCCCGCGGCCGAGCCGGCGCGAGAGGCGCTCGCTGAGCGCGGCGCCGACGACCGCGCCGATCGAGAACGGCAGCACCGCGAGACCCGACTCGAGCGCGCTGTAGCCGAGTCCGGTCTGCCAGTAGAGCGCGATGACGAAGAAGATGCTCGTGAACGACGCGAAGTAGACGAAGCCGAGCAGCACACCGCCCGTGAACGAGGGGTGGGCGAAGAGCCGGGGCGGCACGAGCTGCGTGCGGCCGCGTCGGGCGCGGCGCAGCTCCCAGGCGCCGAACGCGGCGAGCACGAGGGCGCCGAGCACCATCGAGACCCAGGTCCACCACGGCCAGTCGAGCTCCTCCCCCTCGATGAGCGGGACGAGGATCGCGACGAGGCCGAGCGCGACGAGCACGAGTCCCAAGCCGTCGAAGCCGCGCTCGCCGCGCCCTTCGGCGCCGCGCGGGAGCAGCACGATCGCGCCCACGAGCGCGACGAGGCCGACCGGCAGGTTGACGAAGAAGATCCAGCGCCACCCGTCCTGCTCGCCGAACGCCTCGATGAGCAGGCCGCCGACGAGCGGGCCGATCGCGGTGAAGACGCCGATCGCGGCGCCGAGCACCGCGAAGGCGCGCCCTCGGGCGCGGCCGTCGAACAGCAGCTGGATGAACGCCCCGATCGCGGGGAAGAACAGGCCGCCGCCGAGGCCCTGGATGACGCGCGCGACGACGAGCTGGGTGCCGTCTGCCGCGAGGCCGCACCACAGGCTCGCGAGGGTGAAGAGCACGATGCCGGTGACGAAGACGGTCTTGTGGCCGATGCGGTCGCCGAGTCGGCCCGCAGGGATGAGGGTGAGCCCGCCCGCGAGCGAGTAGCCGGAGACGATCCAGGCGAGCGTCGCCTCGTCGGCGCCGATCGAGGCGCGCAGCGTCGGCAGTGCGACGTTGACGATCGTCACGTCGAGCATCATCATCGCCGCGCCGAGGATGAGGGACACGAGCGCCGCCCGCGCCCGCAGCGGGGAGTTGGCCTGGGTCACGGCGGATCAGCGTAGACCCGCGCGGCTGAACACCGGAGTGTTACCTCCCGAGTCGGCGATGTTTGCCCGCCGCCGCGCCGCTTTCTATGCTCTCTGGGAGTCGGCGAGCGCCGATGCGAATCCCGACACGAAAGAGGAAGCCATGTCCGACTGGGGCTTCGAGACCAAGCAGGTTCACGCCGGCGCCGCGCCCGACCCGACGACGCACGCCCGCGCGACGCCGATCTACCGGACGACCTCGTACGTGTTCGACTCGACCGAGCACGCCGCGAAGCTCTTCGCGCTCGCGGAGTTCGGCAACATCTACACCCGCCTCATGAACCCGACGACCGATGTGCTCGAGCAGCGCGTCGCGGCGCTCGAGGGCGGCACGGCCGCCCTCGCGGTCGCGTCGGGCTCCTCGGCGATCACCTACGCCGTGCTCAACATCGCCTCGAGCGGCGACCACATCGTGTCCTCCTCGAGCATCTACGGCGGCACCTACAACCTCTTCAAGTACACGCTCGCGAAGCTCGGCATCGAGGTCACGTTCGTCGAGGACCAGGACGACGCCGCGGAGTGGGAGGCCGCCATCCGGCCGAACACGAAGCTGCTCTTCGCCGAGACGATCGGCAACCCGAGGATCAACGTGCTCGACATCGCGAAGGTCGCGGACATCGCCCACGCGCACGACCTCCCGCTCATCGTCGACAACACGATCGCGACGCCGTACCTCATCCGCCCGTTCGAGCACGGCGCCGACGTCGTCGTCCACTCCGCGACGAAGTTCCTCGGCGGCCACGGCACGGTCATGGCGGGCGTCATCGTCGACGGCGGCAAGTTCGCCTGGTCGCAGCACGTCGACAAGTTCCCGGGCCTGACCGAGCCGGACCCCTCGTACCACGGCGCGAGCTACACGACGGTGCTCGGCGACGCGATCGCGTACGTCATCAAGATCCGCGTCCAGCTGCTGCGCGACACGGGCGCGTCGCTCGCGCCCGACTCGTCGTTCTCCGTGCTCCAGGGCATCGAGACGCTGAGCCTGCGGATCGAGCGCCACACGCGCAACGCGCAGGAGATCGCGGAGTGGCTCGAGAACCACCCCGACGTCGCGAGCGTCAACTACTCGGGCCTGCCGTCCAGCCCCTGGTACGAGGCGGCGAACCGCTACGCCCCCAAGGGCGTCGGCGCGGTCCTCTCGTTCGAGCTGAAGGGCGGCGTGGAGGCCGGCAAGGCGCTCGTGGAGAACGTCGAGCTGTTCAGCCACCTCGCCAACATCGGTGACGTGCGCAGCCTCATCATCCACCCCGCGTCGACGACGCACTCGCAGCTGACCCCCGAGCAGCAGCTCACGACCGGCGTCACGCCGGGCCTCGTGCGGCTCTCGGTCGGCATCGAGGACGTCGAGGACCTCAAGGCGGACCTCGAGCTCGGCTTCGCGGCCGCGCGCGCGAAGTCCGCGGCCTCCGCCGCGTCGTAGCGCTCGCGCGCGACCGGTCAGAATGGTCACACGCGGTCGAACGGGGGTGAGCTGACATGGACCACGGTCTTGGTTCCCTGTCGGAGGACTCCTACCCGTCCGCGTTCATCACCGACGCGAACGTCCGCGAGCTCGCGGGCAAGCCGCCCGCGACCGGCGGCTGGCGCGAGGGCGATCACCCCGGTGACCGGCGATTCGCGAGCCTCGGCGCGTTCGACTTCGAGCGCGGCGGCCGGCTGGCGAACCTCCGCGTCGCATACGAGACGTTCGGCACCCTCGATGCGGACCGCACCAACGCGGTCCTCGTCTGCCACGCCCTGACCGGCGACTCGCACATCACCGGCGAGGCCGGGCCCGGCCATCCGACGGGCGGCTGGTGGGCGGACGTCGTCGGACCGGGCCTGGCGCTCGACACCGACCGCTGGTACGTCGTCGTGCCGAACATGCTCGGCGGCTGCCAGGGCACGACGGGTCCCGTGAGCTTCGCGCCGGACGGGCGCGAATGGGGGGCGCGCTTCCCGTTCACGACGATCCGCGACCAGGTCGCCGCGCAGGCCGCACTCGCCGACCACCTCGGCATCGATCGTTGGGCGCTCGTCGTCGGCGGCTCGATGGGCGGCATGCAGGCGCTCGAGTGGGGCGTCAGCGAGCCCGAGCGCGTCGAGCGGCTCGCGATCCTCGCGGCGCCCGCCATCACGACCGCCGACCAGATCGCGCACAACGCGCTCCAGGTCGAGGCGATCCACACCGATCCCGCGTTCAACGACGGCGACTACTACGAGGCGCTCGACGGCGAGGGGCCGCACCGCGGTCTCGCGCTCGCCCGGCGCATCGCGCTCCTCGACTACCGCTCCCCGCACGAGCTCAACGAGCGCTTCGACCGCAGCTGGCAGTCCACCCGCTCACCGCTCGGCGAGGGCGGCCGCTACGCGGTGGAGTCCTACCTCGACTTCCAGGGCAACAAGTTCCCCCGTCGCTTCGACGCGAACAGCTACATCACCGTCGCCACCGCGATGAGCTCGCACGACGTCGGCCGCGACCGCGGCGGGGTCGAGGCGGCGCTTGCGCGCGTCACCATGCCGACGCTCGTCCTCGCGATCGACTCGGACCGGCTCTTCCCGGTCGCGGACCAGGAGCGCATCGCGGCGGCCGCGCCGGGGAACATCGACGGAACGCGCCCGCATCTGATCGAGAGCGAGTTCGGTCACGACGCGTTCCTCATCGAGTCCGACGTCGTGGGGGCCCAGCTGCGCCGGCTGATCGCCCACTGAGGCCCCGGGATGCCGGGGACCGCGATGCGGCCCCCGGCGTTGTCCCCCTGGGTGCAATGCCCCTCTGTCTCAGCACAGTAGTTCGAGTCGTCCCGCTCTGGACCGACCCCAGTAAGGGGGACAGCCGGTCTTCGCCGTCCTCTGGTGCATGATGAGAACGGCATGGATCAGATCCAGGTGAAGCGTGACCGCCTGCTGCGGCAGGCGGCCAGGGTGTATGGCCTCGCGGGCCTCATCGCCGCCTTCGCGGTGCTCGCGACCCCCGCCTCGTGGGGCCAGCTCGCGTTCTGGACAGCCATCCCGTTCTTCGTCATGGCGATCGTCTGCGCCACGATGCTGCAGAGCGGGCGGACGCTGCGCTGGGCGGGCGGTCTGCTCGCCTGCGCGATCGCGATCACGCTCGTCATCACCTTCGTCACGCCCGAGCACTCCGGGTCCACGGGGCTCTCGCTCGTCCCCCTGCTCGGCGCCGCGGTGCCCGGCACGCTCATGGCCCTGCTCGCCTATCGGCGCGGCTGGTGCTGGTACTGGCTCGGCTGCCTCGCCGGCATCGGGGCGGGCGCGATCGCGATCTCGCCGGCCAACCGACTCATCGTCGTCGGCGTGCTCGTGCTCGGCTGCGTGCTCGCGCACGCGGTCGGCTATCTGCTTTCCTCCTCGATCCCTCCGGCGCTGCGCCAGGTCGCCGAGGTGGGTCGGGCGCACCGGGCAGAACGCCAGGCGAGCGAGCTCGAGGCGCACCGCCGGCAGAACGCGCGACTGCTGCACGACACCGTCCTCGCAACGCTGACACTCCTCGCCCACTCCGGGCGCGGCGTATCCGAGGAGGCCCTGCGGGAGCAGGCGCGCAACGACGCGCACCTGCTGCGCCAGCTGCGCCTCGGCGAGCCGCTCTTCGCGCTGCCGGAGGCGGGCTATCAGCCCGAGCTCGTCGAGGAGACGACCCTCGGCACGACGCTCGACTCCGTCAAGCAGCGCTTCGACCAGCTCGGGCTCGACGTGAGCTGGCACGGCTCGGCCCGGCTCATGCTGCCGCCCGGCGTGCTCGACGGCTTCCTCTTCGCGATCAGCGAATGTCTGGAGAACGTCCGGCGCCACAGCGGCGTCGTGCTCGCGCACGTGACGATCACCGAGGACGATCGTGTCGTGCGCGCGATGGTCACGGACGCGGGCCGCGGCTTCGAGGTCGACGCGGTCGGCAGCGAACGGCTCGGCATCAAGGAGTCGGTCGTCGCGCGGCTCGCCGAGCTCGGCGGCAGCGCACGGCTCTTCTCCTCGCCCGGCGCCGGCACGACCGTGCTCCTGGAGGTGCCGAGGTGACGGCCATCGCGGAGCGCGCGAGCGGCCGACGGCACGCCGCGATCGGCACGCGACGGCTTTGGCTCGGGACGACGATCATCCTCGCATTCCAGATCGTCTTCGACTTCGCGAACACGATCGAGCGGCTCGACGTCTACCGCGACATCGTCCCGGTCTTCACCGGCTGGGCCGTGCTCATCGTCGTCGACGCCGCGATCGTCGTCGTCACGCGCGTGCTCGGCGAGCACCTGCCGAACTGGCTCTTCGCCCTCTGGTACTCGGCGCTCGCCCTCGTGATCGCGCTCGATCTGACCGCAGCCTGGGGCGCGCCCAACCCGGCCGACACGCTCACCGTCGGCCTGTCGGCGAGCCTCTCGCTCGTGCTCGCCCTCGTGACGCGCTCGACGCTCCAGATCTTCCTCTCGGCCGTCGGGCTCGCCGTCGGCACCGCCGTCGCATGGATCTTCATGGGCGGCTATCAGCAGGCCGTCGTCCACGAGACGGTCTACACGCTCTGCGTCATGCTCTTCCCCGTGCTCGTCGCCGCGCTCATCACCGGCAGCTTCCGCCGCCTCATGCGGCGCGAGACCGAGGAGATGCTCTCCCACTCCGCGATCGCCGCTCCGCGGCTCACGGTCGGCATCGAAGCCTCCGAGCAGCTCGCCCGTCTCGACCTCGCCGCCGAGAGCCTGCTCAGCGCCGTCGCCGACGGCCGGATGCGTCTGCCGCTGACGGAGGAGGTCGCCCGGCGCGCCGGCAGCCTTGCGACGGAGCTGCGCCTGCACCTCCTGGAGAGCCGCAGCAAGACGTGGCTCGGCCTCGCGATCGAGGAGTCGAGGCTGCTGAGCGAGCAGGTCCGTGTCGAGGACCCGAACTCGTCCGCCGGCCTGCTCAACACCCGACAGCGAGCCGCCCTGCTGTCGGCGCTCTGGCTGCTGCACGACGAGCGCAGCGTCTCCAAGCGCTCGCCGCAGGAGCAGATCGTCCTCGCGTTCAGCTCGCCGAGCCGGACGATGCAGACCGACCACTTCGAGGCGATCTCGATCCGCGTCGACGTCCCCGGCTCCACCCGGATGATGATCGATCCGGGTGTCTGGGAGCACTTCGCCCGCGTCGGGCGCTACCGCGAGGCGCTCGACGGCCTCGGCATGCGAATCGACATCCACTGCCTCGTTCCAGCACCGCGCGGGCCCTCGCGTGGTAGAACGGACTCCTGAAGGGGACCCGATGACCATCAAGCTCGCGATCGTCGACGATCACCGCATGCTGCTCGGTGCGCTGACTGAGTGGCTGCGCAACGCCGCGAGCGACATCGAGCTCGTCGCGGCGGTGCCCACCTGGCCCGAGCTGGTCTCGCACCCGTCCTTCCCGATGGACATCGTGCTGCTCGACGTCGACCTCAAGGACAACATCCCGGTCAGCGTCAAGATCTCGCTGCTCAAGTCCGCCGGCGTCACCGCGGTGCTCATGAGCACCTACTCCGAGCCGTCGATCATCCGAGAGGCCCTCGCCGCCGGCGCCCTCGGATACCTCGTGAAGACCGAGGACGCCGAGATGATCATCGAGGCGCTGCGGACCGCGGCGCAGGGCGACGTCTTCATCTCGGCCGAGCTCGACCTCGCCGTCAACGGCGGTCCCGACACCTCCTCGCCGCGACTGTCCGCGCAGGAGCGACGTGTCATGGCGCTGTACGCGACGGGCGAGCCGGTCAAGTCGGTCGCCTACCAGCTGCAGATCTCCGAGGAGACCGCGAAGAGCTACCTCAAGCGGATCCGCGAGAAGTACCGCGCCTACGGGATCGACGTCGGGACGAAGGTCGCGCTGCGGATGCAGGCCATCCAGGACGGGATCCTCATCGGCAACGACGCGACGCTGCCGACCGACCTGTAGTGGCGATCGGCACGCCCGCGACGGTCGCGCTCACCCGCGCGGGCATCGCGTTCGTCGCGCACGAGTACGACGCCGCGTCCGCGAACGGCGCCTCGGCCGGGCGGGGAGCCGGCTACGGCCTCGAGGCTGCGAGCGCCCTCGGCGTCGACCCGGACCGGGTCTTCAAGACACTCCTCGCCGAGGTCGACTCGGTCGGCCTCGTCATCGGGATCGTGCCGGTCTCGGGCACCCTGGACCTCAAGGCGCTCGCCGCGGCCGCGGGCGGCAAGCGCGCGGCGATGGCCGCGGCCGACGTCGCCGAGCGCAAGACCGGCTACGTCGTCGGCGGGATCTCCCCCGTCGGACAGAAGACGTCGCTGCCCGCGTTCCTCGACGAGACCGCGCAGCTGTGGCCGAGCGTGTACGTGAGCGGCGGGCGCCGAGGCTTCGACATCGAGCTCGACCCGGCCGATCTGGTCGCGGCCATCGGCGGCCGCTACGCCGACATCGCCCGCTGAGCGTCCGCGGTCCGGCGTAACGCACCGTCGCACGGCGTCGACCGCTCGCGCCGTGCGGGAGAATGGCGGTATGCCCAAGAACTCCCTGCTCAAGCGCGCCGCGACGCTCCTCGCCGCGGCGACCGTCGCCGTCGGCCTCGCCGCCTGCGCCTCCTCCCCCGCCCCCGCGCCGAGTTCCGGTCTCGCGACCGTGACGCCCGGCAAGCTCACCGTCGCGACCGGCGACATCGCGTACTTCCCGTACGTCATCGACGACGATCCCGCCTCCGGCGAGGGCTTTGAGGCGGCGGTCGCATACGCCGTCGCGGCCGAGCTCGGCTTCGCCCCCGAGGACGTCGAGTGGGTGCGCACGAGCTTCGACGCGGCGATCGCGCCGGGCCCGAAGTCGTTCGACTTCAACATCCAGCAGTACACGATCACCGACGAGCGCAAGCAGGCCGTCGACTTCTCCTCGCCGTACTACCAGGCCAGCCAGGCCGTCGTCGCGATCGCGGGCAGCGCCGCCGAGGGCGTCGACTCGATCGCCGGGCTCAAGGACCTCCTGCTCGGCGCCATGGCAGGCTCGACGAGCGCGACGACGATCGCCGAGGCCATCGACCCGAGCGTCGCCCCCCAGCTCTACAACTCGAACGAGGACGCCGTGGCGGCGCTCCAGGCGGGCCAGATCGACGCGATCGTGCTCGACCTGCCGACCGCGTACTACGCGACGGGCGTGTACATCGAGGACTCCTTCATCGTCGGCGAGCTGCCGGCCGCGGGTGTCCCCGACCAGTGGGGCCTGCTGCTCGCGAAAGACTCGCCGCTGACGGCCGCGGTGACCGCCGCCGTCGACGCGCTGCGGACGAGCGGCGCGCTGCAGGCGATCACCGACGAGTGGCTCGGTTCCGGGCAGGGCGTGAAGCTGCTGAAGTGACGCTAGCGTCACCCGTATGACCGTGCATCAGCCGAGCGAGCTCGAGCTCGATCGCCGCGGGTACCGCCGCCGCCGTCAGCGGCGCTCGGTGCTCGTGGCGATCGGCTCGACGCTCGCGTTCGCGCTGGTCGTCTGGCTGACGGTCGTCAATACGCCCGGGTGGTCCGACGTCCAGCGTGCCTTCTTCAACCCCGAGATCGCTTGGGCAGCGCTGCCGAAGGTCTGGGACGGCTTCCTGCTGAACCTCCAGGTGATGGGCCTGTCCGTCATCACCGTCGGGCTCTGCGCGCTCCTCATCGCGGTGCTGCGGACGCTGCGCGGCCCCGTGTTCTTCCCGCTTCGCGTGCTCGCCGCGGCCTACACGGACCTTTTCCGCGGCATCCCGTTCATCATCGTGCTCTACCTCGTCGGCTTCGGCATCCCGACGATCGCGAACGCCCGCATCCCGCCGGTCGTGCTCGGCGTGCTCGCCGTCACCCTCACCTACTCCGCGTACGTCTCGGAGGTCATCCGCGCGGGCATCGAGGCCGTGCACCCCTCGCAGCGGCTCGCCGCGCGCGCACTCGGACTCGGTCACGGCCAGACGCTGCGCCGCGTCGTGCTGCCGCAGGCGCTGCGCAAGATGACGCCGCCGCTCATGAACGACTTCATCTCGATGCAGAAGGACGTGGGCCTCATCTCGATCCTCGGCGCGGTCGACGCGGTCCGCGCGGCCCAGATCTTCCAGGGCCAGACCTACAACTTCACGCCGTACGTCGTCGCTGGCCTGCTCTTCGTGCTGCTCGCCATCCCGACCATCCGGCTGACGGACTGGTACACGGCGCGACTGCGCGCCCGCGAGCAGTCGGGATCGTTGCTGTGAGCGCGCTGCTTCGCGCCACGGGACTCCGGAAGGCGTTCGGGGCACGGGAGGTGCTCCGCGGCGTCGACGTCGAGGTCGCGGGGCACGAGGTCGTCGCGCTCATCGGCGCGAGCGGCTCGGGCAAGTCGACGCTGCTGCGCTGCCTCGGGCTGCTCGAGACGATCGACGACGGCCAGATCCTCCTCGCCGACGAGGACATCTCGGATCCCAGGGTCGACGGCAACCGCATCCGTGCGCGGTTCGGGGCGGTGTTCCAGAGCTACAACCTCTTCCCCCACCTCTCGGTGCTCGACAACGTGACGCTCGCATCTCGGATCGTGCACAAGGTCCCGAAGGCGCAGGCGGAGGAGCGCGGGCTCGCACTGCTCGAGCGCGTCGGGCTCGCGGAGCACGCGAGGGATCATCCCGACCGGCTCTCCGGCGGCCAGCAGCAGCGCGCCGCGATCGTGCGCGCCATCGCGACCGACCCCGAGGTGCTCCTGCTCGACGAGATCACCTCGGCGCTCGACCCCGAGCTCGTCGGCGAGGTGCTCGAGCTCGTGCGCCAGCTCGCCGCCGATGGCTCGACGATCCTCATGGCGACGCACGAGATGGCGTTCGCCCGCGAGGTCGCGCATCGCGTCGTATTCCTCGACGGCGGCGAAGTGCTCGAGCAGGGCCCGCCGTCGCAGCTCTTCGGCGCGCCCCGCGAGGCCCGCACCCGCGAGTTCCTGTCGCGCTTCCTCACTCCCTGAGCGACGCCCGCGCGCTCCCCACGGCTCCCCGAGCGAGGCTGCAGGCCGAGTCGAAGGGTAGGTTTGCCTCGTGATCGGCCGCATCCCCATTCGCTTCGTCGGACCGGTCGAGCCCGAGCGCCGCTGGCCCGCCAAGGCCTACGCGGGCGAGGTCGTCCCGTTCCGTGCGACCGTCTTCCGCGAGGGGCACGGCCGCCTCGGCGCCGAGCTGCGGCTCGTCGCCCCCGACGGCACTGAGCGCGCGCACCCCATGCGCCTGCTCGGCGAGGGCACCGATCTGTGGGAGGCGCAGGTCCGGCTCGACGAGCGTGGGCCGTGGCGGTTCCGAGTCCGGGCGTGGAGCGACGACTGGGACTCGTGGCTGCGCACCGCCGCCATCAAGCTCGCGGCGGGCCAGGACGTCGAGACGACGCTCGCGATCGGCGCGCAGCTGCTCGCCGCCCGCGACCGGCTCAAGCTCTACCGCGAGGCGGCGGCCGCGCTGCTCGACACCGCGCGCGACCCCCTCGACCGGCTCGCCGCGGCGCGCGCGCCGAAACTCGCCGCCGCGATCGAACGCGATCCCATCGGCTCGCTGTTCAGCGAGTCGGACTCGCACGAGCTCTTCGTCGAACGCGAGCGCGCTGGCGTCGGCCAGTGGTACGAGTTCTTCCCGCGGTCGGAGGGCGCGAAGCGGGCGAAGGACGGCAGCTGGACGAGCGGCAGCTTCCGCACCGCGGCGCGGCGGTTGCCGGCCGTCGCCGAGATGGGCTTCGACGTCCTCTACCTCCCACCGATCCACCCGATCGGGGTGCGCCACCGCAAGGGCCGCAACAACTCACCTGAGGCGCAACCCGGCGACCCGGGCAGCCCGTGGGCCGTCGGCGGTCCACTCGCCGACGGCAGCGCGGGCGGTCACGACGCGATCCACCCGGACCTCGGCACCCTGACCGACTTCCGCGCCTTCGTGCGCCGGGCGCACGAGCTCGGCATCGAGGTCGCGCTCGACCTGGCGTTGCAGGCCTCCCCCGACCATCCGTGGGTCACCGAGCACCCCGAGTGGTTCATGCATCGACCCGACGGGTCGATCGCCTACGCGGAGAATCCGCCGAAGCAGTACCAGGACATCTATCCGCTCGATTTCGACCAGGATCCCGACGGGCTCTTCGCCGAGGTCGTGCGGGTCCTCGAGCACTGGATCGCGCAGGGCGTGCGCATCTTCCGCGTCGACAACCCGCACACCAAGCCGCTCGCGTTCTGGGAGCGACTCATGGCCCACTTCCGCGAGCGCCACCCGGACGTCGTTTTCCTCGCCGAGGCCTTCACCCGGCCCGCGATGCTGCACGCGCTCGCCGGGGCGGGCTTCCAGCAGTCGTACACCTACTTCACCTGGCGCAACACGAAGGCCGAGCTCGAGGAGTTCCTCGGCTCGATCTCGCACGACACCTCCGCATTCCTGCGCCCCAACCTGTTCGTCAATACGCCCGACATCCTGAGCGAGTACCTGCAGCACGGCGGGCGCCCGGCATTCCAGGTGCGCGCCGCCATCGCCGCGACCGCCTCGCCGACCTGGGGCGCGTACGCCGGCTTCGAGCTCGTCGAGGACGTCGCGAGGCCGGGCGCCGAGGAGAACATCGACAACGAGAAGTACGAGTACAAGGCCCGCGACTGGGCGGGCGCGCTCCGGTCCGGCACCTCGCTCGCCCCATACATCGCCCAGCTCAACGCCATCCGGGCGTCGCACCCGGCGCTGCGGCAGCTGCGCAACTTCGAGGCGCACTGGAGCGACGCCGACGACGTCCTCGTCTACTCCAAGCACCTGCGCGGCGAGTTCACCCCCACGGGCGCGCCCGACGGCATCATCGTCGTCGCGGCGCTCGAGGCCTCCGCCGTCCGCGAGACGAGCGTGTACCTCGACCTCGAGCGACTCGGCCTGCACCCCGATGCGCGGTTCGACGTCGTCGAGCTGCTCACGGGCGCCCGCTGGCAGTGGGGACGCGAGAACTGGGTGCGCCTCGACCCCCCACTCCTCCCCGTGCACGTGCTCGCGGTCGACTACGGAACCGTGCGGCCGTGACGGGGCGCGCGCACGGCCTCGGCGAGGTCGACCTGCACCTCATCGCCGAAGGCCGGCACGAGCGGCTCGCCGAGGCGCTCGGCGCGCATCTCGGCACCCGCGACGGCGTCGCCGGGGCATGGTTCGCCGTCTGGGCGCCCAACGCGATCGAGGTCCGGCTCGCAGGCGACCGCTGGAGCTGGGTCGCCGTGGACGGGCCCGCCCTGACCCCGATCGGCGCCGGTGTCTGGGAGGCCTTCGTCCCCGGAATCGCCGTCGGGGACGCCTACAAGTTCGCGATCCGCGCCGCAGACGGCCAATGGCGCCTGCACGCGGACCCGCTGGCTCGCTGGGCCGAGGTGCCGCCGCGCACCGCGTCGCGCGTCGCGCACTCGGACTACGAGTGGGGCGACGCCGACTGGCTCGAGCGCCGCCGGCGCACCGATCCCCACGACGGGCCGATGAGCGTGTACGAGGTGCACCTCGGATCATGGCGGCCCGGACTCGGGTACCGCGAGCTCGCCGAGCAGCTCGTCGCCTACGCGGGCGAGCTCGGCTTCACCCACGTCGAGTTCCTGCCCGTCATGGAGCACCCGTACGGCCCGTCCTGGGGCTATCAGGTGACCGGCTACTACGCGCCGACGTCGCGCTTCGGCTCCCCCGACGACTTCCGCCACCTCGTCGACGCCCTGCACCAGGCGGGCATCGGCGTCATCCTCGACTGGGTGCCGGCGCACTTCCCGCGCGACGAGTGGGCGCTCGCCGCGTTCGACGGGACGGCGCTCTACGAGCACGCCGACCCGCTGCTCGGCGCGCACCCCGACTGGGGCACGCTCATATTCGACTTCGGCCGTCCCGAGGTGCGCAACTTCCTCGTCGCCAACGCGCTGTACTGGATCGAGGAGTTCCACGCCGACGGCCTGCGGGTCGATGCCGTCGCGAGCATGCTCTACCTCGACTATTCGCGGGGGGCCGGCCAGTGGCGCCCGAACCGTCACGGAGGTCGGGAGAACCTCGAGGCCATCGGACTCCTGCAGGAGGTCAACGCGACCGCGTACCGGCGCAACCCCGGCATCATCATGATCGCGGAGGAGTCGACGGCGTGGCCGGGCGTGACCGCGCCGACCCACGCCGGCGGGCTCGGCTTCGGGCTCAAGTGGAACATGGGCTGGATGCATGACTCGCTCGAGTACATGAGCGAGGACCCGTTACATCGCTCCTACCACCACGGCGGGCTGACGCACTCGCTCGACTACGCATATTCCGAGCAGTTCATGCTGCCCCTCAGCCACGACGAGGTGGTCCACGGCAAGGGGTCGCTGCTCGCGCGGATGCCGGGCGATCGCGGCGCGCAGCTCGCGAACCTCCGCGCCTACCTCGCCTACCAGTGGTCGCATCCGGGCAAGCAGCTGCTGTTCATGGGCGGCGAGTTCGCGCAGGACACCGAATGGAGCCAGGAGCACGGGCTCGACTGGTCGCTCGCCGACGAGCCGGGGCACGCGGGCGTCCGCCTCCTCGTCCGCGAGCTCGGGCGCCTGTACCGCGCCCACGACGCGCTCTGGGCCCTCGACCACGACGCGGCGGGCTTCGAGTGGATCGACGAGCACGACGGCGCGCGCAACGTCATCGCCTTTCTGCGCCGGTCGCACGACGGCCGGCAGATCGCCGCCGCCTACAACTTCTCGGGCGTCGCGCTCGACTACCGGCTCGCGCTGCCGGAGACGGGCCGCTGGCGGGAGCTGCTCAACACGGACGCGCTCGAGTTCGGCGGCCACGGGGGCGGCAATCTGGGCGGCGTCGACGCGCAGCCGACGGCCCATCACGGCCGTCCCGCCTCGGCGCAGGTGCATCTACCGGCGCTGTCCGCCGTGTGGTTCGCACCGACGCGCGAAGCGCCCTGAGCCGCCTAGTACAGCAGCGAGGTCAGCCGCCGACGAGCCGGCCCGACGCGGGGGTCGTCGCCGAGGATCTCGAAGTACTCCAGGAGCCGCTCCTTGACGAGCTCGCGCTCCTGCGCGTCACCGGCTGCGAACGCCGTGAACAGCAGCTCGAAGGCGGTCTCCGCGTCCCCCGAGGCGAAGGCGCGATCCGCCTCATCGGCGTCGCTGCCGAGCCGCGCGAGGAGCCGCACCTGCGCGAGCCCCGCGACCGCCTCGGCGTCCCGCGGGTTCTCGGTGATCGCCTGCTCGTACGCCCGGATGGCGGCGACGTAGTCGCCCGCCTCGATGGCGTCGTACGCGGCCTGGTGCAGCGGCGGCAGTGCGGGGCTCTCCGCCTCGCCGGCTCCGGCGGCATCCCCCGGCTCCCCGAGCGAACCCGTCACGCCCTGCTGCGCCGCGATCTGGAGCACCTGATCGAGCACGCCCCGGACCTCCGTCTCCGGCAGTGCCCCCGCGTAGAGCGGGACAGGCCGGCCGGCGATGACGGCCGCGGCGAGCGGGATCTGCTGCACCTGGAAGGCCTGGACGAGCTGCGGGTTCGCGAGCGCGTCGACGCGGGCGAGCGCGATCCGGCCGCCGTAGGACTCGACGACCTGGCCGAGGCCGGTGTCCGGCGTTCTGTCGTCGACGAACTCGACGAGCACTGGAACGGTCTGGGAGAGCTCCATCACGCTCGAGAACGACATGTCGTCGGCCGCGAACACCCGGGCACCGGGCGCGGGCGGCGGCGTCGCGTCCCCGTTCGCGCGCCGGACGAGGCCCGACAGGTCGACGGCCCCGCGCAGGCTCTCGGACGAACTCGGGTCGCTCATGGCCGCTCCGCAGACGAGACGATGCCGCCGGAGTAGCCGAGGACCTGGATCGGGTCCGTGCTGTCCAGCGGCGGGACGTAGAAGAGCAGTTGGCCCGCGTAGACGGAGGAATAGCCCCGCTCGCTGCGCTCCACCCCGCTCAACAGGTTGATCGCACCCTGGGCGATGACCTTGGCACCCGCCTCGGCCGGGGTGACGTCGACGGTCTGGCGCACCGTGCCGAGGACGAGCGCGCCGCCCTCCGTCGTCGCGAGCGCGACGAGCGGGCTCTCGCCGACCGTGGTCGTGAAGCCCATGTTGTTCGGCGACTCCTGGGCCTGCTGGTTCGCCTGCTGCGCCTGCTGCTTGGCGAGCCCCCAGCCCAGCACGAAGCGGTCCTCGGCGACATCGAAGCGCTCGTAGAACTCGCTCTCGGCGTCGCTCACGAGGAGGTCGACGTAGGCGGGCGTCACGTCCGCGATGGGGAACGACACGAGCGAGCTGTCCGGCGGCAGCACCGCCGTGCCGTCCTCGGTCGCCGGCACCTCGGGGATGTCGGCCTGGAGCGCGACGAGGTAGGAGATCTTGTAGTCGGCGCGGGGATCGGCCTGCGTGAGCACCATCGCGACGGGCGGGAGCACGGGGGGCGCCCCTTCCGTCGCCTCGCCCTCCGCCGCACCGGGGGTCGCCGTCGGGGTCGGGGTCGGCTGGCCGCCCTCGAGCGCCTGCGGCTGCGCGATGACGACGAACAGTCGGCGCGGCCACGCGGTCGAGTTCGCGGGTACCTGCTGCGGCAGGCTCAACACGATCTCCCCGTCCTTGGGGATGACCGGGGTCGAGGCGACCTGCGCCGCGTCGCGGCTGCGCAGGAGGTAGTCGGCGCTCTTGAGCTCGAGCGCGGGACCCGCGAGGCGCGTCGTCGCGAGCTCGATGTCGTTCGTGCCGTCGGCAGCGGTCACGGTCGAGACCGCCCGGTCGACGATGCGGCGCACCTGACGCTCGTCGAGCGCGGGGACCGGGGCGCCCGGCTCGCTCGCGCCCGGGGTCGGGCTCGGCGTCGGTGTCGTTGCCGCCTGCGCGCCGGACACGGGCGACAGGGCGAGCGAGCCGACGACGAGCAGCACGATCGTCGCGACGCCCGCACCGGCACGATCGGCGACCTTGGTCGAGCGCACCGACTTGATCGTCGGCACCTTGGGGACCTTGGGCATGCGCCGCTTGGGGCCGCCGCCCCCGCGCATCCGGTGGATCGCGGTGAGCAGCAGGACGAGGCCGATGACGCTGAGCACCGCGCCGCCGATGATGAGCCAGGCGGAGAACTCGCGCGAGACGGGGGCCGGCGTCGGCCACTCGATCTCGATCTGCCGCGGGGCGGCACTCGCGCCGTCCGAGGCGATGACATAGGTGACGTCGGCCGGGAGGGTCTCGGTCATCCGCAACGAGCCCGTGTCGCGGTAGTCCTCCATCCAGAGGTCCGCGCCGTAGGGGTCGGGCACCGTGTTTTCCACGCCGGCATGCCGGATCGAGACGAGCCCGCACAGCTCCGGCTGGAGCGGGTCGGGAGCGCAGACCTCGCCCTGCTCGTCCTGGAAGGCGATCTCGTTGTAGCTCGCCTCGCCAACCCAGGCGAGCACGTCGGCGCGACGGGCGTAGGCCGCGACGATCGGGCCGCTGCCGGTGATGGTCAGCGTCTGGCGGCCGTCGAGCGCACCGAGCGTCGTCCCGTCGATGATCGTGACGGGCGCCGAGCCGGAGGACTCCACGGCGTAGTCGTACTTCTGGACCGTCTCGGGCGCGACGCGGATGCCGATCCCGGCCGCGAGCAGGATCGCTGCTGCGACGAACGTGATGATGGCAAGGACAAGGCGCACGGGATCGAAACTCCTGATAAAACGACATCCCAGGGTACCGGGAGGGACCCTGGGAGCACGAACCCGGCGATCGGGGGCGTCGCAAACTCCCACTAAACTCGGAGGCTTGCGAGTGATCCCTCGGGGAGGTCGACGGTGGCCGAAGAGAGCAAGTTCGGCAACGAGATGCGCGGCTATCGCCGCGACGAGGTGGATCGCGCCGTCGCGGAGCTGAGGGCCCGGGCCGACCGCGCCGCGGCCGAACGCGCGACGGCGCAGAAGGAGATCCAGCGTCTCCTCGCCGTCAACGAGGACCTGCAGGCGGAGCTCGACGAGCTCGGTCGACCGACCTACGCGGGTCTCGGCTCGCGCCTCGAATCGACGCTGCGCATCGCCGAGGAGCAGGCGACGCGGCTCATCGGACAGGCGGACATCGACGCGCAGAAGCTGCGCACCGCGGCGAGCGCGGAGGCCGCGGCCGTGCGCGAGGCCGCCGAGCAGGAGGCGGCGCGCCAAGTCGCCGACGCCGCGGCTCGCGCCGAGCGCCTCGTCACGACGGCGAACGGCGATGCCGAGGCGCTGACGACCCGCGCGAGCGAGTCCGCTCGGATCACGCTGGAGACGGCGCGGCGCGAGAGCGAGGTCCTGCGTGCCGCCGCGGCGACGGAGGCCGCCGAGCTGCGCGCGACCGCGCAGCGCGATGCCGCGGCAGGGCTGGCAGCCGCCCAGCACAAGGCCGCCGAGCTGCGGGCCGAGGCTGAGCGCGCGACGACGGCCGCGCGTCAGGCCGCCGAGCTCGCCGCGCGCGAGGCGGAGCACGCGCGCACGACCTTCGCGAGCGAGGATGCCGCGGCCCGCGCGGCGCTCGCCGCCGAACTCGACGCTGAGCGCGCGACGCTCGCGCGCGAGCTCGAATCCGGACGCACCCGACTCGCGCGGGACGAGGAGCAGATGCGCACGAGCGCCGCCGCCGAGATCGCCGCCGAGCGCGAGCGTCACGAGGCGCAGCTCGCCGCGGCGGTTGCGGCCCACGAGCGCGAGGTCGCCGCCGAGCGCGCGCGCCTCGCCGACGAGGCCGAGGGCGAGCGGGCGAAGCTCGCCGCCGAGATCGCCGCCGAGCGCGCACTGCTCGCCGCCCACACCGCGGCCGAGCGCGCGCGCAGCGCCGCGGAGATCGAGGACGCGCAGCAGCGGCTGCGTACCGAGGTCGAGACCCGCTCCGCCGCGCTCGAGGCCGAGGAGGCCAAGACCCGCGCGGCACTCGCGGCCGAGGTCGCCGCCGCGCGCGCCGCGCTCGATCGTGAGCTCGCCGCGACCCGGACGACGGCGGAGACGGCGCTCGCCGACGAGCTCGCCGCCAAGCGCGCTGCGGTCGACGCGGCGATCGAGACCGATCGCACGAGCGCTCAACGCGATGTCGAGGTGCTGCGCGCCGATGCCGCCCGCGAGGCCGAGGAGGCACGCTCTCTCCTCGCCGCCGAACTCGAGACCACGCGCCAGGAGCAGGAGCTCGCGTTCGCAGCCCGCGCGGACGAGGCCGAGCAGGGCGCGCTCGCCCGCCACCGCGAGGCCCTCGAGGAGACCCAGTCGTTCCTGTCGACCGCGGAGGAGCGCCTCAGCGCGGCGACCGCGGAGGCGGAGGAGCAGCGCGCGCTCGCGCTGCGCCTCCAGGAGGAGTCCGCCGAGCACGCGCGCACCAGTCGCGAGCGCGCGGACGCGACCGCCGCCGAGGTGCTCGCGAACGCCGAGTCGCGGGCGCGCGCGATCGTCGCCGACGCCGAGCGCCGCGCCGCCGAGCTAATCGGCGACACCGAGACGCGGCTCGCGGCACTGCGCGCCGAGCGGGACGAGGTCGGCGCGTACCTGGAGAATCTCCGCGGGGCGCTATCGAAGGCCGAGTCGGTCACGACAGACTAGGCACCGTGAGGATCCTCAACCCCTTCCGCGCGGGCCTCTTCGCGGGCATCGGAGTCCTGGTCGCCGTCGCGCTCGGCGGCGCCGTCGCCTCGATCGGGCAGATCCTCACCTACGTGGGCGCAGCGCTCTTCCTCGCCCTCGGGCTCGACCCGATGATCAGCTGGCTGGAGGCGCGGCGCGTGCCGCGCTGGGCAGCCATCATCATCGTGCTCGTCGCGTTCGCGGGACTCATTGCCGGTCTCGTCTTCGCGATCATCCCCGTCGTCGCCGACCAGGTGAACAACGCGATCGACGCCTTCCCGACGCTCATCGCCCGATTCGGCTCGGAAGGCGACATCGGCGAGTGGATCGCTGCGACGTTCCCGTGGCTCGGCACCGATCAGCTCATCGAGCAGGTCGAGAGCTGGGTGCGAAACCTCGACTACGCGCAACTCGGCCTCGGCGTGCTCAACTTCGGCATCACCGTCCTCTTCGGACTCGGCGGCGCGCTCATCATCCTCATCCTCACGATCTACTTCACCGCCTCCACGACCGGCATCAAGCGGATGCTCTACCGGCTCGTGCCCGCGACCAAGCGCCCCATCTTCATCGAGATCGCCGAGGAGGTGTCGCGCTCGGTGGGCCGCTTCGTCATGGGGCAGGGCGCACTGGGGCTGCTCAACGGCGTGCTCACGGGCGTCATGCTCGGCATCGTCTTCCCGCTCTTCGGCCTGCCCGTCGACTACTGGGCGCTGCTGGCGTTCCTCGCGATGCTCGGCTCGATGATCCCGCTCGTCGGCACGATCACGGCGACGATCCTGAACACGCTGCTCGTGCTGCTGTTCAACGGGCCCCCGAGCGCCCTCGCGGTCGGCATCTACGCGGTCGTTTACATGCAGCTCGAGGCGTACTTCATCAGCCCGCGGATCATGGCGGAGGCCGTCAAGGTGCCCGGGGCCGTCGTCGTCATCGCGGCGCTCGCGGGCGGCGCGCTGCTCGGCCTGCTCGGGGCGCTCGTCGCGATCCCCGTCGCCGCGGCGATCATCCTCATCATCAACCGCGTGATCGTCCCGAAGCAGGACGCGCTCTGAGCGAAGCCGCGATCAGGCGGTCGGCCAGCTCGTCGGCAGCGGCAGCGCCCCCGGGTTCATGCGCGCGACGATCTCGGTGAGCACCCGATAGGTCTGCTCCTCCCCGACCCAGAGGTGCTTGCCGCCCTCGACCTCGACAAGCTCGACGTTCGGCGCGACCGCGAAGCGCTCGCGGGCCTCCGGCGGGCGCAGGTAGTCGTCGAGCTCCGGGATGACCGCGACGACGGGCACCTCGGCGTCCGCCCAGCGGGCGAGCTCCGCCGCCCGGGTGCGTCGCAGCGGCGGCGACAGCAGGATCGCACCGGCGATGCGCGCGGCGCGGCCGTGCTTGAGCAGCACCTCGGTCCCGAACGACCAGCCGAGCAGCCAGGGGGACGGCAGACCGCGGGACTCGACGAACGCCATCGCGGCAACCAGATCATGGCGCTCCAGCTCGCCGTCGCCGAAGGCGCCGTCGGAGGTGCCGCGCGGGGAGGTCACGCCGCGGAAGTTGAAGCGCAGCACCGCGAGGTCGGCGAGCGCCGGCAGGCGGGCGGCGGCCTTGCGCAGGATGTGGGAGTCCATGAACCCGCCGCCGGTCGGCAGCGGGTGCAGGGTCACCAGCGTCGCGACCGGATCGCGTTCGATCGGGGTCGCGAGCTCCCCGACGAGTGCGAGCCCGTCCGCCGTGTGCAGCTCGATGTCCTCGCGTCGCGCCGGCAGCTCGACGGGACCCCGGACCTCGATCGTCCCGTCGCTCATCGCCCGATCTCCCAGCAGCGGCGATGCCAGTGACGGCGCTGGGCGACGGCATCCTCGTCCCCCAGGATGCTGTCGGAGCGCCAGACGACGACGTGCGCGGTCCCCGCCTCGATCGTGCCGGAGCAGCCGGGGCACACGTAGACCTTGACGGCCGCCGACGCCGGCATCGTCTGGACCGACCACTCGCCGTCGCGGCGAGCGACCGTCGCCCGCGCGCCGGTCAGGATCCGGGACGCGTTGAGCGGTTCGGCGTCGTCCGCGCGGCGCCGGTTCGCGCGGGGCATCTCAGTACCAGCCGCGCTCTTCGGAATGCTGCCAGGCACCGCACGGCGTGCCGTACCGGCTGGTGATGTACGACAGGCCCCAGCTGATCTGGGTCGCGGGGTTCGTCGCCCAGTCGGCGCCGGCGGACGCCATCTTCTCGCCCGGCAGGGCCTGGGGAATGCCGTAGGCACCGCTCGAGGTGTTGTGCGAATAGACGTTCCAGTTCGACTCGCGGGTCCAGAGCGCGGAGAGGCAGCTCCACTCGTTGTCGTCCCACCCGCGGGCCTTCACCATCTCGTACCCGATCGCCTGCGCGGTCCCGGGATCCGGGACACCGACTGCGGGGGCACTCGCCCACGCCGGGGCCGGAGGCGCCTCGGCGGCGAAGCCATGGCGTTCCGTCGGCGCGACGGCCGTCGCCGCCTGCACCACATCGAGCTCCTGTCCGGCGGCCTGGCCGACCTCGCCCGACCACTGCGTCCGCGGGTCGTCGGCGCTCGACCATGCCTTCGTGGGCGCGAGCGCGGCGAGGGTCACCATCCCCATGACGGCGATCACCGCGAGCGGCGAGAGGATCCGTGCGTACGGCGCACGACGGCGCCGCGAGGCGGGGTTCCCAGCCTCGTCAGCGCTCGGGCGTGACGTCGTGATGCTCATGAAGATTCAAGTGTAGGTTGAGTCTCTCGACTCGCGGTAGCGCGCGGTCTCAGCGCACCGCGAGCATGACCTCGACGACGGCGTCGAGCACCGCGTCGACCTGCTGCTCCTGATAGCCGCCGCGCACGACCCGGAACGTCGCCTTGCGGACCTCGTCGGGGCTGAGCGGCAGGCCGTTCTGGAAGTAGTCGACGAGGCGCTCGCAGAACGCGTCGACGTCGCCCAGGTGGTAGCCGCGCGTGAAGCCGCTCACCCGCTTAAACTTGTGCTTCGGCGTGCGCGCGGCGCGATCGAGGATCTCCTGCGCGATGCTGCGCACCTGTCCGTACCAGACGTGCTCGCCGGCGCGCGCGACCGAGCCCTCACGCTCTCGTGCCGCGAACGCGTCCTCGAGCCGCTCGAGCGCGGCATCGACGTGCTCGGTCGAGTAGCCGCCGGATCGCATCGTGAACGCCGTGCTGCGGATCTGCTTGGCCGTCAGCACCGCGGGCGTGCCCGCGGGAGCCGAGTACGCGCGCTTCGCGTCGTCGAGGAAGTCCTCGACCTGCGCTGGATCGTAGCCCTTCGTCCCCCGCCGGGCCTTCGGGAAGGTGTTGGAGCTCATGCGCTGAATTGTGTCAGAAGAAGACCGCATAGAGGCCGAACGCGACGATCAGGGACGGGGCGATCGAGTCGAGGCGGTCGAGCACCCCGCCGTGGCCGGGCATCCAGCCGCTCATGTCCTTGACGCCGATGTTGCGCTTGATGAGCGATTCGGCGAGATCGCCCATCGTCCCGGTCGCGACGAACAGCAGCCCTGCGAGCAGTCCGACCCACCACGCCTGCTGCCACATGAACATGCCGATGAGCAGCCCGGCGATGAGCGAGGCGGCGATGCCGCCGGCGAAGCCCTCCCAGGACTTCTTCGGACTGATCTTCGGCGCCATCGGGTGCCTGCCGAGCGTGAGACCGACCGCGTAGGCACCCGTGTCGTTGACGATCACGATGATGAGACAGCCGAGCAGCCACCACTGCCCCTCCGGCTGCGCGTGGAGCACCATCGACCACGAGCACAGGAACGTGACGTAGAGCACCACGAAGGCTGCGGACGCGAGGTCGGGTCCGAGCGCGCCGGGCCGGGCGCGCAGCTGCGGCGACGCCTGCTCGGCGATGCGCCAGAGCAGCACGAACGCGATGCCGGCGAGCGTGACGAGCCACAGGCCGGCGCTCCCGAGCCAGAATCCCGCGGGCGGCCCGAGCACCGCGACCGCGATGAGCGGGATCCTCGGCACGCGCCGGCCGATGCCGCGCAGGGCGTTCGCGAGCTCCGACGAGCCTGCGACGGTCGCGGCCGCTGCGACGAGCACGAGGATGGGCTTGAAGAACACGCCGGCGACGACGAGCCCGCCCAGAATGACGCCGGTCAGGATGGCCTGGAGCAGCGGACGTCCGCTGCGGCGGTTGATCTCGTCGTTGGCCTCGCGCAGCTGGGCTTCGAACGTCTCGAAGTCGGCCGCCATCAGACCTCGAGCAGCTCGGATTCCTTGTGCTTGAGCGCCGTGTCGATCGCGTCCACGTGCGTCTTCGTCGCGGCGTCGAGCTCCTTCTCCGCACGCGCGATCTCGTCGTCCCCGACGCCGTCGAGCTTGTCGAGCGCCTCCCGCGCCGTGCGGCGGAGGTTGCGCAGCACCACCCGAGCCGCCTCGGCCTTGTCCCGCACGAGCTTGACGAAGTCCTTGCGGCGGTCCTGCGTGAGCTCGGGAATCGTGGCCCGGATGACCGACCCGTCGTTGCCGACCGTCGCGCCGAGATGCGAGGCGGCGACGAGGGCCTTCTCGACGTCCTTGAGGGCCGACTTGTCGAACGGCGTGATCAACAGCGTGCGGGCGTCCTGATTCTGCAGCGTCGCGAGCTGCACGAGTGGCGTCGGCGTGCCGTAGTACTCGACGAGCACCTTCTGGAACAGCGCGGGGTTCGCCCGGCCGGCCGTGACCGTCGCGAAGTCGTCCTTCGCGACCTCGACGGCGAGGTCCATCTTCTCCTTGGCGTCCGCAAGGACGTCGGTGATCGTCATTCGGGCGCTCCTTACACGTCGGCCTGAGTCTAGTCGGCCGCCCTCGACTTGCGCGGGCGGCCGACCGTGACTCACCGCCGACGCAGGCGGATCCGCAGGATCGCCGTGGCAGCGCCGAGCGTCACGAGCCAGAACGCGATGAGCAACGCGCCGCGAGCGCCCTCCTGGCCCGTGTACGCGAGCTGCATCACGGAGGGGCCCGCGAGGATGGCGGCCGACCACTCGTCGTCGTCGAACACGGCCACGCCGGACCAGATGCCGACGGCGCGCGCGGTGCCCACGTTGGAGTAGCTGGGCCCCGGCCCGATGGGGCCGGTGCCTTCGCAGACGATCGTCGCGCCGACCGCGATGGCCACCGCAGGGCAGATCACCCTGACTCCGCGCGAGTCGACGACGGCGAGATCGACGAGCTGCTCGCCTCCCGTATTGGTGACCGTGTACTCCCAGGTCACATCGCGGTCGGCCTCGAGTGCGGCGCCGACACTGATCCCGACGGCGTCCTTGATGATCCGCACCGCCGGCTCAGGCATGCTGAGCGCGATGCTCCAGTCATCGTCGTCCGTCGCCGAATCCCCCGACGACGTCCCCGTCGCCGTCGCCGTCGCGACATTCGTGTACCCGGCGGCGACGCCGACGGAGCCCGAGCCGGTGCACACGACCGTCTGGCCGATCGCGAGCGTCGTCACCGGGCAGGTCACGACGACCCCGCGGTCATCGACGACCGTGAGCCCCTCCAGCGGTTCCTCCCCGTGATTGGTCACTGCGTAGTTCCAATCGACGACGAACCCGACCGGGACGACATCGCCTTCGATCGCGTTCGTCGAGCCCTTGACGATCGTCAGGCTCGGAATCAACGGCACGTGGACCTCGACGCTCCATTCGTCATCGTCCGTCACCTGGGTGCCCGTCAGCACCGTGGTGCCGGTCACCGCGCCGATGTTCGTGTAGGTCCCCGCTGTGCCGCCGACCGAACCACTGCCCGTGCAGACCATGGAGGCCCCCGGGTCCAGGACCGTCACGGGGCAGCTGACGACGACCCCGCGGTTGTCGGCGACCGACAGCGCGACGACCTGCTCCTCGCCGGCGTTGGTCACGACATACTCCCAGTCCACGACCGTGCCCCCGGCGACGATGCCGCCCTCGACCGCGTTCGTCGAACGCTTATCGATCGTCACGCCCACGTCGTAGGGGTCGACCGCGGTGGTCCAGCTGTCCTGGTCGCTCGATGGCAGCGCTGTCAGTTGGCCGACGCCGTTCGCCGTCGCGACATTGGTGTAGGACGGGCCGAGGCCCACCGAACCGGATGCGGCGCAGGTCATCGAGGCGCCCGGCGCGAGCACACTGACCGGGCAGACGACGCTCGCGATCCGGTCGTCGACGACCGAGATGCCGCCGAGCGTCTCGGTGCCGGTGTTCGTGACCTCGTACTCCCAGTGCACGACCGTCTCCGCCGGGACGAGGCCGCCCTCGATCGCGTCGGTCGCGTACTTGTCGATCGTGAGGCCCGGGACCGGCGGGATGATGCCGACGGACCAGGGGTCGTTCGCCGTCGCGGCGCCCCCCGACACGACGCCGACGCCGGACACGACGCCGACATTCGTATACGGCGAGGCCGTGCCGACCGAGCCGGTGCCGGTGCAGTCCATCGACAGGCCGATGCCGAGCGTCGTCGCCGGGCAGGCCACCGCGACGCCACGGTTGTCGGTGACCAGCAGGTCCGCGAGCGCCTCGGGTCCCGTGTTGGTGACCCGATACGTCCAGGTGACGGCGGTGCCCGGCATGATCTGCGCGGGCGCCTCGCTCACGCCGACCGCGAACTTGTCGATCGTGACGAGCGGCACGAGCGGATCGATGAGGACCGACCAGTCGTCGAGTGCCGTCGCGACCTCGGCTGACTCGCTGCCGACGGCCGTCGCGGTTGCGAGGTTCGTGTAGCTGGCGGCATTGCCGATCGAGCCTGTCGCCGTGCAGGTCGTCGAGGCCCCGACGCCGAGCACGCCGACGGGACAGCTCACCGTGCCGGGCGCCAGCCGGTCATCGGTGACCTCGAGGTCCTCGATGGGCTCGTTGCCGGTATTCGTGACGCGGTAGCTCCAGGTCACCGCCGTCATGCCCCGCAGCGACGCGCCCTCCACGATCGCCGCACCGCTGCTCGCGACGACTCCCGACTTGATGACCGAGATCTGCGGCACGTACGGGAGCACGTCGGCGAACCAGTCGTCTTCGGCCTCGGCGGGGATCCCGCTCAGCGAGCCCTCGCCCGTGACCGTCGCGACGTTGCGGTAGGTCGTCGGGGCACCGAGGTGGTTGCCGATCGAACCGCTGCCCTCGCAGGTCATCGAGGCGCCGACCGCGAGCGTCGTGACGCCCCCGCAGTCGACGACGACGCCTTGGTCGTCGACGACGACGAGCCTCGTCAACGGCTCGTTGCCGGAGTTCGTCACGACGTAGTCCCAAGTCAGGACGGTGCGCTCGATGACGCTCGAGCCCTCGACGGCCCCACGCGCCGACTTGGCGATCGAGACGGACGGCTCGACGATCGCGATGCTCACCGCGCAGCCGGGCTCCGTGCCCGTCTGGCAGTTCGTCGGGATGCCGCCGATCACGCCCGTCACGGCGTTGACGACGCCGGCACCGCCGAGCACGCCCGGCGTGCGCTGCGTCGCCGTCACGCTGAAGCGAATGGTCACCGCCTCGCCCGGCTGGAGCGAGCCCGTCCACGTGAGTGTCGCGGCGCCAGGGGCGTACCCGACGGTGCCGAGCGGGACGGTGTCGTCGGTGCTCAGGAAGGCGACGGCGTCGCCGTTGTACGTCGCGTACTGGAGGATCCCTGCGAGGTCATCGCTCACCGTCACCCCGTTCGCCGCCGAGGAGAGCCGGTTCACCGCGGTGATCTCGTACTCGACGACGTCGCCGACCGCGACCGGGGTGCCGGCCTGCGCGCTCGTCTTAGTCACGAGCACTTCCGCGGGCATCGTGATGCCGACGCCCCCGCTCTCGGCGGGCGCCAGTGGCAGGCCGCCGCTCGATGCCCGCTGGGAGACCGTGTTCCACGCGACACGTCCGCTGTCGGTCCCCGCTGGGATGGACATCCCGAACCGGATGTTGACGCTCGAGCCGGACGCCCAGCTGCCCGCGAGCACGATGCGCAGCGCCTTCACCGCCGCATTCCCGCCCAACAAGGCCGGGTCGGACGTCCAGTCGTTGTCACACGCACCCTGGCCGGGGTAGACCTCGGGACGGCACGGATTCGCCGATGCGGAGAACGCGACGCTCGCACCGGGCGGGACCGCGGCGGTCAGTCCGGTGAACACGGGCGAGAACGCACTGCCGCGCGGACCCGTGTTCGTCGCGGTGGTCCCCGTGTCGCCGACGAACGGCAGGATGTCGTAGAGCACGATGTCCGAGAGCGTCGGCTGTCCGGCATTCTCCCAGTGGATCAGGTACTCGGCAGCCCCGCTCGGCGTGGACGCGACCTCGCCGATGCCGAGCCAGGTCGACGACGCGACGTCTCGGACGTGCTTGCCCACCGAGCTCGCCGCAGCGCTCGTCGGCACCGCGTAGTTCGCGCTCGTGGTCCGGTAGCAGCCGGCGTCGCCGACCGTCAGCCCGTCCCCGTCGAGGTCGCGCGGATCATTGGCGAACACCCCGTAGGTGAGGGGGCTTTCGAGACAGTGCGTCGGCAGCGGCGAGCCGTCGACCGAGGAATAGGAGGCGGCCTGGATCAGTCCGTAGAACGAGCCCCAGGTGGGCACGATCGGCACGGAGACCGCGATCCAGTGGAAGAAGTCGCCGGTCGTCGCGGGCACGGCCGGCGTCCCGAGCCGCGGCGTGAGTCGCACGAGTGCCGGCCGACCGGTCACCGGGTGCTCCGGCACCATCTCGATGTCGTAGTCCCCGATGTGGTTCGCGCTGCCGCCTGCGTTGAGGTCGCGCACGTAGTAGTAGTTCGGGTTGGACATCCGGCCCGCGTCGACCGCGTACCCCTCGGGCAGCACGATCGTATAGACGGGGAGTCCCGACAACGGGTCCAGGCCGGAAGTCAGAAAGTTCGCCGTGACCAGGTGCTGCCCCGCGACCAGCGCCGGCAGGGTGACCGCGGTCGCCTGCGCGATGGACTCCCGCACGACGCCGATCCCGGTCGCCTCGACCGCGGAGAAGTAGCTCTGCGCCGCGTTCTCGATCGTCGCCTCGAACGTGTTCTCCAGCAGCATCGATTGGTCGGCGACCTCGGTGAGTCGGGTGTCCAGGACGATGCCGACGCTGCCATTGACGGTCGGCTGATTCATCAGGACGCTGAACCCGACGTAGCTGCGTCCGCCGGTCGGAGTCGGCAGCGGGTTGAGCGAGGCGATCGGATTCGCCGGCGAGAACACCGCGCTCGTCCCGTCGTCGTAGAAGAGCTCGAGGCTGCGTATCCCGAACGCCCCGCCGGGGGTGTAGCTGAAGCTGAGCCCGTGGAGCGTCTCCGCCGGGTCGCTGCACCCGGCCTCGGACGCGTAGCCGTCCGCCGTCGGCGAGGTGGCGCACGGCATCCAGTCGGTGATCCGCACGTCGTCGCCCGGCTGGAGCAGATTGACGCTCATGTTGTAGGTGTGTCCGGCCATCTGACCACCGAAGCCGTACGGCGTCGCGAACCACGCGTTGCACACGCCCGCGGGCGGGACGTACCCGGCCTCCGGGTTGACGCGCCCGCGACCGCATTTCAATGCGTACGGGTCCGGTCTCGGCGTGAGCACGTTGCTGTGCTGCACCTCGGCATGCTGCTGGTGGAGCACGCCGGCGGTGTCCGTGAAGGTCACGTCCAGCGCATTGACGATCGCCGGGTCATAGGCCGGGTCGGCGGACGACGCGACAGTCGGCATGTCCACCGTGACGTAGAACGGTGGGCGGTCAGCGGGCCCGCAGGAGGTCCAGGTGACGGTCCGCGTGCCGGCGTCGTACACCCCGCCGGCGCTCGCCGACACGAACACGAGACCCGGCACCGCCGGCAGCGTGTCGACGATGGAGATCGTGCCCGCGGCGGCGGTATCGGTCGCATTGTTGCTCCAGAACTGCGGCGTGCAGTCCGACCAGGCGTTCGTCGTGGAGTCCCAGATGCCCCTGATCTGCGGCTGGATCTCGTAGACGAATCGGCCGACGCCGGCCGCGATCCGCGAACCGCCGACGAACCGCTTGCTCGGGGCCGCGAGATCGGCCACGGTCACGGACGATCGCGGGAGGGAGTTCGAGGGGACCGGCGTCGTGAAGCTCGACGAGGAGAGCACGGCCGGACCGAACACGAAGCCCGCGCCGTCGCCCTCCGCGTGGTTCGGGTGCACCGTCACGAGGATGCTCTCCGTCGCGCCGGCGGGCACCGTCTGGGAGGACAGGCAGGTGATCAGGATCTGCGTGCTGCCGTAGTCGGTGCTGCAGCTGAACGCTGCCGCGGACCCGGACGGCAGTTGCACCGTCACGCCCCAGGACTCCATGTCCTGGATCGCACCGGCCGGCGAGTCGAGCGAGATGGGGATCTCAAGGCGCGGGGATGCGCACGAGTCGACCCCGACCCCCAGACACGACCAGGCGACCGTGTAGGAGAACGTCGAGCCGATCGGCTGCGCCGCGGGACTCGAGGTCGAGATCGTGAGCCCCCCGCTCGGGACCGCGAACGCGGTCGTGGCGGTGAATGCCGCCCCGCTGAGGGCGATCGAGAACGCGACGACGGTCGCGATGAGCTTGCGAAGACGATGACGACGCTCCCGCACCACGCGAGCGGAGCGGCGCTGAACGAGATGAGTGCGGCGCACGATGGTCCTTCCCCGGCGATAGCCATGCGGCTACTTCAGAGGAAAGATGCGAAGCGGTGGAGCCGATTACGCGGATCCGAGAGATGGATCGTTACGGCTGCTGCGGCACGAGCGTGATCGGGGACTGGTCCGAACCAGTCGCGTACCGGATCGTCACCACCGGCGATGACGCCGAGGTGACGAAGTGGAACGTCTCGCCCGACACGGCGTTCGGAATGAACGTGTCGACGACCAGACCGTCGATCGAGACCTCGACGTCGTTCAGCGCCAGCACTGCGGTCGTCGTGATCGCGAACTTCCCCGGCGCTGTCCATGCCCACACACCCATCGGTGGCGCCGGAATGACGATCTTGAACGGCGGGGACCACTCCGAGGCAATACCGTCGACGACCTGTCGCACGACGGCCCACTGATCCCCGAGCAGCCCCGGCGCGATCGCGTCGATCTTGAACGCCCCGCTCGAATCGGCCGTCCCAGAGAGGGAAATCGCCGCACCCGACTGATCGACCAAGAGCTCGATCGAGGCGTCAGGGATGCCGAAGCCGACCACATGCGGATAGGCGGACCCCTCCGGCATCGCCGAGACCGACGAAACCGCTGCGACGAATGCAGTCGCAGCCGGCGCAGGCGCCGGCGTCGCCTCCTGCGCTTCGGGGGCGATCGCACGATCCGCATCCGCATGCGGTACGACCGCACCGAGGGGATCCGGCAGCAGGGGCCCCGTCGTCGCCGAGCGCGCGACCGTCGGCACGCCACGCTCGTCGCGGAGACCGTCCAACGTGGGCTGGTCCGCGGCTCGCGCGATCTCGACGGGCTCGACCGAGGATTGGGCGACGACAATGCCGATCACCACGGCGGCGACTGCCCCCGCGAACCCGGCGACCGACAGGGTTGCGGTCACCGGTCTCGACACCCTCCGACCTGCCGTGCGCCCGGTCACGCGGTGCACCCCGATGCGCGACGTGCGACGCTTCGCCAATCGGGCTCGCCCGACAACAGCCTCGCCGGGCAGCTTGGACTCCGAGCGGCGCGCCTGTCCCTTCGTGGCGGCGGCGACATAGGCCGGCGCGGCGCCGCCGAGGATGAGCGCCGTCAGGACCGAGAAGATGCTGCTGCTCTCGACGCTGCGACCCTCCTCGATGAGGGCGGAGCAGCGCTCGCAGGCCGCCGCGTGGCGTTCGAGCTTGCCGCGCTCGATGACCGCGAGCTTGCCGCGCACGTATCGACCGACGCGGCGATCGACCCAAGCGCAGTCTCGAGTGCCGCCGGGTCGAGCGACGAGGTGCTCCTGGATCCACGCCTGACGGAAGCCCTCGCGGGCACGGAAGGCGAGCTGGACGGTCGAGTTCGCATTCAGGCCGACGAGCGGAGCGGCCTCGGTCGCGGAGAGCTGCTCCACCTCGAGATACCAGAGCACCTCCTGCCAGCGCACCGGGAGCGAAGCGAACACCCGGGCGGTGACGTGCCGGTGCGGCAGCACGACCGCCGACTCATCGACGGGCGGCGAGTCCGCCTCCGCGTCGAGCGACTCCTCCGCCACCGCGATCTCGCGCCGACCGCGCCGCCCCCACTCGGCGGCGAGATTGCGCGCCGCGACGAGCGCATACGGGCGGAACGCGGTGTCGGGACCGTTGCCGGCCCGGATCGTCCCAAGGATGCGGGTGAAGACCTCCGCCGTCAGATCGTCGGCATCCAGACGCGTCTCGAGCCGCAGGATCGCCGTGACCGCGCCGGAATGGCGACGCCAGAGCTCCCCGTAGGCGTCGGAGTCGCCGGCACGCACGCGGACGAGCAGTTCCTGATCCGTCGCCGTCGGCGACCCGCCCCCGCGCATCGAACCGTCAGTTCGAGACCAGTGTGCCGATGCGTTCACCGCGCAGCGCGCGCGTCAGATTGCCGGCCGGCTCCATGCCGAACACGAGCATCGGCATGCTGTTGTCCATGCACAGCGAGAACGCTGTCGAATCGACCACCTTGAGCCCGCGGATGAGCGCATCCTGATAGGTCACATGGTCGAGGCGCTCCGCGCTCGCGTCCTTGCGCGGATCCGCCGTGTACACGCCGTCGACGCCGTTCTTCGCGACGAGCACGACGTCGCAGCCGATCTCCAGCGCGCGCTGCGCGCTCACCGTGTCGGTCGAGAAGTACGGCAGGCCCGCGCCCGCCCCGAAGATCACGACGCGGCCCTTCTCCAGATGGCGCGTCGCCCGCAACGGAATGTACGGCTCCGCGACCTGCGTCATCGTGATCGCCGACTGCACCCGCACCTGCGCCCCGGCCTGCTCGAGGAAGTCCTGGAGCGCGAGTGCGTTCATGACGGTACCGAGCATGCCCATGTAGTCCGCACGACCGCGGTCCATGCCACGCTGACTGAGCTCCGCACCCCGGAAGAAGTTGCCGCCGCCGACGACGACCGCGATCTCCACGCCCTCGGCACTCGCGGCCGCGATCTCCTTGGCGATGCTCGAGACGACGTCCGGGTTCACACCCAACTGACCGCCCCCGAAGGATTCGCCGGAGAGCTTCAGCAGGACTCTGCGCCGCGGTTCGGTCATGCGATCACACTAGTGGCCGAGTGCCGCTGGTGCCGACGACGCAGGGCCCGGTCCGAAACGGAACCGGGCCCTGCGTGCGAACTGGCTGCGGCTACGCGCCGACCTTGAAACGGGCGAAGCCCGTGACGGTGATGCCGGCATCCTTCGCGACCTGGCCGACCGACTTCGAGTTGTCGCGCGCATACTCCTGCTCCGCGAGCGAGACCTGCTTGTAGAAGGCGCCGAGGCGGCCCTCGACGATCTTCGGCAGCGCCGCCTCGGGCTTGCCCTCGTTGCGGGTGATCTCCTCGACGATGCGCTTCTCGTTGTCCACGACCGACGCGGGGACATCCTCGCGGGTCAGGTACTGCGGGTCGGCGAACGAGATGTGCTGCGCGATCGAGCGCGCCGTCTCGGCGTCCGAGCCCGAGTAGGCGACCGCGACACCGATCTGCGGCGGGAGGTCCTTGGAGGTCTGGTGGAGGTAGACCTCGAAGTGCTCGCCGGGCACGCGGGCGATCCGGCGCAACTCGACCTTCTCCCCGATCGTCGCGGCCTGCTCCTCGATGATGGACTGCACGGTGCCGCCCTCGGCCGGCGCGGCGAGCGCCGCCTCGAGCGTGTCCGCTCCGGAGTCGACGAGCGCCGCGAGTACGCGCTCGGCGAGCGCACCGAACTTCTCGTTCTTCGCGACGAAGTCGGTCTCGCAGGCGAGCTCGATGAGCGTGACCGCGTCGGCCGACTGCGCCGCCGCGACGAGGCCCTCGCTCGTGGAGCGGTCGGCACGCTTCGCGTTGCCCTTCGCGCCCTTGAGCCGGAGGATCTCGACCGCCTTCTCGATGTCGCCCTCGGCTTCCACGAGCGCGTTCTTGGTGTCGACCATGCCGGTGCCGAGACGCTCACGGAGCGCCTTGATGTCGGCGAGGCTCACATCTGCCATTTGTCCTGGTTCCTTCGGTTCTTAGGTCGCTGGGATCACTCGGCGGCGGGCGCGGCGGCCTCGGCCTCGGTGGGCGCGGCCTCCGGCTGCGCCTTGGCCGCGGACTTGCGCGCGGGCTTCGCCGCCGACTCCTCGTCCTCGGCAGCCGCCGGAGCCTCCGCGGGCTCGGCGACGGCGTTCTCCGACGCCTCCGCGGCCGGCGCGGCCGCCTCGTCGGCTGCGGGCTCAGCCGTAGCCGGCTCGTTCGAGGCCTCGAGGAGCTCGCGCTCCCACTCGGCGAGCGGCTCGACGTCGGTGACGGCGGACACATTGCCCTCCGCGGCCGGCGCCTGGTGCTTCTGGATGAGCCCCTCCGCCGCCGCGTCGGCGACGATGCGGGTGAGCAGCGCGACGGAGCGGATCGCGTCGTCGTTGCCCGGGATCGGGTACTGGACCTCGTCCGGGTCGCAGTTGGTGTCGAGGATGCCGATGACGGGGATGCCGAGCTTGCGCGCCTCGTCGATCGCGAGGTGCTCCTTCTTCGTGTCGACGACCCAGATCGCGCTCGGCGCCTTCGTCAGATTGCGGATGCCGCCCAGCGACTTGTGCAGCTTCGTGAGCTCGCGCTTCTTGAGCAGGAGCTCCTTCTTGGTGAACGTGCTGCCGGCGACGTCGTCGAAGTCGATCTCCTCGAGCTCCTTCATGCGCGCGAGGCGCTTGGAGATCGTCTGGAAGTTGGTGAGCAGACCACCGAGCCAGCGCTCGTTGACGTAGGGCTGGCCGACGCGCTGCGCCTGCTCCGCGATGACTTCCTGCGCCTGCTTCTTGGTGCCCACGAACAGGATCGTGCCGCCGTGCGCGACCGTCTCCTTGACGAAGTCGTACGCCTTGTCGATGTAGCCGAGCGACTGCTGCAGGTCGATGATGTAGATGCCCGAGCGCTCGGTGAAGATGAAGCGCTTCATCTTCGGGTTCCAGCGGCGGGTCTGGTGCCCGAAGTGCACGCCGCTGTCGAGCAGCTGGCGGATGGTGACGACGGCCATGGCCGATCTTCCTCTCTTCGCCGACCGCGGGCCGGCATCTCCTCGCCACATGCCGAGGCATGCGCGGTTTCTCAGTTGTATTCGCCGGACACGGATCGGTCCGGCGCCTAGCGTCCCGGAGTCCCCCGCCCTGCTCGCCTTCTGGCTTGCGGGGACTGATTGGGTTCGGCCGTTCGCGGACGCGCGAAGTCACTCCTTGCGAAGTGCGACGTCAATGGTAGCAGGCGCAGGCCTCCGTGAAGCCCTCACATCGGCCGGCCGTCGACGCTGATCCCCATCCGGGTCGTCCTCGGGAACGCCGGTCTCCCGGATGCGCGAAGGTGCCGGAATGCACCTGCGTCGGATGCTCGCGATTCCCGTGGCGACGGCCCTCGCCGTCGCGCTCACCGCTGGTGCGGCGACGCGCCTCGGGGATGCGCCGATGGCGATGGGCTCGGGCACGGTGACGATGGTCTCGAGCGCGGCGACGTGGTCATGGCCGGTGGACGGTCCTCGGGGGGTGCTGCGCGCGTTCGTGCTGCCGCCCGAGCCGTGGCTGCCCGGGCATCGTGGGATCGACATCGCCGCGCATGGGCTCGAGCTGCTCGCGCCGGCCGACGGGATCGTGCGCTTCGCGGGGCGGGTCGTCGACCGGGGCGTGCTCTCGATCGATCACGGTGGCGCGGTCGTCTCGAGCTTCGAGCCCGTGGTCGCACTCGTCGCCGAGGGCGAGGCGGTCGCCCGAGGGCAGGTCGTCGCACGTATCGATGGCGGGCACTGCCCGGTCGCCTGCGTGCACGTGGGCCTGCGCATCGATGGCGCGTACCGCAATCCCCTGCTGCTGCTCGGCGGCGCGTCATGGCCGATCCTGCTGCCGACGCGCCCGCTGTCCGGCGGCGTCTGAGGCGAGGCGCCCGCGGCGGTCCCGGCCTGCCCCTGTCCGCCTGGCGAGGGCGAGCGGGCCGCGGTGGTCGCAAACGGTCGTCAGTGCCACCCTGCCGCGACTCTTTGCGCCCACCACGGGGCCGAGGTTCGCACCGGTGCGCTGGGACTGGGCGCAATGTGTCGCCTGGGGCCGGCAAAGCCGACCATTTGCGTCCAGATCACGGCGGTCGCTCCGGCACAACGCCGAGCGTGCGCGCACGTGGTCGACGCTGCCACCCTCTCCCGGCAGCTCAGGCGCGGGGGTGTGCGAGGCGGTAGCCCTCGCGAAGCTTCTCGATGCTGACGTGGGTGTACAGCTGGGTCGTTCCGAGGCTGCTGTGGCCGAGGAACTCCTGGACCACCCGCAGGTCCGCCCCGCCGTCGAGGAGGTGCGTCGCCGCAGCGTGGCGGAACGCGTGCGGCCCGCGCGGTCCCGAGGTCCCATCGTCGCGCAGCAGCCGCTCCACGAGACCGTAGACGGCGCGCGTGCCGACGCGCGCGCCGCGCGCCCCGAGGAACAGCGCCGCGGATCGACGGTCCTCGCGCTCGAGCGCGGGTCGGACGTCCAACCAGCGCGAGAGCGCACGTGCCGCCGGGGCGCCGAATGGCACCACGCGCTCCTTCGCTCCCTTGCCGAGCACTCGGACCGTGCCGCGCGCGAGGTCGAGGTCGCCGAGATCGAGCCCGGCCAGCTCGGCGACGCGGATGCCAGCGGCGTAGAGGAGCTCGACGATGGCGAGATCGCGGACGGCGAGCGGAGCATCCTGCTCCGCTGCGAGTGCGAGCGCCTCGAGCGCCTCGGCCGCCTGCTTTCGCGAGGGGACTCGAGGCAGCGTCCGCTCGGGCCGCGGCGCCCGCAGCCGAGCGGCCGGGTCACGCGTGATGGTGCCCTCCCGCGTCAGCGCCGCGAAGAAGCCGCGGGCCGCCGCCGCGCGGCGCGCCATCGTGGATCGGGCCGCGCCGGCGCGATCGAGCGACCACATCCAGTCGCGGAGCAGCTCGAGATCGACCTGGTCGGGTCCGGCCGCGCCGCGGGCCGTCGCGAAGCTCGCGAGGTCGTGGAGGTCGGTGCCGTAGGCGCGCAGCGTGTGCGCGCTCAGGCCGCGCTGGACCGCGAGCCGGTCGAGCCAGCTCTCGATCGTCGGCGCCCACTCCATGTGACCATGCTCGCGCCGGGTCAGCTGGAGCGGGTGCCGCCGCGCCGCTCGAGCTCCGCCGCGATGGCGGCGGACGCATGCGCGAGCGCGGCCGGATCGCCGCTCAGCACCGCCGCCGCGTCGAGTCCCGAGCCCTTCCAGGAGAAGAGTTCGTGGCGTATGTCGGCCGGGAGGTCCGCGAGGCTCGCGAGGGTGGCGATCGGAAATCCGGATACGAGGGGGCGGTCGCCGAGCGGCACCCGAGTGTGGACGAGTCGATCCGGATAGACGTGCACGGCGTCGTAGGACTGGAACGCATCGTAGCCGCCGAGCATCACATCGGCGCGCGCCAGCGCCATGGTGTAGCAGCTGGCAGCGGCGACCGACACGGGCACGCCCGCGAACATCGAGTGGGAGGAGAAGTGCAGGTGGCCCGCGAGGATCCCCCGCACATCGCTGCCGCGGATCGCCTGCGCGAAGCGCTCCTGGTCGGCGAGCTCGAGCAGCTCCATCGAGATGTCGAGCGGTGACGGCATCGGCGGGTGGTGGATGGCGAGGAGCGTGCCGTGGGGCGCGGGTCGTCTCAGCTCCGCTTGGAGCCACTCGAGCTGCCCGGGCTCGAGCTCCCCGTGGTGGTAGCCCGGGACGCTCGTGTCGAGCGAGATGATCCGCAGCCCCTTGACGTCGTAGACGCGATCCTGCGGGCGGACGCCGTCGGGGTCGTCGAACAGCACCTCGGCGTACGGCCCGCGCTCGTCATGGTTGCCCATGACCCAGATGATTTCCGCGCCGAGGCGGGCGGCAACCGGTTCGGCGAGTTCGCGCAGCCGGCGATAGGCGGACTCCTCGCCGAGGTCCGCCAGGTCGCCCGTGAACACGATCGCGTCGGGACGCAGCCCGGAGGTCTCCACCTGCCCGAGCATCTCGGCGAGATGCGCGGTCGAGTCCACCGTGCCGAACAGCGGTGCGTCACCCGCGAGCAGGTGCGGGTCCGACAGGTGCGCTATGACGTGCGATGGGGCCGGATGCTGGCCGAGCTGCATGGGATCACGCTAGCGCCGGGCCCTTCGAGCTCGCCACGACGCTCGGCGTCGACACGCCCGGGACCCGCACCCAGCCGCTGTCCGCGCGACGCACCACGCCGGCGAGCTCGAGCGGGCCGAGCACGCTGAGCGTCTCGCCGACGGCCATGCCGCTCGAGCGAGCGATCTCGTCGACCGTGCGCCCGCGGCGCACCCCGATCGAGTCGAGGACGCGCACGACGGCGGGATCGGCGGGCTCGTAGCCGCCCAGTGCGACCGCACGCTCGCCGCCGACCAGTTCGATCGCGTCGTCTGCCGAGGTGATGCAGATGGCATTGTCCTCGCGCAGCAGTCGGTGACAGCCCGCCGACGCGGGACTCGTCACGGGCCCGGGCACGGCGCCGACGGGGCGCCCGATCGCGAGCGCGTGGTGGGCGGTGTTGAGCGATCCTGACCGAAGGCCCGCCTCGACCACGATGGTCGCGGCCGTCGTCGCCGCGAGGAGGCGGTTTCGCATCAGGAACCGCACCTTGGTCGGAGCCGCGCCCGGGGGCACCTCCGAGATCACCGCTCCCGTGCGTGAGGCGCGATGCAGCAGGTCCGAATTGCCCGCCGGATAGTACCGATCGAGACCGCCTGCGAGGAACGCGATCGTGACCGCGTCGGCGGCGAGCGTGGCCCGGTGCGCGGCGGCGTCGATCCCGTAGGCACCGCCCGAGACGATCGCACGGCCGCGCTCCGCGACCCCGCCCGCAATCTCGGCTGCCACGTACTCCCCGTACCCGGTCGCCGCGCGCGCCCCGACGACGGCGAGCGAGTCACCGAGTGCGTCGAGTGCCCCTGGGTCGCCTCGCACCCAGAGCACCACCGGCTCGGCGGGACCGAGGTCGCTGAGGCCGCTCGGCCATCCGGGGCCCTCCGGGACGGCGACCTGCATGCGCAGCGCGGCGGCCTGCTCGATCGCCCGCGTGACGGATCGGGCGACGAGGCGCGGGCGCCATCGCGCGAAGGCCTCCGTCACGACGCGCTCCGCGCGACTGGCCGGCGCGCCGTCCTCGAGCCAGACGTCGATCGCGGGCGTGGGGTCCTGCGAGATCAGCAGGTCGAGGGCCGGGCCCGGCCCGAGTGCGGCGAGCAACTGGCCCGCGACCTGGTCGCCCGGCTCGATGAGAACGCTCCACGTCATCCGCGCGAACACCTCGGGGAACGATTCCGGCGCGGCCTCGGCCCGCACGGACTCCACGAGGCGCCGCACGTCCTCGACGGGCAGGTCGAAGATCCTCATGCCGCGGCCACCGTCCGGTAGCCGAGCGCCTCGCCGATCTCGGCTCGGCCCGGCGCTCCGGCGGACCCGAGGTCGGCGAGCGACCACGCGATGCGCAGCACGCGGTCGTACCCGCGCATGGTGATCGCACCCCGCTCGAGCGCACGGTCGAGCACCGCGAGCGCCTCACGCGAGGGACGCCTCGGCCGGGCTCTGAGCCACGACCCCGGCACGTCGGCGTTGCGCCGCCACGGCGTGCCCGACAGCCGCTCGACCGTCGCGGCCCGGGCGTCCCGCACCGCACGCGCGGCCGCGGCCGTCGAGACCCGGCCGCTCGACTCAGCGGCGGCTCGCAGCCCCGTCGCCGTGATCCGGCGGACTGTGAGCTGCAGGTCGACCCGGTCCAGCAGCGGCCCCGACAGCCGGCCCAGGTAGCGCCGTCGCGCCATCGGCGTACAGCTGCATTCGGCTTCACCCAGCCGGCCGCACGGACACGGGTTCGCGGCGAGAACGAGCTGCACGTTCGCAGGGAAGCGCGCCGTCGCGTTCGCCCGCTGGATCGTGATGACGCCGGTCTCGAGCGGCTGCCGCAGTGCGTCGAGCGCGACGCGACTGAACTCCGGGGCCTCGTCGAGGAAGAGCACGCCGTGCGCCGCTCGCGCAATCGCGCCGGGTCGGATGATCCCGCTGCCGCCGCCGACGATCGACGGTGTCGACGCCGTGTGGTGCGGCGCCTCGAAGGGCGGACGCAGGCTCAGCCCGTCGACGGACAGTCCGCTCAAGGAGCGCACCGACGCGCACTCGATCGCGGCAGCGGTGTCGAGCTCGGGCAGGATCCCGGGCAGGCGGGTCGCGAGCATCGTCTTGCCCGCCCCGGGCGGCCCGAGGAGGAACAGGTGGTGGCCTCCGACCGCCGCGAGCGTCAGCGCGCGGACCGCCTCCTCGTTGCCGACGACGTCCGAGAGGTCGGCCGGCGCAGCGGCGGCCTGCTCGACCGCCGCAGGGACTGCCGGGGGCGGTGGGACGTCCTCGGGCTCGAGCTGGGCGCCGTGCCAGATGGCGGCATCGCGCAGGGTCGCGACCGGCACGACGCGCACGCCGTCCACGAGCGAGGCCTCGCGCGCGCTCGCAGCAGGCACCAGGACCGTCGCGCAGCCCAGCCGCTTGGCGGCGAGTACCGCCGGCAGCACCCCGGGGACTGAGCGCACGCGCCCGTCGAGCCCCAGCTCGCCGATGTGCACCACCGCCTCGACCGAGGCCGCGGAGACCGTGCCCCCGGCGGCGAGCATCACGAGGGCGATGGCGAGATCGAAGCCCGAACCGTGCTTGGGAAGTGCGGCGGGCGAGAGGTTCACGGTGAACTTGCGGTTCGGCAGCTCGCACTGCGAGTTCGCCGCCGCCGAGCGCACGCGCTGGCGGGCCTCTCCCAGTGCGGTGTCGGGCAGGCCGATCAGGTTGAACGCCGGAATGCCGTCGGCGAGATCGACCTCGACTTCGACGATCTCGCCGCGCATGCCGATGAGCGCGATCGCACGGCTCCGGGCGACGGGCATCAGCGCACCCCCTCGAGGTGCTCGATCGTGGGGCGCGACCCGTCGCGCCAGACGATGACGGACACCGCGTCGATGCGCACGCGGTCCGTCCGCACACCGTGCGCGGCACACCACTCCCTCGCGAGCCGATGGAGGCGATGCAGCTTGCGGCTGTCGATCGCCTCCAGCGGATGCCCGAAGCCGAGCGAGGTGCGCGTCTTGACCTCGACGGCGACGACGACGCCCCGGTCGATCGTCACGATATCGAGCTCGCCGATGCGCGTGCGCCAGTTGCGCGCGACGACCCGATGTCCGGCGATCGTCAGGAAGTCTGCGGCGATGCGCTCGCCACGGCGTCCGAGTTCGAGATTGCGTCCCATGCGCCGAGCTTCGCGGCTGGGTCCGACGACCAGGCCGTGCGGCCGCCCGGAATGTGGAGAAGGCGTCGAAACGACCGGGTGTGCACAACGCGATCGGATTGCGCGATCACGCGATCCACGCGGTCACTCGTCGAGCGCGAGCTCCTTCGGCAGCTCCAGCTCGCGAGCGGAGAGCTCCTCGATGTTGACGTCCTTGAACGTGAGGACCCGCACCGACTTCACGAATCGGTCGGAGCGGTAGACGTCCCAGACCCACACATCGTGCATCGTCAGCTCGAAGTAGAAATCGTGCTCCGTGTCCTTGCGTTCGAGGCTCACCTCGTTGGCGAGGTAGAAGCGGCGCTCGGTCTCGATGACGTACCGGAACTGGCCGACGACGTCGCGATACTCGCGATACAGCGCGAGCTCGACCTCCCGGTCGTAGTCCTCGAAGTCGTCGTCGTCCATCGGTCCAGTCTAGGCCGTCGCGATAGCGCGGGACGGCTCGAGCCCGGCGCCGAGGTGGTTGCCGAGGAAGCTCAGCCTATGCAGTGGGCTCGGGCCCTTGGCGCGGATCGCCGCGAGGTGCTCGGGCGCCCCGTAGCCCTTGTTGCTCGCCCACCCGTACCCGGGGTGCTCGATGTCGGAGGTCGCCATGATCCTGTCGCGATGCACCTTCGCCAGCACGCTCGCACCCGCGACCGACGCGCAGTCACGGTCGGCCTTGACCCGCGTGCGCACCCCGGGCGGGTGGCGCAGTGCCGGCGTGAGCCAATCGTGCGAGCCGTCGAGCAGCACGAGCGAGGCGGCGATCGCGACGCCGGCCTCGTGCAGCTGGAGCAGCGCCCGCGCACCCGCGAGCCCGAGCGCGCGCACGATGCCGAGCTCGTCGACCTCGCGCGAGGAGGCGAGACCGACGCCGTGCGCGGTCCCCCACACTGTCACGACCGGGTAGAGCGCCTCGCGGCGCCGCTCGGTCAGGAGCTTCGAGTCGCGGAGCCCATCCGGCACGAGGACGACCGTGGGGTCGACCGCGACGGCGCCCACGGCGACCGGCCCGGCGACCGCGCCCCGCCCGACCTCGTCCATGCCGATGACGAGTCCCGCCGCCGTCCGCTGATCGGCCCGCAGCTGCGCGATGAGCTGCGCCTCGAACTCGAGCGTCGGCGTCGTCACCGGTCATCCCCGGCGACTGCGCCCACGGCCGAATCGACGCCGCGTGCCTCGGCGACGCCGGAGAACGTCAACGGATAGTTGTCGAGGACGCTCCAGCGCCCGATCGGCCAACTGATCACCAGGGCCTTGCCGACGATCGTGCCGATCGGCACGAAGCCGCCGCCGGGATCGTCGATGTGGCCGAGCGAGTCCTTTGAGTTGTACCGGTTGTCGCCCATCACCCAGAGCGCGCCCTCCGGCACCGTCACGTCGAACTCGACCGGCGCCGCGTTCTGCCCGTCGGCGAGCTTGAGATATGGCTCGTCTAGCGGGATGCCGTTGACGCTGAGGCTCCCGGTCGGCGTGCAGCACACCACCTGGTCCCCGGCCATGCCGATGACGCGCTTGATGAGGTGATCGTTCGAGTCGGAGGCGGTGACCCCGATGAGCGAGCCGAGCCAGTCCAGTGCCCCCAGGAACCAGTTCGGTTGCGGCTTCGGGCTGTACGCGAGCCACCCGCCCGGGTCCCGGAAGACGACGACGTCGCCGTACTGGACGGGCATGACGTTCGGCACCAGCTCGTTGACGATGATCCGGTCGTTGATCTGCAGCGTGTTCTCCATCGACGACGACGGGATGTAGAACGAGCGGACCAGATACGTCTTCAGGACGAAGGAGACGAGGAACGCGATGACGAGGATCACGAGCAGATCGCGTAGGAACACGAGCCAGCCGCTGCGGCGGCGGCCGTGCCGCTGCACGGGACGACGGGTCAGCGGGACATCGGCCTCGGGGACGTCGGTCTCGCTCACGTCCCTAGCCTGTCATCCGTTGGCGGCAACGGCGTCGAAGACGCCGAGACGCGCGGGCTTCAGCCCTCGCGCTTCTCCTTGATCTTCGCCTTCTTGCCGCGCAGGTTGCGCAGGTAGTAGAGCTTGGCGCGGCGCACATCGCCTCGCGTGACGAGCTCGATGTGGTCGATCGAGGGCGAGTGGACCGGGAACGTCCGCTCGACACCGACCTGGAAGCTCACCTTGCGGACCGTGAAGGTCTCGCGGATGCCCTCGCCCGAGCGGCCGATGACCACACCCTGGAAGACCTGGATACGGGAGCGGCTGCCCTCGACGATGTTGACGTGCACCTTGACGGTGTCGCCGGGGCGGAAGTCGGGGATGTCGCCCTTGAGGTTGGCGGCGTCGATGTCATCAAGGACGTGCATGATGTTTCGCTTCCCGCGCCGCCACAGGTCGGACGCTTCAGAGGACTGGTTCAGTCGAGTTGAGGTGTGCTGCGCCCGTTGGCTTCCCCTGTGGCAGAGCCCGCGCGAGCACGATCGTCTATTCTGCCACACGCAGGCCCGCCAGTCGAACTCGCGCAGGTCCGCCCGACTGGACACGGGAGTCCGATCGCGCGATGGCCTGCAGGCAGGATACGCAATGGCCACCACCTCCGACCCCGCGCTCGTCTCACGCACGACGCCGGTGCAGGCGCGCGGGCTGGCGCGGGTGGACGCCCTGCTCGATGCGGCCGCCGAGATCGTCGACACCGCGGGCGTCGTCGGGATGACGACGAGCGCGATCGCCGAGCGCTCCGGCTCGTCGGTCGGCGCCGTCTACCGCTACTTCCCGAATGCGGACGCGGTGCTCATCGCCCTCGCGGCGCGCAACCGCGAGCGCTTCATGCAGCGCGTCTCAGAGACGTTCGCGGAGCAGCAGCCGGCCGACTGGATGGCGTTCTCCAGGATGTGCGTCGACGTTTACGCCGCGCTCGGCAGCGACACCCCGGGTTTTCGGGTGGTGCGCTTCGGCGACGTCGTCTCGATGCGCTTCGCGAATCAGGAGGCGTCCAACAACGAACAACTCGCGCAGCAGCTCGACGACGTCCTCCTCGAGCGCTACGGCTTCGAGGGCACCCAGGCGCTGTTGTTCGCGACGCAGGTCGCCATGGAGTGCGCGGACGCGCTGACGCGACGCGCATTCCTGCGCGAGACGGCGGGCGACGAGCGGTTCCTCATCGCCGCCAAGGAGCTCATCATCGGGATCCTCGCCCTGCACGCTCCGGAGGCTCCTGTCGGCGGTTGAGCCGTAGCATCGACCTGTGATCGAACTGAGGACCCCGGCCGAGATCGAGTCGATGCGTCCCGCCGGCGCGTTCGTCGCGGAGGTGCTTCAGGCGACCTCCCGGGCCGCCGCGATCGGCGTCAACCTGCTCGAGCTCGACGCGTTCGCGCACGAGATGATCCGAGCCCGGGGCGCGCAATCCTGCTACATCGACTACCACCCGTCGTTCGGCGGGAGCCCCTTCGGCCGGGTCATGTGCACCTCGGTCAATGACGCGGCACTGCACGGCCTCCCCCACGACTACCGGCTCGCCGATGGCGACCTGCTCACGCTCGACTTCGCCGCATCGGTCGACGGCTGGGTCGCGGACGCGGCGATCTCCGTCGTCGTCGGCACGCCCCGACCCGAGGACGAGCGGCTCATCGCGGTGTGCGAGGAGGCGCTCGCCGCGGGCATCGCGAAGGCGCGCGTCGGCAACCGGATGGGCGACGTCTCGCACGCGATCGGGGAGGTCGCCAAGCGCAACCGACTCAAGATCAACCTCGACTTCGGCGGCCACGGCGTGGGTCGCGAGATGCACGGCGACCCCCACGTGGCCAACGACGGTCGGCCGGGCCGCGGCTGGCCGCTCAGCGCCGGTCTCGTCTTCGCGATCGAGCCGTGGTTCTGCCTGACGACCGACCGGATCTACACGGACGACGACGGCTGGACGCTGCGCTCGCGCGACGGCTCGCGTGCCGCGCACGTGGAGCACACGGTCGCGGTCACCGAGGACGGTCCCGTCATTCTGACGGCGGGAGCAAATCCGGTCGGACTCGGCTAGTCCGCGTCTCCTGCTGCTCGCGCTTCCACGCCTCGATGCGCGCGTGGTGGCCGGACAGCAGGATCTCGGGCACTTCGAGCCCGCGCCAGACGGCGGGCTTCGTGTAGCTCGGCGCTTCGAGCAGTCCGTCCTCGTGCGACTCGATCTCGAGCGAGTCGGGGTTGCCGACGACACCGGGGACGAGCCGGCCGATCGCCTCGATCATCGCCATCGCGGCGACCTCGCCGCCGTTGAGCACGTAGTCGCCGAGGCTGAGCTCGCGGACCCGCGCGATGCCGCCGGCGTAGTCGACGACGCGCTGGTCGATGCCCTCGTAGCGGCCGCAGGCGAAGATCAGGTGCGGCTCGAGGGCGAGGCTGCGCGCCGTCGCCTGCGTGAACGGCTCGCCCGCGGGCGTCAGGAAGACGACGACCGGTCCTGAGACCGGGTCAGGCTCGCCCTGCGGGCGCGGCACGAGCGCGTCGAGTGCCTCGCCCCAAGGCTCGGGTCGCATGACCATGCCCGCGCCGCCGCCGTAGGGGGTGTCGTCGACGGTGCGGTGGCGGTCGTGCGTCCAGTCGCGCAGGTCGTGCGCCTGGACGGTGAGAACGCCGGACTCCCGCGCCCGCCCGATGAGCGACACGTCGAGCACGGAGAAGAATTCGGGGAAGATCGTGACGACGTCGATCTGCACGGATCTACCCTACGGCGGGCTGAGATGCCGCCCTGCGGCTGAGGAATCGCGGCCGACTCCTCAGCCCCGGGGCGCTTGCTCAGCCCAGTTCATCGAAGAGGCCCCCGGGCGGGTCGACCGTGACGGTCCCGGCCTCGAGGTCGACGGAGGTGACGATCGCCTTGACGAACGGCACGAGCACCTCGCCCGAGGCCGTCTCGACCGCGAGCAGGTCCTGGGCCGGCAGTTCGTCGACGCGAGCGATGCGCCCGAGCTCGACCCCGTCGCGCAGCACGCGCAGGCCGATGAGCTGGTGGTAGTACCAGGCGTCGTCCTCCTGCGGCTCGTCGGCCGCGACCTCGACCCAGAGCACCGCCTTGACGAGGCTCTCCGCGGTCGTGCGATCCCCGACGCCGGCGAAGAAGCCGACTGCGACGCCATTGAACCACTTGAGCTCGGTGAGCTCGAGCCGCTGGCCGTGCCATGGGCTCGACTCCGGCACCTGGAGCGCGAACGTCGCACCGGGGACGAAGCGCTTCGCCGGGTCGTCCGTGTAGAGGTCGATCTTGAGCGCGCCCTTGAGGCCATGGGCTTTCGTCAGCCGACCGACGCGCAGCTCGGTCCCGGGCGGACGCTCGGGGCGCGCCACGTCAGTGGTCGGTGTCGACGACGTCGACGCGGACCCGCTCGCCATCGGCGAGCGCGCCGATGATCGTCCGCAGGGCCTTCGCGGTGCGACCGCCGCGACCGATCACGCGGCCGAGGTCCTCGGGGTGCACGCGCACCTCGAGGAGCTCGCCGCGGGACGAGTCGAACGACGCGACAGCGACATCGTCGGGGTGGTCGACGATGCCCTTGACGAGGTGCGCGAGCGCATCCGAGAGTCGGGACAAAAGGATCAGGCCTCGTCGCCCTCGGCGGGCTGCTCGTCGGCGGCCGCCTCGACAGTCTCCTCGACGGCTTCAGCCTGCGCCTCGGCCGCCTCGTCGGCGACCTCCACGGGCGTCTCGACGGCCTCAGCGGGCGCCTCGGCGACCTCCTCGGCGGGAGCGGCCTCGGCGGGCGCCTCGACCTTCTTCTCCGACTTCGGCACGAGCACCGGCTTCTTCTTCTCGTCGACGGTGAACGGCGCCTTCGGCTCCGCGACCTTGACGGTGGAGACGGCGTTCTTGTCGCCCTTGAACTTGCCCCAGTCGCCTGTGAGCTTGAGGATCGCGGCGACCTGCTCGGTCGGCTGGGCGCCGACGGAAAGCCAGTACTGCGCGCGCTCCGAGTTCACCTCGATGAACGACGGCTCCTCGGTGGGGTGGTACTTCCCGATCTCCTCGATGACGCGACCGTCGCGCTTGGTGCGCGAGTCGGCCACGACGATGCGGTAGTACGGGGCGCGGATCTTGCCGAGCCGCTTGAGTCGAATCTTGACAGCCACTGTCTCTCCTATTGGGACGTGCGTATTCGGTGCCGCTCGCCGGACGCGTGGGGTGCACACTCGGCGGGGAAGCTGGGTCGGGCCGGTCGTTCGGATTAGAGGGTCGGAACGCGCTGGCCGAGGAAACATTCTGCCAGATACCCGCCGTCGCGGCCAATCGCCGCCGGGATCGCGTTCTGTCGGCTATTCGTTCTTCTCGTCGCGCCAGGCGAGGTAGGCGTCGAGATCGTTCGCGACATAGTCCGGGCCGTCCGCGCCGAGCGTGAACAGCCGCACGCCCTTCGCATACGCCTCGTCGAGGAGCTCGCGGTCGAAGCCCTGGAACGCCCAGCGACCGACCGAGATCTCGATGTCGGCGAACTCCCGGCCGACCTCGTCGCACCAGCGCTTGAGTACGTCGAGCTTGCGCGAGAAGACCTCGGGGTCGTACATCGTGTGCCAGATGTCGGCGTGCTGCGCGACGAGCCGCAGCGTCTTGCGCTCCCCCGAGCCGCCGACCATGATCGGCACGTCGCGGGTCGCGGCGGGATGCAGCTTCGCGAAGCGCGACTCGATCCGCGGCAGCGACTCGGCGAGATCGTCGAGCCTCGAGCCGACCGTGCCGAACTCGTAGCCGTACTCGACGTAGTCGCGCTCGAACCAGCCCGAGCCGATGCCGAGGATGACGCGCCCCTCGTCGCCCTTCGCGCTGATGTGGTCGATCGTGCGGACCATGTCGGCGAGCAGCTCCGGGTTCCGGTACGAGTTGCAGCTCACGAGCGGGCCGAACTCGATCCGCTCCGTCTGCTCCGCCCACGCGGCGAGCATCGTCCAGCACTCGAAGTGGTAGCCGTCGGGGTCGCCGGACAGCGGGTAGAAGTGATCCCAGTTGAACGCGATGTCGACCCCGGCCTCCTCGCCGCGCAGCACCGCGTCGCGGATCGGGCCGTAGGTCGCGGAATGCTGCGGCAGGTACTGCACGCCGATCCGCACGGGACGCCCGCTCATGCCCGCGCCCCGTCCCACTCGAGCTGCGGCGGCGCGAGCACCGCCTGCAGGGCGACGCCGATGCCGAGCAGGCGCGCGTCGTGGTCGACGCGGCCGATGAGCGAGGCGCCGACGGGCAGGCCGCTCGTCGCGCCGAGCCCCGTCGGGATCGCGGCGACGGGCGAGCCGGCGCTGTTCCACGTCGCGGTGAAGCAGGTCAGCGGGTCCTCGCCGCCGATGCCGGCGCCGGCGTCGTAGCCGTGGCCGCGCACGCCCGGTCCGGCCGCGGTCGTGGGCTCGAGGATCGCGTCGATGCGGTTGGCGACGAACCACTCGTCCCACGCGGCCGCGCCCGCGAGGCGTCGGCGCTGCGCGGCGAGGTAGGTGTCGCTCGGGATCGGCGTGGAGCCCGGCGCGAGGAACTCGCGCGTGCTCGGCCGGTAGCGGTCCTCGAGCCCCGCGTACTCGGCGTGCGCGTCCTGCGACTCGGCGAGGAGGATCGCGTGGTAGTCGGACCGCGCGAAGTCGGGGGCGGCGGGGAGCTCGACGACTTCGGCGCCGAGCGACTCGAGCGCGGCGCGCGCCGCCGCGAGGCCGTCGAGGATCTCCTGATCGACGGCGAGGCCGACGTTGTCGGGCCGATCCGTCATGGCGATGCGCACGCCCCGCAGGTCGGCGAGCACCTCGGCGACGATCGGGGGGCGGCTCGCGACGCCCCACGGGTCGCGACTGCGAGACGCGGCGCTGAGCACCTCGAGCGCGCTCACGCAGTCCGCGAGGGTGCGAGCCATGGGGCCGAGATGGTCGAACGTGTAGCCGCACGGGATGAGCCCGTCGGTCGGGACGCGCCCGAAGGACGGCTTGAAGGCGGATACGCCGCAGAACGCGGCGGGGACGCGGAGCGAGGCCGCCGTGTCGGTGCCGAGCGCGAGCGGCACCATGCCGCTCGCGAGCGCGGCCGCCGATCCGCCGCTGGATCCGCCCGGCGAGCGCGTCAGGTCCCAGGGGTTGCCGACCTGGTCGGTCGTGCCCCCGCAGCCGAACTCGTGGGTGTGGGTCTTGCCGACGAACACCGCACCCGCCGCGGCGAGCGCGGCCCAGCCGGCGCTGTCGGCCGAGGCGACCCGGCCCTCGCGGACCCGGCTGGAGGCGGTCAGGGGCTGACCGGCGACGCCGATCAGGTCTTTGACGCCCACGGGGATGCCGAGCAGCGGCGAGGGGTCGCCCGCCGCGAGCCGCCGGTCGGCCTCGGCCGCCTGGGCGAGCGTGACGTCGGGCGCCAGGCTCACCCAGGCGTTGATCGCCTCGGGCGCGCCGTCGAAGCTCGGGGCGCCGCCGTTGCGCGACTCCACGCGCTCGATCACCGCCTGCGCGATGCCGACGGCGCTCGCCGTCCCGTTGCGCAGCGCGGCAGCGATGCTGCCGACGCCCGCGTCGATCAGATCTGTGAGAACGTCATTGGTCACTCGCCCAAGGTAGCTCAGCGGCCGAGGAACTTCTGCAGCGCAGCGAGCTCCTGCTCGCTCGGGCCCGACTGCTCGCCGCCGGCGTTCGGCGCGCCGAGCCCGAAGCCCGAGCCGCCGCCCCCGCCGGGCTTGACGCCCGCGGCGATCGCGGCGTTCTCCTGGGCGCGCTTGGCGGGGTTCCCGGACCGCGAGCCCTTCTTCTTCGCCTGCTTGCCGCTCGATCCGCCGCCGATGCGCACGCCGGGGGTGACACCGGGAATCTGCGGCATCTGCCCCTTGGCGACCGACTTCATCATCTTCGCCGCCTGCTCGAAGCGTGCGACGAGCTGGTTGATCTCGGTGACGGTCGTGCCCGAGCCCTTGGCGATGCGCACTCGGCGACTGCCGTTGAGGATGCGGGGCTGACGGCGTTCTGTCGGCGTCATGGAACGGATGATCGCCTCGGTGCGCGCGACCTCGCCCTCGTCGAAGTTGTCGATCGCCTCGCGCATGCCCTTGCCGCCCGGCAGCATCCCGAGCATCGACTTGAGCGAGCCCATCTTCTTGACCTGCTGGAGCTGGTCGAGGAAGTCGTCGAGGGTGAACTGGTCCTTCGCGAGCTTGTCGGCGACCTGTCGGGCCTCCTCCTCGTCGAAGGTGCGCTGCGCCTGCTCGATGAGCGAGAGGATGTCGCCGAGGTCGAGGATCCGGCTCGCCATCCGGTCGGGGTGGAACGGCTCGAAGTCGTCGAGGCGCTCCCCCGTCGAGGCGAACATGATGGGTCGCCCGGTCACGTGCGCGACGCTGAGCGCCGCACCGCCGCGCGCGTCGCCGTCGAGCTTCGTGAGGACGACGCCCGTGAAGTCGACGCCGTCCTGGAACGCCTTCGCGGTCGCGACGGCGTCCTGGCCGATCATTGCGTCGATGACGAAGAGGACCTCATCGGGGTCGACGGCCTTGCGGATGTCGGCGGCCTGCTTCATGAGCTCGGCGTCGACGCCGAGGCGGCCGGCGGTGTCGACGATGACGGTGTCGTAGAGCCGGCGCTCCGCCTCCTTCACGCCCTCCTTTGCGACCCGCACGGGGTCGCCGACGCCATTGCCCGGCTCGGGCGCCCAGACGGGCACGCCCGCCTGCTCGCCGACGACCTGGAGCTGGTTGACCGCGTTCGGCCGCTGGAGGTCGGCGGCGATGAGGAGGGGCGTGTGCCCCTCACCCTTCAGCCACTTCGCGAGCTTGCCGGCGAGGGTCGTCTTGCCCGCGCCCTGGAGGCCCGCGAGCATGATGATCGTCGGCGGCTTCTTCGCGAACTCGAGGCGGCGCTGCTGGCCGCCGAGGATCCCGACGAGCTCCTCGTTGACAATCTGGACGACCTGCTGCGCGGGATTGAGCGCGCGGCTCACCTCGTCGGAGAGCGCGCGCTCGCGCACGGTCGCCGCGAACTCCTTGACGACCTCGAGGGCGACGTCGGCGTCGAGGAGCGCGCGCCGGATCTCGCGGACGGTCGCGTCGACGTCGGCCGGGGAGAGCTTGCCCTTCGTGCGAAGGTGACGGAAGGTCTCGCTGAGCCGGTCGGTGAGGTTGCCGAACATCGCCATGGTCCAAGGATTCTACCCGGGTGCCGCCGGCGCCCGGGCGGGCGGGACTACATGCCGCCGGCCGGCAGGCCGAGCGCGACCCGGCCCTGCGAGCCGTAGAAGACGTCGTGCTGAGCGCCGATGTGCGTCTTGTAGAAGGCGGCGTCCTGGTAGTACTTCGCCAGCCGCGTGCCGGTGAGTCCCGCGGAGGTCGATCCGGCGGTGGAGAACGCGATGTCGACGGCCTCGGTCGCGAGTCGTGCCGCGGTGGATGCCTGGCCGCGCAGCCGGATGTCGTCGGCGGGCGTGAACTCGGGGCCGCCCTCCGCCCAGGCATAGCCGCGCTCCTCCATCTCGCGCACGGTCGCGTGCAGGAGCGCGGAGGCGGAGTCGGCGAGCGCCTGGATACGCCCGAACCACTGCTGGTACTGCGGGGACTGCGTGCGCGGCATCCGGGGTGCGAAGCTCGTGCCGCGGGCCATGAGCCGCTCGTACTCGTCCATCGCGGCGTACGCCGCGCCGACCTGGGTGACGGCGAGACCGGAGATGAACATCGTGGTGGTGCGGCCGAGGTAGGTGGGGTTGCCGAGGAAGCGGTACCCGGGGGTGCCGCCGTGCTCGCTCCAGAGGTAGTCCTTGAAGTCGAACGGGACGACGTTGTACTCGGGAACGAACGCGCCTTCGACGACGATCGAGTTCGAGGAGGAGGCGCTGAGGCCGATGGTGCGGCCGTGGCCCCAGTCGTCGAGGATCGTGTAGTCCTTGCGGGGCAGGACGAACATGTGCGGAATCGGCTCCCCCGCGGCGTTGATGATGGGGCCGACCGGCATGAAGTGGGAGCTGTAGGTGCAGCCGGAGTTGTAGTCCCAGCGGCCGGTGAGGATGTAGCCGCCTTCGACGGGCTCGGCGCTCGCCTCGATGGGGAAGGCCCGCGAGGCGGCGACGAACGGGTGGGCCCGATAGGCCTCGTCCTGAGCGCGCTCGGAGAAGTAGGAGGAGAACTGGTAGGCGTGCGAGGCGCCGAGCTCGTAGGACCAGCCGACGCCGGGGTCGGCCCGCGAGATCTCCTCGGCGACGCGGAAGAACGTCTGCAGGCCGAGCTCGAGGCCGCCGTAGCGCCGGGGGCGCAGGATGTCGTACAGCCGCGCCTCGACGAACGCCTCGTGGATCTCCGGGGAGTAGGTGCCGAGTTCGACATGCACCTGCTGGAGTTCGCGGATGCGCTCACGCAGCGCGATGGCGCGGCCGACGATCTCCTCGCTCGTTGGCGCATCTACTGCCGACGTCATCGGTCCTCCTCGTCGCCGGGTCCTCCGGCTGGTTGCGATGCTAGGCAGCGCGCTCGCGCCGTCGCGGGCCCGGCGGGGGGAATCGGGTAATTCCGCCCTGCGGCCCTGCTGGTCGGCGCGCGATGCTGGTCGCGTGGCGCTCATCCAGCTGACCTACGCGATTCGCCGTGTGCGCACCTCGCACGTCTGGCACGATTTCGAGCGCCTCGAAATCGGCGACGAGATCATCCCGATGCCGTACAGCCTGTGGGTGCTGGACACGCCGCGCGGTCCCGTCCTGATCGATTCCGGGTTTCACACCCCGGACTCCTATTGGGTCGCCGACGCCGACTGGCGGCCGGTCCCGGAGGCGCTCGCGTCGATCGGGGTGGATCCGCGCGCCGTGCGCGCGCTCGTGCTGACGCACTATCACTTCGATCATGCCGGGCACGTGGGACTGTTTCCGAACGCGACGGTCATCGCCTCGCGCGTCGAGCACGAGCACTGGCTCGGGGTAGCGGACGAGTCCGAGGCGGCCCTCCGGGCCGCGTTCGTGTGGCCGGAGCATCTCGCGGCCATCGTCGCGGCAGAACGCGATGACCGCCTGCTCCTGGTGGACGGCGAGTCGGATGCGCCGATCGAGGGGCTGCGACTCATCGCGGCGCCTGGCCACACCCCCGGCCAGCTCGCGGTTCTCGTCGCCACCCCGAGCGGTCCCCGGCTGCTCGCCTCGGACGCGGCGCACTTCTTCGAGCAGCTCGAGCGGGGCTGGCGCTTCTTCGCGCATTCGGACGCGGCCGCCGGCGATCGCTCGATCGCGCGGTTGCAGCGGATCGCGGCGGACACGGGGGCGGAGATCGTTCCCGGCCACGACGCGCGCGTGAGCGAGCGCTATCCCGCGGTGCCGGGGTCGGGTGGCTGGGCGAGCGCGCTCGGCTAGCCTGCCGGCTCAGCTCGCGAGCACGGCCCCGCCGACGGAGTCGAGGCGCTCGCTCATCCACACGGCGATCTGCGATCGCGAGCGGAACTGGAGCTTGTTGAGCATCCGCTGGATGTGCCCTTCGACGGTCCGGGTCGACAGCACGAGCTGCGTCGCGATCTGCGCGCTGCTGAGGCCTTCGACGAGCAGCGCAGCGATCTCGGACTCCCGCCTCGTGAGCTGCACGACCTCGCGGGTGGCGGCCTCCTCGCCGAGGGCGAGTGCGATGAACTCGGCGCGCTCGAGCTGCCGGCCCTTGGCGGACAGTCGCGAGTATTCGCGGGGGCCGAGGGCGCGGCGCAGGCCGGGCTCGACGCCGCCGAGCGCCCGCTGTGCGGTGATGGTGCGCTGCGGGTCCATGCGGTTCGCGGCGGCGAGCAGCGTCGCGGCGCGGGAGGCATCGCCGCGGCGGTACGAGAGCGCGGCGATGAGGCGCAGCGAGGTCGGGACGCCGACGCGGTCGTTCAGCGCGTCCATCATCTGCAGCGCCTCGCGCGCCGTCTCCGAAGCGCGCTCGGTGAGCCCCCGGCCGAGCAGCGTGACGGAGAGCGCGATGAGCGCGTAGGCGACGCCCCACCGGTTGCCGCGCGAACGCAGCCACTCGACGTTGGAGCGCAGTCGCTGCTCGGCGCGCTCGTAGTCACCGCGCATGACGCTCGCGAGGGCGAAGTAGTGCAGCTGCTCCTCGAGCGCGTCGAGGCGTCCCTCGTGCTTGGTCAGCTCGATGGCCTTCTGCAGCAGGGCCTCCGCGCCGTCGATGTCCTGCTCGCCCATGCGGATGAGCGCCTCGACGAACTCGGGACGCAGCTCGTCGAACGCTTCGGCGCGGTCGTCGACGATCTCGAGGCTCTCCGCCAGGAGGCTGGAGGCGCGCTCGAACTCGCCGATCATCGCCGCGAAGTAGGACTCGGTGCGCAGTGCGGCCGCCGACAGCGCGCCGACCCGGCGCCGGCACTTGAGTGCTTCCTCGAGCCACTCGTCGACCTTGTGCTTGAGGCCGAGGGCCCCCCAGTAGCGGCGCAGGCGCAGGACGAGCCGGATGAGCTCGCCCGAGGACTCCGGGTCCGTGGCGTACTCGGCGAACAGCCGCTCGACGGTGCGGCGGTGGTGGCCGAGGTGGCGCACGAGCTGCATCTCGGGGTTTCCGTACGGGATCCGCGCGAGCTCGTCGAGGATCGACTTGACGTGCTGCTCGATGCGCGTCTCGCAGGCGACCGTGACGCGCTCGGCGTCGAGGATCCGGCGGACGGTGCGCGGGATGCGGAACGTGCCCGGCTCTCGGGTGTCCGCGATGAGCACCGAGCGGTCGACGAGGCGCGAGAAGGCGCGGACGGCGCCCGCTCCCCCGCCGGCGAGCGCCACGACGCATTCGACGCCGAACGACTCGTCTAGCGCGGAGCCGATGTCGAGCACTTCGCGTTCGTCGGCGTCCAGGTTCCCCACGATCGCGCGGGCACGCGCCGCGTGGCGATCGGCACCGGGGATGAGGTCGACGGAGACTCCGGTCCGCAGCGCGTCGCGCACCTCCTCGAGCGGCATGAGCCGCACCGCGGCGGCGGCGACCTCGATCATCGCGGGCAGGCCGTCGCAGGACGCGCAGATGTCGCGCGCGACCATGAGCTGCGCGGTCGTCAGCTGCGTGACGGAGGGGCGGACGGCTTTCGCGCGCTCGACGAAGAGCCGGATCGCGTCCGAGTCGATCGCGGCTCGCGTCGACGCGGTCCGGCGCGACGGGATGGAGAGCGGCAGCACCTCGACGAGGTGCTCGCCGTCGATCGCGAGGACGACCGAGCTCGCGACGAGGACGACGGCGTCGGGCGACGCGTCGAGCAGCGCGGCGACCCGCTCGGGGACGGCGGTGCCGCGGTCGGCGTTGTCCAGGAGGATGAGGCCGCTCGCGCGTTCGGGCACCTCACCGCCGTCCGCGAGGTCGATGTACTCGGCCTCGCCGACGCGGTGCGCGACGTGCTCCGCGAGCTTGATCGCGAGCCGGCTCGTGCCGACGCCGCTCGCGCCGGTCAGGGTGATGAGGCGCGCGCTCGCCATGACCCGCTTGGCGGTCTCGAGCTCGGCCTTACGGCCGACGAACGTGGTTCGCTCGGTCGGCAGGGGTGCCGGACACGCAGTGCGCACGGCGATCCTCCTTGATCGTCGGAATGCGGGACAGGCTATCTCGCCCGCCCTGGGATGGCCAGATGTTGTCGGATCGTATGACTAAACGGTGTCGGGCGCCGGATACTCGTCGGCGTTGAGGACCCACCCCTCCATCGCCGAGAAGTCGTGCCGGGGCGGGCTGAAGATGTCGATGAGCCGGTTGCGACCCGAGCCGATCGCCTCGCTCGTGTGCACCGTCGGCGGGGAGATCACCGCGACCGACGGCGCTGCGCAGAGCTCGTGCTCGTCCTCGCGCCAGCGCGTGCCGTCCGAGCCCCACGGCCAGCGGATGTGGTGCACGAACTCCCCCTCGAGCGCGAGCGAGCACTGCTCAAAGTCGTCGTGATGATGCGGTGAGAGCTTCGTGCGATCGCGGGGACCGTCGCGGCCCTCGATGTAGTTGACCATGAACGTCGTGCAGCGATACAGCCGGAAGTTCGAGTTCGGCAGGGTCGGCACGGTGAGGTCGTAGTCGCGGATGCGGAAGCCGCCGACCGGGTCGGGCCACGCCTCGAACTCGGGGATGTTCGGATGCGGCTCGGCGTACGACATCGCGTTCTCCGCGAGGTCCGCGAGCGCCGACGTCGAGCGCACGAGCTGAACGAATCGCCCCTCGCCCTCGAGGCCGATCGCCGCCGCGCCCGGCGGGACGATGACGAGCCGCTCGCCGCCAATGCGGCGGATCTCCTCGCCGACCGCGACCGTCGCCGAGACGGCGGGGTCGAGGAGGAGCAGGACGTGCTCCTGCGGCTCGTCGACAGCGAGGCTCGCGGCACCGTCGAGCTCGCCGTAGCCGAGCACGAAGTTCTGCCCCCGCGCGTACCAGACGCGGGCGTCGCCGATCTGGCGGTCGTGGTGCCGCGCGTAGAAGCGCGCGTACTCCGTGCCCGCGATCTCGGTCGGGACGGGCCGCGCCGTCGCCGTCGCGAGCTTCGCCCGCGCATCGTCCTTCGGATAGTTCATCGCTGTGCCTCCTCAGCCGATCGATTCCCGCACGATCCGGGTCGCCTCCGTGCGGAGCATGCCCGTGTCGTTGCCCACCATGACGAACGAGTAGCCAGCTTCGGCGGCCCGCCCGAACTGCTCCGGGGTGCCGACCGCGGTGCCGACCGGCACACCCAGGGCGAGCGCGAATCGCACCGTCGCGGCGACGAGTTCGTCGAGCTCGGGGTCCGGCGAGCGGAATCCGCGGTCGAGCCCCAGGTCCCCCATGCCGATGAAGGCGCCGCCGAGACCGGGCGTCGCGACGATGCCCTCGGCGTCCTCGAGCGCCGCCCAGTCCTCCAGCTGCACCCCTCGGAAGACGTCCGCGCCCGCGGCGACATACTCGGGTCCCGGGGTGGCTCCCCAGGCGCCCGCACGTCCCGTCGCGCCCATCCCCCGGACCCCGTCCGGCGGGAACGTCATGCGCGACACCTGCAACGCGGCCTCGCTGGCGGAGCGCACGTGGGGCACGAGCAGCCCGTCGACGCCGGCGTCGAGCAGGCGCTGGACGTGATTGCCCGACGTGTCCGGTACCCGCACGAGCACGCTCATCCCCGCGGCCTGCGCGACGACCGTCGCCGCATACGCATCCTGGAACCCGAGCGGCGCGTGCTCCATGTCGATCACGACGTAGTCGAACCCCGCGATCCCGAGGATCTCCACCGTCTCCAGCGACGGGATCTTGACCCAGGTGCCGATGAGCGGACGGGCGGAGCTCGCGAGCCGCTGCGCGAACGGCGCGGGACGCTGGATGGCCATCGTGCGGGCCTCAGTCCAGTCCGAGCAGGTACGCGGGGTTTGCCTGGATCATGAGACGCACCGCGTCCTCGGACACCCCCGCGTCGAGCAGGCGCGCCACGAGGCTCCGGTACGCCTCCACGGGCAGCGGGTTGCCGGCCTGCCCGAGGTCGGAGCCGATGAGCGCGTGCTCGGGACCGACCGCATCGATCCAGCCGAGCAGGTCGTCGAGCGTAAAGAGCGTCGGGAGGTCGAGCTTGTCGAACATCGCGACGGGGAACTCGAACTTCGCGCCGAGCCCGACGAGCCGCCGTGCGAGGTCGTGGTCGATGCCGGCGATGAAATCGGGGTGGCTGATCATGATGCGGCGCTGGCCGATCTCGTGCGCCGCCTCGACGACCGCGGTCGCCGAGACGGCGTCAAGGTGCCCGGTCGAGATGGCGACGCCGGCGTCCCGGGTGTACTCGAGGATCGCGCGCACCTCCGGAAGCACCGCACCGGAGTCGTCGATGACCGGCACGGCCTCCTGCGGCAGCATGCCGAGCGGGGTGAAGTGCGACCGGGTGCCCTCGTCGTGCGCGGCGTGGTCGAGGTGCGCGTTCGAAGAGATCGTCGGGAACCACACCATCCGGCCGCCCAGCTTGACCGCGAGATCGACGGCGTGCAGGTTGAGACCGCCCGCGACCGTGTTGAGCGCGACACCACCGAAGACCTGGGTCGGGATGTCGGCGAGCTGGGCTTGCATGGCGAGCACGTCCGTCACGGTCGAGTGGTAGTGGCACTTGACGAGGATCGCGCGGAAGCCGACCTCGGCCGCCTGCTGCGCGGCCTCGACGTGGTTGATCCGTCGCGGCATGGGCGAGGGACCCGAGTGCAGATGGATGTCGATGGCGCCCTTGAAGAGCGAGTCGGCTGCAGACATCGGTGGGGATCCCTTCTAGAAGACGGCCATGGCGTTCGGCGGCGAGCCCACCCCGCCGAGCAGGTTGAGCGGCTTCGCCGTGAGGAGGAACTCGGAGCGCCCCTCGGCGGCGCAGTGCCGCGCGAGCTCGTCGAGCTTCCAGCACTCGCCGAGCAGCATGCCGAGCAGCGCGATGAGCGGTCGGTGCATCATGCCGTTGTGCACCGGGCCGCGCTCCGGCTTCGGCTCGTCGGGGTAGACGAACCCCGAGTCGGGATCGACCGGGAACATCTCGACCCCCGCATTGTCCGAGACGACCAGCGAGCAGCCGTGGTCCCAGAGGAACTCGAGCATCTCCGGCGACTGGCGCAGTCCCGGACTGCCCGCGCCGCGGATCTGCGCGCGCTGCGTCTCGTCGGCCGCGAGGTACTGCTCGGACCAGCTCAGGTAGACGACGAGGGCGTCGCCGGAGCGCAGCTCGACGCCCTGGCGCTCCGCCGCGCCGCGCAGATGATCGACCTCCACGCCGAAGCGCTCGCGGCCGGTGAACGCGATGCCGGACGCCGCGTAGTACGCCGGCAGGTCGAGGAGGACCCCGCGCGTGGCGATGCCGTGCTCGGCGACGAGCTGGATGCCGAGATCGGGTCGCCCGACGTCGACCAGCTCGTCGGTGACGGCGCCGTAGAACCCGTGCTCCGGGTGTCGCATGTGGCGCAGGCCGTCGATCTGCGACGTCGACTGGAGGTAGAACGAGTCGACCCAGTCGTCGCGGTGATTCGGGTTGTTCGCGAAGATGTGGTGCTCGGTCGCGGGCCGCGTGCCGGCGATGCTCGGCACGAACGCGTTGAGCGGATAGTCGAGGTTGACAATGCGGCCGGTGCGCACGAGGCCCGCCGCCGCCCTGGTGACCTCGGGGGTGATGAAGTTGAGACTCCCGAGCTGATCGTCCTCGCCGAAGACGCCCCAGGCGGAGCCCGCGGGCGCATCGGTGCGTGCCAGGAGTTCCTGGTAGGTCGGCGTCGACATATCGAGGGCCACGCTAGGTGCGAGCGAGGGCGACCGGGACGGAATCGGGTAATTGCCCCTAGCCGCCCGGGCCGGCGGCCGGCGCCGGAGGACGCGGGCGTAGATCTACCGCATTCCGCCCCCCGGGGCCGTGCGCGATCGGCATACTCCGCTGCATGACGCCCCCCGACGAGCAGCTCCACCTCCTCCTCTTCTTCAGCCCGGTCGGCCGCAACCGCTCGACGTGGCGGCGACCCGGCAGCGGCGTCGAGCAGCTCTACGGCCTCGAGGGCGCGCACTACTCGGCGCGGCGCGCCGAGGAGGCGAAGCTCGACGCGATCTTCTTCGCCGACCAGGTCTTCTTCGGCGACATCGGCCCGAATCCGGAGCTCATCAGCTACGAGCCACTGACCACGATGGCGGCGCTCAGCGCCGTGACCGAGCGCATCGGGCTCATCGGCACCGTCTCGACGACCTTCAGCGAGCCGTACAACGTCGCGCGGATGTTCGCCCAGCTCGACTTCCTGTCGCGCGGGCGGGCGGGATGGAACGTCGTCACCTCCTTCGACGGCTCGCACAACTTCGGGGTGCCGCTCCCCGACAAGGACGAGCGCTATCGCCGCGCGGAAGACTTCCTCGGCGCCTGCATCGCCGTGTGGGATGCGTGGGAGGACGACGCGGTCGTCCTCGACCGCGAGCGCGGCGTCTGGGCGGACACCGCGAAGATCCACCAGCCGCACTACCAGGGCGAGTACTACGCGGTGCGCGACGCGATCGCGCTGCCGCGCTCTCCGCAGGGGCGGCCCGTCATCGCCCAGGCGGGCCAGTCCCCCGACGGCCGGCGACTCGCCGCCCGTCACGCCGAGGTCGTCTTCACCGCCCAGGTGGACCTCGACTCGGCGGTCGAGTTCCGCGCGTCGATCAGGGCGCTCGCCCGCGAGGAGAGCCGGCCGGCGCCGCGCGTGCTGCCGGGCCTCATCCCCATCATCGGCGACACGCAGGAGGACGCCGAGCGCATCCTCGCCGAGCTCGGCGCGATCGTGCAGCCCGAGATCGCCCTCGCGACGCTGAGCGAACTGCTCGTCGGCACCGACCTGTCGGGGCTCGACCTCGACGAGCCGATCCCGACCGAGCGGCTCACGTCGCTCGACGAGGCCGCGGCAAGCCACAAGTCCTCGGCGACTCGCTATCCGGCCCTGCGCCGGGTCATCATCGACGAGCGGCCGACGCTGCGCGAGCTGCTCGCGACCCGCGCGCACTCATACGGCCATCAGGTCGTCGTCGGGACCGCGACCTCCGTGGCCGACCGGATCGAGTCGTGGTTCCGTGCGAGAGCGTGCGACGGCTTCACACTGACCCCCGCGTACATGCCCGAGGGGCTCGACCGGATCTGCGACGACCTCGTGCCGGAGCTGCAGCGCCGCGGCCTGTTCCGCACCGAGTACCCCGGTACGACGCTCCGCGACACGCTCGGGATCGCGCGGCCCGCGACGCCCTGAGGCTCAGAGCCCCGCGACCGCCTCGTGGTACGCGCTCGCGTCGATGAGCGGCGCGAGGTCCTCACGGGTGCGCGGCTCGCGGCCCTGCTCCGCCGCGACCCACCGCTCCTGCTCGACGAGGACGTCGAGCTGATCGAGCTCGATGTGGGCGACGAACTCGAGCGTCGCGAAGCAGCGCGCGACGAGGCCCGGGTCGAAGCCCGAGAGCCGCGCCGCGACCCGGGCTCCACGCTCGGGTGCCTCGCGCAGCGCGCGCGAGGCGAGGACGACCTGACGGATGAACGCGACGATCTCGGCCCGCTTGTCGGGGTCAGCCAGTCGGTCCGCGGTCGTGTTCGCGCCGAGTCGCAGGAAGTAGGAGTCCGGCGTGCGGATCGACACCAGGTCCTCGCCGAGCGTCTCCTTCGCGAGCTGCGTCGCCGGCTCCCAGATCGTGATCGCCTCGACCTCGCCGTCGACGAGCGCCTGGGTCGAGGCGACCTCGGGCCGGTAGCCGACGATCTCGACCTCGTCCGCGGCGATGCCGTGCTTGGCGAGCTCGGTCGCGAGGTAGTACTCGGACGAGGTGTGGCGGAACGTGCCGATGCGTTTCCCCCGCAGGTCCGCCGCGCCGCGCACGCCGAGCGATGGGCGCCCGAGGATCTCGTAGTGCCCCCTGGTCGCCGTGAACAGCAGCCGGATGTCGGGTCGGGCGACCGAGTACCGCAGCAGTTGCGTGTCCGCGTTCATCGCGACGTCGGCGACCGCCTCCGGTGACTCGGTGCTGAGGTCGGCGCCGCCGCCGACGAGGTGCGCGATGTAGCCGTCGTTCAAGTCGGCCCCGGTGAGCTCGCGCACCGCGATCTCCACAGCCGCGTTCTCCATGACGCGATGCGCGCCGTAGACCTGCAATGTCATGCCGAGCCCTTCATAGTCCGATCGCCCTCGCGGGGTTGTCGACCGCCATCGTGCGGAGGTCATCCGGCGCCGTGCCGAGATACGCGAGCTGCTCGAGCAGGACGCGCAGCGCCTCGGGCGCGGCCGGCGCCCAGCGGGAGAACGCATCGCTCGTCAGCACGACGCGCTCCGGGCCGAGTTCGCGGATCGCGGCATGCACCTCGCGGACGTTCGATGCGGCGTCGGGGTGCAGGAGCGGCCCGCCGGAGAACTCGATGACGGCGGCCGGGCCGAGCTCGGCCAGTTGGGCGACCGAGTCCGCGTAGTGCAGCGGATGGTTGACGACGAGCCGCACCCCGAGCTGCTCGCAGCGCTGCGCGATCGCGATCGACTCGCGCAACGACACGTGCCCCGTCCCGAGCGTCAGGTCGCGGTCCGCGCAGATCGCGACGATCGTCGCCGCCTCGCGCGTCAGGCGCCCGTCCTCGCCGATCGCCGACTGCGCGTTCGATCGCGCGTACGCCGCGAAGTCGTCGACCAGTCCGTCGAGCAGCCGCGAGATGTAGCCGGCCCGCTCGACGTCGGCCGCCGCCCCCCAGGTCGGCAGGAAGACCATGCGCGCGCCGTGGGCCGCCGCGAGCTCGACCGACGCGGCGCTGATGCCGCCCGCCGGCGGATTGAGCGTGATGCTCCCGAACACCGTGAACTCGGCGGGGTCGAACTCGCGCTGGATCGCCCGCGCACGGTCCATCGTCGGCCAGACGTGCGACTTGAGCACCCATCCGCGGATGCCGTACTCGACCGCGAGGCGCGCCGTCGCGGCGTCGTCGCCTCGATTGGCGAGGCCGAGCGCGAGGTCCGGCTGTCCGTGCACGTGCAGGTCGAATGCGCCACGGGTCAGTCGCGCGTGGTCCGCGGGCAGGTGTTCGAGCATGTCGGCACTCTCGTCGTCGTCGTGCCTTCGAACCTATGGACCGCGGTCGAGGCGGAATAGCGTGGCGTTACGCTATCGCGCAGGCCTCGGGGCGGGGTTGGGTGGTGGACATGAGCGATGCGATGACGCGCGCGGCGATCGTGACGGGCGGCACCGGCGGTGTCGGCGCGGCGACCGTCGCCCTGCTGCGGTCCAAGGGATACGGGGTCGTCTCCGTCGATCTGGCGCCCGCGCCCGAGGCGTGGAGCGACGACGACGGGATCGTCGCGCTCAGCGCCGACGTCGCGCTCGAGGCGACGGCGGAGCTCGCCGTGCGCACCGCCCAGGAACGATTCGGCCGCCTCGACGTGCTCGTCAACAACGCGGGACTCTTCCACCGCAAGGACATCGCCACCACGAGCGTCGCCGACCTCGAGCGCCTGCTGCGCGTCAACGTCATCGGTACGTTCGTCTTCACGCGGGCCGCGATCGACGCGCTCGCCGCGACGGGCGGCGCGATCGTCAACCTCGGCTCGATCTCCGGGCTCGTCGGCAGCCCGCAGCAGGGGGCCTACTCGATAACCAAGGGTGCGATCATCCAGTTCACGCGGCAGTCGGCGATCGAGCTCGCGCCGCAGGGCATCCGGGTCAACGCGGTCGCGCCGGGCGCGATCGACACCGAGTTCGTCGGCAAGGCCGTCGCGCACGGCTCATCGCCCGGCAATTCCAACGACACGATCCGTCAGAACAATCCGCTCGGCCGGATCTCGAGCGCCGAGGAGATCGCGGACGCGATCGTCTGGCTCGCGAGCTCGCCCGCCGTCACGGGTGCGGTCCTATCGGTCGACGGAGGACACACCGCGCGCTGAGTCGTGCGACCGGTTTCACACGAGAGGGAAGTACATGGAGAATCTGGGCGCAACGCCGCTCCTGTCCGTCGAAGGCGTCGGGCACACTTACGGGGTCGGACCGACCGCGCATCACGCGCTGTCCAACCTGTCGTTCACGGTCGACGCGGGCGAGTTCGTCTCGATCGTGGGCCCCTCCGGCGCGGGCAAGACGACCCTGTTGCGCATCCTCGCGGGGCTGCTGCAGCCCACGGAAGGCGTCGTCACCCTCGGGGGGAGCGTCGTCGACTCCGTCCCGCCGGGCATGGCGATGGTGTTCCAGGATTACAGCCGCTCGCTGCTGCCGTGGCAGACGGTCGCGAAGAACGTCAACTTCCCGCTGCGCGGCGACAAGCACACGCCGGCCGAGCGCCGCGAGATCGTGCAGGAGAGCATCGACGTCGTCGGCCTGACGGGTCACGAGCAGAAGTACCCGTGGCAGCTGTCCGGCGGCATGCAGCAGCGCGTCGCGATCGCCCGTGCGCTCGCCTACGCGCCGAGCCTGCTGCTCATGGACGAGCCATTCGCCTCCGTCGACGCGCAGACGCGCGAGGGCCTCGAGGACCTCGTGCTGCAGGTGCGCGAGCGCTCGAACGTCACGATCCTGTTCGTCACCCATGACGTCGACGAGAGCGTCTACCTCGCCGACCGCGTCCTCGTACTCTCACGGCCGCCGTCGCACATCGTCGCAAGCATCCCCGTCCCGCTGCCGAGCCCGCGCGATCAGATCACGACAAAGGAGCTGCCCGAGTTCGTCCAGCTGCGCGGTCGCGTGGCGCGCCTCATCCATGGCGCGGAAGACCTGGCTCAATCCGCGTAGTTCCGCGCAAGTCTCGGCGCACACCCGCTGCCACGCTGAATAGCGTCCCACCAACCTCAAGGAAGAGGCGATCACTGTGTCAACAATCAACCGTTCCCGAGCTCGTGCCCGTGCGCGCCTGCTCACCACCGGAGCCGTCGCAGCGGCCTCCGCACTCGTCCTCGCCGGCTGTGCGAGCGGGTCTCCCACCCCGACCGAGTCAGCTGGCGGCGACGATAGCGGTCTTAGCGAGATCCAGCAGCTCGCGGCGAACGCCGACCCTAATGCACCCGAGGTCGACGTGATCCGGGGCTCCCTCTGGCAGGGGCCGATCAGCGCTCAGTTCATTCTGGGCGGCGACGTCGCCGAGGCCGAGTACGGCCTCGCCTTCGAGTACGACTGGATGACGGATGCCAACGTGGGACGGGCGCGACTCGCCGCAGGCGAGATCGACATCACTCCTGGCTCGCCGTACGGCGCCGTGAACCTCACGCGCAGCGGCTCCGATGCCCTCATCGTGGGCGGCAATTACATCAGCCAGCCGGGCGAGCAGCTCGTCATGGCACTCGAGGGCTCCGGGATCGAGGACGTGACGGATCTCGCAGGCAAGACGATCGGCATGACCGCCGTGACCGGGGTCCACCCCAACCGTCTGCGTCTCGCCCTCGCGAATGCTGGCCTGGACCCCGAGAGCCTCACGGTCGTCGCGACCACCTACGGGGAGATGGCGCAGCAGCTCAAGGACGGGATCATCGATGCCGCGAGTGCGGCAGCCTTCGCGATCCCACCGATCCGCGAGGCCGGCGGTGTCGAGATCTTTGACCTCGGCGCGTCCCCCTTCGACGGGCGTCCGGAAAACGTCTGGATCACCACGAAGTCGTTCTACACCGCGCACCCGAACGCGATCGCCGCGTTCCAATGCGCGACGGCCGCCGGCGGTGCGCTCGCGAACGACCGGCCGGTCATGGAGGGCTTCATGGCCGACGTGCTGGGCTGGAACCCGGGCCTCATCAGCGTGTCACAGTCCCCGCACTCGGTCGACGGCCCGCTGCCGCTCGACAAGGTCCAGGTGGACTGGGATGAAGAGGTCGAGCTCTACGGATCGGAGCCCTTCGACGTGACGTCGATCCTCATCCCCTTCCCGAAGAACTGCTGAGCGAACGGACGGCATGTCGCTCCACACTGAGGACACTCGAGAGGGTGCGTCGGCGACCACGGTCGCCGGCGCGCCCGCTCGGGCGAAGCGGCGCCGCGGGCCGCACCGCTGGACACTCTGGCAGCGCGTCACGCTCGGCGTCGCCGGCGTCATCGTGCTCGGAATCGTCATGGAGCTCGTGAGCCGCTTCGGCTTCGCGAACCCGGACTATGTGCCCCCGCTGACGGCAATCATCGGGCGGATCGGTGAGTTCCTCTTCGACCCTGCCTCCGTGACGGGCAACTTCTACGCGCAGGTCGCTGCAACGATGGTCGGCTTCCTGACCGGGCTCGGCATCGCGGTCGTGCTCGGCATCGGGCTCGGCGTGCTGTTCGGCCTCTGGGAGGTCAGTTACCGCTCCTCGCGCACCGTGATCGAGCTACTGCGACCGATTCCCCCCGTCGCGCTCATTCCCGTCGCGATCCTGTTGCTCGGATCCGGTTTCAACATGAAGACGTCGATCGTCGTCTTCGCCTGCATCTGGCCGATCATGTTCAACGCGCTCTACGGGGTGCGAAACGTCGACCCGATGCTCAAGGACATGGCGCGCAGCTTCGGGCGCACTCGCGGCGACGTCGTCCGCTCGATCGTCTTCCCTTCCGCACTCCCGCTCATGTGGACCGGCATCCGAGTCGCCTCGACGATCGCCCTCATCGTCATCATCACGACCGAGCTCATCGTGGGCGGGTCCGTCGGGATCGGCGGTATCTTCGCGACCGCCAGGGCCCAGGGCAATGACGTGCTGACGTTCTACGCGGCGATCATCGTCTCAGGAGTGCTCGGACTCATCGTCAACCTCGCGCTCGCCGCGGTCGAACGACGGTTCTTCGCATGGTCGAAGACCACCAAGGAGGCCTGAGCGTTGAGCATCCAGACCGAGACTCAGGCGATCCGCACGGCGGCTCCCAGCCGCCGCGGACCCCTCTGGGCCCTGAAGTGGCTCGCAATGACGTTCGGCCTCCTCGTGATCCTGATCACGCTGTGGCAAGTGTCCGGCACCATCAGCCCGTCCCCGGAGTTCCCGCCGCCCTCCCAGATCTGGGACTACTTCGTCCGCCAGTTCTTTGTGGGAGGGGCACGTTTCGCCCGCAATCCCGCGGATGCATGGCTCGGGCACGCGCTCCCGTCGTTCCTTCGCATCCTGGGCGGATTCATCCTCGGCTGCACTGCTGGCATCATCCTCGGCATCTTCACCGGACTCTCCAAGGTCTTCCGCTACTCGTCGAGCTGGATCCTCGAGTTCCTGCGGGCGATCCCGACGATCGCGGTGCTGCCGCTCTTCATCGTCGTGCTCGCCCCGGTCGGACCTGACTGGACGCGGATCATCTTCATCGCCTACGGGGTGTCGCTCTACGTGCTGATCAACACCGCGAGCGGCGTGAGCTCGGTCGACCCGACGCTCATCATGATGGGTCGCTCCTTCCGGCTGTCCAAGCCGGCGATTGTCTGGCGGATCGTGCTGCCCGCCGCACAACCGCAGATCTGGGCCGGCCTCAGGATCGCCACGATCGGCTCGATGATCCTCGGCATCGTGTCGGAGTTCCTCATCTCGACCAATGGCATCGGCTGGATGATCCAGGGCTACCTCGGTCCGTTCGTCCTGCCCGGGATGTGGGCGTGGATCCTGCTGCTCGCGATCTTCGGTCTGACCTTCAACCTCACCATCGAAGCGATCGAACGCCGGGTGCTGCGCTGGCACCGCAACTCCCACTAGCCGCAGGAGGATTCTGTTGGAGACCTACCGTGCCGCGCTCGTCGTCGAGCACAGCAAGCCCATGGAGTACGTCGAGTACACGCTGCGGGACCCGGGCCCGCGCGAGGTGCTCGTACGCGTCGAGTACGCGGCGGTGTGCATCACCGACGCCTACGCCTGGCGCGGCGGCACGACGCGCTCGGTCCCGCCGTTCGTGACGGGCCATGCCGCGACCGGCATCGTGCTCGAGGCGGGCGCCGGCGTGACGCAGGTCGCCGTCGGCGACCGGGTGTCGATCACGGGGACGACGGAGTGCGGCGAGTGCCACTTCTGCCTGAGCGGCAGCGCGGGCGCGTGCGCCGAGGTGTTCGAGCAGGGCATCCGCGTCGTCGGGCAGACGACCGACGGCCGCGACATCAAGCTCGAGGGCGGCATCGGGGCCTACCTGACGCACAACATCTACCGCGAGGGCACCGTCGTCAAGCTCTCCCCCGACACCGACCCGGTGCAGGCGGCCCTGTTCGGCTGCGGCATCTCCAGCGGGCTCGGCGCGGTGCTCAGCGTCGCCGAGGTCACCCCCGCCTCGATCGTGTCGATCTCCGGGGCGGGGCACCTCGGCCTCTGGATGCTCCAGGGGGCGAAGCTCGCCGGCGCCTCGCAGATCATCGTCGTTGAGCCGATCGCCTACCGGCGCGAGCTCGCCCGACAGCTCGGCGCGACCCACGTCATCGACCCGGCCGACGGCGACCCCGTCACGCAGGTCCGCGCACTCACCGATCGGGGCCGCGGCGCCGACTTCGCCTTCGAGGCGGTCGGCACGACGAGCGCGATGGAGGAGGCCTACGGGATCGTCCGCAACGGCGGGATCATGGTGCCCACCGGCATGCAGTCGCGCACCGACGAGGTGCGGCTCAATGTCGTCGACTTCTCGATCCGCGCCAAGCAGATCCGCTCCTCGCAGACCGGCGGCGGCTGGATCCACCGGGACATCCCCAAGTGGGAGCGCTTCCTGCACGAGGGCCGGATCGACCCGGCCCCGATCATCTCCGGCGTCTACCCCGTCGAACAGCTCAACGATGTCTTCCGCCAGGCGATCGACCGCGAGGTGGTCACCGCGGTCATGGACCTGCGTTGAGATAGCGGGCTACCGCGACCTGAGCGGCGCGAGGGCTTTCGGCTGAGACGAGGGCGCAGCGCTCGGAGGAATCAGCCTCGGAGCGCGCGGTACAGCTCCGCCCACATCTCGCGCGGCACGTCGTACGGCGCGCTGAAGGTGATCCGCTCCGCGATGTCGCCGTACCGCGCCCGCACCTGCGCCGCGACTTGCTCCGGCGTGCCGACGCAGGCGAACTCGCGGAGCATCTCCTCGTCGACGATCCGGCCGATCTCGTCCCACTCCTGGCGGCGGACGGCGGCGCTCAGCGCCTCGCCTTTCGCGCCCCAGCCATGCACCTCGAGGACCGCCAGGTACGAGGGCGTCGAGCCGTAGAACGCGATCTGCTTGCCGACCGCGAGCGCGGCCCGGTGGATCTCCTCTGGATCGCGACCGAGCGCGACGAAGACCGGGAAGGCGATCCCCGGGACGTCGCGGCCGGCGTTCTGGGCGCCCCGGCGCAGCGCCGGGAGCGTGACCTGCTCGACGTAGGCGCGCGTCGTGAACGGGTGGGCGACGAGACCGTCCGCGACCTCGCCCGTGACCTCCGTCATCTTCTCCCCCACGGCCGCGAGCCACACGGGCGGCTGCCCGTACGGGTTGGGGCCCGGGTCGAAGACGGGGTTCATGAGCGTGTGCGTGTAGAACTCGCCGCGGAAGGACGGACGCTCGCCCGACTCGAAGGACGTCCAGATCGCGCGCACCGCCTCGACGAACTCGCGCATCCGGGCGGCGGGACGACTCCACGGCATCGAGAACCGCTTCTCGATGTGCGGCTGGACCTGGGAGCCGAGGCCGAGGATGAGTCGGCCTGCGGAGAGCTCCTGGATGTCGTTCGCCGCCATCGCGACCGTCATAGGGTTGCGGGAGAACGCGACCGTGATGGCGCTGAAGAGGTCGACGCGCTGCGTCGCCTCGGCGGCGAGGGTCAGTGAGACGAACGAGTCGTGCTTCGTCTCCGTGAGGATGACGCCGTCGGCGCCGAGCTCCTCGGCCTGGCGGGCGTGGGCGGCCGTGTTGAGGAGACTCGCGGACAGGTCCCCTCCCGCGTCGATGCGAAAGGTCATGGGCACATTCTTCCAGCTAGCCTCGGACGCATGGCACTCATCGTGGACTTCGACGGCAAGACCCCCAGCATCGACCCGAGCGCGTGGATCGCGCCGAACGCGACGCTCATCGGCGACGTCACCGTCGGCCCCGGCGCGTCCATCTGGTACGGCGCGGTGCTCCGCGGCGACATGGACCGGATCGTCCTGGGCGCGGGCTCGAACCTGCAGGACAACGTCGTCGTCCACACCGACTGGGGCGTCCCCTCGATCATCGGAGAGAACGTCGGCGTCGGCCACGCGGCGATCATCCACGGCTCGACGATCGGCGACGGCTGCCTCATCGGCATGGGCGCCAAGCTGCTCAATCACTCCGTCGTCGGCGCGGGCGCGTTCGTCGCCGCCGGCGCGCTCGTGCTGGAGGGCCAGCACATCGAGGCGGGCCACGTCGCGATGGGTGTGCCGGCGAAGGATCGCGGCGCGATGGAGCAGGCCATGGCCGAGCGAGTGCGTACGAACGCGTTCAACTACCAGGAGCTCGCCGCCAGGTACCGCGACGAGGGCCGCTAAGCGAGCAGCTGCGCGACGAACGAGACGGGGCTGAAGCCGCTGAGGTCCCCGATGCCCTCGCCCGTGCCGACGAGCTTGACGGGGATGCCGGTGCGCTCCTGGACGGCGAAGACGAAGCCGCCCTTCGCCGAGCCATCGAGCTTGGTGAGCACGAGACCGGTGATGCCGGCCGCGTCGATGAACGCCTGCGCCTGCGCGAGCCCGTTCTGTCCCGTCGTCGCGTCGAGGACGAGCAGGACCTCGGCGATCGCGCTGTCGGGCCCGAGCGCCTTCTCGACGGAACGGCGGATCTTGGCGAGCTCGTCCATGAGCCCGGCCTTCGTCTGCAGTCGGCCCGCGGTATCGACGATCACGATCTCGGTGCCCTGCTGCCGCGCGAACTCGATCGTCTGGTAGGCGACCGACGCGGGGTCCTGGCCTTCCTGCTGCGGCCGCACGAGCTGCGCGCCGGCGCGCTCGGCCCACGTCGCGACCTGGTCGACCGCCGCCGCGCGAAACGTATCGGCCGCGCCGATGACGACGCTGCGCCCGCGGTCCCCGATGAACTTCGCGAGCTTGCCGATCGTCGTCGTCTTGCCGACGCCGTTGACCCCGACGACGAGGATGACGGCGGGACGCGCCGAGAGCGTCAGCGTCGGGTCGAGCCGCGCGAGCCGCTCCTCGAGGATCTCGCGCAGCTGGCGCTGCAGGTCCTTCGGGTCGGTCGTGCGGTAGCGCTCCGCCTGGGCGCGCAGATCCTCGATGACCTGCTCGGTGAGGTCGGGGCCGAAGTCGGCGGTGTAAAGCGCCGTCTCGAGGTTGTCCCACGTGTCCTCGTCGATCGTCGGCTTCGCGAACATGCCGCGCAGTGCGCCGCCGAGAGACCAGGAAGCCATGCTTCGAGCGTATTCGCTCCTCAGCCTTCCACGCGCACGGCGAACGAGTGATGCCCTGTCGCACCGTCCGGAATGCCGCCCTGACGCGCGGCGGTCTGCACCTCGCCGTTGGCGCCGATCGCCCGCACCGCGAGCGTGTGGTGGCCGGCCGTCGCCTCCCACAGCAGGTGCCACTGGACCCAGGTGTCGATCCCGATCGCCGCCGCGAGCTCGGCCGCCAGCCACGGCCCTTCGTCGATGCGCACCTCGACCCCGGCGATGCCGGTGAAGGGGTGCCAGGCGACGCCGGCGAGCTGCATCGGCCCTGCCTGGAGGGCGACGCCGGGCTGCGGCACGTCGATGCGGCTCTGCAGGCGGACGGGGGCGCGCGGCGCCCAGCCGTACGTCGTCCAGTAGGCGGTGCGCCGGTCGAAGCGCGTCAGCTCGATGTCGGTGACCCACTTCGTCGCGGACACGTAGCCGTACAGGCCCGGGACGATCATTCGGACCGGTGCGCCGTGCTCCGGCGGCAGCGGGACGCCGTTCATCCCGATGGCGAGGATCGCCGAGCGCTCGGGGTCGCGCAGCGTCTCGAGCGGCGTGCTCGCGGTCCAGCCGTCGACGCTCGTGGAGAACGCCATGTCGGATTCCGGGAGCGGGCCGGCGAGATCGAGGATCGGAGCGATGCGGGTGCCGAGCCAGCGCGCATTGCCGGCGTACTCGCCGCCGATCGGGTTGGAGACGCACACGAGCGTCACGTCGAACTCCTCGAACTCGAACGACATGAGGTCGTCCCAGCCGAGCTCGAGCTCCTGCTCGACGAGTCCGTGGATGCGCAGTCGCCAGTCCTCCGGCGCCAGCTTGGGGACGACGAACGCGGTGTCGACCCGGTAGAAGTCGGCGACGGGTGTCACGACGGGTGTGAGCCCGGGGATGGCGAGTTCGGCGGCGGCGGGGATGGGCGGCAGTGGCCGCGCGGGGACCGGCAGGCGCAGCGCCGACGCGATGGCGCTGCCGGCACGGCCGAGACCGCTCATCGTCGCGCCCCCGACCGCGGCGAGGGCGCCGACGAGCGTGAGGCCGCCGGCCCAGGCGAGGAATGCGCGGCGCCCTACCTCCGGCGCGGCCGGGGCGGGTTCGGCGGCCTCGAGCGCGTCGGACGCCGCCGCTTCGGGCACGTCGGGCACCGCCGCGAGCACGCCGACCGGTCGGCGACGCAGGGCCCGGGGCAGCAGGCGGAACGCGAGGACCGCGACGACGACGCCCACGAGACCCGGGAGCCCGCTCATCGCGTTCCCGCCGCGCAGCAGTGCGGCGAGGAGTCCGGCCGCCCCGAACGCCACGACGATGATCATGCCCATCGGCGGCCGGACGCGCTCGACGAGCCCCGCGACAGCGCCGAGCCCGACCACGACGAGGACGATCGAGACGAGGATCGCGACCTTGTCCCACGACCCGAAGAGCTGGATGCCGAGCTCGATGGCCCAAGTGGGCGCGAGCTCGATGAGGACGCCCCCGACCGCCGCGATGGGGCTCGCGTGCGGCGGGATCGCGCCGGCGACCAGCTCACCCGCGCCGAGCCCGGCGACGACCGCGGCGATGCCGCGCAGAGCCGCATCGCCCTTCGTCTGGGTCCCGCGGGCCATTCGCCACCTCCGCGGGGTCAGACTACGCCGCGGTTCAGGCGCTCGCTCGCTCCTCGCGTTCTGCCACCCGCTGCCCGACGACGGCGGACACGCCGTCCTGGCGCATGCTCACGCCGTAGAGGGCGTCGGCGATCTCCATCGTGCGCTTCTGATGGGTGATGACGATGAGCTGCGAGTGCTCGCGGAGGTCCTCGAAGACCGTGAGCAGCCGGCCCAGGTTCGCGTCGTCGAGCGCCGCCTCGACCTCGTCCATGATGTAGAACGGCGAGGGACGGGCCTTGAAGATCGCGACGAGCAGCGCGACCGCCGCGAGGGAGCGCTCACCGCCCGAGAGCAGCGAGAGCCGCTCGATCTTCTTGCCGGCCGGCCGGACCGAGACCTCGATGCCTGTCGTGAGCAGATTGTCGGGGTCGGTCAGCGCGATCGAGCCCGTGCCGCCCGGGAACAGGATGGGGAAGATCTCCGCGAACGCCGCGCGGGTGTCCTCGAACGCGGCGGCGAAGATGTCCTGCATCCGCCCGTCGATCTCCTCGATGATGCTGAGCAGGTCCTCGCGCGTCTTCTGCAGGTCGACGAGCTGCTCCTGCAGGAACCTGTGGCGCTGCTCGAGCGCCTCGAACTCCTCCAGCGCGAGCGGGTTGACTCGGCCGAGCTGCGCGAGCCGGCGCTCGGCGGCGGCGAGTCGCGCCTGCTCGGCGGCGCGATCGAAGTCGTCGTTGCCGCTGCCGTGCTCCGCGACGAGGATCTCCTCCTCGAGCCCGAGCTCCTCGGCCGCGCGCTCGATGAGCGACGACAGGTGCAGCTTCTTCTCGTACACCTGCATCTCGAGGCCGTGGACCGTCTCCGCGGCGCTCGTGAGCCGCGCGCGCAGCTGCCCCTCCTGCCCGCGGAGCGCGAGCAGCTCCTCGTTCTGCTTCGAGCGCTCCGCCTCGCGCGCCGCGAGCTCGACGCGCGCCTGCGCGACCGAGCGATCGAGCGAGTCGAGGACCGCCGGAATGCGGTCCGCGACATCGCGCGCAGCGTCGAGCTGGTGCCGGCGCAACACCGCGGCACGGGCCGCCTCGTCCGCGGCGGCGCGCTCGCGCTGGAGCTGCGCGCCAAGCTCCTCGGCGCGGGTCCGCTCGGCCCGCACGCGCTCGCGCACCGTCTCCAGCGCGATCCGCGCCTCGAGCTCGACGGCGCGCTTGGCCTCGAGATCGGCGAGCAGCTCGTCGCGCTGCGAGGCGTCGAGCATGGGCCGCGGCTTCGCCGCGAAGGCACCGTGCTCGCCCGTCGCCCGCTCGACCTCGGCCTCGGCGAGCTGCACCGTGGCTGTCGCCTCCGCGAGCGCCGCCGCGAAGCGCTCGCGCTCCGCCTCCGCCGCCTCCGCCTGCTTGCGGAGCGCGCCGAGACGCTCGGAGCGGGCCGCGACGAGCGAGTCGTGCTCGCGCAGCCGGATCAGCGCCTGCTGCGATGCGGCCCGCGCGGCGTCGAGGGCGCGACGCGCGTCCTCGATCGCGCCGGCGGTCCGCTCGATCTCGACCGTGACCTCGGACAGTCGTCGCTGGGCCGTGTCCCGCTCGCTCAGCAGCTCGAGCCGGGAGCGCTTGGCGCCGGTGCCGCCGCGCAGCACGAGCGGGGACTCGATATCGCCCTCGCGGGTGACCTCGGTGCCGGCGATGAGCGCGAGCACCCCGGGCGGCGCGTCCAGGACGTGGGGCACCGGCCGGCGCGTCACCCCTGCCGGATGCGCGATGACGACCTCGACGCGGCCGAGGTCGTGCTCGCGCGCGTGCGCGACCGCGGCGCGTGCCGCGAGGAGGTCCTGCGCGAGCACCGCGTCGGCGAGCGAGCCGAGCGCTGCGGCGATCCCCGCCTCCCAGCCCGACTCGACCTTGACATGGTCGGAGACGAGCCCCAGCACGCCCGGGAGTTCCGCGGCGACGAGCGCCGCGGACCCGTCCCGGCCGTCGAGGGCGCTCGTCAGTGCAGATGCCCGCGCGGCGAGCGCGTCGCGCTCCCGCTCATCGGCATGCTGCGCGTCCCGCAGCGCGTCGAGCTCGGAGCCGAGCCGGGTGACGTCGTCCTCCGCCAGGCGATAGGCGGCCTCGAGCTCCGACTGATCGAGGGACCCGGCCGGCCCCACCTCGGCCTCCGCCTCGGCGAGCGCGCTCGCGGCCTCGACCCGACGCTCCTCGGCCGCGGCGATCGCGTGCTCCTGACGGAGCTGATCGCCGCGCGCTGCCGCGAGCTTCGACCTGGCGACGTCGAGGCGCGCGGCGAGGCCCGCGAGCTCGAGGTCGTGGCGCGACACGAGCGCGGACTGCGCGGCGATCTCCTCGTCGAGCGCATCGAGGGCGGCCCGCGCGAGCGCCGTCGCGCTCGCCGCCGAGCCGACGACCTGCTCCGCCGTGACGACCTCGCCCGTGAGCCGCTCGGCCTCCGCCCGGGCCGCCTCCACGGCGTCCGGCGAGACCGTGACCCCGATCGCCTCGGGCACCTGCGCGAGCAGCGTGACGCGCTGCACCGCGAGCGTCGAGAGGCTGCGCAGGCGCTCCTGGACGCTTTCCAGCGAGTGCGCGACGCTGCGCGCCTCGTCGACGCGCGGACCGATCTGCTCCGCTTCCAGGCGCTTCGCCCGGAGCGCCGCCTGATCGAGCTGCTCCTGCAGCACGATGCGCTCCGTCTTGCGCTCGTGCTCGCTGCGAGCGACGTCGGCGATCTCGGCGCGCAGCGCCACGATCTCATGCGCGAGCAGGCGTGCGCGAGCATCGCGCACCTCGGCCTGGATCTCCGCCGCCTGCTTCGCGACCTCCGCCTGCTGGCCGAGCGGTCGCAGCTGGCGCCGCAGCTCGCCGGCGAGGTCGGAGAGGCGAGTGAGGTTCGTCTGCATCGCGTCGAGCTTGCGCAGGGTCTTCTCCTTGCGCCGACGATGCTTGAGGATGCCCGCCGCCTCCTCGATGAAGCCGCGGCGATCCTCGGGCGAGGCGTGCAGCACCTGGTCGAGCTGGCCCTGCCCGACAATGACGTGCATCTCTCGGCCGAGGCCCGAGTCGCTCAGCAGCTCCTGCACGTCAAGGAGCCGGCACGATTCGCCGTTGATCGCGTACTCGCTGCCGCCGTTGCGAAAGAGCGTGCGCGAGATCGTGACCTCGCTGTAGTCGATCGGCAGCGCGCCGTCCGCGTTGTCGATCGTGAGCTGCACCTCGGCGCGGCCGAGGGGCGAGCGCGTCGACGTCCCGGCGAAGATGACGTCCTCCATCTTGCCGCCGCGCAGCGTCTTCGCGCCCTGCTCGCCCATGACCCAGGCGAGCGCGTCGACGACGTTGGACTTGCCGGAGCCGTTGGGCCCGACGACGCAGGTGACGCCCGGCTCGAACTGGAACGTCGTCGGCTGGGCGAACGACTTGAAGCCCTTGATCGTCAGGGTCTTCAGGTACATGGGTTCGAGGGTATCGGCGCCCGCGCCCGTCACCCGGGCGGTGTACGGCGCGTAACCCTCACGCTTTGGTCGAAACTCCTCGGCGCGGACTCAGCGCTTGACGCGCGTGTCGCGCCCGACCGTCTCCGCGGGGCGCACGACGACGCCCGGCGCGACCTGCGCGCGAGATCCGATCCTGGCGTTGTGGCCGACCGACGCGTGGCGGCCGACACGCGCGCCGGCGCCGACGATCGCGAACGCGTCGAGCACGGCGTCCTCCTCGATCCACGCGCCTTCGTACACCTGGGCGCCGACCGCGACCTGCGCGCCGGCCTCGACGTAGGCGCCGCGGCTCACGAGCGCGGTGGGGTGGACCTGCGCGCCGACGGCGACGAAGCCGCGGCCGTTGGCGTGCCGACGGTACTTGGTGACGCTGCCGTCCTCGCGTTCGACCTCGATCAACGTGCTCATGGGGAAACCTCCGACCGGCGTTCGGGAAATCGCCGACGAAATATTCAACCGGGTGACCCTGAGCGGCATTCCCAGGTGGCGCGGCCGGACGCGCTCAGCGGATGCGCTGGCAGTGGCGGCAGTAGTGCGAGCCGCGGTTCATGAAGGTCTCGCGCACCATCGGGCGTCCGCAGCGCAGGCACGGCTGGTCTTGACGCGCATACGCCGTGAGGGAGCGCGAGAAGTAGCCCGACTGACCGTTGACGTGGACGTACAGCTCGTCGAACGAGGTGCCGCCCTCGGCGAGCGCCCGCGTCATGACATCGCGCACCGCGGCGAGCAGACGGCCCGCCGCGACGGCCGAGAGCGCCTCGGTCGGCTGGCGCGGATGCACGCGGGCCGCCCAGAGCGCCTCGTCGGCGTAGATGTTGCCGATGCCCGACACGAGTGTCTGGTCGAGGAGGGCGCGCTTCGTCTCGGTGCGCTTGGCCCGGATCCGGCGGACGAAGTCGCGGTCGGAGAACGCCGGGTCCAGGGGATCGCGGGCGATGTGGGCGACCTGGGATGGGATGCGTTCGGCCGGGCGCATCTCGACGAGGGGGTCGAGGGCGAGCGAGCCGAAGATCCGCTGGTCGGCGAAGTCGACGCGGGTGCCGTCCTCGAGCGCGATCCGCACCCGCAGGTGACGATCGTCGCCGCTCGGGTCGACGAGGACCTGCCCCGACATGCCGAGGTGGACGAGGAGCGCCGTGTCGGCATCGGGGATCGGCACCCAGAGGAACTTGCCGCGGCGCTGCGGCTCGGACAGCCGGGCGCCGGTGAGCCGCCCGACGAAGTCGTCGGGGCCCGCCGCGTGGCGGCGCAACGAGCGAGGCTCGAGGACGGTGACCGCCGCGACCCGCGCGCCGGTCACGTACGGGGCCAGGCCGCGGCGGACGACCTCGACCTCGGGGAGCTCTGGCACGGGGCGCCCTTCGACTCGCCTACGACTCGCTCAGGGAGCCGCGTTGCGGGCCGAGCCGGCCGCATTGCGGGCCGAGGGTGCCGCGTCGGGGGCAGGTGCGGCACGGAGATACTCGACCGCCTCGAACGCGGCGAGCGACTCCGCCGACTTCTTCGACGAGCCCTCCCCCGTGCCGAGCTCGTCGTCGCCGACGACGGCGGTCGCGGTGAACACGCGGGCGTGGTCGGGGCCGCGCGCCTCGATCCGGTACGCGACGTCGCCGAGCCGCCGTGCGACGACGAGCTCCTGCAGCGTCGTCTTCGGGTCCATCGCGAGCCCGAAGCGGTCGGGGTCGTCCATGAGGGTGTCGACGAGCCGGAGCACGAGGTCGCGCGCCCCCTCGGGACCGTTCGCGAGGAAGCAGGCGCCGATGATCGCCTCGAGCGTGTCGGCGAGGATCGAGGACTTGTCGGCGCCGCCGGTCTGCTCCTCGCCCTTGCCGAGGCGGATGTGCTCGCCGAGCCCGATGCCGCGGGCGATCTCCGCGAGCGCGAGCGTGGACACGAGCGAGGCGCGACGCTTCGCGAGGTCGCCCTCGTCGAGCTCGGGAAAGCGGCGGAAGAGCATGACCGTGACGGCCTGGCCGAGCACCGAGTCGCCGAGGAACTCGAGGCGCTCGTTGTGCGGTGTGCCGAGGTGCTCGTACGCGTAGGAGCGGTGCGTGAGCGCGACGACGAGAAGCTCGGGGTCGATCTCGACCCCGAGCTTCTGCGTGAGTGCGGTGAGGTCAGGCACTTGAGGTCTCGATGCGCCCGCTACGCGGGCTTACTCGACCTTTGACCATCGATGGAGCCTCGCCTTGGCGAGTCTCCATCTTCGGTCAAACGTCGGCGACCTTGCGGCCCTTGTACTCGAGGTACAGCTCGGTGCCGACCGAGTCCGTGACGACCTTCGCGCGGTGCGGGAGGCTGTAGACCGTCTTGCCGTTCTCGACGGACTTGACGAGCGTGGGGACCTCGGCCTTCCACTGCGCGCGGCGCATGCGGGTGCTCGCGCGCGACATCTTGCGCTTGGGAACTGCCATGGTCGTCTCCTACCGTTGAAATTGCTACTCGGGAAGCTGTTCGTCGGACTCGCGCGCCAGGTCGGCCAGCGCCGACCATCTCGGATCGACCGCGGCCTCGTGCTCGTGCCCCGGGTGATCCAGCAGCCGCACCCCGCAGACGGGGCAGAGGCCTTCGCAGTCCTCCTGGCAGACCGGCTGGAACGGCAGTGCCGGCACCACCGTGTCCCTGACCACCTGCTCCAGATCGAGCGTGTCGCCCTGGATCTGATAGTCGAAATCCGACGTCCCAGGATACGCGAAAAGCTCCTGGAAATCGACCTCGACCGGTTCGGTGATCGGGGTGAGGCAGCGCACGCACTCGCCGGCGGCCTCCGCGTCGACCCGCGCGGTGACGAGAACGCCGTCGTGGAGCGACTCCAGACGGCCCGCGACCGCGAGCTCGGCCCCCTGCGAGACGCCGATCACCGCGTTGCCGAAGCCCTCCGGCACGACGATGTCGAGCGCGAACTCCTTCGACTCCCCCGCGCGACGGGCGAGGTCGCGGAGGTTGATCGCATACGGCGAGGTCACTTCGACTCGCTTCGCTCGCTCGGCGGCCGCTACGCGATCGCCGAGAACGCCTCGTCGAGGATCGCGAGGCCGCGGCGGGCCTCCTCCTCGGTGACGACGCACGGCGGCACGACGTGGATCCGGTTGTCGGAGAGGAACGGCAGGTAGCCGCGCTCGAGGAGCGCTGCGCGCAGCGCGCCGATCGTCGCGGCCGGCACCGGCTCCTTCGTCGCGGGGTCGGCGACGAGATCGAGCGCCCAGAAGACGCCGAGGCCGCGCACCTCGCCGATGATCGGGTGCTTCGCGGCGAGCTCCCGGAGGCCGGGGCCGAGGATCTGCTCGCCGATCCGGGCGGCGTGCTCGACGACGCCCTCCTCCTCCATCGCCTCGATGGTCGCGAAGACGGACGCGGCGGCGAGCGGGTGTCCCGAGTAGGTGAGGCCGCCCGGGAAGACGCGCTCGTCGAACTCGGCGACGATCCGGTCGGGGATGATGACGCCGCCGACGGGCACGTAGCCCGAGTTCGAGCCCTTGGCGAACGTGATGAGGTCGGGGACGACGCCCTCCGGGTTGAGGTCGGGGTGCTGCCAGGCGAACCACGCGCCGGTGCGGCCGAAGCCGGCCATGACCTCGTCGGCGATCCACAGGATGCCGTACTTATCGGCGAGGGCGCGCACACCCGCGAGGTAGCCGGGCGGGGGCGGCATGATGCCGGCGGTGCCAGGGATGGTCTCGATCAGGATCGCGGCGATCGACTGCGGGCCCTCGCCCTGGATCGTGCGCTCGAGGTGGTGCAGGGCGCGCTCCACCTCCTGCTCGGGCGTCTCAGACCAGAACTCGGAGCGGTACGGGAACGGACCCCAGAAGTGCACGTGGCCGATCGCGTACTCGTTCGGGTAGCGGCGCCAGTCGCCGGTCGCGGTGATGGCCGCGCCGGTGTTGCCGTGGTAGGAGCGGTAGGTCGACAGCACCTTGTCACGGCCGGTCACGAGGCGGGCGAGGCGGATCGCGTTCTCCACCGCATCGGCACCGCCGTTGGTGAAGAAGACCTTCTGGAAGGGATCGCCCGCGTGCGACAGGATCTTCTGCGCGGCGAGGCCGCGCGCGAGGTTGGCGTGCGCCGGGTTGATGGTCGGCAGCGTCGCCGCCTGCTCCTGGATCGCGGCGACGACCTTCGGATGGAGGTGACCGATGTTGATGTTGACGAGCTGCGAGGAGAAATCGAGGTAGCGCCTGCCCTCGTAGTCCCAGAGCTCGCTGCCGAGCCCGCCCGCGAAGACGAGCGGCTTGATCAGGCCCTGCGCCGACCACGAGTGGAACACATGCGCCCGGTCCAGGTCGTACGTGCGCTGGTTGCTGGTCTCAGTCATCGAGGCTCCTAGAACGCGAGTGGTGCGGGGACCGCAGTCCCCGCACCACTCTAGGACTTCCGGACTACTGGCCGCCCTCGGTCAGTTCGACCTCGATCGGCGTGTAGCTCGTCGGGAGCTCGATCCCCCGCTCGGCGAGGATCGAGTAGACGAGGTTGATGTAGGTGTTCGACATCGCCGTCGCCGGGGCCTCGCTCGTGATGAGGTGCAGCCCGTCCTGGTTGACCGCCGCGAGCGCGCCCGCGACCGTCTTGTCCCACGACGCCTGGTCGATCTCGCCGAAAGCGCCGCCGTCCCAGATCAGCTTGTTGACCTCGTTGAGCTGCCACAGCTGGTGCACGGGACCGACGGGGAAGCCGTTGCCGGCGATCGCGGCGTCGTAGGCGATCGTCGCCGACTCCTCGACGTGATCATGCGCGTAGATCCAGCCCCGCGTGATCGCGGTGAGGAATCGCACCGCGGCGTCCGCGTAGGCGGGGTCCGTCTCGAGCCGCTGCGTGTCCGCCCAGATGGCGTCCTGGAGCATCGCGCCCTCGGTCTCCTCGTAGTACACGATGTCGACGTCGTCCTCGGTGTACAGCTCGCCCGTGGCCGGGTTGACGGTCTCGAAGAGCTGTGCGAGCTCGTTGTACGTCATCGCCTGGGCGGCGTCGACGTCGCCGTTGAGCAGCGCGCTCATGTCGAAGCCCTGCGTCGTGATCGACACCGTCGTGGAGTCGAGCCCCTCCGCGGCCATCGCCGCGAAGATCTCCCACTCGTTGCCGAAGCCCCACGAGCCGATCCGCTTGCCCTCGAAGTCGGCGACGGTCGGCACCGGGTTCGACTTGAAGGAGACCTGCGTCGTCCCGGAGGTCTGGAACACCTGGGCGATGTTGGTGAGGTCGGCCCCGCCTTCGATGGAGCCGAGCACCTTGGGCACCCAGGCGATCGCGAAGTCGACGTCGCCGGCCGCGAGCGCGTCCTGCGGCACGATGTCGCCGCCGGACGGCACGATCTCCACGTCGGTGAAGCCTTCGTCCTGGAAGTAGCCCTTCTCGAGCGCGACGTAGTAGCCGGCGAACTGCGCCTGCGGCAGCCACTGGAGCTGGAGCTTGACGGAGGTGATGGGCTCGAACTCGCCGCTCGGGGCGGACGAGTCGGTCGGGGCGGGCGCCGAGGGGGTGCACCCGGCGAGCGCGAGTGCGGCGGTCATCGCCGCGGCGGTGGACGCGGCGATGACGCCGCGCCTGGTGCTGTGTCGCATCCTGGTCCTTTCACTGAAGCGTGATTGCTCGTGCAGTGTCGCAACGGGGTGTTGCGTCCGTGTTGCGGCCGTGTTGCGACGGGCGGCGCGCCCACGGGGCCGGCGGCGCCGGTCAGGCCTCCGAGCCGGACGCGCGGGACATACCGACGACCCAGGCGACCTGGACGCCGAGGAACGCGATGGCGCAGACGAAGAAGGCCTCTGCCTGAATCGGCGCGATGCCCGCGGACTTGAGCAGGTCGGCGAGGACGGCGACGGCGAGCATGCCGGCATAGAGCACGACGCCGGCGATCCCGATCGCGATGGCAGCGCCGCGGGCGACCCGACGCAGGTCGCGGGCGAGCAGCACGATCGCGACGAGGCCGACGATGCCGGCGGCGCCGAACGTGAGCCGCCAGACGATCGGGAACTCGGGCGCGACCTGGGCGAAGAGGGAGATGGTCGCGAGGACCGCGAAGTTGAGACCGACGAGGTAGGCGGTCCGAGATCTGGTCGCCTTCGGCCGATCCTTGACGGCGACCCACCAGAGTCCTAGCAGCGTGAAGTTGACCGCCGAGACGATGCCGTAGAAGGCCGACTGGTCCATGGGGTCCACCTTCATGGCTCACCGGGGTCTTGGCAATAGTGCGATTGCCGCGCTCCCCAGCGGCGTCGCGGCCTCAGGCGGGGATGCGGCGCGCGACGATGCGCTGGATGAGGACCGTCACGAGGAAGAAGACGAGTCCGAGCACGATCGCGGCCATGACGTGCGCCCAGGCGAGCGATGACTTGCCCGTCTTGGCATACGTCGCGATCGCGGTGCCGAGCCCGTTCGCCGGCCCTCCGAAGTACTCGGCGACGAGGGCGGAGATGACCGCGAGCGAGCTCGCGATCGTCAGGCCCGTGAACAGGTACGGGAGCGCGGTGGGGAGCGTCAGCTTGGCGAACGTCTGCCCGCCGCTCGCGGCGAGCGAGGCGAACAGGTCGCGCTGCACGGGCTTCGCCTGGCGCAGCCCGCGCAGGACGTTGATGAAGATCGGGACGAACGCGGCGAGCGCCGCGACGAGCTGTCGGCCGAACTGGCTCGAGGCCCCGAACATCGTGTTGAGGATGGGCGTGAGCGCGACGATCGGGACGACAGCGACCGCGGCGACGACGGGCGCGACCATCCAGTCGACGATCCGCAGCCAGGCGGCGACGCCCGCGAGCAGGATCGCGAGCACCGCGCCGAGGCCGAGGCCGACGAGCGCGTTGAGCGCGGTGACGCCCGTCGCCTTGAGGATGAGGTCCGGGTACGTCACGAGCTGCTCGCCGACCATCGCGGGGGTCGGGACGAGCACGACACGACCCTGGTTCGCGCTGATCGCCCACCACGCGACGACCAGCAGCACGCCGACGACGACCGGCATGACGATCCGCAGCGTGCGCTCGGCCGCGACGTTCATCGGGTGCGCCCTTCGACTCGCCGTGCTCGCTCAGGGAGCGGTGATCGACTCATCGCTCGTTCGCCCGTTCGACGGGCGTCCCGTGGAGCGCCTCCCGCACCTCAGTGACCTTGGCGAAGAACTCGGGCGACTCGCGGAGCAGGTCCGCACGGTCCTTGCCGAACGGCACCTCGATCTCGGCGGTGATCCGGCCGGGCCGCGGCGACATGACGACGACCCGATCCGAGAGGAAGACCGCCTCCGGAATGGAGTGCGTGACGAACACGACCGCGGCGCCGGTCCGCGAGACGATCCGCGCGAGCTCGCCCTGCATGCGCTCCCGGGTCATCTCGTCAAGCGCGCCGAACGGCTCGTCCATGAGCAGGAGCCGCGGCTTCTCGGCGAGCGACCTCGCGATCGCGACGCGCTGCTGCATGCCGCCGGAGAGCTGGTCGGGGCGGTGGTCGCGGAACTCGGAGAGTCCGACGAGCGCCGCGAGCTGCTCGGCCCGCTCGGCGCGCTCCGCATACGGTACGCCGTGGAGCTCGAGCGGCAGCGCGATGTTCTGCAGGACCGTGCGCCATGGCAGCAGGCCGGCCTGCTGGAACGCGATGCCGTAGTCCTGGTCGAGCCGGGCCGCCTTCGCGCTCTTGCCGAACACCTCGAGCGTCCCCGCGGTCGGCGCGTCGAGGTCCGCGATGATCCGCATGAGCGTCGACTTGCCGCAGCCCGATGGACCGATCAGCGAGACGAACTCCCCGGCCGCGATCTCCAGGTCGACGTCGGTGATCGCCCCGACGGCCCGCCGCCGCGTCCCGAAGGTCTTGCCGACGCCGACGGCGCGCACCGCGGGCGTCGCGTCCGGCGCCGCTTTCGTCTCGAATCTCACGCGACTGCCTCCCCGCGTCGGTAGTTCTTCAGGATCACGCCGAGCAGCGCGACCGAGCCGGCGGCGATGAGGCCCACGAGGACCGCGCCGATGATGGGACCGTACGGCAGCGCGGGGTCGGCGGAGGCCGACTGCGCGAGTTGGATGATCATGCGCCCGAGGCCGCCGGGCATCCCGATCGACACCTCGGCGACGATCGCGCCGATGACCGCGCTCGTCGCGCCCAGCCGCAGCGCGGGCAGCAGGTACGGCACCGAGGCGGGCAGCCGGAGCTTGACGAGCGTCTTGCCGTAGCCCGCGCCGTAACTGCGCAGCAGGTCGACGTGGATCGGGTCGGGCGAGGCGAGACCGCGCAGCGCCCCGACGGCGATGGGGAAGAACGCGAGGTATGACGCGATGAGCGCGACGGAGAGCCAGCCGGGCCAGGGGAAGCCGGTCTTGTCGATCTGCGTGCCCATCCGGGCGATGATCGGCGCGAACGCGATGAGGGGCACGGTCTGGCTCACGATGACCCACGGCAGGACGCCCCACTCGACGATCCGCCAGCGCTGCATCGCGAGGGCGAGCGCGACACCGACGACGAGGCCGATGAGCAGGCCGACGGCCGACATTGCGAGGGTCATGCCGAGTCCGCTCAGCACCGACACCCACAGGGCGGGTGTGCCCGGGCCGTTGCTCTCGCCGAGGCGCGTGAACATGTCCCAGATGTGCGGCATGTTGAGGTCGCCCGTGCGCGGCAGGATGCGGAAGCCGCTGCCGGCTTGGCCTTGGATCGCGCCGAGCACGACGCCGTCGGCAGGCCCGAGCCACTTGTAGAGCTCCCAGATCGCCACGACGGCGACGATGCCGATGGCACCCCAGATCCAGGGCAGCGCGCGCCTCACGACTTCGCCGTCACCTGCTCGGCGAGCGCCGGGATGACGGTCTCCCCGTACACCCGCAGCGTCTCCTCCTTGTTGTCGTGCATGAGGTAGCCGGCGAAGTGGTCGACGCCGACGGCCTTGAGCGCCTCGAGCTTCGCGATGTGATCGTCAGCGGTGCCGAGGAGGCAGAACCGGTCGACGATCTCGTCCGGCACGAAGTCGACGTGGTCGTTGTCGGCCTTGCCGTGCGAGTTGTAGTCGTAGCCCTCGCGGCCCTGGATGTAGTCGGTCAGCGCCTTCGGCACGGCGCCCGACGCGCCGTAGCGCTCGACGATGTCCGCGATGTGATTGCCGACCATCCCGCCGAACCAGCGGTTCTGCTCGCGCATGTGCGGCCAGTCGTCCCCGATGTACATGGGCGCCGCGACGCAGAACGTCAGCGACTCGGGATCGCGACCGGCGTTCGCCGCCGCCTCCTTGACGGTCGCGATCATCCACGCCGTGATGTCGACGTCGGCGAGCTGCAGGATGTAGCCGTCGCCCACCTCGCCCGTGAGCTTGAGCGCCTGCGGACCGTATGCGGCGACCCACACCTCGAGTTCGGAGCCCGTGGACCACGGGAAGCGCAGCGTAGAGCCGTTGTACTCGACCGAGCGCGAGTTGCCGAGCTCGCGAATGACGTGGATCGACTCGCGCAGCTCCGCGAGGGTCGTCGGCTTGCCGTTCGTCACCCGCACCGCCGAGTCGCCGCGGCCGATGCCGCAGATCGTGCGGTTGCCGTACATCTCGTTGAGCGTCGCGAAGACGCTCGCCGTGACCGTCCAGTCGCGCGTCGCCGGATTCGTGACGAACGGACCGACCCTGATCTTGCGTGTGCGATCGAGGATCTGCGAGTGGATGACGTACGGCTCCTGCCACAGCAGGTGCGAGTCGAAGGTCCACACCGTGGAGAAGCCGTGCTGCTCCGCGAGCTGCGAGAGGCCGACCACCCGCGAGCTCGGCGGGTTGGTCTGCAGTACTACGCCGAAGTCCATGATCTCGATACGCTCCGCTGCTCGATCCGCGCTACACCAGGTACTGCGAGAGGCCGCGCTTGAGGAACTTGCCGTCCCCCTTGCGCCCCAGATACTCGCCCCCGTCGACGATGACCCGGCCCCGGGACAGCACCGTGTCGACGTGCCCGTCGATCTCGAAGCCCTCCCACGCGGAGTGGTCCATGTTCATGTGATGCGTCTTGCCGACCCCGATCGAGGTGTGCCCGCGCGGGTCGTAGACGACGACGTCGGCGTCCGCACCGGGCTGGATCACCCCCTTCCTGCCGTAGAGCCCGAACATCCGCGCGGGCGTCGTCGACGTGAGCTCGACCCAGCGCTCGAGCGTGATCTCGCCCTGCACGACGCCCTGGTACATGAGGTCCATGCGGTGCTCGACCGAGCCGATGCCGTTCGGGATCTTGCGGAAGTCGCCGAGGCCCAGCTCCTTCTGGTCCTTCATGCAGAACGGGCAGTGATCCGTCGACACCATCTGGATGTCGTTCGTGCGCAGGGACTGCCACATCGCGTTCTGATGCCCCTCCTCGCGCGAGCGCAGCGGCGTCGAGCACACCCACTTCGCACCCTCGAACCGCCCCCACTCCGAGCTGTCCGCGCCGAGGTGCTCCTCGAGCGAGAGGTAGAGGTACTGCGGGCAGGTCTCGCCGAAGACGTTACGCCCGCGGTCGCGGGCCGCGGCGAGCTGCGCGACCGCCTGCTTCGCCGAGACGTGCACGACGTAGAGCGGCGCGCCCGTGAGGTCCGAGAGCATGATCGCGCGGTGCGTCGCCTCCTCCTCCATCTGCCAGGCGCGGGCGATGCCATGGAAAACCGGGTCCGTCTTGCCCTGCTCGACGAGCTGCGCGGCGAGCACGTCGATAACGGGACCGTTCTCCGCATGCATCATCGTGAGCAGGCCCGTGTCCGCCGCGATCTGCATCGCACGCAGGATCTGGTCGTCCGTCGCGTAGAACACGCCCGGGTAGGCCATGAACAGCTTGAAGCTCGAAATGCCCTCGTCGACGAGCCGCGGCATGACCGCGAGCGCCTGCTCGTCGACCCCGCCGATGATCTGGTGGAAGCCGTAGTCGATCGCGCAGTTGCCCGCCGCGAGCTCATGCCACTTCGCAAGGCCCTCCAGGACGTCGCCGCCGTACGTCTGCACCGCGAAGTCGATGATCGTCGTCGTGCCACCCCACGCCGCCGCGCGCGTCCCCGTCTCGAACGTGTCGCTCGCGCTCGTGCCGCCGAACGGCAGCTGCATGTGCGTGTGCGCGTCGATGCCGCCAGGGATGACGTACTTGCCCGACGCGTCGATGACCGTGTCGGCGCTCGCCGCGAGGTCGCTGCCGAGTACGGCGCTGCCCGGCGCGAGCACCGCGGCGACCGTCTCGCCGTCGATGAGCACGTCGGCATGGACCGAACCCGTCGCCGAGACGACGAGGCCGCCCCGGATGAAAGTCGTGGACATAGCGTTCTCCCTATCGCTGGTTGAGGAGCGCGAAGCGCGACCCGAAACCCGTCACGGCGCGACGATGTCGCCGTAGGTGTCCGGCCGGCGGTCGCGGTAGAACTGCCAGTTGTCGCGCGCGGTGCGCACGAGATCGAGGTCGAGGTCGCGCACGAGCAGCTCCTCGTGCTCGCTCGAGCCGAGCGCGCCGACGAAATTGCCCTGCGGGTCGATCACCTGGCTCGTGCCGTAGAAGAACACCGCCTCGTCGCCGTACTCGTTGTCCTCCAGGCCCACGCGGTTCGGCTGGAGCACGAAGTAGCCGTTCGCGACCGCCGCCGCGGGGCCCTCGATCTCCCACAGCCGGTTCGACAGGCCCGGCTTCGTCGCGTTCGGATTGAAGACCATGTGCGCGCCGCGCAGCCCGTACTCTCGCCAGCCCTCCGGGAAGTGGCGGTCGTAGCAGATGTACGTGCCCACGGAGCCGACGGCCGTCTCGAAGACCGGGTAGCCGAGGTTGCCGGGACGGAAGTAGAACTTCTCCCAGAACTTCTCGACGTGCGGGATGTGGTTCTTGCGGTACTTGCCGAGGTAGCTGCCGTCCGCGTCGACGACGAGCGTCGTGTTGTAGTAGATCCCCGCGTCCGCCTCCTCGTAGATGGGGAGGATCATGACGACGCCGAGCTCCTTCGCGACCGACTGGAAGCGCGTCAGGATCGGGCCGCCCTCGGCCGGCTGCGCGAAGGCGTAGTACTTCGCCTCCTGCGTGATGCCGAAGTACGGTCCGTGGAAGAGCTCCTGGAAGCACACGATCTGCGCGCCCTGGGACGCCGCGTCTCGCGCGAAGCCCTCGTGCTTGTCGATCATGGACGCCTCGTCGCCCGTCCACTTCGTCTGGCTGATGGCTGCTCGAACGACCGTCATCGGAGCTCCTTACGTTACGCGTCAGTCAACATTGACGACGTTTCTCGAACGTTACGCGTTGTATCGACCCGGTTAAACCCCCGACACGGAAACGCCCGCTGCGGATGCGGTCGCCCGCCTGGCCTCGCGCGCGGCGAGGACGACGACCACGACCGTCGCGATGGGCAGATAGAAGTCGCTCCAGAAGATCGGCCCGGCATTGCCGAACGCCATGTTGCCGGTCGCGATGATGTCGACGAGGTGCACGATGCCCGCACCGAACATGAAGACCGCGCTCGGGATGTTCGCCACCAGCTTCGCGGTCCAGCCGGCGCGGCGCGGGAACGCGACGACGCCGGCGACGCCGATGCCGAGCGAGGCGAGCGCCAGCTCCATCTGGAACGGACTCTGCGCCCAGCCGATCTGCTCCGCCGAGAAGTCGCCGAGGAAGGAGTGGAAGACGAAGTTGACGAGGTTCGAGATACCGACCGCGAAGAGCGTCCACCAGTCGAGGATCGTGCGCCAGCCCGTCCCCGCCCTCCAGCGGTGGTGGCGTCCCGCGACGATGAGCGCGACGACGACGCCGACCACGGCGAACGTCACGTAGTAGTCGCCGACGACGAACATCGTGGCCGCAGTGAGGAACTCCTGCATGCTCCGTACAGTAGCGGGATGGCCGCACCCACTTCCATCGTCGTGCTCGCCGGCGGGGTCGGCGGATCCCGCTTCGTCCTCGGGGTCCGCGAGGCGGCGAGACAGCGCTGGCCGGCCGATTCACGATCGGGCACCGCGGCCCGGATCACCGTCATCGCGAACACGGGCGACGATCTGTGGCTCTCCGGCGTGCGGCTGCAGCCCGACGTCGACTCGCTGCTCTACGCGCTCGCCGGCGTCAACGACGCGCAGCGCGGCTGGGGCCGCGACGACGACAGCGAACGGGTGTCGGCGGAGCTGCAGGCCTGGGGCGCCGGCTGGCCATGGTTCACGCTCGGCGACCTCGACCTCGGCACGCACCTCGCCCGCACCGGTTGGCTGCGCGACGGGCTCACCGTCTCCGAAGTCGTCGAGCGGCTCGCCGCGCGCTGGCCGCTCGGCGTGCGGCTGCTGCCGATGACCGACGCCGAGGTCGACACCCACGTCGTGACCGCCGGCGGACGCATGCACTTCCAGGAGTGGTGGACGCTGCACCGCGCGAACCTGCCGGCGATCGCGTTCGACAACGACGGCATCGCCGCCGCCGCGCCGGGTGCCGGCGTGCTCGAGGCGATCGCCTCGGCGGACGCCGTGCTCATGGCGCCATCCAACCCGGTCGTCTCGATCGGCCCGATCCTCGGCGTCCCAGGGATCGCGGAGGCGGTCGCGGCCGCCCCGGGTGGCGTCGTGGGGGTCTCGCCGATCATCGGTGGCGCGGTCGTGCGGGGCATGGCCGACGCGTGCCTCGCGGCGCTCGAGGTGCCGACCGCCGCCGACGCGGTCGGGCTGCGCTACGGCGCGCGCGGTAGCGCCGGCGCCTACGACCGGGCGGGGGTGCCCGGACTGCTCGACGCGTGGCTCATCGCGGAGGAGGACGCGGCGCTCGCTCCCGGCATCGAGGCGGCGGGGCTGCGCACCGTCGTCGCACCGCTGTGGATGCGCGACGCGGACACCTCGGCGGCGCTCGCCGCGGCGGCGCTCGATACGGCGCTCGGCTGAGGCACGTAGGCCGGGCTGAGAGATCGCGCCCGGGCTGAGAAATCAGGCGCAGAACGTCAGCCCGCGAGCGATTCCTCAGCCCGAATGCCCGAGGAGGGCGGCGGTGCGCGGGCCCAGGGCGCCGCGTGCCGCCGCCTCATCGAGATGCTCGCGCGTGTCGACGTCGCGCCGCAGACCCCAATCCGGCGGCAGCACGAGCTCCGCGAACCCCGCAGCGCGGTGGGCGGCCGCCGAATCCGCGCCGAACCGCGGCGCGAACGGGAGCCGTGCTCGCGCCGTCGCGAGCGAGCTTCCGACGCCGTCCGCGTCGGGCACGAAGGTCCGGCCGGCGCTCGACGCGAGCGCGAGTGCGTGCGCGAGCTCGACCGGGTCGAGCGCGGGCAGGTCGCCGAGCAGCACGGCGCGATCCGTGCCCTCCCCCGCGGTATCGAGTCCGAGTGCGATCGCGGCTCGCAGGCCGTCGCTCGTGTCCGCGACCACGTCGACGCCGTCGATCGTGCGCACCGCGTGGGCGGTCTCCGGGTCGGCGGTCACGACGAGGACCCGCGCGACCGCGAGGCAGGCGGCCGCAGCCTCGACCGTGTCGAGCGCGATCGCCCGCGCCAGCCCGATGCGGTCGACACCCGGGACGTCGAGGCGGGACTTGCCTGATGCGGCCGGCTTGACGGGGATGACGAGCGTCCAGTCGGCAGGGGGTCTCGATACGGCGGCTTCGCCGCCACTCGACCCGCGGGTGGGGGCACCGGCGCTCGACCCGCGGGTGGGGGCACCGGCGCTCGACCCACGGGTGGGGGCACCGGCGCTCGACCCGCGGGTGGAGGCACCGCCGCTCGATCCGCGGGAGGGGGCACCGCCACTCGACCCGCGGGTGGCAGCGGCGAGGGCGGCCTGGTAGCCCTCGCGCCAGGCCTCCGCCGCGCCCAGGCGGAACAGGTCCTCGCGAGCCGGGCGCTGGAGTTCTGTCGCCGTCTGCTCCTCGAGCGAATCCGTCACGAGCCGGCCGAGCCCCCGCACCACCGCGACGGGGATGCCCGACGTCTTGCCCTTCACGAGCTCCGCGGCGGAGGCGATCTCGTCGCCGAGCGCCGCGATCGTCGCCTCGAGGACGCGCCCGCCCGAATCCGTCGAGCCGCGCAGGTCGTCGACGACACGCACCCCCGCGGCCCCGATCGCCTGATCGATCTGCCCGACGCGCCAGGCACGCCCGAGCGTGTCGGAGAGCACGACGCCGACGCGGGCCCCCGTCTCGGCGCGGATCACGGCCGCGAGCGCGCGCGCCGACGCATCCGGGTCGATCGGGAGCAGGAGCACCTCGCCGTCGGCGGCGTTCGACGCGTCGACCCCCGCGGCCGCGAGGATGAGGCCTTGCAGGTTCTCGACGATGCGCGTGCGGCCGCCGGCGTGCTCCACCGTCGCGACGACGCGGACCGTCTCGGCGTCGACGGCCACGTCGCGTTCCGTCGCCTCGACGATGCGCCCCTCCGCCTTGGACACGACCTTCGAGGTGACCACGAGGATGTCGCCGTCGGCCGGGCCGTGGGCGAGGTAGGCGCGCGCGAGCAGCGCGCCGAGGTCGTCGCCCGGGCGGATCTCGGGGATGCCGAGGAGCCCCGTGACGGAGAACGCGGGGCCCTTCGACTCGCTGCGCTCGCTCAGGGAGCCGCCACTTGCGGCAGGCGCGGAGCCCGTCACGACTCGTTGGGGCGCAGGAACCTCGCGACCGCGCCCGGGACGTACGGCCGCACATCGCCGCCGAGCGAGTCGACCTGGCGCACGAGCGAGCTCGACACGTGGGCGTGCTCGGGGTTCGGCAGCAGGAACACCGTCTCGACGCCCGCCAGGTCCCGGTTCACGATCGCCATCGGCGTCTCGTAGACGAGATCCGTCTGGCCGCGCACGCCCTTGACGAGCACCGTCGCCCCGACCTCGGTGCAGTAGTCGACGAGGAGCCCGACGCTCCAGCTCGTCACCACGATGCTGCCCCCGATTCGTGCCTCGGCGATCGAGTCCTTGATGAGCGCGACGCGGTCGGCGAACGGGATGAGCGCCGTCTTGCCGGGGTTGTGCACGACGAGCACGTGGAGCTCGTCGAAGATCCCCGCCGCGCGACCGATGACGTCGAGATGACCCAGGGTGACCGGGTCGAACGAGCCGGGGACGACGGCGATGCGAGTCACGCGCCCAGCGTAGCCGCGGCGGGTCCGCCCGGCCTGAAGGATTTCGGCGGATGACTCGCGCCCCGGTTCGGACGACTCAGCTGGCCCAGCGCGCGTCGTTGAGCCGCACGTCCTCCTCGCGCGCGGCCGCGATCCGGTGCACCAGGTCAGCGGGGACGGGCGCGCCGTAGGGGAACTGAACCATGTGCTCGGTCGTCACGAGCCCTGCCGCCTCGACCTCCGCGCGGAACCGCTCGAGCGTCCCCGAGGTCGCCATGAAGGCCGCGTGGGATTTGTAGGCAGACAGCGAGTAGAGGATCCGCCGCCCCTCCCAGACCGGTACCCGCCACTTGATCGCCTCCGTCGCCCCGGGCGCCGCCGCCCGCAGGATCGCGACGAGCTCCCGCAGCGTCGCCCGCGCGGCCTCCGGCGCGGCGTCGATGTACGCGTCGATCGGGTTCGGGCTGTCGGAACTCATGCGACCATTCTCGCCGCAGCCCGCCGCGCGATCACGCGCGGGTGATGAACTCCGCCGTCTCGTCGTCGACGCGGCGCGCGATCGCGGCGGCGAGCGCCGGATGGGCCGTGAGCTCCGGGTCGCCCGCGACGAGGGTGATCGCTTCCTCGCGCGCCTGCGCGATGAGCTCGCCGTCGGTCGCCGCCGACAGCAGCCGCAGGCCGCTGCGGCGACCCGACTGCGCGGCACCGAGGACGTCGCCCTCGTGACGCAGCGCGAGATCGCGTTCTGCCAGGACGAAGCCGTCGAGCGTCGCCGCGACCGCCTCGACCCGCTCGCGCGCGAGCGAGCCCTCCTCCGCGGGCGTCACGAACAGCGCGAGCCCGGGCAGTCCGCCCCGGCCCACCCGGCCCCGCAACTGGTGGAGCTGCGAGACGCCGAAACGGTCGGCGTCGAGGACGATCATGACGGAGGCGTTCGGCACGTCGACGCCGACTTCGATCACGGTCGTCGCGACGAGGACGTGGATCTCGCCCGCCGCGAACGCGCGCATCGTCCGCTCCTTCTCCTCCGGCGACATGCGGCCGTGCAGGGCCCGCACGACGAGGCGGGAGAACGCCGGGTGGCCCTGCAGGAGCGCGATCGTCGATTCCACGGTGGCGGGGCGGGCGGGGTCTCGATACGCGACTGCGTCGCTACTCGACCCGCGGGACGGCGCGTCGCTACTCGACCCGCGGGAGGCTCCCGCGGACGACTCGGCATCGGAGTCGGGTTCTCCCTCCTCGGCGACCGCGTCGGCGATCGCGGGCACGACGACGAAGCACTGCCGGCCCGCCGCGACCTCCTCTGCGGCCCGGTCCCAGACCCGCGCGATCCACCCCGGACGCTCCGCGAGCGGGACGACGTGGGACTCGATCGGCGCGCGGCCCGCCGGCAGCTCCGCGATCGTCGTGACGTCGAGGTCGCCGAAGACCGTCATCGCGACCGTGCGCGGGATCGGGGTCGCCGTCAGCACGAGCAGGTGCGGCACCGAATCGCCGCCCTTCGCGCGCAGCACGTCGCGCTGCTCGACGCCGAAGCGGTGCTGCTCGTCGACGACGACGAGGCCGAGATCCGCGAACGTCACGTGCTCACCGAAGAGCGCGTGCGTCCCCACGACGATCCGCGACTGACCCGAGGCCGCGGCGAGCAGCGCCTGCTTGCGGTCGGCCGCCGCCATCCTGCCCGTCAGCAGGATGGGCCGCAGCTGGGCGGCGAGGTCCGGTCCGAGCGCCGCCGCGATCGAGCGCAGATGCTGCTGGGCGAGCACCTCGGTGGGGGCGAGCAGCACCGACTGCCCGCCGGCGTGCGCGCCCGCGCCAGGTGCCGGCTCGGCGACCGTGAGCATCGCGCGCAGCGCGACGAGCGTCTTGCCGGAGCCGACCTCGCCCTGGACGAGTCGGTTCATGGGGCGCATCGCGGCGAGGTCCGCGGCGATCTCCTCCCCCGCAGCCCGCTGATCCCCCGTGAGGGAGAACGCGAGCGCCGCGTCGAAGCCCGCGAGGAGCGCGCCCGCGCGCCGCGGCACCGCGGCCGACGCGCGCAACTGATCGCGCCGGCGCACGAGCGCCGCCTGGAGCACGAGCGCCTCCTGGTAGCGCAGCGCCTCGCGGGCCGCGCGCCAGTCGTCGTCGACGTGCGGGCGGTGCACGCCCTCGAGCGCCTGCCGGAACCCCATCAGGCCGCGGGTCGCCGCGAACTCGATCGGCACCGGATCCTCAAGGTCGTCCGGCAGGACGTCGAGCACGACGCGCATCGCGTTCGCGATCTTCCAGCTCTGCAGCGACCCCGTCGCCGGGTAGACGGGGATCGGCCAGTCGGCCCGCTCGACCGCGTTCATCTCCGCCGTGTCGTCATCGAACAGCTGATACTCGGGGTGCGCGAGCTGCAGGCCGCCGCGATACGCGCCCACCTTGCCGGCGAACAGGCCGCGCTTGCCGGGCGAGAGCTGATCCGCCCGCCAGCGGGAGTTGAAGAACGTCAGCGTCAGCACCCCGCGGCCGTCCGTGATGACGACCTCCTCGAGGGAGCCCTTCCGCGCACGCATGCTGCGCGAGGACGACGACTTCACGGTCGCGACGACGGTGACCTCGTCGCCCTCGTGCAGCGACGCGAGATCCGTGAGCTCGCCGCGGTGCACGTAGCGCCGCGGCAGGTGGCTGAGGAGCTCCCCCGCGGTCGTGTAGCCGAACGCGCGCTGCAGCGACTTCGCGCTCGTGCCCCCGACGAGGTCGGCGAGTTTGCGCGCGAGCGGATCGGACATGCTCCGAGGCTACGGTCGCGACGGACGCGACGCGACACGAAGCGCCCGTACGCTGAGGAGCGTGACGCGCATCATCGCCGGGTTCGCGGGCTCGCTCGCGCTCGACGTCCCCAAGTCGGGGACCCGGCCGACGAGCGACCGGGTGCGCGAGGCTATCTTCTCCGCGCTCGAGTCGGCCGACGCGGTCGACGGCGCGCGGGTGCTCGACCTCTACGCGGGCTCGGGGGCGCTCGGGCTGGAGGCGGCGTCGCGCGGTGCGGCGAGCGTCATCCTCGTCGAACGCGATGCCCGGGCCGCCGCGATCTGCCGCGGCAACGCGGCGAAGATCCGCTCCCGCGCGCCGCGCGGCGCCGAGCCGCGGATCGAGGTGGCCGCGCAGTCGGTCGCATCCTGGCTCACCGGCGCCGCCGGCACGACCTGGGACCTCGTGCTCGTCGACCCGCCCTACGACGTCGGCGAGGCGGACATCACCGGGGTGCTCGCGGCGCTGGAGCCGCTCCTCGCCGAGGACGCGATGATCGTCCTGGAGCGCGCATCGCGTTCTGGCGCACCGATCCTCCCGGGCGGACTCGAGATCGTCCGCACGAAGACGTACGGCGAGACGGCGGTGCACTACCTCGAGCACGGCACTTCGACTCGCTGACGCTCGCGCAGGGAGCGGGATGCTCGATGCCGCGGCGTCAGGTGCGGAACGGGTCCCAGCCGCCGAGCGCCTCGTAGGGCGCGCCGTCGACGCGCAGTCCCTCGCCCTCGAGCACTCGACCGATCGGCACGAACCCCCCGGGCAGCACGACACCGGGCGGGAACGCGGCGAGCAGCGCGTGATCCTCACCGCCCGCGAGCAGCTGCTCGAGGCCCCACTCGGCGCCCTCGACCTCGCCCGCCGCGGCGAGCACGCGCTCACGCGAGAGCTCGATCGCGACGCCGCTCGCCGTCGCGATCCGGCGTCCGTCCCGCGCGAGGCCGTCGGACACGTCGAGCATCGCCGTCGCGCCCGCGAGCGCGGCGAGCACGCCGTCGCCGACCGGGGGCTCCGGGCGCAGCTGGGCTCGGATCGCGGCGACGTCGCGCTCGCGCGCGGCCCCCTGCAGTCGCTCGAGCGCCTCACGGTCCGGCCGGCCGTCGTCGACCGCGAGGCGGAACATGAGGTCCAGGCCCCGCGCCGCGCGGCCGATCGCCCCGCTCACCGCGAGCACATCCCCCGGGCGCGCGCCCGAGCGCAGCACCGGCGCCCGTCCCTCCAGATCGCCGAACGCCGTCGCCGCCGCCACGACGATCGGCGAGCGTGCGAGATCGCCGCCCTCCACGCCGCAGCCGGGCGAGAGCCGCTCGCACGCCGCGAGGATCCCCGAGGCGATCCGCGGCAGCACCGACGCCCCCGCCTCGCCCGGCAGCGCGAGCGAGACGGTGAGCGCCGTCGGGCGCGCCCCCATCGCGGCGACGTCGGCGAGGTTCGAGGCCACGAGTTTCCACCCGAGCGACTCCGGCGTCGTCCAAGCCTGGCGGAAGTCCGGCCCCTCGATCATGGTGTCGCCCGTCACGACGAAGCGCCCGTCCGGCGCCGCGAGCACCGCCGCGTCGTCGCCCGGGCCGAGCAGCCGCCGGTCGGAGACGGGGAGGATCGGGAAGATCTCGCGGAGCGCCACATCCTCACCCACCTCGGCCAATGTGCGCTCGCCATCACGGGGCGCCCAGGAGACCTCCACGCTGCGGCATCGTAGCCTGGAGTCGATGAAGCTCAAGCCCCGCCGTGCCGTGCGGCGCCTGCTCGCGATCCTGGTCGCCGGGGCGCTCGCCGTGCCCCTCACCGCATGCGCACAGATCGTCGCCCTCGAGCCCGCGCCGCAGGCCGCGGCGCCCGCGTGCGCCGCCGTGTCCGTCCGTCTGCCGTCGATCATCTCCGACCTGCCGCGGCGCGAGACGAACGCTCAGGCGACCGGCGCCTGGGGCCAGCCGACCGCCGTGATCCTGCACTGCGGCGTCCCGACCCCGCCGCCGACGAGCGAGCTGCTCTGCGTCACGCCGCCCGGCGGCGCCGTCGACTGGCTCATGGACGACACCGACGCGCCGACCTACGTCTTCACGAGCTACGGCCGCACGCCCGCCGTCAGCGTCGCCGTCGACAACACCGTCGTCTCCGGCGTCAACGTCCTCGACGCGCTCGACGTCGCCGTCTCGCAGCTGCCGCAGGAAGGCTCCTGCATCGGCTAACGCGCCTCCAGCGCGAGCTCGACGAGCTCCGTGATGAGCTCGCGGTAACCGAGCCCGCTCGCCTCCCAGCACTTCGGGAACATCGAGATCGGCGTGAACCCCGGCATCGTGTTGAGCTCGTTGACGACGAAGCCCGAGTCCGTCAGGAAGAAGTCGACGCGCGCGAGCCCCGCACAGCCGATCGACTCGAAGGCCCGCGTCGCGAGTCGCTGCATCTCGCGCAGCTCCCCCTCGCGGAGCTCCGTCGGACAGACGAGCTGCGCGGCGCCGGCGTCGAGATACTTCGCCTCGTAGTCGTAGAACTCCCGCGTGCGCATGACGATCTCCCCCGGCAGGCTGACGCGCGGCCGCCCGCCGTCCCGCCCCGAGAGCACGCCGCACTCGATCTCCCGACCGTCGATCGCCGCCTCGACGAGCGCCTTGTCGTCCTCAGCCCACGCGGCCCGCAGCGCCGGCTCGAGCGCCTCCCACGACTTGACCTTCGTGACCCCGACCGAGGAGCCGGCGCGCGCGGGCTTGACGAAGACCGGCAGGCCGAGCCCCCTCGCGTTCGCCCGCGACCGCGGCTCGTCCGCGGCCCAGTCCGCCGCCGTCAGCGTGACCCACGGCGCGACGGGGACTCCCGCGCCCGCGAGGACGACCTTCGCGAAGTGCTTGTCCATGCCGAGCGCCGAGGCGAGCACCCCGCTGCCGACGTAGGGCAGGCCGACGAGCTCGAAGAGCCCCTGGATCGTCCCGTCCTCGCCCCACGGTCCGTGCAGGATGGGGAACGCGACGTCGACGGTCCCGAGGTCGCGCACCGAGCCATCCGCCTCCCGCACCGCGATCGCGCGGCTCGCGGTCGACTGCGGCCACACGAGCCGCGTGCCGTTGTCGGGGACGGCGGGCATCGCGTTCGGATCCATCCGGAATCGCTCCGGCTCATCCGGCTGCAACGTCATCGCGCCGTCGCGCGTGATGCCGACGGGGATGACGTCGAAGCGGTCGCGGTCGATCTCGGCGAGCACGCCCGCCGCCGTCGCGCAGCTGATCTCGTGCTCCGAAGAGCGACCGCCGAAGACGACCGCCACAGTGATGCGGTCGCCCGCTGCTGTCCCCACCGCGTTCATTCCCCCTGCGGCATATCGTCGGTCGTCAGATGCGGCGCGATGTCGCGCGGATCCATCGCGCCGTCGAGCACCGCCGCGACCTGCTGCGCGATCGGCATCGACACGCCCTTCGCCTCCGCGAGCTCAAGGATCGGCGCGATCGAGGAGAGGCCCTCGGCGGTCTGGTTCATCTTCGCCGCCACCTCCTTGAGCGTCAGGCCCTGTCCGAGCAGACGGCCGGCGGTGTTGTTGCGCGAGAGCGGCGATGAGCAGGTCGCGATCAGGTCGCCGAGGCCCGCGAGCCCCGACATCGTCTCCGGCTTCGCGCCATAGGCGACCGCGAAGTCGGTGAGCTCCGAGAGGCCGCGCGTGATGATCGACGCCTTCGTGTTCTCGCCGAAGCCGACGCCGTCGACGATGCCGACCGCGACCGCGACGATGTTCTTCAGCACCCCGCCGAACTCCGTCCCGACGACGTCGGTGTTGACGAAGGATCGGAAATAGTCGTTGCGGGCCGTGATCGCGACCGTCTGCGCCGTCTCGAGCGACGCGGAGGCGACGACCGCCGCGGTCGGCTGCTGGCGCGCGATCTCGAGCGCGAGATTCGGTCCGGAGACGACGGCGATCCGCTCGGCGGGCGTGCCGAGCTCCTCCGCGATGATCTCCGACATCCGCCGCGCGGTGCCGCGCTCGAGGCCCTTCATGAGCGAGACGACGATCGCGTCGGCGGGGATGTCGGCGCGCAGGTGCTTGAGATTGTCCCGCAGTGACTGGCTCGGGACGGACAGGTAGACCTCCTGCGCGCCCGCGAGCGCAGCGGCCTGGTCGGCGGTCGCGCGCAGGCTCTTCGGCAGCGCGATGCCCTTGAGGTACTTCGCGTTGCGCTTCGCGACGTCGATCTCGCGGGCGCTCGAGGCACGCCTCGCCCAGATCGTGACGGCGGACCCCCCGTCGGCGAGGATCTTGCCGAACGTCGTGCCCCACGCCCCCGCGCCGATGACCGTGACCCGCCGCGGCGCCGCGGTGCTGCCTTCGAGTCGTTCGGCCACCGCACCATTCTGCCTGCTCGGGCCGGGCGCATGACGTTCTGGCGTGCGATTCCCACCTGGCGGCTCGCGGGCTGGTCGCGAGATCCCGCCTGGGGGTGCGCGGGCCGGTCGCGAGATCCCGCCGAGCGGTGCCTTGTGCGCAGTGCGGGCCTCCGCATTGCGCACAAGGCACCGCTCGGCGGGGTCGGCGTGTCGGCGCGGAGAGCATCGTGGGGCCGCGCGGGGGGCCAAACGCCCTCACAGTGCGCCGGGAGAACGCCGTGTCCACAGTCGGCCGGTTCGCGCGGTCTCGCGCGCATCGCGTTCTGCGACCATCGCGCATGCGCCGCACCGAGCCACCCGACGGCCTACGCGGGCGGGCTGCCCTGACGAGCGAGCTGGTCGCCAGCGGCGTCGCTCGATCACGGCTGCGGCACGCCGACGTCACGCGCCCGCACCGCGGCGTCGCCGGCTTCGGAGTGCCGGACCGCGACGTCCTGGACCGGTGTGCCGCCTACGAGCCGATCATGCTGCCGGGGCAGTTCTTCAGCCATGCGACCGCGGCGACGCTGTGGGGCATGTGGCTCCCCGAGGGCGTGCCCGAACTCCTCGACGTGGCGGTCCTCGACCCGCGCACCCCGCCGCGTCGGCCCGGCATCGCGGGGCGCCGCGTGTCGCGCGTCGAGCTCGGCTTCGTGCACGGCTTCGCGGTGGTGAGCCCGGCGGACGCCTGGTGCCAGCTCGGGGCCGTCGTCGCACGCGACGACCTCGTGGCGGCCGGCGACAGCGCGCTGCCGGCGGCGCATCGCTCCGGGGCCGCGTCGCTCGACGCACTCGCGAGTGCGGCGGTGCGCCACCGCGGCACCCCCGGCGCGGCGCGCGCCGCCGAGGCGCTCGGGCTGCTGCGCCCCGGCGTCGAATCGCGGCCCGAGACGCTGCTACGGCTCGCACTGCGACGCGCCCGGCTTCCCGAGCCGGCGGTCGCGGCAGCGGTGACGCTCCCGGACGGCCGCAGCTACCACCCCGACCTCTCCTACCCCGAGCTGCGGATCGCGATCGAGTACGAGGGCGACGGCCACCGCACGGACCGGCGGCAGTGGGAGCGGGACGTCGAGCGCTACGAACGGTTCGCGGACGCCGGCTGGCGCGTCATCCGGGTCACGGCGACGCAGCTCTTCCGCGACGCCCGCGCCGTGGCGGCGCGCGTTCGCGCGGCGATCCGCGCGGCACGCAGCGCGCCGCCCGCCAGGCGTGCTGGAAGCCATTGATGCGTAGCGTGCCCGGCCTCCAGGGTCCCGCACCCGCCTGGCGGTGCCTTGTGCGCAATACCAGGGCGCGCACTGCGCATAAGGCACCGCCAGGCGGGTGCAGAACGAGATCGCGCGGCGTAGGCGCGACACGGGGCGCCGCGGCACCGACTTCCGCAGCACGACAACGGCAGCGCCGCGGCGCCGGACGCACGTGACAGGGCGGCCCGTCAGCGGCGCTTGCCGCGCTTCGCGGCCTTGTTGAGGTTGCCGTGCTCGGACTGCCCGTGTTTGGCGGGGTCGTAGCGCTCGGCCGGCGCCGACTCGCCCCGGAGCTCCTCCAGGAGCGACGTGATCGCGGCCATGATCGCCTCGGTCGCCTCCGTCAGCGTCTTCTGGTCGAGCGGCTTGCCGCGCCACTCATCCAGGTCGACCGGCTCCCCGACAAGGACGGTGACGGAGCGGCGCTTGCCGAACAGCTTGATCTCGCCGTAGCGCGGCATGATCGCCTGGACGCCCCAGTGCGCCACCGGGATCACGGGGACGCCCGCCTCGAGCGCGATGCGCGCGGCGCCCGTCTTGCCGCGCATCGGCCACAGGTCGGGCTCGCGCGTCAGCGTGCCCTCCGGGTACACGACGACGGCACTGCCGTCGGCGATGATCTGCTCGGCCGCGCGGATCGAGCCGGCGCCACCGCCATCACGTTCTACCTTGATCTGCTGCGAGTCGGTCATGATCTTGCCGACGAACGGGATCTTCCAGATCGACGCCTTGGCGAGGAATCGCGGGAGGCGGCCGATGCGCCAGATCAGCTTGACCATGTAGAGGACGTCGAGCTCGGTGTAGTGGTTCGCCGCGAGCACGAACGGGCCGCGTCGCGGGAGCCGATCGAGGTGGACCCACTCGATCTTCGACACCCAGTCGAGCCACGGGAGCACGATCGAGGCGATCGCGCGCCACGGCCAGAACGTCCGCCGCTCCAGCGGGTAGCTCTCCGGGTCGCGCAACTCAGGCCCCGAGGGTGAAGTCGGCGCCGAGGCCGCTCAGCTTGTCGACGAACCGCTCGTAGCCTCGGCCGATGAGGCCGAGGTTCGACACGCGCGAGGTGCCGGTCGCGGTGAGCGCGGCGATGAGGTGCGAGAAGCCGCCGCGGAGGTCCGGGATCTCGATATCGGCGCCGTGGAGGCGAGTCGGGCCGTTGACGATCGCCGTCTGCTCCAGCGGACGCCGGGCGACGCGACGCGTCGGCGACTCAAGGCCACCGTGGACGACCTCGATGTCCGCGCCCATCGCCCCGAGCGCCTCGACGAAGCCGAAGCGGTTCTCGTAGACGGTCTCGTGGACGAGCGAGCGGCCCTTCGCCTGCGTCAGCGCGACGATGAGCGGCTGCTGCCAATCCGTCATGAAGCCGGGGTGCACGTCGGTCTCGACCTCGACGGGGTGCAGGTCGCCGCCGGGGTGCCAGAAGCGGATGCCGTCCTCGCGCACGTCGAACTCGCCGCCGACCTTGCGGAAGACGTTGAGGAAGGTGAGCAGCTCGAGCTGGCGCGCACCCGCGACGACGATGTCGCCGCCCGTCGCGAGCGCCGCCGAGGCCCAGCTCGCGGCTTCGTTGCGGTCGAACATCGCGCGGTGCTCGTAGCCGCGCAGATGGCTGACGCCCTCGATGAAGATGACACGGTTCGGCTCGACCGAGATGATCGCGCCCATCTTCTGCAGGACCCCGATGAGGTCCATGATCTCGGGCTCGATCGCGGCGCCGCGCAGCTCCGTGGTCCCCTTCGCGCGTACCGCGGTCAGCAGCACCTGCTCGGTCGCGCCGACGCTCGGATAGGGGAACTCGATGTCGGCGCCGCGCAGACCGCCCGGCGCGGTCAGGCGGATGCCCTCGTACGACTTGTCGACGACCGCGCCGAAGGCGCGCAGGGCGTCCATGTGGAAGTTGATGGGGCGGTTGCCGATACGGCAGCCGCCGAGGTCCGGGATGAGCGCCTCGCCGAGCCGGTGCAGGAGCGGCCCGCAGAACAGGATCGGGATACGGCTCTCCCCCGCGAGCGCGTCGATCTCCGCGAAGTGGGCGCGCTCGACGTTGGTCGGGTCGAACGTGTAGCTGCCGGCACCATCCGTCTCGACGCCGACGCCGTACGCGGCGAGCATGCCCGCGACGACGTTGACGTCGGCGATGGCGGGCACGTCGCGCAGGGTCGAGGGCGAGTCCGCGAGCAGGGCCGCGACCATCGCCTTCGTCACGAGGTTCTTGGCGCCGCGGACCTCCACGACGCCGGTGAGCGGCTTGCCGCCGTCGATGACGATCGTGTCGGAGGACAGTCCGAGTCGCTCGCCCGCGCGCTTCGCGTCGTGCGTGAGTGCGTTCATCCGCGCCTTTCCGGCGTTCTACCTGGCCGGAAGCGTCGTGGGGAGCCACGACGGCCGCGCGGCCTCGAACGCGGTGATCGCGTCCTCGTCGCGGAGGGTCAGGCCGATGTCGTCGAGCCCCTCCAGGAGCCGCCAACGAGTGTAATCGTCGATCTCGAAGGCGACCGAGATTTCGCCGACGGTCACGGTGCGCGCCTCGAGGTCGACGGTCGCCGGGATGCCTGGCGCGGCCTCGATCGTCGCCCAGATCCGCTCGATGGTCGCCTCGTCGATGACGCCGGCGAGGAGGCCCTGCTTGCCCGAATTGCCTCGGAAGATGTCCGCGAACTTCGGGGAGAAGACGGCCTTGAAGCCGTAGTCGCGCAATGCCCAGACCGCGTGCTCGCGGCTCGAGCCGGTGCCGAAGTCGGGGCCCGCGAAGAGCACCGTCGCACCGGCGTAGGCCGGGTCGTTGAGCACGAAGTCGGGCTCCTGGCGCCATAGGTTGAACAGGCCGTCCTCGTAGCCGGTCTTCGTGACGCGCTTGAGGAAGACGGCGGGGATGATCTGGTCGGTGTCGACGTTGCCGCGCTTGAGCGGCACCGCGGTGCCGGTCACGGTCGTGAACTTGTCCATCTAGGCCTCCTCGAGATCCCACGGGCTCGACAGCGTCCCGCGGATCGCGGTCGCGGCGGCGACGAGTGGGCTGACGAGGTGCGTACGCCCGCCCTTGCCCTGCCGGCCCTCGAAGTTGCGGTTGCTCGTGGAGGCGCAGCGCTCGCCCGGGGCGAGCTGGTCAGGGTTCATGCCGAGGCACATGGAGCAGCCGGCGAATCGCCATTCCGCCCCGAACTCGGTCACGATCTTGTCAATGCCCTCGGCCTCGGCCTCCAGCCGCACGCGCGCGGAGCCGGGCACGACCATGACCCGCACCCCGTCCGCCTTCTTCTGCCCCTTGATGATCGAGGCGAAGGCCCGCAGGTCCTCGATCCGCGAGTTCGTGCACGAGCCCATGAAGACCGCGTCGACGGCGATGTCCTTCATCTTGGTTCCGGGCGCGAGATCCATGTACTCGAGCGCGCGCTCGGCGGCCGCCCGGTCGTTCGCGTCCGCGTACGCCTCCGGCGACGGCACCTGGTCGGAGAGCGAGACACCCTGGCCGGGGTTCGTGCCCCACGTCACGAACGGCTCGAGCGCGTCGCCGTCGATGAAGACCTCCGCGTCGAACACGGCGTCGGGGTCGGTCGGCAGCGTCGACCAGTAGGCGACGGCCTCATCCCAGTCGGCGCCCTGCGGCGCGTGCGGCCGGCCGTGCACGTAGTCGAACGTCGTCTGGTCGGGGGCGACGAGTCCGGCGCGGGCACCCGCCTCGATCGACATGTTGCAGATCGTCATGCGCCCCTCCATCGAGAGGGCGCGGATCGCCGAGCCGCGGTACTCCAGGACGTAGCCCTGGCCGCCGCCGGTGCCGATCTTCGCGATGACGGCGAGGATGATGTCCTTCGCCGTCACGCCGGGGCGCAGCGTGCCCTCGACGTTGATCGCCATCGTCTTGAACGGCTTGAGCGGGAGCGTCTGGGTCGCCATGACGTGCTCGACCTCGGACGTGCCGATCCCGAACGCCATCGCCCCGAACGCGCCGTGGGTCGAGGTGTGCGAGTCGCCGCACACGACCGTGATGCCGGGCATGGTGAGGCCGAGCTGCGGCCCCACGACGTGGACGATGCCCTGCTCGACGTCGCCGAGCGAGTGGAGGCGGACGCCGAACTCCTCGGCGTTGCGACGCAGCGTCTCGATCTGGATGCGCGAGGTCGGCTCGGCGATGGGCCGGTCGATCGCGAGCGTCGGCGTGTTGTGATCCTCGGTCGCGATCGTGAGGTCGAGTCGTCGCAGCGGCCGGCCGGCCTGGCGAAGGCCGTCGAACGCCTGGGGGCTCGTGACCTCGTGCACGAGGTGCAGGTCGATGTAGATCAGGTCCGGCTCGCCTGGCTCGCCCCGCTTGACGACGTGGGCGTCCCAGATCTTCTCCGCGAGCGTGCGCGGACGCGCGTCGACAGGGGCTTCTGGCATTGATCCAGTCTACCCGCGCGTCACCCGGAGCCGCCGGTGCGGAGTCCGCCCTGAGCGGACTACAGCGGCTCGATCCCGATCTCGTAGTTGCCGAGGATGATCGCGCAGCGGTCGGCGATCCGCACCTCGCCACCGGGCTCGATCTCGGACTCGCCGCCGTCGGGCGCGACGAGCACGATCCCGTTCGCGCTCGACACGTCGCGCAGCACGATGCCGGCACCCGGCTGCGGGATCACGACGAGGTGAGAACGCGATACGGTCCGACCCGGGTCATCGATCGTCACGCGCCGCGCACCGACGGGGCCCGCCATGGGGGCGGGGTTGCGGCCGAGCAGCAGCGGGCCGTCGACGAGCACGAGCTCGCCGCTCCCGAGCCGCAGGCCCCACTCGGCCCTGGGCCCGCGCTGCACGACGACGGTTCGGTCGTCCGCTTCGACGTCGGCGATCTCCGGGTAGACGGCGGGGGCGGCGGGCAGCGGCTCGACCTGCGACGGCAGGTGGAACGTGAACGAGTCGGTCGAGCCCGCCGGCGGCCGGTCCCAGCTCGGTGCCGGCAGCGGCGCCTCGGCCGGCGGCGGGGGCGGCGGGGCGGGCGCGGTCGAGAACGGCGGCGGTGGGGGCACCCGGAGTCCGGGCGGCGGCGGGATGGAGTTCACGGGCGCTTGCAGCGGTGCGCCGCAGTTGAGGCAGACGAACGCCCCGGGGTCGACGGGTTGCGCGCATGACGCGCACACCGCCCCCGCACCGCGCTCGACGATCCCAGCCACGCGACTATCTTCGCCCGCCGCACTGCAGACGACCAATCCGGCCTGTCCCGGGCCGATCGCGTTCTATTACGCTGACGCCATGACCGATGACATCCGGGCACATGCGGAGAAGCGCATCAAGGCCCGCCAGCAGTTCTGGTCCTCGAGCATCACCCTCGTGGTGATCTTCATCATCCTCCTGGTCGTGTGGTTCGTCACGTCGGGCGGGCACGGCTACTTCTGGCCGATGTGGCCGGCCATCGGCTTCGGCATCGCGATCATCTTCCACGCACTCAACGTCTTCGGCCCGCTCGGCCGACCGGTCACGAGGGACGCGGTCGACCGCGAGGTGCGCCGGCTCGGCGGCGACCCGGACGCGAGCGCCTGATGCCGGTCGACATCGACCCCACGGTCGTCAAGTGGTCGGACGCCGGCAGCCTCGCCGGACGCCCGCTGCTCATCCTGCTGCACGGCTACGGGCAGCGCGAGGGCAGCCTCGACGCGATCGCCGATGCGGTCGGTCCGGACATCGTCACGGCGCAGCTGCGCGGCCCCCGCGACTCGCGCGAGCCGCTGCCGGGCGGCTTCGGCTGGACCGACGTCGACGAGCACATCATCCCGCTGCCGGGGCATCCCGAGGAGTCGGCGGCGGCGCTGCTGAGCTGGCTTGACGAGGTCATCGCAGAACGCGGTGCGCCCTCCTCGATCGGGCTCGCGGGATTCTCGCAGGGCGCGGCGTTCTCGCTCGCGCTGCTGCGCGAGGTGCCGGAGCGCTGGGCGGCGGTCGTGACGCTCGCCGGCTTCTGGGTGCCGGGCGAGTTCGCGGGCGAGGACCGGCTCGCGCAACTGCAACCGCCGGTCTTCTGGGGGCGCTCCGAGGCGGATTTCGCGATCAAGACGGAGTACGTCGACGCGACGCGCGCCGCGCTCGCATCGTTCGCGCCGGACGCCGAGCACGTCTACCCGGGCGCGACGCACGAGGTGCTGCCGGAGATGGTCGCCGACCTCGTCCCATTCGTGCGGGAGCACCTGCGCTGAGCGAGCAGCGCCTTTGAGCAACAAGAAAACCCCCGGTCAACCGGGGGTTTTCTTGTTTCCTTGACTATCGTGACCCCAGCGGGATTCGAACCCGCGTTACCGCCGTGAGAGGGCGGCGTACTAGGCCGCTATACGATGGGGCCGTCACGACAACTCATCGAGTATAGCCGATTCCTGGGGAGAGAATGCGCTACCGAAGTCCCGTCGCCCTGATCGCCGCTGCCGTCCTCGCGACGGTCGCCCTGACCGGGTGCAGTGCCGTGGACGGCTTCCTGCACGACACGTTTCCGGACCAGTTCGGGCCGAAGCGCAGCGCCGACGGCCGCGTGAGCGAACCGTCGCTCGCCCACTCGTTCTACCTCGAACGCGGCGACTGCTTCAACTTCCCCGACCCCGACGTGCGCACCGAGGTCGAGATCGTGCCGTGCACCGACGACCACATGTTCGAGGCGATCGGGCAGGGCGAGGTGACGCTCCAGGAGCAGAAGACGCTCGGGCTGCAGGACGCGATCTCCGCGAAGTGCGCGGAGCCGTTCGAGGCGTTCAAGGCGAGCGCGCCCGTCGGCACGAGGCCGGATCAGGAGTTCCTCGTGTCGGAGGAGAAGATCGGCGACCGGACGGTCACCGAGTACATCTGCGCCGCGGCGCTCACGAAGCTCTGACGGGCGCGTAGCAGCGCAGCGAGGCGGGCACGACCCGCACGTCGACGGGCAGTGGGCCGAGACGCTCGCCGTCCGCGTAGGCGACGATCCCCTTCGACTCGCTGTGCTCGCTCAGGGAGCCGCTGGGCCGGAAGCCGACGCGGATGCGGCTGGCGCGAGTGATCTGTACGCGCGGGTCGCTCACGTGCTCGCCCCGGTAGACCGTCGGATAGAGGCGCAGGAACGCGGTGCGGCTGAGCGAGCGGACGACGAAGAGGTCGAGGAGGCCGTCCGTCATCGAGGCGTCCGGCGTGATGAGCATGCCGCCGCCGAGGGAGCGATTGTTCGCGACGCTGACGAGGGCGCCGTCGATCTCGAGCAACTGCCCGTCGAACTCGATGCGGTACGCGATCGGTCGCAGCGCCACGAGCTCGCGCAGGATCGCGAACGTGTACCGGGATTGCCCCTTGGGACGGCGCATCGCGTTCGCCCGCTCGTTGACGATCGCGTCGAAGCCGCACGAGACGGCCCCGACGAAGCGTCGCGAATCGCGGGCGCCCTCCTCGCCCCATTCGACGATCCCGGTGTCGAGGACGAGCGGCTCGCGCTCGAGCGCGGCGAGCAGCGTCTCGACGGCGGCCTCGACGGAGTGCTCGGGCAGCCCGAGCCCTTTCGCGAGGTCATTACCGGTGCCGGTCGGAATGAGCCCGAGCGGGGTGTCAGTCTCGGCGAGGATGTTCGCGGCGAGGTGGACCATGCCGTCCCCGCCGACGACGACGAGCGCGTCGGCGCCGGCCTCGACCTCCTCGCGGGCGCGCTCGGCGAGGAGCGTCCCCGTCGGCGCCACGAGCGAGCGCACCTCGTGGCCGGCGGCACGCAGCAGCTCGACGGCGCGCGGGCCGGTGTCCCGCGCCTTGCCGAAGGACGCGTTCGGGTTGATCGCGACGACCAGGCGACGCTGCTCCGGCATGCCCAAAGCCTAGGGCCGACTCAGCGCTTCGCGAGCGCGTCCTCCGCGGCGACCCAGGCGAGCATCGCGCACTTGACCCGGGCGACGAACTTCGCGGCGCCCTCGAGCGCGACGGCGTCGCCGAGCAGGTCCTCGTCGACGGGGATCTCGCCCCGCGAGCGCATGGACGCGCGGAACGACTCGATCCGCTCCCCCACCTCGGCCGCGGTGAGTCCCGGCAGCTGCTCGGCGAGGATCGACGCGGAGGACTGGGAGACCATGCAGCCGCGGCCCGTCCACGCGGCATCGGTGATGGTGTCGCCGTCGAGCGTGAGCTGGAGGGTGATCTCGTCACCGCAGGTCGGGTTCAGCTGGTGCGACTCGACGGTCGCCCCATCATGGAGACCTTGCCGCCGCGGGTGTTTGACGTGGTCGACGATGATGTCCTGGTACAGGCTTTCGAGTTCGCTCATGCGAGCCTCCGGAAGAACGCGATCGCCTCGGGGAGCGCCGCGAGATAGCTGTCGACCTCGTCGGTCGTGGTCGCGAGGTAGGTGCTGGCCCGGGTCGAGGCCGTCGTCCCGAGTCGCCGGTGCAGCGGCTGGGCGCAGTGGTGCCCGACGCGGATCGCGATGCCGCGGCCGTCGAGGTACTGGCCGAGGTCGTGGGCGTGGATGCCGGGGACGTCGATCGCGGCGACACCGGTTCGTTCGGCGCCGCCGACGGGCCCGAGGATGCGCACGCCATCGACCTGCTGGAGGCCGTCGACGAGCCGCCGGCCGAGCTCCGCCTCGTGCGCGGCGATCCGATCCATCCCGACGCGCTGCAGATACTCGACGGCGGCGCCGAGCGCGATGGCTTGCGAGACCCGCTGCGTGCCCGCCTCGAACTTCTGCGGGGGCGGCAGATATTCGGCTGCCTCCATCGTCACGGTCGTGATCATGGAGCCGCCGGTGAGGAACGGCGGCAGCGCCTCGAGGTGCTCACGGCGGCCATAGAGCACGCCGACGCCGGTCGGGCCGAGCATCTTGTGTCCGGAGAACGCGGCGAAATCGACGCCGAGCGCATGCAGGTCGAGCGCGAGGTGCGGCGCGGACTGGCAGGCGTCGAGGACCGTGAGCGCGCCGACGGCCCGGGCGCGGCGGACCAACTCGGCGACGGGCTGGACCTCGCCGGTCACGTTCGATACGTGGGTGAACGCGAAGACCTTCGTGCGCTCGCTGAGGAGGCCGTCGAGGAGATCCAGGCGGAGCGCCCCCTCGTCGTCGACGGGCACGTAGCGGAAGGTCGCACCGGTGCGGGCGGCGAGCTCCTGCCAGGGGATCAGGTTGGCGTGATGCTCGAGCTCGGTGCCAAGGATCTCGTCACCGGGGCCGAGCCGGTACGGCGCCGCCACGGCGCCGCCGCGACCGAGCGAGGCGTTGCCGATCGCGTAGGCGACGGCGTTGAGCGCCTCCGTCGCGTTCGACGTCCAGACGATCTCCTCGGGTGCCGCGCCGACGAACGCGGCGACGCGCTCCCGCGCGCGCTCGAACTCCTCGGTCGCCTCGGCGGCGAGCGTGTGCGCGCCGCGGTGCACGGCGGAGTTGCGCTGCTCTACATACGCGACCTCGGCGTCGATGACCTGACGGGGTCGCTGCGAGGTCGCGCCCCAGTCGAGGTAGACGAGTTCGTGCCCGTTGACGCGCTCGGCGAGGATCGGGAAGTCCGCACGGATGGCGGCGATCTCCGCCGCGCTCAGTGCGTCGGCGGTCGCGATGCCGGACATCTCGCCTCCTGTCGTTCGACCCCGATCGAGTCAACCACGCTTCGCGGCCCGTTGTTCCGAAATGCCGAGCACGTCCAGGCGGCGCTGCTAGCCTGCCCCACCGATCATGTTCACCACCCCGAACCGGAAGTCCTCCCGGCGCGCGAACGGCTTCAGCCCCACCGCCGCACTCGCCACGGGCGGTGTCGCGATGCTGCTGCTCGTGGGGGCGATCGCGCCGTACCAGGACGCGGGTTCGGCGGCGGCGGCGGGCGCGCCCCTCGACGATCAGGCCGTCGACGTCGCGGCGTCGATCCGGCCGGCGATGGCGGAACGCGATGCCTACGCGGCCGAGATCAGTCCCGAGCGGCAGAAGGCGGCGCTCGTCGCCGAGCACACGAACTACTCGTGGGCGAAGCTCGTGCTCTGGTACGGAGGCTGGCCCATCACGGACGAGTCCGTCACGACGATCGTGCGCTGGATGCGCCAGGAGAACTACGTCGACAACTGGTGGCTGCGCAACAACCCGCTCAACAACGGCTGGGGCGTCGGCCACTACATGAACCCGGCGGAGAGCCTCGACGCCGCCGCCTCATATGCGGCCGACGCGATCCACACGCTCGGCGGCTACGCGGGTATCAAGGCCGCGTTCGAGTCGGCGGTGTCCTCGGACCAGTCGGCCTACGCGATCTGGCACTCCTCGTGGGCGACGGGCCACTACGCGTACGGCGCGCACTGGAGCACGGCGCCGGTGCCCGAGGTCGTCGCGCCGGCGGACGCCTGGGGCATCTGAGTCCTCACCCGGATCCGGCCGCGCTCCTCGGCAACGACCGCCCCGGTAGCCTGGCGCCATGACTGACCGAGCCGTGCTCCAGGACCTCATCGACGCTCGCCTCGGCGGCTGGAACGCCATCTGGGAGTCAGAGTATCGCGAGCGTCCCGAGTACCTCGAATCGATCGCCGACCTCGCGACGACCCCGGAGCGGGTGGGGGCGCTCGCACCCGCGACGCGCGCCCTCGTCCGGCTCGCGCTCGACGCGGCGGTGTCGCACCTCCATGCCGACGGGATGGAGCGCGCGATCCGCGAGGCGCTCGAGGCCGGCGCGAGCGTCCAGGCGATCTTCGAGACCCTCATGGTCTCCGCGACCATCAGTGTCCACGGCATGAACGCCGACATCCTCGCCGAGGTGCTCGCCGAGCGCGGCGATCCGGCGGCGACCGAGCCGCTCGGTCCGAAGCAGCTCGCGATTCGGGACGAGTACACGCGAGTCCGCGGATACTGGCGTGATTTCCTCGACGAGACGCTGCGGCTCGCGCCCGATTTCCTTGCCTCCTACCTCGCGTTCTCCGGGGCGCCGTGGCGCATCGGGATGCTCGAGCCGAAGGTGCGGGAGTTCATCTACATCGCGTTCGACACCTCGCCGACCCACCTGCATCTGACGGGCCTGCGGCTGCACATCAACCAGGCGCTCGACCACGGCGCGACTCCCGAGGAGATCGTCGAGGTCATGGCGCTCGCCGGCACGATGGGCCTTCAGTCCCTCAAGGTCGGCGTCCCGATCCTCCACCGGCTCGCTTAGGCGCGTCCGCCGTCGACGGACCTTACCCGCGGTGAGACCTCCTCGGGCACGAGCACCTCGGTCTCCTCGTTGAGGCTCTCGCCGCGGAAGAACGGCCTGGAGCCGCGGAAGCACGACCACACGATCATGAGCACGACGCCGAGAACAGCGTCGTGCGGAAGAACCACACGCAGGAGAAGCCGGTGATCGCGTAGTAGAACGCGATGGCGAGCCCGAGCGAGAGGATCGTGTCGGAGCGGCATGGTGATGAGAGTGTTCCAGATCGGGGGTCGGAGCGCGACGATCGGTCCGGTCGGCCACCCCTTGGCGCGGCGGGGGCGCGTGACTAGCGTCGGATGCACACGCGCGCCGTCCCATCGCAAGAGGAGGCACCATGAACGCGAACCGCACCCCCATCGCCCGTCCGAGCGCCCTGCTCGCGCTCCTCGCCGCCGCGGGTCTCCTGCTCGCCGGGTGCGCCGGCACCCCGACGCCGGCCCCCGCCGACCCCGGATCGGCCGGAGAGCCCTCAGAACCCTCGGATTTCGCGCCGGGCGGTGACACCGAATGCGTCACCGGGAGCTGGTCCCTCGACGTCGCCGACTATCAGGCGCAGGCGGAGACCTATCTGCTGTCGCTCGGCATCCCCCTCGACGCCCTCTCCCTCACCGGCACGCAGCAGCTCGACATCACGCCGGCATACCTCAGCATCTCCTCCGCGCTTCGGGCCGACGCGGTCGTCGCCGGCGTCCCGATGGGCGCACCCCTCGAGTTCGCGGGCGGCGCCGACTGGATGTGGGAGGCGGACGACCCCACGGCGATGGGGTTCGAGAACTGGTCCTGGACCGTCGCGCCGACCACAGCCGACGGCGCGATCGCGATCCCCGCGTTCTTGGACCCGTCGATCTCGGCCAGCGTGGCGTGCGCGGGCGACTCGCTCTCGCTGCAGACCGCGGGCGCGCCGTTCGTCGGCAACTTCGTCCGCGCCGGCTGACCCCGCGGCGAACGGCCGGCTCCCCGGCGAGCGCGCGGTGCTCGGCCTCGTCGGCGAGCTGCGCGGGCGGCGCACGACCTGATGCAGGATTGGGGCATGCCCGACTCCCCTGGCCTGCGTGCGATCGTGTCCGCCGACTGGTCCGCGACGCTGCCCGACAGCGACATCGTGGTCCTGCTGCTGCACGGCTACGGCGCCGACGAACGCGACCTCATCGGCCTCGTCGAACCGCTCGGCATCGCCGCGCCATGGGCCTCGTTGCGCGCGCCCCTCGCCCTGGCCGGTATGAGCGGTGCCGCGTGGTTCCCGATCGAGCAGCTCGACGCGCTGCGCATCGGCCCCGTCGAGACGGCGACCGAGCAGATCTGGTCGTGGGTCGACGCCGAGCTGCCCGCGCACGCTCGGATCCTGCCGATCGGCTTCTCGCAGGGCGGGCTCATGGCGACCCAGCTGCTGCGCACCCGACCCGATCGGGTGGTCGCCCCCGTCGTGCTCGCCGGCCTCCTCCTCGCGGCGCCGCAGCCGGCGGACGCGGCGCTCGCCGGGAGTCGGCCCCCGGCGTTCTGGGGCCGCGGCGACGTCGACACCGTCATCCCCGCGCCCGCCGTCGCGGCGGCGCGCGAGTTCCTCGCGGCGCACACGAGCCTCACCGAGCGGATCTATCCAGGTCTGGGCCACCAGATCTCGATGGCGGAGCTCGCCGACGTCGCGGCCTTCATCGCCGGCGAGACGGGCGAGGCGGTCATCAGGCGCTCGTAGCCGCGCCGGCCGGCCGGCGCGGTCAGGCCCGCAGGTCCACGAGGCCGTGCAGGACGGCCTGCACGAGGATCTGGACCCGGTCGTGCACGCCGAGCTTCGCCGCGATCTTCACGAGCCGGGCCTTCACGGTCGACTCCGCGACGTGCAGCGTCTCCGCCATCTGCCGGTTGCCGAGGCCGCGCGCGAGCAGCTCGATGACCTCGAGCTCCTTCGCGGTGAGGAGCGTGACGATCTCCTCGTCGGGCGTCGTCGTCGCCGGCACCGACGCGCGCAGGTCCGCGACGACGTGCCGGGTCACCTCCGGCGAGAGCACCGACTCGCCCGCCAGCGCGGCATGGATCGCGGCGAGGATGTCGCGCGGACGCGTGTCCTTGACGAGGTAGCCCGACGCCCCGGCCCGCAGCAGCGGCGTCACGTACCGGTCCGTCGCAAACGTCGTGAGCCCGATGATGCGGATCTCGGGATTCGCCGCGTGGATCGCGGTCGTCGCCGCGACGCCGTCGAGCACCGGCATCTGCATGTCGATCAGGACGATGTCGGGTGCGAGCGCCGCGGCCTGCCGGATGCCCACCTCACCGTCGGCCGCCTCCCCGACGACCTCGAGGGTCGGATCGGCGGAGACGTAGTCCCGCAGCGCGTCGCGCGTCATCGCGTCGTCGTCCACGATGAGGACGCGAATCACGGCGCGGTCTCCGGCGGGACGATCGGCACCGGGCGAGCAGTCGGGAACGAGACCGAAGTGATCCACCGGCCCCCGTCGGCCGACGTCGTGACCTGGCCGCCGAAGACCTCGCCGCGCGCCCGCATCGCCTCGAGCCCCGTGCCCGACGACATGATCGGGGGCGCGGTCGAGATCTGATTGGACGCCACGAGCGTCACCTCGTCGCGGGTGAACGTCATGCCGAGCTCGACGAGACCCGCCGGATCACCGTGCTTGAGGATGTTCGTCCCGAGCTCGCGCGCGGTGCGCGCGAGCGTCTGGCGGAGGCTCTCGGACGCGTCGTCGACCGGGCCCTCGACCTCGAGTCGCACGGTGAAGCCGGCCTGCTCGAGATCGCCGACGACTGCGCGCAAGTCCTGCACGAGGCTGCCGCTCGGCGCGAGCGCCTCGCGCGGTGCCGACGACTCGCTGTCTTCGTGGGTATCGTCATCCTCGCTCTTGAGCAGCAGCACGAGACTGCGGAGGTCCTGCAGCGTCTGGCTCGCCGCATCGCCGATGTGCTCGAGGATCTGCCCGGTCTTGTCGGCGTCCGCGAACTCCGCGCGCCTCGCCTGCATCGCGATGAGCGTGACCTGGTTGGCGACGATGTCGTGCAGCTCGTACGCGAGCCGTGTGCGCTCCTCGGCGCGCACCCGCTCCTGCTGCGCGCGCAGCTCGGCGACCCGCTTGGCGCTGCGCTCGAGGCGCGACATGAGCAGACTCAGACCAAGCCCGACCGCCGCCGCGAGCACCATGAGGGTCGCGAAGGTGACCACCCCGCCGAGGCCCAAGCGTTCCGGGTTCACCAGTACTGCGATCGCAAGCATGACGATCACCCCGGCGGTGAACATCACGGCGGCACGCCAGACGAACACGAACGCGCAGATACCGAGCAGGAGCATCGTCGGGAGCACCGTGCCCGATACCTGCAGCGGGTCCGCACCCAGGGCGACGACCACGATGAACATTGCGAACCAGGTGGCCACCGCGATTCGCGGTCCGATCAGCACAGCGAACATCGGGATCCAAGGCAGGATCAGATCGAACCAGTCTCTCGATCTGGAGAGATCGAAGTCTCCAGCTGTCGTGTCGAGGGCGATGAGGCCGACGATGACGACGAGCAGGATGAGCTTGGCGGTCCGCCCGCTCGGGAATCGGCTCGTGGTGCCCAGCCACTTCTCTGCGGCAGGCGTCATGCCTCAAGGCTACCCAGCACCTGGCTTCTCGGCGATCCGACGCGGCCGATGGGGTCGCCCTTCGGTCATTCGAAATGTGTCCGTTCGGACAACCCAGCTCGGAGACCTCGCGTGCAGACTGGAATGAGCCTCAGGAACCGATCGGGACCCGGCTTCTTGGTGGGTCCCCGCTCCCGCCGCTCCGATGAGACTCAGCATTCGGGTTGCTGATTCTGAGACCGGATGCCGCTGGAGCGGGGCCCACCGTTCCCCTGTAAGCGGCCACGCTCGGGGCGACGCGCGGCGCTTTCGAGTTCCGTGCCCCGTGGAGAGCTGTCCGTTCGTATAACTCGTTCGCCCGCTTTCCCTGCGACGATGGAAACGCTCGCTACAACCGGAAGCGAGCGTGCTTCTAATGATGCGGGGAGTTCACATGTTCAAGAAGATCGCTGTAGGAGTTGCCGTCGCCGTGCTTTCGCTCGGCATCGCATTGCCCGCCTCGGCGGAGTCGAAGGTCGCCGAGGCCCAGGCGACCACGATGGCCCCGGGCATTTTCTGCATCTGGTTCGGCTGGTGCTGATCTCCCACTAGGAGATCGCGCGGACGCAGCGCGGCGCCTCTGGCGCCCGCTGCGTCATTCGCATGCCCGAAGCGCCGTCGACCGGAGCCGTGACCTCCGGGCGGCGCTGGGCGCCTCTCCGGGCTGAAGAATCAGCTCAGGGCTGAGCTTCGCGGGCCGATTCCTCAGCCACAGCCCGATTTCTCAGCCCACGCACACGTCATCGCCAGCAGCGCCTTCGTCGAACAAGAAAACCCCTGACGAATCAGGGGCTCATCTATGGCTGGGGTACCTGGACTCGAACCAAGAACAACTGAACCAGAATCAGCCGTGTTGCCAATTACACCATACCCCAGGGCGTGGAACCCGGTCTCCCGGGCCGACTCGCAAGTCTAGCAAACCTCTGGACTCGCGTTCTCGCGCCGCCGTCAGGGGGCGAGGCGGGTGCGCAGCGCACGCACCCGGGCGAGCGTCGACTCGCGCCCGAGCAGCTCCATCGACTCGAAGAGCGGCGGCGAGATGCGCCGGCCCGAGACGGCGGCACGCAGCGGACCGAAGGCGGTGCGCGGCTTGAGCCCGAGGCCCTCGATGAGCGCGAAGCGCAGTGCCGCCTCGATCTCCGCGGTCGTCCACGTGTCGACGCCGGGCAGTGACACGAGTGCGGCGTCGAGCACGCGGACGTAGTCCTCGCGGTCCTTGTCCGCCGGCATCGCGCTGTCCTCGACGACCAGCTCGGCGTCGCTCACGAAGAGGAAGCCGAGCAGCTCGCGCGCCTCCGAGAGCACCGTCATGCGCTCCTGCACCAGCGGGGCGGCGCGGCGCAGCAGCGCGAACTCCTCGGGGGTGTCGACGGCGCGCGTGAGGTAGGGGATGAGGCGCGACGCGAAGTCGGCGGGCTCGAGCATGCGGATGTGGTCGCCGTTGATCGCGTCGGCCTTCGCCTGGTCGAAGCGCGCCGGGTTCGGGTTGACGTCCCGGATGTCAAACGCCGCGACGAACTCCGACTGCGTAAACACGTCGCGGTCGGCCGCGATCGACCAACCGAGCAGTGCGAGGTAGTTGAGCAGCCCTTCGGGGATGAAGCCGCGGTCGCGGTGGTGGAAGAGGCTCGACTCGGGGTCGCGCTTGGACAGCTTCTTCGCGCCGTCGCCGTAGACGAGCGGCATGTGCGCGTACTGCGGGATGAACGTCGTGACACCGATGTCGATGAGCGCCAGGTAGAGCGCGAGCTGCCGCGGCGTCGAGCTCAGGATGTCCTCGCCGCGGAACACGTGCGTGACGCCCATGAGCGCATCGTCGACCGGGTTCACGAACGTGTAGAGCGGCGCGCCGTTCGGCCGCACGACGACGAAGTCGCTGAAGGAGCCGGCCGGGAACGTGATCTCACCGCGGATGAGGTCGTCGATGGTGAACGCGGTGTCGGGCACGCGTAGGCGCAGCGACGGCTGGCGCCCCGCGGCGCGGTAGGCCTCGCGCTGCTCCTCGGTCAGCTCGCGCTCGAAGTTGTCGTAGCCCTGACGCGGGTCGCGGCCGAGCTCGCGATTGCGCGCCTCCATCTCCTCGGGCGTCACGAACGACTCGTAGAGGTGGCCGGCTTCCAACAGCCGGTCGATGACATCGCGGTAGATGCCGCCGCGCTGGGACTGCCGGTACGGGCCGTCCGGACCACCGCGTTCGACACCTTCGTCCCAGTCGATGCCGAGCCAGTTCAGCGCGTCGAGGAGCTGCTGGTAGCTCTCCTCGGAGTCGCGCGCCGCGTCGGTGTCCTCGACGCGGAAGACGAGCTTGCCGCCCGTGTGGCGCGCGTAGGCCCAGTTGAAGAGGGCCGTGCGCACCATGCCGACGTGCGGGGTGCCGGTCGGCGAGGGGCAGAACCGCACCTTGACGTCGGCACCGGTCGCGGTCGAGAACGGGAGCTGCACGGTCCCCAATCCTAGGCGGCGACGATCCCCGCGGGCCGTCGGTCCCGCCCCGTCAGTCGCGGTCGAGCGCCGGGTTGGAGAGGCGTCCGATGCCCTCGATGTCGATGTCGACCCGCTGGCCCGCGGTGAATCCGCCGAGCCCCGAGGGTGTGCCGGTGATGATGACGTCGCCGGGCAGCAGCGTCCAGATGTCCGAGGCGAGCGCGATGATCGTCGGCACGTCGAAGATCATGTTCGCGGTGTTGCCGGCCCGTCGCGGCTCTCCGTCGACGAAGGACTGGATCTCGAGCCCCGACGTCGGGTCGAGCTCCGTCTCGATCCACGGCCCGATCGGGCAGAACGTGTCGAAGCCCTTGGCCCGCGCCCACTGCCCGTCGGCGAACATCTCGTCGCGCGCCGACACGTCGTTCGCGATCGTGTAGCCGAAGACGTAGTCGCGCCAGTCCTCTGGCCGGATCTGCTTTGCGACGCGGCTGATGACGATCGCGAGCTCCGACTCGTGGACGACGCGCCCCTCGACCGGCGGGATGCGGATGGGGTCGCCAGGGCCGACGACCGCGGTCGACGGCTTCAGGAAGAACAGCGGCCGGTCGGCGCGGTCGCTGGAGAACGCCATGTCCGCCCGGTGCTCCGCATAGTTCATTCCCACGCACACGACCTTGGACGGGATGACGGGCGCGAGCAGCCGCGCATCATCGAGCGCGATCCGCTCCCCCGTCGACTCGTAGCCGTGCAGCAGCGGGTGGCCCTTGAGCACGACGATCGCATCGTCGTCGACGATGCCGTAGCGGGGGTCCGCCTCACCCGTGACGAAGCGCGCGACCCTCACGAGTCGAGCCTCGTCATCCAGCCGTGGCGGTCCTCGGCCCGCCCGTACTGGATGTCGGTGAGCTCTTGGCGCAGCGACAGCGTGAGCTCGCCGGCGACCGCGTCGGCCTTGCCGATCTCGAAGTCGGCGGCCCGCAGCATGGCGATGGGGGTCACGACCGCGGCGGTGCCGCACGCGAAGACCTCGGTGACGTCCCCCGAGGCGACGCCGTCGCGCCACTCGTCGATGGTGACCTGCCGGCGCTCGACGCGGTGACCACGGTCCTCGGCGAGCCGCAGGATCGAGTCGCGGGTGATGCCTTCGAGGATCGAATCGGAGTCGGGGGTGACGAGGGTGCCGTCGCGCTTGACGAGGACGATGTTCATCCCACCGAGCTCCTCGATGTACTTGCCCTCCACGGAGTCGAGGAAGAGCACCTGCTGGCAGCCGTTGTCGTAGGCCTCCTGCTGCGCGACGAGGCTCGACGCGTAGTTGCCGCCCGTCTTCGCCGCGCCGGTGCCGCCCTTGCCGGCGCGCGCGTAGTCCTGCGACAGCCAGATTGACACGGGTGCGGGCCCGGACTTGAAGTAGGCGCCCGCGGGGCTCGCGATGAGGTGGTAGTAGACCTTCTGCGCAGGACGGACCCCGAGGAACGCCTCTGCGGCGAACATGAAGGGCCGGAGGTACAGGCTCGTCTCGGGGGCGTTCGGCACCCAGCGCGAGTCGACCGCGATGAGCTCGCGCAGCGACGCGATGAAGTACTCGGTGGGCAGCTCCGGCAGCGCCATGCGGCGGGCGGAGCGCTGGAAGCGCTTCGCGTTCTCCACGGGACGGAAGGTCCAGATCGAGTCGTCGGCGTGACGGTAGGCCTTGAGGCCCTCGAAGATCTCCTGCCCGTAGTGCAGGACGGCCGCGGCGGGGTCGAGGGAGATGGGGCCGTACGGCAGGACGCGAGGCCGGTGCCAGCCGCCGCGCGCCGACCAGTGGATGTCGATCATGTGATCGGTGAACACCTCGCCGAAGCCGGGCTCCTCGAGGATGCGCGAGAGGTCGTCCTCCGCGCGGGGGCTGGTGTGGAGCGTACGGGCGAACTCGAGCTTCGCGTCCGCGAGCAGGTTCTTCATGGTGGGTCCTCGGTGGTGGTGGATGCGTTGGTGAGCCGGTCCCTGAGCGAGCGATTCGAGTCGAAGGACGCTCAGCTGCCGGTGATTCTGGAACGGATCGCGTCGCCGACCTCGGCGGTCGTCCGCGGTCCGGCTCCTCGATGCGCGAGATCCGCGTCGACCGCCGCGACGATGCGAGCCGCGGCCTCGGTCTCCCCGATGTGCTCGAGCAGGAGGGCCGCGGAGAGGATCGCCGCGGTGGGATCCGCGATTCCGCGTCCAGCGATGTCCGGAGCCGAGCCGTGCACGGGCTCGAACATGCTGGGGTAGGTGCCGTCCGGGTTGATGTTCCCCGAGGCCGCCAGCCCGATGCCGCCGCTGATCGCGCCGGCCAGGTCGGTGAGGATGTCGCCGAACAGGTTGTCGGTGACGATGACGTCGAATCTAGCAGGGTCGGTGACGAAGAAGATCGTCGCGGCATCGACGTGCAGGTAGTCCACAGTCACGTCGGGGAAATCCTTGCCCACCTCTGCGATGATGCGCTGCCAGAGGGCGCCGGCGTTCACGAGGACGTTCGTCTTGGCGACCCAGGTGAGCCGCTTGCGGCGGCCCTGCGCACGCGCGAACGCGTCTCGCACGACGCGCTCGACGCCGAACGCGGTGTTGACGCTCAGCTCGTTCGCGATCTCCTGCGGGGTGCCGCGGCGGATCGATCCGCCGTTGCCGACGTAGGGGCCCTCGGTGCCCTCGCGGACGACGACGAAGTCGACCGCGCCCGGCGCTGCGAGGGGTGAGACGACACCGGGCACGATCCGCGTCGGGCGGAGGTTCACGTACTGGTCGAGCTCGAAGCGCATCCGCAGCAGCAGTCCGCGTTCGATGTTCGCGTCCTTGAGACGCGGGTCGCCCGGCACTCCCCCGACGGCCCCGAACAGGATCGCGTCGGAGGCCTTGATCGCCTCGAACTCGTCCTCGGGCAGCACCTGCCCGTCCTGGAGGTAGCGCTCGGCGCCGAGCCGGAACGTCGTCGGCTCGATCGAGAGGCCGGCGTCGGTGGCGACCGTCTCGAGCACGCGATAGGCCTGCGTGGTGACTTCGGGTCCGATGCCATCACCCGGGATGACAGCGAGCGAGAGCGTGCGCGACATGCCTTCCAGCGTACCCGCGCGCGATCCCCGCTCAGGTGCGAGCGCGGCGGCGCAGCGTCACGATCGTCGCGACCCCGGCACCGACCACGGCGACCGCGATCACGATGACGATGAGCAGCACGGGGTCGAAGCCGCCGCCCTCCTGGGGTACTGCCGCGACGGGGTCGACCTCCCCCTCGGGCACGTCCGCCGAGGGGACCGACGACGCGGTGGGCTTCGGCGTTGCGGTCGGGGTGGGCTTCGGGGTCGCCGCCGTGACGGGCGCGGGGACGAGGGTGGTGCTGGACCCCGTCGTCACGCCGCTGCCGCCGGCACTGCTACCGCCGGTGGAGCCGGTGGTGGCGCCCCCGGAGCCGGAACCGCCACCACCGGGAGCGGGCGTCGCGGCTGAGGTGTATGACACGAACGTCGTGAAGTGCGTCGTCCAGATGACGAGGTCGGCCCCGTCGTCGACCCAGCACTCGTCCGTCGCCATGTCGTCCGGCATGACCGCGGGGCACGCTGTCGCGATCGCGTGGAAGCCGCCCGACTGGTCGATGTAGCCCGCGCGCTTGCCCGCCTGATCGGCGAGCACGAGCTTGACGGGGGTGTCGAAGTCGAGGCGCGTCGTCGGCGAGCCGAGCTCGATCGCGACGCCCACGGTCGTGGCCTGCCCGCTCGCGGCTGGCACGACGACATCGGTGCGGACCTTGGGCAGCTGGACGACGCCGTCCCAGGCGGGATCGGCCGAGGTCACCTTCGTGTTCGCCGCGATGGTGACGTTCGCCCCGACCTGCGTCGTGACGACGACCTCGACGGGCACGCTGATCTCGGCTCCGCCGCCCGTCGCGGCCGGCGTGCCGAGGTTGAGCTTGACGTCCTCGGCGCCGGTCGGCACGTCGACCTCATAGGTCGGCGTGTCGGTCGGGATCTCGACGACGATCGGCGCGGTCGGCGTCGTGGTCGGGAGGATCCCCGCCGATGACCCCGTGATTGCGAGCGTCGTCACGAGGTCGGGACCATAGGTGCGCTTGATCGTCACCGTCACCGAGGTCGGGACCGAGGTCGGCGTCCACACCGCGACCGGCTTGAACCAGCTCGAGCTGGCCGCCTCGTTATACGTGCCGGGCTGGATCACGATCGGCGCGGTGATCGACACCGGCCCGCCCGTGTTGAGCGCGGAGGCCGCCGTCCACTTGCTCTTCTTGACGAGCGGCTGAGCACCCGTCCGATCGACCTGGACGAGGATCTGCTCGGCGTCGCGGAGGCCGTCGACCCGGATGTCGACGGTGATTCCCCGATAGTTCTCCGCGTTGCGGAACGCGGCCGTGGGAGTCGTGAAGCGGGGTGCGGCGGGCATCACATCGGCAAGCGTCGCGAGCGTCGTGCCGATGGTCGAGACCGTCTGCTCGACGATGACCTCGTCGCCGCGGAGGAGCTCCACGGTCACCCCGGTCGGCAGGGTCTCCGGCGTCCAGATCGGGGCGGCCCCTCCGGCGACCGCGGGCACCCAGGAGCCGCTGCCCGCCTCGTCGTACGTGCCGGCCTGGATCACGATCGGTGCGGTGACCGCGTTCCCCGCGTTCACCGTCGCGAGCACGCTGCCGTCGGGCCTGCTCGTCTTCACCACGTCGCCGCCCAGGCTGCGGTGGACGCTCACGCGCACCTCGGTCGCGTCGGAGACCCCGGTCGCCCGCAGATCGACGCCGATGCCCTGGTACAGCGCGCCGGAGACGAAATAAGGGTCGACGTGCAAGCTCGGCGGCAGGCCGAAGCGGAACGTCATGCCGCCGAACGCGATGTCGCGCACCTGTACGAGACCCGCGTTGACCGGATTCGTATCGCGACCCTTGTTGACGCCTACGGAGACCGCGCGAGGCGCCTGATCCGCGAGCGCGTCGAGGAGGTCCGCGAGCTTGACATCCTGACCGTTCGTACAGGCACGATTGCCGGACGCGCCGCAGACCGCGATCGTGGTGCCGGCCGCATCGGTGAGCGCCCGGCTGATCGTCCACAGCTTGCCGGAGTCGACCGAGAACGAGGCCCAGCTCGCCGCCGCCGCGCCGTTCTGATAGATCGTCGCGAACTTGTCGGTCCCGTACCGGATCTCGATCTGCAGGGACAGGTAGGTCGTCGACCGATAGGTCGCCGTGATCGGATGCGCGAGCAACTCGGGGAGCGGGACGGAGGCCACGGGGTCCGTGCCGATGACCGACGCGCTCGCGTCGATCGCGGGATAGGCGCCCGACGCGAAGTAGTGCATGAACTTCGCCTGGGTGCCGACGCCCATGGCGCCCCCGACTGTCTCCAGCTCGAGCAGGACCCCCTCGGCCGCGTCCTGGACGATCTCGTAGCGACCCGCGAGGTTGTCGGCATTCGCCTTCGTCCACGGAGCGGTCGTCTCGCCGACGACCTGCCCGATGTCGGTCGGGAGCACCGTGATCGTCGCGTCATCCGCCACGGCCGGCGATGCGACGAGCAGCCCTGCCGTCGCGAGTACGGCGGCGGTCGCGAGCGCGACCACCCCCTTCAGCCCACGGGCGCTACCCGAGCCCACGACGCCCCGATCAGTGCGAGTCCGCGCGCGGGCACGGAAAATGTGTGATTGCCGACCAAGAGATCCCCCAAGACGTCATTGTCGTCTTTCGAGGCTACGAGCACGGGGTGAATCTGTCACCCGGTTCAATGACCCCCGTTAGGGGGCCACCGGGCCTGGAATCGGCGTTCTACTCCTCGACGATGTCGATCTCGATGAGCCGGTCCGCATCGATCTCGGCCTGGATGCGCTCGAGCGCCTGCTCGGGCACCCGGTCGCTGACCGTCAGGATCGACAGCGCCTTGCCCGTCGACTCGTCGACCGCGACCTGCATCGCGTCGATGTTGATGCCGACGGCGCCGAGCTCCCGACCGTAGATCCCGATGATGCCGGGCCGGTCGAGGTAGTCCATGAGGATGTGGTGCTGCTTGATCGGCACCTCGATCTCGTAGCCGTCGACGCCGATGATCTTCTCGACCATCTTCGTGCCGGACAGCGTGCCCGCGACCTTGACCGTGCGACCATCCGCGAGGACACCCGTGAGCGTCGTCGTGTTCCGATAGTCCTTCGACTCGGCGGCCGTCGTGAGCGAGGTCTCGATGCCGCGCTGCTCCGCGAGCAGCGGCGCGTTGACGTAGGAGACGTTCTCGCTCGAGATCGGGACGAAGAACCCCTTGAGCGCCGCGAGCCGGTAGACGCTGACGTCGTACTCGGCGAGCTCCCCGCGCACGTCGACGTCGAGCCGCGTGAGCGCGGCGGGCGCGAGCGCGGACAGGATCTGACCGAGCTTCTCCACGAGCGCGATGCCAGGACGCACGAAGGGATCGATGACGCCACCGGCGACGTTGACCGCGTCGGGGACGAGATCGCCCTCGAGCGCGAGCTTGACGCTCTTCGCGACCGCGACGCCCGCCTTCTCCTGCGCCTCCTCGGTCGATGCGCCGAGATGCGGGGTGAGGACGACGTTCGGCGCCGTCAGGAGCGGCGAGTCCGCCGCCGGCGGCTCGGTCACGAAGACGTCGAGACCGGCCCCGGCGATCTCGCCGGTCACGAGCGCCGCCGCGAGCGCGTCCTCGTCGATCAGGCCGCCGCGCGCGACGTTGACGACGAACGCCGTCTTCTTCATCGCCCGCAGCTGCTCGGTGCCGATCATGCCGGTCGTCTCGGGCGTCTTCGGCATGTGGATGGTGATGAAGTCGCTCGCGGCGAGGAGCTCGTCGAGCGTGACGAGCTTCGCGCCGAGCTGCTGCGCGCGGGCGGCGGTGATGTAGGGGTCATACGCGACGATCTCGACGCCGAACGCCTGCAGTCGGGCGGCGATGAGCGCGCCGATGCGGCCGAGGCCGATGATCCCGACGGTCTTCTCATAGAGCTCGGTGCCGGTGTACTTCGAGCGCTTCCACTGGCCCGCGGAGAGCGAACCGTGGGCCGCCGGGATGTGCCGGGCGAGGCTGAGGATGTGCCCGACTGTGAGCTCCGCGGCGGAGATGATGTTCGAGGTCGGTGCGTTGACGACCATGACGCCCGCGCTCGTCGCCGACTTGATGTCGACGTTGTCGAGGCCGACGCCCGCTCGGGCGATGACCTTGAGCGCCTTCCCCGCGGCGATCGCCTCGGCGTCCATCTTGGTCGCCGAGCGGATGAGCACCGCGCTCGCGTCCGCGAGGGCCGCGAGCAGTGCCGGGCGGTCGGTACCGTCGACGCCGCGGACCTCGAAGTCGGGGCCGAGGGCCTCGACCGTGGCAGGTGACAGTTCTTCAGCGATCAGGACGACAGGCTTCGACACGTGTGGGCGGTCCTCGTTCAGCGGCGGGCGATGCCCGTCCAGCGTACCCGCTCAGGCGACGGCGATTTCCGGGCAGCGCGTCCCGCTGTAGATCGTCGGCATGCAGCGATTGCAGTGGATGCACAGCGACGCCGTCGCCGGGTCGGCCGCGATCCGGTTGATGAGGTCGGGCTCGCGCAGCAGCGCCCGCGCCATCGCGACGAACTCGAAGCCCTCCGCCATCGCCGTGCGCATCCCATCGTGATCGACGACACCGCCGAGCAGGATGATCGGCATCCGCACGACCTCGCGGAAGCGCTTCGCCTGCTCGAGGAAGTAGAGCGGCTGGTACTCGTACTCGCGCAGGAAGAAGCGGCCCGCGAGCCGCATCCCGGCGCGCAGCAGCGGCGTCCGCATCGCCGCCGCGAACTCGCCGACCGGTGCGCCGCCCTTGAAGAGGTACATCGGGTTCTTGAGGCTCGAGCCGGCCGTGAGCTGCAGGGCGTCGAGATGGCCGTCGGCGTCGAGCAGTCGCGCGGTCTCGAGCGACTCGGGCAGCTGAATGCCGCTGGGCACCCCGTCCTGCATGTTGAGCTTCGCGATGACGGCGACCTGGTCTCCGACCGCCCGGCGCACGGCCTCGACGACGCCGCGCGCGACCTTCCCGCGATTCGCGAGCGAACCGCCGAACTCGTCACGGCGTCGATTGATGCCCGGGGAGAGAAACGAGCTCGCGAAGTAGTTGTGGCCGAGATGCACCTCGATGCAGTCGAAGCCGACGTCCTGCGCCATCCGCGCCGCCTCGGCGTGCTGACGCGTGATCCGCGCGATGTCCTCGTGCGTCGCCGCGAGATTGAACGACATCGACAGCGGGTTGAACGAACGGCTCGGCGCGAGCGAGCGCAGCCTCGTCGACGAGGCATCCGCGACGGGACCCGCATGGCCGATCTGGGCGGAGATCTTCGCGCCCGTCCGATGGACGGCCTCGGTGAGGCGGCGAAGCCCCGGGAGGGCCTCCGACCGCCAGTACACCTGATCGACCTCGGTACGGCCCTCCGGTGCGACCGCGAGGTAGGCGACCGTCGTCATCCCGACGCCACCGCGGGCGACCTCCAGGTGGTACTCGATGAGCTCGTCGCTGACGAGCCCGCCGGGAGCCATCCCCTCCCAGGTCGCGGCCTTGATGACGCGATTGCGCAGGGTGACCGCGCCGAGGCGTGCAGGCGTGAGGACGTCGGGCGCAGCCACCCCACCACGCTAGCCCGACGTGCGCGGCCGGCCGCACAGCGCCGCCCACGGCCGTTAGCGTGGCGGCATGGGCATCATCGTCGTGACCGGGTCCGCGTCGGGAATGGGGGCAGCCGCAGCCGCGCAGCTGCGGGCCGACGGGCACCAGGTCGTCGGCGTCGACCGCCGCGACGCCGAGATCATCGCCGACCTGTCGAGTGCGGAGGGTCGCGTTCTCGCCGCCGAGCAGGCGCTCGCCCGAGCGGGCGGACGGCTCGACGGCGCCGTGCTCGCGGCCGGTCTCGGACCGAGCCCCGGGCTCGAGCAGGCGCGCAGCATCCTCGAGGTCAACTACGCGGGCGTCGTCGACCTGCTGGGGGCCTGGCGCCCGGCGCTCGCCGCCGCGGACGGCGCGAAGGTCGTCGTCTTCGGATCGAACTCGACGACGACCGCCCCGCTCGTCCCACGCGCGCTCGTCCGCGCGCTCCTCGCGGGCGACCTCGAGCGGGCCTTCCGAGTGGCGAGGCGGCGGCGACGCTTCGCGCCCGTCTTCGCCTACGCGGGCTCGAAGCTCGCGGTGACTCGCTGGGTGCGGCGCAGCGCCACCACCGACGACTGGGCGGGTGCCGGCATTCGGCTCAACGCGATCGCACCCGGGGCCGTCGCGACGCCGCTCCTCGCCCGCCAGCTCGAGACCCCGGCCGAGCGCGCACAGATCGAGGCGTTCCCGCTGCCGGTCGGCCGCTACGGCGACCCGGCCGAGATCGCGCGCTGGGTTTCACTCATGTGCTCCGACGCCGCGAACTCGCTCTGCGGGTCCGTCGTCGTCGTCGACGGCGGATCGGAAGCGTACTTCCGCGCCGATGACTGGCCGCGTTCGGTGCCACTGCGCGCTCTCGCCGGCTACCTGCGACGCTCGCGACAATGGCGAAAGCGGGCCGCCCCCGGGCCGGATACCGCAGCGCGATGATCCGTCCGAGCGCGACCCGCTGACGCGAGCGGACTCAGCGAGCGGCCGAACCCTCCACGTAGTCCGAGTCCTGCGACTTCCAGGCGAAGAGCGCGCGCAGCTCGCGACCCGTCGACTCGATCGGGTGCGTCTCGGCCTCGGTGCGCAGCGCCTTGAACTCGGGCGCGCCGCCGTCCTGGTCGGCGATGAAGCGCTCCGCGAAGGCGCCCGACTGGATGTCCGTGAGGACGTCCTTCATGCGCGCCTTGACGCTCGCGTCGATGATGCGCGGACCGGAGACGTACCCGCCGTACTCGGCGGTGTCGGAGATCGACCAGTTCATCTTCGCGATGCCGCCCTCGTTGATGAGGTCGACGATGAGCTTCAGCTCGTGGAGCACCTCGAAGTAGGCGACCTCCGGCTGGTAGCCGGCCTCGGTCAGCGTCTCGAAGCCGTACTTGATGAGCTGCTCGAGCGAGCCGCAGAGCACCGACTGCTCGCCGAACAGGTCGGTCTCGGTCTCCTCCGTGAAGGTCGTCTTGATGACGCCCGCGCGCGTGCCGCCGATCGCCTTCGCATAGGAGAACGCGAGGTCCCAGGCCTGGCCGGTCGCGTCCTGCTCGACCGCGACGATGTCGGGGATGCCGCGGCCCGCGACGAACTCGCGGCGCACCGTGTGGCCGGGCGCCTTCGGGGCGACGAGGATGACGTCGACCCCGGCCGGGACCTCGATGTAGCCGAAGCGGACGTTGAAGCCGTGGCCGAAGAGGAGCGCGTTGCCGGGCTCGAGGTTGTCACGCACGTCGGCCGCGTAGAGGCCCCGCTGCGACTGGTCAGGGGCGAGGATCACGACGACGTCGGCCCACTTCGCCGCCTCGGCGGTGGAGAGCACCTCGAAGCCCGCCTCGATCGCCTTCGCGACCGACTTGCTGTCGGGGCGCAGGCCGATCTTCACCTCGACGCCGGAGTCGCGGAGGTTCTGGGCGTGGGCGTGGCCCTGCGAGCCGTAGCCGATGACGGCGACCTTCTTGCCCTGCACGATCGAGAGGTCGGCGTCCTTGTCGTAGACGATCTCAGCCAATGTTCAACTTCCTTTTCTCTGGGTTCTAGTTCTTGAAGACTCGTTCGGTGATGGACTTGCCGCCGCGGCCGATCGCGAGTGCGCCCGACTGGGCGATCTCCTTGATGCCGTACGGCTCGAGTAGGCGCAACAGCGCCTGCACCTTGCCGCTGTCGCCCGTCACCTCGATGACGAGGGCGTCGCTCGTCACGTCGACGACGTTCGCGCGGAAGAGCGCGGCCGCCTCGAGCACCTGCGAGCGGGTCGCGGCGTCGGTGCGCACCTTGACGAGCAGGTGCTCGCGGATCACCGAGGCGCCGGCGTCGAGCTCGACGACCTTGATGACGTTCACGAGCTTGTTCAGCTGCTTCGTCACCTGCTCGAGCGGGGTGCGCTCGACGTCGACGACGACGGTGATGCGCGAGAGGCCCTCGATCTCGGTCACGCCGACGGCGAGCGACTCGATGTTGAACCCGCGGCGGGCGAAGAGCCCCGCGACGCGCGTCAGCAGGCCGGGCTTGTTCTCCACGAGGAGCGAGAGGACGTGGCTCATCTCAGTCCTCCTCCCAGTGCGGCGCGTGGTCTCGCGCGTACTGGACGTTCGAGTTGCCGACGCCCTGCGGGACCATCGGCCAGACCATCGCGTCGCGGCTCACGACGAAGTCGATGACGACCGGGCGGTCGTTCGTCTCGAGGGCGAGCTTGATCGCGGGGTCGATCTCCTCCTCCTTCGTCACCCGGATCGCGAGCGCGCCGTACGCGTCCGCGAGCTTGACGAAGTCGGGGATCATCCGGGTGCCGCCCCCGGTCTCGAGATCGGTGAAGGAGTGCCGGCCGTCGTAGAACAGGGTCTGCCACTGCCGGACCATGCCGAGCGAGGAGTTGTTGATGATCGCGACCTTGATCGGGATCTCGTTGATCGTGCAGGTCGCGAGCTCCTGATTCGTCATCTGGAAGCAGCCGTCGCCGTCGATCGCCCAGACGACGCGATCGGGCTCGGCGACCTTGGCCCCCATCGCAGCGGGGACCGCGTACCCCATCGTGCCCGCGCCGCCCGAGTTCAGCCACGCGTTCGGGCGCTCGTACTTGATGAACTGCGCCGCCCACATCTGGTGCTGCCCGACACCCGCCGCGTAGACCGCCTCGGGTCCCGTCAGCTCGCCGATGCGCTGGATGATGCGCTGCGGCGAGAGGTGCCCGTCGGTCGGCTCGTCCCAGCCGAGCGGATAGGTCTCCTGGAGCGCGTGCAGTCGCTCCCACCAGGCGGCGTAGTCGGCGGGGTGCTCGGCGACCGCATCGCGATAGGCGACCGACAGGTCGGCGAGCACGTCCTTGACGTCGCCGACGATCGGCACCTGCGCCTCGCGGATCTTGCCGATCTCGGCAGGATCGATGTCGACGTGGATCACCTGGGCGTTCGGCGCGAACTCGCTCGTCTTGCCCGTCACCCGGTCGTCGAAGCGCGCGCCGAGCGCGATGATCAGGTCCGACTCCTGGAACGCGAGGACGGCCGGCACCGCGCCGTGCATCCCCGGCATGCCGAGGTGGAGGGGCGAGGAGTCCGGAAAGGCGCCGCGCGCCATGAGGGTCGTCACGACCGGCGCCCCGACGAGCTCGGCGAACTCCCGCAGCTCCTCGGACGCCTTCGCGCGCACGACGCCCCCGCCCACGTAGACGACGGGCCGCTTCGCCTCGGCGATGAGCTGCGCTGCGGCGACGACCTGCTTGCCGTGGGCCTTGGTGACCGGCCGGTAGCCCGGCAAGTCGACCTTCGGCGGCCAGACGAACGGCGCCGTGTTCTGCTGGGCGTCCTTCGTGACGTCGACGAGGACCGGGCCGGGGCGGCCCGTCGTCGCGATGTGCACGGCGGCGGCGATCGTGGCGGGGATCTCCGCGGGGTCCTTGACGAGGAAGGAGTGCTTGACGATCGGCATCGTGATGCCGACGATGTCGACCTCCTGGAACGCGTCGGTGCCCATCACGGTCGAGAACACCTGACCGGTGATCGCGAGCAGCGGGACGGAGTCCATGTAGGCGTCGGCGATCGCGGTGACGAGGTTCGTCGCGCCCGGGCCGCTCGTCGCGATCGCGACGCCGACGCCGCCCGAGGCGGCGGCGTAGCCCTCGGCCGCATGGCCGGCGCCCTGCTCGTGGCGCACGAGGATGTGGCGGACGCCGGTCGAGGCCATGAGCTCGTCGTAGAACGGCATGATCGCGCCGCCCGGGAGCCCGAACGCGTCCTTGATGCCGAGCATCTCGAGGCTCTTGAGGATCGCGCCCGATCCGGTCAGGAGCTCGGGCGCACGGCCCGCCTGCTTGGGGGTGGTGGAGTCCGTGATGGACATATTGACTTCCTAGTCGAGTGGCTGGGTCCGGTGGGAATCAGGCGCGCCGCTGCCGAATGGCTGCGCCGCGCTGATCAGAACGCCGGCCTTCCGCTGTCAGCGGGGGCCGCCCACGCCAGGACTGGTTGTGCCACCCGGGTGTCTAACGAGCGTCCAGCCTACCGCATGGCGGAGCGCGCACGCCCGTCCCGCGGCGCGACGTTCGCCGTCAAGAACTCGCGGAGCGTCGCCGGCGCACGTCCGGTCAGCAGTTCGAAGTCGCCGGTCGCCCGCTCGAACTCGCCCGCCTCGAGCGCCCGCATCGTGTGGCCTGCGCTGAGCAGCAGCTCCTCGGGCAGGCCGAGCGCATCGGCGAGGCGGCCGGGCCAGGCCTCAGACGTGATCGCCTCATAGCGAATGTCGCGCCCGGTCGCCCGCGAGAGCTCGGCCGCGATCTCCGCACCCGTGTGGGTCACCGTCATCGTCTCCGTATACGTGCGGCCCTCGTGGCCGTCCTCGACGAGGACGTGCGCTGCCGAGAGACCGAGATCGTCACGAGCGATGTAGGCGGCGGGCACGCTCCCGCCGGGCCGTGCGAAGACGCCGGTCTCGAGCGTGACATCGAGATCGTCGAGCAGCGTCTCGGCGTACAGGCTGTGTCGCAGGATCGTGAAATCGAGACCCGACTGTGCGAGCTTGGCCTCGGTCGGAGCGTGCACGAGGCGCGAATGCTCCGTCAGCGACTGGGGTCCGGCATTGATGAAGCTGGTGTAGATCACGTGCCCGACGCCCGCCTGCTGAGCCGCGTCGATCGCGTTCGCGTGGAGCTGGAACCGCACATCGTTCGGCGCCATGGTCGATACGATGAGGACTTTGCGAACGCCGCGGAAGGCACCCGCGAGTGAAGCCCGGTCCCCGAAGTCGGCCTGGCGCACGTCGACTCCCGCCTGCGCGAGGCGTCGCGATGATGGGGAGTGCGGGTCACGCGTCGTCACCGCGATCGGCTCGTGGCCCGCGAGGCGCTGCAACTCCCGAATCGCCGCCTGCGCGAAGCGTCCGTTTGCGCCAGTGACCATGAGCATGAGCAGCCCCCCTCACGGGCATCGTCGCCCGAGTTCCTGTCGACCGCCGGTCACGTCCGGCGCGGACATCAGCCGGTGACGGCGCCCGTCGCTGCGGAGCTGACGAGCTTCGCGTACTTCGCGAGGACGCCGCGGGTGTAGCGCGGCGGCAGCGGCGCCCAGCCGACGGCGCGCGCGGCGAGCTCGTCGGGCTCGACGAGGAGGTCGAGTGAGCGGTTCGGGATGTCGACGCGAATGCGGTCGCCGTCCTTCAGGAACGCGATCGGTCCGCCGTCGACGGCCTCCGGCGCGACGTGTCCGATGCACAGGCCCGTGGTGCCGCCGGAGAACCGGCCGTCCGTGATGAGGAGCACGTCCTTGCCGAGGCCCGCGCCCTTGATCGCCGCGGTGATGGCGAGCATCTCGCGCATGCCGGGTCCGCCCTTGGGACCCTCGTAGCGGATCACGACGACGGAGCCCGCCTCGATCTGTCCGGCCGCGAGCGCGTCGAGCGCCGCGCGCTCGCGCTCGAAGACGCGGGCCGGCCCCTCGAAGATCTCCGCGTCGAAGCCCGCGGTCTTGACGACCGCGCCCTCGGGGGCCATCGAACCGGCCAGGATCGTGAGGCCGCCGGTCGCGTGGATCGGGTCGTCGAGCCGGTGCAGGACCTCGCCGTCGAGCGGGTCGGGGCGCAGCTCCGCGAGGTTCTCCGCGACGGTCTTGCCCGTCACGGTGAGCGCGTCGCCGTGCAGCAGCCCCGCCTCCAGGAGCGCGTTCATGAGGACGGGGATGCCGCCGCGGCGGTCGACGTCGTTCATGACGTACTTGCCGAACGGCTTGAGGTCGCCGATGTGCGGCACCTTGGAGCCGATCCGGTTGAAGTCCTCGAGGGTGAGCGGCACCCCCGCCTCGTTGGCGATCGCGAGGAGGTGGAGCACGATGTTCGTCGACCCGCCGAGCGCCATGCCGACGGCGATCGCGTTCTCGAAGGCCTCGCGCGTGAGGATGTCGCGCGCCGTGTGACCGCGCGCGAGCATGCCGACGACGGCCTCGCCGGAGCGGTGCGCGTAGTAGTCGCGGCGCCGGTCGGCGGCCGCGGGGCTCGCGGAGCCGGGGAGCGACAGGCCGAGCGCCTCGGCGACGGAGGCCATCGTGTTCGCGGTGTACATGCCGCCGCAGGCGCCCTCGCCGGGCGCGAAGGCGCACTCGATGCGCTTCGCGTCCTCGAGCGACATCTTGCCGGCGTTGACCGCACCGACCGCCTCGAAGGAGTCGATAATCGTGATGTCCTTCTCGGTGCCGTCCGAGAGCCGCACCCAGCCCGGGGCGATCGACCCGGCGTAGAGGAAGACGCTCGCGAGGTCGAGGCGCGCCGCGGCCATGAGCATGCCCGGGATCGACTTGTCGCAGCCAGCGAGCAGGACCGAGCCGTCGAGGCGCTCCGCCTGCATGACGGTCTCGACGGAGTCCGCGATGACCTCACGGCTGACGAGCGAGAAGTGCATGCCCTCGTGGCCCATCGAGATGCCGTCGGAGACGGAGATCGTGCCGAACTGGAGCGGGTATCCCCCGCCGCCGTGGACGCCCTCCTTCGCCGCCTGCGCGAGCCGGTCGAGGCTCAGGTTGCAGGGCGTGATCTCGTTCCACGATGACGCAATGCCGATCTGGGGCTTGTCCCAGTCGGCGTCACCCATGCCGACGCCGCGCAGCATCCCACGCGAGGTCATCGCCTCGAGCCCGTCGGTGACGGTGCGCGAGCGGGGCTTCATGTCAGGTGTCTCGGCCACCCCCCGAGTCTATTGGCCCGCCCAAAGTGCTCGTTTGCACCGAATGTGCACGCTATAGGGCGCACATTGGGTGGGAACGTGCACCCTCAGAGGCCGATGCCGGGGTTGAGGATGTTGTCGGGGTCCAGGGCTTGCTTGATGCGCAGGCCCAGGGCGTAGGCCTCCGGGCCCAGTTGGGCTTCGAGCCAGGGGTTCTTCATCGTGCCGACGCCGTGCTCCCCCGTGATCGTGCCGCCGAGCTCGATCGCGAGGTCCATGATCTCGCCGAACACGACCTGGGCGCGCTCGACCTGGGCGGGATCCATCGCGTCGTAGATGACGTTCGGGTGCGTGTTGCCGTCGCCCGCGTGCGCGACCGTGCCGACGAGGATGCCGTGCCGCCGCCCGATCGCCCCGATACCCTCGATGAGATCGCCGAGCCGCGGGAGCGGGACGCCGACGTCCTCGATGAGCACCGCGCCGAGCGCCTCCATCGCGGGCAGGGCGAGTCGCCTCGCCGTCAGGAACGCCTCAGCGCTCTCCGCGTCGTCGGCGACGAAGTGCTCCGTCGAGCCGTGCTCGACGAACACCTGGGCGATCAGCTCGAGCTCGTCGGCGACCGCGTCGCCGCGCGCGTCGCAGCCGACGAGCAGCAGCGCCTCCGCGTCGCGGTCGAGGCCCATCTTCGTCATGTCCTCGACGGCGTTGATGGAGACGCGGTCCATGAACTCGACGATCGAGGGCCGCAGCCGCGAGCTGACCGCGATGACCGCGTTCGTCGCCGCCTGGACGCTGGGGAAGAACGCGACGGCGACGGTCGCGGCCTCCGGGAGCGCGACGAGGCGCAGCGTCGCCTCGGTGACGATGCCGAGCGCCCCCTCGCTGCCGACGAACAGGCGCGTGAGCGGCAGCCCGGCCACGTCCTTGATGCGGGGCCCGCCGAGTCGCACCGCGGTGCCATCGGCGAGCACGACCTCGAGGCCGAGCACGTAGTCGGTCGTCACGCCGTACTTGACGCAGCACAGGCCGCCGGCGTTCGTCGCGATGTTGCCGCCGATCGAGCAGATCTCGTACGAGGACGGGTCCGGCGGGTACCAGAGGCCGTGCTCCTTGGCGGCGGCCTTGACCTCCGCGTTGAGCAACCCCGGCTGGACGACGGCGGTGCGCGTGCTCGGGTCGACCGCGATGGCGCGCATCCGCTCCGTCGACAGCGTGATCGCGCCGTCTCGCGCGGTCGAGCCGCCCGCGAGGCTCGTGCCGGCGCCCCGGACGATGATCGGGGTGCGGTGCGCCGCGGCGATCCGCACGACCGTCTGCACCTCGGCGGTCGTCGCCGGCTTGACGATCGCGAGCGGCGTGCCGGCGTCGGACAGGTGCGCCCGGTCGTAGCGGTAGCCGCTCATGCGGGCCGGGTCGACGACAAGCGCATCGCCGGGCAGCACCGATCGCAGCTCATCGATCACGTCGTCGTGCGTCACCGAGGATCTCCCCTTTCGCCCCGGCGAGCCTATTACCACTCGTGCGCCATGCGTCCCGCCGCGCGCCGGGTCGCGGCCGTCACCGCGGGCGGCGCCATCGCGTTCTGCCTCGCCGCGTGCATTCCCGCGACGCGGACGCCGTCGGGCGAGTCCGAGGGCGAGTCGCTCATCGCGAGCCGCCATCCTCGGCGACGCCCGCCCGGCTAGCGGCGACGCACCCGCCGATCCGCGACGGCGCGCAGGTCCGGCATGATGCCGGCGAGCGCGCGGAGATTCTCCGAGGCCTCGGCCACGTCGAGGTCGCCGAACGTCATCGTGAACTCGAAGTAGTTGATGTCGGCGTCCGCGAGGAGCTCGGTGAGGCGGTCGCGCACCGTTGCGGGCGATCCGACGATCGCGTTCGACTTCTCGATCATGTCGCGCGGGTCGTAGAGGAAGTCGGCCCCGTGGATGCCGTGCTCGTGCCACAGGCTCGTGAGCCGCTCCCAGTAGACGGTCGCCGCTTGGACGTATCGCTCCTCGGCTTGCGCGTCGGTCTCGCCGATGTAGAGGTGCGCCGCGCAGCCGACGCGGGGCTCGGGCTGCGGGCCGTCGCCCGCCTGGCGGGCACCCCAGTACGCTTCGGCGAGCGCGGGCAGCGCGCCGCCCTCCCAGCGTCCGACGAAGTTGGACCCTGCCGCGCCGGCCCGCACGGCGGTCTCGACGGAGCCGGACGCGAGCCACAGCTGCGGGTGCGGCTGCTGGACGGGCAGGACGGAGAGCCGCGTCGTCGGCCGGTCGCCGTCGGGGTGCACGAAGATGCCCGTGCGGTAGGACTCGAGGATCGCGTCGACGTGCCGCGTGAGGATGCCGCCCGAGTCCTCGGCGGCGACCCCGAAGTACGCGAGCTCGAACGGACTGACGCCGCGACCGACGCCGAAGTCGAGGCGCCCGCCGGTCAGCTGGTCGAGGACCGCGACCTCCTCCGCGAGCCGGAGCGGCTCGTGCGCCGGGACGACGTAGACGAGGGTGCCGATACGCATGCGCGAGGTGCGCTGCGAGAGCGCCGCGAGGAACAGGCTGGGGCTCGGGCTGACGGAGAGCGTCGTCCCGTGGTGCTCGGTGACGTGGTAGCGGTCGATGCCGCACTCCTCGGCGAATGCCGCGATCTCGAGCCGACCGCGCAGGATCTCGCCCGAGGTCGAGCGCCCGAGGTCGATCGAGTCGAAGATGCCGAACTCCAGCGCCACGTCGCGCTCCTCTCGCCGTGGACCGACGATAGCGGTCCGAGCGGCGTCAGAACGCGGTGGCTGCGGCTTCGCGCAGATCGGCGAGCCGGTGCAGCACGGCCGCGACCTCGGCGGGGCCGGTCACGCGATGGCTCGCGAGCGTCGAGCCGGCGCCCGACTTGAGCCCGAGGTCGCCCGGGCCGAGCGCGGCGAAGGCGTCCTCGTCGGTCACGTCGTCGCCTGCGAAGAAGACGCCGTCGGCGCCGGTCAGGCGGCGCAGGTGCTCGATCGAGTCGCCCTTCGTCGCGCCCCGGAGTGCGAACTCGAGGGTCGTGCGGCCGTCGCGGATGACGAGCTGATGCTCCCCGAGCTTCGCCTCGACCTCGGCGAGCGCGTTGCCGCGGGCGATCCGCGAGTCCTCGGACGTCGCGAGCCGGGTGTGGAGTGCGAAGCCGGCCGGCTTGGGCTCGACCCAGATGCCGTGATGGGCCGCGGCGACCGCTTCCAGAAGCGCGTGCAGGGTCGCGAGCACCGCCTGTTCGCGCGCGCCGAGCGGGACGAACTCGATGCCGGAGTCCAGTCGGACCTCGACGCCGTGGGAGCCGACGAGGTAGACGGTCTCCGGCAGCTGCTCCGTGACCTCGATAAGGCTCTCGATCGAGCGGCCGGAGACGAGCACGACGCGGGTCGCCGGCGTCGCCGCGAGCCGCAGCACCGCCTCGCGCGCCTCGGGGAGCGCTCGGGCCATGGCGGGGTCGTCCACCTCGGGCGAGAGGGTGCCGTCGAAGTCGAGCGCGACGAGCAGTTGCGGCTTGACCGCGAGCTCGCGCAGCGCCGCGGTGAGCGGCTCCGGGATGCCCTGCGCGTCGACGGCGGGGTGGGCGCGGGATGCGCTCTGGTCGAGTGCGGCGAGGAAGTCGCTCGACCAGCGGGCGACGTCATGCTCGGCGACCCGTCGCCGCATCGCGCGCATCCGCGAGCGGCGCTCGGCTTTCGGCATCCGCATCGCGGTGAGCATCGCGTCCTTGAGCCCGGCGATGTCGTGCGGGTTGACGAGCACGGCCCGGCGCAGTTCGTCGGCGGCGCCGGTGAACTCGGAGAGCACGAGCACGCCGTCCTCGTCGAAGCGGGTCGCCACGTACTCCTTGGCGACGAGGTTCATGCCGTCGCGCAGTGCCGTGATGAGGAGCACGTCGGCGGCGAGGAACATCGCCGCCATCTCCTCGCGCGGGTAGGTGTGGTAGTGGTAGCTGATCGCGCGGTGCTCGAGCGTCTGGAAGTCGCCGTTGATGCGCCCGGCCATGAGCTCGACCTCGTCGCGCAGCTGCACGTAGGCGGCGACGCGCTCCCGGCTCGGGACCGCGATCTGGATGAGCGCGGCGTCGTCGACGTCGACGAGGCCTTCGGCGAGGAGCTCGCCGTAAGCCTTGAGCCGGTGGACGATGCCTTTCGTGTAGTCGAGGCGGTCGACGCCGAGGAACAGGGTGCGATCGGCGCCGAGGCTCTCGCGGATCTCGCGCGCGCGGGCCTGCACCTCGGGGGTGCGGGCGAGTGATTCGAGCGCGGCCGCGTCGATCGAGATGGGGAACGCCTTGGCGACGACGGTGCGCCGCACGCCGGGGGCATCTTCGAGCTCGACGAGGCTCCCGCGGTGCTGCGCGCGGACGGTCGACTCGGTGAGCCGTCGCACCGCGGTCGCGAAGTTCGCCGCGTCGCTCGCGCGCTGGAAGCCGACGACGTCGGCGCCGAGCAGGCCGTCGATGATCCGGCCGCGCCACGGCAGCTGCGAGAACAGGCCGTATGGCGGGAAGGGAATATGCAGGAAGAACCCGATCGCGAGGTCGGGCCGCATGCTCCGCAGCAGCCGTGGCAGCAGCTGGAGCTGGTAGTCCTGCACCCACACCGTCGCGCCGTCGGCGGCGACCTCGGCGACCGCTTCCGCGAAGCGCTGGTTGACGGCCACGTAGCGCTCCCACCATTCGCGGTGGAACTCTGGCACCGCGATGACGTCGTGGTACAGCGGCCAGATCGTCGCGTTGCTGAAGCCCTCGTAGTAGCGCTCGAAGTCGGTGTCGGAGAGCGGCACGGGGACGAGCCGCATGCCGTCGGCGTCGAACGGCTCCAGCTCGAGCCCGGCCGAGCCGGGCCAGCCTACCCACGCGGCCTCGGTGCCGCGCGTGACGGATTCGAGCGCTGTGACGAGTCCTCCCGGCGAGCGCACCCACGTGACTTCACCGTCGTCACCCACCTGCGAGTCGACCGGCAGGCGGTTCGAGACGACGACGAGTGGATAGGTGCGCTGGTCAGATGTCATGCGCCCACCACGCTACATCGCGTACCGTAAAGATCGGAGAGGCAGGTCGAAATGCGCAGGTACATCTTCAACGCCGCGGTGCTCGGCGCCGTCGCCGGCGTCGTGCCCGCGATCCGCCACAGTGTGCGCGGTCCGCGCGACTGGCGCCTCGCGCTCATCTGGGTCAGCTGGGGCATCAACGTCGCGATCGCGGTCGGCACCGTCGTCGAGCAGAACCGGCTCGAACGCGAGGCGCAGGCGCGCGCCGAGATCGGGCTCTCGGAGGACCTCGGCCTCTGATGTCGGCAGGGGGACGTGGACGCCGCTTCCTCGGCGGCATCGGACGGTTCGTCGCGCGCCATCCCCTCGCGCTGGCGTTCCTCCTCGTCTACCTCGCCGCCGGCATCGTCTCCGCGGGCCTCTGGTCGCCGTTTCGCCATTCGCCGTGGTTCGAGGCGGTCGCGTACGGCGTGCCCGCCTTCGAGGCGGGCCGGTGGTGGACGCCCGTCACGGGAGCATTCTTCTCGGAGGTTCCGTGGCACTACCCGCTGGTGGCCGTCCTCATGGTCCTCGCGGTCGGGGTGCTCGAGCGGCGCCGCAGCCGCGGCTGGGTGATCGGCAGCTTCTGGGTCGGGCAGGTCGTCGGCGTCATCGCGACGGCCGCGATCGTCGACATCGCGCGGTTGACCGGCTGGGCCTGGCCGACGCGTCTCGGCGACATCCTCGATGTGGGACCGTCGTGCGGACTCATGGTCGTCGCCGCGCTCGCGATCGCGTCGCTGCGCGCCCCGTGGCGCTTCCGCGGTCGGCTGATCCTCGGCGGCGTGCTGCTCGTGCTCCTCATCCTCGAGGGGACCCTCGCGGACCTCGAGCACGCGGTCAGCGCGGGACTCGTGCTGCTCTTCGGCTTTGGGCGCTCGCAGCGCGCGACCGCCCACGAGTGGCGGGTCGTCGCGTTCGGGTCGATCGCCGTCATCGGCGTCATGCAGCTCGTCGCGGCGGTCGTGCCGACGCAGGGTCCGCTCGGCCTGACCGAGCCCCGGAGCGTGTCGTGGCTCGACATCGCGATCGACGTCGGGCTCATCCTCATCATCAGCTGGTCGCTGTTCCACGGCCGGCGCTGGGCCTGGTGCGTCGCGGTCGCGCTCGCCTCATTCAACGTCCTGCAGGTCGTCTACGTCCTGACCTTCCTCAACGCCGAGCTGTCGCGATTCGAGGGCGCGGGCGTCGCGGCCGCCGCGAGCGTCCTGTGGCTCATCACGCTCGCGGTGCTCATCGCCGGCCGACGGGCGTTCTCCGTGCCGATCTGGCGTCGCGGTCGCTTCCTGTCCGTCGACGCGGGCGAGGCGCGCGAGCGTCTCATCGCCGTGATCCGGCGCTACGGGACGGGGACGCTCGGCTGGATGGCGACCTGGCCGCGCATGCGGGTGCGATTTGGTGAGCACGACGCCTGGGCGCTGCCGGTGCGCCGCGTCGGCGCGGTCGCGATCGTGCTCGGCGATCCGATCGGCCCTGCGGAGCGCTGGGAGGAGGCGATCCGCGACTTCCGGCTCGCGGCAGAACGCGATGGCCTGACCCCCTGCTTCTTCTCCTCGTCCCCGCAGGCCGCGGCGGCGGCGATCGCGGAGGACTCGCAGTGGCGTTCGATCTCCGTCGGCGAGGACGTCATCGTCGACCTGCCCGGGCTCGAGTTCACGGGTAAGCAGTGGCAACCGGTGCGCGGCGCCGCGAACCGCGCGGAGCGGGAGGGCATCGCGTTCCGCCTCACGCATCTGCGGGACGAGCCTTGGGCGATCGTCGCGCAGGTGCGGGCGATCAGCGAGTCGTGGGTCGGCGACAAGGCGCTGCCGGAGATGGGGTTCACGCTCGGCGGGGTCGACGAGGCACTGGATCCGGCGGTCCGGGTCGCGCTCGCGGTCGACGCGGAGGGCTCGGTCCACGGCGTGCTGTCCTGGCTGCCCATCTACGGTCCGGACGGGATCGACGGCTGGGTCCTCGACGTCATGCGGCGTCGCGACGGCGGCTTCGGGCCCGCGATGGAGTTCCTCATCGGGCAGAGCTTCCTCGCCTTCCGCGACGAGGGCGCCCGCTACGCGTCGCTCTCCGGCGCCCCGCTGACGCGCAGCGCGGAGGACGCGGAGGAGGACGGCGCGATCGGTGCCGTCCTGACGACTGTCGCCAACATGCTCGAGCCGGCATACGGCTTCCACTCATTGCACCGGTTCAAGGAGAAGTTCAACCCGCGCACCGAGTCGATGCGGCTGCTCTACCGCGACGAGGCGGAGCTCCCGAGGATCGCGGGCGCGATCGTCAAGGCGTATCTGCCCGAGTCCTCCGTGTCGGACCTCGCGCGGGCGGGCCTGTCCCTCATCCAGCGCTGAGCCGGCTCAGACGACGATGACGCGGGTGATGGGGATGCCGTTGAAGCCGGTTGCCGTGACGAGCGTGTACGCGCCCATCATCGGGGAGACGAGGATGTCGCCGACGACGAGCCGCGGCAGCTCGATGCCCTGCACGACGACGTCGCTCGAGTCGCAGGTCGGGCCCGCGATGGTCTGAGCGACCCGCTCGCGGCCCGCGGGGATGCCGATGGGGATGATCTCGGGCACGACATGGTCGGTCAGCACGTTGGAGTACCCACCGAACAGCCCGTCGTCGATGTATACCCAGTGCATCTCGAGCGCGGGGCGATACGTGTCGGCGACGACCGAGGTGACGAGGTGCATCGCGGGTGCCGAGATGAAGCGCCCCGGCTCCGACCAGAACGCGAGCTCCGGATGCTCCAGGATGATCGGCCGCAGCACGTCGGCGAACTCTTCCAGCAGTGGCTCGCGACCCGCGTAGCGCACGGGGAAGCCGCCGCCGATGTCGATCGTGTCGAGCGGGTGCCCCGCCTCGATCGCCGTCCGGACGAGCTCCGCGGTCGTCGTCAGCGCGCGCACGTAGACGTCCCGGTCGACGTTCTGCGAGCCCACGTGATAGCTGAGCCCCCGCACCGGCACGCGCCGGTCCGCGGCGTAGGCGAGGAAGCCCGACACCTCCTCGGGGGCGAGACCGAACTTGAGGGACAGATCCGAGGTCCCGCCCGCGTTGGGGTAGGACACGCGCGCGAGGACGCTCAGGCCCGAGTCGCGGAAGGCGGCGAGCTTGCGCAGCTGGGCGTCGGAGTCGGCGACGAAGGTGCGCACCCCGCGTTCTACGGCGTAGGCGATGTCGCGAGGCTTCACGTGCGGGTGCGTGTGGATGATCCGCTCGGGCTCGGCGCCGGCGGCGAGGACGAGATCGACCTCGGCGTTCGTCGCGACGTCGAAGCCGGCACCCGCCTGCGCGAGCGCGGCGACGAGCGCCGGATGCGAGTTCGACTTGACCGCGTAGTGGTGGCGGACGCCCGGCAGCGCGGCCTCGAGCTGCCGGTAGGCGTCGACGCCGGCCTGCGGATCCAGGATGAAGAACGGCGTGTCGCCCGCCGCGATCGCCGCCGCGACCTCGGGCGCGGCGAGGAGCTCAGCGATCGTCACGCCACGAGGCTACGCGCGCGAGGCCCCCGCGCGACAGAAGTCCGACAGACTGGGAGCATGCAGCATTCGGGAGGCGTGACGGTCCGCGGCCTCACGAAGCGCTATGGGGACACCATTGCGGTCGACGACGTCAGCTTCGACGTGCCGGCCGGGAGCGTCTTCGCGTTCCTCGGCACCAACGGCGCCGGCAAGTCGACGACGATCGGCTGCCTCACGACCGTGCTCCCATCCGACTCGGGCGAGCTGACGGTCGCGGGTCACGACGTCCGCCGCGACGGCGACGGGGTCCGCAAGTCGATCGGCGTGGTGTTCCAGGACTCCGTGCTCGACGGCGCGCTGACCGTCCGCGAGAACCTCGCGATCCGGGCCCGCCCCTACGTCGCCTCGTCCGCGCTGATCCGCGAGCGGATCGCGACGCTCGCGGCGCTCGTCGAGCTCGACGAGTTCATCGACCGACGCTACGCGCGCCTGTCCGGCGGTCAGCGACGCCGCGTCGACATCGCGCGGGCGCTCGTGCACGACCCGGTCATCCTGTTCCTCGACGAGCCGACGACGGGGCTCGACCCGGCGAGCCGGGCGCTCGTGTGGCGCACCATCCACGAGCTCAGGGAGCGCACCGGGCTCACCGTCTTCCTGACCACCCATTACATGGAGGAGACGGAGGAGGCCGACCGCGTGTGCATCATCGACCACGGGCGGATCATCGCCGACGGCACGCCCGCGCAGCTGCGCGCCCGACACAGCTCGAGCGTGCTGACGCTCACGACCGCGGCCGGCGTCGAGCAGCGCGCCGTCGCTGACGCAGCCGAGGCGAAGCGGATCCTGTGGGAGCTCGGCGACGCGGTGACCGACTTCGAGTTCCGGCACGGCCGGATGGACGACGTCTTCCTCGCGCTGACGGGCCGATCGGTCAGTGAGGCCGGCGAATGAGCACCGTCCTCGCGATCACGGGCCGAAACCTCCGGCTCTACTTCCGCGACCCGCTCAACGTCTTCTTCTCGCTGCTCGGCGCCCTCATCGTCTTCGCGCTCTACGCGCTCTTCCTCGGCAACATCCAGACGCAGTCGATCGCCGCGACCGCGCCGGGTGCCGACCCGGACCTCGTGCGCGGCTTCGTCGACGCCTGGATGTTCGGCGGCATCGTCGCGCTCTCGACGATGTCGACGACGCTCGGCGCGCTCTCCGTCTTCGTCGACGACTCGGCTTCGGGGCGGTTCCGCGACTTCCTCGTCGCGCCCATCCGCCGCGGGCAGCTCGTCCTCGGCTACCTCCTGGGCGCCTTCGTCATCGGGCTCATCATGTCGGTCATCGTGCTCGCCGTCTCGATCGTCTACCTGTGGCTCGTGAGCGGCATCGTCCTCAGCGTCCCGCAGGTCGCGGCGAGCCTCGGCTGGGTGGCGCTCTCGAGCGCCGGCTTCGCGGCGCTGTGGGCGTTCATCGTCTCGTTCCTGCGCACGACGGGCTCCTTCGCCGCCGTCTCGACGGTCGTCGGCACCGTGGCGGGCTTCGTCGCCGGCGCCTACATCGCGGTCGGCCTCTTCCCCGCGGCCGTCCGTGACACCGTCTCGGCACTGCCGTTCGCGCAGTCGGCGATGCTGCTGCGCATCGAGTTCGCGAGTGAGCCCCTCGCGGCCCTCGTCGGCGGCAGCCCAGAGGCCATCGCCGCCCTCGAGCGCTTCTACGGCATCTCGCTGTACGTCGGCGACTGGAGCGTGCCGGTCTGGTTCGCAGCGGGCGTGCTCGCCGTCATGACCCTCGTCTTCGCGGTGCTCGCGGCGATCAGGATCCGTTCGCGGATCCGGTGAGCGCGTCCGGCAGCACGGCCAGCCGCGCGCGCAGCCGCCCGATGACGACGTCGTCGACGCCGATCGAGTCGAGGTAGTCGCCGACACCGCCGTACTCCGCATCGACCCAGTCGAGGGTCTCGCGCAGCACCGGCTCCGGCGAGTGCGCGAGGATCTCCAGGAGGCGATCGTTCACGGGGACGCGGAAGCGGCGCACCTTGCGCAGCATCCGATCCGTCCACTCCCCCTCGAGGTTGCCCTGCGTCAGCGCGTAGTCCGCGACGACGACGTCCCGGTCGACGTCGAGCGCGAGGAGACAGAACGCGACGACGAGGCCGGTCCGGTCCTTGCCCGCGGTGCAGTGGACGACGACGGCGCCGTGCGAGTCGGCGATCGCCCGCATCGCCGAGGAGATCGAGTCGCCGTTGTCGGCGATGATCGAGCGGTAGACCGCCCGGATCTCCACCGTCGAAGGGTCCATGCGCCCGCCGTGGATCGGGTAGCGCAGGAGCTGCGCGCCGACGCCGCGCAGCCGGTCGCGTCCCCCGATGCGGCGGTCGAAGTCGCTGCGCAGGTCGACGACCGTGCGCACGTCGAGCGCCGCGAGCGCGGCTCGGCCCGCGCGGGTGAGCCGGTGCAGCGCGTCCGCCCGGTAGAGGACGCCGGGTCGCAGCACGCCGGGCGCGACCTCGCGGAAGTTGTGCGTCCCCGGGATGTCCAGCCGTGTCACCAGCACCTGCCAAACTTGGTGGTACACCCCCCGGGACTTGAACCCGGAACCCACTGATTAAGAGTCAGTTGCTCTGCCAATTGAGCTAGAGGTGCGCGGTCGGAAGCGACCGACCGAGGAGCAAGACTACCATGTCAGGGAGCGGCGCGCGCGCCCCAGGACTGACCCGAGGAGCCCCGTGACCGACCCTTCACCGCTGCCGAGCCGACTTGCCCAGGGTGACCGGGCGCCGGCGTTCTCCCTCCGCGATCAGGACGGAGAGACGGTGCGACTGGCCGATTACCGCGGCCAGCGGGTGGTGCTCTACTTCTACCCCGCGGCGCTCACGCCGGGGTGCTCGAAGCAGGCGTGCGACTTCCGCGACAGCATCCAGGCGCTCGCCGCTTCGGGCGTCGTCGTGCTCGGCGTCTCCCCCGACGAGCCGGAGCGGCTCGCGCGATTCCGCGAGCGCGACGGGCTCAACTTCCCGCTGCTGTCCGACGCCGACCACAAGGTCATGCGCCGCTACGGGACGTGGGGTCCGAAGCTCCTGTACGGGCGCACCTTTGAGGGCGTCATCCGCTCGACGTTCGTCATCGACGCGAAGGGGCGCATCGAGCATGCGCTCTACAACGTGCGGGCGACGGGGCACGTCGCGCGACTGCGCAAGTTGCTCGGGCTCTGATCGTCCGGCTCGCCGCGCTCAGGGGGCCGGGTCGGCCCGGCTCGCTGCGTCGCGCTCGGCGAACACGGCGGTGACCGACTTCGTGAACAACAGCCAGATCGCGAGTCCCGCGGGCACGAGCAGCAGCCAGCCGATCCACGTCGGACCGAGCAGCCCCTGGAACGCGCCGATCGCGCACGCGACCTGCAGGATCTGCCACAGCACGACCCCGCCGCGCACGCGAGCCCACCTGCGGACGAGCCCGATCGCGAGCACGAGGACGCCGAGCGCGAAGAGCGCCGTCGTGACGGTGAGCGCGCCGGCCGCGAGCGCATCCTGTGCGTCCGGGGTGAACAGCTCGAGCGTCAGGTACACCGTGGCGACCGCGAGCAGCGCCGCTTCGGCGAAGACTATGGCGATGAGTGCGACGAGCTGCGGCGGTGAGTGTTCGACCTCAGCAGACACGCGGCCGCTCCCATCCGAAAAATTCATTGATATCCATCACCTGTTGTGGGATTCTAGATGACGTTGATTTCCGGCTCCCGATGGTGCGAGCGGTTCACGAGAAGTCTCCCGGGCCTGCAGGTCGAGCATCTGCGGCATGCCGCCGCACAGGCGCAGCCGGGGGCCGCACCACTGAATGGAGTACCAACCCGATGGACTGGCGAGACAAGGCCGCCTGCCTCACGGCAGACCCCGAGCTCTTCTTCCCGATCGGCAACACCGGCCCGGCGGTCGAGCAGATCGAGAAGGCCAAGGTCGTCTGCGCGACCTGCCCCGTCACCGAGCAGTGCCTGCAGTACGCGCTCGACACCTCCCAGGACTCCGGTGTGTGGGGCGGACTGTCCGAGGACGAGCGTCGCGCCCTCAAGCGCCGCGCCGCTCGCGCGCGCCGCGCCTCCTAGAAGCGTCGCCGCAGCCAGGTCAGCGGCACCTCGATCGTCACCTCGGTGCCGCTGCCGGTCAGCGTGTGCCAGTCGATCGACCCCGAGAGCTCGCCCTGGATGAGCGTGCGGACGATCTGCGTCCCGAGCCCCGACCCGACCTTGCCCTCGGGCAGCCCCGCACCGTTGTCGCGCACCTGCACCGTCAGGTGATCGTCCGTGCGGGTCGCCGTGATGACGACGGAGCCGTCGGTGCGGTTCGCGAGCCCGTGCTCGACGGAGTTCGTCACAAGCTCGGTGAGGGCGAGCGCGAGCGGTGTCGCGTACTCGCTCGGCAGCTCCCCGAATGAACCGCTGAGCACCGGCTGCACGCGCGTCGTATGGCTCGACGCGACCTCGGCGACGAGCATGAGCACGCGCTCGAAGACGACGTCGAAGTCGACGCTCTGGCTCAGGCCCTCGGACAGGGTGTCGTGCACGACCGCGATCGCCGACACGCGACGCATCGCCTGATGCAGCGCGTCGCGCGCCTCCTCGCTGTGGGTGCGGCGCGCCTGGATGCGCAGCAGCGAGGCGACCGTCTGCAGATTGTTCTTGACCCGATGGTGGATCTCGCGGATCGTCGCGTCCTTCGTCAGGAGCTCCCGCTCCTGACGCCGCACCTCCGTCACGTCGCGCACGAGGAGGATCGCACCGGCCCGCTCGCCGTCGCGCCGGATCGGGATGGCCCGGAGCGCCACGACACCGCCGCCCGCCTCGACGTCGGCGCGCCACGGTGCCCGGCCGGTCAGGACGAGCGGCAGCGATTCGTCGACGACGGCACGACCGCCGATGAGCTCGGTCGTGACCTCCGGCAGCGGCTCGCCCTCGAGCTCGCCCTCGAAGCCGAGGCGGTTGAACGCGGAGAGCGCGTTGGGGCTCGCGAAGGTGACGATGCCGTCGGAGTCGATCCGGATGAGTCCGTCGGACGCGCGCGGGGCGAAGCGGCGGGGCACGCTCGGCGCGTCCATGTCGGGGAACGAACCGACCGCGATCATCTCGAAGAGGTCGTTCGCCGACTGGTTGAACGTGAGCTCCTGACGGCTCGGCGTGCGCGCGTCCGACAGATTGGAGTGCCGCGTCAGCACCGCGATCGGCCCCACCGTCTCGGACGTCCCGCCGCGCCGGATCGGCACCGCCCGGATGTGCGTCGCCGCCTCGTCCGACCAGTCGCTCGAGTCGGAGTCGACGATGCGCCGCTCCTCATACGCCTGGCGCACCTGGGCCCGGAGGTTCGGTGTGATCCGCTGCCCGACGATGTCGCGGAAGAAGAGCGTCGCGGTACCACCCGGGCGGGTCAGCGTCGTCGCGATGAAGTCGTCGTCGGTCGTCGGCGCCCAGATCACGATGTCGGCGAACGACAGGTCGGCGAGCAGCTGCGTGTCGGCGAGCAGCAGGTGCAACCACTCGATATCGGCCGGCGTGGCATGACCATGCGCCTCGATCAGATCGCTCAGCGTCGACACCGCTCAAGGCTATCGTCCGGACCTCGAGCACGAGTTATCCACAGATTGGGCAACTTTCTGCCATTGCCGGAATCGCCGTGCTTGCATGCTCCTCGGGACCGGCCCGGGGAGGAATCCATGGCCATGCAGCCTGCTGCGCGCGCGACGCGCGGCGACCGCGACATCCCGTCCAAGCGACGATCCGACACCCTCATCGAGGAGATGTTTGAGCGTCAGCGCACGCCCGTGTCCGCGCTCCCCGATCCGACGCCCCTCGTGCGCAACCTCGCGCGATGCGTCGTCGAGGTCATCGCGGGCGCCAGGGATGCCGAGCAGATCGCCCGCTGGCTCGAGCCCACCGTGTACACGCAGCTCCTCACGCGGGTCGTCGTCGCGGCACGCGCCCGGCAGGCCAAGGGCGCGCGCGTCAGCGTGCCGACGATCTCGATGGGTTCGTGCCGGATCGACTACCCGACCGACGACGCGATCGAGGCGGTCGCGATCGTGCACACGCCCGCTCGCGTGCGCGCCGTCGTCATGCGACTCGTCGGGATGGACGGTCGATGGCGCGCGACCGAGCTCGCCGTGCTCTGAGACTCGAGACCTACTTGCCGCGTCGCTCCGCAGCCCGGCGCTCCGCGCGGTTCTGCGGAGCGGCATCGGCCGTGCGCTGACCGAACGCGCCGCGCGCGCCACCCTGAGCCGGCTCCGGCTCCGGCTCCGGCACACCCGACTGGGCGGCCGCGCGCCGCGTCGCGCGAGCCGAGGCAGCGCGATCGAGCCGCCCGCGCTCGTCCCGGACCTCGACGTCGCTGCCGCCGACCTCCTCGCCGGGCGCCGTGTACTGGAGCCCCGCGGTCGGTGCGGTGCCCGACTCGAGCCCCTGCGCCTCGACGTTGCTGCCGCCGGTCACCTCGACTTCGAGGTTGAACAGGAAGCCGACCGACTCCTCGCGGATCTGGCCCATCATCGACTGGAACATCGCGAAGCCCTCGCGCTGGTACTCCACGAGCGGGTCGCGCTGCGCCATCGCCCGCAGGCCGATGCCGTCCTTGAGGTAGTCCATCTCGTAGAGGTGGTCGCGCCAGCGCCGATCGATGACGGAGAGCACGACGCGGCGCTCGAGCTCGCGCATCGCCTCCGAGCCGAGCTTCTGCTCGCGCGCCTGGTAGGCGACCTTCGCGTCCGAGACGAGCTCGCGCTGCAGCACCGCGGTGGTGAGCTTGCCGCCGGACTCCTCGATCACCTCGTCAGGCGTGATCGACACCGGGTAGAGCGTCTTCAGCTCGGTCCACAGCGCGTCGAAGTCCCAGCCGTCCGCGGGGCCGTCGCCGGCATGCGACGCCACGACGTCGCCGACGACCTGCTCGAGGAAGCCCTGCGTGCGCTCGTAGAGGTTGTCGCCCTCGAGGATCCGACGGCGGTCGCCGTAGATCGCCTCACGCTGGCGGTTGAGCACATCGTCGTACTTGAGGACGTTCTTGCGGATCTCGGCGTTGCGCGCCTCGACCTGGGACTGTGCGCTGCGGATCGCCCGGGAGACCATCTTCGACTCGATCGCGACGTCGTCCGGGGCCCCGCGCATCAGCACCTCCGCCGCGCCGGCGTTGAAGAGCCGCATGAGATCGTCTTCGAGCGAGAGGTAGAAGCGGCTCTCGCCGGGGTCGCCCTGGCGGCCCGATCGACCTCGGAGCTGATTGTCGATGCGTCGGGACTCGTGACGTTCGGTGCCGACGACGTAGAGGCCGCCGGCGGCGCGCACCTTCTCCGCCTCCGCCTCGACCTCGGCCTTGACGGTCTCGAAGACGCCGTCCCACTCGCGTTCGTACTCCTCCGGCGTCTCCGCCGGGTTGAGTCCCCGCTCGTGCATGCGTGCGACTGCCATGAACTCGGCGTTGCCGCCGAGCATGATGTCGGTGCCGCGGCCCGCCATGTTCGTCGCGACCGTGACCGCCCCGAGCCGCCCGGCCTGGGCGACGATCGCCGCCTCCCGAGCGTGGTTCTTCGCATTGAGGACCTCGTGCTTGACGCCGCGCTTCGCGAGCAGGCGCGACAGCAGCTCCGACTTCTCCACCGAGGTCGTGCCGGCGAGCACCGGCTGCCCCTGCTCGTAGCGCTTCGCGATGTCCTCCACGACCTGGACGAACTTCGACTGCTCGTTCTTGTAGATGAGGTCGGACTGGTCCACGCGCGCCATCGGGCGGTTCGTCGGGATCGGCACGACGCCGAGCTTGTAGGTCGACATGAACTCGGCGGCCTCGGTCTCGGCCGTGCCGGTCATGCCGGAGAGCTTCTTGTAGAGCCGGAAGTAGTTCTGCAGGGTGACGGTCGCGAGGGTCTGGTTCTCCGCCTTGACCTCGACGTTCTCCTTCGCCTCGATCGCCTGGTGGATGCCCTCGTTGTACCGGCGGCCGGAGAGGATGCGGCCCGTGTGCTCGTCGACGATGAGCACCTCGCCGTTCATGACGACGTAGTCCTTGTCGCGCTTGAACAGGGCCCGGGCCTTGATCGCGTTGTTCAGGAAGGAGATGAGCGGGGTGTTCGCCGACTCGTAGAGGTTGTCGATGCCGAGGTGGTCCTCGACCTTCTCGATGCCGGGCTCGAGGACGCCGACGGTGCGCTTCTTCTCGTCGACCTCGTAGTCGGTGCCCTCGATGAGCCGGTTCGCGATCTTCGCGAACTCGCCGAACCAGCGGTTCGCCTCGCCCGAGGACGGGCCGGAGATGATGAGCGGGGTGCGGGCCTCGTCGATGAGGATCGAGTCGACCTCGTCGACGATGGCGAAGGCGTGACCGCGCTGGACCATGTCGGATGCCTGCCACGCCATGTTGTCGCGGAGGTAGTCGAAGCCGAACTCGTTGTTCGTGCCGTAGGTGATGTCGGCCGCGTACTGCTCGCGACGCTGCTGGGGCGTCTGGCCGGAGAGGATGCAGCCCGTCGTCATGCCGAGGGCGCGGTAGATGCGACCCATGAGCTCGGACTGGTAGCTCGCGAGGTAGTCGTTGACGGTGATGATGTGGACGCCGTCGCCGGGGATCGCATTGAGGTAGGCGGCGAGCGTCGCGACGAGCGTCTTGCCCTCGCCCGTCTTCATCTCCGCGATGTTGCCGTGGTGGAGCGCGCCACCGCCCATGAGCTGCACGTCGAAGTGCCGCATGCCGAGCGTGCGCTTGCCGGCCTCGCGCACCGCCGCGAACGCCTCGGGCAGGAGATCGTCGAGGCTCTCCCCCGCCTGATAGCGGGCGCGGAACTCCGTCGTCTCCTCGCGGAGCTCCTCGTCGGTCAGATCCTCGAAGTGGGATTCGAGCGCGTTGACCTGCGCTGCGTATTTCTCCAGCTTGCGAAGGGTGCGGCCTTCGCCGACACGCAGGACGCGTTCGAGCACGTTCGCCACGGATCAACTCCTCACGGTGGCGCTCCTGCGCCGATTCGGGAGTCTAGCGGCTCGCCCTCCTGCGTCCCTGTGCGGGCTCGGTCGCCGCGGCGTGCGCGTCGAGCGCGATGACACCGTACGCCCAGCCCTTCCGGCGGTAGACGACGCTCGGCCGGTCGGTCTCGGCATCGACGAAGAGGAAGAAGTCGTGGCCGACGAGCTCCATGTGGTCGACGGCGTCCTCCGCCGTCATCGTCGCCGCCGGGAAGAGCTTGCGCCGGATCACGACCGGCGACCAGTCCGGCTCGTCCTCGCTGTCGACGAGCGTCGTGCCGGTGGCGACGGCCTGGAGCACGTCCGCACTCGCCGGCGTCACATCGACGACGCTGAAGCCGCCGGTCGACGCCTCGTGGAGCGAGACGGGGCGGTGGCGGCCACGGTGCACCTTGCGCCGGTCCTTGCCCTGCCGGATGCGCTCGAGCAGGCGCCCGATCGCGAGGTCGAAGGCCGCGTACTTGTCGGAGGCGCTCGCCTCGGCGCGCACGAGCGGTCCGGGTCCGATGAGCGTCAGCTCGACGCGATCATCGCCCGGCGAGCCCTTCCCCGGCGCATGTCGCGTGACCTTCAACTCGAGGGCGATGGCCTTCGTGGCGAGCGCGGCGACCTTCGCGGACTTCTCCGACGCATAGGTGCGGAACCGGTCCGTGATGTCGAGGCCCCTGGCGGTGATCGCGATTTCCATGGCTGACCTCCTCAAGCGCCCCGCCGGGAGATCCAGCGTTTCGCGCTGTGCTGGCCACGGTAGACCCCGGACCTGGAAATGTCACGGAGTGATCACGGAACGCGGCGGAGTCGGCGCCGCAGACCGAGCGACGTGACCTTGCCCATCGCCTCCAGGATGATGCCGAACGTCATCTTCGAGGCGCCCGCGTCGCGTTCGGCGAAGACGATCGGCACTTCGGCGATGCGTCCGCCCGCATCCGCGACGCGCACCGTCATCTCGATCTGGAAGTAGTAGCCGTGCGATCGCACCGCGGCGAGGTCGATCCCGCGCAGCGCGTCCGAGCGGTAGACGCGGTAGCCCGCGGTGAGGTCCGCGACGCGCAGGCGGAGGATCCAGCGCGCGTAGCCGTTGGCGGCACGGCTGAGCCGCTCACGACGCGCGGACCAGTCGACCGTGCGGCCGCCCGGGACCCAGCGTGAGCCGATGACGAGGTCGGGCCCGAATGCCTCGGACGCGAGCGCAAGCATCTCGGGCAGCGTCTCCGGCGGGTGGGAGCCGTCGGCGTCCATCTGGACCACGTAGTGGTAGCCGCGTTCGAGCGCGACGGCATAGCCGGCGAGGTAGGCACGGCCGAGGCCTTCCTTCGCGGCCCGGTGGAGCACCGACGTCCGGGGGTCGGCCTCGGCGATCCGCTCGGCGAGCGCGCCCGTCCCGTCCGGGCTCGCGTCGTCGATGACCAGGACATCGATCTCGGGGAGTGCGGCCCGGATCCGGGCGAGGAGGCGTGGCAGGCTCGCCGACTCGTTGTAGGTCGGCACGAGCACGACCGCATCCGCTCGGGGCGGTCGATCGGTCGGCACCAGGCGATGCTACCGATGCGCACCCGGCTCGATTCACAGCGGACGCGAGTTCGCGCGCCGCCCGCGCTCGGGCGCGCACAGCGCGACCGCCGCGACGAGCTCGCCGCCCGCGGCGCGGATCGCGCCGGCACCCGCGGCGAGCGTCGCACCCGTCGTCGCGACGTCGTCGACGAGCACGAATCGCCGCCCTCGCAGGCGACCCCGCGCATGGAGACGGTCGGCGCCGGCGATGCGCTCCGCGCGCCCGAGCGACTTCTGCGACGGCGCCGACCACCGTGCCGCGAGGACGCGCGAGCCGGGGACGCGGGCCGCGATGAGGAGCTCCAGCACGGGGTCGAAGCCGCGACGGCGCAGGGCCGCCGGACGACTCGGCACCCACGCGGCCTCGACACCGGGAGCGCACCCGGCGAGCGCCGCCGCGAGTGCGGCGCGCAGCAGCGGGGCGAGTCGCCGGGCGGCGTCGATACGACCGTCGTCCTTGAGCGCGAGCAGCGCGCGCCCCGCGACCGAGTCATAGTCGGCGGCGACGACGACCGGCACGCCCGGGTCGACGTCGCAGCGCACGCCCACGGGGCGCTGCGCCGCGAGTCCCGCCGTGCACGCCGGGCAGATCGATCGATCTGGCGCGGCGCAGCCGAGGCACTCGATGGGCTGGACGACGGCCCAGGCGTCGAGGAGCGCGCCGCGCACCAGCGCGATCATCGGGCTCCGACGGGGACCGGCTAGGGGCATGCGCCCAGCCTGGCGGCCACGGGGCGTACGTGAGTGCGAGGACCCCGCGATTGTGGATCGCGGGGCACCACCCCTCGCTGTCAGGACCTACTGCTGGACCCCGAGATAGAGCGCGGTGAAGCCGGCCTCGCTCCAGCCGTCGTTGCCGCCCGGCGCGAGCACGATCCCCTCCGCGAGCGCACGCACGCCCGACACGCCGCCGCGCCCGCCGACCGCGACCGCACCGGCGGGCAGCACCCCGAGCGACTCCCCCGGCCCGCCGATCCCGACGACGCGGGCCGTGCGCACCCCGGCGCTGTCCGCGACGACGACGAGGCTGCGATCGTTGACCCACGCGACCGACGCGATCGCCCCGGGGGCCGGCAGCTCAAGCGAAGGGTCGAGGCCCGTCGGCACCCCCTCGGAGCGGATGATGCCGAACACGAGCAGGCGCGGGCCGGCGGGGCTCGTCAGCCCGACCGCGAGGCGCGTCGAATCCCGCGAGACGGCGAGGGAGACAATGCTCGCGTCCGGCGGCAGCGCCGCCTGACTGATCCCCGCCGCCGTGCCGCCCGGGTCGAACGCATCGAGCGGGGCGCCCGCTCCCGCCGACCAGGTCCAGCCGTACTCGTCGATGCTCGGGGCGACGAGGCCCGGGCGGGAGTCGACGATCGTGACCGCGTCACCCGCCACCCGTCGCACGCTGCCGTCGCCGGCGAGATAGGACGCCGCCGTCTGCCCCTGGTTCAGCGAGACCGCGCGAGCGCCGTCGCCGACGACCGCCGCCGAGATCCCGGGAATCGTCACGATCCCGTCCGGACCCGCGTGACCGAACTCGGTCGCGGTCCCCAGCAGCAGCGAGCCGCTCGGCTGCGGATCGATCACGGCGGCCTGCCCGCTCGACTCGATCGCGAGCGGGACACCGTCGGCCGTGATCGTCGCATCCGCCACATCGAGCGTCGCGACGAGCTGCTGACGCATCCGGCCGAGCTCCGCCGGGGAGGCCGACACGACCTCGGCGCTCAGATCGATCGAGGCGCGCCCGCCCGCGACGACGACCGGTCGGGTGCCGAGCGTCGTCCCCGTCGGAAAGTCCGTCACGACCGCATGCTTGAGCCAGTCGTCCGGGCCCGCGAGCAGCGCCGAGACGACGAGCCCCGGGGTGCTCTGACGCGCCGGGAACCAGCGCAGATCCGGGACGAGATAGCGGCCGCTCGGGTCGAAGAAGTAGAGCGCGTACGCGGCGAACACCTGGACGAAGGCCGTGTCCAGCAGCACGATCCCGTTCGGCGCCGAACTGATGCGCCACTGGCCGTCGACCTGCTCGAAGGAGAACTCGATCATGCGATTCGCCGCCATCGTGCTCGCCCGGTAGCGCCCCGACGTATCGACCATCGCCGGGGTCGTGAACGAGTACTCGATGACCGGGCGGTCCTCCGGCGCGCCCTCCGACGACGACAGGATCGCGGGCCCCGAGCGGATGAGCACCCCAGCGTTCGGGTCCCAGGCGAGTGCCATGTCGGGCGTCAGGAACTGCCTCGCGACCGCGTAGTCCGACTGCGGCGCACGGACCGCCTGCATGAAGCCGCCCAGGATCGCGATCGGGTCGGCATCCGCCGCCGGACCGTTCGGCGTGACGATGTACTCGGGGTCCACCTCGTCGACGGCGGGCCCCGCGATCACCGGTCCGCTCGTCGGAATCCCCCCGCAGCCCGCGAGTGCGAGCGCCGCGGCGAGCGCGACCGCCAGCGCGCGCGTGGTGCGCAACATCGCGTTCATCCGGCATCCCCCGCCCCCGCCGCAGCCGGCTCAGCCGACTCCAGCGGCAGCTCCGGCGGCAACGGCAACGGCGAACCGCCGAGCGAGATGCCGCGGCGACGCGGCACCGTGAGGCGGAAGCAGGAGCCCTGGCCGGGCGCACTCCACGCCTCGAGCCAGCCGCCGTGCAGCGCCGCGTCCTCGAGCGAGATCGCGAGACCGAGGCCCGACCCGCCCGTCGTGCGCTGCCGTGACGGATCGGCGCGCCAGAAGCGGGCGAAGACGCGATCCAGATCGGCCGCCGCGATGCCGACCCCGAAATCGCGCACCGCGATCGCCGCCGCGCCCGCATCCGAGTCGACCCACACCTCGATCGGGCGGCCCTCGCCGTGGTCGATCGCATTGCCGATCAGGTTCGTCAGGATGCGGCGGATCCGACGCGCATCGATCTCCGCCTCGAAATGGCCCCCCTCGGCGATGACGACGAGCTCCGACCCGCGCTGATCCGCGAGCATCGTCATCCCCGCGACCGTGTCCTCCACGAGCCGCGCGACATTGACCCGGTCGTACTCCATCTCGACCGCGCCCGCATCGAAGCGCGACATCTCCAAGAGGTCGGCGAGCAGCTCCTCGAAGCGCAGGATCTGTGTGTGCAGCAGTTCGACCGTGCGTGCCGTCTCCGGGTCGAAGCGGTCCGTGCGATCGCGCAGCACATCGCCCGCGAGCCGGATCGTCGTCAGCGGCGTGCGCAACTCGTGCGACACATCCGAGACGAATCGCTGCTGCACGCTCGACAGCTCCGCAAGCCGGGTGATCTGGCCGCGGAGGCTCTCCGCCATCCCGTTGAACGAGCGGGCGAGGGTCGCGAGGACGTCGTCGCCCCGCACCGGCAGGCGCACATCGAGGTCCCCCGCCGCGAGCCGGCGACTCGTCGCCGCCGCGACCTCGACCGGGCCCACGACGAGCCGGACGACGAGGAACGCGACGACGCCGATCAGCACGATGAGCACGAGCCCCGCGCCCGCGAGCGCGAACTGGATCGTCGACAGCGTCTGCTGCGTGTCGCTGATGTCGTAGACGAGATACAGCTCGTAGCGCACCCCGCGGATCTCCACCGTCGAACCCGTCACGATCGCCGGTGCGATCGTCCCGTCGGCACGCGGCACCCCCGTCGACTGCGAGTAGATGCGCCCCTCCTCATCGGCGCCGACCGCGGCACGGATCGACTCCGAGACGACGACGTCGAGCACACCGAACTGCAGCGCGGGAGAGATCGCGTTCGCGAACTCCCCCGGCACGTTCTGACCCGGGGCCGGCAGCAGCGCGTAGGAGGTGCCCTCCGAGGTCGTCGCCGCCGCGTTCACGATCGCGCGCAGACCCCCGTTGAGCACCGCGTCGATGTCGGGGTCGGCCTGACCCGCCGACACCTCGAACGATCGCTGACCAGAGATCGTCGCGTTCTGACTCAGCGTCACGAGCTGTGTGCGGCGGGCGTCGAGCAGGCTCTGACGCACGCTCAGGTCGATCGCGACACCGACGCCGACCGCCGCGATCGTCGACAGCAGGACGGTCATCGAGATCATGCGCAGCGCGAGCGACGAGCGCCAACCTCTACGGATACGCCGCCACCACGCCCGCGGATCCAGGAGGCGAGGCATCTGGCCGGCTCAGCTCCCCGCGCGGTAGCCCACGCCGCGCACGGTCGTCACGAGCGTCGGGTTGTCGGGATCCTCTTCGATCTTGGCGCGCAGGCGCTGGACGTGCACGTTGACGAGCCGAGTGTCCGCCTTGTACTGGTAGCCCCAGACCTGCTCCAGCAGCATCTCGCGCGTGAAGACCTGCTCGGGCTTGAGGGCGAGCGCGAGCAGCAGCTCGAACTCCAGCGGCGTCAGGTTGATGCGCTCGGTCCCGCGCCGCACCTCGTGCCCGATGACGTCGAGCTCGAGATCGCCGATTCGCACCACATCGCTCGACGGGCGGGTGACCGGGCGCAGCCGCGTGCGAATGCGGGCGACGAGCTCCTTCGTGTTGAACGGCTTCGCGACATAGTCGTCGGCGCCGGCCTCCAGCCCAGCCACGACGTCGATCGTGTCGGTGCGCGCCGTCAGCATGATGATCGGAATGCCCGACTCCGCACGGATGCGCGCGCAGACCTCGACGCCGTCGAGACCCGGGAGCATGACGTCGAGCAGGATCAGGTCAGGACGCTCGGCATGGAACGCGTCGAGCGCCGCCGCGCCGTCGGCGCAGAACGCGACGTCGTAGTCCTCCGCGCGGAGGACGATCCCAATCATCTCCGCGAGTGCCGGGTCGTCGTCGACCACCAGGATGCGTGCGTTCACCATGCCTCGCCGGACTCGTCGCTCAAGTTCGCACCAGCGTAGCCGAGTGGGGATGATGGGAGATGGAAAGGGGCCGAATGACCCAGGACGAGCCGCGCTACGGCGAGTACGCACCACCCGGCTGGACGCCGCCCGAGCCGCAACCGGCTTGGCCGAGCCCCGCTGCGGCTGCACCCCAAGGCCCCATCCCGCTGCGCCCCCTCTTCCTCGCCGACGTCATCGCCGGGGTCTTCAAGCTCATCCGGCGAAACCCCCGGCCCACGATCTGGTTCGCGCTCGGACTCACCGCCGTCGCCAGCGTCCTCGCGGTCGTGATCGTCGGTGCCGTCCTCTGGAATGCACTCTCCGGCCTTCAGCCCGGCACGCCGCCCGCACTCGACACCGTCCGAGGCGTCCTCGTCGCCGCGACCGTCGGCGCACTCGCCGCCGTCGTCGTCCAGGTGGTGCTCATCGCGATCCCGCAAGCCGTCGTCACGGTCGAGGTCGCGCGGGCCACCCTCGGCGAGCGCCGCACCGTGCGCGAACTGTGGGCGCGCGCCCGGGGTCGCGTGCCGACCCTCATCGCGTGGATGCTCATCCTCGGCGTCGGCGGGGGCGCGGCGGTACTGCTCGGTGCGCTCGGGCTCGCCGAGCTCGCGATCGGCGGGGGCGTCGCCGGCGCCGTCACCGCGGTCGGAGTCGGCCTGCTCGGACTCGTCGCGGTCCTCGTCATCGCGTTCTGGCTGGGCACCAAGCTCGCCTTCGTGCCGGCGCTCATCGTCATCGAGCGCCTGCCGCTCGGCGCCGCGCTCCGGCGCTCGTGGGCGCTGACGGCCGGGAGCTTCTGGCGGATCCTCGGGATCACCCTGCTCGTCGGCCTCATCGTCCAAGTCGGCGCGCAGGTGCTCATGATGCCGGTGACGTTCCTGAGCAGCTTCGTCGAGCCGACGGCGACCCTCGACGCGCGTGCAATCGCGATCGTCGTCCTCGCCGTGCTCGTGCAGATCATCGTCTCGGCCGTCGCCGTCGTCGTGCAGGCCGCGGTCCCGGCGGTGCTCTACCTCGACGTGCGCATGCGGCGCGAGGGATTCGACGCCGTGCTGCGCGCGGACGCCGAGGCGCGGGCCGCGGGCAGAACGCCGGCCGCCGACCCGTTCGCGTGAGCCCGGGGTTCCATAGCGGAAGCACGCAACTGGCCGCAACAGTTCTCCGAAACACTCCCAGGCTCCGCTAAGGTTCCAGTCGGTTCCATCCCCCTAGGAAAGGCAGGATCGTGTCTGAACCTGAAGTTATCGTCGCGCGGCCAGAGCTCGCGGACTCCGACGTCCCCCTCGACGCCAGCCCATCGCTCTGGAAGCGCCTCGCCGCAGAGGTCTTCGGCACCGGCCTTCTGGTCTCCGCCGTCCTCGGTGCGGCGTTCTTCTCCGGAGAGACGCTCGTCATCGCGCTCTCCGTCGGCCTAGCGGTACTCGCCGGCGCCTACGCGGTCGGCCACGTCTCGGGCGGCCACTTCAACCCGGCAGTGACGCTGGGAGCGGCGTTCGCCCGCCGCTTCGCATGGAAGGACGTCTTCCCGTACATCGTCGCCCAGATCATCGGTGGCCTCATCGCCGCGAGCATCTTCGCCGGCATCCTTAAGGACAACCCGCAGCCGGTACTCGAAGCCATTCAGGGCAACGGCTTCGCGTCGAACGGCTTCGGCGAGCACTCCGCGATCGGTGCGGGGATCTGGGCGGTGCTCGGCATCGAGATCTTCGTCACGTTCCTCTTCCTCATCATCATCCTCGGTGTGACCGACCGGCGCGCGCCCACGGGCTTCGCTCCCATCGCGATCGGCCTCGCTCTGGCGGTCTTCCACATCGTGGCGATCCCGGTCTCGAACGCGTCGCTCAACCCGGCTCGCTCGATCGCGACCGCTATCTGGGGTGCTCCCGCGGAGGGTGCCTGGCCGCTGGTCCAGCTCTGGGTCTTCATCGTGGCTCCGCTCGTCGGCGCCATCCTCGCCGGTCTGCTCTACAAGCCGCTCTTCGGCGAGCGTGCGAAGGCGATCGTCGCCATCGTCGACTGACGGATCTCCGCGCTCCACGAAGAACGCCCCCGAGCCTGGCTCGGGGGCGTTCTTCGTTCCGCTGCCGGATCAGTAGCGGTAGTGGTCCAGCTTGTACGGGCCCTCGACCGGGACGCCGATGTAGTCGGCCTGTTCCTGGGTGAGCACCGTGAGATCGGCGCCGAGCGCCGGCAGGTGCAGACGCGCGACCTTCTCGTCGAGGTGCTTGGGGAGGACGAACACCTGGTTGGGGTACTCCCCCTGCTTCGTGTAGAGCTCGAGCTGCGCGAGCACCTGGTTCGTGAAGGAGTTCGACATCACGAAGGACGGGTGACCGGTCGCGTTCCCCAGGTTCATGAGGCGGCCCTCGGACAGCACGAGGATCGAGCGGCCATTGGGCAGTCGCCACTCATCGACCTGCGGCTTGATCGTGACCTTCGTCGCGCCTTCCAGCGTCTCGAGGCCCGCCATGTCGATCTCGTTGTCGAAGTGGCCGACATTGGCGATGACCGCGAGGTGCTTCATCGCGAGCATGTGGTCGACCGTGACGACACCGAAGTTGCCCGTCGAGGTGACGATGAAGTCGACCTCGCCGATGACGTCGTCGAGCCGCGCGACCTGGTAGCCGTCCATCGCCGCCTGCAGGGCGTTGATCGGGTCGATCTCGGAGACGATGACGCGGGCGCCCTGGCCGCGCAGCGCCTCGGCCGAGCCCTTGCCGACGTCGCCGTAGCCGCAGACGAAGGCGACCTTGCCGCCCATCAGGATGTCGGTCGCACGGTTGATGCCGTCGGGCAGCGAGTGGCGGATGCCGTACTTGTTGTCGAACTTCGACTTCGTGACCGAGTCGTTGACGTTGATCGCCGGGAAGCGCAGCTCCCCCTTCTTGGCGAACTCGTAGAGGCGGTGGACGCCTGTCGTCGTCTCCTCGGTGACGCCCTTGATCTCCGCGGCGATGCGGGTCCAGCGGTCCGAGGACACCGCGAGCGAGGCGCGCAGCGTGTCGAGGATGACGGACCATTCGTGCGAGTCGCCCGGCTGGGTCGCCGGCACCGCGCCGGCCGCCTCGAAGTCGGCGCCGCGGTGGACGAGCAGGGTCGCGTCGCCGCCGTCGTCGAGGATCATGTTCGGACCGATCCAGTCCGCGCCCTCGGCCGCCGCCTCGGCACTCCAGTCGAAGATCTGCTCGGTGCACCACCAGTACTCCTCGAGCGTCTCGCCCTTCCACGCGAAGACCGGGGTACCGCTCGGGGCGTCGACCGTGCCGTTCGGCCCGACGACGACTGCCGCCGCCGCGTCGTCTTGGGTCGAGAAGATGTTGCAGCTCGCCCAGCGCACCTGCGCACCGAGTGCGACGAGCGTCTCGATCAGGACGGCGGTCTGCACGGTCATGTGCAGCGAGCCCGCGATCCGGGCCCCGGCGAGCGGCTGCGAGGCGCCGAACTCCTCACGGAGCGACATGAGGCCGGGCATCTCGTGCTCGGCGAGTCGGATCTGGTGGCGGCCGGCCTCGGCGAGGGCGAGGTCCGCGACGCGGTGGGCGATGGTGGTGGGGGCTGAAGTCACGCCTGCAATTGTCGCATGCCGACCCGCGTCATCAGCCAACCCTGGGGCGGTGCCGTGCGCTCCGCGTGGCGCGCGCACAGATCATAGGAATGCGGCTCGGCGGTCGTGGCGAGCGGGCCGAGCACGGCCATCTGATCGGCATACACGTAGGTGAGCGTCGCGACTGCCTCATGGCCGCACCCCACCCGGCTGCACCTTCTTGCGTCCATCGGCTTGACCGTACACTCGGGAGAGTGGCTAGGCCTGCACGACGCTCCGTCCCGCGCGGACGCCCCCGCAGCCGCCACGGCCGCCTCATGCGCAACGTCGTGACGGGCCCGTATCTGCCGCCGCTCACGACGAGGATCATCCTCTTCGAGTCGACCGTCGCGTCGATGGCCGAGTACCTCACCGATCTGTGGCCCGAGGAGCTCGCCGAGGTGCGCTTCGAGGTCGCCGGGATTCCAGCGGGCCGGGTGTCGGACGAGCGGGTCGACCGCTGGCAGGTCGACCGGGCGAACCGGCGCGTGGTCCTCTACCGGGTGCCGATCGAGCGCCTCACCCGGTTCCACGTGCGCGACGAATACCACCTGGTGCTCGTGATCGAGTCGTGCGTCGTCCGGGCGGTCGCCGAGCTGCTCGGCAAGGACCCCTGGGACCTGGCCCCGGAACGCTTCCGCCACTTCTAGGCCCGCTCAATGTGCTCGTTCGCACCCAGAGTGCGCGGTAGTACCCGCACAGTGGGTGGGAACGTGCACTTTGAGCGGGGCTAGGGTCGGCCCATCCCTCGGTAGGTCCAGCCGGCAGAACGCCATGCCGCCGGATCGAGGACGTTGCGCCCGTCGATGATGGTCGGCTCCGGCGCCGAGATCGCCCCGCTCGCCGCGGCATCGAGCTCGCGATACTCGGGCCACTCGGTCACAAGGACGACGACCTGCGCACCGCGGATCGCGGCCGCGGCGTCGGCCTCGTAGCGCAGCTGCGGCTGCAGCGCTCGCGCGGTCTCGATCGCCGCAGGGTCGCTGGCCACGACCTGGACGCCGAGCCCGTGCAGCCGCACGGCGACGTCGAGCGCGGGCGAATCCCGCACGTCGTCCGAGTGGGGCTTGAACGCGAGTCCGAGGACCGCGACGCGGGCGTCGTGGCGGCGCTCGCCGAGCGCGTCGAGCACGAGGGAGACGATGCGGTCTCGTCGGCGCAGGTTGATCGCGTCGACCTCCTTGAGGAACGCGACAGACCGGCCCACCCCGAGTTCTTCGGCCCGAGCGGTGAACGCGCGGATGTCCTTCGGCAGGCAGCCGCCGCCGAATCCGACCCCCGCGTTGAGGAAGCGGCGGCCGATGCGGGCGTCCATCCCGATCGCGTCGGCGAGCGTCGTGACATCCGCCCCGGTCGCCTCGGCGATCTCCGCCATGGCGTTGATGAAGGAGATCTTCGTCGCGAGGAATGCGTTCGCGGCGACCTTGACGAGTTCCGCCGTCGCCCAGTCGGCGACGATTCGCGGCGTGCCACGCGCGATGATCGGTGCGTACACGGCGTCGAGGGTCGCGACCTCGGGCCGCGCGTCGAGACCTTCGCCCGGGGCGACGCCGTAGACCAGCCGGTCCGGCTCGAGCGTGTCCTGGACGGCGTAACCCTCACGAAGGAACTCAGGGTTCCAGACGAGTGCGGCGCCGGCCGCGGTGACGATGGGCGCGAGGCGTGCCGCGGTGCCGACGGGCACGGTCGACTTGCCGACGACGAGCGATCCGGCGCGGATCACGCGGCCGAGTGCCGCCACGGCCGCGTTCACATAGCTCAGGTCCGCGGCTGCGCCGTCGGCGAGCTGCGGAGTGCCGACCGCGACGAAGTGCACGTCCGCGTCCGCGGCCGCCGCGAACTCGGTCGTGAATCGCAGGCGACCAGCGGCGAGCTGTGCTTCGAGCAGCGGCGCGAAGCCCGGCTCGTGGAAGGGTGGCTCGCCGCGGCCGAGCCGCGCGATCTTCGCCTCGTCGACGTCGATGCCGACGACGTCGTGCCCAATCGACGCCATCGCGGCCGCATGCACCGCCCCGAGATAGCCGCAGCCGATGACACTGATCCTCACCCGCGGGAGCCTAGCCGAGCGATCAGACGTGGACGCGCACCGGTCGCGCGAGCGGCGCTGCCGGCAGCACGGGCGACTGCGCGATGAGCCCGTCAATGCCGCTGCGCACCGCCGCGCGGAGCCCGGCCATGCCGCTCAGCGCATACTCAGTCCGGGGATCGACGGCGATCGACACGCTCGCTCCGCCCGCGATCTCGACAACCTGCTCGCCGTCGGGACCGGCGATCGTCACGGTGCGATCCTGCTGCGTCGCGTTCGCGATGGAGAGCGTGATCGCCTGCGCGTCGGGGGTGACGACGATCGCTTGCTCGGCCAGCTCGGCCGCGGGGGTGTACCAGGCGAAATCGATGCCCTCGGTCCCCAAGGTGCTCGCCCGGACGGCCCCGACGATCGGCTCGTCGGCCCTCACGACAACCGTGTACTCGCCGGCCGCGAGCGCGGCGATGGGGACCTCCGACACCGCGTCCGGAGTGAGCTCGACGTCGAAGGAGGTGGCCTCGGGGGTCGCCGGTGCTTCCGCGTGCGCGTGCGCGTCGGTCGCCGACTCGGCCTCCTCCTCGCGCGGGTTCGCGAGTGCGTCGGCGAGGCTCGATCCCGCGGGGATGACGGCGACGCTCGCGACGACGGCGTGGCCGCCGGGCGCGAAGAGCCGCAACGTCGCCATCGTGTCGTCCTCGTCGACCGGGGTGGCGTTGATGACGCTCAGCGCGTCCTCCCCCGCGACCTGGATCCCGGTCATCACGAGCGTGGTCGACGGGCTCTGCTGGCCCATGAGGTCGACGCCGCCCGGCGTCAACGTGCGGATGATCGACTGCTGGAGGAACGCCGCGACATTGCCCCCGGTGCTCGTGATGCCGATGACGGGAGCGCGCTGCTCGAGCGAGAACCCGCTGACCGGGATGACGCGCTGCGCGCCGGCGGGGACCACGATCCCGCGCAGGCCGGCCGCCGAGATCGATCCCGACTCCCCGTGGAGGCTCAGGTCGACGACCGCCTCGACGTTCGACGGGTTGATGAGCGTCAGGAGCGAGGTGCGGCCGAGCTGCGTCGACCCGCCGATGATCCACGAGCGCAGCGTCGGCTGCGCGCAGGAGGCGGTCGCGTAGCCGACGACGTTGCCGGTCTCGGCGCGCACTCGGCTGCTCTGAATGCCGGCGACGATCGGCTCGGCGCCGTCGACCGGGGTGACGAACGCGATCTGCGGTGCGAGGCGCGTCCCGCCGGTCCCGGCGTCGGATTGCGCGAGCGGCGCGGTCGAGATGTCGCCGGACAGTGCGCCGAACGTCACGTACGGGCGATCCCCGATGGGCGTCGCCTCGCTCGCGTTCTGTCCTGAGTCGTCGGCGAGTCGCAGCAGGGGGCCGGGGCACACGAGCACCTGCGCGGCCGGCTCGGGATCGACGGTGACGACGGGGACATCGACGGAGAGCACCGGCGGGTTGACGAAGATCGCGGCACCGGCGACCGCCACCGCGATGCCGACACCGACGAGACCTCCCGTCGCACGCGCGCCCCAGACCACGACCGAGCGTGCGGAGATCCGTGCTCGCGCCGGGTCTGCACCCGAGTCGAGCTGCTCCTCGTCGAACTGGGGGTCGCTCATCGCGCGCTCCTGTCCTCGCCGGTCGCCGCGCGCACGCGCCGGCGGCGGGTCGTCGGGATCGCGAGCAGGAGGGCGAGCCCGAAGACGATGATCTGGATCGTCGCCGTGATCGCCCCGAACGCGGTGTCCCACGGCCCAGGTCCGGATGCCGGTGCCACCGGCTGGGCATCGGCGGCGCGCTGCCAGAGCATGCCGTTCGCCGTCGGTCCGACGGGGACGAACTCCTCCCGGGCGGAGATCGCGTCGATTGCGCGCAGATACGACGGCGAGTCGACGCCGGTCGAGCCGAGCAGGAGGTACTCGATGCCGAGCTCGTCGAGCGAGCTCGCGAGGTCCATGCCGCTCGTGGACACGAGGTTGCCCGCGAGGATCGCGATCTGCTCCTGCTCCGGGGTGACCTCGGTGCGGGTCGTCTCGAGCGTGAGGATGCGCTCGGCGAGCGGTCCTGCGCCGCGGCGGAGCACCGCGGTGACGACGTCCTCGCCTTCCGCCGTGAGCTGCAGCGTGCCGACGGCCGGATCGTCGGCTGCGTCGGCGGAGATGATCGCCGGCAGGACGCGGCCGTTGCTCGGAGCGAGTTCCATGCGGCCGTTGGCGGCGCCCACCACGAGCGGGAGCGCCGCGACCACGACGCCGAGCACCACGACGAGGCCGGGGATCGACGCGAACCGTCCGAGTCCGTCGATGCCGACGGCCATCGCCGCGAGGAGCCCGAGCCAGTAGAGGCTGAGTCCGCTTCCGGCCCAGATCGCCGTGGTCTGGCTGCCCACGATCGTGACGGCGACGTGGGCCGCCCCGACCGCGGTCACGAGGCCGACCGCCGCGATGACGAGACCGGGGATGGCCCGCTCGCCGCCCTTCGTGAACAGCGCGAGCAGCGCGATGACGGCGAGCGGGGCGACCGCGATCGCGAGCACGATCGGTCCGGGCACCCCGGCGAGCCAGGCGAGCCCGTTCGCTTCGGCGAAGGTCGACCAGCCGGCATAGCCCGAGGTCGGCGAGCCGAGGAGCAGCTCGAGGGTCTTGGGCGTCGCCCGCACGACCGGGTCGCCCGGGTCGGCGAGCAGTGCGAACGGCGCTCCACGAGTGAACTGCTGGATCGCGAGCGGCGCGAAGAGGGCCGCCGCGGGGATGACGATCGTGACGAGCCGGTGAATGCGATGCGGCTGGACGACGATGAAGAGCACGAGCAGCAGCACCAGTCCGGGTGCGAGTACGGGGGCGGACGCCGTGACGGCCGCGAACAGCAGGCTCGCGACGGCGGCCATCGACCAGGAACGCCGGGCTCCCAGCACCGCGAGCACGAGCCACGGCAGCAGCACGTGGGCGACGATCGCGCCGAGCTGACCGCCGGAGATCGCTGCGAGCAGTGGCGGCGCCGCCGCCCACCCGATGGCCGCGACGGTCGGACCCCAGCCGGTGCGGGCGATTCGGGCGGCCGCGAACCACGCGCCGAGCGCCGACAGCGGCATCGCCGCGACGACGACGAGGACGATCGCGAAGGACGGCGACCACCAGGTGGTCGAGCCGACGACCGCGAGGATCGAGTGGAACGGGTCGGCAGCGCCGAGGTATCCGCCGTCCTCGAGCCGCCAGCGGACACCGAGGGCCCCCCAGATGTCGCCGAGTCCGCCGAGCGGCGCGAGCGCGCCCCCCGCGAGGGCTTGGGCGCCGAAGAGTCGGCCGAACGCCGCGGCCGAGGCGATCGCCGCGAGCAGGACCGCCCAGCCGCCACCCGCGGCGAAGAACGCGGGGCGCTCGCGCTGCTCGACCGGCTGATCGGCCGTGCGCGCCTCGATCGCGTGCTCGCGTTCTCGCAGCTCCCGCGCATCCCGCCCGGTCACCCGGAACGGGGCGACCGCCGCCCAGCCGGCAGTGCGCGCCCGCGCGATCCTCGACCTGGCACCGATGACGGAGCCGTCGAACATGGCCGCGAAGCCCGCCCCGATCTCCCCCGGCGCCATCGCCGGTCGCTTCGCGAGCACCTGCCAGAGGGCGTAGGCGACCGACAGCGGCAGCAGCGCGAGCCAGAAGAACGGCACGGCGAGCGCAGGCGCGTAGGCGAGGCGGCGGTGGTACTGCGCGCGGCGTCGCATCGCGTTGCGCGTGCCACTCGCGAGCGAGCGCCGCCCGAAGAGTTCGACGGGTCCGGCGGCAGCGACCCGCGCCTCCGGCACGCGCTCGACCCGGTAGCCGGTGAGGCGCGTGCGCACACCGAAGTCGAGCCCGGCGTCGACCGTCGGGAGCCCGTCATCGAAGCCGCCGAGCCGGTCCCAGATCTCGGCGCTCACGAGCATGCCCGGGACCGCGACACCGAGGACGTCGGTCGCGCGGTCGTGCTGCGCCTGGTCGAGCTCCTCGTTGACGAGCTGGATGGAGGCACCCGACCCCGTGATCGCCTCGCCGAAGCCGAGCACCACTTCGGGCGAGTCCCAGCGCACGAGCTTGGGACCGGCGACGACGACGGATGGTGCGACCTCGACGGCCGCGAGCAGCGCCTCGAGCGCGCGGGGGTGGGCCGCATTGTCGTGGCCGAGGAACCAGTACCAATCGGTCGGCTCGGGCCCCGCGGCGCGGCCGAGCGCGAGGTCGATGACCTGCGCGAGCGAGCCCTTCTTGGCGCTCACGATGAGCGCGCCGGGCAGCTGCTGCTGCAGGATCGCGAGCGACGAGTCGCTCGAGGCCGAGTCGATCGCGACGATGCGATCCGGCGGTCGCGTCTGGGCCTGCAGGGCGGCGATGGTCGCCGGCAGGTATTGCGCGCCGTTCCGGGCGACGAGGATCGCGGTCACCGAAGTCATACGCCTCCGACCCTAAATCCGGGTCGCGTGCGACTCGCGAAGCCACTCCGCAGTCGGGTGTTCTGCGCCGCCCGTGCGGCGGCAGGGTCGCGCGTGCCGGACGAGTTAGGCGCGGCGGCGGAGCTTGCGGCGCTCACGCTCGGAGAGGCCGCCCCAGATGCCGAACCGCTCGTCGTTTTGCAGCGCGTACTCGAGGCACTCGTTCTTGACCTCGCACGTCGTGCAGATGCGCTTGGCGTCGCGGGTCGAGCCGCCCTTCTCGGGGAAGAACGCCTCGGGGTCGGTCTGCGCGCAGAGCGCGTCGACCTGCCAGGCGAGGGGACTGTCATCCTCGACCTCGGCCGGGCGACGGACGCCGGGGACTCCGAGCCGGACGGGGTCGACGAACCAGTCGCCGGGCACCTGGCCTCGGATGCTGCTCGTCATGTCGGCTCCTTCGTCGCTTCCCCGCACTGAATCTCGGTTGCGGATAATTACACCGCTGTAGTTCTCCGGCGTCAAGTTCCGCGGCTATACCCGCCTCATGTCGTACTTGCGGGTTCCGACACGCCGTCCGCAGCGAATGCGGCGCTGATCAGCGGGCGAGGTACAGACTGCCCGAGCCCGAGATGCGCAGCTCGCCCTCGTCAGGCGTCGCGAGAATCGCATCGCCCCGAGCGATGTCAATCGACGACTCGTCGCCGCGGACCGTGAACGAGCCATCAGTGCAGAGGGCGATCGCCGCGCCCGCGAGCGGGATGGCGGCGTGCTCCTGGACCAGCGTGAGCGAGAAGTTCGCGGCGGGATCCTCCGGCGCGTAGCGCAACCCTCCCTCGTCGAGCGTCACCGGCTCTAGTCGCGGGACCGGGCGGGCCTCACGGTCCAGAATGCTGGCGAGCTCCGGCACGTCGATGTGCTTCGCAGTCAGACCGCCGCGCAGCACGTTGTCCGACGGGGCCATGAGCTCGATGCCGATGCCGTCCAAGTAGGCGTGGATGTTGCCTGCCGGCAGGTACAACGCCTCCCCAGGCGTCAGAACGACATGGTGCAGCAGGAGCGCGCCCGCGATCCCAGGGTCGCCGGGATACCGCTCGGCGATGCGTGCCGCGTAGGGCAGCACTCCGGGATGCACGCGGAGCGTCCGCTCGATCGCTGCGACGGCAGCTGTCGCCTGCGAGTCCGCCTCGAGCAGCCAGACGAATGCATCGCCGATGCGCTCGTCGTCGACGAGTCGGTCGACCAGCGGCCGGACGAGCTCGCGGTCACCGGTCCGTGCCACGAGATGTTCGATGTCGGCACGTGCGTCGTCCGCCGGGCGGAAGCCGCTCAGCGCTTCAAACCGGTCGGAGACCGCGATGATGATTTCGGGCTTCGGGAAGGGATCCTTGTAGTTGCGCTCCGACGCATCGAGCGCGACGCCGGCCGCGTTCTCCCGCTCGAATCCCTCGCGCGCCTGCTCGGCGTCCGGGTGCGCCTGCAGGGAGAGCGGCGAGCCCGCCGCGAGCACCTTCAGCAGAAACGGGAGCTCCGGCGCAATGTCCGCGAGGCTCCGCCCATCCCCCGTGACGCGGGCCGGCGAACCATGGTGGGTGCCGAGCCAGAGCTCCGCCTCGACCTCGTCGGTCGCGGGCCGGCCGAGCAGCCTGCTGATCGCGCCACGGCGGCCCCAGGCGTAGTCGCGGGGCGAGTTCTGGATGGTCAGGAGCACGTCAGCGCCGCCATGCCGCCCAGGCGCTCTCGACCATTTGGCGCAGATCGTTCCGCGCGCGCCATCCGACCAGGTCCGCGATCCGCTCGACGACCGCGACGACCTGCGGCGGATCGCCCGCGCGTCGCGGCTCGACGAGGGGCTCGACGTCGATGCCGGTCACCTCTCGGACGACTCGCAGCACCTCGATCACGCTCGAGCCCGAACCGGTCCCGACGTTGAAAGCATAGTGGTCTCCCGGCGCTCCCTGGCGCCCGATCCAATCCAAGGCTGCGACATGCGCATCGGCGAGATCGACGACATGAATGAAGTCCCGGATGCACGTCCCGTCCGCCGTCGGATAGTCCGCGCCGAAGATGCGCGGCCGCTCGCCCGCATCGAGGCGCTCGAAGACCATCGGGATGAGGTTCGTCGCTTGGAGGTCGCCGAGCTCCGGACGCGCAGCGCCGGCGACGTTGAAGTAGCGCAAACTCGCGGCGGGGATGCCGAGCGCGCGCGCGGTGTCCGCAGTGAGCCACTCGCCGGCGAGCTTCGACGCGCCATACGGGTTGACCGGCTGCAGCGGCGCATCCTCGCGGACGCGGGCGACCTCCGGCGAGCCGTAGACTGCGGCGGAGGAGGAGAAGAGCAGCGCGCGCAGGCCGACCTCGCGAGCCGCTGCGACCACCGTCCCGAGTTCGGCGAGATTCTCGCCGAGATAACGCTCCGGATAGTCGACGGATTCGCCGACCTGCTTTGCGGCCGCAAGGTGGATCACCGAGTCGACCTCGTGGGTGGCCATGAACTCGGCCAGCTCGGCGGAGCGGTCGCTGCGACGCAGGTCGAGTTCGAGCACCGGCACGGTCTCAGGCACGCGGGAGGCCGACCCCGTGGAGAGGTCGTCGACGACGACGACAGGGCGGTCGACGCATTGGAGCGCGTCAACGACGTGGGCGCCGATGTACCCGGCACCACCGGTCACCAGGACTGTCATCCGCGCGATTCCCACGGTCGCTCGGCCGCGGCGATCGCCTGCGCACGGGCGACGAGCGTGAGCTGCGCCTCGTGACGCCGCTTCTCGATCCGCGTCATGAGCACGAACCCGATGAACGCGAGGACGGTCGCATAGAGCAACAGGTCGGCACCGCGGCCCACGCCGAGCAGCTCCGCGATGGATGACAGGATCTGCGGGAAGATGATCGCCGCGACGGCGGCGAGCACGAGCAGGATCGAGCCTATTCGCCGCAGCGCCACACGCCGCTGGCCGCGACCAGGCCACAGGATCGCCAGCGCGACGATGACCACGACCGCGATGAGGACGATCTTGATTCCGATCTGACTGTCCACGATCCCTACTTCAGTACGAGGTCGATGAGGATGTTGACCGAGTTCCAGAGCGACTGTCCCTTGGACCGGCTGTATTCGGTGTAGATGATCTGGACGGGGATCTCAGCGACCCGCAGCTTCGCCTTCGCGATGAGTGAGACGATCTCCGAGGCGTGCGCCATCCGGTTCTGCCTGATCTGCACCTGACCGAGCGACTCCCGCGTCAACGCCCGCAGCCCGTTGTGCGCGTCGGTCAGCCGCATCCCGGTAGTGACGTTCGTGAAGGCGATGGCCATGCGGAGCACGACACGCTTGAGCCATCCGGCGTTCGTGCGGTCGTCGAGAAATCGCGACCCGAGAACGACGTCAACATCGCCGGCGCGGAGCCGCTCGACCGCGGCGAGCGCATCCTCGACGCGGTGCTGGCCGTCCGAGTCGAACGTGACGACGCAGCGCATACCCGGGTCCTGTCGAGCGAAGTCGAAACCGGTCTGCAGCGCAGCGCCTTGTCCGAGATTGATTGGGTGGCGCACGACCACCGCACCCGCGGACTCGGCGAGCGCCGCCGAGTCGTCGGTCGAACCGTCGTCGACGCAAACGACGTTCGGGAACACCGGCAGCACGTGCTCGATGACGTCCGCGATGACCGCCGCCTCGTTGTACAACGGCACGACGAGCCAGACGTCGTCGGTCCCGTTGCGCGGCATGCGCGAGAGTCTACTGGCGCTGGTATCAGCGGGCTTTCTGAGAGGATGGCGGGGTGACCAAGCGCGCGCTCATCACCGGCATCACCGGGCAGGACGGTTCCTATCTCGCTGAGCTGCTGCTCTCGAAGGGCTACGAGGTGCACGGTGTGATCCGACGCGCGTCGACCTTCAACACCGCGCGCATCGACCACCTCTACGTCGACCCGCACGACCCCGCTGCGCGGCTCTTCCTGCACTACGGCGACCTCTCCGACGGGTCGAGGCTCGTCACGCTGCTGCAGGAGATCGATCCGGACGAGGTCTACAATCTCGCGGCGCAGTCCCACGTGCGCGTGAGCTTCGACGAGCCCGAGCACACCGCGGATACCACCGGCACCGGCACGATCCGCCTGCTCGAGGCCGTGCGGCTGGCCGGCGTCAAGACCCGGTTCTACCAGGCGTCGTCCTCCGAGCTCTACGGCGCGACGCCGCCGCCGCAATCGGAGACGACCCCGTTCTATCCGCGCTCCCCGTACGCCGCGGCGAAGCTCTATAGTTTCTGGATCACGAAGAACTATCGGGAGGCATACGGTCTCTTCGCGACGAATGGCATCCTCTTCAATCACGAGTCGCCGCGCCGTGGCGAGACGTTCGTGACCAGGAAGATCACCCGCGCGGTCGCCCGGATTGCAGCCGGCATGCAGACGGATCTCTATCTCGGAAATCTCGATGCGATCCGCGACTGGGGCTACGCGCCCGAGTACGTCGAGGGCATGTGGCGGATGCTCCAGGCCGACGAGCCGGACGATTTCGTGCTCGCGACCGGGATCGGCCACACGATCAGGGACTTCCTTGAGGCGTCATTCGGTCACGTCGGACTCGACTGGCACGACTACGTGCGATTCGACGAGAAGTACCTGCGGCCGACCGAGGTCGACGCGCTCATCGGCGACGCGTCGAAGGCGGCGCAGACGCTCGGCTGGACGCCGACGGTCGACGGACTCGCGCTCGCCCGAATCATGGTCGACGCAGATGTCGCGGCACTCGCGCACGAGGGACGGCACTGGATCGACACTCCGGAGCTCTCCGGCTGGGGCCCCGCGTGAGGAGTGAAGCGGACGGGCCGCGCGTCCACGACGACGTCGACTACTCGCCCGGTCCGCTGGATCGAGACGCGACGTTCTACGTTGCAGGCCATCGGGGGCTGGTCGGCTCCGCGATCGTACGCAAGCTCGAGGCCGAGGGATTCGGCGATATCGTCGGACGCACCTCCTCCGAACTCGATCTGAAGGACCGCGATGCCGTCTTCGCGTTCTTCGCCGAGACGAGGCCGCGCTATGTCGCGCTCGCTGCCGCCAAGGTGGGCGGGATCGTCGCGAACAACACCTACCCCGTCGAGTTCCTCTCCGAGAACATCCAGATCCAGACGAACGTCATCGACGCGGCCCTCGCAACCGACGTCGATCGGCTGCTCTTCCTCGGCTCGTCCTGCATCTACCCCAAGTTCGCGCCGCAGCCGATTCGCGAGGATGCGCTGCACACCGGCTACCTCGAGCACACGAATGACGCGTATGCGATTGCGAAGATCGCGGGAATCATGCACATCCAGGCGGTGCGGCGCGAGTACGGGAAGGCCTGGATCTCTGCGATGCCCACGAACCTGTACGGGCCGAACGACAACTTCAATCCGCAGGGCTCGCACGTGCTCCCCGCGCTCATCCGGCGCTATGCCGAAGCCGTCGAGACCGGCGCCGAGTCGGTAACGAACTGGGGCACCGGAAGCCCGCGCCGCGAGTTCCTCCACGTCGACGACATGGCCGACGCGAGCCTGCATCTCCTCGAGCACTACGACGGACCGCAGCAGGTCAACGTCGGCACGGGGTCAGATGTCACGATCCGCGAGATCGCCGAGACTATCGCGCATGTCGTCGGCTTCGACGGCGAAAGCGTGTGGGACACATCGAAGCCGGACGGCACGCCGCAGAAGCTGCTCGACGTCTCGAAGCTCGCGGACGCCGGCTGGCGCGCGAAGATCGACCTCGAGACGGGCCTGCGCTCGACGATCGACTGGTTCTACGAGCACGAACGGTCGCTGCGCGACTGACACGAGGCCACGCAATACCGCCTCTCCGGCTCAGTGCTTGCGTCGACCCTTCAGCAGCCACCAGACGAAGTACTTGGCTTGCGCAGGCAGCGCGGAGACGCGCCGTCGACGTCGACGCCCCGAGGCATCGGCCGGCACATCCTCCGCGCGCATCCAGAGCGCGTCGCCCCAGCCGACCCGCCACAGGAGGTACGAGTCGACGAGCACGAATCCGCGAGCGACGAGCATCGCATCGAGGTCCGCGAACCGCGCGCCGCCGCTGTAGATCTCGCGGACGTTGACCTCGGAGTAGATGGCACGGACCTTGTCGAGCTGCGCGCCGAAGCCGCGCAGGACATGGAGCTCGGCTCCCTGGACATCCAGGTTGACGAGATCGATGCGCTCGAAGCGCTCGAGTCGAAGCGCCTCGTCGGCCCTCTGCGTCACGAAGCTGCGGACGCGAGTCACCTCGATGTCGGGATAGAGCTCCTTGGAGTCCTTGAGGTCGAGCGCACTGCTCGCCTGCGTGTTGTTCGTCTCCTTGAACTCGATGGTCTCGCCGGCACGGTCCCACAGAACCGCATTCACGACCTCGTGGTTCGGGAGGTCTCGGGTCTTGGCCCGCACCTCGGCGGCCTTCTCGGGGAGCGCGTCGACCCAGACGGTCGCCGCGTCGCCCCAGCCGAGGTCGCGGTAGTCCCCGAGCTCCTCGGCCTCGTGCGCTCCGATGTGCACGATGACTCGAGGGTCGATTCCCCAGATCCGTTTGAGCAGTTGCGGCGCGATCAGCATGTCCCTGGCAGTGTATCGATCGGCGCACCCCGGGCACGGCTGCCTAGAATTGCCCCGTGCCAGCCGAACCCGTCGTCTCCGTCGTGGTTCCTGCGCACCGGGTCGATGCATGGCTCGATCGTGCCGTCGGCTCGGTCCTTGCGAGCACGGACATCGATCTCGAGCTGATCGTCGTGTTCGACGGGATCGCCGAGGCCGCACCGCTGTGGTCGACGGATCCACGAGTACGACTCGTCTTCCGCCCCGTGAGCGGCGGACCGTCCGTCGCGATGCAGGACGGGGTGGATGTCGCCAGTGGCACCTACATCGCGCGGCTCGATTCCGACGACCTCACGGATCCGGAGCGCCTCGCCGTGCAGGTCGCGCACCTCGACGCGCACCCCGACACCGTCGCGGTCGCCGCACTGGTCCGCATCATCGACGAGGACGACCGGGTCACGGGTTCGTTGACGGCACCCGTGGGAGACGACGTCCGGAGGCGCCTGCTCCTCTACAACTTCATCGCGCACTCGACCGTGATGTTCCGCAGGGACGCCGCCCTGCGGATCGGTGGCTACGACCGCGCGTTGCGCGTCATGGAGGACTACGAGTTCCTCCTGCGCCTCGCCACGCTCGGTCCGATCGCGCAGCTCGACCGGCGTCTCGTCGGCTACCGGCTCCACACGGGTCAGACGAGCCACTCGATCGCGCTTCGCGGCCCGCACATCGACGCTGTCCTCGCGGGTCGTCGCGCACTGGCCGGTGCGCTGGGCGTCGGCCGGGTCGCGACCTGGGCCCGCGACGCGCTCTGGGGCGCGACGCGACGCTGGCGCGCGCGCTCGAGCGGCGCTCAGATCGCGAGAATCAGGCCCGAGGCGTGAGCGAGGCGGATCAGACGGCGGCTCGCGAGCACGTCCTCTTCGTGGTCGGGGTCTACGCCCCGATGATCGGCGGAGTCGAGTCGCATGTCGCCCATCTCGCGACGGCGCTGCGCGCCGCCGGCCACGGAGTGACGATCGCGACGATCACCGGCCATCCTTCGGACCAGGACGAGGACGGCATCCGCGTCGTCAGGTATCCCCGGCGTTTCGACGTCGGCGGCATCGTCGCGTTCCCCCCGCTCGGGACCGCTCGCCGCCTGGCGCGCCTGGCTCGCGAGCACGGTGTGACCGCGGTCTCGACGCACACGCGACTCTTCCCCATGTCGTTCGTCGGCTGGCGGGTCGCTCGCCGCGCCGGCGTGCCGCATCTGCACACCGAGCACGGCTCGGATCACGTCCGGGGCGTGTCCCGGCTGGTCGGGATCGCGAGCAGGATCGTCGACGCGACGATGGGCCGCTTCATCCTGCGGCACGCAGATCGTGTCGTGGGCGTGTCAGAGGCGGTCGTCGCGTTCGTCCGTCGGCTCGCGGGTGTCGGCGCTGACGTGTTCTACAACGCGATTGACACGACGACCTGGCGGCTCGGCAGCTCCGAGAGCCCGCCGACGGCACCTCGTCGCGCAGTATTCGTCGGGCGCATGGTGCCTGGCAAGGGCTGGGACGACTTCACCGCGGCATTCGCACTCGTCGCGCGGGACCTCGGGCCGGACGTCGTCGAGGGACATCTCCTCGGCGGGGGGCCCGACCTCGAGGACTGCCGTCGTGCCGTCGCGGTGGCGGGGCTCTCAGACCAGGTGACCGTGCACGGCGCCGTGCCGCCCGTCCTCGTCCGTGCACTGCTTGCGAACGCGGTGCTCGTCAATCCGACGCAGCTCGCGGAGGGATTCCAGACGACCCTGCTCGAGGCGCTCGCGGTCGGCGCCGAGATCGTTTCGTATCCCGTACCCGGTCTCGACGCGCTCGCCGCCGATGGCGCACCAGTGACGGTCGTCCCTGTCGGTGATCTGTCCGGCCTCGCTCATGCAATCCGCGACGCCGTCCGTGCGCCGCGTCCGCCTATGCCATCCGAGCAGCTGGACGCCTGGTCGTGGGAGCGTCGTGCCGGCGAGTACGTGCAGGTGATCGCGACAGCCCGCACGCATGCGGCTCAGCCGTAGTTCTGACCGAAGGTCCAGGCGAGGGCGATGCCGAGGCCGAGCAGGCCGACGCAGTACGTCGTGATGAGCCACGACACGAACCGGTTCCGCAAGACGAACGCCACAAGCAGCAGGAATGCCGGAAGCAACCCGATTCCGTAGCGCGACGGCATATAGAAGTAGCTACCGGTCAGCAGCTGGAACGCGATCGACATGACGGGCGCCGCGAGGAATGCGGCGAGCACGACGCCGATGACGAGCGCTCGGTGCGGACTCGACCGGCGAAGCAGGAATGCTGCGCCGAGGACACCCGCCACGACGGCCCAGCCGAGCGGCGCATAGAGGTATTGCGGGATCACGCTGTCCCATTGCAGGCCGGTCGTCAGGGTGTAGCCGAGGAAGTTCCAGAGCTGCGGTATGAGATTGCCGAGCTCGAGCTGCGTCGAGATGCCCTGATCGACCCGGTCGGCGCTCGCCGGGATGGAGGCGATGAAGCGCATCCAGACGACCGGCACGACGACCGCGAGCACGCCGGCGAGTACGGGGAATCCGATGAGCCCGAGCGAGCGTCGATGCGGCTGATCGGGACGCCGCGTCCCGATTCCCGTCCAGGTCGTCCGACGCGCCTCAAGGATGAACGCGGTGACGAGCACGAGCAGGACCAGCCCGACGGGCAGCGCGACCGTGACCTTGAACAGCGCACCGACCGCCGCGACTCCGACGGTCCACCAACCGGAGATCTCTCCCGCGAGGTATCGAATTGCAAGCCAGAGGAGCATCGCGCCGAAGAAGAGGATGGGCCCGTCGGTTGAGACCCAGCCGTACGACCAGAACGCCAGCGGCGAGGCGATGAGGACCATGCCGATCGCCAGGATCGCAGCGTTCGACACGGGGAAGCGCCTGAGGATGACGTAGATCACGACGAGCGCTGCGCAGAACCAGAGCACGCCGACGAGGCGCCAGCCGAAGAGCGGGTCGACACCGAGCAGCAGCGCGATCCCGTCGCCGACCACTCGGACGATCCAGAACTGGACGGGCGGATAGGCGGATCCAGATGTCAGCCCGAAATACGGGTAGTCGGCAGGAGGTCCCGGCGCGAACTCGCAGGCGGTACCGAGGGTGCCGTACATGACCTGACCGGAGCAGGACATGAGGGTCCTCGCCCACTCACCGTATGTCTCGCCCTCACGGACGAACCCCTGGGAGTAGAGCTTGGAGATGTAGTCGAGATAGGCCCACTCGTCGATCGGCGACATCGTGCGTCCGTGGACGAGCACGACGGTCGAGAGGTAGACGACGGCGACGGCGACGAGCACGACGATCGGCCAGTGGCGGGCGAGGAACATCCTCGCCCGCTGACCGGACGACCGTGTCATGTCGATGCCGGCGCTCATGGATACAGCCTCGCGAGCTCGGCCGACAGCGAGATCCCGTAGACCATGACGACGAGCGCATAGCCGCTGACGATCCATACCGTCGTGCGGTTCCTGATGAGCTGCATGGCCATGAGCAGCATGCCGGGGAGGATGACGATGCCGTAGCGCGGTGGGATGGAGAAGTAGCTTCCGGTGACGAGTTGGAACACGACGGCCATCACGGGAGCCGCGAGGACCGCGGCGATCGCGACGGCGATCGTGAGTGCGACGTCTCGGCTCCCGCGCCGGAGCAGGAAGATCGATCCGACCACGCCGACGATCGGGATCCAGCCGAGCGGCAGGTAGAGGTACGTCTGCGCGACCGAGACGTCGATGCCCGTGCCCATCGTGTGCTGGAGGAAGTTCGAGAACTGCTGGAGCAGCGCAGGCGGCGTGAGCCCGTAGCTGATGCCCTGGTCGACGCCGGTGTCGCTGACGCGGAGGAGCGGCTGGAGCCGCATCCAGGCGATCTGCGCCGCGAGCGCTGCGGCGAGGGCGATCGCCGGCCCCCAGATGAGCGCTGCCGCTGCGGGTCGACCCGATCGACGTCGGATGATGTACCGGACGACCAGGTAGACCAGCACGAGTCCGAGCGCGAGGATCGCCGTGACCTTGACGAGCGTCGCGATGACCGCGATGACGATGAGCGGCCAGGCCCTCCCCCGCCCCTGCGTGAGGCGGACCCCGAGGAGCAGGATCAGTGCGCCGAAGAACCACGAGGCCGCGTCGGTCGACACATAGGAGAACGACCAGTACGCGAGCGGAGACGCGACGAACGCGAGCGCGACCGCCAGGAACGGACCGTGCCCGAGCCGCAGCGCACGTGCGAGCCGGTACAAGACGATCAGGCCGCCGCTCAGCCAGAGGATGCCGACGAGGCGGTACCCCGCGAGCGGAGACACGCCCGGGAGCAGCGCGATCGCGTCGCCCGCGACGCGCGTGAACCAGAACTGGAAGGGCGGATACGCGGCGGCGCTGTTGACGCCCTGATAGGGGAACAGTGCCGGATCGAGCTGTCCTGAGGCGCAGGCCGCGCCCAGGACACCGTGGGGGATGATGCCGTGGCAGGCCATCTGCTGTAGCGCCGCCTGCCCGTAGGTCTCACCCTCGTGCACGATTCCCTGGCTGTAGACCTTCGCGATGTAGTCCAGGAAGCCCCACTCATCGCGTTCCGACATCGTCTGGTCATGCAGCAGCGTTACGGTCGCCATATACGCCACGGCCACGAGGATCACCGTGATGATCGACCAATGCCCGATCGCGAACCGCTCGACCCGCCCCCAGGCGTGAGCGATCAGGGCACGGGGAGCCGTCGTCATCGCGACCAGTATAGGGAGCAGGCCGATCGTGGCATCCGGGATGCGCGTCGCGCCCGAACTAGACTTCCAGCCGTATGACCGCCGACATCCGGGATGGGATCACCGCGTACCTGCAGGGCGGGATCGGGAACCAGCTCTTCATCCTCGCCGCCGCCTGGGCACAGGCGCGGCGTCTCGACGTGCCCCTCTATATCGACGCCTCGCGGTTCATCGCCCCCGATCCGCTCGAGCGCCCCGAGACGCGACACCCGTTCACGCTCCAGCGCTACACGCTGCCTGGCGTCGTGCTCGAGGAGACCTCGCCCTGGTATCGCAACTCGCCGCGGCGCCCGGTCCCGATCCGCGTACCCGGCCGGGGCTCGTGGCGACTGCCGGTACACCGGTACACGGGCCTCGGCTACGACGAGCGCATCGAGCAGGTCCGGCCGGGCACGACGCTGCTCGGGTACTTCCAGTCGCCCCGCTATTTCGAACGAGTGGCGGACGACATGGCGGACATGATGACGGGCGTCCTTCCATCGGCCTCGGAATCACCGATCCTGGCTCGGATCGACGAAGATCCGCGTGCGACGCTGCACGTGCGCCGCGGCGACTATCTCGATGCCGCCACTCGGCGCCACCACGGACTCGCCGAGCCGCAGTACTTCGAGCGATCCGTCGAGCTGCTGCAGGCACTCGGCCGCTGGACGGGTGGCCGGGTCTACTCCGACAGCCCCGACATCGTCACCGACGAGCTCTCGACGATCCCCGATCTCGAGTTCGTCCGCGACTCCCGGGCGCTGGACGAGCCGACGACTCTGCTCGCGATGTCGACGGGCACGGCGTTCGTCATGAGCAACTCGTCCTTCAGCTGGTGGGCCGCGTGGCTCATGTCGCGACGCACCGACGCCCCCGTCATCGCACCGCGGCCGTGGGTGGCATCCGGCGCCGCGGCCGCAGACCTCCTGGATCCCGCCTGGATCACGCTCGGCGCGAGCGCATGACGAGCACCGGTCCGATCCCCCTGCCCACGGTCGGCCCGAACCGGCGCCAGGAGACCTCGGCACTGCTCGCGAGCACGGTCCTGCGCAATGTGGCGCAGATCGTCATCATCTGGCTCCTCGCGACCCTGACGAATCCCGAGACCGTCGGACGATACGCCCTCGTACTCGCGATCGCGACGCCCGTCTTCGTGGTCGCCCAACTCGGGATCCGCGGCATCTACCTGACCCACGCGCAGCCGATCGCGCTTCGCTCCTACGTCCTCGTCCAGCTGGCATTCCTCCTCGCCGCGGGAATCATCACGATCTCGGCGGCAGCGGTCTTCAACCCGTCGCTCGTCCTGCTCGCGCTGTTCGTGAGCGGGGCGAAGGCATCGGATGCGCTCGCAGAGCCCTTCTCCGGTGTCGCGCAGCGCTTCCATCGCACGTCGCTCGTCCTCGTCTGCAGCACGCTCGTCGCCGTCGTCGGCAGCGGAGCCCTCGCCCTCACACTCATCCTGACGTCGTCGCTCGAGCTCGCGACCCTCGCGTTCGCCGTCATCAGCCTCCTCAGCACCGCAATTGCACTCGCCGTACCCGCGACGAGGATCGCGCGCACGCGCGAGTCGAACCAGGCGATGCTCTCCCTCGCAGGATCGTGGCGATTCATCTTGGCGGCCGGGCTCCCGCTCGGCGTCTCGACCGGTCTGCTGCAGCTCATCACCTCTGCGCCGCAATACGTCCTCGATCAGACGATGGGTGCGGCGGACGTCGGACGACTCGCAGTGCTCATCTACGCCTATGCGGTCGCCGACCTCGTAGCCGGCACGCTGTCGATCGCCTGGATCCCCCATGCGCAGGACGACTTGCGGCAGCGGCGCGGACGCAGGATGCCGATCACCGGGATCACCCTGCGAGCGATCTCCCGCTGGAGTCTCATCTACATCCCGCTCACCGTGGTCGGCCTCGCGTTCGTCTGGTTCGCCTACCCGTTCGTCTTCGGCGAGGCCTACGCGCTCACCCTCGACGCCGCGATCCCGCTCGGCATCGCCGTCCTGTTGCTGCCGGCCGCGAACTTCTCGACCGCGGCGACGATCGTCTCGAACCAGTACGCGCACAGCCTCGCGTTCAGTATCGCCGCCGCCGTCGCGGGCATCGGTGCCGCACTCCTGCTCGTGCCCATCGCCGGAATCGCCGGGGCGATCTGGGCGATGGCGATCGGCAACGCTGTGCGTGCGATCGCCGCGTTCCTCATCGTCGCGTTCGGGGAGTCGCGCGAGGCCCGGCGGCGGATCGTCCCGGAATCCGGATCCTAGACTCGCCGCATGCCCAGACACGTCGTCGCCGTCGTCGCGGCGTTCCGGCCGGACGACGGCTTCCGCGAGCGCGTCCGGGTCCTGCTCGAGCAGGTCGAATCGGTCGTGATCGTCGATGACGGCTCCGGCGTGCCGCCGATCGCTGAGGAGCGCATCGACTGGATCGCGCACCCGACCAATCTCGGCATCGGCGCGGCGCTCAATACCGGCGTGGCCCGCGCCCGCTCGCTCGGCGCGACGCACGTGCTGACGCTCGATCAGGACACGCTGCTCCATCCCGACTACGTCGCGAGCGTCTCAGGGGCATTCGATGCCGCGACGATCACTCGAGCCGGGGTCGCGGTCGCCGACGTCATCAACGGCGTGGCATCGATTCCGACCTGGCACTCCCCGGAGGGCCTCCCGCTCGCACCCGAGGCCATCCAGAGCGGAATGCTGGTCTCCGTCGACTGCATCGACGACGCCGGGGCCTTCGACGAACGGCTCTTCATCGATAGCGTCGACCGCGAGTTCTGCCACCGCATCCGCGAGCGGGGCTGGGCCGTCGTGATCGCGTCAGGCGCCTCGATCGAGCACGAGATCGGCCGACTCGAGCCGCTGCGAGCCGGAGGCTCCTACGAGTGGCACGCGCCGTTCCGCCAGTACTACATCGCACGCAACGGCGTGATTGTCGCGCGGCGCTTCCGGCATGCGGAACGCGAATGGTCGAACGCGATGCTGCGCGCCACCTTCGATGAAGCGAGGAAGCTCGTGCGCAACGGTCCACGTCGCGCCAAGCACGCACTGGCCAGCGGGATCGGTGTCCTACACGGCCTCGTCGGTGTCGGCGGCCGGATCCCCCGGACTCTGGAGAGGCTGCTTCGCTGACGGAAGCGGCCCAAGCGCCGCGGGTTCGACGTCGACAGCCGCGAGCGTCGCCCGACGATGTCCGACCCACTTCGACACGACGTAGCCAGGGTTCACGAAGAGCCATCGCAGTCGAGTGAACAGGCCCCATTGCCGATCCCGGACGATCCTGACCGAGTCGCGCAGCGCGCCGCCGAGGACGAGACGCACGACCTTGCCGCGCGTCATCGGCGGGATCGACGTCCCGATCCGACGCAGTCCGGTCGTCTCCTCATACGCGCGTCGGCCGGCCTCGCGGATGGTCATGTCGTTCGAGTGGATGACGGCAGCGCGTGGCGTGTAGGCCTTGCGCAGGCCCGCGGTGAGGACGTCTCGGCCGAAGAGCTGGTCCTCGGCGTATGAGACGTCCCGATAGGGCACCGCACCGGTGAGCACCCCGCGTCTCGCTGCCGAGTTGACGTCCGAGTAGAACGCGGCGGACTCGAACTCGGCCCTGGACGCGAACGCACCTGAGTCGCGGAACACGCTCGTGCCGAACTCCGGCCCAAGGCGAGCGAAGGTGCCGAGGATCTCGTACTTCAGCATCGGATGGCAGTGCGGCCGGGGCACCTGCCGCCCGAGTACGGCGACGATCCGGTCGTCGTCGATCATCGGAGCCAAGATCTCGGCGAGCCACGTGTCGGATGCCGGGGTCGCATCGTGCGTGAGATAGGCAACGTACTCTCCCGTGGCGAGTCGCGCTGCGAGATCGCGGGTGCGTCCGTGGCCGAACTCCTGATTGGGTATGCGATGCAGGCGGACGCGCGGATGGGCTGCCACGATCTCGAGCGTCCGATCGCTCGACCCCGAGTCGATCACGAGGATCTCGACCTCGCCGGCGACCGCCTGGCGCTCGACGGCGACGAGGATCTCGTCGAGGTAGCGCTCGCCGTTGTAGGTCAGTATCGCGACCGTCGCGAGCGTCACGGCGTCCTACCGACCAGGTCAGCCCACGTCGCGGCGATGCCGTCCTCGAGATCGACAAGCTCGGGAGCACCGAACTCGTCGCGGAACCTGGTCGTGTCGAGCACGACCCGCTCGACAAATGTCGGCGGGACGGGCCGTCGCTCGATGCTCGGCTCGCTCCCGGTCACACGTGCGATGACGTCGACGAGCTCCGAGATGGTCACGCCGCGACCACTGCCGATGTTGTAGAGGTCGCGCTTCGGCTCGCCCTCGACGACCCGCACGATCATCGCCGCAACGTCCTCGACCGCGACGAAGTCCCGGACCATCGACCCGTCTCCGAGCACCGTGAGCGGGCGCTGCGCGAGGACATCGTGCAGGAAGATCGGGATGACTCCCTGGCGACGCCCTGCGCCCTGCCTGGGTCCGTAGGGGTTCGAGATCCGCAGCGCGACCGACTCCAGCCCGGAACGGCGCCTGAAGTACCGCAGGTAGCCCTCGATCGCGAGCTTGCCGATCGCATACGGCGAGATCGGACGTGGCGCGAGCTCCTCGCTCATGACGGCGACGTCCTGGTCGCCGTAGATCGCGCCGCCGGTCGAGGCGAACACCACGCGCTTGACCCCCGCGTCGACCGCGAGCTGGAAGAGCTCGATGCTCGCCGGCAGATTCGTCCGGAGGTCGAGCGCTGGCTCGTCCTCGACCGTCGCGGGCGTCGTCGTGGACACGAGGTGAATGATCTGCTCGTGGCCCGCGACCGCCGCCGCCAGATCGGCGCGATTGAGCACGTCGCCGACACAGCGTTCCACACCCGACGCGGTGTAGCGGACCAGGCCCCCGGAGAAGCGATCGAGTACCGTGACGCGATGTCCGCGCGCGGCGAGCGCGTCGACCACGTGCGAACCGATGAAGCCATTGCCGCCGATGACGAGGACGCTGCTCATCGCATCCCCCTCTCGAACGCTCGCAGGAACTGCTCCCCGGCAGCTTCCCACGACGCGCCCTGCACACTCGCTGCAGCTCGCTGGGAACGCGCAACCGGATCGGGATCGTTGAGCACGGCGAGCAACGCCTCGGCGAGCGCGGACGGGATCGGCTCGGTGTACACGATCTCCGGATGGTCGGCGACCAGACGGTTGTTCGGCGCATCGTTGACGATGGGGATCGTGCCGGCGGCGAGGAGCTCGAGCGGCAGCAGCGAGAGATTGCTGAAGGACAGCACGAGCGCCACCGCACAGCGGTTATAGATCGGACCGAGATCCTCGACTGACAGGCCGTGAAGATTGCGGTGCGGGAACGGGACCTCGAGCCCCCCCAGGTCCTCCCCCACGAGATTGATTGTCACGTCCGGTCGTGCCTTCGCGACAAGGTCGAGCGCCATCAGGCCGAGCCCGAGTCCGCGCCGCTCGGTCGTACGGCGGGCGTAGAACAGGACCTCGGTCCGTGGTCCCATGTCGTCGAGCAGACGATAGTGATCCGGGTCCGCTCCGAAGTCGAAACGGTCGGCCATCATCCCGTAGTCCTCGCGGAGCTTGTGCTCGAGCCAACCGCCCGCGGTGATCCCGCGGAACCCGAATCGGTAGGTCGCCTCCGCGAGCGCCGACGACGTGCCGGCGCCGGTGAACCAGGGCTCGAAGTCCTGCACGAAGTAAAAGCGTCGAGCCGGCGACGCGCTCCGGAACGAAGGGTATGCCGTCTCCCAGCCTGTCGCGACGATCGCGTCGATGTCCGGCGACGGCTCACCCTCCCACAGTCGGAACTCGGCATCGCTCGGCGCGTACGACGGCGAATCTCGCACCACTGATTCCGAGGCAGCGACGGAGTTGCCAGGCTCGTTCGAATAGAGGTAGACGACATTGCGGTGGCCGGCCTGCTCGAGCACTCGCATGAAGCGGAAGAGGTTCTGGTGCCCACCTGAGTTCTGACCGGGAGGCGACATGATCCATGCGACTGTCCAGGGTCCGTCCCCGCGATCGGATGGATTCGCCACGGCCGGATGCGGTAACCGCCAGTCGACGGCCTGCGCGTCGTCGAAGCGCACCAGCCCGATACCGCGATCGTCGCCCCGACCGAGCCGAGACCCGAGCCGCTGGAGCACCTCGCGCACGCCCTGCTCGCGGAGCACTCGGAACGCCTTGCCGACCAGACCCATCGCGATCGAGCATAGCGACGATCCATGCCCGAATCCGAGCGGTAACGTGGTGCCGTGGCATCCTCCGGCGCGCTCGATCGCCCCGAGGTCGCCGTCGTCATCGTCGACTGGAACGAGCCCGATGTGACCCTCGAGGCGGTGCAATCGGTGATCGATCAGCCCGGTGCCCCGAGCACCGAGATCGTCGTCGTCGACAACGGCTCGGATGCGACTTCCACCGGGCACCCAGCAGCGGATATCCCCGGAGTCCGGGTGGTGCGTTTGGCCGAGAATCTCGGCTTCGCCGGGGGCGCGAACGCCGGGATCGCTGCGACCACCGGCGACACGATCGTCCTCCTCAACAACGACGCGCGCCTCGAACCGGGAGCGCTCGCGGCGCTCGTCGCGCCGCTCGCCGACCCGCGGGTTGGCGCGGCCACGGCGCTCATCCTGCTCGATGCGACGAGCCCGCAGCTCGTCAACTCGACTGGCGGCGAAGTGACGAGATCGGGCAACGGCCGTGACCGGGACTGGGCCCTGCCCCTCGTCGATCTGGAGCGCGCGTCCGGTCCCGCACCCGCATTCTCCGGCGGCGCGGTCGCACTGCGCCGCGCCGCTGTGGTCGATGCGGGCGGGCCGTTCGACGAGCGCCTCTTCATGTACTACGAGGACACCGAGCTCTCCTGGCGCATGCGGCGCCGGGGCTGGGAGATCCGCTACGCGCCGGACGCGCTCGTGCACCATCGTCACGCCCACTCATCGAACGCCGGCTCGGACTTCTTCCTGCGACTCAACGAGCGCAACCGGCTGCGTTTCGCGATCGTCCACGGCACCGGAGGCGTGATCGTCCGCGCCCACCTCAGGTCGATCGCCGGTGTCGGCACTCGACTCGTGCGCCGCGACGCTCGAGGTGCGGCTCGTCGCCTCGGTGCACTCGGGCATGCGATCGCTCACCTGCCGGAGCTCCTGCGATCGCGCCGTGCCGCCGCTCGGACGGCGACGAGCTCGTTGCGCGAGCTGTGGGCCGGGGCCCCTTCGGACTAGTCCAGCAGATTCAGCAGGTACGAGCCGTAGCCGCTCTTGACGAGCGAAGCACCGAGGTCTCGCAGCTGCACGTCATCGATCCAACCCTGTCGCCAGGCGATCTCCTCGATGCAGCCGATCTTGAATCCCTGCCGGTCCTCGATGACCCGCACGTACTCCGCCGCCTGCATCATCGACTCGAATGTCCCGGTGTCGAGCCAGGCGGTGCCGCGATCGAGTACCTGGACGCGCAGACGACCAGCCCGGAGGTAGGCATCGTTGACGGCCGTGATCTCGAGCTCACCCCGATCGCTCGGCACGATCGACTTCGCGATGCGCACGACGTCGTTGTCGAAGAAGTAGAGACCGGGCACGGCGTAGGAGCTCTTGGGCTTCGCCGGCTTCTCCTCGATCGAGATCGCGTTGCCGTCGGCATCGAACTCGACGACGCCGTAGGCGCTCGGGTTCGCCACGTGGTACGCGAAGATGACTCCGCCATCGAGGTCGGTGTGGCCCTCGAGCGCCGTGCCGAGTCCGCTTCCGTGGAAGATGTTGTCGCCGAGCACGAGTGCGACGGAGTCGTCCCCGATGAACTCCTCGCCGATGATGAACGCCTGGGCGAGGCCATCGGGCGACGGCTGGACCGCATAGGTGAGCTCGATCCCGAGGTCCTGCCCGTCGCCGAGCAGACCGCGGAACGCGTCGTGATGCTCGGGGGTCGTGATGATGAGGATCTCTCGGATCCCTGCGGCCATGAGGGTCGACAGCGGGTAGTAGACCATCGGCTTGTCGTAGATCGGCATCAGCTGCTTCGAGATCCCCTTGGTGATGGGGTGAAGCCGGGTGCCGGAGCCGCCGGCGAGGATGATGCCGCGCACGGGATTCGAGTCTACCGGTCCGCCAGATCGCCGAGGTAGGCGAGCACGTCGGCGTAGGTGGGGAGCGTGCCGGACGCGAGCGCCTCGGCCAGGCTCGGAGCATCGCGGTCCTTCTCCGAGAGCACGAGCTCGTCAAGCGGGATCGGGAACTCCAGTCCGATCGCCGGGTCGAGCGGCGAGATCCCGTGCTCCCGCGGCGCGTTGTACGGCTCCGAGACGAGATAGCCGACGGTCGTCTCGTCCTCGAGCGCGAGGAACGCATGTCCGAGGCCCTCGGAGATGTAGAGCGCGCTGCGAGTGACGTCGTCGAGTCGGACGGCATCCCACTCTCCGAACGTGGGCGAGCCGACCCGGATGTCGACGACGAAGTCGATGACCGCGCCACGGAAGCACTGGATGTACTTGGCCTGACTCGGCGGCACGTCGGCGTAGTGGATGCCGCGGACCACTCCTCGTCCGGAGATGGACACGTTCATCTGCGCGAGCTCGAAACGATGTCCGATCGCCTCCTCGAGCCGTTCGGACCGGTACGCCTCGAGGAACCCGCCCCGGGCGTCGTGCAGGACCGTCGTGGTGATCTCCCACGCTCCGGCGATCGACAGCTCACGGAGCCCCATCGCGTCCCCCCTCTTCTTCGAATGCCGCGGCGGGATCGTCGACGACGACGTAGAGCGGACGACCCATCGCGACGTTGAGCGTGACGCCGATGTACTCCGCGACGATGCCGAGGGAGACGAGGAGCGCTCCAGAGCACAGCAGCGTGATGACTGCGAGACTCGTCCAGCCCTGCGCGTCCACTTGGCCCGTCAGACGCTGAACCACGATGTAGACCGCGAGGGCGATCCCGAGCAGCGCGAGCACGACGCCGAGGACCGACACGATGCGCAACCCGCGCGTGCCGCTCGAGAGGACCATGCGCCAGAAGTGCGCGAAGAGCGTACGTGTCGAGTAACCGGACGGACGGTCGCCCTCCGCGCGGAGCGTCACCGGCGCGAGTGCGACACGGTCGTTGAGCCAGCCGAGCGCGACATCGAGGTAGACGCCGCTCGCGGCGAACTCCGCCAGGCGACGCCCGATGTCGCCGCGCACGAGCCGGTAACTCTGGTACTCGCGGAAGCCCTTGCTGCCGAGCACGAGACCCATCAGACGCTTGGCCCCTCGCGATGCGGCATTGCGGAACGCGCCATGCGGTGGCGCGTTGACCGGTGTGCCGTAGACGACTCCGGCGCGCCCCTCGACCGCGGCGTCGATGAACCCGCCCAGATCCGCGGGATCGTGCTGGCCGTCCTCATCGAGCGTGGCGATCCACTCCCCTGCGGATGCCGACATCCCCGCGATCGTGGCAGCATGCTGGCCGAAGTTGCGACTCAGCCAGATCGCCCTGACCTCCGGATGGGTCCGCTCGAGCTCGCGGATGACCGCGTCCGACGCATCCGGGCCGTTGTCATGGACGAGGATGACCTCGTCTATTCGGAACCTCCGACCAGCGGGCGTTCGACGCTGCGCGCTCGGCTGCAGGAGCTCGTCGACCACGCCGCCGAGGGTCGCCGCGCCCCGATAGACCGGGATCACCGCACTCACCGAGTGCACGCGGACGTTCTCATGGTCAAGGGCCCCGGCCACGTCGGTCACGGTATCACGGCGGGAATGAGCACTGGTCTCAGGCGAACGGGAAGAACGCGAAGCGCGCGTCCCGCGATTCGAGTACGGGTGCGCCAAGAATGCCTTCGAGGTCCATCTCGATCTCTCCTGCTGGGTCGCCTGCACGATCGACGACGACGCCGGAGAATCCGAGCGCCTCAGCCTCGACCCGGAACTCGTCCGCAGGCAGCGACGCGATGTCGCCGAGACGGTCGATGTCCGCCCGGCCACGGATGCCGCCACCCGACCAGCGCAGCGAATCGGAGTGCAGGTAGAGCCGGAGCTGATCCTGATCGAGCGCCATGCCGACGGGCGGAGATTCGGGGAACGCGATGTAGGGCAGCTGGAACACGGCAGCGTTGTCTGGAAGGCCCGACTGCAGGGCTGCGGTGAACGCCGCATCGGAATCGAATGTCGCAACCGTGGGCGCCCGCGCCTCGGCGTTGGCCGGCGGCACCTGATCCCAGTACGCGACTCCGACGAGCACTATCGCGGCGAACGCTCCTGCGCCCGCGACCGCTCCGGCGCGTCGGGCTCCTCGGGTCGAGCGCTCGATGAGCGCCGCGACGAGCAGCCCGACCGCGACGAGCGCGACCGCCGCGATAACGATCGACATTCGATTCCAGCCTCGGACGACCTGCGTCACGAATCCGATGAGCGTCGCGATGCCACCCACCCAGGAGAAGAAGAGGGCCATGAACGCGATGAACGCGAGACCGACGAGCGCCTGCCATCGTCGAGTCGGCTCCCTCGTGCCGCCCGCGACCACCCGTACGAGCGCGATCCCGATCGCGACGATGAGCGCGACGAGCCCGAACGCCGCGATGAGACCGAGCGCGGGCGATTCGCTCGGCAACGGATAGTGCGCGTCGTAGAGACCCCGCAACTCCTGGAACGGTCCGAACCGGTGGTGCGGCGCGGGCAGCAGCAGCTGCACGAGCTTCAGCGCATAGACCTCGGACTCGACCGGGGTGCGCACGAGCGCTCCTGGATTGGGCCCTTCGATCATCGCGTGGATCCAGTCCGGCAGCATGTTCATGACGATCACGACGACGATCACGCCGCCCGCGGCGACAGCACTCCAGAAGGCGCGCCACCGCCGTCGAACGATGAGTGCGCCGACGGCGGCGCAGACCCCGAGGATCCCGATGAACAGTGCGTAGTACGCAGAGACGGCCGCGAGCAGACCGAGCGAGAGCACCGTGCCACCGCTCCGGCCGAGCAGATGCCCGAATCCGCGTCGGACTCCTTCGCGTGCCCCCCAGAGCGGCTCACCGGTCAGAATGCGCCATACGACCACGAGCCCGAGCGGCACGACCCAGTACCACGCGAGGAACATGTGGGCCTCGCCGCGCTGGAAATGGTATGGCGCGAGGGCATAGACGACGCCGATCGCCCCGGCCAGCCAGGAGTCGAGCCCGACTCTGCGTGCGAACCAGGTCATCGTCGCCGCGGCGAGTGGGAACCCGACTAGGAAGAAGACGTTCATGACGACGCCCCAGGTGGGCAGCACGAGCCCGAGGAGCAGGATCATGAGGTAGTTCAGATCGTCGCCGGTCGCGTAGTCGTGGTAGTTCTGGCCGCCGGGAGCGCCGAGTGCCGACTGCCACTCGTACCATCCGGTCTCCATCACGGTCTTGACGTGGGCCGCAACAGACAGCCCGTCACCCTGATAGGTCAGCGGGACGTCCCAGCGATTCGTCAGCAGGCCCGTCGCTGGCAGTGCGAGCGCGAGCGCCGCAATGGACGAGCCACCGACGGCGAGGACCCCCGGACGTGCGATCCAGGTGCGGAAGCCCATCATCCCTCCCGGTCTGTCGGCAGGATCAGCCGTCGCCGATGGATCTTGTAAAAGGCCCGACGCGCGAGCGCTGCGACCCTCGCCTTGCGATCGCCGGTTCGGAGGTCTGAGGAGGTCAGGATTCCCGGGTGCTCGGCGGCGAAGGCGTGGTGGAACTCGATGACCTGCTCCGCCTGATGCCGGGAGAGGGCGATACTCCACTGTCCGGCGTTCACCCGGAAGGCGCTGACGACGCGGTCGAGGCCGATCATCGATCCAGTGAGCAGCACGCGCGCATAGCTCGCCTGATCGATCAGATACGCGTGGCGCCCGTCCCACCCACCTGCGGCCGCGAGTGCGCCCCGGCGCATCATGACCGCACCAGGCTCCCCGAACAGGTTGGTGCCGGCGCGAACCGTTGCCCGAATCGCAGCTCGGCCATCGTGGCGGCCGACGAGCGGTCCGAGCCCTCGGCCCCCGAGCAGGATCTCGCCGCGCGCGTCAAGGATGTCTCGACGTCCCGCGACGAGCACCGCCTCCGGGTCCGCGGCGAGGGCGGCCGCCTGTGCGGCGATCGCACCTGGACGCAGCAGGTCGTCCCCCGGTACGAGCTTCACGAACTCCCCCGTCGCCGCCTCAGTGACTCGCTGCCAGTTGCGCGCCGCGCCTCCACCCGCTGGCGTCGAGATCAATGTGACGCGCGCATCCTCGATGAAGGGCTCGACCACGGCGAGCGTGCCATCCGTCGACGAGTGATCGGCGACGATGAGCTCGATGTCCGCGTCCTCTTGTTCAAGGATCGAACGAATCGTCTCTGCGATCGTCATAGCGTTCTGATAGGCCGGAATCACGACCGAGACCCGTGTCATCCTGCGCCTCCCGAACTGGACATCAGCGTCCGATCCACGAAGTCGCACCCGGGACCACGTCGCATACGACGAAGCCGTTTCGCTCGAAGCGCACGTCGGCGCAGAGGTCGAGTGCAGCCGCGTAGGTCTCGGCCGAGAGCTCGCGGAGGATCGGTTCGATGACGATCGGTCCCGTGCCCTGGCCGATGGGGACCGACGTCACTCCTGACAGGAATCGAATCGCCGGTGCGGCGAACCAACCCAGACCCTGGACGCGATCGACGCCGGCCGAGGCCACGAAGCCAGCTGTGGCCTGCTGGTCTTCGCGCGACCAGATCGGGGACTGCGTGGACTGGATGATCGCGAGCACCCCGCCGTATGCGGTCACACCAGCCGCGACGGCCCCTGCCGCGAAAGCTGCCCCACGCCAGACCCGACCTCGGGCAGACACTCGGACGAGGCCCGCGACCGCGAGCGCTGCGAGCACCGGGACGATGAGCATGATGAGCGGCATGCCGTGCCGCACGAACTCGCTCGACGACACGAAGATCCACCACACCAGGAATACCGCGATCAGGACCCCGATCGCCACGACGTCCACGCTCGCCCGTCTCCGCCAGATCCCGACGACGGCGAGCGAGATGATCAATAGCCCGAGGACGATCGCGACCGCGAGCGGCAATCGCCATGCCTCGAAGAGGAGAACGACGCGCGTCAGATAGTCCGAGGAGTTCGTGCCGTCGGCCCCCGAGCCGCTGTGATAGACGAACACCGCCGTGCTGCGCAGCGACACCAAGTACTGCGCCGGACCGAGCGAGACGAGCTTGACGAGCTCCCACGCGACGCTCGGGATGGCCGCGAACCCGAGGAACGCCGCGGCCTCGCCCACTCGACCGCCCGAGCGCCTCCGGCGCACGGCCGGCACGAGCAGCAGCGCGAGCACGAAGACCGGGATCGCCATCGCCGCGATGAACTTCGCGAGGACGGCGAATCCGACTGCGAGACCGGCGACCATGCGTCGCTTCGGGAGCAGGACGAGCCCCAGTGCGAGCATCGACGCGGCCGCGATCTCGCCGAGCGCGTCCGACGACCCGTAGAGCACACTCCGTGGGAAGTCGACGCGGCCGTCGAGCATGAGCAGCGCGCCGAGGGCCGCGGCAGCGCCCCACCACCCCGCGTAGCGGCGGCCGAGCAGCACGAGGCACGCGAGGAGCAGCAGAAAGAACGGGAGCGTCACGATGCGCGCCGCGACGATCGAAGGCCCGAAGACCAGGAAGGACAGCGCGACCGGCAATCCAATCACTGGCCCTGTCGTCACAGTCGCGTCGAATGCGATGTTCGCCCCACCGCCGAGCCAATCCTCGGTCGAATAGCCGAACCCCTGCGCGAGGTTGAGCGGAGCCTGGAGGATGAATGCCTCGTCGAAGCCGATCGGCGAGATGAACAGGGAGAGGAAATAGGCCGTGAGATGCGTTGCGGCAAGCACCACGACCGCTCCGATCGCGATGCGCGTCATCACCGTCACCTGACTGCGACGGATCTGCGCGTCAACCTGCAGCGAAGAGCTCACGAGGTAGCACACGCAGCGTCTCGGCGACCTGGTCGACCTGGGCGTCGGACATCCATGGCCCCATCGGGAGACTGACCACCTCTCGACCGAGGGCCTCGGCACGATCGAACGAGGGCTCTGCAAGTCGGACGAACGGGTCGAGCGGACGGATGTCGCGGATCGAGTAGGGATAGTGAACGTCGGTCGCGACACCGTGCGCGGAGAATGCCCCCCGCAGCTCAGCGCGGTCGGCGGCACGGACGACGAAGTGATGCCAGACGCTGTCGGTCACGTCGCGAGGACCGACGACGTAGTCGGCACTGTCGCCAAGAGCGTCCCAGTAGACGGAGGCGATCTCTCGGCGACGTGCAGTGAACTGGTCGAGCTCACGTAGATGGATTGACAGGAATGCGGCCTGAAGCGGGTCCAGGCGAGTATTCCATCCGGTGTCGACATGCTCGTACTTCTGTGCGCCCTGGCCATACGAGCGGCGCGAACGGATCCGCATTGCCAGGGCGGAGTCATCCGTGGTGACCCCGCCGGCGTCGCCAAGGGCTCCTAAGTTCTTCGTCGGATAGAACGAGAACGCCGCGGCGTCGGATCCTGATCCCACTTGCAGTCCGTCGCGGACTGCACCGTGCGCCTGCGCGGCATCCTCGATCAGCTTGATCCCGTTGGCTCGGGCCAGTTCCCCGAGCGCGGCGAGGTCGGCTGGGATCCCGAAGAGGTGGACCGCGAGGATCGCGCGCGTCTCGCTGGTGATCGCGGCCTCGACTGCGCGGACGTCGATCGCGGCGGTCGCGAGCTCGACATCGACCGGGACCAGCGTCGCGCCGACCTGCTGCACAGCGAGCCATGAAGCGTAGTAGGTGAAGGCCGGCACGATGACCTCGTCACCCATACCAATGCCGTAGCCCTCGAGGATCAGCCGGATCGCGTCGAGTCCGTTTCCGACGCCGACGCCGTGCTCCGCACCGACACGCTGCGCCCAGGCATGCTCGAAGCGCTCGACCGCCGCACCCCCGACGAAGTAGCCGGAGTCGATGACCTCGTCGAGTGCTGCGTGATACTCACTGCGATGGTCGCGTGCTTGTGCTCCGAGATCGAAGAACGGCACCTCAGCCATGTCGAGCCCACGCGACGAACGCGTCGTAGTCGCGGATGTAGTCGTCCGGGTCGTACTCCTCCGATGCAAATACGAGCGCCGCGGCACCAGTCGTGAACCCGCTCAGAGTTCGCCAGTAGCCGGGTGGCACGACGAGCCCCTTGGTCGGCGTATCCAGCGGCCACGTCGACTCGGACGACCCGTCGTCGAGCGTCACGGTGAACGAGCCGGACACGGCCACGATCAGTTGCCGGAGTGCCTTGTGCGCGTGCGACCCCCGGACCGCCCCGGGCGTGACCGAGTGAATGAAGTAGACACGACGGATCGGAAACGGGAACGGAGCATCGCCTTCGACCACGCCGAGGGAACCGAGTTCGTCTGTGATGGTGGGCACCTCGACGACGCCGGGTTGTGACCAATTCAGCACCGGCTCATCTTAGACTCTGCCCATGGCTGTCGACCCGAATGCTGAGGTGAGTCCGACTGCATCGGTCGACCCTTCTGCCACCGTCTGGGCGGGCACAATGGTGCGTGAGGACGCGGTGGTCGGCCCGGGGACGAGCATCGGTCGGCAGTCGTACGTCGGACCGGGCGTCGTCATCGGTGAGGACTGCAGGATCCAGAACCAGGCCCTGATCTTCGAGCCGGCGGTGTTGGAAGACGGCGTCTTCGTGGGACCCGCGGTCGTGCTCACGAACGATCGATTCCCGAGGGCGGTCAACCCGGACGGCAGCCGGAAGACTGCGGACGACTGGGAGCCCGTCGGGGTCGTCGTGAGGTATGGGGCATCGATCGGCGCGCGTGCCGTGTGCGTCGCGCCGCTGGAGATCGGCGAGTGGGCGACCGTCGCGGCTGGTGCCGTCGTCACCAAGGATGTACCGGCGTACGCGATCGTCGCCGGCGTCCCGGCGCGGCGAATCGGGTGGGTCGGACGCAGCGGCCAGCCGCTCGTCGTCGACGGCGACCTCCTGCGGGACCCGGCGACTGGCGACAGCTACGAGGAGGGCGACGGCCGCCTTGTACTGCGAACCGAACCGTGACCAGCGATTATCAGCGGTTCACATCGGCGGTCCTCGAAGCGAGTGCGTCATACGCTCGCGACGGAGATCCGGCACACCTTCGCGAGATCGCGGCCCAGCTCGCCACACTTCCGAGCGGCGACGATGTTCCCGCCGCCGAGCTTCGCTGGTCCATCGTCGGCTGGACCGCGCGTGGTGGTCTCGTCACGGCGTCGGCATTGAGTCGGGCGAACCCGGACTGGACGATCCGACTGCGACGCGCACCTCGCCCCGACGTGTCCTCGAGTAGATGGCGCCGTGTTGGATTCCGTTTGAGTGCGACCGGGAGTGCGGCCGCAGCGCCATTCCGCTTCGTGTTGGCCCGCGGGGCGCTCGCAACGCCGTCGAACGCCGACGTGCGAACCCAGATGCATCAGCTCGGTTGGCCCATAAACGGCGAGGGCACCCCGACCGTCTACATCGACGACGTCACACGTTCGCCGGTTGTGGACGATCGACCAGGTCGCTGGATCGACGGGCTGGTCAACCGATGGCCCGCCGCGCTCTGGCGGTTCGCGGACGCCCCGGAGGGTGTTGCCTGGCGCGAACGTTTGGCGCGAGGCATCGACGATGGCTCGTCGACGCACTGGTCGGATCGCTTCCGACTCACGCTCGGCACTCGGTCGCTCGAGCCACGATCCGATCTGCGCGCCCTCAGGGTCACGCGCCCGATCCCTCACGACCCGTCACCGGTCGACGGGCTCGAGATACCGCTGCTCCAGCGCGACGGCGATGTCGTAGAACCAGTCGGCTCGGGACGCATGGCCCCAGCGCCCGGACGCGACTGGCTCGCGATCGATCACGCTTGGATACAGGGCGGCGGGACCGTCTGGTCCGACTCCGAGCTCATCTGCTACGAGCTCGCTGCCGATCCGGCGAACGATTCAGTCGCAGGGCAATGGGAGTATCTCTTCGGTTCGATGGCAAATCGATCGCTCTCGCTGCTGCAGAAGTCCGCCGAATCTCCAGCGTCGATCCCGGAGGCCATCCTCATCGGGGGCCGGGCCGACGAGAACTGGTACCACTGGCTCGTCGACTACCTGGCTCGGGTCCTCGAGATCCCAGATGGGATCGCGGCCGACGTGCCGGTCCTCGTGAGCAGCCGAGTGCCGAGATCAGGCCTGCAAGCCCTTCGTGAGCTCACCGAGCGTCCGATCCTGATGCGCAATCCATCGCTTACGACCCGAGTCGACCGCCTCCACGTCGCGGCGCCGGTGGTGCAGTTGCTCGACGATCCCCGCGTGCCCTGGGCTGACGGCTTCGCACTGCGAGCTCCCGCACTGCGCCGTCTCCGCGAGCGTTGGGGCGTGGCTGGTTCTGCATCTCCCGATGGGCGCCGGGTGTTCCTGTCGCGCCAGAGCGGCATACGTCGGGGAGTCCTGAACGAACCGGAACTCGTCGACGTCGCGCGATCCGCGGGACTCGAGATCCTGGACCCAGCGCGACTCGGCTTCGCGGAGCAGCGGGCGATGTTTCAGGAGGCAGCGCTCGTCGTCGGCGGCTCTGGCGCCGTGATGGCGAACTACCTCTTCCTGCGCCCCGGCGCAGAAGTCATCGCGCTAACGTCCCGCCAGCTATGGGACTTCGTCATGCCTGCCGCGCTCGCCGAGGTCGCAGGAGCTCGCTTCAGATACCTCACCGGCCCCTCCTCGAGCACTCTCTCCGAGGCAAGGAACCGCAGCGAGTGGATCCACGCCCCGTTCTCGGTCGAGCCCGAGTTGCTCGAGCGGACGCTCGCCGAGCTACCTTCGCTCCGCGCATAGGCTGGCAGCATGCGGCTTCGTCGACTGCCGTCGCGGCATGTTTGCCTTGCCAGCCGCGACATCGCCACGGTCGAGCACCTCGGTGCCATCGCGGACCAGGCCAGAGCGGCCGAGTTCGACGTGTGTTGGCTCGACCTCGGGGATCAGGCGGACGTGCGTTCAGCGATCAGGCAGTGGGCCGAACCGACAGCCGAGCCGCTCCGCACCCCGAATCGTTCCGCGCTGCAGCGCCACCTCAGGGCAACGCGGTCAGAGGCCATCTGGCTCCAGACGCCGTATCCCGAGCACTATCCCGAGTGGTTCTGGGAGACCGCCGGTGGGCGGCTCGCCTATGCCGGATACGGCTTGACACTTTCGACGTGGAACGAGGGCCTCTACGGGCTAGAGACTTATCGAAAGGCTCGCTGGCTCATCACCGAGTCGGAGTCCGATCGATCGGGCTACCTGCAATTCGGCGTGCAACCGGATCGCGTCAGAGCATTCGGGAATCCGCTGCTCCACGTGTTGCGCTCACGCGACGGCAACGTTCGCGCACGGGAGCACGACCTGCTGTGGGCGCCGCATTGGACTGAGGAGTGGTTCGGCGGATCGGGCTTCTCCACCTGGCGCGAGACGGCGCCGGCCATTCGGGAGTTCGCAGGTGCCAACCCCGGCATCCGGGTCCGCGTCCGGCCACACCCACTCCTTCCTGCGGCGATCGATCGAGCCGAGCGAGGGGATGTCGGCACGCAGTCCTACCTCAGCCTCCTCGATTTGCCGAATGTCTCAGTGTCGGCCGGACGGCTGCTCGATGACATCGAGTCGAGTCGTGCACTCGTGACCGACGGCGTCTCGATCATCGCCTATTGGGCATCGACCGGGCGGCCGCTTGGAATCACCCGCAGCGACTTGAGCCCACGGTTCAATGACGCCGGCGAGCGGTTGGTCGCGGCCGCGGATCAACTCTCGACGCCCGAGCAGCTTCACGACTGGCTCGACGGTCTCCGGGACGCTGCGGACTCTGAAGAGCGGCGAGCCCTATCCCAGCAACTCCACCCGACCTTCGACGAGAGCCCGATCGAGTTGTGGGCCGACTACTCTGCGACAGCAGCCAAGGGGCCACGGCAAAGGAACGCGACGTGAGTCGAGTTCGAATGGAGCTTGAGCTCCTCGGGATACGGACGCACCTCGACTGAGGAGAATCGCGCTCCCAGCCGAGCGCGCTCCTCGGCGATCGCCGGATAGCGACCGACATAGCGAGTGCCGAGCGCCTCGGACTGCGTATCGACCTCGAACCCGGCGCTGTCGGAGCACTGGTGCTTGACCAACGCGAAGCCGCCCGGGGCAAGCAGGTCTCGGATCGTGTCGTAGACCATCTCCTCCTCCTCGACCGTCAGGTGCGTGACGACACCGAACAGGAGGATGATGTCGAACTCGCCCTCGGGTCGATAGGAGACCACGTCGGCCGGGACGAACTCGAATCGATCGTCCCCCTCGAATCCGGCAGCCATCCCAGGCTCGGCGTCAACCGCGACGAGGCTCCCGTCGGCCGGAGTGATCCCCTTTGACAACTCGCCGAAACCGCTGCCGAGGTCCAGGATTCGCGACCCCGGGGGGACGAGCGGCGGGAGGTATGCCAGCTCGTAGGCAAGCATCGAGTCGCCGGTCCAGCGGGTCGTCCCGTCCTTGACCTTGTTTCGCCAGAAGTCGCGGATCGTCAGCTTGTCCATGCAGTCCTCGATTCATCAGTGCGCGCCGCGAGCCAGGTGCTGGCCCGCTCCAAGTCTTGGGGATGATCCACCTCGACCGTGTCGCACTCCGCGACGCGGATCGGCAGGTGACCCTGAACGCTCTCGAAGACGTGCCCGGGGCCGAACGCCCGGACCTCCTCCGCCGGCATTCGAAGCAGTCCATTCCACTCGACCGGACTGTCGACGTCGAACCCCATCGACGTCGCGAGTCCGTCCTCGACCGTGACCCCGACCGCGTTCGTCGTCGTCCGCGGCGAGACGCCGACCAGCGGCTCGCCTCCCTCCAGCCATTGGGTCAGGTCCTCGGGGGCGACGAGCAGATCCCCGTCGAGCGAGAGGACCCAGTCCTGCGCGAGCCGCGCACCCAGTCGCAGCGATGCGGCGGTGCCGGTGCTGCGGAACTCGTGGTTGAGCACGATCGGAACGTCCGGACGCTCCGATCGAAGGTGAGCCGCGACATCACGCGCTCGGAATCCGGCCACCACCACGACCTCATGATCGCCGAGGAGATCGAGCTGCCAGCTGATCAGCGGGCGTCCGAGGATCGGCACGAGGCATTTGGGAAGTCCGTAGTCGAGCCGCGAGCCGATGCCCGCGGCATTGATCACAACCGTGACAGCACTCGGCACAGCGCCTCCTCATCGTTGACGATGCAGTCGGCCGACTCGACCAGCACCTCGGGCGCGGCATGGACCAACTGGCTCGCGATGCCGAAGTCCGCCGCTCGCACGATCTCGGCGTCGTTCGCGCCGTCTCCGGTCATGACCCTCATGCGTCCGGTGAACTGGGACAGGACCGATGCCTTCTCCAGGATCCCTCCGGTCGGCAGCGTGAGCGCGCCATCGACGATGGCACTCGTCGATGCGAACCCGCGCAGCCCCCAGTGATCGAGCCAGGGCTGGACCCATCGGTCCACGTTGCCGGTGACGATCCACACCTGATCACGGCGCTCCTGGATCCAGGCCATGAGCTGTTGGTGCACGGGCACCGCGAGAATGATCTCTGCGACGACTTCGACCGGCACCCTCGACAGCATCGAGACGCGACGGCGGAACGACTCCTGGAATGGGATCTCACCCGCCATCGTTCTGCGCGTCAGCTCGTCGATGTCCGGCAGGTCCGCGGCCCGAGCGATCTTCGGAAGCAGCTCCTCGGTCGTCACCGTACCGTCGAGATCGAAGAGGTACGCGGTCTCGGATGGGGCCACCCGCCCATGTTAGATGCTCGTTCGCCTGCCCTCGGTCAGGGCTGGACCCAGGCTCCCTGACCGTCGGAGACGATGGTGCCCCGCTCGAAGGCCTGCGTGCACACGCCGGACGCACAGGTCTCGTCCGCGATCGGATACCCCAGTGTGCTCCCGGCGAGGCCGCCCAGACTGCCGAAGTGCGTGCGGATCGGACCGTTCGAGATGGTGTGCGCGCCGTGCTGCCTGGTCCAATACATGATCGTCGCCGTCCCGGCGAAGTACTGCCAGGTGCCCGAGGTCCCGGTCGTCGCCGTCGCCGCCACCGGGTCGTTCGATGGGAGGCCCAGAGCACCGCCTGTGCCCCCGCGTGCGAGGTACGCATCGAGCATCGGACCTCCGACGGCGTAACTGGTGCTGCCGTTCGCGAATGTCCGGATCTCGCCGCCCTGGAAGGCCTGGGTGCAGTTTCCGGACCCGTCGCACGCGGCATTCCCGATCGGCCAGCCGAGGGAGCCGGAGGAACCGCCCAGCGCACCGTAGGCACTTCTGATCGAGCCCGTCTTCACGATCACCGAGCCGGTCGGCGCCGCACTGTAGACGATCCCGCGCTCGAAGTCGCGGTATACCCCGGAGACGCCATTCGCGGTCCAGGAGATATCCGGGCCGATTGGCCAGCCCAGTTCGCCACCCGTCCCTCCGGCGTTCGTGAACGTCGTGAGGACCGAGCCGGTCATCGCGAACGCAGACCCGGAGACCTCATGAATGAGACCGCCCTGGAACGCCTGCTCGCACCGACTGCTCGGGTCGCACACCGCATCGGCCGTCGGCCAGCCGAGCGGCCCGAGGGTCCCGCCCGCTGCCGAGAACGCGGTGCGGATGCGCCCCGCGAGGATCGTCGTGCCGAGGGCGGACGAGTCGTAGACGATCCCATGATCGAAGTAGGTGTACGTGCCGGACACGCCTCCCGCGGTCCAGGCCACAGCGGAGGACCAGGGCCAGCCGAGCGGTCCTCCTGTCCCGCCCTGGGCGAGGAACTTCGTGAGCACCGCTCCCGTGATGACATATGCGCTCGACGCCACCTGGTAGATCCGGCCGCCCTGGAACACCTGCTCGCATCGACCATCGCTGTCGCACGACGCATCGGACGTCGGCCAGCCCAGCACACCCGAGGAGCCGCCGGCCGCACCGTAGGCACTGCGGATCGCAGCGCTGAGAATCCCCACCGTCCCGGTCGTCCCGCTGTTGTAGACGATGCCCTTCTGGAAGTTGACGTAGGTCCCGGTGACGCCATTCGCGGTCCACGCGATCGGTGCCGATGCGGGCCAGCCGAGCGCTCCGCTCGGACCGCCCTTGGACGTCAGGTAGTCCGCGTACACGAGCGGAAGGACACGGGTTCCCGCGGCGGACAGGTAGATCGCACCGCCCTGGAAGTCCTGCCACGACCCGCCGGCCGCGGAGCGCGTGTCAGAGACCGGCCAGCCGAGCGATCCCGTCGAGCCGCCGGCCGCACCATAGGCGTTGCGCAGCGTGCCAGAGACGGAGGCGACCGGTGTCGCAGCGCTGTCGTAGAGGGTCGCGAACTGGAAGTACTGATAGATGCCGCTCGTGGAGTTCGCGCTCCAGGCGGTCGGCGCTCCGGTCGGCCAGCCGAGCGAACCGCCAGGCCCGCCCGCGTCGATGTAGTAGGTGAGCGCGTCACCCATGACCGCGAATGCCGGGGAACCGTTCCGCGCATAGATCGCGCCGCCTTCGAAGCGCTGCCACAATCCGGCGCCGTTCGCCGAGAGGGGGAGCACCGTCGACTTCGGGATGCCGAGCGCACCGGAGGACCCGCCCATCGTGTTGTAGAGATCGGCGATCACCCCCGCGACGCCGTGCGGGACGAGCACGGTCCCGCCCGAGGCGAGAACCGTGACGATGCCCCCCTCGAATGCCTGGGAGCAATCGCCGCCCGCCGGGCACCGGCTCGCCTCGACCGGCCACCCGAGCGAACCCGTCTGGGCGCCCTGTGTGAGGTAGTAGTCGTAAATCGGACCATGGACACCGAATGCGCCGCCACGCGGCGAGGAATACACCGCGCCTCCCTGGAACTCCTGGACGCATTCCCTGCCTCCGGCGCAGTCGGCCTCGCCGACCGGCCAGCCGAGCGGTCCCGAGGTGCCTCCGGCCGCACCGAATGCGACTCGAACGGGACCGGTAGCGATCGATACCGTGCTGGTCGATGCGCTCGAGTACACGATGCCGTACTCGAAGTTCTGGTACAGACCTGTGACTCCGCCGGCCGTCCAAGGGACCTCGTTGCCGGTCGGCCAGCCCAGCCACCCGGTCGGACCGCCCTGCGCGAGGTAGTAGTCCTCGACCGCGCCCCAGACGGCGAACCTCGCACCCGAACTCCGTGCGAGCAGCGTGCCGTGCTGGAACGCCTGCATCGACCCGGCGCTGCCCACGCGCACCTCGTCGCCAATCGGCCAGCCGGGACGTCCTGCGGTCGCGCCGAACTCGATGAATGCCGGCCTGATGGTGCTCGGCTGGATGACCCGTGCACCCCAGTCCGCGGTCCAGTACATGGTCGCCCCCTGGAAGTACTGGTACTTCCCGCTGACGCCGTTGGCCGTGAAGTCGGTCGTCGCGCCATACGGCCAGCCGAGCCAGCTGGTCGGGCCGCCGATCGCGTTGTACTTGGTGAGGACTGCTCCGCTCAGCGCCGCGAGGCCGTTGGTCCTCGTCCAGTAGAGCGTCCCGTTCTGGTAGGTCTGCCGATATCCGACCTGTCCGAGTCCTTGAAGGAGCTCGGCCGAACCGACCGCAGAGCCGAGCCATCCCGAGTTCCCGCCGTTCGCCGCGTGGTACTCGGCGAAGTAGTCGGGACCCGTCTTCTCGGTCGGGCTGCCGAACCAGTCGTACCAGAGGACGAAGAAGTTCCGATTGCCGTACGCGGAACAGGAGTCGCCGATGCCGTAGGGATTCGCGAGTGCCGCGGCGTTCGGCTGATACGGGGTGTAGTTGTAGAGGCCGGCCGTCGCATAGTTGCGGATGTAGACCGGGGTCGAGCCGCAGGCGGCATTCGGACTCCAGCGGATCTGGTTCGTCTGGAACGCCTTGTAGTTCGGTCCACCGCCGTTCGCCCGGTAGGCGCGGAATGCATAGGCCGCACCGTAGACCTGACTGAAGAAGCCGACGTAGCCGTCATCGCACGGCGCGGTGTCCGGACATCCGTAGCCGGTCGCAGCGCGGTACTGCGACTGGTAGGGCCACGTGTCAGTGACGAGCGACTGCTCCTTCTGCAAGAGCACGAGGAGGGTCTTCGGGCTGATCCCGCAGACTTGCGCCACCCGCGCGATGATGTCGCTGGCGCGTTCATTCGCAGATCCGCTGTAGGCCTGGCACCGAATGTTCGCGGCGACGTTCGGAGTCGCCGAGGTGTAGTCCTTCAGACATGGCATCTGCGCGCGCGCATAGTCGCAGACTGGGACCTTGCCATTGAGAAACGTCTGAATCTGGGCCGCCGACATCGCGTATCCGTCATAGAACTGCTCGTCGGAGATGATGTAGCCGGGATCCCAGATGCTCTGCAGAACCGACGACGTGATCGAAGGGCTCGGCGCTGAAATGGATACGGCCGACACCGGGGAGGCGCTCGAAAGCGGAGCCAATGCGACGCCGGCGACCGCGACGACCGCGACGAACAACGCTCGGACTATGCGCGACAAATGAGACACGATCGGCACCTCCCTACCTTGCGATCGCTTCGAACGAGCAGGCGATTCTTCGAGTTTAGGTTGAGCCTTTGAACATTCCCAGGAGCTTGCGCCCAAAGGATGGGGCGCGCCGCGCCTTCGAACCTCCCGTCGGTAGACTGCGGACGTCGGCAGAGTGCTGTGCCCGCGCGTCGACGAACCCAACTGAGGAGCCGGTAAGCCGATGACGTTAGACCGAGGGGCTGCCACTCGGAGGCCCCGTCAACGCCCGGGATTGTGGGCACTCCTCGCATTCTCTGGCTCGCTGCTCATCTATCTCGCGGTAGCGTTCCCGAGGCTCGGCGAAACCCAGTTCTATGGGCTGGGAATCGATGCGAGCGTCCCCCATCTGATCGCGACCCTCGGGGGAAGCGACGCGGGCAGCTACACGACAATCGCCTACGACTTCCTCGACGGACGTATCGAGGACCAGAACCGCTGGATCCTCAATCTCTGGCCTCCGGGCGTGCCGTTCCTCCTGTGGTTCATCATGCTCGTCAACGACGGCACCCTCCCGATCGTCCCGTTCGTCGTGATCACCGGCGTTGTGTGGTCCGCGGCCCTCGCATTGCTTGCCTGGCTGCTCATCCATCGGCGAGCGTTTATGGTGCTCGGGCTGTTCTCGCTTGCCTGGCTGTTGACGCCGCTGCTGACTGGTTGGATCGTGCAAGGTGGCGCAATCTCGAGCGACGGCATTTCCGCCGCGCTTACTGCAGTGCTCGCACTCGGTTTGCTCCTCATCGGCGAGCCCGAGTTCGACAGCGTTCGAGGGTTGCGGCGCCATCTCTATTTCGGCGCACTCGGCTTGCTGCTCGGCGTCCTGTGTCTGTTCCGAGTCACCTGGCTCTTCGCGATCCTTGCGTCGGCAGGGGCGCTCGTGCTCTACCTCTCGATTCGAGCGATCGTTCGGGTCGTTCGGCGCCACCGGCACACCGATTCAGCGCCCAAACCACTCGCTCGAACCTTGCCATGGATCGCGGCAGCCGTCGGCTTCGCGATCGTCGTCGTGCCCTGGACCGGAGTCGTCGGCCGCGTAGTCCATCCTGGAAACTACAGCTGGTCCCAGGGCGACTACCAGCTCGCGCAAGCATGGATGACCGACGAGCGCCTTGCCGAACTGAATGCCGACTTCCTCATCGATGGCGAAGTGAACTATGCCTGCAAGCTCGACCCCGTGCAGTGCGCAGAGATCGAGGCGACAGAGAGCGCCATGGAAGTCCCCTACGGCGGGCTTGGCGCGAACTCGTTCGCCGACTTCGGCAAGCGCGCGGTGCTCACCGCACTCGCCAACCCGATTCCATTCGTCGGCGCTCGATCCGCGACGACATTCGTCACGTGGATGAGTACGCCGGGCGAGCGAGTCGGCGCGTGGTCAAACGTACCGTTCGGCATCGTGAGCCTGATCGCGTTCCTCAGTTCCCTCGTCCTTCTCGTTTGGCAGAGCGCGCGCGGGCGCAGCGCAGCGTTCTTCCTGCTCATGCTCACCGGTGCGAATCTCGGTTTGATCTGGCTGAGCCATTTTGAGACCCGGTATCTCTTGCCGCTTCAGGTCATCGGACTCGTCGTCGTGGCGGTCTACGCCTCGCGCCGCGAGTCCAGCGCCTGGCGCCGATTGTTGCACCGACAGGAGACAGCACGATGACGCGGACCCTCGTAACTGGTGGAGCAGGCTTCATCGGCAGCCATGTCGTCAGAGAGCTGCTGTCCCGAGGTCATGAGGTCGTCACTCTCGATTGCATGCTCGACGAGTCGTACTCGGCCGAGATAAAACGCAGCGTCTGGACCGAGGTCACGCAGCTCCCAGGAGTGACCGGATATGAGCTCGATCTACGAACTGACGACCTCGCCCCCGCGTTCGACGGGGTGACGCACGTGGTCAACGAAGCGGGAATGCCCGGGCTCATCCGCTCGTGGGACGACCTCGGGCTCTACATCGACTGTAATCTCCTCGCGCTCGACCGCCTCATGTCCGCCGCGACAGCGGCGGGCGTCGAACGATTCGTGCAGGTGTCGACCTCATCGGTCTATGGCGCATCCGCGATCGGTCCCGAGACCGCTCCGACCGAGCCCGTGTCGCCATACGGAGTGTCAAAGCTTGCCGCCGAGAAGCTACTGCTGGCACACCACGCGAACTTCGGCTTTCCCGGGGTGATTCTCAGGTACTTCTCCGTCTACGGGCCGCACCAGCGACCCGACATGGGATACAACCGGTTCATCGAAGCTGTGCTCGACGGACGTCCCATCAACGTGCACGGCGACGGGCTCCAGACGCGGACGAACACGTTCGTCACGGATTGCGCGTCGGGCACGGCGAGCGCACTCGAATCGGCGCGCGTCGGCGAAATCTACAACATCAGTGGGACCTGGTCGATCAGTGTCCTCGAGGCGCTCGATCTCATATCGGATGCGCTCGGCAAGCCGCACGAAGTCAGGTTTGTGGCCAAGCGTCCCGGCGATCAGCTCGATACAAACGGTGATGTGAGCAAGGCGCGTGCCGAGCTTGGCTATGCTCCGAGCATCCAGCCGGCGGAAGGCCTTGCTCGACAAGCGCACTGGCAGCGAAGCAGACGTCGATGACCGACGAAGCACCTGGGGCCGATCGCTCGAACGCCCTCGAGCACCCGGCGCGCCAGAAGCGCAACCGGCGGATGATTCTCCTGCAGTCGGTCATCGCCGCTGGCTTTCTCATCGCGATCGGGTTCTGGGTGGCCCTGAACTGGTCGACGGTCGCGAACACCTTCTTGTCGATGTCACTTGGCGCGATCGCGGGAGGGGTCCTCGCCGCAACCGCCGGACTTGGCGCGAGCGCGATGGCATGGCGCGCCGTACTCCGGTCGCTCGGCCAGCCTGCCGGAATCGTGCCAGCCTCGGTCGTCTATCTCGTCGGTCAGCTCGCGAAGTTCATCCCAGGCGGCTTCTGGGCATTCATCTACCAAGTCGCGCTCGGGATGCGTCGGGGACTTGCCAAGACCCCGACGTTGCTCGCGGGACCGATTGCGGCGGGCGTGTCCCTCGCGATGGGCGCGGTCGCCTGCAGTTTCGGTCTCGCACGGCTCGATATTCCGTTGCCGTGGCTGTATCCGATCCTCGGGGCGCTCCCGGTGATCGCCGCGATAGTCTGGCCGCCGTTCGTGAATCGAATCGTCCGATGGGGCCTTCGCGTCCTGCGCCGCGGGGAACGCGATATTCGCTTCACTCGAATCGGAATTGCGGAGATCATCGGGTGGTCGCTGCTCTCGTGGTTCTGCTACGGGCTCCAACTCCTCCTGCTCGTCTCTGGCGAGCAGCATCCGCTCACGATCCTGGGGACGACGGCGATCATGGCCGCGGCGCAAAGCCTCGGGTTCCTCGCATTCATCTTCCCCTCTGGAATCGGAGTCCGCGAGGGAGTCATCGTCGCGGGGCTCGCGGGAGTGGTCAGCCCGGCCGTTGCGCTGACGATCGCGCTCGCAGCACGTGCAACCTCGACGATGGCCGATCTCGTCGCGGCTGGCCTCGCACGAATCATCGAACTCGTTGTGACGAGGACTCGACCTAGCGCACCAGGCTAGTTCGTCGAGGTGCCGGTCGACCCGAGCGCCGATTGGTCGACCGACTGGAAGTCGAGCGCGACCGTTGACACGACCGGCGAGCGCTTGCCCGTCCGGAGGAGCGGGATGACGTCAACGTACTCAAACGAGATCGCGGTATCCCCGATGTACTCCCGGAGCCGATCGATTACCTCGTCGAACCCGTGCTGCGTCCACTGCGAGCCCTTGACAATCTTGAGCGCGAACTCCCCGGGCTCATGCTGCACGATCTGGAAGAACGCAATGAGGTGCTCATAGTCCTTGAAGAAGTGGAGGAAGAACGCCCCTGGCATCCAGGTGCCGTTCGCGCAGTGCACGATCGCTTGGGTCCGACCCTCAATCTTGCCGATACGAGGCATACTCCGTCCGCACGGGCATGGAACGCTCTCGTCGACGGCCGTCGCAAGGTCCCCGAGCCGATAACGAACGAGGGGTGTCGAGAAATTGTTGAGATCTGTGATGACGACCTCGCCGACCTCTCCCGGCTTTGCGGGCTCCCCTTCGACGAGCAACTCGACGATATAGCTCTCCGACATGACGTGGTGGTCACGCGACGCCTCGCACTGGTATGCGATTCCGGAGAACTCGCGACTTCCGTACTTGTCGTAGACCCGGGTGCCAAAGCCGCCTTCGATGACGTCGCGAATGTTGTCAGGCAGCGCCTGAGCCGATGACATCATCGCAGGAACCGAGAACCCGGGATCGTTGCCCTCGCGCACAAATGTCGCGAGGAAGTTGAGCGACTCCGCGTAGCCATCGACAAGGACCGGGCGATGCCGTCTGATGCGATCGATCATTCGGCGCAAGTTCGCCGCACTCAGCTCGAACGCGGGGATAAAGAGTCGCCGCATGAACCACGAGTCGATGCGTTCGCGAATGATCTGACTTCGTGACATGCCGAGCGTCTGGTGCCACAGCCGAGCCTGGCGGTCACCGAACCGCCAGCCGGTCCACTCGAGAGCCCGCAGGGTCGTCGCGAAACGCACCTCGAGCTGGAACTGGTCGGCATACGTTGTCGTGGGCTCGCCGGTCGAGCCACTCGTGGAGATCTTGTGCATCTTCTTCTTGACGTGGTTGTCAGCGAAGAGATCGAAGTAGAGGTTGCGTCGAAGCTCCGGCTTGCTAAGCAGCGGCACTCGCGCAAGGTCTTCAGCACTCGTGACAGTCGATGGATCGAGCCCTGCCTCCTGAAAGACCTTGCGGTAGTACGGAACGTGCGTGAACGAGTGCTGGAGCAGGCGGCGAAGCTTCTCGGCCTGGAGATCCCGCATTTGGTCGGCAGGGAGATACTCGGTCTGCTTGAGCTGGAGATAGATTGCCCTGGCATTCCGACGAATGAGCCACTTATGAAACGGCATCGTCATGAAGAAGAGTTCAAACCACGCCCGGCGCCAGCCCCGATATGGGTGCGGAGCGCTTGGGAGCGGCTGTCGCGTCGGCACGACGCTCCGGTCGCTCGGGCGAGAACGACCACGACCGAACTCGCCGAGTGCAACGGGGATGTCGACCAGAGCCTCCGCTGTGACCTTGAGCATGTTTCGACCCTCGAGAAACGATTTGCCTGCGTATCGCGGGAAGAACAGCGTTTCGACCTCGACCACCGAGTAGCCGTGGGAGCGCGCTGACACTCGAATGAACGTCTGGAAATGGCGATACCGCTTGCGGTGGTGGAGGATCTCGCGCATGACAAGTCTCGGCGCGAGCACGAACCCGGACTTGTTGTCTTTCGCCCGATCTCCGAATGACACGTTGAGAATCCAGTTGAGCACCCGCGATGAGAAGAGCCGGAAGCCGTCTTGACGCTCGATGTGGGAGCGGTAGCCCTGTGCGATATCCGCACGCGACTCCTGCAACGCCGCGTAGAGACGTGGGATGTCGGCAGGCGAATTCTGCAAGTCGGCGTCGATGAGCACGACATAGCTACCGCGCGCGATCGACACCCCTGTCGTCCAGGCGACGGGGATGCCGCCGTTGACCTCATGCTGCTCGACTCGAACGACATCCGGGCGCGCCGCGCTCAGTTCGCTCAGGCGTTCCCAGGTCGCATCAAGGCTGCCATCGTCGACGAGCACGATCTCGTACGTGAGGCCTGCCTCAGAGAGCGCCTTGTCGACCTGATCGACGAGCGCGCCGACCGTCGCCTCCTCGTTGAAACACGGAACGACGACTGTCAGCTCGGGGAGGCTCGCAGTGTCAACCATTCCGCATCCAGCTCCATACTCGGTCGAGTCCATCTTCAAGTCCCACCCGGGGGCGCCACCCCGCCTTGGTCAGCAGGGCGGGGTCGCCCACACGAAACGTGCCCGCAGTCCAATCTGGCGGCAATGCGACCGGGGATCCCAGGTAGCCGACGACCTCCATCATGGTGTCGGTGAGTTGGTTGATCGTCGGTCCCTCGCCGGTCGCCACGTTGAATGTCCCACCATCGTGTCGATGCCCCGCGAGTTCGATCAATGCGTCGATGCAGTCGTCGATGTAGACGTAGTCGAGAGCCTGCTCGCCGTCGCCTTTGATCGTTGGAGCGAGACCCGCTGCGAGACGTTCGAAGTTGGTCATGATGACCGACTTGTACCCGCCCTCTGCATACTGATTCGGTCCGTAAATGAAGAACAGGCGTGCGACGGTCCAGGCGAAGGGCGTGTCCCGGTCGATCGCGCGCAGCAGGTGCTCACCCATGAGCTTTGACGCGCCGTAGTGGGTTCGCGGAGCCGGCAAATCAGTCTCGCGCATCACCTCTGGGCCGACCGCGCCATAGGCGTAGAGAGACGACGTGAACACGAGCTTGTCGACCGAGACGGCAGCTGCCCGGAACAAGCGTTCGGTCGCGACGACATTGACATCAAGCACCCGCTCAGGGGTGGCGTGTGATGAGTTGTACTTCTCCGCTGCGAGATGAAAGACGACATCGACGCCCTTGAGGCGCTCCATCCAGTCGGACAGGCTGAAAGCCTCAATGCCTCGCGTGTCCCGCTCGGCGGCAGCGGCGACCCGATCCCAACGGCCCGAGCGCTCGTTGTCGACCACCACGACGCGATGCCCATCCCCGAGGAGGCGGTCGACGAGATGATGTCCGATGAAGCCGGCGCCGCCGGTTACAAGATACGTCGTCATTGTTTTGCTTCCGAAACTAGTCACGCTCACGTGGCCGCATAGCTGCGCCCGAGCCAGCCAGCGCGATGAGCTCAGCCAGGCTAGCGCGATCGATGCCCAACTCTTCGAGCGCAACATCGCCGCGCGTGGCGAGATCGTCGAACAAGTCGTCGAGCCCGTACCGAACGAGCCCGGGCAACTGGCTGCAAAGCCGCACCAAGAGGCGACGAATCGCGATGGGGGCGCCCTCGGCTCGGCTCGGCACCGAGCCCAGCCGAACGAGCATGCTCTCGTCCGCGGTGCCGATGAACCGGTTGCGGATCCAATCGCGCTCGAATGACTCACGCCACACCCGCGGTGAATACCCCGAGTACTCCCGAGACAGATTGCCCGCGTGCTTTCGGTACTCGACAACCGGCTCACCGAGGCGGACGATCTGACCTCGTGCGGCGAGCTCGAGCCACAGCGCGTAGTCCTGCAACTGATCGACGTTCGAAGGGAAGCCGCCAGCATCGAGGTAGTCCGTCCGCCGGACTGCTGCGGACGGAGCGCAGATGAAATTTCCGTCGAAGAACAGAATCCGGAGCGGGTCCTCGCCCTCAAACCCCTGGAACTCAGCGGCGACCTCATCCGGCAGCCGCTGACCGACCGCGTTGATGACGACCGGGGGTGAATGCACGAGGGTTACGCGCGGATCGCGGAGCCGCTCAGCCGAAGCGCGAGCACGTCCTGGAATCGTCCGGTCGTCGCCGCCCTGGATCAGGACGATCTCGGCGTCGAGCGCCTCAACCGCCGCGTTGTACGCCTCCGAAACGCCACGCGGCCGGGCGCGCCGGATCGCTCGGAATCCAAGTTCACGAGCGAGCGCAGCGACAAGTTCGCCGGACCCGTCGGAGGACCCATCGTCGACGACGACGAGCTCATCTGTCTCAGCCGCGAGCGACCTGATCGCCTCCTCCGCCCAATGAATCTGATTGTGTATCGCGACGACCCCTCCGACACGCGTCATCGCACGACCACCCGCTGCGCATCGACGATGAACTGCCTTCCGACGGGGAGCATTGGCGCTCCGCGATCCATGAGCGCATCGGCCTGAATCGCCGTCGCCGGCACCACAAGCCCCCCGACGGAGACTTCGAGGTCGTCGACGACCGATGCACGCCGCAGGAACAAGATCGTCCCTGCCTCGACCTGGTCCCCGACCGCGATCCCGAGCACGCCCTGTTGGGAGCGCACGAGGGTGCCGTCGCGACTCACGACGTCGTCACCAGAAACCAACTCGGCTGCAGCATCGGCGAGCATGAATCCGCCTGCCACGTGGTAGCGGCCCGCTCCCCACTCCTTAGTCGCCGAATGGGCTGCTTGGGCAGCCCAGAAGCGGAGTGCGCCGAGCCGAATCAGCCCGGGGTGCCGCAGCGCGAGCAGACCTGCCGCTGTCCGCACTGGATCCGGGGCAGTCGCGAGGTCGATCGTCCCGAGTCGCGAGCGCACCCACGGCTCGCTTGGCCGGTCTCGCAGGATCTGCACGACCGGGTGCGTTCGACCGTCCCATGGTCCGGACTCCATGAAGCGCTCGACATCGAGATACGGGCTCGGCGACAGTCCCCAGCGAGCACGATCCCCGAGATACGTGTCGAACACCTCGGCGAGCCGCACGTCCGGCATTTGCGCGGCGAGCCGCGCAACATCGACAAATGGGTGGGGACTGCGACCCTCGAACTTGCCGTATCGCGTGAAGTGGCGGTGCGCGCGGCGAATGTTCGCTACGTCCGGGTATGCGAGGCGATAGTACGCGGCGAGGAATAGCACGTCTTGCGGTCTCCTCATCGCGGCTCGGAGCCGCAACGTGTTGAGCACGCGTGACGGGAATGCCATTGCCCTAGTCTGCCGCAGCCGTGCGGCGGAGGGCTGTGCACGACAGCCGATTGCGACGAGGCTGGTGGTACGCTGGCGAGCGCATTCGAGCGGGAGGTCGGCAGGTCATTGAACGCCGAGGAGCGGTTTGCAGCACTCGGCGCCGCGCCGTTCCACGGGCGCCGCAACGGCGGCCCGACTGAGTCGTCGATCGGCGCGATCGGGCAGGTCCGCGAGATCCTGCGTCAACGACATGCATTGTCGCTCCTCATCCGGCGAGATCTGAAGGCTCGCTACAAGGACAGCGCACTCGGCTTCCTGTGGACGCTTGCGCGGCCGCTGACGCAACTCGCGGTCTATGTCGTCGTCATCGGCCATTTCCTCGGCGCTGCACGCGGCATTCCAGACTTCGCGATCTACGTCTACACGGGGATCGCGGCCTACACGCTCTTCTCCGACATCGTGACGGGGGGCACCGGCTCGATCATCGGCAATGCGGGGCTCGTGAAAAAGGTCTCCGTACCGCGAGAGCTCTACCCGATCGCGAGCGTCGGCGGGGCGCTCTTCAACTACGCGGTCCAGGTCGTCGTGCTGATCCTGGCGACCATCGTCTTCAACGCGTTCCCGTGGAGCTGGGATCTCCTCTACGCGATTCCCGGGATCCTGCTCATCGTCGTCTACGGCACCGGCCTCGCCCTGCTGCTGTCAGCCCTGACCGTCTTCCTCCGCGACGTCAGCTACGTCGTCGAGGTGATGCTGCTCCTGCTCATCTGGATGAGCCCGATCGTTTACTCCTGGGCGATGGTCCGGGATGCCGTCTCCACCCTCCCCGGCGGTCCGATCTGGGTCGAGATCTATACCGCGAATCCGCTGACCCTCAGCGTGCTCTCGCTGCAGAAGGCGTTCTGGGCCAGCGGAGCCGGCGCAGAGTATCCCACTGACCTACTGCTGCGCATCGGGATCGCCCTAGCGGTCGGTCTCGTCCTGCTCGTCTTCGGCCACTGGGTCTTCCGCAGGCTCCAGGGCAACTTCGCACAGGAGCTCTGACCGATGACCGCCGTTCCCGAAGTCATTCGCATCGCGGGCCTCTCGAAGCGATTCGTGCTCCGCAAGGACAACTCGCTCAAGGAGCGGATCGTCGGATTCGGCCGCGTCGGCCGTCGACACCGCGAGACGTTTTGGGCGCTTCGCGACCTCGACCTGCGGATCAACGCGGGAGAGACCGTCGGCCTCATCGGGCACAACGGTTCCGGCAAGAGCACACTGCTCAAGCTGATCGGTGGCATCCTCGATCCCACAGAGGGCACGGTCGAGCACCGAGGAAGGATCGGTGCGCTGATCGAGCTGGGAGCCGGGTTCCATCAGGATCTCACGGGACGCGAGAACGTCTATCTCAACGCCGCCCTGCTCGGCCTCTCAAAGAAGGAGACTGACGCGCGCTTCGACGCGATCGTCGGATTCGCGGATATCGGCGAGTTCATCGACACCCAGGTCAAGTTCTACTCCTCCGGCATGTTTATCCGACTCGCGTTTGCCGTCGCGGTGAACACTGATCCGGACATCCTGCTGGTCGACGAAGTACTCGCTGTCGGGGACGAGTCGTTCCAGCGGAAGTGCCTCGAGAAGATCAACGAGTTGCGTGGCAACGGCGTCACCGTCATCATCGTGAGCCACAGCTTGGAGATCATCCAGGAGCTCTGCGATCGAACCCTCTTGCTCGACCACGGGCACCTCCTCCACGATGGCGAACCTCGCGAAGGCATTCGCCAGTTCCGTGAAGTGCTCGCGGCGCAGCCGCACGCCACAATCGATGCCGGACTTATTCGCCGCGTCGAGGTCTGCGGCAGCGACGAACGTCCGAAGACCTCCTTCGGCCCCGGCGAGGACGTCCTCGTCAAGGTGCGTCTCACCGGTGTCGGATCCCTGTCCGACTGGTCATGCTGGCTCGGGGTCTCGGATTCGTCAGGACGGACTACTTTCGCGACCTCGACGTATCGAATTGCCGGCGACCGCTGGATGCAGGGTTCCGACGATCAGATCGACCTCGTCTTCCGGTTCGATGCACCACCGCTGTCGGACGGTCGATATTTCGTGAGCAGTTCTGTGATCCTGCGAAACCCTCCCAATCACCGCGCGAGCGAAGCCCAGCAGGTGACGTCCTTCGAAGTCGTCTCAGGGCAGATCCCGATGGGTCCGTTGCGCGTCGACGCCACCGTTCGCGTCGATCCGGCCGACTGACTCGGGAACCCAGCGGGCGCCAAGTACGATCGACCCGATGCGAATCCTCGTCACCGGCGGCGCCGGCTTCATCGGCTCGAACTTCGTCCACTATCTCGTCGACGAGACCGAGCACGACGTCACCGTGCTCGACAAGCTCACGTACGCCGGCAACCTCGAGAGTCTCGCGGGCCTCCCGGCGGACCGCGTCGCGTTCATCAAGGGCGACATCGTCGACGCCGAGCTCGTCGACGGTCTCGTCGCGAGCCACGACGCGGTCGTCCACTACGCGGCCGAAAGCCACAACGACAACTCGCTCGCCGATCCGCGCCCCTTCGTCGACACGAACATCATCGGGACCTACACGCTCATCGAGGCGGCTCGCCGTCACGGGACGCGGTTCCACCACATCTCGACCGACGAGGTCTACGGCGACCTCAAGCTCGACGACCCCGCCCGTTTCACGGAGGCGACCGCCTACAACCCGTCGAGCCCGTACTCCTCGACGAAGGCCGGAAGCGACCTGCTCGTGCGGGCCTGGGTGCGCTCCTTTGGCCTCCAGGCGACCATCTCGAACTGCTCGAACAACTACGGCCCGTACCAGCACGTCGAGAAGTTCATCCCACGCCAGATCACGAACGTGCTGCGCGGTGAGCGCCCCAAGCTCTACGGCACCGGGGAGAACGTCAGGGACTGGATCCACGCGAACGACCACTCGCGCGCGGTCCTCACCATCCTCGAGCAGGGCCGGATCGGCGAGACCTACCTGATCGGCGCCGACGGCGAGCAGAACAACAAGGACGTCGTCGAGCTCATCCTCGAACTGCTCGGGCAGCCGCGCGACGCCTACGACCACGTGAACGACCGGCCGGGTCACGACCTGCGCTACGCGATCGACTGGACGAAGCTGCGCGACGAGCTCGGCTGGCGACCGCTGTACCAGGACTTCGAGTCGGGGCTCGCCGCGACGATCGACTGGTACCGCGAGCACGAGGACTGGTGGGCGCCCGCGAAGGACGCGACCGAGGCGAAGTACGCCGCGCAGGGGCAATAGCGTGACGCGCATCGCCGTCGTCGGGGCGAACGGGATGCTGGGGTCGGATCTGGTGGCCGCCCTTCGAGGTCTCGATACGCGCCTGCGGCGCACTCGACCCGCGCCCACTGCGCTCGAGACAACACCGCTCACCCGCGCCGACTTCGATGTGACCGACGCGCCTGCGGCCCGGAAAGCGCTCGCCGGCTTCGACGTCATCGTCAACTGCACCGCGTGGAACCGGGTCGACGACGCCGAGACGATGGAGGCCGAGGCGTTCGCGGTCAACGCGGACGGACCGGCCAATCTGGCGGCTGCCGCACGCGCGACCGGGGCGAGATTCATCCACATCTCCACCGACTACGTCTTCGACGGCACTGCGACCTCGCCGATCCCCGAGACGACGCCCCGCAATCCGGTCTCCGCCTACGGCCGCTCGAAGGCGGCGGGCGAGGAGCGCGCGCTCGCGGGGAACCCCGACGCGACCGCGGTCGTACGCACCGCCTGGCTCTACGGCGAGCACGGGCTGAGCTTCCCCGGGACGATGCTGCGCCTCGCCGCGGAGCGCGACACGGTGAGCGTCGTGACCGACCAGGTGGGGCAGCCGACGTGGACCGGTGACCTCGCCGACCAGATCCTGCGCCTGATCGATGCCGGCGTACCCGCCGGGATCTACCACGGCACGAACTCGGGCGAGACGAGCTGGTACGGCTTCGCCCGCGAGGTGTTCCGACTCGCCGACCTCGATCCAGACCGCGTCCTGCCGACCGACTCCACCGCATTCTCCCGTCCGGCACCGCGCCCGGCGTACTCCGTGCTCGGTCACGACGCCTGGGGACGGATCGGCCTCGAGCCGATGCGCCCCTGGCAGGACGCCCTCGCCGACGCGATGGCCCTCGGTATCCTGGGGGCATGACGACCGCGCCGCGCGTCCTCGTCGACGCGACGGCGATCCCGGCAGACCGCGCCGGGGTCGGACGCTACGTCGACGAGCTGCTGCGCGCGCTCGACGCCGCGGGCGAGCCGATCGCGATCGCCTGCCAGTCTCGCGACGAGGCGCACTACCGCGCGACCTGCCCCGGCGCACTTCTTCTACCCGTGACCGGTATCGAACGCGCCGCGAAGCGCTTCGCCTGGGAGCAGTTCGGCCTCCCCCGTCTCGCAAAGCGCGCGGGTGTCCAACTCATCCACTCCCCCCACTACACGCTGCCCCTCGCTACCCGCAGGAAGCGGACGGTCGCGTTCCACGATGCGACGTTCTGGAGCGACCCGGGCGTCCACACGCGTGCGAAGCGCCGCTTCTTTCCCGCCTGGATGCGGCTCTCGCGCCGCCGCGCGGACGCGATCATCGTGCCGAGCGCGGCGACGGCCGGGGAGCTCGCACGCTACCTCGGGGGCACGACCCATTACGACGTCATCCATCACGGCGTCGACCACGAGCGGTTCCGTCCGCCCGGTGAGAACGCGATCGCCCGAGTCCGCGAGGCGCACGGCCTGGCGGGAGGCTGGATCGCGTTCCTCGGCAACATCGAGCCGCGCAAGAACCTGCTCGCGCTCGTCGAGGGCTACTCGATCGCCGCGGCAGCGTGGCGCGGCGCACCCGAGGCATTCCCCGAGCTCGCGATCGCCGGCGCGAACGGCTGGGACGTCGACCTGACCCCTGCGATCGCGCGCGTCCCGGCGCCGGGTCGGGCACGCCAGCTCGGGTTCCTGCCACTCGACGACCTCGCACCGTTCCTCGGCGGCGCCGCGCTCGTGTGCTACCCGAGCCTCGCGGAGGGATTCGGGCTCCCCGTGCTCGAGGCCTTGGCCTGCGGCGCGCCCGTCCTGACGACCCGCCGCCTCGCGATCCCCGAGGTCGCGGGCGATGCCGCCGAGTACACCGAGCCGGACGCCGCCTCGATCGCGGCGGCGCTGCTCGACCTCCTCGAGGACCCCGAACGCCGCGCGGAGCTCGCCCGGCGGGGACCGGCGCGGGCCGCCGAGTTCACCTGGTCGGCCTGCGCGCTCGCCCACCTCGCGGTGTGGGATCGAGTGCTCGGGACCGACGCGGCAAGTCGTGCTGAGCGCTCAGGGGCCGGTGGGTCGAACGCACCGCTGCCTGAGCGAGGCCCGCAGGGCCGAGTCGAAGGGCCGACGCCATGACCCGCCCCGCGATCCTCGTGCTCCTCGCGACCTACAACGGGATGGCGCACCTCGCGGAGCAGGTCGACTCGATCCTCGCTCAGGAGGGCGTCGACGTCCGCCTCGTGGCGAGCGACGACGGCTCGAGCGACGGGACCGCCGAGTGGCTCGCGGCCCTCGCCGAACGCGACGTACGCGTCACGCTCCTCCCCCAGCTCCCCCCGAGCGGAGGCGCCGCGCCCAACTTCTACCGCCTCCTGCGGGACGTCGACGCTCGCGACGGCGAGTTCATCGCGTTCGCCGATCAGGACGACATCTGGCTGCCCCGCAAGCTCGCCACGCAGGTCCAGCAGCTGCGCGCGGAGGGCGCCGACGTCGTCTCGGGGAGCGTCCTCGCCTTCGACGCGGCGGGACGCGAGCACCTCGTGAAGAAGGACTACCCGCAGCGCCGCTTCGACTGGCTCACGGAGAGCCCGGGACCCGGCTGCTCGTTCCTGATGACACCGCGGTTCGTCGAGCTCGCGCGACGCGTCCTCGACGAGGTGCCCGAGGCGCGCGCCGCGGAGTTCCACGACTCCCTGCTCTACGCGATCGGCCGCGCGCGCGGCTGGCGCTGGCACATCGACGGTGACCCGCTCATCCGCTACCGGCAGCACGACGCGAACGTCCTCGGCGCGAACCAGGGCGCCCGCGGCGCCGCCACCCGCCTCGGCATGATCCGCGCGAAGTGGCACCGCGGTCAGGCGATCATCCACGCCATCGCAGGCATCGCAGTCGCGGACGAAGCCGAGCGGCGCGAGCTCGAGCGGATCCTCGGGCTGCTGCGCTCGCCGCGCCGGCGTGACCGCTGGGCGCTTGCCCGCCTCGCCCCGCAGCTGCGACGGCGCCCGCGCGACCGCTTCGTCATCGGCACCCTGATCCGGCTCGGGGTGTGGTGATGACGGCCCTGCGGGTCATCCTCGACCAGCTCCTGGCGCCCGTGCCCGGCGGCATCGGCCGCTACGCCGCCGAGCTGACGAACGCGCTCATCGACACGGCGCCGGCGGACCGCCACGTCGTCGGCGTCGTCTCCGCCGCGCATGACGACGAGCTCGCGCGACTGCAGAACGCCGTCCCCCGACTCGCCGAGATCGTCACCCTCCCGACGTCCCGGCGCGCGCTCACGCTCGCCTGGCAGCTCGGGCTCGTCTCCCGCACGGCGCTCCCGCCCGCCTCCGCGACGCACGCGACGAGTCAGCTCGCACCGCTCACGAGGCCGCGCGCTGGCAGCACCGTCGTCGCGACGATCCACGACGCGGTGCCGTGGACGCATCCCGAGACGCTGACCCGCTATGGCGCGCAGTGGCACCGCGCGATGGGTCGCCGGGCGGCACGGTGGGCGGATGCGGTCGTCGTCCCGACCGAGGCGGTCGCCGCCGAGCTCAGCGGCATCCTGCGCCTCGGCGACCGAGTCCGCGTGATCGGCGGCGCGCCGGCGGCGGCGCTCACCGTCCCTGCGGACGCGGACGCCCGAGCGGCGGCGCTCGGGCTGCCGTCGCGCTACATCCTCGCGGTCGGCACGCTCGAACCGCGCAAGGGCCTCGACGCGCTCGTCGCCGCGATGGCGCACCGCGAGGCGCCCGACATCCCGCTCGTCGTCGCGGGGCCGCCCGGCTGGGGCGGGGTCGATCTCGCCGAGCTCACGGCGCGCGCCGGACTCGCGGCCGACCGGCTCATCGTGCTCGGTCGCGTCGATGACGCCGACCTCGCCGTCGCGTACTCGCGGGCCACCGCGTTCTGCATGCCGAGCCGCGCGGAGGGCTACGGCCTGCCGGTCATCGAGGCGATGCACCTCGGCGCGCCCGTCGTCCACTCCGACGCGCCCGCGCTCGTCGAGGTCGCGGGCGGTGCGGGGCTCGTCGTGCCGCTCGCGCCCGCGGCGGAGTACCCGGCGCGGCTGGCCACGGCGCTCCGGTCCATCGCGGACGACCCACAGCTCGCCGCCCGCCTCTCGGCGGCGGGACGCACCCGCGCCGCGGCGTTCTCCTGGGCCGCGTCCGCGGAGGCCGTCTGGTCCCTCCACACCGAGCTCCGCTGACCAGCCACTCCGCCGGACCCGTATCGCGGTGAGGTGGGCGCAAACAGTCCTGCCACCACGCCCCAGCGAACCACTTGCGTCCACGTCCTGGCGCACGTCGCTAGTGGGGGTGGACGTAGTGGGCGCAAATGGCCCTGCCGCCCTATGCCGGGCAGCCAGTTGCGTCCACTTCAGGTCGACGCCGCGCAGTCAGCGAGCGCTACTGTGCGGTGTCCGGCTCGGGCTCCGGCTGCACGCGCGTCTGCTGCACGAGCGAATGAATGTACGCGTAGTCGGGAGCCTCGGGGTCGATCGTCGGCGGCGTGAGCTCGACCTTGACGACATCGAGGTCGCGACCCTTCATCGCGAGATCGATGAGCGTCGGCAGCAGATCGCGCGGAATGTCCGTGCGCACCGCCTCCGAGCCCGCCGCGGCGATCTCGTCGAAGCGCGACAGGACCGTGAGCGGCTCGAACTGCCTGAGGATCGCCTCCTGCACCTCGCGCTGCCGGTTCATCCGGTCGTAGTCGGACGTCGTGTAGCGGCTGCGGGCGTACCAGAGCGCGTTGTACCCGTCGAGCACCTGCACACCCGGCTCGATCCAGTAATCCGGCGGCACGACGTTCTCCCCGTCGGCCCACTCGCCACCGACCGGCAGCCGCTCCTGCACGTTGATCGTCACGCCGCCGAGCGCGTCGATGAGCTGTTGGAAGCCCTGCATGTCGATGATGACGTAGTACTGGATCGGGATGCCGAGGGCACCCGAGGCGGCGTCGAGCATGCCCTCGACTCCGGGCGTCGAGCCGTGCCCGGTCGCGCAGGGGTAGAAGTCGGGGTGATCGAACTCGATCTCCGAGTAGATCGAGTTGAGCTGGCCGTCGTACATCTCCGGGTAGAGCCCGCGCATCGACAGCGCGTCGGGCGTGACGCACTCGCCACCACCCGCCCCCTCCTCCGCGAGCGGGTCCGCCGCATCGCGCGACGGCGCGAACGACACGTTGCGCAGGTCGCGCGGCAGCCCGTACGTCGTGATCTGCCCCGTCGCCGCCTCGATGCTGACGACGCTCACGGAGTCGGGGCGCAGCCCCTCGCGGTCCTCGCCCGAGTCGGCGCCGATGAGCAGGATGTTGTAGTACCCATCCACGGGCGGGCGCACCTCGGTCCCGGCGAGCACGCTGAGACCCGAGTTGAGCGAGGCGGTGCGCGTGACCGCGAAGGCGCCGCCGCCGCCGAACACGGCCACGAGCACCACGACGACCGCCGCGACACCGGCGCGCGCGCCGCTGCCGAGCCGCACGAGCCGGGTCAGGCGCAGCGTGTCGAGCGTCAGCACGATCCAGAGCACGACGTAGAACGCGACGACGACCTGCACTGCGACGAGCACGACCGGGTGCGTGATGAACCCGATGAACGCCGACTGGTTCGTGAGGAGGAACACGAGCGTCACCACGAACAGCACCCAGCCGACGATCGTCGTCGCGAGCCCGAAACGGCCGAGCCGACGGTTGCCGGCGAGCACCTGCGCGGAGCCCGGGATGAGGAGGTTCATGACGACGAGCCACCAGGCGCGGCGGTTCATCGTCGGCGTCGATTCGACGTCCGGGTAGCGCACGGGCAGCGCGACGCGATCGGCGAGCGAGGCGCCACGCTCCGCCGCGGCGGTGGGGGGTCGCGAGCTCACAGCGACTCCGTCAGCGCCCGATTCTTCTCCTCGACGAGCGCGGCGAGCGCCGCGGCGTGCTCGGCGAGCTTCGCCGCGAGCGCCGCGTCGTGCGTGCTGAGGATCCGCGCGGCGAGGAGCCCGGCGTTGCGCGCGCCGCCGATCGCGACGGTCGCGACGGGAATGCCCGCGGGCATCTGCACGATCGACAGCAGCGAGTCGAGCCCGTCGAGCGCCTTGAGCGGAACGGGCACGCCGATGACCGGCAGGGTCGTGACAGAGGCGAGCATGCCCGGCAGGTGCGCGGCTCCGCCGGCGCCCGCGATGATGACCTTGAGGCCGGCCGCGACCGCGCCCTTGCCGAAGGCGATCATCTTCTCGGGCGTGCGGTGCGCCGAGACGACCTCGACGTGGTGCGGGATGCCGAGCTCCGCGAGGGCGTCCGCTGCGGGCTTCATGGTCGCCCAGTCGGAGTCGGACCCCATGACGACGGCGACGATCGCGTTCTCGACCACGCGAGCACGCTACTCGCGCGAGACTCGGAACCCGCTGCGACCCTCCGCGGGACACCCGTTTCTGCGGCGCACGGCGGAAATCCTCAGGAGAACGCCAGCGCCGCGGCCCGCGCGATGAACGCGACGTCGTCGAGGTCCTCGCCGTACGCGGTCACGTGGCCGATCTTGCGGCCGGGCCGGGGGGCCTTGCCGTAGAGGTGGACCGCGGCGCTCGGCTGGTCGGCGAGCGCGAGGCGGCGGCCCCGATCGAGGTCGCCGTCGGCGGGACCGCCGAGGAGGTTGACCATGACGGTCCACGGCGCACGGATGTCGGTCGCGCCGAGCGGCAGGTCGAGCACCGCGCGCAGGTGCTGCTCGAACTGGTCGGTCACGGCGCCGTCAATCGACCAGTGCCCGGAGTTGTGCGGACGCATCGCGAGCTCGTTGACGAGGATCCGCTCGTCATCCGTCTCGAACAGTTCGACCGCGAGCATGCCGGTGACGTCGAGCCCCTCGGCGATCGAGACGGCGACTCGGGCGGCGGCCTGCGCGACCCGGCCCGCCCGCGGCGCCGGTGCGATCACCTCGGCACAGACGCCGTCACGCTGCTCAGACTCGACGAGCGGGTACACGGCGTGCTCCCCCGACGGGCGCCGGGCGACCTGCTGCGCGAGCTCCCGCACGAAGCCGACCCGCTCCTCCGCGAGCAGCGGCGCCCCGTCGGCGAGCCAGTCGGCCGCCTCGGCCGCGGCGCGCACGACCCGCACGCCCTTGCCGTCGTAGCCGCCCCGCGGCGTCTTGACGACGGCGACGCCCCCGTGCTCGGCGATGAAGGCGTCGAGCGCCTCGGCGGTCGAGACCGCCGCCCAGTCGGGCTGCGGGGCGCCGAGCTCGGCGAGCCGGGCGCGCATGTCGAGCTTGTCCTGCGCGAAGCGCAGCGCCGATGGTCCTGGCCGCACCGCGATCCCGGCGTCGAGGAGTGCGGCGAGCACCGGCTGCGGCACGTGCTCGTGATCGAACGTGACGACGTCGACGTCGCGGGCGAACGCGAGCACCGTCGCGGCGTCCCGGTAGTCCCCGACCGAGGTGGCGGCGAGCGCCGCGGAGGAGTCCGGCGCCTCGGCGAGCACGCGCAGCTCCACGCCGAGCCGGACCGCCGCCGGGATCATCATCCGCGCGAGCTGACCGCCCCCGATGACACCGACGCGCGCGACCACCGCACCACCATACGACGTCCAGGAAGCCGTAGGCCTCGCCGCTAGAATCGGCACACCGCTGAGAGAGTCCCGGGGTTAGAGTGCGCGTGTTCCTCGACCGCATGGCCGCTTCGGTGGATCGCATCTTCGCGCGACTCCCCGGCTCGATGCGCACGATCGCGCGCCAGTTCACGCAGGTCGGACTCGTGGGCCTCATCGGGCTCGTGATCGACGTCGGCGTCTTCAACCTGCTGCGCTGGCTCGTCCCGGAGCTCGGGCCGATCTGGCCGAAAGTGATCTCCACGGCGCTCGCGATCATCGCGAACTGGATCGGCAACCGCTACTGGACGTTCCACGACGAACGGCGCCGGGAGGTCGTGCGCGAGGGCGCCGAGTTCGTGCTCGTCAGCGCGCTCGGCGCGCTCATCCCGCTCGCCTGCCTCTGGGTCTCGCATTACGTGCTCGGCTTCACGTCACAGCTCGCCGACAACATCTCGGCGAACGTCATCGGCCTCGTCCTCGGGACCCTCTTCCGCTTCACGTTCTACCGGCTCTGGGTCTTCCATCCGGAGCGTGGCACGCGCCCCGCGGACGACGACCGGGAGCTCACACCCGCGGCTGCTCACCCGAGTTCGCCCGGCGATACTCCCGATCGGCTCGCTGCTCCTCGACCAGATCGGTGATCGCGGCCTGCACGAGGCCCGGTGCGCGCACCGAGCGCAGCACCGCCGAGTGCCCGCCGCCCATCTCGAGCACCACGTCGCCACTGCCGGCAAACCCTTGGAGCGGCGTGCGCCGCATCGCGACCTCGACGACGCGGGCGTGCAGGATCTCGCGCCGACGGCGCACGAGCATCCCCTCGCGGAGGATCGTCCGCCGCGTCGTCACGGTGTAGCGCCGGGACGCCCAGTGCCACAGCGGCACGACGAATCCGAACACGACGACGAGCGCCGCCCCCCCGACGACCGCCCACTGCTGCCACGACTCCGCGAGTCGTGGGGCGAAGAACGCGAGCGCCGAGACCGCCGCGATGAGCAGGATCGTCGGCAGCACGAGCGACCCCAGATTCGGCCGCAGCTCCGCGACCACCATCTCGGGGTCACGCTCAGGCAGCGTCACACCTCATTGATAGCGCAGGTGTGTGACATCCCCGGCCAGAATCGCGGTCGGCTCGGCACTCCCGTCCGCCCGCAGCAGCAGCGCCCCGTCGGGCGCGATGCCGACCGCCGTGCCGGAGCGCAGCTGACGGCCGGGGAGCTCCACACGCACCCGCTCGCCGAGCGTCCCGCACGCAGCCTCGAGCTCGCCGCGGATGCCCGCGCGATCGAGGTCGCCGCGGGCGGCCTCGAAGCGCTCGAGTAGGCTCGTGAACCGCGCGAGGAAGGCGGACAGCACGCGATCCGCGAGCTCCTCGGGCGCCGCCGGCTCCCCGGATTCGATCGCGATCGACGTCGCGGTCGGCACCGGCAGCTGCCCCGCCGTCATCGCCGTGTTGATTCCGACGCCGACCACGACCGCGCCGCTGCTCGGCTCGACCTCGGCGAGGACGCCGACGATCTTGCGGCCGGCGACGAGCACGTCGTTCGGCCACTTGATCGCAACCCGGCGTTCTGGCAGCTCCGCCGCGACCGCGCCGTGCGCGGCGAGGCCCGCGAGGAGCGTCAGCAGTCCGAGCCGGTCAGGCGGAATGCGCTCCGGGCGCACGAGCACGGAGACCGCGAGCGCAGCGCCCGGTGCGGCGGTCCAGCTGCGGCCGAGCCGACCGCGCCCGCCCGTCTGGTCGAGCGTCGCGAGCGCCGTCAGATGCGGCTGGCGCGCTGCCCGCTCGCGTCGCACGAGCTCGACATTGGTCGACTCGACGCGCGGGAGCCATTCGACCGCGTTCACGCGCCGAGCGTACCCCTTCGCCACGCAAGGGCTTCCGGCGACGACAGGAGGAATCCTCCCAAGATCCTCCTTAGTTCGTGCATTCTTCCTTGCACCGTGCGCCGCACGGGCGCTCGCTATCGTGGACGCCATGAGTGAGGACCAGGCGCCCGATCTGATGACGACCGCGGGCCGCATCGCGGACCTCAAGGCGCGCTACCACGACGCCGTCACCGCGCCCGGCGAGGCGGCGATCGCGAAGCAGCACGCGAAGGGCAAGCAGACGGCGCGCGAGCGCATCGAGGGACTGCTCGACCACGGCTCCTTCGTCGAGCTCGACGAGTTCGTGCGCCATCGCACGACCGCGTTCGGGATGGACAAGTCGCGCCCCTACGGCGACGCGGTCGTGACGGGTGTCGGCACGATCCACGGCCGCCAGGTCGCGGTGTACAGCCAGGACTTCACGATCTTCGGCGGCTCGCTCGGCGAGGTCGCCGGTGAGAAGATCGTCAAGGTCATGGACCACGCGCTGAAGACGGGCGTGCCGATCATCGGCCTGCTCGACTCGGGCGGCGCGCGCATCCAGGAGGGCGTCGTCGCGCTCGGCAAGTACGGCGAGATCTTCCGCCGCAACACCGCCGCCTCGGGCGTCATCCCCCAGATCTCCGTCATCATGGGCCCGGCCGCGGGCGGCGCCGTCTACTCCCCCGCGCTCACCGACTTCGTCGTCATGGTCGACAAGACCTCGCAGATGTTCGTCACCGGCCCCGACGTCATCAAGACCGTGACGGGCGAGGACGTCACGATGGAGGACCTCGGCGGCGCGCTCACCCACAACAAGACCTCGGGCGTCGCGCACTATCTCGCCGCCGACGAGGACGACGCACTCGACTACGTGCGCGCCCTCATCGCGTTCCTCCCGGACAACAACTTCACCGACCCGCCCGTTTACGACGCCACCGTCGACCTCGAGATCACGGACGCCGATCGCCGGCTCAACACCCTGATCCCCGACTCCCCCAACCAGCCCTACGACATCCTCACCGTCATCGAGCACGTCGTCGACGACGGCGACTTCCTGGAGATCCAGCCGCTGTTCGCCCCGAACGTCATCGTCGGATTCGGGCGGGTCGAGGGCCGGACGGTCGGCATCATCGCGAACCAGCCGAACGTCATGGCCGGCACGCTCAACATCGCGGCGGGCGAGAAGGCGGCCCGGTTCCTGCGGTTCTGCGACGCCTTCTCGATCCCCATCCTCACGTTCGTCGACACCCCCGGCTTCCTGCCCGGCACCGATCAGGAGTGGACCGGCATCATCCGCCGCGGTGCGAAGCTGCTCTACGCGTACGCGGAGGCGACCGTGCCGCTCGTCACCGTCATCACTCGCAAGGCCTACGGCGGCGCCTACATCGTCATGGGCTCCAAGCAGATGGGCGCCGACCTCAATTACGCCTGGCCGACCGCCGAGATCGCCGTCATGGGCGGGCAGGGGGCCGTCAACATCCTCTACCGGGGCGAGCTGAAGCGCGCCGAGGAGACCGGCGAGGACGTGAGCGCCGTGCGCACGAAGCTCGCGAACGAGTACACGTACGAGGTCGCCTCGCCGTTCCTCGCGGCCGAGCGCGGCGAACTCGACGGGGTCATCGAGCCCGCGGCGACCCGCGTCGTCGTGACGAAGGCGCTGCGGGCGCTGCGCACCAAGCGCGCCGCCGAGCCGCCCAAGAAGCACGGGAACATCCCGCTGTGAGCGAGGACGTCGACCTCCGCGTCGTCACCCCGGGCCTCAGCCCCGAGGAGATCGCCGCCGTCACGAGTGTCGTCACCGCGATGCTCGAGGAGCAGCGGGCAGCACACCGGGCGCCCGCTCCCGAGCCGCGCTGGCGGCACGCGGTCGAGCCATTCGGCGACCGCTCGCGCGGACCGGTTGCCTGGCGCCATGCGGCCCGCTGAACTTGGTGAATGGCTGTGAGCCTGCGTTAGCATGAGGGCGCGCAGGGTTGACTTGCGCGCAACGCGTCCATCGCCCGACCCCTGTTGGTCTGCGGCATGGGGGCGGATCGGGCGATATTCGGGTTGTCGTCCTGATCCGGAAGAGGGATGGCCGGGCGGCTCTCGCCCGGTCATCCCCATTCGGCGGCTCAGTCGCGGACGAACGTCGCGATCGACTCCAGGTGGTGCGTGTGCGGGAAGAGGTCGTGGGCGCTGATCCGCGTCAGGCGGTAGCCGCTCGCCTCGAGGGTCTTGGTGTCGCGCGCGAGCGCGACGGGGTCGCAGGCGACGTAGACGAGCTGCGCGGCGCCGAGCTCCGCGATGCCGCGCACGACCTCGATCCCGGCGCCGGAGCGCGGCGGGTCGAGCACGATCGTGGCCCCCGCGCGCTCCCCGGGCGAGACCGCCGGCCGAGTCGAGGTGTGCCACTCTCGCAACACCCGGTCGACTCGGCCGACGGTCGCGAGCGCGTGCTGCAGGTCGCCGAGGTTCTCCGCCGCATACGCTGACGCGCGCGCGTCCGACTCGACGGTCTCGATGCGGGTCGCGGGTCCGCCGAGGTCACCGAGCGCGGCGGCGAGGAGGCCGACGCCGCCGTAGAGGTCGAGGTTCGCGGCGCTCGGGTCGAAGCGCGCGGGGTCGACCGCGGCGCGCACCGCGTCGACCAGGATCTGCGGCGCCGCACGGTGCACCTGCCAGAAGCCGGTGTCGTCGACGCGGAACCTCCGGTCGCCGACCCGCTCCTCGATCGTGCTCGGCCGCTGCGCGCGCTGCGTCGCGTCCGCGGCGATCACGAGCCGCAGCTCGCCGCCGGCCGGCACGACCGCGGTGACCGTGTCGCCGGGCGCGAACTCCTGCGCGAGCACCGCGTCGATCCCCGGCACGGCGAGCGGCAGCGACGCGACCGGCACGACGCGGTGCGAGCGCGCGGCGAACTGGCCGGGGCGCCCGTCGGGGCCGATCGACAGCCGGACGCGCGTGCGCCAGCCGAGGCCGTTCGCCGCGTCGTCGCCCGGTGCGGGCTCGACGAGCGTCGTGGGGTCGAGATCGGGGAATCGCGCGTCGACGTCGATCCCGCCGAAGCGCCGCAGCGCGTCGAGGAGCACGTCGGCCTTGAGCGCGCGCTGCCGGGCGAGCGCGATGTGCCCGAACTCGGCGCCGCCGACCCGGTCGCCCGGGTCGCGCTCGAGGGCCGCCTCCGCCCAGACGTGGTCGACCCGGTCGGGTGAGGGCTCGAGCACATCGAGGGCGACGGCGCGGGCGAAGGACTTCTTCGCCTCGGTGACGAGCGCCCGCACCCGCTCGCCCGGGATCGCGTCCGCGACGAAGACGACACGGCCGTCGTCGTCCCGGGCGACGCCGACGCCGCCGTGGGCGATGCCGGTCACGTCGAGGTCGAGCGTGACCTCAGGCTCGGGCGCTCGGTCGCGATTCACCTGCCCAGCGTAGGGATGTCGGGCTGAGCATTCCCGCGGCGGCTGACGTTTCGCACCCGAAACCTCAGCCCGGGAACGATTCCTCAGCCCGACGGGGCCCCGCAGGGGAGGATGGTCGCATGCGCCTCACCCTCGCTTCGACCTCGCCGTCGCGCCTCGGACTGCTGCGGATGGCTGGCATCGAGCCCGTCGTCGTCGCGCCCGACGTCGACGAGACGACGGTCGGCGCGGGGGTCGCGGAGCCGCGCGCCCTCGTCGAGCTGCTCGCCGCCGCGAAGGCCCGGGCGGTGTCCGAGGTGCTGCGTGCCGACGCCGGGCTCATCCTCGGCTGCGATTCCGTCTTCGAGCTCGACGGCCGCGTCTACGGCAAGCCGCACCTGCCCGAGGTTGCGACCGAGCGCTGGCGCGCGATGCGCGGCCGGGTCGGCACCCTGCACACGGGTCACTGCCTCATCGACGCATCGACGGGGGCGCACGCCGCCGCGGTCGTGTCGACCGAGGTGGCGTTCGCCGACGTGACGGACGCCGAGATCGACTGGTACGTCGCGACCGGCGAGCCGCTGCCGGTCGCGGGCGCCTTCACGCTCGAGGGCCTCGCGGCCCCGTTCATCACCCGCATCGACGGCGACCCGCACTCGGTCGTCGGCCTCTCCCTCGCGGCCCTTCGCTCCCTCGCCCGCTCCCTCGGCACCCCCTGGCCGTCCCTCACCAGCCGCCGCTGATCGCGTTCTCCCGCGCATCCCCACAGGGAGAATGCGAGAACGCGGCGCTGCGGCATTGTCGAGAGGGGACAGGGTCGGGGTGGCGAGATTGTGGGGCTGCGCCAAGGGTCCGGCGGCGCGGCTCAATAGGCTGGGTGGACCATGGCTCGCATCACGAAGGTGCTCATCGCCAACCGCGGAGAGATCGCAGTGCGCGTCATCCGCGCAGCGAGGGACGCCGGCATCGGCACGGTCGCCGTCTACGCCGATCAGGACCGGGACGCCCGGCACGTCCGACTCGCCGACGAAGCGTATGCGCTCGACGGGGCGACGAGCGCCGAGACCTATCTCGTCATCGACAAGCTCCTCGGCGTCGCGCGGCGCTCGGGCGCCGACGCCGTCCACCCCGGCTACGGGTTCCTCGCGGAGAACGCCGAGTTCGCCGAGGCGGTCATCGACGCGGGGCTCACCTGGGTGGGTCCCTCCCCCGACGCGATCCGCTCGCTCGGCGACAAGGTCTCCGCCCGACACATCGCCGAGAAGGTCGGCGCGCCGCTCGCGCCCGGCACCCTCAACCCCGTGACGACGGCCGACGAGGTCATCGCGTTCGCCGACGAGTTCGGGCTGCCGGTCGCGATCAAGGCGGCGTTCGGCGGCGGCGGCCGCGGCCTCAAGGTCGCGCGCAGCCGCGACGAGATCGGCGAGCTCTACGAATCGGCGGTGCGCGAGGCGACCGCCGCGTTCGGCCGCGGCGAGTGCTTCGTCGAGAAGTACCTTGATAAGCCCCGCCACGTCGAGACGCAGTGCCTCGCCGACGCGCACGGCAACGTCGTCGTCGTCTCCACCCGCGACTGCTCGCTGCAGCGCCGGCACCAGAAGCTCGTCGAGGAGGCGCCCGCGCCCTTCCTCACGCCCGAGCAGCAGCGGCTGCTCGTCGACAGCTCGAAGGCGATCCTGCGCGAGGCGGGCTACCTCGGTGCGGGCACGTGCGAGTTCCTGATCGGCGCCGACGGCACCGTGTCCTTCCTCGAGGTCAATACCCGTCTCCAGGTCGAGCACCCGGTGTCGGAGGAGATCACCGGCATCGACCTCGTGCGCGAGCAGTTCCGCCTCGCCGAAGGCGGCGTGCTCGACTACGCCGACCCGGAGCCGCAGGGTCACTCGATCGAGTTCCGCATCAACGGCGAGGACCCCGGTCGCGGCTTCCTCCCGTCCCCCGGCCCCGTCCACTCGCTGCGCTTCCCCGGCGGCCCCGGCATCCGCATCGACTCCGGCGTGACGACCGGCGACGTCGTCTCAGGCGCCTTCGACTCACTGCTCGCCAAGGTCATCGTCACGGGCGCGACCCGTGCCGACGCGCTGGAGCGCGCCCGTCGCGCGCTCGACGAGTTCGAGATCACCGGCCTGCCGACCGTGCTGCCGTTCCACCGCAATGTGCTGCGTGACCCCGCCTTCACCTCGGAGCCGTTCAGCGTCTACACCTCGTGGATCGAGCAGGAGTGGGCCGGCGAGATCGAACCGTGGTCGGGCGAGCTCCAGGAGCCGAGGTCCCCCGCGGCCCGCACGAGCGTCGTCGTCGAGGTCGACGGCAAGCGCGTCGAGGTTAGCCTGCCCGCCAAGCTCGTCGGGGCGAGCACCGACGCGAGCGGCGCGCCGCCGCGACGCAAGTCGCATGGGGCGGTCGACACCGCGACGGGCGACTCGATCAAGGCGCCGATGCAGGCGACGATCGTCAAGGTCGCGGTCGAGGAGGGCCAGCGCGTCGTCAAGGGCGAGACCGTGCTCGTGCTCGAGGCGATGAAGATGGAGCAGCCGCTCGCCGCGCACAAGGACGGCGTCGTGGCTCGGATCGACGCGCCCGTCGGGCAGACCGTCGCCAGCGGGCACGTCCTGCTGACGATCGCGGACTGAGCGCCTACTTGACGATGTGCATGGCGCGCGCGGCGTCGGTGATGGAGCTCGCGAGCGACGGGTAGACGGAGAACGCCTGCGCGAGGTCGTCGACCGTGAGCCGATGCTCGACGGCGATCGAAATCGGCAGGATGAGCTCGGACGCCTTCGGGGCGACGACCACGCCGCCGAGGATCTGCCGGGTCGTCGTCGTCGCAAAGAGCTTGACGAAGCCGTGCTGGATGCCGAGCATCTTGGCGCGCGGGTTCGGCTCGAGCGGCAGCTTGAAGATGACGCCGCGCACGGTCCCGTCCTCGACCTGCGGCTGCTGCCAGCCGACGGTCGCGATCTCGGGCTGCGTGAAGATGTTCGACGTCACGTTGCGCAGCTCCGCCGGCTGCACGACGTCGCCCATCGCGTGGTAGACCGCCGTGCGCCCCTGCATCGAGGCGACGGAGGCGAGCGGGAGGAAGTTCGAGCAGTCGCCGGCCGCATAGATCGACGGCACGCTCGTGCCCGCGACGCGGTTGACGCGGATGTGGCCGGAGTCGTCGAGGAGCACGCCGGCCTCGGCGAGCCCGATGTCCTGAGTGTTCGGGATCGAGCCGACCGCCATGAGGCAGTGCGAGCCGTCGACGGTGCGGCCGTCGGAGAGCGTCACGCGGACGCCGTCGGCGGTGCGCTCGACCCGCTCGGCGCGCGACTTGGAGAGCACCTCGAGGCCGATCCGGGCGAACACCTCCTCGAGCACGAGCGCCGCGTCCACGTCCTCGCCCGGCAGCACGCGATCCCGCGAGCTGACGAGGGTGACCCGCGACCCGAGGTTGCGGTAGGCGGAGGCGAACTCGGCGCCCGTCACGCCGGAGCCGACGACGATGAGGTGCTCGGGCAGCTCGTCGATCGCGTAGAGCTGCGTCCAGGTCAGGATCCGCTCGCCGTCGGGCTTCGCGCTCGGCAGCTCCCGGGGCCGCGCGCCGGTCGCGATGACGATCGTGTCGGCGGGGATCTCGTGCTCGCCGACGACGAGCCGCTCGGGCCCGTCGAGCCGGCCCTCGCCCTCGACGATGCGCACGCCGGCGCGGCGCAGCTCCGCGGTCATGTCCTCCGACTGCGCGGCGGCGAGCCGTAGCAGCCGCGCGTTGACGACGCTCAAGGCGACGGTCACCTGCTCGGGCTCGGCGACCCGCCGGCCGCCGGCGCTCGCGAGCCGGATACCCAGGTCGTAGGCGCCGCGCACCGCCTGCGCGACCTCGGCGGTCGCGATGAGCGTCTTGGAGGGGACGACGTCGGTGAGGACCGCGCTGCCGCCGACCCCCCGGCGTTCTACCAGGGTGACTTCGGCGCCGAGCTGCGCGCCCGCGAGCGCGGCCTCGTAGCCGCCCGGGCCGCCGCCGAGGACGGCGATGCGGTGCTTGCGCCCGAACTCGTTGACCACGGGGTCCATTCTGGTCCACACCGCAGGTCGAGTAGCGCGAAGCGCCTATCGAGACCTCCGCCTCCCCGGAGCGAGGTCTCGATACCTCGCTGCGCGACTACTCGACCCGCGAGGGCCGACCTAATTGAAGAGGCGCTTCGTGGCGATGTCGGCGCCCTGCGCGAGCGCCTCGAGCTTCGCCCACGCGATGTGCTGGTGGACGCGGCCGCCGAGCCCGCAGTCGGTCGACGCGATGACGCGCTCCGGGCCGACGAGCCGCGCGAAGTTCTCGATGCGCTGCGCGACGAGCTCAGGGTGCTCGACGACGTTCGTCGCGTGGCCGACGATGCCGGGGACGATGAGCTTGCCCTCGGGCAGCACCGTGTCCTCCCAGATCGTCCACTCGTGCTCATGCCGCGCGTTCGCCGCCTCGAACGAGTACGCGATCGCGTTGACGTCGAGCATCGTGTCGACGATGTGCTTGAACTCGATGTCCGTCGTGTGCGGGCCGTGCCACGAACCCCAGCAGAGGTGGAATCGGATCTGTTCGGTCGGCAGGCCGGCGAGCGCGTGGTTGAGCGCCTCGAGCCGGATCCGGGTGAACGCCAGGTACTCCTCGACCGTGGGCTCCGGGTTGATCGCGTCCCAGTTCTCTGCCATCGACGGGTCGTCGATCTGGAGGATGAGGCCCGCGTCGGTGATCGCCTTGTACTCGTGCTTGAGCGCCTCGGCCCACGCCCAGACGTGCTCCTCCTCGGTCGCGTAGTAGTCGTTGACGATGCGCGCAGCGCTGCCGGGCGAGATGGAGGTGATGAATCCGTTCTCGGCGCCCGTGGCCTGGATCGCGTGCTTGAGGTTCGCGACGTCCGCCGCGACGAGGTCGCCGCCGCGGTACTCGATGGGGCCCGTGACCGACGGGAACAGCGTCGCGGTGCGGCCCGTGTGCATCGCGGTCGGGTCGGCGTAGACGTCGGCGAACACCTGGCGATCGCGTCGGTCGGAGAACGACGTGAGCCGGATGTTGCCGGGCGTCGAGCGGTGCGGGGGCTCGTTGAACGCGTCGACCTCGGTCAGCGACAGACCGGTCACCCGCTGGAAGGAGTAGACCCACCACGCGCCGTAGTCGGTCGGGTTCGAGCTCGCCTTGCCGAACTCGCCGTCGCCGACGGCGGTGATGCCGACATCGAGCTGGTGCTGGACGAGGCCCGTCACGGCGTCCTGGAGCAGCGCGTCGTACTCGGGGGAGCGCTTCAGCGTGAAGCCGTCCTCGTCGAACTCGCGCGCGGCGTTCGCCGCGACGAGCTCAGGCGTGCGGGGGAGGCTCCCGGCGTGGGAGACCTGGATGCGGTCGGTGCTGGCCTGCATGGCTGCCTCGTTTCGTCGATCGATCGGCTGATCGCAGCACGGGCCCGGACCTGGGTCCTCACGGCGCGAGGCTTCGCATGCGCACTGCCCGGACAGTCTTTCACGGCGGGCCAACGGCAGGACGAACGTTTCGGCTCGTGTCGGGAGGTCGCGTTCTAAAGTGGTCGGCATGATCGCGAACCCGCTCGACGACCCGCACGCCGACCCGAAGGCGGTCGCCGCCGAGGCCGCCGAGCAGCTCGCGGAGGCGACGGGGATCGCGACGCACGAGCTCGCGTTCACGCTCGGCTCCGGGTGGGCGCGCGCCGCCGACCTGATGGGCGAGACGGTCGCCGAGGTGCCGGCGACGCAGATCCTCGGTTTCAGCGCGCCCGCCGTCGTCGGGCACGTCGGCACGCTGCGGTCGGTGCGGCTGCTGGACGGCCGCCACGCGCTCATCATCGGCGCCCGCACGCACTACTACGAGGGCCACGGCGTGCGCCGGGTCGCGCACGGCGTCCGCACCGCCGCGGCCGCCGGGGCGAAGGTCATGGTGCTGACGAACGGCGCCGGCGGCATCAAGGACACCTGGGGCCCCGGCACGGTCGCGCTCATCGCCGACCACATCAACCTGACGGCCGACTCCCCGCTCGAGGGCGCGACGTTCATCGACCTCACCGACCTCTACTCGGCGCGACTGCGCGGCGTCGCGCGCGGGATCGACCCGACCCTCGACGAAGGCGTCTACGTCCAGTTCCGCGGGCCGCACTACGAGACGCCCGCTGAGGTGCAGATGGCGAAGACGATCGGCGGGCACATCGTCGGCATGTCGACCGCGCTCGAGGCGATCGCGGCGCGAGAGGCCGGGATGGAGGTCCTCGGCCTCTCCCTCATCACGAACCTCGCCGCCGGCATCTCCCCCACACCGCTGTCGCACGCGGAAGTCATCGAGGCCGGGCGCGAGGCGGAGGCGCGGATCGGGCGCCTGCTCGCCGACATCGCGGTGCGATTGTGACGATCGAGGCGCAGGTCCGCGCCTGGCTCGACCAAGACCCCGACCCGCAGACCCGGGCCGAGCTCGAGGCGCTGGTCGCCGCGGGCGAGGCGTCGGCGGCAGAAGTCCGCGCCCGATTCGCGGGGCGCCTCGCCTTCGGCACGGCAGGGCTCCGGGCGGAGCTCGGCGCAGGCCCGATGCGGATGAACCGCGTCGTCGTCGCGCAGGCGGCGGCCGGACTCGCCGCATACCTGCGCGCGGTCGCCGAGCCGCGGCGGTCCGGCGACCAGGGCGGCGCGCCGTCGGTCGTCATCGGCTACGACGGCCGCACGAACTCGGACGTCTTCGCGCGCGACGCGGCGGCGGTCATGGCAGGCGCCGGACTGCGGGTGCAGGTGCTGCCGCGCGCCCTGCCGACCCCGGTGCTGGCGTTCTGCGTGCGTCATCTCGGCGCCGACGCGGGGCTCATGATCACGGCTTCGCACAATCCGCCGCGCGACAACGGGCTCAAGGTGTATCTCGGCGGGGCGGACGAGGGCTCGCAGATCGTGCCGCCCGCCGACGGCGAGATCGCGGCGGCGATCGAGCGCGTGGCCGCCGGCTCGATCTCGGACCTCCCCCGCTCGGAGCACTACGAGACCCTCACCGACGCCCCGCTCGACGCCTACGCAACGGCGACCGCCACGACCGCCGCCCCCTCAGGGAGCACGTTTGCACCCAGGGTGCACGATGCAGCGGGCACAGTGGGTGCAAACGTGCACCCTGATCGGGTCGTCGTCGCATACACCGCGATGCACGGGGTCGGGTACGAGACGGTCGGGCGGGCGTTCGCGGCGGCCGGGCTGCCCGCGCTGCTGCCCGTGCCCGAGCAGTGCGAGCCTGACGGGCGATTCCCGACCCTCGTCTTCCCGAACCCCGAGGAGCCGGGCGCGCTCGACCTCGCATCGGCATTCGCGAGCGCCGCGGGGGCCGACCTCATCGTCGCGAACGACCCCGACGCCGACCGACTCGCGATCGCCGTGCCGGACGCCCGCGAGCCGAGCGGCTGGCGACGGCTGACCGGCAACGAGGTGGGCCTGCTGCTCGGCTGGGACGCCGCGGAGCGCGCGGCGTCGACACCGGCGCGCGGCGGTGCTGCGACGCCGACGCTCGCCAACTCGCTCGTCTCCTCCCCCGGACTCGCGCGCATCGCCGAGCACTGGGGGCTCGCCCACGCCGAGACGCTCACCGGCTTCAAGTGGATCTCGCGCGTGCCCGGACTCGTCTACGGCTACGAGGAGGCGCTCGGGTACCTCGTCAACCCCGACACCGTGCGCGACAAGGACGGCATCTCCGCGGCGCTGCGCTTCGTCGCACTCGTCGAGCGCTGGCACGCCGGGGGTCGCAGCGTCGACGACGCCCTTGACGAGCTCGCGGCGACGATCGGGGGCTACGCATCCGGCCAGGTGAGCCTGCGGGTGTCGGACCTCGACGACATCGGGCGGCTCATGGCGGCCTTGCGCGAGACGCCGCCGACCGCGTTCTCCGGCATCGAGGTCGCGCTGACCACCGACTATCTCCTCGACGGGCGGGGCGACATCCTGCGCTACGACCTCGCCGACGGCTCGCGGGTCATCGTGCGACCGTCGGGCACCGAGCCGAAGCTCAAGGCGTACCTCGACGCGCGCAGCACCGACGGCACTGGCGCGCAGCGCCGGGTCGCCGCCGGCACCGTCGTGAGCGAGCTCGAAAAGGCGGTGCGCGAACTGCTTCGCTGATAGCGTGTCGGGGTGTCAACCACCACTGAACACGCTGCTGAGTTGAAGTCCGCCGCCCTCGACTACCACGAGCACCCGCGTCCGGGGAAGCTGAGCGTCCAGCTCACGAAGCCCGCAGACAACGCCCGCGACCTGACCCTCGCCTACAGCCCCGGCGTCGCCTCCCCCGTCCTCGAGATCGCCGCCGACCCCGAGAACGCGTTCCGCTACACCAACAAGGGCAACCTCGTCGCCGTCATCAGCAATGGCACCGCGATCCTCGGCCTCGGCGACCGCGGCGCGCTCGCCTCCAAGCCCGTCATGGAGGGCAAGGGCGTGCTGTTCCGCCGCTTCGCCGGCATCGACGTCTTCGACATCGAGGTCGCGACGAAGGACCCCGAGGAGTTCATCAAGACGGTGTCGCTCATCGCGGGCACCTTCGGCGGGATCAACCTCGAGGACATCGCGGCCCCCGAGGCCTTCGAGATCGAGCGTCGTCTCATCGAGGAATGCGACATCCCCGTCTTCCACGACGACCAGCACGGCACCGCCGTCATCGGCGGGGCGGCGCTGCTCAACGCGCTGGAGATCAAGGGCAAGTCGCTTGCCGACGCCAAGATCGTCACCGTCGGCGCCGGCGCCGCGGGCATCTCGGTGCTCCGCCACCTCGTCGACCTCGGCGCGCACCGTCGCAACATCCTGCTCGTGGACAGCAAGGGCGTCGTCCACTCCGACCGCGTCGACCTCAACCAGTACAAGCAGCCCTTCGCGATCGAGACGGAGGCGCGCACGCTCGCCGACGCCCTCGTCGGCGCCGACGTCTTCATCGGCGTCTCGCAGCCCGGCATCCTCACGCCCGACATGCTGCGCTCGATGGCCGACGGCCCCATCGTGTTCGCGCTCGCGAACCCCGACCCCGAGATCACGCCTGCCGAGGCGATCGCGACCCGCGACGACGTCATCATCGCGACAGGGCGCAGCGACTACCCGAACCAGGTCAACAACGTCCTCGGCTTCCCGTTCATCTTCCGCGGCGCGCTCGACGTGCGGGCCACGCGGATCAACTCGGAGATGAAGGTCGCCGCGACCCTGGCGCTCCGCGACCTCGCGAAGCTGCCGGTGCCGGCCGAGGTCGAGGCCGCCTACCAGGGCGAGCACTTCGAGTTCGGGCCGAACTACATCATCCCCAAGCCCATGGACCCCCGCCTCCTCGGCCTCGTCGCGACGGCGGTCGCCCAGGCGGCGGTCGACTCGGGCGTCGCGCGCAAGCCGCTCCCGGCGAACTACCCGCTGACCTCGATCGACGACCTCTGGGCGTAGAACGGCGTTCCGCGGGTCGAGTAGTCGCGCAGCGAGGTATCGAGACCTCGCTCCGGGGAGGCTGAGGTCTCGATAGGCGCTTCGCGCTACTCGACCCGCGGCTCGCTACGTGTAGGCGTTCGCGATGAGGTCCGAGAGCGCGTCGCGGTCCTCCACGGGGAGGAAGGCGGACGCGGCCGCGTTGAGCTGGAACACCGCCAGGTCGTCGAGGTCGTAGCCGAACGCGTCGGCGAGGATCGCGAGCTCGCGGGTGATCGACGTCCGGCTCATCAGGCGGTTGTCCGGGTTCACGGTGACCCGGAAGCCGAGCTGGTAGAGCAGGTCGAACGGGTGGTCCTCGATGGTGCGCCCGTGGGCGCCCGTCTGCAGGTTCGACGACGGCGCGATCTCGAGGGCGATCTCGCGATCCTTGACCCACTGCGCGACGGTGCCGAGCGTCGCGTAGGAGTTCGGTCCGTCGTCCTCCAGGAGGATGTCCTCGACGATGCGAACGCCGTGCCCGAGTCGCAGCGCGCGGCCGTCGATGAGCGCGCCGCGGATCGATTCGATCCCGTCCCCCTCGCCCGCGTGCACCGTGACCGGCAGGAACTCCTCGGCGAGCAGGTCGAACGCGGCGCGGTGCTGCGCGGCGGGGAAGCCGGCCTCCGGGCCGGCGATGTCGAAGCCGACGACACCGCGTTCTCTCCAGCGCAGCGCGACTTCGGCCGACTCGAGCGAGTGGTCGAACTGCCGCAGCGCGTCGATGAGCTGGCCGATGCGGATCGTGTGGCCTTGGCTCGCGACCGCCTCGATACCGGCCTCGATGCCGCGCTGGACGGCCTCGACCGCCTCGTCGGGGGTGAGGCCGCGCGTCAGGTGCTGCTCGGGCGCCCACCGGATCTCCGCGTAGACGACGCCGTCGGCGGCGAGGTCCTCGACGTACTCGCGCGCGACGCGCTCGAGCGCCGCCGCGGTCTGCATGCAGGCGATCGTGATCTCGAACGTCTTGAGGTACTCGACGAGGTCGCCGCCGGTGCACTGGTCGACGAACCAGTCGGCGAGGGCCTCGGGACCGGCGGCCGGCAGCTCGAGGCCGATCTCGGCCGCGAGCTCGATGATCGTCGCGGGGCGCACACCGCCGTCGAGGTGCTCGTGGAGCCCGATCTTCGGCAGCGGCTGGATCGCCTGGCCGCCCGGGAGCCGGTATTGGGTGAGATCGTCCGTCATTCCCCTACGGTACTCGCTCGCCCCGGTCGGCAAGCGAGGCTGAGGCCACGAGGAGGTGACGATCGGGAGAACGCCGGTTGCGGGCTCGCGAGGCGATTCGGCGCTGAGGAGGGCGGAGCGGGCTCGAGCGCCGTCGTCTCGCGCGAAGGCCCTCGCATCGCGCTACGCGATGCGCTCGAGGATGAGCGGTCCGCCGTCGTTGACGGTCTCACCCGCGTCGCCGATCCGCAGCGCGCCCTCGAGTGCCTCGTGCGCCCGCGCGAAGCGCGCCGGGTCGTCGGCGGCGAGCGTGTAGAGCGGCTGTCCGGCCTCGACCGTCTCGCCGATCGCGACGTGGAGGTCGATGCCCGCGGCATGCACGACGGGGTCCTCCTTGCGCGCCCGGCCGGCGCCGAGCCGCCACGCGGCGACGCCGAACGGCAGCGCCGGCAGGTCGACGACGACGCCGGTACGCGGCGCGACGACCGTCTCGGTCTCGCGCGGGGCGGGCAGCGCCGCATCGGGGTCGCCGCCCTGCGCCGCGATCATCGCCCGCCAGCGGTCCATCGCCTTGCCGCTCGCGAGGTGGCCCTCGACGTCGGCGTCCGGCAGTCCCGCGAGCGCGAGCATCTCCCGCGCGAGCCCGATGGTGAGCTCGACGACGTCGGCCGGGCCCCCGCCGGCGAGCACCTCGACGGACTCGCGGACCTCGTTGGCGTTGCCGATCGCGCGGCCGAGCGGCGTCTGCATGTTCGTCAGGAGCGCGACCGTCCCGACCCCGGCGTCCTTGCCGAGCTGCACCATCGTCTCGGCGAGCGCGCGCCCCATCGCCGGGTCCTTGAGGAAGGCGCCCGAGCCGTGCTTGACGTCGAGCACGAGCGACGCGGTGCCCTCGGCGATCTTCTTCGACATGATCGAGGAGGCGATGAGCGGGATGCACTCGACGGTGCCGGTGATGTCGCGGAGCGCATACAGCTTGCCATCGGCCGGCGCGAGCCCGGAACCCGCCGCCGAGATGACGGCGCCGACGTCCCGCAGCTGCGCCATGAACTCGTCGTTGCTGAGACGTGCCCGCCAGCCGGGGATCGACTCGAGCTTGTCGAGCGTCCCGCCTGTGTGGCCGAGACCGCGTCCCGACAGCTGCGGCACCGCGACGCCGAACGAGGCGACGAGCGGCGCGAGCGGTAGCGTGATCTTGTCGCCGACGCCGCCGGTCGAGTGCTTGTCGGTCGTCGGCTTGCCGAGCCCGGAGAACGACATGCGCTCACCGCTGTCGACCATGGCGAGCGTCAGGTCGCGGATCTCGCGCGGGGCCATCCCGCGGATGAAGACCGCCATCGCCCATGCCGACATCTGCTCGTCGGCGACGACGCCGCGGGTATACGCGTCGGCGAGCCAGCGGATCTGCGCGGTCGTCAGCTCGCCGCCGTCGCGCTTCGCGCGGATGAGGTCGACGACGTCGAACGGCTCGATCATTCGCCCTCCCGATAGGTCTCCAGGGTGCGGGGTCCGAACGCGTCGGGCAGCACCTCGTCGATCGTGCGGATGCCCGAGACGGTGTCGAGCAGCATGCCCGGCGCGGAGTGCTCGAAGAGCAGCTGCCGGCACCGGCCGCAGGGCATCAGCCGGTCGTGGTTGCCGTCGACGCACACGAACGCGACGAGCCGGCCGCCGCCGCCCATCCATAGCGCCGAGACGAGCGAGCACTCGGCGCAGAGCGTGAGCCCGTAGCTCGCGTTCTCGATGTTCGCGCCCGTGATGACGCGCCCGTCCTCGACGAGCGCGGCGACGCCGACGGGGAACTTCGAGTACGGCACGTAGGCGTGCGAGAGCGCGCCGATCGCGGCGGCGCGCAGCCGATCCCAGTCGATGTCAGGCATGCGATTCAACTCTCTCGGTCGGGCCCCTCGACTCGCTGCGCTCGTTCAGGCGACCGTGCAGGGGGCTACTTGATGTACGGCTGGCCGGCGGCGGCCGGACCGCGCGAGGCGCCGACGAATCCGGCGACGGCGAGGATCGTGACGACGTACGGCAGCATGAGCATGAACTGGCTCGGCACGGGCGAGCCGATGATCGACAGCGTGTTCTGCAGGCTCGTGGTGAAGCCGAACAGCAGTGCGGCGAGGGCGGCGCGGACGGGGTGCCATTTGCCGAAGATGACGGCGGCGAGCGCGATGTACCCGGCACCGTTCGTCATCTCCTGGCCGAACGCGCCGACGAGCCCGAGCGTGTAGAACGAGCCGCCGAGGCCGGCGATGCCGCCCGCGAGCGAGACGTTCCAGAACCGGGTGCGCTCGACGTTGATGCCGACGGTGTCGGCCGCGGTCGGGTGCTCGCCGACGGAGCGCAGCCGCAGGCCCCATCGGGTGCGGAACAGCCCCCACCACACGAGGAAGACGGCGATGTAGGCGAGGTAGACGATCGGCGTCTGGCGGAACAGCATGGGCCCGATGAGCGGGATGTCCGCGAGCCCCGGGATCGCCCACACCTCGAAGCGCGGCGGCGTGTTGAGCGTCGCCGCGTTCGGCGTGAGCAGCTCGGAGTACAGGAAGCTCGTGAGGCCGACGATGAGGACGTTGAGCACGACGCCGACGATGATCTGGTCGACGAAGTACTTGATGGAGAAGACCGCGAGCACCATGCCGACGAGCACGCCCGCGACGGCGGCCGCGATGAGGCCCGCCCAGACGCTGCCCGTGATCGACGCGACGAGCGCCGAGGAGAATGCCCCGAAGAGCAGCTGGCCCTCGATCGCGATGTTGACGACGCCGACGCGCTCCCCGATGACTCCGGCGAGCGAGCCGTACACGAGCGGCACCGCGAGGCTCAGCGAGCCGGCCAGCAGCCCCGCCAGCGGGATGACGTTCGTCTGCGCCGACGACGCCGCCCACGCGAGGAACGCGACGAGCAGCACCGCGATGTAGATCGCGGCGAGCCACAGCGGCGTGCGGCGCCGACGGAACGTCAGCCAGATGGAGACGATGCTGATGAGCGCGAGCAGCGCGACGCCGACGACGCCGACCGGTCGCGAGGCGAAGAGCAGCACCGGGATCTGCCACGCGTCGCCTGCCGGCGAGAACTGGAACAGCGCCTGCCCATCGTTCGACAAGCCGATGAACAGCAGCGCCGAGACGATCGTGAACAGGGTGAACGCGATCGGCGTCTTCCAGCTGACCCGCGTCGCCTGATCGAGGGTCGGCGAGAGCGTCACAGCGCCCGCGTCCTGGGGATGACGAAGGGTCATGCCTTCGCCTCCTTGATCTTGCGCGGGGCGCTCGGGTCGGGGAGGCGGAACATCGCGCGGATGAGCGGCGGCGCCGCGAGGAACAGGACGATGAGGGCCTGCACGACGACGACGATGTCGATCTGGATCCCCTCGGCGGCCTGCATCGAGTAGCCGCCGGCTTTGAAGGCGCCGAACAGGATGCCGGCCGCGAGGATGCCCCAGGGCTTGGATCGTCCGAGGAGCGCGACCGTGATCGCGTCGAAGCCGATGCCCGCGTCGATCCCTGCGGAGAAGCCCGTCGTCACCGTGCCGAGGACCTGCTGGACGCCCGCGAGGCCGAGGAGCGCGCCCGACATGCTCATCGCGATGATCGTGACGCGCTTCGTGTTGATGCCGGCGGTCTCGGCGGCGCGGGGGTTGAGCCCGACCGCGCGGAACGAGAAGCCGAGGCTCGAGCGCTCGAGGATCCACCACACGAGGACGACGGCGGCGATCGAGATGAGGAAGCCGACGTGGAGGTTGTACTGGTCGCCGAGCAGCGGCGGGAAGACGGCGGTCTCGAGCATCGGCGGGCTCTTCGGGTTGTTCGACCCCGGGGCCTGCAGCAGCCCCTTCGTCGACAGCATCCAGAAGACGAGGTAGTAGCCGACGTAGTTGAGCATGATCGTCGTGATCACCTCGTGCGCGCCCGTGTACGCCTTGAGCACGCCGGCGATCGCCGCCCAGAAGGCGCCGGCCGCCATGCCGACGATGACGACGACGATCGGGTGCAGGACGATCGGCATCGGCGCCGCGAAGGCGATCCAGCCGCCAATCGCCGCGCCGAGCAGCATCTGGCCGCGGCCGCCGATGTTGAAGAGGCCCGCGCGGAACGTGAGGCCGACACCGAGGCCGGCGACGATGAGCGGCGTCGCGAAGGTCAGCGTCTCCGTGAACGGCTTGATCCCCGACGCGAAGTCGGGCCGGCTGAAGTTGTAGACGGCGCCGCGGAAGAACGCGGTGTACGCGCCCGAGATCGACTCCCAGATCGCTCCGAAGGTGTCGCCGGGTCGGGAGAAGAAGTAGCCGGCCGCCTCGGCGACCTTCGGGTCGGTCGCAGCGATGAGGATCGAGCCGACGAGCATCGCGAGGAGGACCGAGATGAGCCCGATGAGCGGTCCGCCGAGCGTGATCTCGCGGATCGCCTGACGCCAGCGGGCGCGCTGCGCCTCCTTCGGGGTCAGCGGCGGCTCCTCCGCCGGAGTCTGCGGCAGTGTGGGCGCGTGACTCATGCCGCCGCCCCCGACGGGGCCTCGCCGGCCATCATGAGACCGAGCGTCTCGCGGCTCGTGTCGCCCGGCACGACGCCGACGATGCGTCCGCGGTACATGACGATGATGCGGTCGGAGAGCGCTTGGATCTCCTCGAGCTCCGTCGACACGACGAGCACGGCGACGCCCTGGTCGCGCGCCGCGACGATGCGCTTGTGGATGAACTCGATCGAGCCCACGTCGACACCGCGCGTGGGCTGGGAGGCGACGAGCAGCCCGATCTCGCGCGACATCTCGCGGGCCACGACGACCTTCTGCTGGTTGCCGCCGGAGAGGCGACCGGCCTGCTCGCCGATCGACGGCGTTCTGATGTCGAAGGCCTCGACCGTCTCCTGCGCGAACTTCGCGAGCGTGGCGCGCTGCAGCGCGCCGAACCGCACGAAGGGCGCTCCGTTCGACCGGTCGAGCATGAGGTTCTCGGCGACGGAGAACTGCTTGACGAGGCCGTCCGCCGACCGGTCCTCGGGGATGTAGCCGACGCCCGCGTCGAGCACGGCGCGCACGCGGTCCTTGGTGATGTCGTCGCCGTCGAGCAGGATCCGGCCGCGCAGCACGTGCTGCAGCCCGACGAGCGCCTCCGTGAGCTCGGTCTGGCCGTTGCCCTGAACGCCCGCCACCCCGACGATCTCGCCCGCTCGCACCGCGAAGGACACGTCGTTGACGACGAGGTGCCCCGTCTGGTCGGCGACGGTGAGCCCCTCCACGACGAGGCGATCGGCGCCTGGCGTCGCCGGCGGACGGTCCACGACGAGGTCGACGTCGCGCCCGACCATGAGCGTGGCGAGCTCCTCGTTGGACGCGGTCGGCGATGCCTCGCCGACGACCTTGCCGAGCCGGATGACGGTGATCCGGTCGGCGACCTCGCGGACCTCCCGCAGCTTGTGCGTGATGAACACGATCGCGGTGCCGGCGTCGCGCAGCTGGCGCATGATCGCCATGAGCTCGTCCGTCTCCTGCGGGGTGAGGACCGCCGTCGGCTCGTCGAAGACGAGGACCTTGGCGTCGCGCGACAGCGCCTTGATGATCTCGACCCGCTGCTGAACGCCGACCGGCAGGTCCTCCACGAGCGCGTCCGGGTCGACGTCGAAGCCGAACCGGGCCGAGATCTCGCGCACCCGCTCGCGCGCGGTCGCGAGGTCGAGCGTGCCGGCGAACTTCGTCGGCTCATGGCCGAGCATGACGTTCTCCGCGACGGTGAAGACGGGGATGAGCATGAAGTGCTGGTGCACCATGCCGATGCCGGCCTTCATCGCCTCGCCCGGACCCTTGAAGTGCTGGACGACGTCGTCGAGCAGGATCTGTCCGGAGTCGGCCTGAAGCAGGCCGTAGAGGACGTTCATGAGCGTCGACTTGCCGGCGCCGTTCTCCCCGAGCAGGCAGTGGATCTCGCCGGGCTCGACGGTGAGGTCGATGTGGTCGTTGGCGACCAGAGCCCCGAAGGTCTTCGTGATGCCCCGGAGCTCGAGCTTCATGCGGACGATCCTATCCACGAACGAGGACCGGGGAGGCGGCTTTCGCCGACCTCCCCGGTCCCTGTGTTCGTCTGGCTCAGCCGGCGAGGTAGGACTCGACCGGGATCGAGCCGTCGATGATGCCGGCCGCGATCGTCTCGAGCTTCGCGCCGAGGTCCGCGGGGACCTTGGACTCGAAGTCGTGGAACGGCGCGATGCCGACGCCCTCGTTCTCCAGCGTGCCGATGTACGGCGTCGAGTCGAACGCCCCGGCGGCCGCGTCGGACACGGCCGCCTCGACGGCGACGTCGATGAGCTTGCGCACCGAGGTGAGCAGGAGCGGGCCGACGCTCGGGTCGGTCTCGAACACGTCGGCGTCGACACCGACGAGCGCGATGTTGGCACCCGAGCTCTGGATGATGGTCGCCGCGGCGAGGTAGATCGGGCCGCCGACCGGGAGCACGACGTCCGCGCCCTGGTCGATGATGCCCTGCGCGGTCGCGGTCGCGGCCGCGTCGTTGGCGAAGCCACCCGTGAAGGCGCCGCCCTCAGGGTTGTTGCGGTCCCAGCCGACGACCTTGACGGCCGCGGAGTTCTCCGAGTTGTAGTAGTCGACGCCCTGGGCGAAGCCGTCCATGAAGATCGACACGGTCGGGAAGTTCATGCCGCCGTAGGTGCCGACGACACCCGAGGTCGAGGTCGCCGCCGCCGCGTAGCCGGCGAGGAACGCCGCCTGCGCGGTGTCGAAGATGAGCGGCTTGATGTTCGGTGCGTCGACGGTGCCGTCGAAGTCGTTGTCCGCGGCGTCGTCGACGATCGCGAAGTTGACCTCGGGGTTGGCGAGCGCCGCCTCGACCGTCGCGGCGGACAGCGCGAAGCCGACCGTCACGATGATGGTGCAGCCCTGGTCGACGAGGCTCGTGATGTTGGGGGCGTAGTCGGACTCATCGTTGGACTCGACGAGGATCGGCTCGACGCCCGCCGCGGCCGCGGCCGCGCGGATGCCGTCGGCACCGAGCTGGTTGAACGACTTGTCGTCGAACCCGCCCGCGTCGGAGACCATGCAGGGCAGGAAGTCGGAGGCGACCGGGGTGGTCGGCTCCTCAGTCGGGGTGGTGGCCGGCGGGGCGGCGCATGCGGCGAGCAGCGCGGCGGTCGCGGCGACGGCCAGGCCGCCGAATACGGCCTTGCGAGTAGTGATCACGGGTACCTCCTGGTCAAGCTCCGGCGCACGCCAGGAGCCGCTTTGTGACGAAAGACTACTCAGCACTCTTGTGCCGCGCCCCCACAGATACGCACGCGTGACGGAAGCGTTATTGCTCCGTGATCCAGAACGCCGTGCCGCGGCTCACAGCACGTCGCCGCGGCCCGAGATCCGCAGCGCGTCGACGACGGACTTGACCCGCTGCGCGTGCTCCGTCGTGGTGACGAGGAGCGCGTCGGGGGTGTCGATGACGACGATGTCCTTGACGCCGATGAGCGACACGACGCGCTTGCCGTTCGCGACGACGACGCCCGTCGACTTGTCGGAGAGCACGGTGGGGTTGTCGCCGAGGATCGCGAGGTCGCGCTTGCGACCGCCCGCGTGCAGCCGCGCGATGGAGGCGAAGTCGCCGACGTCGTCCCAGTCGAAGTCGCCCGGCACGACGGCGAGCGCGCCGGCGGCCGCGGCGGGCTCGGCGACGACGTAGTCGAACGCGATGCGCCGCAGCCGCGGCCAGATCGCGTCCACCGCGGGGCCTCGCGTCGTGGGATCGTCCCAGGCCTCCGCGAGCGCCTCGAGGTCGGCGGCGAAGTCGGCGTCGTACGCCCGGATCCAGTCGAGGACGACGGAGGCCTTCGCGATGAACATGCCCGCGTTCCACAGGTGCTCGCCGCCCTCGACGTAGCGCTTGGCGGTCGCGAGGTCCGGCTTCTCCTGGAACGCGAGCGCCGCGACCGCGCGCGGCGCGCCCGGGATGTCGAGCGGTCCGTCGGCGTGGATGTAGCCGAAGCCGATGGCCGGTTCGGTCGGCGTGATGCCGATCGTCGCGACGAGCCCGGTGCGGGCGATCGCGACGGCTTCCTCGACGGCGCGGCGGAAGCCCCGGGCATCGCGGATGACGTGGTCGGCGGCGAAGGACCCGATCACGACCCCGGGCTCGCGGCGCTCGAGGATCGCGGCGGCGAGTCCGATCGCCGCGGTCGACTCGCGCGGCTCGGACTCCAGGAGGACGTTGGGGTCGATGAGGTCCGGCAGCTGCGCCTCGACGGCGGCCCGGTGCGCGCGGCCCGTGACGACGACGACGCGGTCGGCGCCGGTGAGGGGGACGATGCGGTCCCAGGTGTCGCGCAGCAGGCTGTTGCCGGAGCCGGTGAGGTCGTGCAGGAACTTCGGCGCGTCGGCGCGCGAGAGGGGCCAGAGTCTCGAGCCGATGCCGCCCGCGGGGATGATCGCCGTGAAACCATCGATGACGCCGCGTCCGGGCGTGGGCTCGGGGCGTCGCATGAGTCCTTAGGATAGGGGTGTGGCAACGAAATCGGCTGGGACCATGACCGTCGAACCTCCGGGAGCACCGCCGCAGCCGAAGAAGCTGGGCGGCACGCTCTACCGCGGTCGTGAGGGCATGTGGTCGTGGGTCCTGCACCGGATCACCGGTGTCGCGATCTTCTTCTTCCTCCTCGTCCACATCCTCGACACGGCGCTCGTCAAGGTGAGCCCCGAGGCGTACAACGCGGTCATCGGCGCGTACAAGACGCCGATCATGGGTCTCGGCGAGATCGCGCTCGTCGGCGCAATCGGGTACCACGCGCTCAATGGCCTGCGGATCATCCTCATCGACTTCTGGTCGAAGGGCGCGAAGTACCAGAAGACGATGTTCTGGTCCGTCATCGTGCTCTGGGTCGTCCTCATGGCCGGCTTCGTGCCGAGGCAGTTGATGCACATCTTCGGAGGGGACGCGTGATGAGCGAGACGAACGTCACGATCGCGACCATCGGCAGCGTCCGGGTCCCCGCGCCCGGCTCGAAGTACGGCCGCCCCGCCCGCCGACCGGGGCGCGGCATCAACCTCGAGAAGTGGGGCTGGATCTACATGCGCGCCTCCGGCGTGCTGCTCGCGGTCCTCATCTTCGGCCACCTCTTCGTCAACCTCGTCGCGGGCGAGGGCGTCAAGGCGATCGACTTCGCGTTCGTCGCCGGCAAGTGGGCCGATCCGTTCTGGATCGTCTGGGACATGCTGCTGCTCTGGCTCGCACTGATCCACGGCGCCAACGGCATGCGCACCCTCGTCAACGACTACGCGACCCGACCGGCGCTGCGGCGCATCCTGCTCGGGCTGATCCTGCTCGCGACGGTCGCCCTGCTGGTGCTCGGCACCCTCGTGCTGACGACATTCGACCCGTGCCTCGGCATCACGCCCGAGACCGCATCGCAGATCCCGCAGTGCGTGATCGAGTAAGGAACCAGGACACGTGACCAACGCCACCGCTGAGGAATCGACCGTCATCGACGGCATCCACTACCACCAGTACGACGTCGTCATCGTCGGCGCGGGCGGCGCCGGGATGCGCGCCGCGATCGAGGCGGGCCCCAAGGCTCGCACCGCCGTCATCACGAAGCTCTACCCCACGCGCTCGCACACGGGCGCGGCGCAGGGCGGCATGGCCGCGGCGCTCGCGAACGTCGAAGAGGACAACTGGGAGTGGCACACCTTCGACACCGTCAAGGGCGGCGACTACCTCGTCGACCAGGACGCGGCGCAGATCCTCGCCAAGGAGGCGATCGACGCCGTCATCGACCTGGAGAACATGGGCCTGCCGTTCAACCGGACGCCCGAAGGCAACATCGACCAGCGCCGCTTCGGCGGTCACACCCGCGATCACGGCAAGGCGCCGGTGCGCCGCGCCTGCTACGCGGCCGACCGCACGGGCCACATGATCCTGCAGACGCTGTTCCAGAACTGCGTGAAGCTCGGCATCGAGTTCTACAACGAGTTCTACGCGCTCGACCTGGTGCTCTCCGACGAGGGCGCCGCGACGGGCATCGTCGCCTACGAGCTCGCGAGCGGCGAGCTGCACGTCTTCCAGGCCAAGTCGATCGTCTTCGCGACCGGTGGCTTCGGCAAGATGTTCAAGACGACGTCCAATGCGCACACCCTCACGGGCGACGGCGTCGGCATCATCTGGCGCAAGGGGCTGCCACTGGAGGACATGGAGTTCTTCCAGTTCCACCCGACCGGTCTCGCGGGGCTCGGCATCCTGCTGACCGAGGGTGCCCGCGGCGAGGGCGCGATCCTGCGCAACGCGAGCGGCGAGCGCTTCATGGAGCGCTACGCCCCCACGATCAAGGACCTCGCCCCGCGCGACATCGTCTCGCGCTGCATGGTCCAGGAGGTCGCGGAGGGTCGCGGCGCGGGCCCGCACAAGGACTACGTGCTGCTGGACTGCACGCACCTCGGCGCCGAGGTGCTCGAGACGAAGCTGCCGGACATCACGGAGTTCGCGCGCACCTACCTCGGCGTCGACCCCGTCGTGGAGCCCGTCCCCGTCATGCCGACGGCCCACTACGCGATGGGCGGCATCCCGACGAACGTCAAGGCCGAGGTGCTGCGCGACAACGAGACCCCCGTCCCCGGGCTCTACGCCGCGGGCGAGTGCGCCTGCGTGTCGGTCCACGGCTCCAACCGCCTCGGCACCAACTCGCTCCTGGACATCAACGTGTTCGGCAAGCGCGCGGGCAACAACGCGGTCGAGTACGCGAACACCGTCGACTTCACGCCGCTGCCCGCGGACCCCGCGAAGGAGATCCGCGAGCTCATCGAGCGCCTGCGGGCGTCCAAGGGCACCGAGCGCATCGCGGCCCTGCGCAAGGAGCTGCAGGACGAGATGGACAAGGGCGCGCAGGTGTTCCGCACCGACGAGTCGCTGCGTCACGTGCTGCGCGTCATCCACGGCCTGCGCGAGCGCTACAAGCACATCGGCATCCACGACCATGGCAAGCGGTTCAACACCGACCTGCTCGAGGCGATCGAGCTCGGCTTCCTGCTCGACCTCGCCGAGGTCGTCGTCTACAGCGCGCTCAACCGGCAGGAGTCGCGCGGCGGCCACATGCGCGACGACTTCCCGAACCGCGACGACGAGAAGTACATGCAGCACACGATGGCCTACCTCACGGGCGACGCGACCTCGCCCGACCCCGAGGACCACATCCGACTCGACTGGAAGCCCGTGGTCTTCGTCAAGGACGACAAGGGCGAGTTGATCTACCCGCCGCTGGAGAGGAAGTACTGATGGCGACCGCCACCGCAGACGCGCTCGAGGCCGTGGGCGGCCACGACATCCAGGCCGCCGAGTTCGGCGCGGTCCAGGAGTTCACGGCGACGCTGATCATCCGGCGCTTCGACCCGGACGTGGACACCGAGCCGCACTGGGAGGACTTCGACGTCCAGGTCTACTCGACCGATCGCGTGCTGGACGCCCTGCACAAGATCAAGTGGGACATGGACGGCTCGCTCAGCTTCCGCCGCTCCTGCGCCCACGGCATCTGCGGCTCCGATGCGATGCGCATCAACGGCCGCAACCGGCTCGCGTGCAAGACCCTCATGAAGGATCTCGACCTCACGCAGCCGATCTACGTCGAGGCGATCAAGGGCCTGCCGCTGGAGAAGGACCTCATCGTCGACATGGACCCGTTCTTCGCGTCCTTCCGCGAGGTCAACCCGTTCCTCCAGGCGCACACCAACCCGGAGAAGGGCAAGGAGCGCAAGCAGTCGATCGCCGCGCGCGAGGTCTTCGACGACACCACGAAGTGCATCCTGTGCGCGGCGTGCACCTCGTCGTGCCCCGTCTTCTGGACCGACGGACAGTACTTCGGCCCGGCGGCGATCGTCAACGCGCACCGCTTCATCTTCGACGACCGCGACGACGAGGCGCAGGTGCGGCTGTCGATCCTCAACGACAAGGAGGGCGTGTGGCGCTGTCGCACGACCTTCAACTGCACCGAGGCGTGCCCGCGCGGCATCCAGATCACGCAGGCGATCGCGGAGGTCAAGCAGGCCATCATGCGGGGCAAGCCCTAGTCCATCCGGATCGCGCGAGGCAAGCCCCCGGTTTCGGCCGGACCCCGCGGGTAGCCTTGCCCTGATGAAGGCGAAGATCGCGGCGCTGATCGCGTGGGTGCAGGCCACCCGACCGATGCGGGTGCTGGCGCGGTTCGGCCGTGCGAATGGTCCGCTCCTCGCGAACGGGCTGTCCTACCAGGCGATCTTCGCCGCCTTCGCCGCGATCTGGGTCGCGTTCGCCATCTTCGGCATCTGGGTGGGCGGCAGCTCGTCGCTGCGCGACGCGGTGCTCGACACGATCGCCGACGCGGTGCCCGGGCTGATCGACCGCGGCGAGGGCGGGGCCATCTCGCTCAATCAGCTGCTGTCGGCGCAGATCCTCGGCTGGACGGGCGCGGTCGCCGCAGTGGGCCTCGTGTGGACCTCGGTCGGCTGGTTCGGCGCGGCGCGATCGGCGGTGCGCGCGATGCTCGGCCAGGTGCACGTGCAGCAGAACGCGATCATCCTCAAGCTCAAGGACGCGGGCCTCGCGCTCGGCTTCGGGGTCGCGCTCGTCATCTCGGCGGCGCTCTCGCTCTTCGCGACGAGCCTGCTCGACGCGGTGCTCGCCTGGGCGGGAGTCTCCCCCGGCAACTCGTTCGCCGAGATCGCCTCCCGGATCGCAGGCCTCGTCATCGGCTTCGGGTTCGACGTCGTCGTGCTCTTCGCCCTGTACTCGATCCTCTCGGCCGAGCGCCTGCCGCGTCGCGCACTCCTGCAGGGCGTGCTCGGCGGGGCGCTCGCACTCGAGGTGCTCAAGGCGCTCGGCAGCCTGCTGCTCGGCGGCGCGGCATCGAACCCGCTGCTCGCGTCCTTCGCCGTCATCATCGGGCTGCTCATCTGGTTCAGCCTGCTGTGCACGGTGCTGCTGCTCGCGGCCGCGTGGATCGGGGAGGCGGCAGAACGTCATGCGGCGCGGTCCGCGGGCGATGCAGGAGGCGAGTCCATCGAGGCCGAGTCCCGCGTCGGTGGCCCCGAGTAGCATCGGAGCGTGCCGAACAAGCCGCTGCGGATCGCCACCATCAACACGAACGGCATCCGTGCCGCCTATCGCAAGGGCATGGGCGACTGGCTCGAGTACCAGGGCATCGACATCCTGGCGATCCAGGAGGTGCGCGCGGAGACCGACGACGTCGTACGGCTCCTCGGGGACGGCTGGCACGTCATCCACGACGCCGCGACGGCGAAGGGTCGTGCGGGCGTCGCGCTCGCGAGCCGGGACGACGGCGGGCCGCGCGAGCCGGAGATCCATCGCGTCGCGCTCGGCGACGACGATTTCGACAGCGCCGGTCGCTGGCTCGAGGCCGACTTCAAGATCGGCGACCGGATCGTCACGGTCGTCTCGACGTATGTCCACTCGGGCGAGGTCGACACCCCCAAGCAGGTCGAGAAGTACAAGTTCCTCGACGCCATGACGAAGCGCCTGCCGGAGATCGCCGCGCACTCGGAGCTCGCGGTCGTGCTCGGCGACCTCAACGTCGGCACGACGCCGTTCGACATCAAGAACTGGCGGGGCAATCAGAAGAACGCCGGGTTCCTGCCGCAGGAGCGCGCCTACTTCGCCCGCTTCTTCGGCGCCGAGGGCGAGCCCATCGAGGGGCCGGACGGCACGGTCGCGCCGGGCCTGGGATGGGTCGACGTGGGGCGGACGTGGGCGGGTGAGGTCGACGGCCCCTACACGTGGTGGTCGAATCGCGGGCAGGCCTTCGTCAACGACGTCGGCTGGCGCATCGACTACCAGATCGCGACGCCCGCGCTCGCGGCGCGGGTCAAGGACTACCGCGTGGATCGCTACCCGTCGTACGAGGCGCGCTGGTCCGACCACGCGCCGGTGATCGTCGACTACGACGTCTGAGCGCGTTCGACGCGATCGCGGCGGAGCGCAGGTTCGGGCCGGCGGCGGGCCGACCCCACCGACACCACCTGAAAGAATGGGCCGGTGACCAAGCCCCGACTGTTCTCCGGCATGCAGCCATCCGCCGACTCCCTCCAGATCGGCAACTACATCGGGGCGCTGCTGCAGTGGCGCGAGCTCCAGGAGACCCACGACGCCGTGTTCTGCGTCGTCGACCTCCACGCGATCACCGTCGAGCAGGACCCGGAGCAGCTGCGTCAGGCCACCCGCCGCACCGCCGCGCAGTACATCGCCGCCGGAATCGACCCCGCCAAGTCGATCCTCTTCGTCCAGTCCCACGTCGCCGCGCACCCCGAGCTCGCATGGGTGCTCAACACCATCACCGGCTTCGGCGAGGCGAGCCGGATGACCCAGTTCAAGGACAAGTCGGCCCGACAGGGCACCGACAAGACGAGCGTGGGGCTGTTCACCTACCCCATCTTGATGGCCGCCGACATCCTGCTCTACGACACCCAGGTCGTGCCGGTCGGTGACGACCAGCAGCAGCACGTCGAGCTCACCCGGGACCTCGGGATGCGGTTCAACTCCCGCTTCGGCGACACCTTCGTCATCCCCAAGGCGCAGATCCGCGCCGAGTCGGCGCGCATCTACGACCTCCAGGAGCCGACCAGCAAGATGTCGAAGTCGGCTTCCTCCGAGAAGGGCGTCGTCTGGCTCCTCGACGAACCGACCGTGTCGGCGAAGAAGATCAAGAGCGCGACGACCGACTCCGAGGGCTCCGTCCGCTACGCGCCGAAGGACAAGCCGGGCGTCTCCAACCTTCTCACCATCTACTCCGCCCTCTCCGGCCGCGCGATCACCGAGATTGAAGCGGAATACGCGGGGCGCGGCTACGGCGACTTCAAGACGGGCCTCGCCGAGGTCGTCGCCGAGACCTTCGGTCCGATCCGGGCGCGCACCCTCGAGCTCCTCGACGACCCCGCCGAGCTCGACCGCGTGCTCGCGGCGAACGCCGACCGCGCGGCCGAGATCGCCGACGCGACGCTCGCGCGCGTCTACGACCGGATCGGCTTCCTGCGCAGGAGGTAGGACTGCCTGACGTCGGGAATAGCGCTCCCGCAGCGGGGTTAGAATCGTCAGGCAACATGCTCCGGGGTCGGTGAAATTCCGAACCGGCGGTGACAGTCCGCGACGCCCTCTCCGAGGGCCCGATCCGGTGGAATTCCGGGACCGACGGTGACCGTGGTGAATCCACGGGAGTCCGGAAGGGAGGCGCATGGGAGGCGAACGATGTCGGTTGGCGCCGGATTCACGGTCATCGAGACCGCGATGCGCCGCGCCCTCGAGCTCGCGGCACGCGGCCCCTTAAGCGGCGGCAACCCGCGCGTCGGCTGCGTCATCCTCGATGACCGCGAGAACGTCATCGCCGAAGGTTGGCACCACGGCGCCGGCACCCCGCACGCGGAGGTCGACGCGCTCTCGCGCGTCCCCGCGGGCACCGCCCACACCGCGGTCGTGACGCTCGAGCCCTGCAACCACTCGGGCCGCACCGGCCCGTGCGCCGAGGCGCTGCTCGCGGCCGGCATCCGGCGCGTCGCCTACGCCGTCGAGGACCCCGGGCACGAGTCGGGCGGCGGCGCCGACCGGCTGCGCGCCGCCGGCGTCGAGGTCATCGAGGGGGTGCTCGGCGAAGAGGCGCGCGCGTTCATCGAGCCCTGGCTCGTCGCCAAGCGACGGGCGCGACCGTGGGTCACCGTCAAGTGGGCCGCGACGCTCGACGGGCGCGCTGCCGCAGCCGACGGCTCCAGCCAGTGGATCACCGGCGCCGCAGCGCGCGCCGACGGGCACCGACTGCGGGCCGAGTCCGACGCCATCGTCACCGGCACCGGGACCGTCCTCGGCGACGACCCGGCGCTGACCGCGCGGGGGGCGGACGGCGTTCTGCTCCCCCGGCAGCCCATCCCCGTGGTCCTCGGCTCGCGGGCCGTGCCCGACGACGCTCAGCTGCGCCGACACCCCGCCGGCCTCATCGAGGCGCGCGACCGCGCGCCCGAGGACGTGCTGGCGGAGCTCTGGGAGCGCGGGGTCGCCCGTGTGCTCGTCGAGGCCGGACCGACGCTGACGAGCGCGATCCTGCGCGCCGGGCTCGCCGACGAGCTCGCCGTCTACCTCGCGCCCAAGCTGCTCGGCGGGCCACACACCGCGATCGGCGACCTCGGCATCGGATCCATCGCCGAGGCCGCCGAGCTGGGACTTCGGGACGTGCGCCGACTCGGCGCCGACCTCGCCCTGACCCTGCGGCCCACCGCATCTCACGAGTGGGACGGGGCACGCGTGCAACACGCGCGCGAAGGGCGCACTGCACCGGAAAACGGAAGGGGACGCTGAGGTGTTCACGGGACTCGTGGAGGAGATCGGGGAGATCGTCGCGGTCGAGGCGAGCGGCGACGGCACGCGACTGACCGTGCGGGCGCCGCTCGCGGTCGAGGATGCGCAGCACGGCGCGTCGATCGCCGTGAGCGGCGTCTGCCTCACCGTCGTCGGCTGGGGCTCGGACTGGTTCGCCGCCGACGTCATGCGCGAGACCGTCGACGTCACGACGATCGGGGCGAAGTCCCCCGGCGCCCGGGTCAACGTCGAGCGGGCGCTGCGCGCCGACGACCGGCTCGGCGGCCACATCGTCCAGGGTCACGTCGACGGCACGAGCGAGGTCCTCGACGTGCGGCCGGGCGACGCGTGGCGGGTCATCCGGTTCGCGCTCGACCCCGAGCACGCGCCGCTCGTGACGAAGAAGGGCTCCATCACGGTCGACGGCGTGAGCCTCACCGTGAGCGACGCCGGCACCGACTGGTTCGAGGTGTCGCTCATCCCCGAGACGCTCGAGGCGACCACGCTCGGCGCCCTCGCCGTCGGCGACCGCGTCAACATCGAGACCGACATCCTCGCGCGGCACATCGCGCGCCTGATCCGATTCCAGGAGGGAACGCGATGAACCTTGCGACGATTCCGGAGGCGCTCGACGCACTGCGGGCCGGCAAGCCCGTCCTCGTCGTCGACGACGCGGACCGCGAAAACGAAGGCGACGTGATCATCTCCGCCGCGCTCGCGACCCCCGAGACGCTCGCCTGGATGGTCCGGGTGACCTCCGGATACCTGTGCGCGCCGATGCCACGAGACCTCGCCGACCGGCTCGCGCTGCCGCCCATGGTCGCCGTCAACCAGGACCCGCGCTCGACCGCGTACACGATCTCGGTCGACGCCGCCGCCGGCGTCACGACCGGCATCAGCGCGGCCGACCGCGCGCGTACGCTCAACGTCCTCGCCGACCCCGCCTCCGAGCCCGAGGACCTCATCCGCCCCGGGCACATCCTGCCGCTGCGCGCCGTCGACGGCGGCGTGCGCGAGCGCGCCGGCCACACCGAGGCCGCGGTCGACCTGATGCGGCTCGCGGGGCTGCCGCCCGTCGGCGCGATCGGCGAGCTCGTGACCGACGACGGCTCGATGATGCGGCTGCCGGAGATCCTGCAGCTCGGCGAGGAGCGCGACCTGCCGGTCGTCACGATCGCCGACCTCATCGTGTACCTCAGCGGACAGCCGGCGAGCGACGAAGCACCCGTACCGCGCCCTCGGGTGTCGCTGCGCGCCGAGGCGAACATGCCGAGCGAGCACGGCACGCTGCGGGTGCGCGCCTACCGCGACGCCGAGACCGGACACGACCACATCGCGCTCATCGCCGACCCCATCCCCGACACGCCGCTCGTGCGCGTGCACTCCGAGTGCCTGACGGGCGAGGCGTTCGGCTCGCTCAAGTGCGAGTGCGGGCCGCAGCTCGACGCCGCCCTCGAGGCGATCTCGGCCGAGGGCGGCGTCGTCGTCTACCTGCGCGGGCACGAGGGCCGTGGCATCGGTCTCGTCGACAAGCTCCGCGCCTACCGGCTCCAGGAGGACGGGCTCGACACCGTCGAAGCGAACGTCGCGCTCGGCCTGCCGCCGGACCGGCGCGAGTTCGGCGGCGCCGCGGCGATCCTCGCCGACCTCGGCGCGACGAACGTGCGCCTCATGACGAACAACCCGGAGAAGGTCGCGCAGCTCGCCGAGCACGGCGTCGAGATCGCCGAGACCGTCCCGATGGTCGTCGGCATCAGCGAGCAGAACCGCGACTACCTCGGCGTCAAGCGCGACCGCATGGGCCACCTGCTGCCGAGCGACGACGAACTGGCACGACTCGGGACGAGTCGGGGGCACGGAAAGGGACAGGCATGAGCGGCGCAGGGCGCGGAGCCGAGACGGCACTCGAGGGCAGCGGCTTCCGAATCGTCATCGTCGCGGGACGCTGGCACGAGGCGATCACCGACGGACTCATCGCGGGGGCGCGGCGCGTGCTCGACGCCGCCGGCGCCGAGCACGCGCTCGTGCGGGTCGCGGGCGCCTTCGAGCTGCCGCTCGTGACGAAGGCCGTGCTCGATGCGGGTGCCGACGCCGCGGTCGCGCTCGGCGTCATCGTGCGCGGCGGCACCCCGCACTTCGACTTCGTCTCGGACGCCGCGACGAGCGGCCTCACCCGCGTCGCGCTCGACACCGGCAAGCCGGTCGGCTTCGGCGTGCTGACGCTCGACGACGAGCAGCAGGGGCTCGACCGGGCCGGACTGCCGAGCTCGAAGGAGGACAAGGGCGCCGAGGCCGCGCACGCGGCCCTGGAGACGGCGATCGCGCTGCGCGAGATCCGGGCGTAGCGACACCCAGCCCGCTCGCGGGGCTCAGGTGAGGAACATCCGGCGCAGCCGCCGCGTCGTGAACGCGACGCCGAGCACGATCATGACGGCGAAGTAGCCGACATGCACGAGCATCCCCCAGTCGAGCGCGCCGAGCGTCAGACCCCGGATGAGCTCCGTCCCGTGCCACAGCGGCAGCGCCTTGATGATCCACTGCACGGGCTCCGCATACTGCTCGACGGGGAAGAACGTGCCGGAGAGCATGAACATCGGCAGGATGACGAACGCGATCCAGTCCATCTGCTGGAACGTGCGCAGATACGAGGTGATGCCCATGCCGACGGCCGCGAAGCCGAAGGCGACGAGCACCGCGGCCGGGATGGCGAGCAGCGCACTCCAGGCATGGTTGAGCCCGAAGCACTGCATGACGATGAGGAACCCGGAGGCGTAGACGGCGCCGCGGAACAGCGCCCAGCCGATCTCCCCGAGGGCGACGTCGAGCGGTCCGAGACTCGTGGCGAGCATCGCGTCGTACGTCCTCATGAAGTGCATCTTGAAGAAGACGTTCCACGTCGAGTCGGCGATCGCGCCGTTCATCGCCGAGACGGCGAGGAGGCCGGGCGCGATGAACGCGGCATACGGCACCTCGCGGCCGCTCGCGAGCTCGACGGCGCCGATGAGACCGCCGAGTCCCGCGCCGAGCGCGACCAGGTAGAAGACCGGCTCGAAGAAGCCCGAGACCATGACCCACAGGTTCGTGCTGCGGGCGCCGACGAGGTTGCGGCGGAAGACCGCGGCCGCGTTCCCCGAGGAGATCGCCGATCGCGGGCGGCGACCGGCGGCGAGGCTGCGCGCGGCGCTCACTGCTCCAGCCTTCGACGCAACGCCCGCACCGTGAGCCACCAGCCGAGCACGATGAGCCCCAGCAGCACGAGGATGTGCACCGCGATGAGCCAGAGCGGCTCGCTGGGACCGTAGGCAGCGGCGCGGGCGAGTTGGGAGGCGTGCCACAGCGGGCTGACCCAGCCGATCCACTGCAGCCAAACCGGGAGCGTCGCGAGCGGGAACATGGTGCCGCTGAAGAGCGTCAGCGGCACGATGACGAAACGCCCGATGAGCGCGAACTGCCCCACATCGCGGCGCATCCGGGCGGAGAACGCCATGAGCGGCATGCCGAACGCCGCCGCGCCCGCGAGCGCCGCGAGCACCGACGCCCACGCCCACGGTGACGAGAACGCGCCGGCGATCGCCGCGACCACGCCGTAGAGGATCGCGGTGACGGCGGCGCGCAACGCGATCGAACTGGCGACGCCGCCGACGATCTGGTGGACCTCGATCGGCGCAGCGCGCATCGCGACGAAGGTCCGGCGCCACTTGATGCCGAGCATCGTGCCGAACATCGCGTCCTCGGCCCAGACCTGGAGCGCGAGCCCGCACATGAGCGCGGGGAAGACGAACGCGAGGTAGGGCACGCCCTCGACCCCCGCACCGCCCGTGCCCGCCTGCACGAGCGCGCCGACGCCGATGCCGAACGCGAGCCAGCCGATGAGCGGCGTGCCGATCGCCTGCGCGATCGTCACGACGCCGTACGAGCGGGCCTCGCGCAGCAGGTGCTCGAAGACGTACCAGGTGCCGAAGCGCCTGGCCCGGGTCGCAGCGCCCATCGACTCGCTGCGCTCGCTCAGGGACTCGCCGCTCAGGGACCTGCTGCCGTGTCCGCTCATTCGATGAGCGACCGTCCCGTGAGCCGCAGGAAGACGTCCTCGAGCGACGATCGGCGCACGAGCGACGTGACCGGCTCGTGCCCGCGGCGCGTGACCTCCTCGAGCACCCGCTCGGCATCGTCCGCATAGATGAGCACGCGGTCCGGCAGCGCCTCGACCCGCTCCCCCAGGTCGGCGAGCCCCGCCGCGACCTCGGCATTGCGCTCGGAGCCGAACCGCACCTCGAGCACCTCCCGCGTCGAATGCTGCCGAATGAGCGAAGCGGGCGAGCCCTCGGCCATGATCCGGCCCTGGTCGACGACGATGAGGCGATCGCACAGCTGCTCGGCCTCGTCCATGTAGTGCGTCGTGAGGACGAGCGTCGTGCCCTGCTCCTTGAGGCGGAACAGCCGGTCCCACAGGATGTGCCGCGCCTGCGGATCCAGACCCGTCGTCGGCTCGTCGAGGAGCAGGATGCGCGGATCGTTGATGAGCGCGCGGGCGATCGTCAGTCGGCGCTTCATGCCGCCCGAGAGATCGTCGACCGCGGACCTCGCCTTGTCCTGGAGCTGCGCGAAGACGAGGAGCTCGTCCGCCCGGCGCGCCACGGTCGCATGCGACAGGCCGAAGTAACGGCCGTAGACGATGAGGTTCTCCCTCGCGTTGAGCTCGGTGTCGAGATTGTCCTGCTGGGGGACGACGCCGAGCTGCGCCCGGATCTCGGGGCCGTGCCGGTCGGGATCCAGCCCGAGGATCCGCAGCTCCCCGGCGGAGCGCGTGGCGACCGCGCCGAGCATCCGCATCGTCGTCGACTTCCCCGCGCCGTTGGGTCCGAGCAGCCCGAAGGCCTCCCCCGGAGCGACATCGAACGAGATCGAGTCCACCGCGACCGTGTCGCCGTAGCGCTTCTCGAGCGCCTGCGCACGGATCACGGGATTCGCTGAGGAGGGCACCGGACGAGCCTAATCGCGGCCTCCGCCTCGACCCGGTCGACCGCGACGGCCGATACCAGGCGCGTCTTCAACGAGGCTCCCAGAGTCAAGCACGGCACGTGCGACGGCGAGGAACTCTCGGACGCTCGTGCTGTGCCGTCGCTGCCCCTGCCACATGAGCGCGACGTCTCGACTGATGGGCTCCTCGAGTTCGATGAAGTCGACGTCCGGGCCACCCTGAATCGCGGCAACCCGCTGTGGCACGATCGTGAAGCCGACGCCATCCGCGGTGAGGTAGCGCTGCCGGGCAAGCTCGTTCGTCTCCGGTCCCTGGCGCCATTGGACCGAATAGCGCCGCAGCGCCGTCTCGACGATGCTGCGCACACCGCTGCCCTCGGAGGGCAGCAGCACGACCTCGCCGTCAAGCTCCCGGATGCTGACTCGCTCCCGGTCGGTCCAGCCCACCGGTGCCATCAGGATGAGCGGCTCGGAGAACGCCGTGTGGTACTCGATCTGCCTCGGCAGCGGGTCCACCCTCGTCGCGAGCACCGCGTCGAGCTGGCCGCTCACGAGCTCCTCGATGAGCGTCGAGGTGACGGCCTCCTTCATCACGAGCACGACGTCCGGGTGCGCGCGGTGGAACTCCGTGATGATCTGCTCGGCGGGGCCGAGCATCGCCATGACGCCGAGCGCGACCCGACCGTGGGGCTCGCCGCCGACGAGGCCGAACTCGTCCCGGGCCGCGTTCACGGCCTCGACAGCGCGCTCGGCGTGCGGCAGCAATGCCCTCCCGGCCGACGTCAACCCGATCGGATGCGAGGTCCGATCCAGGAGCTCGCTGCCGAGCTCGCGTTCGAGCCGCCTGATCGCCTGGGAGAGTGCCGGCTGGCCGACATGCAGGCGATCAGCCGCCTGCGTGAAGTGCCCGAGCCGAGCCACCGTGACGAAGTACTCGAGCTGTCGGAGATCCATGCCCGTACCTCACTGTCTCGCACCGACCAAGCTCGCGGTCGCAACACCCGATTGTACGATCGGATCATGCGATGACCTCAGAGCTCTCGGGGCAGGATCCGCACCCAGTCGGACGCGACGGAGAGCCAGCCCTCGGCGCCTCTCGGCAGCGTGTCCGCATCGGCGCGCCAGACCCGCACCGGATGGGCGCCGAGATGCACGACGACCTCGACGTGGGCGCCCAGGAACATCGACGTGTCGACGCTCACGGGCCAGGCGTTCGGCTCGTCGGCCGGCTGCTGCGAGGTGATCCGGCAGCGCTCCGGCCGGCTGACGGCGACGACCTCGTCCCCGAGCTCGACGCCGATCGCGGCGCCCGTGATCCGCCCAAACGTCGTCTCCACGACGCCACGGCCGTCCTGCGTCTTCTCGACGAGGACACCAGTGATCTGGTTCGAGACGCCGACGAAGTTCGCGACGTACTGACTCGTCGGCCGGTCGTAGATCTCCTTTGGGCCCGCGATCTGGACGATCCGACCCTCCTTGATGACCGCGATCCGATCCGCCAGCTCCATCGCCTCCGCCTGGTCGTGCGTGACGTAGATGGCGCTGAAGCCGAGGTCCGCCTGCATGGACTTGAGCTCGAGCCGCAGGTTCTCGCGAACCTTGGCGTCGACGTTCGAGAGCGGCTCGTCGAAGAGGATGAGATCGTTGCCCGCGACGAGGGCGCGGGCGAGCGCGACGCGCTGCTGCTGGCCGCCGCTCAGCTGGCTCGGGAACTGCTCGCGCAGCGACGCGAGCTCGAGCAGTTCGAGCACCCGGTCGACGCGCTGAGCGATCTCCTGGCGCTTCATCCGGTTCCGGCGATTCTGCAGCGGGTACGCAACGTTCTTGAACACGCTCATATGCGGCCAGAGCGCGTACGACTGGAAGATCATGCCGAGGTCGCGGCGCTCAGGGGGCAGACCGAGCCGGCGGTCGCTGTCGAACACAGGTCGGCCGTGAACCTCGATGCGGCCCGTGTCCGGCTGCTCGAGTCCCGCGATCGAGCGCAGCAGCGTCGTCTTGCCGCAGCCGCTGGGTCCGAGCAGGACGAGGAACTCGCCCGGCACGACGTCGATGTCGACATTGTCGATCGCTCGGACGATTTCACCGCTCTTACGCTTGAAGTACCGCTTCAGGTTCCGCACGGACGCGACCGGCGCGGTGCGCGTCGACTCGGGACCTGCGGCTTCGGGTGGTGCTGTCATGACGCTCATCGAGCTCGCGACCCTTTCGACTTGGACTTGCTGGATGTCTGGGTGCTCCACCTCGCTGCCCGACGCGAGATCACCTGCAGCACGACGACGACCGTCGCGGAGATCACGGTGAGCGTCATGGCGAGCGACGCCATGAGCGAGAAGGTGCCGTTCTGGAACACTTCGAGGATCTGTCTGCCGACCACCGGGTTCCCGGCCCCGGCGAGGATCGCCGAGGCCGATAGATCCCCGACCATTCGGACGAAGAGCAATGCCCATCCGGCGATGAGGCCGGGAATCATGAGCGGGAGGAAGACTCGACGGAACGTCGTGAACTGGCTCGCCCCTGCGACGGACGATGCCTCCGAGAGCTCGGGTGAGACCTGCGCCGCCGCACCGTCGGCTGCGACCGCGCCCTGCGGATAGTAGAGGGCGATGTAGGCGACGAGCAGGATGATCCAGGTGCCCGAAAGCCGGAACGGGGGCCCGGCGAGGATGAGGACGAAGCCGACCGCGAGCACGATGTGGGACAGGGTCGACGGCAGCTTGATCGATGCGTCGATCCCTCGGGCCCAGCGTTTCGGGATCCGCAGCAGGAAGAGCGACAGCACCGCGGCCGCGATCATGGCGATCGTCGCACCGACGAGGCCGAGCGTGAGGCTGTTCGTGAGCGCCTCCGCGGAGGTCGGGTTCTCGAGCACCTGCCGTCGGAAGGGCTCGAGGCTGAGATTCGCCCAGTTGATGTTCGTCGTCCAATAGCCGGTGAGCGTGACGAGGAGCAGCGCGAGCATCGGCAGCACGGTCGTGACGAAGGCGTAGCCGAAGATGAAGATGCGCGCGACGATCCTCCAGCCGCCGAGGCGGATCGGGGTCGCCGCCCTGGCCTTGCCGCCGACCGTGGCATGCCGCGAGCGTCTGACAACCTGGTTCTGGATGAACCACACGATCGCGACCGCGGCGATCATGATGAAGCTGAGCCCGACCGCGACGTCCGTCTGGGCGGGATAGGTGAAGGCGACCGCGTTCACGATCTCGACGGTGAGCACCTTGATCCCGGCCCCGGTCGCGATGACGGATGGGATCGAGTAGAGCCCGAGCGAGGTCCACACCGTGAGCAGCGCCGCGCCGGCGAGGGACGGAGCGAGGGCGGGGAGCGTGATTCGCCTGACCGTCGTCGCGAGCCCGTGTCCGGAGACCCGTGAGGCCTCCTCGAGCGACGAGTCCATGTTTCTGAGCGCCGCCGAGACGAACATGAACGAGAACGGCACCTGGTAGATCGAGTAGACGAAGATGAGGCCGTACCAGGAGTAGATGTCGAAGGGTCCCTCGGTCAGCGCGACGCCGAAGATGCCGACGAAGTCACGGATGAGGACGTTGAGGTACCCGGCGCCTGGCGACAGCAGCAGGACCCAGCCGACGGCGCCCGCGATGGGCGGCAGGACGAAGGCGACGAGCGGGAGGGCGTCCGTGAGGATGCCGACTCGGGCATCCGTGCGCTCGTTCAGCCAAGCGAGCAGCGCACCGATGATGAGCGAGACGAGCCCGCTCGCGAGGGTGATGCCGAGGGTGTTGAGCAGGGTGCGCCCGAGGTCCGGGATGGCGAGCGTGTCGGAGATCGCCGAGAAGTCGAGGGTGCCCTCCTGGATGAACGCGCGCGCCAGGACGGCGACGAGCGGCACGACCGCGAGCAGCAGCAGCGCGAGCGCGAGGAGTGCCGAGAACAGGTTGAACGGCGAGAGACGCACCCGCCCACCGAGCCGGCGATTCATCGCAGTCGTGTTCGCCTTCGTGGCGCTTGCCGTCTCGGCCATGTCTGTTCGAACCTCTTCGTTCTACGGGTCTGCGTCGGAGGGACTGTGCGGGGCGGCGAACCGCCCCGCACAGTCCTGGTCATCACTGGAGTCCGAGTGCCTTCACGATCTCGGCCTTGCGGCTCGCCGCCTTCGCGTCGAGCTCGGGGGTCGCGAGCCAACCGGCGTTGAGCGCATCGCCGTTCGCCGGCGAGACCTGGCCCTCTGCCGAGTTGAGGAGCTCGAGGCCCTCGGCGCTCGTCAGGAAGTGGACGAGGAGTCGAGCGGCCGCGGGGTGCGGCGCGTCGGCGACGAGGCCCATGACCGACGGGGACAGGATCGTGTTGTCCGGGACCGCCCAGCCGAGCGGGGCGCCCTGCTCGGCCGCGATGGCGAGGCCGGCGGCGACGACGCCGGGCGCTGCCCAGGCCTCACCGGAGGAGAGCGCCTCGACGACCTGCGAGCCGCCCGTGTACACGCGCTGGATCTGACCGCCCAGCTTCTCCAGGAACTCCATCCCGTACTCCTCGGAGAGGACGTAGAAAAGGTCGAGGTGAATCGCGTTCTCCGGCGAGCTGATCGCGACCTTGCCGGCGAGCTCCGGCTTCAGCAGGTCCTCCCAGGTCTCGATCTCGGGGGCGTTGTCGGTGTTGAAGCCCATCGCGAGCTTCGTCAGTTGCACGATCGCGAGCCCCTCCATGGTGGCCTCCGGCGCGACGGCACCCGGGTAGTCGGGGATGCCGGCGTCCTCGAGCGGCTCGAACAGCCCGCTCTCGATGCCCGCGGCGAGGAAGCCGTCGTTCAGCGTCACGATGACGTCGGCGACCGTCGCGTCGGCGTCGGCCTCGGCCGAGAACCGCTGCGCGACCTCGGCAGCCGTCGCGCGCAGGTAGCTGAGCTTGACGTCGTACTTGTCCTGGAACGCCTTCTGGATCTGCTGCGTGATGCGCTCGTCGGGAACCGAGTAGAGCGTCACCTCACCTTCGGCCTGGGCCGCGGCGATCAGCTCGTCCAGCGGGCTCCCACCCGCGTCCTGAGTCGTAGTGGGCTGCGGTGCCGGTCCGGCTGCGCAGCCCGCGAGAAGGGCGGCGGCGCCCGTCAGCGCTGCTGCCGCGAGGGCCGCCCTGGTCTTCATTGACCGAAACATCTTGCTCCTAGCTGTTGCGAAAGGGTTGATTGCAGGCTGCGGTGGCCATTGGCCCCGTCGCCGTCCGTCCGAGTCTGGGTGGCGGCCCTAGGGGTCTCAATCAGCAATCCGTGATCGCGTGATCACGTGGGGTGATCGGAGTCGGCAGTCTGCGACCCCGCCACGATGAGGGCATCGGGATCGAAGTCGTCATACATTCGCACGCTGACGATTCTCCCCCGCGCATCGACCGTGTAGACCCCGATACCGCCACCAGGCGGCGTCCTCGGCGCCTGCGGGCCCGAGGACGGACGCGGCAGACCGGTGTACTCGAACGCCACGACCGACCCGTCGTCGAACTCTCGACGTCGCACGAGACGGACTCCGCCGGAGCGCGCCATCGCGGTGACGATCGCCCGCAGCTCGCCGCGGTCCGTGACCGGCCGCACACCGTTGTCGAGGACGGCGTCGTCGGCGAATCGGAGCAGGATCGCATCCGGATCACCCGTGCCGATCGCCTCCATATACGCACGCACGCCCGGATGCGTCGCCAGGGTCGGCGAGGCGTCCTCATCGACGGGGAAGACGGCCCGCCGCCCGCGGCGGACGCCGGTCAGGATCCGCTCCGAGTGATAGATGCGCACGGTCCGGTTCCCGTCCTCGACCGAGTCGACGACGGCGAGCGGGAGCGCGATTTCGTTGCCGCCATCCCGGAGCCGAGCGCGAAGCTCCACGACGACCCCGTTTGGGGTCTCGATCGCATGATGCTGACGGACGTCGATGAGCTCATAGGGATACGCGGCGCGCGCCACGGCGATCGAACTCCCGATGCCGTCGGCCCCCACGGCACGCGCCAGTCTGGGCATGTCGAGGATCGACTCGGCACCGATCAGGTCGATGACCGCGTCGGCGTCACCGGCGATGACGGCATGCAGGAGTGCGATCGCGCCGTCGGCGTCGAGCCGGCGGCGCTGCGTCACGAGACGACCTGCGTGGGGTGGGCCGGCGCGGAATGCCAGTCGGTCGCCTCAGCGCCGAGACCGAGCGCCCAGCGCGTCGATCGGTCGCCGACGACGTCCCAGTCCATGCCGGCGTGGTTGATGAGCACGTCGATGTCGCGCTTGTAGCGCTGGATCGGGTCGGACAGCTGGTACGAGCTCGATCCGACGCCCTTGCAGAGGCTCGTGACGGCGTCGTGGCACATGTGGGCGATCACGAGCGTCGCGATCTGAAGCTCGCCGAGGTCCTCCTGCGTGTACCCGGCCCGCTCCTCGCACTTCGCGATCGTCCGATTGAGCGTGTCCTCGTAGAGCAGGCGCGCGGCCCGGACTCGCTCGCGCTCGGCGCCCCAGCGCACGCGCGATGTCGTGCGCTCGATCCTGGCGAGGCCGAACGGCCGGCTCGATTCGAGCTTCTGCGTGTAGAGCTCGAGCACGGCCTCTGCGATTCCGACGAAGATGCCGGCCATCATGTTGTTGAGCCCGAAGTGCAGGGGGTAGTGGTAGATCGCCTCCGGGTGCCCGATCCCGCCGTGTGCGTCGGTCGAGGTGAACGCCTCGACCGGGATCGAGCGGTGGGTCGGGACGAAGATGTCCTTCCCGGTGAGGTTGTGACTCGACGTCGCGGCCATGCCCGACGCGAGCCATTCCTGGGCGATGTCGACATCCGCAGCCGGCACGAGGAAGGCGCGTGGCGCGTCGACGCCGTCGACCTCTTCCAGGCAGGTGACGAGGATCCACTCGGCGTTCGCGAACCCGGTGCCGTAGCGCCAGGTCCCTGAGATGAGATAGCCGCCGTCGACCGGGGTGGCTCGGCCACCTGGGACGAGCGGAGCCGCCGCGAGCATGAAGTCGCGCTCGGCGAAGAGCTCCTCCTGCGCGGCCATCGGGAACCGACAGGCCATCCAGTTGTGCTCGATGAGGAACGAGAGCGCCCATGCCGCTGATGCATCGCCATTGGCGAGGATCCGAGCCGCCTCGGCCAGTTCGCGCAGGCCAAGACCTTGGCCGCCGAAGCTGACCGGGACGAGTGCGCTGAACAGCCCGACGTCGATCGCGGCGTCGATCACCTCGGTGGCGACCCGTCGGTCGTCCTCGGAGCGTCGCGCGTGCTCCCGGATGACCGGCACGAGCTCCTCGACGCGATCCAGGTAGCTGGCCGCCGCCGTCCGCTGCGAACCGGTATCGATCCCCGTCGCCGTCATGTCTGGTCTCCCTTCGAGTCGCTCCCGTCCGACCTCCGCGGCACCGATGCCTCGGAGTCGAAGTCGAGCCCGGATGCGGACGCGGCGAACGCATCCGATCTGGCACGCTACGGACTCCCCGGCTCCGACTCCAGGACTCAGGTGTGATGGTTCGATCACGCGGATCAATCGCCCGAGCGCGTCGGCGATCACTCGCCGTGATCCACCGATTGGCCATCGCGATTGGCGCGCCGGCGGGTGCTGCGTAGCGTGGTCTGTGGCCGTGAAGGGGTATCGATGACGATGACCGATGCGGGGCTCGGCGCCCCCGACGAGACGATTCAGACAGACACGCTCGCAGAGCGGTTCGGCGCGTTCGCGGCGGGCCTGCGATACGAGGATCTCCCATCCGAGGCGGTCCGGCTCGCGAAGCTGCTCGTGATCGATGCGGTGGCCTGTGGCCTTGCGGCGTCCGAGACGGATTTGCATGTCGCCGCCGAGCGCTGGCTCGCGGGCTCGGCCCCCGGCCCTGCCCGCGTCTTCGGTGTGGCCTGCGGGGTCGACCTCGGCGCCGCCGCGGTCATGAACGGCGCGCTCATCCACGCGCTCGACTTCGATGACATCCCGCACTTCGGCGCGGTCGAGCTCCCTCCGGCCATGGCGATCGCTCAGGACCGCACCGTCTCGGGCCAGGCGATGCTGACCGCCATCGTCGCCGGATTCGAGGTGGCGGCTCGCATCACCGCGACCCTCGCCCACGGACGCCCGCATCATCCCATCGGGGTCGTCGGACCGATCTGCTCCGCCGTCGTCGCCTCCCACCTGTTGGGGCTCGATGCACGCGAGACTGCGACGGCGATCTGCATCGCCGCGTCGACGGGGGCCGGGCTCACCCAGAACTTCGGCACGTTCACCAAGCCGTTGCACGCGGGGCGAGCTGCAGAGGCCGGGCTCACTGCCGCCCGCCTGGCGGCATCCGGTTGGACCGCCGACCTCGCTGCGCTCGAAGGTCCGAAGGGCTTCTATGCCGCGTACTGCGACCCGTCGCAGGCACCTGCCGACCGATTCGATGGTGACGAGGCGTTCTGGATCACGCGGCTGCCCGAGGACCTCGCCGCCGGGAGCGTCTTCGATCCGGACGCCTGGCCGCCCCGCGATTCGGGACTTGCCGCCGACCTCTCGCTCGTCGGGCTCGGCGCCCCGAGCGACCGCCGACGCGGGGGTCCGAACCTGCGCCGTGGACCGAGCTTCAAGCCGTGGCCCGCGTGCGGCGGAAACAACGCGGTCCTGACCGCGGCATTCGACCTGCTGCGCCGGCCCGACGTCGATCGCGAGCGCATCGAGCGAATCGACATCGTCGTGCCGTTCGACCCGAAGTCCGGAGCGCTCTTCCGCACCGACGACCCGCAGGACGGCCTCCAGGGCAAGTTCAGCCTCCGCTATGGCGTCGCCGTGGCCTGGCGCGACGGCGAGGTCGTCGTCGACTCCTACCGCGACGATCGCTATCGGGAGATCATGGGCGAGGGCTGGTTCGATCGAGTGCACTGCCGGATGGAGCCGGGCTATATCGACGAGGCCGGGGCGGAGCAGCCCGACGACCCGGACTGCAGCTGGGCCGCCGTCATCGCGACCTTCGCCGATGGCACCGTGCAGACCGGGTGGGCGTACAACCGGGGCCTGGAGATGTCCGCCGACGCAGTGGGCGACAAGTTCCGCCACTACGCCGGTGCGAGCATCGGGCTCGCGGCGGCCGAGGCGCTGCTCGCGGAGCTCGACGCGATCGAGGACAGCCCCGATGTCGGCGCGGTCCTCACGCGCTCCTGCGGCTGAGCCCCCGGCTCAGCCGCCGAGACCGAGCAGGCGGATCGCGTTCTCCCGGAGGATGAGCGGTCGCACCTCGTCCTTGAAATCGCGCTCAGCGAAATCGGCGAGCCAGCGGTCGGGCTCCAGGACGGGGAAGTCGGATCCGAAGAGCATCTTGTGCTTGAGAAGCGAGTTCGCGTAGCGCACGAGCTCCTCCGGGAAGTACTTCGGCGACCAGCCGGACAGGTCGATGTAGACGAGCTCCTTGTGCATCGCGACGGCGAGCGCCTCCTGCTGCCAGGGGAACGATGGGTGCGCGATGACGATCGGCATCGTCGGGAAGTCGGCCGCGACGTCGTCGAGGAGCATGGGGTTCGAGTACTTCAGCCGGACCCCGTTGCCACCGGGCGAGGTGCGCCCGACGCCGGTCTGGCCCGAGTGGAAGATCGCCGGCAGCCCCGCCGCCGCGATGACCTCGTAGAGGGAGTAGACGCGGTGGTCATTGGGGTAGAAGCCCTGGATGCTCGGGTGGAACTTGAAGCCGCGCACGCCGTCGGCGATGAGCCGCTCGGCCTCCATGACTCCCATCCGGCCCTTCCACGGATCGATGCTCGCGAACGGGATGATGACGTCGGAGTTGCGCTTCGCCGCCTCGAGCACCTCGGTGTTCGGCACCCGACGCTCGCCGAGTCCCGACTCGGAGTCGACGGTGAAGACGACGGCGATCATGTTCCGAGCGCGGTAGTACTCCGCGGTCTGATCGACCGAGTAGTCGACGAGCTCCGACTTCCAGCGCCGTCTCGCGTCGGCGAGCATGTGCTGGTTGACCTCGTCCTCGTAGACCTCCGGGTGGTCGTGGCTCGTCATCGCGTGCGCGTGGACGTCGATCGCCACCACATTCGTCAGGTCCATCTGCTGCTCCTCTCGGACAGTGCGTCCGTCTCCTACTCCGGGTACTGCTCGTCCGACGACCGGACGCGAACGCCGGTCGCCGATTCGAAGACGCGGATCATCTCGCTGTAGTCCGCGGCCGGTCCGAGCCAACGGATCGTCTCCCGGATGGAGGCCTGTGCGCTCGCGAGCGTCGACTCGGCCTCGATCCCGACCGAAGCCGCGAGGTCGCGGTACAGCTCGAGATCCTTCTCCGCGAGCCCGACCGGCCCGCCGTAGTCGAATCGTCCCGACATGATCGCGGTCGGGATCTTCGACAGCGTCGCGCTGTTGCGTCCCGTCCCCGCGTTGACGGCGTCGAGGAGCGTCTGCGGGTCGACGCCGGCCGCGACCCCCACCGTGATCGCCTCGCACGAGATGACCATGCTGCTCAGTGAGATCGCATTGTTCACGAGCTTCGTGATCTGCGCCATGCCCGGTCGATCGCCGACGACGATCGTCGTCGATGCGAGACGGTCGAGCAGGGGGCGAACGCGGTCGATCGCGTGGGGCTCGCCCGCGACGTACGTCGACAGCCGGCCTTCGGAGATCGCACGCGGACCGCCGCTGACCGGCGCGTCGATGACGCTGACGCCCGCAAGTCGGCGGTCGATGAGACCGATCGCGTCGGGCCCGATCGTGGAGGTCTCGATGTAGTCCCGCAAGCGGGACCCGCCTGCCGCCTCCTCAGCGATCGCGAGGCTCGCGGCCTCCGAGTCGACGCAGACGATGATGGTGGCCACCGCGTCGGACATCGCTCCGGCCGACTCGGCCCGGATCGCTCCCTCGGCGACGAGCGCGCTCGTCGCCTCCGGGCGGATGTCGTGCACGTGGACGGGCACCTGCGACGCGAGGAGCCGGCGCACGACCGCCTCGCCCATGTGGCCGAGGCCGATGACTCCGACACCTTCAGCGCGCATCGACCGCCGCCTCGCTCGCGATTCCGCGGATCAGCTCCCGGTCCTGGTCGAGGTGCGGCGGATACCGCTGCGGCCGCCCCGAGGCCCGCGCGAAGCGGAGTGGACTGCCGACCACGCTCGCACGCTCGTCCGGCGCGTCGCCGGACAGCTCGAGCACCATCCCCCGGTGGCGCACCTGCGGGTCGCGCAAGGCGCGATCGAGCGTGTTGACCGGAGCCACCGGGATGCCGGCGTCCTCGAGCATAACGACCCACTCGTCCGCCGATCTCGCGAGGAACGCGTCCTCGAGGATCGGCTCGAGCACGTCACGGGAGCGCAGCCGGTCGCCGGGAGTCCCGAAACGCGGATCGGCGACGAGCTCCGGACGCTCGAGGACCTCGCAGAGCGAGACCCACATGCGCTCGGTGTTCGCAGTCACAGCGACGTCGATGCCGTCGCCCGCGGTGAAGCAGCGGTACGTCGGAATCGCATCGTGACCACGACCCTGAGGCCCGGGCACCACCCCGGAGTGCAGGTGATAGGCCGCCTGGTAGCTCAGCATCGACACCTGGCAGTCCAGCATCGCGATGTCGACGTAGTCGCCCTCGCCCGTGCGTCGCCGGCGATCCAGCGCCGCGAGGATGCCGATGACGCCGTACATGCCGGCCGCGAGGTCGCCGAGTGGGACGCCCGCCCGCACGGGCTTGCCGTCGCGTTCGCCAGTCAGACTCATGCCGCCGGACAGCGCCTGCACGATCATGTCGTACGCCGGTCGATCGCGGTACGGCCCGTCCTGGCCGAATCCGCTGATCGAGCACCAGACGATCTCCGGGCGCATCGCGGAGATCGACTCATAGGTGAAGCCCAGTCGGTCCATGACGCCGGGTCGATAGTTCTCCACCACGATGTCGCAGGTGCGCAGCAGGTCCTGGAGCACCTCGCGATCCGCATCATCGCGCAGGTCGAGGACCGCGGTCTGCTTGTTGCGATTCGTGCTGAGGTAGTAGGCGCTGTCGCCCGCGATGTAGTGCGGTGGCACGCTGCGGGAGCTGTCGCCGGTCGGTGGCTCGATCTTGATGATCTCCGCCCCCAGGTCGCCCAGGATCTGGGTGCAGTACGGACCGGCGAGGAACTGGGTGAGGTCGAGCACCCGGACGCCGTCGAGCGGCGCGGTCGGCTGGTTCATCGGCTCAGCCCAGCTCTCGTGCGAGGACGCGGGCGGGCCCCGCGTCCGCGCCTGCGATCGGCAGTGCGGCGACGACGAACTCGGCGCGCCGACCGCGCAGCCCGGCGAGATTCGTCATGTGCTCGACGACGAGCACGCCGCTGCCGAGCAGGATCTGGTGCACGGGCCAGTCGAACCCGTCGGGGCGTCGATGGGCCGGCAGATCGGGAGTGCTCGCGTCGATCGCGACCATCTTGGCGCCCTGGGCGACGAGCCAGTTCGCCGCCTCGACCGAGATCGACGGCGCATCGCCGTAGCGCTCGGTGTTGATGTGCGGCCATGAGCCGGTCTCGAGCACGACGATGTCGCCCGGCTCGACGGCCGGGCCGCCGGCGATGAGGTCCGCGACCTCGACCAGCTCTCCCGGCTCCTTGCGCACGTCGAGCACGACGCCCTCGCCGAAGAAGCGGTCGAACGGCACGTCGTCGATCGTCGGACCGTCGAGATAGAAGTGGCTCGGAGCATCCACGTGCGTGCCGTGGTGGACCGCCATCGTGATCTGCGTCACGTTCGCCGTGTCCATCGGGAGTTCCTCGATCTTCGAGAAGCTCGGTGGCGGGAACGCCGGCGAGCGGGACAGATCCTCGGTGATGACGTGACTGAGCTCCTGCCAGCTCCCGACTCCGCCGCCGACGCGCGGCGCCGGCACGTCGGCCCAGCCGCCCCACGGCCCGCGATCCACTGGCTTCTCACTCCTCATCGGTCGTCAACCTCTCGCTGTCGGCCCGAGGTCGACGACCCCGAGTTCACGATCACGTGCTTGCCGATGCCGCCGGCCGCGAACTCGTCGTACGCGGCCTGGACGTCATCGAGCGGATGCCGTCGGGTCACGAGGGAGTCGACCGGGATGCCGAGTCGTGCGACGAGGTCGACGCACTCGACCAGTTCGGGCTTGCTGAACGTCCGCGTGCCGATGACCGCCCGCGGTGCCATGACGACCTCCCGGTCGAAGTCGAGCTCCCACATGCCCCCGCCGAGGCCGACGAAGACCGCCGAACCCTCGGGCCGGGTCGCGAGCAGCGCGCTGCGGCGACCGGGCGTCGTACCGCTCGTCTCGATGGCGCCGGACGCGCCGAAGCCGTCGGTCGCTGCCCGCACCGTCGCGACGATGTCATCCGCGGCCGGATCGAGCACCACGTCCGCGCCATACGTGGTCGCAGCCTCGCGACGACCCGGATCGATGTCGACGCCGATGACTCGGGCGCCCATCGCGTTCGCGAACATCACGGTGCTCGCCCCGACCGGACCGAGCCCGACCACGACGATCGTCTCGCCGTCGACCTGGGGCAGGCGCTTGAGCGCGCCGAACGCGGTGCCGGACCCGCACGCGAGACAGGCGGCGGCCTCATCCGAGACGTCGTCGGGGAGGGCCACGAGCGTCTCGACCGGGACGACCATGAAATCGGCATGCCCGCCGTGCGCGGTCCCGCCGTAGCCACGGGTCTGCGAGCACAGCTGCTGGCGGCCCATCCGGCAGTACGCGCAGGCACCGCAGCCCGAGTAGTGGAAGCAGACGGCGCGCATCCCGAGGCGGGCCTGCTCGTCCGACACGCCCGCGCCGCGCTCGACGACAGTGCCGACCGGCTCGTGGCCGGCGATGACGGCGTCGCTCCGGCTCGGATCGACCGACACGTAGCCGCCCGGGACGGCCGGTCGCTTGAGCGTGTGCAGGTCGCTCCCGCACAGGCCCGACGCGTCGATCCGCAGCACGACCTCACCCGGCCCCGGCTGCGGATCCGGGAAGTCGAGCAACTCGATCCGGGCATCCCCGGCAAACACCGCTCCGCGCATCATCGTCCTTCCTGCGTGGTTTCGCGTCGCGCGCCCCTGCGCGATGCGTCGATCGTGCTCATGGCTCAGCGGCCGAAGTTCTGCGGATTCCCGTAGTCGAGCCAGACGCTCTTGACCTCGGTGAACTCCTCGACCGCGCCGCGCCCGAGCTCCCGGCCGATGCCGCTCTGCTTGACCCCGCCGAACGGCATGTAGTGGTGCCCGATCCGGTACGTGTTGACCCAGACGGTGCCGGATCGCAGACCGTGCACCATGCGCTGGGCTCGACCCATGTCCGTCGTCCAGACGGCGCTCGCGAGACCGAACTGCGTGTCGTTCGCGATCCGCAGCGCATCCTCCTCGGTGTCGAACGGGATCGCCGAGGCGACCGGACCGAAGATCTCCTCCTGCGCGACCCGATTCGCGTTCACGACGTCGGCGAGCACCGTCGGCGCGACGAAGAGTCCGGCCTCGAGATCCGGTCGATCGACGACGCGGTGACCGCCGGCGGCGATCCTTGCACCCTCGCCGACACCGATCTCGATGTAGTCGAGGACCTTCGCGAGCTGCGGCGCGTTCGCAACCGGACCGATCTGGGTGCTCGGGTCGAGCGGGTCGCCCAGGCGAAGTCGCGCCGTGCGCTCCGCGACGCCCGCGAGGACCTCGTCGTAGATCGAGCGCTCGATGAGCACCCGGGAACCGGCGACGCACGTCTGCCCGTTCGCCGCGTAGATCCCGCCCATGATCCCGTGGATGGCCTGGTCGATGTCCGCGTCGCCGAAGACGATGTTCGGCGACTTGCCGCCGAGCTCGAGCGAGACACGCGCGAGGCGCTCGCCAGCGACCCGGCCGATCGCGCGACCGGTCGGAGTCGATCCGGTGAACATGATCTTGTCGACGCGGCCGTCCTCGACGAGCGCGCGGCCGACGTCGCCGAAGCCAGTGACGACGTTGACCACGCCGTCGGGGACGCCGGCCTCGACGCAGAGCTCTGCGAGCAGGATCGTGGACACCGGTGTGAACTCGCTCGGCTTGACGACGACGGTGCAGCCGGCGGCGAGCGCCGGGAACAGCTTGAACGCGAGGAGGCCGAGCGGCGAGTTCCACGGCGTGATCGCGGCGACGACACCGATCGGCTCGCGCAGCGTGTAGGCGAACATGTTCGGCACGCCCACGTCGACCGTCTCGCCTCGGATGTTCTCCCCGAGCCCGGCCGAGTAGTCGCACATCTCGGCGAGCCAGTGCATCCCGCCCTGCATCTCCGTGACGAGCTTGCCGTTCTCCAGCACCTGGGCGAGGACGAGTTCGTCGGCGTGCGAGCGGATCAGGTCCGCGATCCGACGCAGGACTCGCGCGCGCTCGGCCGGCGCCATTCTCGGCCACGGACCATCGTCGAACGCGCGCCTGGCTGCCGCGACCGCGGCATCCGCGTCGCTCGCGTCACCTCGGGGGACGCTCCCCCACTGCAGTCCCGAGTACGGGTCGAGGCACTGGAACGTGTCCGCGCCGCGAGCCGCCACCCAGTGGCCGTCGATGAGCATGCCGAACTCGCGATCGAGCTCAGCGGGAATCCGCGCTTGGTGCGCCGTTGCAGCCGTAGTCACCCGGCAATCTTGACCAGCCGGACCGCCCGACTGCCAAGTCTGCGCTTCGATCGAACCATCACGCAGATCAATCGTGGTCGTCGACCGGCGGCCGACTCAGCTGGCGCGCGTCTCCTCGAGCGCATCGAGCGCGCGGAACCGACTGCGGAAGTACACGAGAGGTGCCGCGGCCGACCCGTCGGACAGCACGGCCTCGACCTCGGCGATGACGAGGAGATGATCGCCGACGACGTGCTCGTCGACGATTCGGCAGTCGAACGCGACCAGTGCGCCGTCGAGGACCGGATTGGCGTTCGGGCTCGGCCGGTGCGTCAGGTCACGCCAGCGATCCTGGTCCCTGCGGGCGAAGCGCATAGCGACGTCGCCCTGGTCCTCGGCGAGCACGTTGACGCAGAACGCGCCGCCACGACGAAGCCGCGGATAGCTCTCCGAGGTCGCCATGACGCCGATCGAGACGAGCGGCGGGTCGAGTGAGACGCTGTGGAACGACTGACAGGTGAAGCCGACCGGCTCGTGTCCGTCCATCCCGGTGATGACGGTGATCCCCGTCGCAAACCTGCCGAACGCCTCCCGGAGTGTCGTGTGGTCGGGACGTGTCGCCAGGGCGTGCCCTGCTGCTCGCTGGCTCGGCGCCGACATCGTGCTCATCCGGGACTCCGCATCTCTCGCTCATCTCGCCGGCCGCGGGACCGGCTGCGCAGGCAGGCTATGTCGCGGCCGTCGCCGCTGGCCAAGTCCCCCGCGTGATGCCGCGATCGGGACGGCTGATCGCGGCTTGGGCGGAATGGTCCGAGGCCGCCGGGCCGCGAGCGTCGAGGAGCGGTGAACGCGAGGTGAACGGCACGCTAATCTGTCCCGGTGGAGCCATGGATCGTCTTCCTGGTCATCGGGGTAGCGCTCGTATTCGACTTCACCAACGGCTTCCACGACACCGCGAATGCGATGGCGACACCCATCGCGACCGGTGCCCTCAAGCCCCGCACCGCGGTCGCACTCGCCGCCGTCCTCAACCTCGTCGGCGCATTCCTGTCGACCGCCGTCGCCTTGACCATCTCGCACGGGATCATCAACGAGGACCCATCGGGAGGCGGGGTCGCGATCACCCCGGCGTTCATATTCGCAGGCGTCATGGCCGCGATCGTGTGGAACGTCGCGACGTGGCTCTTCGGCCTGCCATCGTCCTCCTCGCACGCCCTCTTCGGCGGGCTCATCGGCGCCGCACTCGTCGGCGCGGGATTCGGTGCGATCGGCTGGGGCACGCTCGTCGACAAGGTCATCATCCCGGCGGTCGCCGCGCCCCTCGTCGCCGGGCTCACCGCGTTCCTTGCCACCCGTGTCGTCTACGCGATCACGCGGCGCAAGGACGGCAACCCGGACGGGCGCGGCCGCTTCAAGGTCGCGCAGATCTTCAGCTCATCGCTCGTCGCCCTCGCGCACGGCACCAACGACGCGCAGAAGACGATGGGGATCATCACCCTCACGCTCATCTCCGCCGGCATGCTCGACAGGTCCGCGGGCGTGCCGTTCTGGGTCATCGTCGCCTGCGCCGTCGCGATCGCGCTCGGCACCTACATGGGCGGCTGGCGGATCATCCGCACCATTGGCACCGGCTTCACCGACGTCAAGCCCGCCCAGGGCTTCGCGGCGGAGACCTCGACGGCGGTCACGATCCTCGCCTCCTCGCACCTCGGCTTCGCGCTGTCGACGACGCAGGTCGCGAGCGGCTCCGTCATCGGTTCGGGGCTCGGCCGTCGCGGCTCGAAGGTGCGCTGGGGCACCGCGGGACGCGTCGCGGCAGGGTGGGTGCTGACCCTCCCGGCCTCGGCGATCGCCGGCGCACTCTTCGCCCTGCTGTCCACCCTCGGCCAGGTCGGCGTCGTGATCGGCGCCGTTATCGGCGCGATCGTGCTGCTCATCATGTTCCTCGTCTCGCGAAAGAGCGCCGTCGGGGCGCACAATGTCATCAGTGACGTCGAAGAAGCGTCGCAAGCAGTCGCGCTCAAGCGGCCGCGACGCCGGCGGGGGAGGTCGCGTCGATGATCAACTGGCTCGGGCTCGTCAGCGTCCTCGCCGTCACCGTCGGCGGGGCGCTCGCGATCGTGAGCGTCGTCGGCCTCGGCATCCGGCTCCTCGCCGTGCCGACGCGGCCCGGTCGCGTCGCCGACGCGCGCGACGAGGAGGAGGACGAGGTCAACCTCAATGGTCGACCACGGGTCGCGACCACGTTCGCGATCGTCTGCTTCGCCGCGTTCGCCGTGATCATCGCGTTCGGCATCTGGCTGCTCGTGCCGGCGTTCCACTGACGCCTGGCGCATCTCCAGGTCGTTCCCGGCAGAATGCCAGCGTGCCACGACGCTCCCCCGAAGGTCCGCGCGCCACGGTCCGGCAGCTCCTCCCCCACCTCTTCGCGGCCCGCGGGACGCTCGCTTTCGCGATCGTGCTGTCCGTCCTCGCGTCGGCGACCTCGCTCGCGATGCCGCTCGTCGTCGGCCTCATCATCGCCGACGTGCAGGCCGGCAAGCCGCTCGGGTCCAACGTCTGGATCGTCATCGGGCTCGTGGTCGCCTCGGCGCTGCTCGGCGCCTTCCAGCACTACCTGCTGCAGCGGATGGGCGAGTCGGTCGTGCTCTCGACCCGGCGGGCGCTCATCTCGCGCATGCTGCGGCTGCCGATCGCGGAGTTCGACGCGCGCCGCACGGGCGACCTGGTGTCCCGCGTCGGCGCCGACGCGGTGCTGCTGCGCGCGGTCCTGACGCAGGGGCTCGTCGAGGCGATCGGCGGGGCGCTGACGTTCATCGGCGCGATCGTCGCGATGGCGTTCCTCGACTGGGTGCTGCTGCTCATCGTGCTCGGCGTGCTCGTCGTCGCGTTCGGCGCCGTCGGCGGGCTCGCGAGCGGGATCCGCCGCGCCTCGGCCGAAGCGCAGCAGCGGGTCGGCGCCCTGACGTCCGCGGTCGAGCGCGCGATCACCGGCATCCGCACGGTGCGGGCGGCGAACGCGACCAAGCGGGAGATCGAGGCGATCGACCGGGAGTCGGTCGGCGCCTATCGCGCGGGCCTCAAGGTCGCGCGCGCCTCGGCGGCAGTGCTGCCCTTCGCGGGGATCGCCTGGCAGGTCGGCCTGCTCGCCGTGCTCGGCGTCGGGGGATACCGGGTCGCGGCCGGGCAGCTGGGGATCGCGGAGCTCGTCGCGTTCGCGATCTTCCTCTTCATGCTGCTCATGCCGATCGCGAACTTCTTCGGCGCGATCTCGGCGGTCAACCAGGCGCTCGGTGCGCTCGGGCGCATCCAGGAGGTGGTCTCGCTGCCGGTCGAGGGCGGGACCGAGGAGCCTTCGACTCGCTCCGCCGATTCAGGGACGCGCGACGACGCTCGCTCAGGGATTCAGGATGCTGCCGCGATCGAGTTCGACGACGTGACGTTCTCGTACGCGACCTCGCGCGAGCCGGTGCTGCGCGGCGTGAGCTTCGCGGTGCCGCGCGGGCGCCGGGTCGCGATCGTCGGGCCCTCCGGTGCTGGCAAGTCGACGATCCTCGCCCTCATCGAGCGTTTCTACGAGCCGACGAGCGGCGTCGTGCGCTTCGGCGGCGACGACGTGCGCGCGATCGGGCGGGAGGCGCTGCGCGCGCGCATCGGCTACGTCGAGCAGGACGCGCCGGCGCTCGCCGGCACGATCCGCGAGAACCTGCTGCTCGCTGCGCCCGACGCGAGCGAGGAGGACTGCGCACGGGCGCTCATCGCCGTCAACCTCGCCGATCGTCTGCTCGGTGAGCGCGGCATGGCGGGGCTCGACGAGCAGGTGGGCGAGGGCGGCGTCCTGCTGTCCGGGGGAGAACGCCAGCGACTCGCGATCGCGCGCGCGCTCCTGTCCGCGCCGGAGCTGCTGCTGCTCGACGAGGCGACCGCCTCGCTCGACGGCGCCAACGAGCGTCTGCTGCGCGACGCGATCGATGCAGTGGCGCAGGGCCGGACGCTCGTCGTCATCGCGCACCGGCTCGCGACGGTCGTCGACTCCGACGTCATCGTCGTGCTCGAGCAGGGCCGGGTGATCGGCATCGGCTCGCACGCCGAGCTGCTCGAGTCGACGCCGCTCTACCGCGAGCTCGCGAAGACGCAACTGCTCGTCTGAGGCCCTACCACCAGCCGAGGCTGAGGGAGAGGAGCGACTCCTGGATGGCGCGGGCGCCGGGCTCGTCGCCGGGCTTCGGCGGGACGAGCTCGCGCAGCTCCTGGAACTTCGAGTCTCCGAAGACGAGCGGCTGCTTGTCGCCGTCGACGCCGAGCCGGTGGACGCGCAGGATGATGACCTCGTGGTCCCCGACGGTCTGCTCGAACTCGATCGTGGTCTCCATCCACGCCGCGGCACCGGCGAGCAGCAGCGAGCCGCCCTCGCCCTCGGACCACGCCGCACCCGCGAAGCGGTCCCCGGTCTTGGACGCCATCTGGCGGCACAGCAGCGACTGGTCGGCCGCGAAGATCGAGACGCCGATCCGCTCGGAGCGCTGCACGTGCGGCCAGGTGCTCGAGCCGGTCTGGACGCAGAGCGAGACGAGCGGCGGGTCGGCGGAGACCGTGTTGAACGAGCTCGCGGCGAAGCCGATCGGCTGGCCGTCGTCGACGACGCAGATCGCAGTCACGCCGGTCGGGAATCGCCCGAAGACCTTGCGGAGCCTCCCGTTGTCGATCGCGCCGTCGGCGTCATTGACATCGTCGAGTTGGGGCAGGACCAGTACGCTCACGCACCAACTTTAGCCACGAGTTCGTCGGACCCTCGCCCAGCATCGGTCCGACGTGGGCCACGGATCGCACCTCACGACTCGGTGATGACCGCACCCGCCTCGGCGAGGCGCGTCAACGCCGCGGCGGAGGAATCGGGGTGAACCCCCGCGACGAGGTCGGTGAGCACGCGCACCCGGCGGCCCGAGGCGAGCGCGTCGAGGCCTGTGGCGAGCACGCAGTAGTCGGTCGCGAGCCCGACGATGTCGATGTCGCTCACCCCGTGGCTGCCGAGCACCTCGGGGAAGTCGCGCCCGTCGTGCGTGTGCCCCTCGAAGACGGAATACGCGGGGACGCCCTGGCCCTTGAGCACGTGGACGTCGATCCGGTTGACGTCGAGCGCCGGATGGTACTGCGCCCCCTCGGTGCCGGCGACGCAGTGCGGCGGCCACGTGTCGACGAAGTCCGGTTCGGCGGAGAAGTGCCCGCCGTTGTCCCCGTCGCCGCGGTGCCAGTCGCGCGAGCCGAACACGACGTCGTAGTCGTCCTCGTGCGCCTTGAGGTACTGCGAGATCCGGGCCGCGACGGCCGTCCCGCCCGTGACACCGAGCGCACCGCCCTCCGTGAAGTCGTTCTGCACGTCGACGACGAACAGCGCGCGGCGACCGGGCCGTATGGCGTTCTCACTCACGGATCCAGCGTAGGACGCGATCACAGCCCGGCCGCGGCGAGCTCGAGGTCGATCGCGGCCGCGGTCTCCAGGAGCGCGGGCAGATGGCGTTCGATGAGTTCCTCGCGGGGGACGCGGGAGGTCGAGGTCGAGACGTTGACCGCGGCGATGACCCCCGCCCGGCCGTGCAGGGGCGCGGCGACGGCGCGCAGGCCACGCTCGAGCTCCTCGTCGGCGACGGCCCAGGCCTCGCCCGAGGTCAGGACGTGGCCCATGCTCGTCGTCGCCGCGGGCAGGCGCGTGCCGATCGTGATCGCGACGCTGACGATGCGCCGCACCGGGACGCGGGCGACGTAGACGATGTCGTCGCCGTCGAGCACCGCCGCCGAGACGGACTCGTCGAGCCGGCGGCTCAGACGCTCGAGGTGCGGCTGCGCGATCTCGGGGAGGCTCAGGGCGGACAGGTAGCTGTAGCCGAGCTCGAGGACGCGCGGCGTGAGGCGGAAGGTCCGCGCGTCGTTGTGGACATAGCCGAGCGTCTCGAGGGTGTGCAGGAAGCGCCGGGCCGTCGCGCGACTGAGGCCCGTCGCCGCGGCGACCTCGCTCAGCGTCATCGCGGGGCGCTCCGCGTCGAAGGCACGGATGACGGCGAGGCCGCGCTCGAGCGAGGCGACGTGCTCGCGCTCGCTCATAGTGCACTCCTCCGCGGGCTGAGCCGAGGACAAAGGCCCGAGGGGAGGGCGATTTCCTCCCGAGAGCCCTCGTCTCGCACGGAAGCCCTCCGCTCGCTCACGTCGCGCTACCGCTCGAGGACGATCGCGAGCCCCTGGCCGACTCCGATGCAGAGCGTCGCGACCGCGACGCCGCCGCCGCGGCGGGCCAGCTCGTGAGCAGCGTGCCCGACGATCCGGCCACCCGACGCGCCGAGCGGATGCCCGATCGCGAGGGCGCCGCCGTGGACGTTGACCTTCTCGGGGTCGAGGCCGTCCCAGCCGCGGATGCAGGCGAGGGACTGCGAGGAGAACGCCTCGTTGAGCTCGACGAGGTCGACGTCGGCCCAGGTGCGACCCGCCCGGGCGAGGGCGCGGTTCGCCGCCTCGATCGGTGCGACGGGGAAGAGGTCGGGGTCGTTGCCGAACCAGCCGCGTCCCGTGATACGGGCGAGCGGCTCCGCGTCGATCGCGTGCTCTCCGCCGATGAGGACCGCCGAGGCGCCGTCGTTGATCGGTGAGGCGTTGCCGGCCGTGACGGTACCTTCGCCGGCGGGCGCGAAGAGCGGCTTGAGCCGGGCGAGCGCCTCCATCGAGGTGTCGTCGCGGATGCCCTCGTCGCGCGCGAGCTCGAAGCCCTCAACCTGGACGATCTCGCCGTCGTAGACCCCCGCCGCCCAGGCGGCCGCCGCGTTGCGGTGCGAGCGCACGGCGAACTCGTCCTGCGCGTCGCGGGAGATGCCGTAGAGGCTGGCGATCTTCTCCGCGGACTCGCCGTTGGAGATCGTCCACCCCTTCGGCAGGCTCGGGTTCGTCATGCGCCAGCCGATCGACGTGTTCCACATCGTCTGGTTGCCGACGGCGGGCCAGCCTTTCGCGGACTTCTCCACGATGAACGGCGCGCGGCTCATCGACTCGACGCCGCCCGCCAGGATCACGTCGGCGTCGCCCGCCTCGATCGCGCGCGAGCCCTGGAACACGGCCTCGAGCGACGAGCCGCAGAGCCGGTTGACGGTGACGCCCGTGACGGTCGTCGGGTAGCCCGCGAGCAGCGCGCCGAAGCGCGCGACGTTGCGGTTGTCCTCCCCCGCCTGATTCGCGTCGCCGAAGATGACGTCCTCGATGCGCGCCGGGTCGATGCCGGTGCGATCGACGATCGCCTTCATGACGACGGCGGCGAGGTCATCGGGACGAACGCCGGACAGTGCGCCGCCCGCGCGCCCGAACGGGGTGCGAACGGCGTCGTAGACGTATGAAGCGGTCATGTCGTGCTGCTCCTAGACGGTGGTCCGGTCGATGAGGCGGAGCCCGAGCAGCTCATGGAGCTCCGCGACGCTCGTGTCGCCGAACGTCTCGATGACCGCGAAGCCCTCGGGCGTGACGTCGAACACGGCGTGGTCGGTGTAGACGCGCGAGACGCAGCGTCGGCCCGTGAGCGGGTAGGCGCAGGCAGCGACGAGCTTCGGGCGGCCGTCGCGCGTCAGCAGATCGGTCATCACGTAGACCTGCTTCGCGCCGATCGCGAGGTCCATCGCGCCGCCGACCGCGGGGATCGAGCCGGGCTCGCCCGTCGACCAGTTCGCGAGGTCCCCGGCTTGAGACACCTCGAAGGCACCGAGCACGCAGACGTCGAGGTGACCGCCGCGCATGATGCCGAACGACTCGGCCTGGTTGAAGAAGGAGGCACCGGGCAGCTCGGTCACGGCCTGCTTGCCGGCGTTGATGAGGTCGGGATCGACGTTCACCGCATCGGGCGCGGGGCCCATCCGGAGCATGCCGTTCTCGGTGTGCAGGTTGATCTCGCGGCCCTCGGGGATGTGGTCGGCGACGAGCGTCGGCGCGCCGATGCCGAGGTTGACGTATGCCCCGTCGGGAATGTCCGCCGCAAGGCGTGCGGCGAGCTCGCCGCGGCTGATCCTGGTCGCCATCTCAGCGGACTCCTTCCACGCCGGAGGGCTTGCCCTCGGTCGCCTTCGTCTCGCCGACCGCCGGGTCGACGCCGTCCTCGACCGGCTCGCCGTTGACGTCGACGCGCCCGCCGGCGAAGTCACCGCCCGGCGTCCAGTCGCGCCATCCGACCTCGATCACCCGATCGATGAAGATGCCCGGGGTCGGGATCGACTCGGGGTCGAGCGCTCCGACCGGGACGACCTCGTCGACCTGGACGATCGTCGTCGTGGCGGCGGTCGCCATGGGCGGGCCGAAGTTGCGGGCGGTCTTGCGGTACTGGACGTTGCCGAGCCGATCGGCGCGGTAGCCCTGGATGAGCGCGAAGTCGGCGGGCAGCGCCTCGACGAGGACGTACTCGCGGCCCCCGAACTCGCGCATCTCGGCGTCCGCGTAGAGGTCGGTCCCGGCACCGGTCGGCGTGTAGAACGCCGGGATCCCGGCACCGGCCGCACGGATCCGCTCGACGAGATTGCCCTGCGGCACGAGCTCGAGCTCGATCTCCCCCGCCCGGTAGAGCCCGTCGAAGACCCACGAGTCGTTCTGTCGGGGGAAGGAGCAGATGATCTTGCGGACTCGCTTGGACGCGAGGAGCGCCGCGAGGCCGACGTCGCCGTTGCCCGCGTTGTTGCTCACGATCGTGAGGTCGCGCGCGCCGTGACGGATGAGGGCCTCGATGAGGTCGACCGGCTGACCTGCCCGGCCGAAGCCGCCGATCATGATGGTCGCGCCGTCGCCGATGTCGGCGATGGCCTCGTCGATGTCTCCGCAGACCTTGTCGATCACGCGCGCTCCATTCCCACCTGTTCGTTCTGCGAACGGACGTTCGTATCGCAAACATCATGCTACGCCGCTCGCCGCCGCACATCCAGTGCTTGCGATCGGCGTCATCGCGTTCTAACATGCAACCAAATGGTTGTACATATGAAGGGCGACACCCCGCCGGGCGCCGAGATCGACCGGATCTTCCAAGCCCTCGCAGATCGCACGCGCCGCGACATCGTGCGGCGCGTCATCGGTCGCGAGCAGAACCTGACCGACCTCGCCGTCCGATACGACATGAGCTTCGCGGCCGTGCAGAAGCACGTCGCGGTGCTCGACCGCGCGGGACTCGTCCGCAAGCAGCGGCGCGGGCGCGAGCAGTTCGTCGCCCCCGTCATCGACACCATCGACCGCGCCCGTGCGCTCCTCGACGAGTACGAGGCCCTCTGGCGCGGCCGGATCCAACGAATGGACGCGATCCTCGCCGAACGGAGTTGACCATGCCCGTCACCGATGTCTCGCACGACCTCGACGCCCTCACCATGACCGTCGTCGCCGAGTTCGCCGCGCCGCCCGAGCGCATCTGGCGCCTCTGGTCCGACCCGCGCCAGACGGAACGCTGGTGGGGCCCGCCGGAGTGGCCCGCGACCTTCATTCGGCACGACTTCCGCGAGGGCGGCGGTGCGTTCTACGAGATGACCGGCCCGGACGGCGAGAAGTCCCGCGGATGGTGGGAGATCATCAGCCTCGAACCGCCGAACCGTCTCGTCTTCCGCGACGGCTGGGCCAACGCGGACGGCTCGCCGGCCGACTTCGCTCCCCCGACCGTTGCGACCGTGACCTTCGAGGCGATCCGGGGCGGAACCCGCATGACCAATCGCACCGCGTTCTCCTCCCGCGAGGCGCTCGAGAGCATCCTCGGCATGGGCGTCGAAGCGGGTGCGAGAGCCTCGCTCGGCCAGATCGACGCGATCCTCGCGGCGGAGGGCTGATCTCGGGACGGGTCAGTCGCCGAGCGTCTGCTCCAGGAGCTTGAAGGCGTGGTTTGCGCGGGGCACGCCCGCGTAGATGGCCGACTGGAGCACCACCTCGACGATCTCGTCGCGGCTCAGGCCGTTGCGGATCGCCGCGCGGTAGTGCATCGGCACCTCCTCGAAGTTGCCGGCCGTGATGAGTGCCGTGATGACCGCGATGCTGCGGTCGCGACGGGCGAGCCCCGGGCGCGACCACACGTCGCCCCACGCGGTGCGCGTGATGAAGTCCTGGAAGTCGGCGGTCATCGGCGTGATGCCGGCGTTCGCCCGGTCGACGTGCTCGTCGCCGAGCACGGCGCGACGCACCCGCATCCCGTCGTCGCGGCGGGACTCGTCCGAAGTCATGGTGTGACCTTTCTCGTGGGCCGGCTTCGGGGCGGCACGGCTCGCCGCCTCGACCAGCGATCGTCAGACGAAGAACTCGCGCAGCGCCGCCGCGACGGCGTCGGGCTGGTCGACGGTCGCGAGGTGGGCGGCATCGGGGACGACGACGAGGCGCGAGTCCGGGACCGCGGCGACGAGCGCCTCGGCCGACTCGCGCGACACCGTCTCGTCGCGCTCGCCCCACACGTCGAGGACCGGGACGCCGATCTCGCCGAGCCTGGACTCCAGATCGAAGCCGGCGAGCGCCTCGCAGGCGAGCGCGTACGACTCGTCGTTGGCCCCCTGCAGCGCGTGCAGCAGACGCCCGATGGTGTCCTCGTGCGCCGCCATGCTCTCCGGCGTGAACCAGCGCTGCGCCGACGCGGCGATGAGCGCCGACGTCGACTGCGCCCGCGTCGTCGCGGCCCGCTCGAGCCACGCCGCGGGCCAGGCGTCACCGCCGAAGCGGTAGTTCGAGCACACGAGCGCGACGCGATCGAAGCGCTCGGGGTGGCGCAGCGCGAGCTCGAGGCTCACGCCGCCGCCGATCGAGACCCCCGCGTGGTAGGCGCTCTGCGCACCGAGCTCGGCGCGGAGCCGGTCGACGGCCTCCGCGAGGTCGGCGAGGGAGAACGCGGTCGTGGTCGCGGGCGAGCGACCGTGACCGGGCAGATCCCAGCTGACGATCCGGTAGCGGTCGCGCAGCGCCGGGACGACGAGCTCCCACAGGATCGCGCAGTCGGAGCCGAGCGATGGCCCGAGCAGCAGCAGCGGGCCCGATTCGTTGGACGCGTGGCCGGTGGCGACAATCGTGGGGTGGGGCATTGGGGCTCTCCGGGGTGGGGCTCGGGGTCGCGATACGCCGCCTTCGGCGGCTACTCGACCCGCGAGGGTGGAGCGACGCGGGCGAGGGCGCGGTCGACGTGGGCGGGGGCGAGGCCGGTGTAGTTCGCGGGGTCGAGGAGCGCCGGGATGTCCTCGCCGGCGAGCGCGGGCTCGGCGGCGAGGAGCGCCGCGAGGTCTTCGCCGGCGGCGGCGCGGCGCACGAGCGCGCGCACCTGCTCGGGCTCGAGCCGGCCCCGCAGCGCGGGGATGAGCCGCTCCGAGACGATGAGCCCGCCCGTCACGGCGAGGTTGCGGGCGACCGCGGCCTCGTCCACCTCGAGGCCTTCGGCGAGTGCCGCGCCGTGGGCCGCGGCCCCGAGCGTGAGCCGCAGCAGCTCGCGCAGGGAGGGCCACTCGGAGTGCCAGGCGCCGTCGGGGCGCTCGTCGATCGCGTTCGCCGAGGCGAGGTGCAACTGGGCGGCGAGCAGCGGCGCGCGGAGCGCGGCGGACCGGATGAGCACGCTGCGGACCGGGTTGCGCTTCTGCGGCATCGCGGTGGAGCCGCCGCCCGCGCCCTCGGCGAGCTCCCCGATCTCGGTGCGGGTCAGCGTCGCGATGTCGGCGGCGATGCGACCGAGCGCATCGCTCGCGCCGACGAGCGCGTCGCCGAGTCGCGTGATCGCGGTGCGCCGGGTGTGCCACGGTGCGTCCGATGCCGGCAGCCCCGCCGCCGCCGCGAACGCGACCGGGAGGCGCTCGGCGGCCTCGGGACCGAACTCCTCGGCGAGGGCCGAGAGCGTCCCCGCCGCACCGCCGAGCTGCGCGGGCACCGCGCACCCGGCGAGCGCGTCACGGGCGTCGACGACCTGGACGAGCCAGTCGGCGAAGCGCGCGCCGACGGTCGTCGGCACCGCCTGCTGGGTGAGCGTGCGCGCCGCGGCCGGGGTGTCGCGGTAGCGCGCGGCGAGCCGCGCGAGGGCCGCGACGACGCGGCCCAGGTCCGCGGCGATCCCCGCGAGCGCGTCGCGCGTGACGAGGGCGATCGCCGTGTCGAGGATGTCCTGGCTCGTCGTGCCGCGGTGCACCCAGGCCGCTGCATCCGGGCCGAGCGCCGCGCGCAGGCGCGCGACGACGGCGCCGACCGGGTTGCCGTCCTGGACCGCGGCGAACGCGAGGGCGGCGGCATCGATCCGAAGCTGTCCCGCGGCACGCTCGATCTCGACGACCGCGGCGTCCGGCGCGAGGCCCAGCTCGTGCTGCGCCCGCACGAGTGCGACCTCCGCGGCGACGAGCGCCGCCCCGATCGCGTCATCCGAGACCGCGCCGTCGGCACCGACCGAGACCGGACTGAGCAGCCCGGTGTCGAAACGGGCGGCGGCGCCCGGGTCAGTAGGCAAGGAAGACGGTCTCCTTCTCCCCCTGCAGGTGGATGTCGTGCCGCAGCCCGCCGTCCGGCGCGCGGGTCGCGATCAGCGTAGCGCGCTCCTCCGGCGTGAGGGAGGCGAGGAGCGGGTCGGCCGCGAGCGCCGCCTCGTCGTCCGGCAGGTAGATGCGCGTATGCAGCTTGTCGGGCAGGCCGCGCGCGAAGACGATGAGCGCGATGAAGGGCGCGGTGTCGCCGACCGGCCCCGGGTTGCGCGTCCAGAACGTGTAGCGGCCCTCGTCGCTCGTGCCGGTGCGGCCGAAGCCCGTGAAGCCGTACTTGTCGCGGCGCAGCGACCCCCGCACCTCGGGGATCGTGCCGTCCGAGTCGGCCTGCCAGATCTCGAGCATCGCGTCGGGGATGGGATTGCCGTCGCCCTGGTAGACGGTGCCGGTGAGCACGATCGAGCCGGGGCTCCAGGGGTGCGCGATCTCGTTGTCGAGCTCGTACGGGAGGCCGAACCCGAAGAACGGTCCGATGGTCTGGCCGGCGGTCGCCGGGATGCGCTGCCCCTCGGGCGTCGAGACGATCATCAGTGGTCCCCCTCGGGCTCGAACCAGGTGCGCTGCGAGCCGCTGAGGACGATGTCCCAGCGGTAGCCGAGCTTGAACTCCGGCTCGGTCAGGTCGTGGTCGTACGTGCTGATCAGCCGGTCCCGGTCCTTCTGGTCGGGAATCGACTGGTAGATCGGGTCGAGCGCGAAGAGCGGGTCGCCCGGGAAGTACATCTGGGTGATGATGCGCTGCGTGAACGCCGTGCCGAAGAGCGAGAAGTGGATGTGCGCGGGACGCCACGCGTTCCGGTGGTTCTTCCACGGGTAGGGCCCGGGCTTGATCGTCGTGAACTCGTACCAGCCGTCGCTGTCCGTGATGGTGCGCCCGGCGCCCGTGAAGTTGGGGTCGAGCGGGGCGGGGTGCTGGTCGCGCTTGTGGACGTAGCGTCCGGCCGAGTTCGCCTGCCAGATCTCCACGAGCTGGCCTCGGACGGGCCGCCCCCAGCCGTCGAGGACCCGGCCGCGGACGACCATGCGCTCGCCGAGGGGCTCGCCGGCGTGCTGGAGCGTGAGGTCCGCCTCGATCGCGGCGACGTCGCGTTGTCCGAATGCGGGGCTCGTCAGCTCGATCGTCTCGGGGTCGACGAGCTTGGGGTTCTTCGTCGGGTGGCGCAGGATGCTGGAGCGGTAGGGCGGGAAGTCGTAGAGCGTCTGGCCGCCGCGGTAGGTGCCGTCGGCGACGGCTTGCGCGTGCGCGGCCTGGATCGCCTCGATCTCGCTGACGATCTCGCGCTGGGACGCCTGGTCGGGCGCCGCGAGCAGGCTCTCCGGCGCAGGAGGCGCGTCGGGGGCTTCGGTCATGTCGGTCTCCTTCGACCCCGAGTCCGTTCAAGTGACAGCAACGGATGCAATGGCCCGGGTATAACGACACATGCTGTCACCTCAGTCGCGAAATCCCTTGTCGATTCCCGATGAACGAGATACTTGGGGGATGGCGAACTCGGAGTCCGGCGACTCGATGGTCGAGCGCGTCGTGCGCATCCTCGGGGCCTTCGACGCCGAGCACACCGACCTGACCCCGAGCGACGTCGCACGCCGCTCCGCGCTGCCGATGTCGAGCGCGCACCGCATTGTCGGCGACCTGCTGCGCGCCGGGCTGCTCGAGCGCGATCTGGAGGGCCGCGTGCGCATCGGGATGCGGCTGTGGGAGCTGACGACGCGCGGCTCGCGCGCGCTCGCGCTGCGCCAGGCCGCCCTGCCCGCGATGGAGCGCGTCCAGGCCGCCGTCGGCGAGCACGTCCAGCTCTGCGTCCTCGACCAGGACGAGGTGCTCATCATCGAGCAGCTGTCGGCCCCCGATGCGGTGTCCAACGTCACCGCGGTCGCCGGCCGCCTCCCCCTGCACGCATCGAGCTCAGGGCTCGTGCTGCTCGCGTTCGGCCGTCAGACGCTGCGCGCCCGGGTGCTCGCCCGCCCGCTGCCGGCGATCGGCCCCTCGACGATCACCGATCCGGCGCTGCTCGCGCGCCGACTGGAGACGGTCCGCGCCGACAGCCACGCGATCCTCCCCGGCTCGATCGAGTCCGTCGCGACCGGCATCTCGGTGCCGGTCCTCGACCGTGCGGGCACGATCGTCGCGGCGCTGTCGGCCGTCGTCCCGACGAGCTGGGAGCGCGAACGCGAGACGCTCGCCTCGCTGAGGACCGCGGCCGCCTCGGTCGCCGGGTCGATCGCCGACTACGGGATCCTCACCCACTGACCGCGACCGTCGGCGGACGGCTGCCGCCGCGCTTGGCCTGCTGGATCTGCTCGTAGACGTGGGTGCGCAGCTGCGTGAAGCGCGGGAGCGCGCGGGTCGTGATCTGATCGCGTTCGACGGGCAGATCGACCGCGAGATCCTCCTGGACGATCGTCGGCGACATCGAGAGCACGATGACGCGCTCCCCGAGGTAGATCGACTCGTCGATGTCGTGGGTGACGAAGAGGATCGTGACGCCGAAGCGCTCCCAGATGCCGCGCACGAGGTCCTCGAGGTCGGCGCGGGTCTGCGCGTCGACGGCCGCGAAGGGCTCGTCCATGATGAGCACCTCGGGGTTGTATGCGACCGCCCGAGCGATCGCGACCCGCTGCTGCATCCCGCCCGAGAGCTGCCAGGGGTACTTGTCGCCCGCGTCGGCGAGACCGACCGCCTCGAGCGCCTCGGCGACGCGCGCGACGCGCTCGGCCTTCGGCACGGACTTGAGCAGCGGCAGTGCGACGTTGCGCCGGACGGTCATCCACGGCATGAGGCTGCGGCCGTACTCCTGAAAGACGACCGCCATGCGCTTGGGCGGCGCCGTCACGGGGACCCCATCGAGGCGCACGCTCCCGCCACTCGGGTCGAGGAGCCCCGCGATGCACTTGAGCAGGGTCGTCTTGCCGCAGCCGGACGGGCCGACGATGCACACGAGCTCGCCCTGGCGGGCCGAGAAGGAGATGTCCTGGAGCGCGACGAAGTCGCCGTACGACTTGCTGAGGTGCTCGACCGCGAGCAGCTGCCCCGTTCCGGCGTCAAGGATCTCAGGCACGTTCGGCCCCTTTCAGTCCGTGGTACCAGCCGAGCACGGCTCGCTCGGCGAGTTGGAAGGCCAGCGCGAGCAGGATGCCGATGAGGCCGAGCAGGAGGACCCCGCTCCACATCTGCGCGTACTGATAGTTCGTCTGGAACACGAGGATCTGGTAGCCGATGCCGGACGACGACGCCGACATCTCCGAGATGACCATGAGGATGAGCGCGATCGAGATGCACTGGCGGACCCCCGCCATGATCTGCGGCGAGGCGCTCGGCAGGACGAGCGAGACGATCCGCCTCGGCGTCGAGAGTTGATACGAGCGCGCCGTCTCGCGCTGGACCGAGTCGACCGCTCGGACGCCCTCGACCGTGTTGAGCAGGACCGGCCAGACCGCGCCGGCGACGATGACGAGGACCTTGGCCTGGTCGCCGATGCCGAGCGCGAGCGCGAGCAGCGGGACGAGCATGGGCGGCGGGATCGCCCGGAAGAACTCGAACACGGGCTCGACGAGGCTGCGCAGCCAGCGGATCGAGCCGACGAGCAGCCCGATCGCGATGCCAGCCGCGACGGCGATCACGATGCCGGTGAGCAACCGCCCGAGGCTCGGGAGCACGTCGGCGGTCAGCGCGCTGCCGAACCAGGTCTCGCCGAACGCCTCGCCGATGACCCACAGCGACGGGAACCGGTTGTTCGGCGAGAGCATCGCCGAGATCGACCACGCCGCGAGGATGATGAACGGGAGCGCGACGACTTCGAGCGTCCCCGTGATCCACCGCGGCATCCGCCCCTTGCGCTTCGGGAGCACGATGCGACGGGTCTCCGAGACACTCATAGGACGACCTCCCCTCGGACCGATTCGTGCCAGGCGAGCGCCCGGCGTTCGATCGCGCGCACGACCAGGTTGATGAGCAGCGCGAGGATGCCGGCGGCGACGACCATCGCGTACACGCCCGCGTAGTCGCCCGCGGTCGCGCGCTGCGTGAGGAGTCGGCCGATCCCGGGCACGCCGATGATGAGCTCACCCGTCACGGTGAGGATGAGCGCGACGGTCGCCCCGAGCCGGATCCCCGTCATGAGGTACGGCAGCGACGTCGGGAAGACGAGGTGGATGAAGCGCGAGAGCGGGCCAAGTCCGAAGCTGCGCTGCGTGTCACGCGCGACGCTGTCGACGTCGGCGACGCCGTAGAGCACCTGGATGAAGACCTGCCAGAACGTCGCGAACACGACGATGACGAGCGACGCGTCGCGGTTCGGGCCGAACGACATGATCGCGATCGGGATGATCGCGACCGACGGGATCGGCCGCAGGAACTCGACCGTCGAGCGCGTGTAGCGGCGCAGGAACGGGACGAGGCCGATGACGGTGCCGAGGACGACGGCGAGCACGATCGAGATGACGAGTCCGATCGCCCAGGTGATGAGGGTGTCGCCGACCGCGCGCCAGAACGCAAGGTCGACGAGATCCCCGCCGAGCGTCCCGAGGACCTCGGTCGGCGGCGGCACGTACTTCGCGTTGACCCAGCCGACCGCCGCGGCGAGCTGCCAGAGCGCGAGGAACCCGAGGATGCCGAGGACGCCGAGCAGCGCGCCGCGGAGTCCCCGTCGCTTCCTGGTCATCGTCGTCCTTTCTGCCTGCATGCTAGGCCCCGGTCACAGCGGTGGTCCGGGGCCTGACGACCCCGGACCACCGTGTCGAGTGCTATCGAGCGATGAGCGTCGACAGGTCGGGCGCCGTGTCGAAGTACCCGTACTCGACGGCGAGCTCGATGAGCTCCTCGAGGTGTGCCGTCCCGAGGTCGGCCGTGAACGTCGGGAGCACGATCGCGTCGGCACCGGCCTGCGGGATGTCGAGGTACTTCGCGATCGCCGCGCGCACCTCCTTCTCGTGCGTCGCCGCGTACTCGAGCGCCTCGGTGAGGGCAGCGGTCCACGCCGCGACCTTGCCGGGCTCCGAATCGATGAGGCTCTGCAGTGTGAAGTTCGTCAGCACCGTCAGGCCCGGGATGGTCGCCTGGTAGGGACCGCCGAGGTCGGTGCCGCCGGCGGCGACGATCATGCCGCGGAACGGGTCCGGGACCCACGCGGCGTCGATCGTGCCGGCCTCGATCTGCCCGGGCGCGTCGGGGAAGGCGACGACGACGAACTCGATCGAGTTCGGGTCGCCACCGTCGTTTGCGACGGCCGCGCGGATCGTCAGGTCACCGGCCGCGTTCGGGCTGTTGACCGAGACCTTCTTGCCGGAGAGGTCCTTCCAGCTCGTGACGCCGCTCGCGGCGCTCGCGACGACGCTGTTGACGTCGGGCAGGGTCGTGAGGCTGTTCGCGTAGTTGGTGAGCATGCGCACCTGCTCGCCCGCGAGCGCGGCGCGGAACGGGCCCATCGGCTGGCCGATCGCGAAGTCGACCTCGCCCGAGACGAGACCGGGGATCGCCTGCGCACCACCCTGGGCGGGCAGGATCTCGAGGTTGATCCCATGCTCCTCGAAGATGCCCGCGTCGAGCGCAGCCCAGATGGCGCCGGTCTCGGCGATCGGGAGCGCCGCGACCTTGACGTCGTACGTCTCGACGGGGACGACGGGAGCGTCCTCGGTCGGGGAGGGCGCTGGGGCGGGCGCACCGGAATCGGTGCAGCCGACGAGGGCGATCGCCGCGACGACCGCGGCGGCACCCAGGATGGAACGCTTCATTGCTGGACCTCTCTTCATTCTTCGTCGAATGGTGCGGCACGATCTCGCCTGCCGCTCGCGGCACCTGGCGGGATGCATGACATTATGCCGACAAGTATGTGGATTGAATGTCACACACGTCAACCACCCGTTTGCGCCGGTCTAGGCGACGAAGCTCCGGTGCACGACGAGGTCGGCGAGTTCGCGGTCGTACTCGGCGAGCACCGCCGTGACGCGCTCGATCGCGAGCGCGCCGAGCGCCTCGTGGGCGCCGACGAACGCGGCGCGCGCTCGCACTCGCGGCCAGTCGGACGGCAGCAGCTCGCGCGGGAGATCCGGATCGGAGCGGGCGAGCTCGATCCACAGGTCCGCGATCCGAGTGCGCAGGACGAGCGCCTGTGCGGGGGTGACGTTGTCGGCGGCGACATTGCGGACGAGCTGCTCGGCGTCGCCCATGAACGCGAGGTACGCGCCCGACAGCGAATCGAGGTCCCACGCCTCCTGGGGCTGCCGCGAGCCCGCGCCCACGGCGGGGACCGTCGCGGTGAGCGCCGTGACGCCCTGCACGCCGAGGCGGGCGAGCTCGTCGACGGCGACGCTCGGCCGAGCCCGCGGGGAGACCCACGTCGAATCCTCGAGCGGCGCGTAGCCGAGCCAGCGCATGCGGGCCCGGATCGCTTCGCGCAGCACGCGGTCGCGTTCCGGGGCCGCGAGCACGACGACGCTCCAGATGCCGTCCCACGGTCGGTCCTCGCGGCCGAACTCGCCCATCCGCGCGAGACCCGAGCGCAGCACGCCGACGGTGCGCGGGGTGAGCCGGTACGAGGTGTTGCGACCGGCTCGCGAGGACTCGAGGAGGCCGTGCTTGACCATCCGGCTCAGCGCCGCGCGCGCGGCGGCCTCATTGACCTCGAAGTCGGCGAGCAGGGCGACGAGTGCGGCGGATGGAAAGGCCTGGCTCCGCTCGAGCCAGTAGTCGCCGAACAGGTGCAGCAGCAGGCTCGTCGTCGAGCCCTCACGGCGACGCGGCAGCGAACCCGCCACCGTCGGCGAATCAAATGACATCATCGGCGCACCTCGACGCCCATATTGTCATACGTCGCTCCCGAGCGCGGATGAAGTTTCGAGCGCGCGCCCCGGGCGATCATGGCGTTCGCCAATAGTTGAGTTTCTCCACGATCCGACCTAGCGTTGGGCATCGTGGCCCAGATCCAGCTCGAGCGACTCGAAGGCAGCCCCTTCGCCGCCGACCCCGGGCTCCTGCTCGCTCGCGCGAACGCCGACTCGATCGCCGCGACGAACGCCGCGCTCGCGAGCTTCGGACTTCGCGTGCGCTCGTACGCCGTGCTTGCGGCCGCCGCATCGGCGACCCGGCCGACGCAGCGCGAGCTCGCCGAGTTCCTGCGCCTGGATCCGAGCCAGGTCGTCGCCCTCGTCGATGAGCTCGAGCGACGCGGACTCGTGCGCCGCGAGGTCGACCCCGCCGATCGTCGCGCGAACGCGATCGTGGCGACCGCGGACGGCGCAGCCCTTTCGGCCCGCGCGAACGCCGCGATCGCCGAGGCGCGGGAGCGTCGACTCGCGGCCCTCGCGCCCGAGGAGCTCGCCGCGCTCACCGAACTGCTCGCGCGAATCGTCAACCGCGAGCGATCGAATAGCCAGTAAACCTGATAATCTCCCGACGTCACCGCAAAGGAGCGTTGCCCATGCCCATCTCCCTCGACCAGAAGGTCGCCATCGTCACGGGATCGGGCGCCGGACTCGGCGCCGCCTACGCGAAGGCGCTCGCGGCCGCTGGAGCCGCCGTCGTCGTCAACGACGTGTCGGAGGCCGCAGCGGCGGCGGTCGTGGCCGAGATCACGGCCGCCGGCGGCCGAGCGAGCGCCGTCGTCGCTCCAGTCGGATCGAGCGCGGTCGCCGAGCAGCTCGTCGAGACCGCGGTCGGCGCCTACGGTCGACTCGACATCGTCGTGACGAACGCCGGGATCCTCCGCGACAAGTCGTTGCTCAAGATGACCGACGAGGACTTCGACGCGGTCATCGACGTGCACCTTCGCGGCACGTTCACGATGGCGCGCGCCGCCTTCGCCTACTTCAAGGAGCACGAGATCGCGGGCCGGATCATCGCGATCGGCTCCCCCACCGGCCAGCGCGGCAACTTCGGCCAGACGAACTACGCCGCCGCGAAGGCCGGCATCGTCGGGATGGTGCGCACCTGGGCGATCGAGATGAGGAAGGCGGGGGTGACCGCGAACGCCGTCATCCCAGTCGCCGCGACCGCGATGACGAAGACGATCCCGTACTTCGCAGCGGCCGTCGAGGCTGCGGATCGCGGCGAGGCCATGCCGGCGTTCTTCCGAGAGGGACTCGGCTTCGGGACGCCCGAGGATGTCGCGGGGGTCGTCGTGTGGCTCGCGTCCGATGCCGCGCAGTCGATCACCGGACAGGCGATCGGCGTCGGCGGCGACCGCATCCAGCTGTGGAGCCACCCCGAGGCGATCGCGTCGTACTACCACGAAGGCGGCTGGGGTGCCGAGGACATCGAGCGCGAGCTCGGTGCGCAGCTCGCGAGCCAGGCGCAGTCGGTCGGCGAACCGCCGTGGCCCGCGCTCCCGCCCGAGCTCGACCGCAGCGCCGCGAGCTGACGCACGAGAGGCGACACCGCATGTACCGGCCAGAGATCGACCTCGACGCGATCGACGCGATCGACACGCACGTCCACATCGAGATCGGGTCCGACGGACACCGCTCGCTGCCCGACGAGCTCGCGGCCGCGCTCGCGAAGTACTTCCGCCAGGACGGCCCGAATCCGGACCTCGCCGGCGTCGCCGAGTACTACCGCGAGCGCCGCATGGCGGCCGTCGTCTTCACGGTCGACTCCGAGACGGCCCTCGGGCACCCGCCGATTCCGAGCACCGAGATCATCGAGCAGGCCGCCGACCACGCCGACGTCCTCATCCCGTTCGCCTCGATCGATCCCCGCCAGGGCGAGCGGGCGGTCGATCTCGCGGCCGCGCTCGTGCACGAGCACGGCGCCCAGGGCTTCAAGCTCCACCCCACCGTGCAGGGCTTCGACCCGCAGAGCGAGGCGCTTGCCCCGCTGTGGGCCGCCCTCGAGACGCTCGGCGTCCCGATCATCGTCCACACGGGGCAGACCGGCGTCGGCGCGGGCACCCCCGGCGGCTACGGCTTCAAGACGCGCTACTCGAACCCGATGCTCCTCGACGACGTCCTCGCCGACCACCCGCGGCTGCAGATCGTGCTCGCGCACCCGAGCGTCCCGTGGGTCGACGAGCAGATCTCCGTCGCGACCCACAAGGCGAACGCCTGGATCGACCTGTCGGGGTGGAGCCCCAAGTACTTCCCGCCGCAGCTCGTGCGCGCCGCGAACTCGTACCTGCAGCACAAGGTGCTCTTCGGCAGCGACTTCCCGGTGCTCACCCCCGAGCGCTGGCTCGGCGACTTCGCCGCGCTCGACCTCAAGGACGAGGTCCGCCCCAAGATCCTCAAGGACAACGCGATCAACCTCCTCGGCCTCGCAGGCTGAGCGGGCCGCATCGCCCGGCACTCGCAACGAAAGGACCACCATGGCCAGCACGACGACGACCATCACCGAACTCCCCGCGCTCGAGGGCACCGACCTCGGGGCCTCCTCGTGGATCAACGTGTCGCAGGAGCGGATCAACACGTTCGCCGACGCGACCGGCGACCACCAGTACATCCACGTCGACCCGGTCGCGGCCGCGGACGGCCCCTTCGGCGGCACGATCGCGCACGGCTTCCTCACGCTCGCGCTCTTCATCCCGATGTGGTCCGAGCTCCTCGAGGTCTCAGACGCCTCGACCCTCGTCAACTACGGGCTCGACCGCGTGCGCTTCACCGCGCCCGTGCCGGCCGGGGCGAACGTGCGACTGCGCGCGACCCTCAAAACGGTCGCCGAGGTCAAGGGCGGCTACCAGCTGCACGTCGACGGCGTCATCGAGATCGAAGGACAGGAGCGCCCCGCGGTCGTGCTCGAGTCGATCTCCCGCGTCTACGCCTGAGTCGCCCGCGATGGCCCCGGACGGCATCGGGAACTGGATCCGCCGGCGCGCGGTGACCTCGCGAGGGCGCCCGGCGATCGTCTTCCGGGACGAGCCGACGACGTACGAGGAGCTCGCCGACCGGATCGACCGCCTCGCGTCGGCGCTTCGCGCACGCGGCGTCGAGCCTGGCGACCGGGTCGCATACCTCGGCAACAATCACCCGTCATTCGTCGAGACGATGTTTGCGAGCGCGCGCCTCGGCGCGATCTTCGTCCCGCTCAACACGCGCCTGTCGGCCCCCGAACTCGCGTTCCAGCTGAGCGATTCTGGCGCGCGCGTGCTGCTGAGCGGCGCGAGCCTCGAGGCGTCCGCGAGTGCGGCGGTCGAGGGCGCGGGGTGCGCTCGCATCGTGATCGGCGCGGATGCGGCGCAGCTCCCGGTCGGCGCGCTCGACTACGAGCAGCTCGTCGCGGCGGCCGCGGTCCTCAATGCGCCCGCGAGCACGAGCCTCGACGACCCCGCGATGATCCTCTACACCTCGGGGACGACCGGCCGGCCGAAGGGCGCGATCCTGAGCCACGGCAACCTCGCCTGGAACGCAATCAACGCGATCGTCGATTACGACGTCACGAGCCGCACCCGGCAGCTCCTCATCTCGCCGCTCTTCCACGTCGCCTCGCTCGGGATGGGCCTGCTGCCGGCGTTCCTCAAGGGCGCGACCGTCCTCCTCCAGGAGCGCTTCGTCCCGGGCGAGGCGCTCGCTGCGATCGAGCGGCTCGGTGCGACCGCGATCAGCGGCGTGCCGACGACGTACCAGCTCATGATGGAAGACCCCGCGTGGTCGACGACCGACATCTCGAGCCTCGAGTCGATGACCTGCGGCGGCTCGCCCGTGGCGCAGAAGGTCGCCGACGCCTACGCGGAGCGCGGCCTCGCGTTCTCGGGCGGGTACGGCATGACCGAGACCTCACCGGGCGTCGTCGCGATGCCCGCCCGGTACGCCGCCGACCACCCCGGCGCGGCCGGCCTCGCCCACTTCTTCACCGACTACCGGATCCGGGGCGGCGACGGACGGCTCGTGACGGTCCCGGGCGAACGCGGTGAGATCGAGGTCCGTGGTCCCAACGTCTTCGTCGGCTACTGGGGCCGCGCGGATGCGACCGCCGAGGCGTTCACCGAGGACGGGTGGCTGCGCACGGGCGACGTCGGCATGGCGGACGCCGACGGGTTCCTGACGATCGCCGACCGGATCAAGGACATGATCATCTCGGGCGGGGAGAACATCTACACCGCCGAGGTGGAGCACGCGATCGCGGCGATCGACGGCGTCACGGGTGTCGCCGTCATCGGGGTGCCCGACGAGCGCTGGGGCGAGGTGCCGCACGCGGTCGTGACGCTCGCGCCGGGGCGTCAACTGACGACCGAGGAGCTGATCACGAGCCTCCGCGGACAGCTCGCGGGGTACAAGATCCCGCGTCGGCTCAGCGTCGTCGACGAGCTGCCGCGCACCGCGAGCGGCAAGGTCCAGAAGGCCTTGCTCCGCGAGCGCTACGCCTGAGCGGCTACGGCTCGACCGACACCCGGATCGACTCGAGGACGGCGAGCAGCTGCTCGAGCTGTGCGGAGTCGATGCTCGCCGTCATCCGCCGCTCGATCGCCTCGACCGGGCCGCGGATCTCGTCGAGGAGCGCGCGTCCCGCGGGCGAGAGGGCGAGCAGGACCTGACGCTTCGAGTTCGGGTCCGGCTCGCGGACGATGAGCCCGAGCGACTCGAGCCCGCGGACGAGCTGCGCCGTCGTCTGCGCCGTGACGAACGAGTGGCGCGCGAGCGCCGCAGCCGTGAGCCCGGGGTGGCGCTCGAGCGAGGTGAGCGCCGCGTACTGGACCGCCGTGATGTCGAAGGGCTCGAGCACTTCCTCGAGGCGCTTCTTCGCCGCGAGTTCCGCCCGCTTGAGCAGGTAGAGGAACGTGATCTCGCTTCGTTGCGGCATGCGATAAGAATGCCAGGGAACCTGACAGTACGCCACCGAACCATCCCGCGGCGGCGCGACGCGAGGGGCGCTCAGGCCCGGGACTCGCGTTCTGCCGCCGCGCGGCCGTCCAGCGCGTAGCGGTGATCGCGCAGCAGGAAGCCCACGACCACGAGCCCCACCATGCACACCGCGGCGAGACACAGCGAGAGCACCCAGCCGCCCGTCGCGGTGTGCAGCGCGGCGAACGCGATCGGCCCGATCCCGCAGATGAGGTAGCCCGCCGACTGCGCCATCCCCGACAGCGACGTCGCGTCCGTGCGGTTACGGGCGCGGTCGGCCATGAGCCACATCGAGATCGCGAACATCGCGCCGGAGGCATATCCGAACAGCGGGCTCCACAGCCACGCCGACGCCGGCCAGATCATGAGCCCGACGAGACCGACGATCCCCGGGAACGGCACAAGCGCCGGCACCCAGCGTCGACCCCAGCCACGCAGCAGGAACGGCACCGAGAGCGAGCCGCCGAGCGAGAACAGCTGCATGACCATGACCTCGACGCCCGCCTGCACCTCCCCCGTCCCGTAGGAGATCGACAGGGGGGACAGCCAGGTGACGAGCATGTAGAACGCGGCGCCCTGGAAACCCATGTAGAGCGCGACGAGCCAGGCGACCGGGTCGGCCCAGATGCCCTTGCGCCGCGGCTCCTGCGGCTCGCCCGCCACCCGGTCCGGCCCCGTCCGGCGCATCGCGATGAGCCACATCACGATCGCCGGCACGATGAGGATGCCGGTCGTCAGCAGCGCGAAGCGCCAGCCGGCCTCGCCGTCCGACCAGGCCACATGCGAAATAGGCACCACGAGCCCGGAGGCGACCGCACCGGTGCCCGCGAGCACTGCCGTGTAGACCGGCATGACCGTGTGCAGGCGGTCCGGGAACCAGTGCTTGATGACCGCCGGCATGAGCACGTTCGCGACCGCGATCGCCGCGCCCGTCAGGACCGTGCCGGCCCACAACGGTACGAGCCCCGCGTCGACCGAGCGCAGCACCGTCGCCGCGAGCAGCACGACGAGCGTCGCGAGCGTCGTCCGGTTCATCCCGAAGCGGTGGCTGATCGCGTGCGCGAGCGGCGAGACGAGCGCGTACATGAGCAGCGGCAGGGAGGCGAGCAGCCCGAGCGCCGTCGGCGTCAGGCCCGTGTCCGCGCCCATCTGGTCGATGAGCGAGCCGACGCCCTGGACGGTCGTGCGCAGGTTCGCCGCGACGATCATCACGGTGACGATGAGCAGCCAGAAGCTCGTCCTCACGGAATCCCGCTGCGACATGCCGCCTCCTCGCATTCCCCCGCGACCACCACACTAGGCGGTTGGGGCACCCCCAGATCGCCTAGCGCTGCCGGAGCCACGCGCGACCGTAGTCGTTGCCGTTCGGTGTGCGCTCGACGGTGTGGATGTGGAAGACCGCCGGGTGACGATTGCTGAGGAAGACGCCGCAGTGATGGTCGAGCTCGAAGAACGCGACCGGGCTCTGGATCCGGTAGTAGAACGGGTCGTCGGGTCCGAAGCCGCCGATCCAGTCGAACCACGTGTCGTCGAGGTGCTCGCGCACCTGCCGCAGGCGCGCCTTCGCCGGGCCCTCCGGCCAATGGGTGAGCGACTCCGCGACGAGCGCGAGGAGCAGATCCTGCGAGTCCTCCGCGAGCTCGCGCACCCGCAGGCCCTCGTACGGCACGACGCGGTTGTCCTGGAACGCGCCGCCGAGGTGCCGCTCGTCGCCCGGGTCGACCCGGCCGTCCGACATCTCCGGCGCGACCATCTCCTCGAACGACCGCGCGGCCGCCCGCTCCTCATCCGTCAGGCTCGCGATGAGCTCGCGCGCGAGCCGGATCCGCCCCGTGAAGACGCTCGAGCCCTTGAAGGGGCCGTCGTCGATCTCGTTCGGCTCGGCGCCGAGGAACGTCGGCGTGAGCGTCAGCCGGTCACCCCACACGAAGCAGTTCGTCGCCATGTGGTGGCCGAACAGCTGCCAGCCCCACGGCTCGGTGAGGGAGGGCTCGCCGTAGAGGGCGACATGGTAGGAGAACTCGTTCATGACGTTCTGCAGGTCGTTGACCTCGCCGAGGAAGCCGTTGATCCGCATCAGTGTGCGCACCTGCCGCAGGCCCTCGCTGCCGAGGCTCGCGCCGACGAGGTCGAGCACCGCCTCGCGCACCGCCTCCGGCTGGAACTCCAGGCGCAGCCCCGTGTCGTGGATCATGAACTCGGGGTTCGACCATGACTGCCACTCGACCGCGTCGACGGGGTAGCGCAGGCGCGACAGGTCCTCGGGCGCGACCGCCGCGAGCAGCGCCTCGGCCGCCTCGACCATCTCGGCGGTCGGCGCGACCTCCTCCGGGTCGACCGGCGCGTCGATGGGGAAGAGATCGGGGATCAGAACGCCATCGGTCGTGATCCCGCGGAACTCGGCCGGATAGAGCGGAGCCCAGTTGCGGATCAGACCGCCCGTGAACGGATCGAGCTTCGCGAGCTCGCGGTAGTCGTACGGGTCGGCGTCGCGGATGCCGCTCAGGCGTTCGTCGCCATGGGCGAAGAGGTATCGGCGGAACTCACCCGACATCGGTATCACTCCCTTGTGATCCGTTCGAGACTAAGGGAGCCGCCTGTGGGAATCGAACCCACGACCTTCTCATTACGAGTGAGATGCTCTGCCGACTGAGCTAAGGCGGCGGGCCGGAAACGAGTCCGGACCGCGAAAGAGTCTAGCGCGTCCGGACACGGGCTCGGTTCGTCTCCCGCGGGAGACTATAGGCTGGCGTTCGGAGGACAGCACGTGCCGAAGCAGGTCGACCATGAGCAGCGTCGCATCGAGATCGTCGAGGCGACGTGGCGGATCATCGCGCGGGGCGGCTTCGCGGCTGCGACCATGCGCGAGATCGCGGCCGAGGCCGGCTTCGCCAACGGCGGGCTCAAGCACTACTTCGTCAACAAGGACGAGCTGCTCGTCGCCGCCTACCAGCGCACCTTCTACCGCATCAACGAGCGGGCCGCCCTCGCGACCGGCGACAAGACCGGACTCGCCGCCATCCGGGCGCTGTGCATGGAGATGCTGCCGCTGGACCGCGAGCGCCAGATCGAGTCGCGCGTCGCCGTCGCGTTCTGGGATCGCGCCGCCTCCATCCCCGCGCTCATGAAGGTGCACGCCGACTCGCACGCGATCTGGCGAGGCTTCTTGGAGCAGCACCTCGACCTCGCGCGCGCGAGCGCCGAGATCCGCGAGGAGGTCGCGACCGCGCTCGTCGTCGACGAGCTGCTGTGGCTGACGACCGGCCTGCAGGTCGTGCCGCTGCTGGACCCCAAGACGACGTCGCCGATCAACCAGGTGCGGATCGTCGACACCGTGATCGACCGGATTCGCAACCTCAACCCGACGCCGGTCGTGGTGCCGACCGCCTGAGCCGGCACCACGACCGCCTCGCTCAGCCGGCGAGGATGATGTCCATCTGCAGGCGGGCGCCCTCGCGCGGCAGCGCATCGACCTCCGTCACGGTCGCCGCCGGCGTCCAGGAGGTCCCGTAGCGCTCCGCGAGCGCCGTGCCGATCTGCTCGACCTCACGCATGTCGATGACCTGGTGGATGACCTTCACGACGTTGCGCCATCCGAGCCCCAGCGCAGCCAGCTGCACGTCGAGGTTGTCCATCGCCATCCTCGTCTGCAGCGCGATGTCGTCCGGGATCGCCTCATCCGACTCCGTCGGCAGGGGCCCGACCCCGGAGAGGAAGTGCAGCGGCGCGTCCGCCACGCGGATCGCCGGCGCGTACGGCAGCAGGTAGGCCTTCTCCGGCTGCGGGTGCAGCATCTCGATGACCGACGCGTGCTCCCCTGCCGGTCCGTCCGGCTTGGGGCCGCGGGTCGCGATCATCTCGAGCTCGAGCCGGGCCGCGGGACCGCTCAGTGCGTCGATGTCGACCGTCGTGCGCGGCGGGTGGACGGCGAGCCCCGCGAACCGCTTGCCCACCTCCGCGTCGGTCGCCGCGAAGTCACGCGAATCCGTACCCCATTCGTAGAACTTCACGACGTCACCCCAGCCGACCCGCATGAAGTCGAGCACGGGGTCGAACATGTCGAAGATCTTCTTCACTTGCCCGCTCGCGCGGTACGGCACGTCCTCCTCGTCCTCGATGTGGGGGTGGTGGTGGTAGAAGTCGATCGCGGTCGACCCCGACATCCACAGCAGCTCCTCATCGCTCGCGACCGACGCGATCGGACCGTGGCCGCGCACCGAGACCTGAGCGGGCCGCGGGCGCGCCCCGACCGGCCCCGACGGCGGGCGTGCCGCGATGATGTCGAACTCGACGCGCGCGCCGGGCGCGCTCAACCGGTTGACGCCGATGAGCGTCGAGGCCGGCGTCCAGTTCTCGTCGGTGCCCGGCGTCTCGACGAGGTGCCCGTACATGTGCTTGTGCACCGCATCCGTGTCGCGCATGTCGGTGAGGAACTCGTAGATGTGAATGACGTGCGACCAGTCCAGGCCGAGGCCGGCGAGCTGGTCGGTGAGGTTGCGCATCATCCGCCGCGTCTGCTCGGCCGCGTCGTCGGGCAGCACGCACTCCTCCGGCACGTGCGGGTGCGCGTGGTAGAGCGGCAGCGGGCTCACCCCCGACAGGAAGAAGTACTCGGAACCCGCCGGCACGAGGACGGCAGGCGCGTAGGGCAGGTGGTCGGCCTTCGAAGGATCCGGTTCGAGGCGCTCGAATGTGGACAATGCGATTCCTTTCGTGGGGGATGAAGTTCAAAGTCCGAGGTGCGCGTGGATCGGCCCCGGATCGCTCACGAGCGAACGCGACGGCCCCTCCCACACGATCGCCCCGTGCTCGCCGAGAATCGCGATCTGGTCGGACAGCGCGAGCGCGAGGTCGACGTTCTGCTCGGCGACGAGCACCGCGAGGCCGAGCGCGCGCAGCTCCTGAAGGCGGTCGCGAATGACGCGCAGCACCGCGGGGGCGAGCCCCTCGGACGGCTCGTCCATGACGAGCAGCCGCGGGTTCGTCATGAGCGCCCGGCCGATCGCGAGCATCTGCTGCTCGCCGCCCGACAGGGTGCGGGCGAAGGAGCGCTCGCGCTCCGCGAGACGCGGGAAGAAGTCGAACACGCGCTCGACCGACCAGGGCTCGTCGCCGGGGTCGACACGGCGCGCGGGGACGATGCGCAGGTTCTCCCGGACGGTGAGGCTCCCCCACACCTGGCGCCCCTGCGGCACGAGCCCGAGTCCGAGCCCCGCGACGCGGTGCGGCGCGAGCCCGAGCACCCGCTCACCCGCGAAGCGCACCTCGCCTGCCGTCACCGTCGGCGGCTTGAGACCCATGATCGCGCGCACCAGCGTCGTCTTGCCCATGCCGTTGCGGCCGAGGATGCCGAGCGACTCGCCGACCCCGACGGCGAGGCTCACGCCGCTCAGGACGTGCGACGTCGCATAGCCAACGTCGAGCCCGTCGACCGCGAGCAGCGTCTCGGGCCGGGGCTCGAGCTCATCGGGAGCAGCCATCAGTCCCTCCTGCCCAGGTAGACCGCCTGCACGGCGGGGTTGGCGCGGATCTCGTCGGGTGTGCCGTAGGCGAGCGGCACGCCGTTGTCGAGGCAGAGCACGTGGTCGACGAGCTCGAGCGCGAGTGACATGTCGTGCTCGATGAGGACGAGGCTGAGGCCCTCCGGCAGCTCCTCGAGCAGGCGGCGCAGCACCTTGCGCTCCGCCGCCGAGAGTCCCGCGGCCGGCTCGTCGAGCAGCAGCAGGCGCGGCTCGACGACGAGCGCCATCGCGATCTCGAGCTGGCGTTGCTCGCCGTGCGAGAGATCCGCGACGGGGTCCGCGCCGCGGCTGCCGAGCCCGACGCGCTCGAGCATCGCCTTCGCTCGGAGGGTGACCGCATCGCGTTCGGACACCGGCCACCAGAATCGGCGCGGACGCGACGTCCCCGCCTGCGCGGCGATCCGGACGTTGTCGAGGACGGAGAGGTCGACGAAGAGGTTGGAGACCTGGAAGGTGCGCGCGATGCCCCGCCGGGCGCGAGCCCGCTCGCTGGCGCGCGACACATCCTCGCCGAAGAGCGAGATCGTGCCGTCGCTCGCGCGCATCTCCCCCGAGATGAGGCGGAACAGCGTCGTCTTGCCGGCGCCATTCGGGCCGATGACGGCGAGCCGGCCGCCCCTGGGCAGGATGACACTGACGCCCGCCAGCGCCATGAGGCCGCCGAAGCGCCGGGTGACCCCGTCCAGGATGAGGGCCGTCCCCTCGCCGCCGGGGTTCACCGGCGGCGAGGAGACGACCTGGGAGGAGCTCATTGCTGCTGGAACTCCTGGCTGAACGGCGGGTTCGCGAGGTAGGCCGCCGGATCGAACGTCCAGAACTGGCTGACGTTGTCGTAGGTGTCGATCACCGCGTTGACGAGCGAGCCGTCCGCGCGCTTGACGACCTCGCGGATGAAGACCGGTCCGACGGGGTTGCCGTACTCGTCGAGCGAGCCGGAGCCGATGATCGTCGAGCCGAGGTCGACGCCGCGGATCGCGTCCGCGAGCGTCTCGCCCGTGGGCTTCGTCGAAGCGTCGGCGAGCACGTCGTAGAGCATCTGACCCGTCGAGTACACCGCGAAGGAGTAGAGCGACGGCAGGATGCCGTACTCCGCCTCGTACTGCTCGACGAAGCCAGCGACGACCGGGTCGTCATTGCCCTCCGCGTAGAACGACGCGGAGATCTGTCCGAGCGCGATGTCGCCGACATCCTCGAGGATCGCCTGGTCGGTCGTGCAGCAGTTGCTGACGATCGGCGTCTTCGAGAGCAGGCCGAAGTCGTTCGCGGTGCGGAAGAAGTTCGAGCTGTCGGTGCCGCCCGCCGAGCCGACGAAGATGACGTCGACGTCGAGACTGCCGAGCTGGCTCACGTAGCTGCTGAGGTCCGAGGCGTCGCCCGGGTACCAGAGCTGGTCGGTCACCGTGCCGCCAGCCGCGGTGAACGCGGAGACGAAGCCGCCGCAGCTCTCCCAGCCGAAGGCGTAGTCGACGCAGATGGTCGCCGCGGACGTGTAGCCCTGCTCCGCGGCCCAGTCGCCGGCGGGGAAGGACATCTGGCTCGCGGTGAACGATCCGGTGCGGATCACGAGCGGCGAGGCGAGTCGCTGCGTGAGGTCGTCCGCGGCGGTCATCGCGAGGTTCACGACCCCGGCCTGGGTCAGGTAGTCGCCGACGACGAGGCCCTCGCTCGCGAGCACCGGGCCGATCACGACGTCGACCTGGTTCTCCTCGACGAGCTTCCGCGCCTTCGTGAGCGCCGTGTCGGGGTCGCTCGCGGTGTCCTCCCAGACGGTCTCGATCGTGAAGTTGCCGATCTCGGTGCCCTGGTCGGCGAGGAACATCTCCCAGCCCTGCTGCATGTCGACGCCGATGGCGCCGGCCCACGAGGTCATCGGCGCGAGCACGCCGACGCGGAAGGTCTCACCGGACGCCGGAGCGTCCGTCGACGCGGGGCCGCCGCTGAGGTCGGCCGACGGCGCGCACGCAGTGAGGGCGAGTGCGGCGGCGAACGTCACCCCCGCGGCAGCGGTTATCTTGCGGATCATCGCTTGTCCTTTCGAGTGTTGCTTCGGTGGTTCGGAGTGGGAAGGAAGTCGACGGCGAGGACCTCGGGGCCGGGCCCGCCGATCCGTCGCCGGATCCGCCGGACGAGGTCGGAGACCCCGCCGACGATGCCCTGCGGCGCGAAGATGACGGAGAGGATGAAGAGGATCCCGAGCAGCGTCTGCCAGCGCTCGAACACGCTCGACAGGACGTGCTGGAAGAAGACCACGAGCACCGCCCCGACGAGCGGGCCGATCACGGTCCCGATGCCGCCGAGCGCGACCATGATCATGCTCATGGCAGATTCCGCGAAGCCGGCGGAGACCGGGCTGATGAACTCGCTGTCCCAGACGGCGAGGACGCCCGCGATGCCCGCGACCGCGCCCGAGACGAGCATCGCGCCGAACTTGTAGATCGGGACGTTGTAGCCGAGGCTCACCATCCGGCTCTCGCTGTCGCGGATGCCCTTGAGCGTGAGCCCGAAGGAGGAGCGGCCGACGATGACGAGCGCGACCGTGATGACGAGGAACGCGACCAGCACGAGGAAGTAGAACTCCCAGTACGTCGCGATGCCCGTCGGGCGCCGGATGCCGGGCAGCCCGTTGGTCCCGCCCGTCACCGAGGACCAGCGGTAGGCCATGCCGTAGACGATCATCCCCGCGGCGAGCGTCACCATGAGGAACGAGATGCCGCGGGTGCGCATCGAGATGAGCCCGTAGATGACGCTCGCGAGGGCGGTCATGAGCAGCGCCATGCCGAGCTGGCCCCAGAGGTCCCAGCCTTGCCGGTACGCCCAGGCGAGCCCGTAGCCGGACGCCGCGGCGATGCCGGCGTGCCCGAGCGAGACGAGGCCGACGTTCCCCGCGAGCACGTTGATGCTGCTCGCGAGGATTGCGGCGATGAACGCGATCGACAGCAGCGAGACGTAGTAGCTGCCGAGCACGTAGGGGAAGACGCAGGCGATCGCGACGAGGGCGACGATGACGGTCCACTTGACGACGGTGCGGGTGCGCTCGCTCATGCCGCCCTCCCGAACAGCCCCTGAGGACGGAAGACGAGGATGAGGCCCATCGGGGCGAAGATCGTGAAGTAGGCGAACTCGGGGAAGAGCACCTTCGTGAAGGCGTCGATGAGCCCGATGAGCACGGCACCGACGGCGGCGCCCGTGATCGAGCCGAGGCCGCCGACGATGACGACGACCATCGCGTAGAGCAGCATCTCGGTGCCCGACGTCGGGCTGAGGCTGAGGAGCCCCGAGCCGATCGCTCCCGCGATGCCGGCGAGCGCGGCGCCGACGACGAAGACCCAGGTGAAGACGCGGTCGATGTTGATGCCGAGCGCGGACGCCGCCTCCCGGTTGTCGACGCCCGCGCGCACGACGGCCCCGAACTTCGAGTAGCGCTGGGCGAGGAAGAGCGCCGTGCCGATGACGAGGGTCACGCCGATGATGAAGAGCCGGTACTGGGGGTAGGTGAAGTCGCCGATGACGAGAGCACCCGAGGGGGCGCCGTTGCCGGAGTTGACCGACTTGGGATCGCCGCCGAAGATCCACAGCACGACGTCGGCGATGACGAAGAGGACGCCGACGGTGAGCAGCACCTCGGGCATCTCGCGGCCGCGCACGCGCCGCAGCAGACCGCGTTCGAGCCCGAACCCGATGACGGCCGCGACGACGGCGCCCGCGCCGAGGCCGAGCCAGAAGTTGTGGGTCGCCGCGACCGTGACGACCGCGGTGTACGCGCCGACGAGGTAGAACGCCCCGTGCGCGAGGTTCGAGATGCGCATGAGGCCGAAGATGAGCGTGAATCCGCTCGCGATGAGGAAGAGCAGCGCGCCGAAGCTCAGTCCGTTGAGGAGCTGCTGCAGGAAGAAGACGCCGCTCATCGCGTCGGCGCCTTCAGTTCGGCGTCGGCAGCCGGCTCTTGCCAGATGGGGTCCACGTTGACCAATATTTCCTACGGATGTAGACAATGGATGTCACGGTTGTTACCGAGATATTTCTACATGCGTAGAAAAAAAGCAACCCTCAGATCAGAACGCGATCCTCCCGCGCATCGGCGGCCTCAGAACGACTCGCACCAGGTCCCGTCGCTCGGCACCACGCCCCGCAGCAGATACCCGTCCACCGCATCGACGATGCACTGGTCGCCGTAGCGGCTGTAGGCGGTGTGACCCTCCCCCTCGAACGAGACGAGTACGCCCGAATCGAGGTCCTCGGAGAGCTTCACGCCCTCCTCGTACGGGGTCGCCGGGTCGCCCGTCGTCGAGATGATGAGCACGGGGGCCGCACCCGCGCCCGTGAGCCGGTCGTGCTGGCCGCCGCGGTACTCGAACGGCCACTGCGAGCACACGGGGTCCGGCATCGCCGGCAGGTCGAGGGTGAGCGTCGGCGCCGCCTCGGCGAGCCGCGCCTGCTGGTCCGCGAGGCGCGCCGGGTCGAGCTCGACCGGATAGTCGACGCAGTAGATCGCCCAGAGCGCATCCTGGATGTTGGACCCGAGCCCGACGCCGGGCGTGAAGTCGTTGTACATGTCGGCGAGCTGCCAGGCGGTCTCCGTGACGGGGACCGGCCGCAGCACCTCCGACAGCAGCGTCGAGAGCGCCGGCCACAGCGACTCGGAGTACAAGGCCTGCAGCATGCCGGTCGAGAGCGACTGGCCCGTCATCGCGCGGCCCGCCGCCGCCGTGCCGCCCGACACGGGCGACGCCTCGAACTGCTCCAGCACCGCGTGGATGCGCGGGAGGTCGACGGTGGGATCACCCGACAGCGGGCAGTCGGAGAACGCCGGGCAGCCGCGCACGAAGTTCGTGAGCGCCCGCTCGAACCCGGCCTGCTGCGAGATCGCGAGCGTCGCGAGGTCCGACTCCCGGTCCATCACGCCGTCGAGCACCACCCGGCCGACGCGCTCCGGGTACTCGTCGACATAGATCGCGCCGATCGCCGTCCCGTAGGAGTAGCCGAGGTAGTTGAGCACCGGATCCCCCGACAGCGCGCGCATGAGCTCGAGATCCCGGACCGTCGACAGGGTGTCGACGAACTCCAGACTCTCCCCGGAGCCCGCGAGGCACGCCTGCGCGTAGTCGGCGCCCGCCGCGAGCTGCTCGTCGACCCAGCCCTCGGGATCCGCCTGCGGGTCGACGGTGGGCACCCCGTAGAGGAAGTCGGAGATGTCGTCGGGGTCCGTGTAGCAGGTGACCGGCGCCGTGCGCCCCGCGCCGCGGGGGTCCCAGCCGACGATGTCGTAGCGCTCGACGATCTCCGGGCTCACGAACCAGAAGTCGTAGTCGCGGACGAAGTCGACCCCGGAAGCGCCCGGCCCGCCCGGGTTCACGAAGAGCGTGCCGAGCCGGTCGGTCGAACTCGCGCGGTGCCGGATGACGGCGATGTCGAGCGAGCGCTCGTCCGACTCGTCCTCCCAGTCCAGCGGCGCGGCGATCGTCGCGCACTCGAACCCCGCGTCGCACGCCCGCCAGTCGACGACCTGGTCGAAGTAGGCGGCGAAGGGACCGCTCGACGGCGTCGGGGTCGCCGTCGCCGGCGTCTCGCGCGGCCCGAAGAACGGCGAGCCGCCGTTGTAGCAGCCGGCGAGGGCGAGGAGGGCGGCCAGCGCCGCTGCACTGAGGCCGAGGATGCGGGCGGGACGGGCTGGACGGCGCGGCATGGCGGCGAGCCTAGCGAGTCGCACTTCTGAACGACATGAGCATCGCCTCCAGCGCGAGCAGCGGCGGCACGTTGCCCTCGATCCGCCGGCGTGCCGTCGCGATCGCATCGAGCGCGCGCAGCGCCGCCGCGGGCGTCGTACCCTCGGCGCGCGCGGCGAGCTGCACCTGCGCCGAGCGGTTGACGAACCCCTCGGGGACGCCGAGCGCGCCGAGCAGGACATCGCGTTCTACCGAGAGGAGATCGACGAGCACGCGGTCGACGCCGTCGCGCAGACTCCGCGTCGCACGGCGCTTCTGGTCCTCCTCGAGCTGGCGCACCTGCGCCCGCAGCGCCGGCGGGATCGTGCCGCCCGGCTCGATGCCGAGCGTGCGCAGCAGCGCATCGCGCTCCGCCTCATCCTGCTGCGCGCCGTACGCCTCCGCGTCCGCCTTCGCGATCTCCAGCAGCTCGCCCGCGCCCCGCGCCGCATCGCCCACGTCGCGGATCGACAGGGCGAGCTCGACCGTGCGGGCACGCCGCGCCCGCGCATCCGGGTCCCGCGCGAGTCGCAGCGCCATGCCGATGTGCGACTGCGCCTCGCGCGCCACCCGCTCGGCGAGCTCGGGCTCGACGCCGTCGCGCTCGACGAGCAGCCTGGCCACGTCGTCGACCGCCGGCACCCGGAGGCGCAGGGTGCGCACGCGCGAGCGGATCGTCGGCAGCAGGTCCGCCTCGCTCGGCGCGCACAGAATCCACACGGTGCGCGGCGGCGGCTCCTCCAGGGCCTTCAGCAGCACGTTCGACGTGCGCTCGGCCATGCGGTCGGCGTCCTCGATCACGACGACGCGCCAGCGCGCGACCGACGGCGAGTACTGGCTCGTCGAGACGAGCCGGCGCACCTCGTCCATCGTGATGACGACGCGGTCGGTCGCGAGCGCCGAGAGGTCCGGGTGCGTGCGCGCCTCGACCATGGCGCGGGCTCGCGCGCCCCCGTCGTCCTCGCCCTGACCGAGCAGCAGCGCGGCGAACGCGTACGCGAGGGTCGACCGGCCCGAGCCGGGCGGGCCCGTGATGAGCCATGAGTGCGCGAGCTGGTCCGAGGCGGCCGCCGCTTCGACGATACGCACCGCCTCCTCCTGGCCGGTCAGCTCGTCGAGCTTCGGATCGGGGCGCACGCCACACACGCTACCCGCCTCCCCCGACCATTCCGCCGCGCACGAGCACGACTACCGTCGCGGGCGTATGGCACGCGAACGCCCGACTACTCCCGGTCCAGGAGCGTCGAGACGTGGGTGCGGATCGTCCCGGCGAGCTCGGCGGGCGGGAGCGTCGCGTCGAGCACGACGAAGCGCTCCGGCTCGGCCGCCGCGAGCTCCAGATACTTCGCCCGCACCCGCGCCGGGAAATCGCCGCCCTCGGCCTCGAGCCGGTCGTAGACGCGCTCGCCCGCCCCGAGCCGCTCACGGCTGATCGCCGGATCCAGATCGAGGAGGAACGTCATGTCCGGCAGCAGGTCCTGCGCCGCCCAGAGCGACAAGCGGCGCACCTCCTCGGAATCCAGCTGCCGCCCCGCACCCTGGTAGGCGACCGAGGAGTCGAGGTAGCGGTCCTGCACGACGACCGCGCCGCGCTCCAGCGCCGGACGCACGACCGTCGCGATGTGGTGCGCGCGATCCGCCGCGTAGAGGAGCGCCTCGGCGCGGGGCGCGACATGGCCGCGGCGATGCTGCACGAGGTGACGGATCTCGACCCCGAGCTCCGTACCCCCCGGCTCGCGCGTCGTCACCACCTCCCGGCCGAGCCCCAGGAGCCACTCGGCGAGCAGCGCCGACTGGGTCGACTTCCCGGAGCCGTCGCCGCCCTCGAACGTGATGAAGCGGCCGGTCAAGCCTTCGCCTTCGGCTTAGCCTTCGTCGCCGTCTTCGGCTTGGCCTTCGCCGCCGCCTTGCCGCGCGGGGCCGCCGGACCGCGGTCGCGGCGCGCCTGCAGCAGCGCGACCGCCCGCTCGTGATCGATCGAGGCGAGATCCTCGCCCCGCGGGATCGTCGCGTTCGTCTCGCCGTCCGTGACGTACGGGCCGAAGCGGCCGTCCTTGAGCTTGATGACCTTGCCGCTGACCGGATCCGGCCCGAACTCGGCGAGCGCCGATGACGCGGTGCGCCGGCCGAACGTCTTCGGCTGCGCGTAGATCGCGAGCGCCTCCTCCAGCGTGATCTCGAAGATCTGCGACTCCGACTCGATCGAGCGCGAGTCCGTGCCGCGCTTGAGGTACGGGCCGTACGGACCGTTCTGCGCCGTGATCGGCTCGCCCGACTCCGGGTCCTCGCCGACGATCCGCGGCAGGCTGAGCAGCCGCAGCGCCGTATCGAGATCGATCGTCTCCGCGTTCATGTCCTTGAAGAGCGAGCCGGTGCGCGGCTTCGGCGCGCCCGCCTTCTTGTTGCCCGACTTGGTGAGCGTCAGCTCGTCCGGGAGCACCTCCGTGACATACGGTCCGAAGCGTCCGCCCTTCACGACGATGTCATAGCCGGTCGCGGGGTCCTGGCCGAGCACCCGGTCGCCGACTACGGGTGCCGCCGCGAGCTCCTCCGCCTTCTCGCGGGTGAGCTGATCGGGCGCGAGATCCGCCGGAATGTTGACGGCCCGCGGCTTCTCGCCGCCCTCGTCGACCGCGAGGAACGGCCCGTACTTGCCGACGCGCACGCTGATCGCGTCGGTGATCGGATAGCCGTTGAGCACCCGAGGGTCGACCTTCTCGATCGCGTCCGCGATCGCCTCGACGAGGCCCTCGCGGCCCTCCTCACCGAAGTAGAACTTCGTCAACCAGTCGACCCGGTCGAGCTCGCCGCGCGCGACACGATCGAGGTCGTCCTCGAGCTCCCGCGTGTAGTCGTAGGAGACGAACTCGCCGAAGCCCTCCTCGAGCAGCGTCACAAGCGGGAACGCGACCCACTCGGGCACGAGCGCCTGGCCCTGCTTCTTGACGTAGCCGCGGTTCTGGATCGTCTGGATGGTGCTCGCGTACGTCGACGGGCGGCCGATGCCGAGGTCCTCGAGCTTCGCGACGAGGCTCGCCTCCGTGAAGCGCGCGGGCGGCTTCGTCGCGTGATCCCGCGGCTCGATGCTGCGCACCGCGAGACGCGCGCCGACCGCGACGTCGGGCAGCCGGCGTTCTGCCTCGCCCTCGCCGCTGTCGGCGGCGTCGTCCGTCTCGCGGGTCTCCTCATACGCCTGGAGGTAGCCGGGGACGAGCACGACGGTGCCGCTCGCCGTGAACTCGGCGGACTCGCCCGCGGCGTCGACCGCGAGCGTGATCGTCGTCGTCGACTTCGTCGCGTCGATCATCTGCGAGGCGACCGTGCGCTTCCAGATGAGCTCGTAGAGGCGCAGCTCGTCGCCGCGCAGCTCGCCGCTCAGCGATGCGGGAGTGCGGAAGCTCTCGCCCGAGGGTCGGATCGCCTCGTGCGCCTCCTGCGCGTTCTTCGACGCCGACTTGTAGATGCGCGGCTTGTCGGGCACGCTCGCCGGGCCGTACAACGCGGTCGCCTGGGCCCGCGCGGCGGTGATCGCCTGGTCCGACAGCGCGACCGAGTCGGTCCGCATATAGGTGATGTAGCCGTTCTGGTAGAGCGACTGCGCGACGTCCATGACGTGCTTCGAGGACCACTTGAGCTTGCGGCCCGCCTCCTGCTGGAGACTCGAGGTCGTGAACGGCTTGCCCGGCTTCGCGGTGAACGGCTTCGACTCGACGCTGACGACCTCGAACTCGGTGCCCGGGGCGCGCAGCGCCTCCGCGAGGCGCTGCGCCTCGGCGCCGCCGAGCACGCGGGCGTGCTTGACGAGCTCGCCGCGCTGGTCGAAGTCGCTGCCGCCCGCGATGCGCTCGCCCGCGATGCGCTGCAGCGTCGCGTCGAAGCCCGGGTCGAGCGTCGCGAGCAGGTCCCAGTACTCGGCGCTGCGGAAGCGGATCCGCTCCCACTCGCGCTCGACGACGAGGCGCACCGCCGGCGACTGCACACGGCCCGCCGACTGCGCCGCCTGCCCGACCTTGCGGCGAACGACATCGGACGCCTTCCAGCCGAACAGCCGGTCCATGATGCGCCGGGTCTCCTGCGCGTCGACGAGCGCCGTGTTGATCTCGCGCGTCGAGTCCTTCGCCCGCGCGATCGCCTCCTTGGTGATCTCGTGGAAGACCATCCGCTTGACCGGCACCTTGGGCTTCAGCACCTCGAGCAGGTGCCAGGCGATCGCCTCGCCCTCGCGGTCCTCATCGGTCGCGAGGTAGAGCTCGTCGGCGTCCTTGAGCGCGCGCTTGAGATCGGTGACCGTCTTGGAGCTGCGTGGCGAGATCGCGTAATAGGGGGTGAAGCCGTGCTCGACGTCGACGGCGAACTCGCCGAAGGGGCCCTTCTTCAGGTCGGCGGGCAGCTCGGAGGGCTTTGGGATGTCCCGGATGTGGCCCACGGACGCGAGCACCTCGTAGTCGTCACCGAGGTACTGGCCGATCGTCTTCGCCTTGGCGGGCGACTCGACGATGACGAGCTTCTTGCCGGGCACGGCGCTCCTATCCCCTGTTGTTGCAACGCGGACTGCTTGCGAGCAGAAACCATACACACCGTTTCCCGTTCGCCCGTCAAGGCTCAACAACTCGGCCATGCCATGTCGGTGCGCGCAAGTCAAGGCCCTGCTGTGCCGTAGCACTTCTTTCTACGCTACTTCTCGGCGACCGGCCGACCCGACGCAGGCGGGGCCGAGGCGCCCGACGAAGGAGGAGATCCCATGAGCCTTGGAGCCGGCATCGGCGTGTTCGTCATCGGCGCGATCCTCGCGTTCGCGGTCAATGTGGAGGTCGAATGGGTCGACCTCAGCCTGATCGGCTACATCCTGATGGTCGCGGGCGCGATCGGCATCATCCTCGGGATCGTGCTGCTCGCACGGCGCGGCCGCTCGGAGACAGTGAGCCGCACCGTCGTCGATCCGGCGACGGGGGAACGGGTCTCGAGCGTCACGACCGACCGCGACACTCCGGTCGTCTGAGTTCGCGCGGTGCTCGCGCTCGACGAACCGCAGCTACCTCGCGCTCGACGAACCGCAGCTACCTCGCGACGCCCGCGGTCGCGTCGGCTCGGACGACGCCAGCGGCCGTCGAGAACTGCGCCTTGACGGTCGCCGTCAGCCCATCGATCTCGCACGCGACTATGTCGGCGCGGTGGCGAGCGCCGACCAGGGCCGCCACCGCGCACGGGTCGTCGCCGAGGCCGGTGTCGAAGCCGGCGACGACAGCGGCGGCCGCGATCGCTGCCGCATCCGCAGCCGCCGCGACGCGATGCCGGGCGACGGCGGCCGCGGCGCTCGGCGCCACGAGGAGCGCGAGGCCGATCGTCGCGGCGACGAGCCCGATCGCGAGCACCGTGCCGGCGCCCCGCTCGGGATCGCAAGCCCGGGCGCTCACCCGTCTGCGACCGAACACGACGTCGCCACGAGTTCGATCGGCGGCAGGCCAGGACCCCAGCGCGCGGACGTGCTCGCGGACGCGCACAGCATCGCGCCATCTCGCCAGACAGTGATCGACGCCGCAGTGTCTGCGGTCTCCGACCCCGGCGCGCCCATCCCAGCGGCCGCCCCGGGCACGGGGTCGCCCCGCGCCGCAGCGCGCGCGGCGAGTGCCGCCGCGTCCTGGAGCCGCACCTGCACCGCGGCGAGCTGCAGCGCGCCCACGCAGGCGGCGAGCACGAGCACGACCGCCGGCAGCGCGACCGCGAGCTCCGCGGTCGCGCTGCCGCGATCCGAGCCTGCCCCCGTGCGACGCCGACCGGCAGGGCTCACCCCGCCGAGCCGAGCGCTCGCGCGACGAGCCCCTCGAGCGTCGCCCGCACGCCGTCTGATCGCAGGATGACGACGAGCAGCCCAGCGAAGCCCACCGCGGCCATCGTGACGATCGCGAACTCCGCGGTCGTCGCCCCCGTATCGTCGTAAAGGGCCCTCGTCGGGCTCGTGCCCGGCGTTCTGAATCCCGGCGTCACGGCCGGTCGGGGCAGCCAGCCCCGCAGGATGAGGCCGCGTGCCCTGCTGGGTCGCTGGCGGGTGAGACTGTGCATGGCTCGGTCCTCGCTTTCGCTCCTGGCACGAGCGAGTCGAGTCTCGCAGGCCGCGCCGCCCCGCGGGCGGCCGTCATGGGCGAATGGGGACGAGTCGCCCGATCGCCGGGCTGTGAGGCGTTGGCCCGGACCGGCGTCAGCGACACCGGCCGGGACTCAGTACGGCCGGACCGGACTCAGCGCTTGCCCGGAGGCAGTCCGCCCCGGTAGCGAGCGGGCCAGATGCCGTGCCGACCCGGCGCGATGACGCCGTTCGGATCGACCGCGTCCTTGATCGTCTCGACGAAACGGCGATACGCGTGATCGTTGAACGAGTACTGCGCCGAGGCGATGTCCATGATCTCCAGGTGCGCCCGGTACTCCGTGTAGCCGAGCTTGCCGAAGTGCTCGACCATGTGCTTGATCGTCTTGTACGCGTTCTTCACCTGCTCCTCGTCGTCGAGCACGAGGTCGAGGTTGACGACGATGATGAGCGACCGGTCGTTGATGATCGTCATGCCAGCGGAGAGGTTCGCGTCCATGTGCTCGAGCATGTACGCGCTGATGAGCCGCTCGAACTTCTCGATCTCCTCGCCGACGAGCGGGATGACCGGGGAGAACGCGAGGTGGCCGATGCCGTCCGGGACCAGGTCGAGCATCTCCAGGGTCGGGTGGCCGCCGTTGATCTTGTCGCGGAACACGTCGAACGGGCCCCACTCCTCGCGGGTGTAGCGGCCCTCATGGCTGACGCGCGACCCCTCGATCTCCGCCCACCGCTCCTTGATGCGCTTCACATGGTGCTCGACGACGGGTGCGTCGCCCCAGACGCCGACACCGACGCTCCAACGGCCGAGCCCCGACTCCTCGGCGAGCCGCTGCAACTCCTCCTCCGGGAGGGCGCCCTTGCCGCCCATGTATTCCCCGAGCTCCGGCACCTGCCAAGCCATGACGGGGAAGGAGTAGACGCCGGGCACGCCGCGGATCGCACCGCTCATCCGCAGTTCGCGGATGATGTCGATCGCCTGACCGAGCTGATCATTGCGCGGGATCGACAGCTGCAGCGAGGCCATCGCCTCGGGCTTGCGCATGAGCCACACGCCCATGCGGGTCACGATGCCGAAGTTCGACTGCGCGAAGAACGGGTCGAGTGTCGGGCCGAGCCCGCGCTTATAGAGGTGCCAGGACTTGTTGCCGGGCGCGGCCCCGAGGCCGGTGCGCAGCAGTTCGCCGTCGGGCAGCACGACCTCGAGCCCGGTCGGCGCCATGAAGTCGGCACCGTTGGGCAGATAGGAGACGCCGTTGTCCATCGAGTTGCCGACGATGCTGCCCCAGCCGACGTCGGGAGTCGACAGCAGCAGGTCGTCGGCACCCGCCTCGACGAGCGCCTCGGCGAGGTCCATCCAGCGCACGCCCGGCTCGACGACCGCGTAGGCGAGCTCGCGGTTGATCTCCAGGACGCGGTTCATGCGCCGCAGCGAGATGAGCACCGAGCCCTTGACGCGCGGCGACGGGCCGCCGTAGCCGTTGTTGCGACCCTGCGAGCTCGTCCAGATCGGCACCCCGAACTCGTTCGCCACCCGCACGATCGCCTGGATCTCCTCGACCTGAGTCGGGTAGAGCACCGCCGAGGAGTCGTAGGAGCGATCCTCCTGATACCAGTAGGGGTCGCGGAGCTCATCGCGGTCCGCCTCGTCGACATGCACGGCGTCGGCGGGCAGGATCTCGCGGAACCTCGCGAGGGCCTCGGGCGGCAGGGTGAACGGTGCGGCGTCGACCATCGGCAGATCCCTCATCTCGTCATTGAGTAGACCCCCAGGCTAGATGATCGTCATACAACTTCAAGCGTCGACCCGACCACGGCGACCATGAGCGGGAGCACCCCGACCACGACGAACGCGGGCAGCACGCACACGCCGAGCGGGAGCATGAGCGTCACCGAGAGCCGCTCCGCCCGCTCCTTCGCATCCGCGATCGTCGTCCGGCGGCACTCCTCCGCCTCGGCGCGCAGCAGCTCCCCGGCGGGCGCGCCGGCCGCCGCGGCGAGGGCGAGGGCCGAGTCCGCACGCGTCCGGTCACCCGCGAGCCGATACCGGGAGAACGCGATGCCGACGAGCTCTCGCGCACGCGGCACCGACACACCCCCGCTCATCGCGACGGCGGTCAGCTCCTCGCCGAGCCCGGGCGACGGTTCCGCCCCGGTGGCACGACGCACCAGGGCGCGAGTCCACCCCCAACCCGCGATCCCGAGCGCCGAGCCGATGCCGAGGCACGCCCAGCCGATCGGTGTGCCGAACAGCACACCCAGCGTGTCCTGACCGAGGAGCGCGCCGAACGCGACGGCGACCGCCGGGAGCACGAGGACGAGCCGCGACGTCGCACGCGGACCCGCGAGAGCGATCCGCCGATCGCGTTCCGCGGCGGCGAAGCCGCGGAGCAGTTCCGCGTACACCCGCAGCGTCGGCGCGAGCGGCGCGCCGGCCGCGGCCGAGACCCACCAGGTCGCCGCAAGCCCCGTCCACGCACGGGCCACGGCGCTCGACCGGAGCTGTGCAGCACCGGATGACGTCGGCGCCGCATCACCGGGATCGCCACGGGCCAGCGCCGCCACCGCGTCGGGGATCACCCCCGGACCGTCCCGTGCCGCCGCGTCGACCACCCGCGAAGCTATCGGCGCGAGCGGTCCCGGCGCCGCGTGGCGCCACGCGGCCGCAGGGGCGACGCCGGCGCTCAGCAGCACGGCGAGCCGGTGGACGAGCGCGGCGATCTCGGCAAGATCCGTCGACGATGCCCGGCGTCCCGCCGCGCGCCAGGCACGGATGACCCTCACGGGTCCACCGCCGAGCTCGTCTCGATCACGAGCCGCCCGGACGCATCGAGCGCTGGGCGCCCGATCGCCGCAACCCGTCGACCGCCAGGCCCCCGCTCGACGTGCACGACCGCGTGCAGCGCACTCGCGGTGAGTCGGCCGACCGCCTCGGGGCTCAGGCCCGCGAGCGCGCCGAGCGCCTCGAGCCGGGCCGCCACGTCGCCGAGCGAGTTCGCGTGAATGGTGCCGGCACCGCCGTCGTGCCCGGTGTTGAGCGCGGTGAGGAGCTCGCGGATCTCCTCCCCGCGGCACTCGCCGAGCACGAGCCGATCGGGTCGCATCCGCAGCGCCTCGCGCACGAGCCGCGCGAGCCCGATCTCGCCCGCGCCCTCGAGATTCGCCTGGCGCGCCTGGAGCGACACAACGTGCGGATGGGCGACCCGGATCTCCCCGACGTCCTCGATCACGATGATCCGGTCGGCGGGCGGCGCGACGCCGAGCATCGCCGACAGCAGCGTCGTCTTGCCGGAGCCGGCGGCGCCGCTGATCAGGACGTTCCGCCGCTGCGCGACGAGCCCCGCGATGCGAGCGCCCATCCGACCCGGGAGGAAGCCCGTCGAGGCGAGCGAGTCGAGGCTCCACGGCTCGAGCGCGGGCAGTCGGATCGAGACGAGCGGGCCCGCCGGGGCGACGGGCGGCAGCACGACATGCACCCGGACTCCGTCGCCGAGGCGGGCGTCCACGCAGGGCGAGCTCTCGTCGACGTGCCGCCCCGCCAGTCCGATGAGCCGCACCGCGAGCGCCCGCGCCGCATCGACGTCGAGTTCAAGCGCGGGCTGGCGCTGCGCGCCCGAGCCGCGGTCCGCCCACACCCCGCCGCCGTTGACGAAGACGTCGGTCACCCGCGGGTCCGCGACGAGCGGCGCGAGCATGCCGAAGTCCGCCGCACCGGGGCGACGCCGCACCGGGGCCTCGTCCCCGGGGCGACGCTCACGGGGCAGGAACGGGACGATCTCGGCCATGCCGGCACGCTACGCGCGTGGCCGGACATGGCGTTCTGCCAGGATCCCCGACCATGAACAACTCGCCCCGGACGCGCCCTGTGGACAAGCCGCGGGAGCGCGCGACTACACCGCGTCGACCGGCTCCAGCAGCAACACCGGGATCGTCCGCGAGGTCAGCGCCTGATACTCCGCATAGGGCGGGTAGGCATCGACCGAGCGCGCCCACCAATCATCACGCTCCGCGCCCTCGAGCTCGCGGGCACGATAGTCGCGCTTGACCTCGCCGTCCTGGAGCTCCACGAGCGGATTCGCGAGCATGTTCCAGTACCACTGCGGGTGCTCCGGCGCGCCACCGCGCGACGCCACCACCGCGTAGCGCACGCCATCGGTCACCCGCATTAGCGCCGTCTTTCGGAGCAGCCCCGACTTCGCGCCGAGCGTCGTCAGCACGATGATCGACATCCCCGTGTCGCGCAGCGTCCCTGCCTCCCGGCCACCGGACGCCTCATACGCCTCGGCCTGGGCGCGAGCCCAACCCGACGTACTCGGACCGTACTCACCCTCGAGCGGCATACGACCACCTCCGCCCCCAGCGTATGGCGAAGTGCAGACAGAGGGGCGCCGCCTCCAAGGGGGGATGTCGGAGGCGGCGCCTGCGCGGTCGGTGCGGGGGACGCCCGACCGCGATCCCGGGGGAACCGGTACCACAGATGGTACGCCCGCTCCCCGAGTGCGACCAGGTGGTTTCCTGAACGCAGGCTTGACATGCGGCCCGCATCCGCGCGCCCCACGCGCCCCGTGCGTTCCGCGCGCCCCACGCGCCCCGCGCGTTCCGAGCGCCCCGCGAAACTACGGCCACCGGGCCTGCGGGGCTCGGAGCGTCGCCCCCCGCCGCCTTAGGATGAGCCGGTGGCCGACTACGAAATCGAGTCGCTGCTCACCGAAGAGCGGCGCTTCCCACCGTCCCCCGGCGTCGCGGCCGACAGCGTCGCCCAGCCCGAGCTGTACGCCCAGGCGAAAGCCGACCCCGTCGCGTTCTGGGGCGATCGCGCCCGCGAGTACGTGACCTGGACGAAGCCGTTCACGACCGAGCAGACGCTCGACTGGTCGGGGGCGCCCGTCGCCCGCTGGTTCGCCGACGGCGAGCTCAACGTCGCCGCCAACTGTCTCGACCGCCACGTCGAAGCCGGCCTCGGCGATCGCATCGCGATCCGCTGGGAGGGCGAGCCCGGCGACGTCCGGATGATCACCTACGCGGAGCTGATGGCCGACGTCAAGCGTGCGGCGAACGCGCTCGCCGACCTCGGCATCGCCAAGGGCGACCGCGTCGCCATCTACCTGCCGCTCATCCCCGAAGCCGTCGTCGCGATGCTCGCCGTCGCCCGCCTCGGCGCCGTCCATTCGGTCGTCTTCGGCGGCTTCTCCGCGCAGAGCCTCCACGACCGCATCCTCGACGCCGGCGCGAAGGTGGTCATCACCGCCGACGGCGGCTACCGGAAGGGCAAGGTCTTCGCCCTCAAGCCCGCGGTCGACGAGGCGCTCGACATGCTCGGCGAGGCGAGCACCGTCGAGCGCGTCCTCGTCGTGCGACGCGGGGAGAACGACATCGCCTGGCACCCTGCCCGCGATCAGTGGTGGCACGACGCGCTGCGCGACGCCGCCGAGGAGCACGACGCGCAGGGCTTCGAAGCGGAGAACCCCCTCTTCATCCTCTACACCTCCGGCACCACCGGCCGGCCCAAGGGCATCCTGCACACCTCGGGCGGCTACCTCGTCCAGGCCGCGTTCACCCACAAGAACGTCTTCGACCTGCACCCCGAGGATGTCTACTGGTGCACGGCCGACATCGGCTGGGTCACCGGCCACTCCTACGTCGTCTACGGCCCGCTCGCGAACGCCGCCACCGTCTTCCTGTACGAGGGCACGCCCGACTCCCCGCATCCGGGTCGCTGGTGGGAGCTCATCGAGCGCCACAAGGTCACGATCCTCTACACGGCGCCGACCGCGATCCGCAGCTTCATGAAGCTCGGACGTCAGATCCCCGAAGGCTTCGACCTGTCGTCCCTGCGGATCCTCGGCAGCGTCGGCGAACCCATCAACCCCGAAGCGTGGGTCTGGTATCGGGACGTCATCGGCCGCGGCGAGCTGCCCATCGTCGACACCTGGTGGCAGACGGAGACCGGCGCGATCATGGTGTCCGCGATGCCCGGCCTCACGACGCTCAAGCCTGGCAGCGCGCAGGTGCCCGTGCCCGGCGTCAAGATCGACATCCTCACGGAGGAAGGCGACCGGGTCGACCCGCCCAACGGCGGCCTCCTCGCCATCACCGAGCCGTGGCCGTCGATGCTCCGCGGCATCTGGGGTGATCCAGAACGCTATCTCGACACCTATTGGTCCAAGTTCTCGCGTCCCGAAGACGGCAAGTGGGTGTACTTCGCCGGCGACGGCGCCCACGTCGACGCGGACGGCGACATCTGGCTGCTCGGGCGCGTCGACGACGTCATGAACGTCTCCGGCCACCGGCTGTCGACCACCGAGATCGAGTCGACGCTCGTGTCGAACCCCGTCGTCGCCGAGGCGGCAGTCGTCGGCGCCTCCGACGAGACGACGGGGCAGGCGGTCGTCGCCTACGTCATCGTCAAGGAGTCGAAGCGCGGCGAGCACACCGACGCGGAGTTCGCCGAGCTGCTGCGCGCCCACGTCGCGAAGGAGATCGGCGCGATCGCGCGGCCGCGGCAGATCTACATCGTGAGCGAGCTGCCGAAGACTCGCTCCGGCAAGATCATGCGCCGGCTGCTGCGCGACGTCGCGGAGGGCCGCCCCATCGGCGACACCACGACGCTCGCCGACCCTGCGGTCATGAAGCTCATCGAGGAGCTGTCCGGCTCCCCCGCGACGACGTCGATCACGACGTCACTGCGCCGCATGCCGAAGCAGCGGTAGTTTCGCCGCGCGTACGCTGGGCCGATGGTGGAGATCACGCCGATCCGCCCTGAGGACCGCGAGGAGTGGGCGGCGCTGTGGGGCGCGTACCTCGCGTTCTATAAGAGCGATCTCGACGACGCGACGACCGAGGCGACGTTCGCGCGCCTGACCGCGCCTGAGGCGGCGACCGACCAGGCGAGGCAGAACGCGACCGAGGGTGCTTTGGTCGGCAACCACGGCGAGGCCTCGGTCAGCGACGTTGCCGCGGCGGATGCGCGAGCACGCCTCCGCGGGGCGATCGCCCGCGACGGCCACGGGCGCGCGATCGGGCTGGTCCACTGGCTCACGCACCTCGCGACCTGGACCCCTGCCGACTACTGCTACCTCGAGGACCTTTACGTCGTGCCCGACGCGCGCGGGGCCGGGGCGGGCGCGGCGCTCATCGAGCATGTGCGCGCGTGGGCGGCCGAGCATGGCTCGGCGAAGCTCTACTGGCTCACCGCCGAGACGAACGACACCGCCCGCCGGCTCTACGACCGGGTCGCCGAACGCTCGGGCTTCATCCACTACGAGATCCCGCTCTGACAACCCCCCGCTGCGGCGGCGCGGTGCGCGCGGTGCGTGCGCTGCGGTGCGGTGCGGTGCGGTGCGGTGCGGTGCGGTGCGGTGCGTGAGAGTAGGAGTTCCGGCGGCCGTAGGACCGATCCGGCGCGAATACTCCTAGCCCCGCGCGAAGTCCTTCGTCGGCGCGCGGGTCAGGGCTCGCCCCGCCGAGCGACCCGAGCGACCCGAGCGCAGGACGTCGTCAGCCTCGCTCGGCCAGCAGCCGCGCGAGCACCCGCTCCGCCGTCTCGATGTCCGAGTACGGGACCTCGACGTGGTTCGCGACGATCTGCATCGGTTCGTGCCCCTTGCCGGCGAGCAGCACGACATCGGCGGGCGTCGCGAGCCGGATCGCGTGCTCGACGGCCGAGGTCCGGTCCCGGATCACCGTCGCGGCCGCGGGGTCGCGCATCGCCTCGAGCAGTTGCGCGACGATCTGGTCGCCGTCCTCATCGTGCACGTCGTCATCCGTCACGACGACGACGTCGGAGCCGTCCTCAATCGCCCGGGCCATCTCGGGCCGCTTGCCGGGGTCGCGGTCGCCGGTCGCGCCGAACACCGTGATGATCCGCTCGAAGCCGTACTCACCGAGCGCCGTCACCGCCTGGCGCATCGCGTCCGGCGTGTGGCCCGCGTCGACGATGACGGTCGGCAGCGACTCGTCGGGGCGGATCCGCCACATGCGACCGTTGGGGGCGCGCAGCCGCGGGATGATCGCGGCGACGTCCGCGAGTGGGATGCCGTCGATGCGGCGCAGCACCGCGACGACCGCGAGGAGGTTGTCGACGTTGAACCGCCCGATGAGCGGCGACGTGACGGTCACGCTCCCGCCGCCCGGGCCGTCGTCGACGAGGTCGAAGGTCGTGCCGGCGATCTCGAAGCGCAGCCGCTCCGCGCGGATCTCGGCACCCGGTGCGCCGCGCGAGCTCAAACCGATCCGCTCGCGCCCGTCCGCCAGCGCGCCCCACTCGCCGCGCACCGTCTCGTCGTCGAGATTCCCCACCGCGAGCGGCACCCCCCGCCAAGGTGCACGTTTGCACCCAGTGCGCGCGTCGTTGGGCGCACCCTGGGTGGGAACGTGCACATTGAGGGCGTAGATCTTCGCCTTCTGGGCGGCGTAGTGCGTCATTGAGCCGTGGTAGTCGAGGTGGTCGCGCGTCAGATTCGCGTAGTGCACCGCGTCGAAGGCGACGCCGTCGGCGCGCTGCTCCTCGAGCGCGTGCGAGGACACCTCGAGGGCGATGTGCGTCGCGCCGCGCTCGCGGAACTCCGCGAGCAGCTCGTGCAGGCGCGTGACGGGCGGCGTCGTGTAGCCGTTCAGCGTCAGCTCGTCGCCGTGCATCGCCGCGCCGAGCGTGCCGATCGTCGCCGCGCGCCGCCCGAGCATCTCCCACGCCTGCGCGAGCAGCTGCACCGTCGACGTCTTGCCGTTCGTGCCCGTGACGCCGAAGACGGTGAGCTGCTCCGAAGGGCGGCCGTACCAATCGGACGCGAGTTGCCCGACGGCGTCGACGAGCGGGGAGAACGCGATGACCCGCGGGTCCTGCGGGACGTCGGCGAGGTCGGCGTCGACCCAGGCCTGCGCGGCGCCGCGCGCCAGCGCGTCGGCGACCCAGGCACCGCGGGCGGGGACGACGCCGTCAAGCGCGACGAACACGTCGCCCGGCTCGACGAGGCGGCTGTCCTGGCGTAGGCGCCCCTTCGACTCGCCTTCGGATCGCTCAGGGGGCCGCTTCATGAGGGCCTGCGGGTCCTTGAGCGGGCCCACCGAGTCGGAGAGCGGCGGCGGCTCACGCGAACTCGAGGATCAGCTCGACCTCCACCGGCGCGTCGAACGGCAGCACCGCGACCCCCACCGCGGAGCGGGCGTGCTTGCCCGGCTCCCCGAAGACGTCGACGAGCAGCCCCGAGGCGCCGTTCGCGACCGCCGGCTGCCCGCTGAAGTCGGGCGCCGAGGCGACGAAGACGACCGTCTTCACGACCCGGGTGACGCGGTCGAGCGAGCCGATCGCGTTCCCCGCCGCCGCGAGCGCGTTGAGCGCGGCCGTGCGCGCGTAGTCTGCCGCCGCCTCCGGCGTGACCTCCGCCCCCACCTTGCCGGTCGCCGGGAGCGCGCCCCCCGCGAACGGCAACTGCCCCGCCGTGAAGACGAGGTTGCCGGTCACGACGGCGGGGACATAGGCCCCGGCCGGCGCGGCCACCCCCGGAAGCTCGAGCCCCAACTCGGCGAGACGATCAGCGATGGCACCCATGGCGTTCTCCTCAGAAGTTTCTTTCGTCGACAATCAGCCGGTCGCGCCGGGGCGCTTCAAGAACGCGATGAGCCCGCCCTGCGGTCCCTGCTGGATCGAGACGAGCTCCCATCCGTCCGCGCCCCAGTTGTTGAGGATCTTCGCCTCCTGGTGGAGGAGGAGCGGGGTGACGGTGTATTCCCAGACAGTCATTTCGCGGCATCCGTTCAGCTAGGCGCGAAGGCGCATCCCGTACCCTTGAGTCTATGTCTGCCCAGGAAGCTCCGCGCCGCAACTGGCTCACCGGGCTCCTCGGCCTCGTGGGGCTCGGCACCGTCGCTGGCGTGCTCGTGACCGTCACGGTGGCGCCCGCCGTCGCCCTCACCGGGATCGCCGCCTCGAGCGCGATCGGCGTCTTCGACTCCATCCCCGACTACTTCGAGCTCGACGACCTCCCCCAGCGCAACGTCATCATGGCGCACGGCGACGGCGGCTGGGTCGAGGTCGCGACCGTCTTCGACCAGAACCGCGAAGAGGTCCCGTACACGCAGATCTCGCCCTACGTCATCGACGCGCTCATCGCCGCCGAAGACCGGCGCTTCTACGAGCACGGCGGCATCGACATCCCCGGCGTCATTCGCGCGGCGCTCGGCAATGTGAGCTCGGGCGGCATCGAGTCGGGCGCGTCGACGCTGACGATGCAGCTCGTCAAGCAGACCTTCATCCAGGAGGCGTACAACCTCCCGACCGAGGAAGAACGCCGTGCCGCCTACGCGGAGGCAACCGCGACGAGCTTCGACCGCAAGATCAAGGAGATGAAGATCGCGGTCGGCCTCGAGAAGAAGTACACGAAGAAGGAGATCATCACCGCGTATCTCAACATCGCGTACTTCGGCGCGCAGACGTACGGCATCGAGGCGGCGGCGCAGCGCTACTTCGGGATCCACGCCTCTCAACTGAACCTCGCGCAGGCCGCCGCGCTCGTCGCGATCGTCCAGTACCCCAACGCGCGCAACCTGTACTTCGACGCGGAGGACCCGGAGGGCACCGCCGAGCGGTTCGCCGAGAACGCCGATCGCCGCGACGGCGTCGTGCTCAACGGCATGCTCAACGAGGGTTACATCACCCGCGCGGAATACGACGCGGCGATCGCCATCCCCGTCGACGAGGCGTTCGTCGCCAACGGCCAGCCGGCGCAGCAGGGCTGCCGGACCGCGCAGGCGGAGGTCCGCTGGTTCTGCGACTACGTCATCAAGTCGGTCAAGGACTTCGAGTTCCTCGGCGCCACGCCTGAGGAGCGCCGCGCCAACTGGGCGCGCGGCGGCTACACCCTCTACACGACGATGGACTACCCGACGCAGGTCACCGCGCAGCACGTCGTCTGGAACTGGGCCCCCAACTGGATCACCGACTTCGCGTTCGGCGCCGCGGCGGTCACGGTCGAGCCGGGCAGCGGCAAGATCCGGGCGATGGTGCAGAACAAGATCTTCGACGACGCCTTCGAGCCCGACAATCCGGCGATCTCCACGGCCGTCAACTTCAACACGAACTACGAGTACGGCAACTCGACTGGCTTCCCCGCGGCGTCGACCTACAAGCTCTTCACCCTGACGCAGTGGCTCATCACGAATCACGGCGTCAACGAGGTCGTCAACGGCGGCGAGGGCATCATCCCCGCCAACCAGTGGTCGGACCGCTGCAACGGCGCCGGCGTCGACACCCACGTCGTCAATGACGCTCGCGAGTCGGGCAGCTACTCGGTCCGCCAGGGCACGTGGCAATCGATCAACGGCGTCTTCCTCCGCATGGCGACGAAGCTCGACCTCTGCGACATCAACGAGCTCGCGGCCAAGATGATGGCGTCGGAGCGAGCCGACGGCACGAAGCTGCAAACCAACCCGACGAGCGTCATCGGCACGAACGAGGTCGCCCCGCTGTCGCTTGCGACCGGCTACGCGACGATCGCCGCCGGCGGCAAGACGTGCGAGCCGATCATCATCGAGTCCTGGACCGACCGCGAGGGCAACTCGCACCCCGGCCAGACGCCGAAGTGCTCGCAGACGGTCGACCCCGACATCGCGGCGACGGTCGCGGACGTCCTCGTCGGCAACACCTACAACGGCACCGGCGAGCTGTCGGACCCGGGCGACGGCATCCCGCTGCTCTCCAAGACGGGCACGAGCGGTGAGTCCGACCAGACGTGGGTCGCGATGTCCTCCACGACGAACACGACGATCGTGTGGACCGGCAACATCGTCGGTCACTTCAGCATGTACGGCTACTGGGTCGACGGCATCCCGAGCGCGATCCGGCTCGTCCGTCACGACATCATGCGCGAGATCATGGGATTCCAGAACGCGCGCTTCGGCGGCGGCGCGTTCCCCACCCCGAGCGGCAAGTACGACACGGGCGGGCGCACGATCGTGCCGAACGTGTCGAACCTCGGCCTGACGTTCGAACAGGCGAAGCAGGCGCTCGAGGCGGTCGGGTTCGCGGTGAGCGACGCCGGCGACTTCCCCTCGGATCAGCCGCTCGGCACGATCTCGACGCAGTCCCCCGCGGCCGGCGAAGCGGTCGGTGCCGGCACGACGATCAACCTCGGCAAGAGCCTGCAGAACATGACCGTGATTCCCGACGTCGTCGGAGAGACGGTGAACGACGCGCGGTCGATCCTCGTCGCCGCGAGCTACCCGACGATCTCGGTGGCCGTGTCGTGCCCTTCGGGCTATCAGCGAGCTCCGGGCGTCAACCCGACGTACGGGCCCAGCGACGGCTTCGTGGCCGGGCGAACGGTCGAGGGCATGACGCCGGGTGGCGGCACGCTGCAGATCAAGACGTCCACCGCGGTCACGCTGTCGGTGACGCTCAGCAGCTCGAACCTCGCCGAGTGCGTCCCCGCGCCGCCGCCCACCTAGGCCGATCGTGACCAACATGAGGGCAGCCGGGACGGCGCTCGGCGTCATCGGGGCGGCCGGCGTCGCCGCGCTCGCCTGGGGGACGCTCATCGAGCGCAACCGCTATCAGGTGCGCCAGGAGATCCTGCCGGTGCTCGCGCCCGGGTCGCGGACCATCACGATCCTGCACCTGAGCGACCTGCACATGGCGCCGTGGCAGCGGCAGAAGCAGGACTGGCTCGCGCGGATCGCCTCGATCACCGAACCGGACCTTGTCGTCACGACGGGCGACCTCCTCGGGCACGAGGACGGCCTCGCGGGGCTTCGCCGCGCCTTCGAGCCGCTGCTGCGGCGCGGTACGCCGGGCGCGTTCGTGCACGGCTCGAACGACTACTTCGCGCCACGCCGCATCAACCCGTTCGCGTACTTCTCGGGCCCGAGCAAGGCGGAGCCGCGGCAGCGCCTCGACACCGGTGCGCTGGAGGACTACTTCGAGCAGCTCGGTTGGTTCGACGTCGCGCAGGCTCCGCGCGCGATCGAGCTGCGCGGGTCGGCGCTCGAGCTCATCGGCGTCGACGACCCGCACCTGGAGCTCGACCGACTCGACCGGCTCCCTCAGCTCGTCGAGGAGCTGCGCGAGGGGTCGGACGCGTCGGACCCCGTCACGCTCGCCCTCGCGCACGCGCCCTACCAGCGGGTGCTCGACGCGTTCACGACGCAGGGCGCGGACGTCATCTTCGCGGGCCACACGCACGGCGGCCAGGTGCGGATCCCGGGCCTGCCGGCGCTCGTCACCAACTGCGACATCCCCCGCGAGCAGGCGCAGGGACTGTCGACGTGGACGCACGCGCGCCGTACCGCGTGGCTCGAGGTGTCGGCCGGCATCGGGACGTCGATCTACGCTCCGGTGCGCTTCGCGTGCCCGCCAGAGGCGGTCGTGCTGACGCTCGTCGCGGCGCCCGTCCCATCCGGCATCCGGTAGACTCGTCAGGTCCATTCGGGGTGTGGCGCAGCTTGGTAGCGCGCTTCGTTCGGGACGAAGAGGCCGCAGGTTCAAATCCTGTCACCCCGACTCAAGAAAATTGCTGATCTATCGCAAGAGTGTCACCAGCTGGGGCTCGACCGCGCGCGCCGGGTCGATGACCTCCCCGTGCTCGTAGCGGTCGACGATGCGCGGGTCCACGTAGCTAGCCCGCGAGACGGCGGGCGTGTTGCCGAGCGCATCGGCGACGTCGCGCATCGCGGCGGCGACGACGCGCCGACGCCCCGAGACCGACGAGGCGATCCCGGCGCGCGCGAGGCTCCGCGCGGCGACGGCGCTGCCGCGCAGCGTCCGGAAGTCCTTCGCGCTGAAGGCGCCGCCGAGCCGGCGCCGCAGGTCCTCGTTGATCTCCTCGGCGCGCAGCACCCGCACCCGCCCGTCGCCCCGCCACGCGAAGAGCCGCGAGCGCGGGCCGCGCCGCAGCTGCGCGAGCAGGCGGGCAAGGTCCGGGTCGTGCAGCTCCGACGACCACACCTGGCCGCTCTTACCGGGGAAGGCGAGGAGGATCGCGTTCTCCCGGAATCGCACGTGCGCGCCGAGCAGCGTCGTCAGCCCATAGCTGCCGTGCTCGTCCGCGTAGCGCTCGGAACCGACGCGCAGCGCCCCCGAGTCGAGCAGTCGGAAGGCGCCGGCGAGCACCCGGTCGCGGTCCAGCTCCTCGCGTCGCAGGTCGCGCGTGACCGCGCGCCGGGCGCCCGGCAGCACACGGGCGAGGTCCAGCATGCGGTCGAACTTCTCCCGGTCCGCGCGCACGCGCCAGGCCGAGTGATACAGGTACTGCCGTCGCCCGGCCGCGTCGACGCCCGTCGCCTGGATGTGGGCGTGGGCGGGGATCGCGATCCACACGTCGGCCCAGGCGGGCGGGATCGCGAGCGCGCGCACGCGTTCGAGCACCGCGGGATCTCGGACGGGCTCCCCGTCCGGGTCGACGTAGCTGACGCCGCGCCCGCGCCGCACCCGCCGGTAGCCGGCGTCCCCGGGCCGCGTGCGCCGCAGCCGCGTCAAAGGCCCTTCCCGCCGGTGACCGGCAGCACCGCGCCGGACACGTAGCTGGATTCGGGAGACGCGAGGTACACGTACGCGGGCGCCACCTCCGCCGGCTGGCCGGCCCGGCCGAGCGGCGTGTCGGTGCCGAAGTCGGGCAGGTGATCGGGCCACTCCGTCGCCGGGATGAGCGGCGTCCAGATGGGGCCCGGCGCGACCGCGTTGACGCGCACGCCCTTGGGGCCCAGCTCCTGCGCGAGCGCCTTCGTGAACGCGATGAGCGCCGCCTTCGTCATCGCATAGTCGATGAGCTCCGGCGACGGATTGAACGCCTGGATCGAGGACGTCACGATGATCGACGCCCCCGGCTCCATGTGCGGAATCGCCGCGCGCGCCGTCCAGAGCGGCGCGAGCAGGTTCGTCTCGATGACCCGCTGGATCTCCTCGCTCGGCGTCTGGGCGAGCGAGTCGCGCTGCTTCTGATACGCGGCGTTGAGCACCAGGATGTCGAGCCCGCCGAACTCCGACACGACGCGATCGACGAGCCGCGTCGCCTGCGTCTCGTCCCGGATGTCGCCGGGGATGCAGAAGGAGCGCGCCTCCGCCTGCTCGATCCACAGCGCTGTCGCGACCGCGTCGGGCTCCTCCTCCGGCAGGTAGGAGATCGCGACATTCGCGCCCTCACGGGCGAACGCGATCGCGGTCGCCCGGCCGATGCCCGAATCGCCGCCGGTGATGAGCGCGCGCATGCCCGCGAGCCGGCCGCAGCCGCGGTAACTGCGCTCGCCATGGTCGGGCGTCGGGTCCGTCGCCTCGGTCAGCCCGGGCTGCTCCTGCTCCTGCTCCGGGAATCCGCCGGTGTGGTAGCGGGTGACCGGGTTGATGAGGCGCGGTTCCATGTCGTATCCCTTCATCGCGTTCGTCCACGCTAAGAACGCGGGCGGGCGACCGCTACAGGGTTGCCTCGCCGCGGGACGCGTGCTACTTCCTATGGCATGAGCGAAGCGAGCGAGGCGCCCGAGGAAACCGAGCAGGAGCGCCTGAACCGCAACTGGACCGACATCCTGCAGGAGTTGCGGGTCATCCAGGCGGGCAGCCAGATCATCACCGGCTTCCTCCTCGCGGCGGCCTTCCAGCCGCGGTTCACGGAGCTGGACCCGACGGGCCGGGCGATCTACTTCTCGCTGCTCGGAGTGGCCGTCGCGACGACGGTCGTGGGCCTGACACCCGTGCTGCTGCACCGCTGGCTCTTCCGCGCCGGGGCGAAGGAGTCGCTCGTGCAGCTCGGCAGCCGGCTCGCCGCCGCCGCGCTCATCGGCGTCGGCGTGACGCTCGCGGGGATCGTGCTGCTCATCGTGGACCTCGTCGTTGGGCTCCAGATGGGGATCCTGGCGGCGGGTCTCACCCTCCTCGTCATCGCCCTGCTCTGGCTGCTGCTGCCCGCGGTCGTCGACCGGCGTCGGCGTCGGCGGGGGTAGTTACCACCGCCGCCGCGAGCCCGTCAACCCCCTGCGCATGACGGCCGATCCTCCGTACCGTTGGGTCACCTGAATGAAAGGGAGAACCTCATGACCATCGCAGCGATCATCATCTTCATCGTCGCGATCGTGCTCGCAATCACGGGCGGGCTCTGGTCCGCGGCGAACTGGCTGCTCTGGGTCGCGATCGTGCTCGGCGTCATCGCGATCATCATGTTCCTCCTCCGAGTCATCAGCGGGCGGCGATCCGTCTAGCTGCGAGACAGCGGCGAGCTCCTGACCGGGGGCTCACCGCTGTTTCGTGTCCGCAGCGTGGCCGGCTGGCGCTCCCTTCGGCGGGACGCACCGTTGCGCCCCCGTGTCAAGCCCTTAGGTCCGGGGTGCGCGGCGGGTGATCGTGGTCGCACCTAACCGATGGAGCAGGTCGAACGAGAAGGGAATGAACGTCATGGACGAGCAGCAGGACCGGGAGCAGGGCGAAGAGTACTTGGAGCCGATGCCGGGATCCCCCGACGAGCAGCATCGGCACGCCGACCGGGATCACGCCCAGCAGCCCGCAGAGGGCCCTGATCTCGGACAGCCCGCCGAAGAGACGACGAGCGACGACGAGATGTAGGGTGCCGATTCGCGGGGTCAGGGGCACCTGGCCCCGCGAATCCTGACCCGGGACTACCGTGGAACTCGCCACCGTCATCATCTCGGTCGCGCTCGGCCTCGTGGTCGTCGCGATCGCGATCGTGTACTTCATCTCGAGGATCCCGAGGAGTTGAATGCGTTCCGAGCGCCGCGCCCGTGCGGAGGCCGACCCGACCGCCATCCGGAATCAGCCGGCGCTGTGGGCGCCGGGCCGAGCGCGCTGGCTCATTCCGGCCGCCCTGTTGGGGGCGGTCGCGATCCTCATGCTCGGCATGACGTTGTCGCTGCAGATCCTCATCCCGTGGGCGGGAATCATCCTGACCGTGCTGCTGTACGGGCTCATGGTCGCGTGCGCGATCTGGATGCGCGACGCGCACCGCAGGAACATCGCGTTCGCCTGGATCATGGGGGCGATGGCGTTCTTCCCGGTGCTCGCGCTCGTGCTCATCACCGTCGGCGAATCGCGAGGTCTGCCGCAGTAGTCGAATCAATGCTCGCGGAGCATGCGGATCAGCTCCGCCTTGCGCTTCCCCGAGTACCCGGTCAGCCCCAACTCCTTCGCGCGCTCGCGTAGGCGCGTCACCGTCCAGTCGTCGTAGTCGCCGGACTTCCCGCCGCGACGGCCGACGGCGTTTCGGCCGTCACGCGCCGCGGCGTTGGAGATTCGCGCGGCCTTCTCCTTCGAGGCGCCGTCGGCGCGGAGCTTCTCGTAGAGCTCGGGGTCGTTGAGTTGGGGGTCGGATCGCCTCGGCATGCGAGGACGCTACGCCCGCGGACGGCCGACACCCAGGGGCTTGATTTGGCGATCCACCTCAGCTATCCGAGATAGCCTCTCCGTCGTGGGCAAGTTCATCTACGGCGCTACCGCCGTGTCGGTCGACCTTGAGGATCGGGTGCTCGCGCACCTGCGCATGGTCATCATGACGAAGCTGCGCCGCAACGAGTCGTTCATGTTCGACATCGACGTCGGCGGGGGCAACGGTCGCCGCACGTTCTGGATCCACCCGTCCGTGCCGATCCAGTTCCACTTCTTCGGCAGTCGGCCGCCCCGCATCAATCGGGAGTGGGTGGAGGAGATGATCCGCCTGGCGAGCAGCACGACTGGGCTGACGATTCCGCCGGAGCCGAAGGAGTCGGTAGGCGGCGACGGTGATGTGACGGAGCCGGACGGCTAGCTACCCGAAGATCGGCCGGTCTCGCGGCGCCGCCGACAGGTGCGGCCGGTCGGGCTCCGGCACGATCCGCAGTCCGCCCTCGGTCGACGCCGAGGACACGAGGACGCCCACCCAGGCGGGGTTGATGGCGATGCTCGAGCGCTCCGTGTCGTAGCGGAACTGGAGCTGGATCGCCGGGTGCATCCACAGCACGCGATACCCCTTGCCGGAGGGCACGATGTCGCCGTCGATCGTGAACGCGAACGAGTCACCGAGGCGGAACTTCGCCCCGATCGCGAGCTCGAGGTGGGCGAGGACGCGGTCGTCGATCTTGTAGCTTTCGGCAGCGCCGGCGTAGACGAGTCGGCCCATGATTACCCGAGCAGTGCGACCGCGCGGGCGATCACGAGGACGAGGACGACGAAAGCGGCGAGCGCCTGGATCCCGACGAGCACTTTGATGCGGGAGGTGAGGGGGACGGCGTCGGGCGGACTGAACGCCATGCAGTTGGCTGCCGAGAAATACAGGTAGTCGATGAAGTTGGGGGTCCAGCCGGAGCGGACGGAGGAGCCGCGGGCGACTTCGGACACCGCGTCCGCGTCCTCGTCCTGGGGGAAGCGGAGGTCGGCTCGGGGGATGCGCTCGCGGCGGGCGAGCGCGCGCATGACGGGTCCACCGCGGTCGAGCTCCCAGTAGAGGATCGCGAAGACGACGACGTGGGTCGCCCACACCTGGGTCGCCGCGAGCAGGAGGGTGCCGTCGGAGTCCTGGTCGGTGCTGAGGAGGGCGACGATGAGCTCGCCGAGCGCGATGAGGTTGGCGATGAGCAGCACGACCGCGAGCGCGCTCGACATGAGCCGGGACCAGCGGGTCTGACGGCGCATGCGCAGCGGGTTGAGGAGGACGAGTGGGACGAGGAGCAGGGCGCAGACGGCGACGACGGTGTAGCGCAGCCAGGGCGTGAACTCGCTCGGGAGCAGGCCGTAGAGGACGAGCGCCACGACGACGGCGATGACGGCGGGCCATCGATGCTCAGCACGCTCAGGGCCGGTCTCGGTGGCGCTCGGCTCGTGGGCGCCGGGCGGCCTGGTCGGGGCGGTGCGCATCGCAATCAGTCGACGGGCTGCTGCTGGACTTCGACGAAGCCGACCTCATGGTGGCTCAGTGTCGCGTCGGGCGGGATCGTCTCGCCGGTGAGGCGCTCGATCTCGGCCCGGACCCGCTCGTCGAGGGGTGCGTGCAGGTCTTCGAGGATCGCGTGGCGGGCACCGATGCTCAGCTCGGGCCACCAGTCCTCGATCGGCGGCAGTTCGCTCTCGTGCATCGTGGGGCTCCCGTCTGCGCGCGTCGGGCCGCGGTCGGCGCCGCGTGCAGCTGCTGCGGCTCGCGGTCGCCGTCGGGCTGTCGCTCGGGACGGGCGCGCCACTCCACTCTCTCCCTGTCTGGCACTTGTGCCCAGGGGGTTGACGCTTGCACGGCGGGCGCGCTAAGGGACCGGGACGGCTTCCTTCGCGTCGGACGCCTCGTCGGTGTCGCTGCCCTGCTCGGGCGTGTCCACGGGGACGGGGCCGGTGGGGACATCGAAGTGCTCGGCGACGAGCTGGATCCCGCCGGAGGAGTGGGCGGAGTTCGCGAGGTCCTCGAGCCAGCTGCGGCTGAGTTCCGTCGGCTCGGGGTCGTCGAACACGAATCGCAGCGGAATCGACGGGTGCAGCCAGATGGTGGTGCGGCCGCGCGCCTGCCCTTCGGGGTGCCGCCAGGAGAGCGTGAAGCTCTCGCCGCGTCGCAGCTTGGTCGCGATGACGATCTTGAGGTGCGCGAGGGCGCGGTCCTCGATCTCGATCGGGGTCGCTTCCCCCCCGTAGTAGACGGTTCCCATACCCGAACCATATACCCCCGAACGGGGGACATGCGCTCGCGCGGGGAGATTGCCAGCCACGCGCGGCCGCGGTGCGGGCGACGGGTGAGCCGTACGTCCCGGGTGCGCACGCGTGGATCCGCGGCATGGTGCGAGGGCGGGGGTGGTCGCTCCGACGCGGATGGTCGGGGTCGGGCGGGAATCTGGGTCAGGGCGTGATTCGGCGGTTGAGGCGGTGCTTCGCCGGGAGCGGGATCGGGGTGCGGGTCGGGTCGTCGTTCGCCGGTGGGATCGCTTGATAGGTGGCGGCCGCCGCACCGCTGCCGCGCGTGATGCGCCAACCTCGGTCATGCACGAACAGATGGTGGAATCGGCAGAGGAGCACGCCGTCGGCGAGGTCGGTGCGCCCGCCGTGGGCCCGCCACTCGTCGATGTGGTGCGCTTCGCACCACGACGGTGGCCGCTCGCAGCCCGACCAGATGCAACCGCCGTCTCGGGCCGCGAGTCCGATCCGCTGTCGACTGGTGAAGAGCCGCTGGTCGCGTCCGACGTTGACCACCTGGCCGCTGAAGTCGAAGTGGATCGGCACGGCGCCGGTCGAGCAGATCGCACGCTCCACCGTCGCGAGCGAGACCGGGACGCGCTGCCCCTCGATGATCGCGAGACCCAGGCCCGCGAACGGGCGCCCGGTCGCGGGGTCGATCCCGGTGGCAATCTGCGCGCCGGCGGTCGGGTCAATCCGGCCCGTGAACGTCTCGCCGGTGGCGGGATCGAGCGGCAGAGCGGCGATGTGCTCCCCGGTCGCAGGGTCGAGCGCCGGGGCGGCGATGCGCTCCCCGGTCGCTGGGTCGAGCGCCGCGGCGGCGATGCGCTCGCCCGTGGCCGGGTCGAGGCCGCGGGCGCGGAGGTCGGCGTCGCGGACGTGGATCCGGACGGCGGGGCGCATCGCGCCCACCACCGCGCCCGGGTCGACGTCGGCGCCGAGGCGCAAGAGCTCGACGAAGCCGTCGAGTGCCAGCTGCTCGGTGCTGCGGGGGTCGCGGCTGAGACGCTCAGCGTGCGCGACCCCGCCCCTCGCGACGAACCGAGGCCCGCCGCGACGCGGAGACGTGATCGCGTCGAACACGGCACGGACATGCGCGGCGGACTCCGGGTCGAGCATGGCGATCAGCTTCGTCATGCCATCCGCCTGCGCGTGCATGCGCAGGGAGCGCTGAGCCCGGAGCGCGCGCTCCTGTGTCTGCACGGCCGCCGCATCGAGTTCTGCTCGGGCATCTCGCGCCGCGTCACCCAGCGACTCCGCAGTGCGCCCGGCCGTCTCGCCCAGCAGCTGCGTGACGGCCTGCTCTAGCTCGCGCGTCTCGACCGCGTCCGTGGCGACGCCGATGCCCCGCACGATCTCGTCGGCGGCGGCAATCGACACGGCGCCCTCGCGCACCGCCGCCCCCACGATGGCGCCCGGTCCCCCATCGACGCTCGCCGAGCCGATGCGGACGAGCGCGCCGGCCTCTCGGACGGAGATGCCGGTCTCGCGGGCCACGAGCTGCTCGGGGGTGCGCACGCCCAGTCGGGCCGCGAGCCCTCCGAATCCGAGGGAGCGGTCGGAGCGACGGGCGATCTCACCTGCGATGGCGGCGAGGTCCGCATCGATACGGCGGCGAGTGACGACGAGCTCGCGCTGCCGAGCGAGCAATGCGTCATCGGTCAGCAAGCCGAGCGCGGACGGCTCCGCGTCGCCCCGCGATTCGACTGTAGGCCGTGACAGTTTCGGCTCGGCGCGCGGCGCGACCGGCGGAGCCGGATCGACCAGCACTTCCTCGGCAGGCCGCGACAACGCTCGCGCCGCACCGGACTCGCCGGCGCGCAGCGCGACCGAGAGAGCCTCGGAATCAGCGAGCTCGTGCACGGCGCCCCTCCCAGTGGGTGATCAGCTCGGCACGAGCAAGCTCAGGCTATCGAATATTTGTTCGAATGTCAAGATGACACCCGCCGGGCGCGGGCACGTCACGCGAGAGCACTCGAGCCCAACGCCCTACTCCGCGTACTCGCCCCGCGGTGACCAGTCCGCCGCCAGCAGCCCCTCCGACTCCTGCAGGTAGCACGACGCGCAGAGCGACTCGTACACGACCTCGCCGACCTCGATCGCGACCTGGTCGCCGTCGAACACGAACACGCCGTCGACCTTGCGCGCGTTGAACAGCGCCTTGCGCCCGCAGCGGCAGATCGTCTTCAGCTCTTCGAGCGAGTGCGCGATCTCGAGCAGGCGCCGACTGCCGGGGAATGCGACGGTCTGGAAGTCGGTGCGGATCCCGTAGGCGATGACGGGGACGTCCTCGATGGTGGCGATGCGGAGGAGGTCATCGACCTGCACCCCGGTGAGGAACTGCGCCTCGTCGATGAGGAGGCATGCGACGTCGTCGCCGGTCCCGCGTCGCAGGCGATCGCGTTCTGCCTCGAAGACGGCGTGGATGTCGTCATCATGCGTGACGGTGAAGTCGACTTCACGGGTGACGCCGAGGCGGGACACGATGGAGCGGTCGCCTTTGGTGTCGACCATGGGCTTGGCGAGGAGGACGCGCTGGCCGCGCTCCTCATAGTTGTGAGCGGCTTGGAGGAGTGCGGTCGATTTGCCCGAGTTCATCGCGCCGTAGCGGAAGTAGAGCTTGCTCACGGCGATAACGCTACGCGAGTCCGTGGGCCCGCAGGATCGGCCGGACTTTCTGCCCGAGCCAGTCGCGGTAGTCGCGCTGCGCGTACGAGCCGCCGGCGTACACGACCCGATACTTCGGCACTAACGCCGGGTGCTCGCGCGCGAGCCACGCCATGAACCATTCCCGCACCCCCGGCCGCAGGTGCAGCGCCGTGTACATGGCCCGCGCCGCGCCCGCCTCTTTCGCCATCCGCGCCGCCCGCTCGAGGTGCTCGCGGGTGTCGGTGAGGTACGGCAGGACGGGCATGAGGAAGACGGTGACGGGCAGCCCCGCGTCGGTCGCCGCCCGCACGGTGTCGAGCCGCGCCCGCGCACTCGGCGCCCCCGGCTCGAGCGCTGCGGCGAGCGCCTCGTCGTAGACGGCGATCGACATCGCGAGGCCCACGTCGACGTCGCGTGACGCGCGCACGAGCTGCGGCAGGTCGCGCCGCACGAGCGTCCCTTTCGTCAAGATGGAGAACGCCGTGCCGGATTCGGCGAGCGCGTCGATGATCCCGGGCATGAGTCGGTAGCGGCCTTCGGCCCGCTGGTATGGGTCGGTGTTCGTCCCGAGCGAGACGGTCTCGCGCGTCCACGTCGGCCGCGCGAGCTCTCGGCGCAGCACGTCGACGACGTTGACTTTGACGACGATCTCGCGGTCGAAGCCCTCACCGGTGTCGAGGTCGAGGTAGCGGTGCGTGGGCCGGGCGAAACAGTAGAGGCACGCGTGGCTGCAGCCGCGGTACGGGTTGATGGTCCAGGCGAGCGGCATGCGCTTCGACTCGCCGGGTACATGGTTGAGCGCGGTGCGGGCGAGGACTTCGTGGAAGCGCATCCCCGCGAACTCGGGCGTCTCGATGGTGCGCTGGAGTCCGGCGATTCGGGCGCGCTCGAGTCCGGGCAGCGCTCCGTCGTCCGCTGTCAGGCTTTGGCCGCTCCATCGCATACACCCATTCGAACATATGTTCGATCAATTTGCGAGGGGTGATCAGTCGAGACGCTCTGTCGCGACGGTCACCGCGCTGTCAGCAGGTGGCGAGGCGGACCCTCGAGCCGCGCGACGGCGACCTTCACCTCGACGAGTTCGCGCTCGACACGGCCGATCCGGTCCCCGAGCCTCGCCTCGACCCGCTCGAAGCGCTCGTCGATCCGCTCGAATCGGCCGTCGATGCGCCGAAGGATCCAGAAAGTCGACCATTTCGGCGCCGGTGAGGGAAGTCGGAGTGGCGAACGCGATGCACGCCGGAATGGCGAAGGGCCGGCCCCGCAGGACCGGCCCTTCGAAAACTGCTCGTAAGTCAGGCGCCGACGCGGTCGGCCGCACGCTCGCGGCGCACGACTGCGACGGTGACGATCGCCGCGATGCCGAGCGCGAGCGCACCGCCACCGAGCCACAGGTACGGGGCGGGGTCGGCGGAGCCGGTGTAGGCGAGCGCCGGGTCGACGGTGACGGAGAGTGTGATCGTCCCGGAGGTCGCGCCGGTGAAGACGATGGAGAACGTCCCGGCGGCCGACGACGACGCGAAGTTGACGGAGGCGACGCCGGAGCCGTTGGCGTTGACCACGGTGCTCGCCGCGAGCGTGAAGGAGTCGGGGTACGTGATGGTGACGGCCTCGCCAGGCGTCCAACCGGCCGTGGTCAACGTGACCGTCCCGCCGGGCGCGACCGACTGGTTGCCCTGTCCGGGCACGGGCGCGTAGGGGTCAGCCATGGCTGCCGCGGGAGCGCCGAGGGTGAGCGCGACGGCGGCCACCGCGGCGGCAATGATGCCGAACTTCTTCATGTCGTCACTCCTCAATGCTCGGCGCTCCATGCACCGGATTGTCCCAAAACTGGTGGCCAAAGCGAACTAAATCTCCGACCCGGGCTGTTTGACGATACCGCGACCTGGCGATATACGGCAACCGACCTGAGTAAACGTCGTATTACGAATACTTCATAGCTGGCGAGCCGGGGCCCGGGACTCCGGACGCCACGATCCCGGGATCGACGTTCGTCGGCACCTCGTCCGGGGTCGGGCACGCGAGCGACTCACCGATCCTGGTCTCGAACGTCCCTGCCGTCGGCGTGTGGAGCAGTCGCACCTTTGCGGGCGCTGCGACGTTCCCCCACACGCGGAAGACGGTCTCCTGGGTGGCGCCCGGCGGCAGCACGCTCGTGATCATGTAGTGGATGTAGTCGCCGTCGGTCTCGACGATGCGCACCGCGTGGTCGGTGCCGTCGACGAGCGTCTGGAAGATGCGGAATCCGGCGGGCATCGTGAGGTACGCCTGCGTGAGCGCGGTCCCGCGGGTGTCCCCCGTCGCGGGGCCGACGACGTAGTCGGGGACGCCTTCGCCGAGCGGTGGCACCGTCGAGGTGAGGGTCAGTCGGACTTCGTAGTAGGAGTGGTCGCCCCACATGGGGCAGCGCACGCCGGAGATGCTGACGGACGGCTCGAGGTACCAGTCGATCTTCGACATGGTGATGTCGGTGAGGTAGAGCCCGAAACCGGAGGCCATCGCGTCGCTGCGCGGCAGGAGGCCGGCGAGCGGCGAGCCGTCGGCGGCGATGACCGCCTGCTCGTCCGTGTGCGCGCTCCACACGTAGATCCGGTGCTCGGCGACGCCCTGTCCGATGGCTTGGACGAAGCGCTGCGGGTCGCCGTCGAAGTGCATGATCGCCGCGAAGACGGACTGGGCCGCGGCGGCGAAGAAGAGGTCCTGGTCTGCGGGGTCGGCGTAGCGGAAGTAGACCTCGTTGAGGAGGAGGTCGACCGCGTTCTCCGAGGAGAGGATCGTGCCGTCCGGGAGTTCGAGCGGTCCGGTCGAGCCGAGGATGTAGGAGAGGACGACGGGGTCGACGGAGGCGACGGCGTCGACGGGCTCGCCGAAGTGCTCGAGCCACATCGCGGCGGCGAGCTCTCCGGAGCGGGCGAAGTCGGGGGTCACGGTGACGTTCTGCATGTACGTCGCGATCTTCTCGCTGTAGAGCTGCTCCTCGATGTCGGTGACGGGCAGGACCGGCGCCGCGAACTCGCCGAAGTCGACGCCTGACGCCTGACGACCGAAGCTGATCCGCCCCTGGTCGGTGTGGAGCGCGATCACCGCGCCGGGGATGCCGCCGGTGGCGCGGAGCTCGGCATTGTTCTGCACGAGCAGGAGGGTCGTGCGGGGGCCGTCGGCGCCGAGCATCGCGGGGAGGACCTGGGCGAGGCCGTTCGCGCCGCCGATGAGGGCGTTCGCGTCGTTGATGACGCCGACGAGCTGGGTGACGGCTTCGCCGATCTGCGGCACGGTGCCCGACACCTCGATGGTCTGCACTTGGGCGGCGGCCGCCGCGACCGCGGCCCCCGCGTCGGCGAGTGCGGGCTGCAGCGCGAGGATCGGCGTCGTGTCGATCGCGCCATCCTTGGGCACGAACTTGCCGAAGTCGAGGTCGCCGGCGAGGGTGACGAGGGGCGGGAGGGCGCCGGCGGTGAGCGTGTCGACGGCGTGGGCGGCCTCGCGGAACGCGGTGAGGTTCGGTCCGAGGATCGGCACGACTTCCACGGCGCGCCAGATGGGATCGGAGGTGAGCGCCGCCGCGGTCGCGGCGCGCGACTCGAGCTGATCGGTGATCGTGTCGAGGCCCGCGGTGTCGCCTTCGACGACCTTGTCCCGCAGCTGCGTGACGAGCGGTACGGCCCCCGTCAGCTGGTCGCGGGCGATGAGCCCGCGGACGACGATCCAGAGCGCCACGGCGACGAGGAGGAGGACGAGGCCGAGCACGATCCAGCGCCAGACGTGCCGACGCGGGCGCGGCCGCGGGCGGCGCAGCGGCTCGACGATGGCGTCGGCGCTCATCCGAGTCCCGTCCAGCTCGCGCCGCCGTCGCCGGAGACGCCGACGCGATCGCCGGCCCAGAGCCAGAGCGTGCCGTCGGTCGCGGCGGCGAGGGTGACGGGTGCCGTCTCGTCGGTGTGGCCGCTCAGGCAGACGACGGGGGCGACGGCGGCGTCAGCGCCGACGCGGCTCAGCTGGAGCCCGTCGGCGCAGCCGGGATCGCGGCGCGCGGCGACGAGGTACCCGTCGCCGGTCTGCGTGACCGCGACGGCCTGGCCGGCGAGCGAGACCGGTGCCGCCGAGCTGAGCTCCTCGGGCCCGACCACGAGCTCGGTCGTGGTGCAGAGCACGGCGATGCCGCCGGCGCCCTCCGCGAGTTCGGAGATCTCGCCGCAGGGCGACGCGACCGGTCCGGCTGCGGTGAGCACGGCGGCTCGGCTGGCGGGGTCGATCAGCGCAAACTGCGGCTGCTCGTCCGGGTATGCGCCCCAGAACTCCCCCGCCGTGTAGCTCATCCGGTACTCCGCCCTGCAATCGCCGCCGAGCATCGCGACGATGCCGACGACGCTCGCGTCATCGTAGGAGACGATCCCGAGGATTCCCGCGACGTCATCGCCGGCGGACCAGGCGGTCCAGCTCGCACCGCCGTCCTCGGTCCACTCGATCGTGCTCGGCCCCGCACACGCGGTCGACGCGGTCCGCCACGCGCGCGCGCCGTCGATCGGCTGCAGCTGGCGCGCCATTGACTCGAGGACGAGCGGCTCAGGCGTCGGGGTGGGGGTCGGCGTCGAGACCGCGCGCGCGGTCGCCGGCTTCGGGGTCGGCGCGGGCGCGAAGGCGGACAGCGGCAGCGGCTCGGCCGTCTCCGCAGCAGAACGCGATGTCACGGCGAGCGCCCACCAGACGAGTGCGACGTCGACCGCCAGGAACGCGGCGATGCCGATCGCCCACCATCGCCACCGGTGACCCGAGGCGGCAGCGCGTCTCGGGCCCGTCATACGGTCGCTCGCATCTCGCGGAGGATGGCGGCCTCGATCCGGCCGATGAACTCGGCAATCTGCGCGGCGGATGCCTCGTACACGCCGGCAGCTCGGCGATAGGGGTCGATGACATCGTCGACCGCGGGATCGTCCGGCGCCGGCACGAACCCACGACGCGCTGCAGCGCCTTCGACGACGGCCGCCATGAGCTCCGGCGCCGGCACCGACTGGCCTGCCTCGATCGCATCGGCGGCGACGGCGTCTTCGAGGAGTCGCACGAACTCGCCGAGCGCGAAGACGCGCCGACTGGCGTTCGGCAGCAGCCTGACGATGTCGCGGCGGTGGTCGCGCGTGAGCGCGAGCACGAGGTCGGCGTCGGCGATGAGCTCCCGCTCGAGCTGCCGCGCGACGTGATCGAAGCCGGCCGAGCCGTAGGGCTCGAGCTGATCGGCCATCGTCGGCTCGATCGGATTGCCGACCATCGCGTGCGTCCCCGCGCTCGCGACCTGAACTCCGGCGCGCCAGGCATCGTCCGATGCGGCGAACGCGATCCTGCCGAACGCATCCTGCAGCAGACGCTCCGCGAACGGAGACCGGCAGATGTTCCCCGTGCACACGACGAGGATCCGATACGGATCTGTCTGCGGGAGAGCGGTCACGATGTTTCCTGGTCAGTGGCGGTCGGATCAGGTCAGCCGAGCGCGGACCTCGCTATACGGGCTCCTGCTGTGGCGGGACGCTCCGACGCGTCCGAGCAGGGCTCGGCGCGAGCGTCGCGTTCTGCACGACGCCCGCCTGGTGGGCGTCGCCGTAACCGTATCCGTACGAGCCATAGCTGTAGCGGCCATAGCCGTAAGCGTCGGGGCCGCGGGTCGGGAGCATCGTCAGAACGATGCCTGCGACATTCGATCCCACGTTCTGCAGCGACTCGATCGAGCCGGCGAGCTGGCCGCGGTGAGTGCGTCCCGCAGCGACCACGACCAGCGCGCCGCGGACATGCTTCGACAGCAGGGCGGAGTCCGTGACGGGCAGGAGCGGCGGCGAGTCGATGAGCACGACGTCGTACTCCTTTTCAACATGTCGGAGCAGGCTCACCATCGCCTGCGAGCCGACGAGCTCGCTCGGGTTCGGCGGCATCGTACCGGCGGGCAGCAGCGAGAGGTTCTTCATGCCCCAGACCTGGATCGCGTCCTGGAGACGGACCCGGCCGATCAGCACGTCGGAGAGCCCGACACCCCCTTCGACGCCGAACAGGGTCGCGACGCTCGGCGAGCGGAGGTCGCCATCGATCACGAGCACGCGCGCGCCAGACTGCGCCATGACGATCGCGAGATTCGCCGTCGTCGTCGACTTGCCTTCCGCGGCTACCGAGGATGTCACGACAAAGCTTCGGGGGCCGCCCTCGACATCGAGGAACTGCAGGTTCGTCCTTAGGCTGCGGAATGCCTCCGCACGCGGACTGTTCGGCTCCGCCTGAACGATTAGCGGTCGCTTGGTCGCCTGCTTGTCGAACGCGATGCCGCCGAGGATCGGAGCATCGCTCAGCTGTCGCACCTGATGCTCGGTGCGGATGCGCGTGTCAAGGACCTCGATCAGGATCGCGAGCACGAGGCCGAGCGCAAGGCCGAGCAGCAGACCGAGGACGATGTTCAGCCGCACGTTCGGCGATACCGGCTCAGTCGGGACCTCAGCCGGCGTGAGGATCGTGACCTGGACCGGCGACTGCTCCCCTGCCGCGGGTCGTGTGAGCTCCGACGCCTGCTTCCGGAAGCTCGCGGTCACGGCATTCGCGATGTTCGCGGCCTCGACCGGGTCCTTGCGGACGACGGAGATCTGCATGTTGACCGTGTTGAGCGCTGCGGACGCACTCACGTCCCGCGCGAGATCCGCGACCGTCTCATCGAGTCCGAGGTTCGGATCGTTGACGACCTCGTCGAGGACTCGCGGGGACGTGATCGCCTCGGTGAACGACTTGATGATGTTCTGCGCATAGGTCGTGCCCTGCGCGAACTCCTGGATCGTCCCCCCGCTCTGGACCGAGACGAAGGAGAGGGTCCGGGCTTCGTACTTGGGCGTGATCAGGAGACTCGCGACCGCCGCGCCCGCAACGCCCGTGAGTGTGAGCGCGACGATGAGGATCCACCACTTGCGCAGCACGCGGATGTAGTCGCGCAGTTCCAACCAGGACTCCTCGGATTCAGGACCGATCTAGCATCCCACAAGCCCGGCGGTATGCCCGGCTTGTCCGACCAGCCCCTACTGGGGAAGACCAGTCGGAACCTGTTTGCCGCGCATGACCGCTTCGAGGGTCTCCTGCCATCGGTCCAGCGCCCGCCGCTCCCCGAGCAGGTCTTCGCGATACCGACGTCCAGATCGACCCAGTGCATCTGCTTGTGCGTGGTCTGCTCCCAGGCCGATCACCGCAGCCAGGAGCGCTGCCGGATCTGCCGCGTTGACGATCAGGCCCCCTCCAGACGCCTTGATCTCGGCCGCCGTGATACCGCCGGGGTCGGTTGCAGCAACGACCGGCCTTGCCGCATCGAAGTACGACGTCAATTTGCTTGGCACCGCCATATTGGCCACACCCTGCTTCTCGTTGACGAGGAGGACGTCCGCCGCAGCGAGTGCGGCCCGGAACTCGGCGTCCGGGAGTGTATCGATGAACTCGATCGACTCGACACCCCGAGCGAGCTCGCCGAGGCGGGGGCGTTCGCCGCCGCCGCCGAGCATCACGAATCGCACTCGCGCGCCTCGCGCGTCAGCGAGTCTCGCCGCCGCGATGACATTCTCAAGGCCCTGCTTCACGCCCATGTTCCCGGCGTGCAATGCGATCACTTGGTCCGGTCCCCAGCTCCGAGCCGAACGCGCTGCCACGCGGTCGATGGGAGCGGATGCGGGGAGATGAGTCCAGTTCCGGATGACGGTCACCTTCGACTCATCGATCCCGAACTCGCGGACGACGTATTCGCGGAACCGGTCATGGACGACGACGATTCGATCGGCCGATCGAAGCGTCCACCGCTCGACCCACCGCGTCACCCTCGCTGCGACGGTGCCGCCCTCGTCCGTCTCAGCTAGGCCGAGCGCGTAGAGGTCCTGCACCCACACCACGAACGGAGCGCGCCCCCTGCGCAGCGACGCGAGCCAGGTCGAGAACAGCGCCGGCGATACGGCGATCGTCACGTCACGGCGGCCCCAGCGCGCAACCAGGAGGCGCAGGCCGAAGCTGAGCTCCGATAGCAATCGGCGGAGGCCCCGCGGGCGCCGCGGAATGTAGTGGCGTCGTCTCGTGAGAGGTACCCCGTTGAGATCTTCATGCCGAGTCCATCCGCCGTAGCCATCTCGGATGTGCCACTCGGGATAGTGCGGATGCGCCGTCTGCACCGCGACGGGGAACCCTCGAGCGACGAGCCCCGCTGACAACGACGTGGTATAGGGCGCGTTACCCGTTGGCTCCGGCGCAAAATTGAGACCAAGGATCAATGTCTTGGGCGCCGTCACACGCTCACCATAACGATGCGCCGCGTTCCCTTCCGAGACCGTCAGTAAGATCGGCCCGTGCACCCACGCTTGGCAATCGTGCAGCCGTATGTGCCGCAATATAGAGTACCGTTCTTCACGGCGCTCCTCTCGCGCCTCGATGAACTCGGCATCGAAGGCCGCGTCGTTGCCGCATCCCCGACCGGAGAGCTCAGCGCGCGGGGCGACGCGGCTGAGCAAGCGGCCTGGATTGACCGCTTCCCTCCGAAGCGATGGCATTTCGGCGGTCGTCACATCGACATCGGCGGGTCCAAGCGCCTGTGGCAGGACGCCGACGCAGTGATCCTTTTCTTTCAGGGGACTCTGGTCGATGCGTATCGGGCGTTGTATGGACCCGGCCGGGCGAACCGCCGAGTTGGGCTTTGGGGCCACATCGATTCATATATCGCGCCATGGAACCCGGTTGACCGCTGGTTAGAGACTCGCTTGGCGCGCGACGCTGATCGAATCTTCGCATACACACCGGGAGGCGCAGCCACTGCGGAGCGCCTTGGTGTCCCCACGGAGCGGATCACCACTGTCATGAACTCCATCGCCACGAACGATCTCCTGCTTCGGCATGCGGAGTTTCGATCAGGTGCGAATGAGGAGTTCAAGACGAAGCATGGCCTCGGGGCAGGACCGACCTTCGGCTATATCGGCAGTCTGGATGCGAGCAAGCGCGTCGACCTGCTCGCGCAAGCGCTCGACGAGCTTTGGAGGATCGATCCGGCGGCCAAGCTCGTGGTCGGAGGTACAGGGCGTGACGCCGGCCTACTCGACGCGGCTGTCGAACGCGGCCAAGTCATCCGGCTCGGCTATGCGGACGACGAGGGCGTCGCACTGATCGGGTCCGTATCCGAAGCGATTATGAACCCTGGGCGCATCGGGCTCGTGGCCGTCCATGCACTCGCCATGGGGCTCCCGATCGTCACCTCGGAGTATCGCTTTCACGCGCCTGAACTCGAGTATCTGCGCGAAGGCGAGACGGTGTTCACCGCGTCAGACGATCCCGGCGAGTTCGCGCGCACCTCCATCAACGTCGCACAGAGCAGCGACCGCATTCGAGGCGGTCAGTGGGCATACCCGACACTCGACGCGATGGTCGACAACTTCGCGTCGGGAGTCGTCAAGCTGATGGCCTAACGACGACCACTGCGACCGACTAGGCCCGTGCTAGCTTCATCGCGTGTGGATGAAGCGGTGGCTGAGACGCGTCGTCCCCGACCACCTCATCCACTCGGTCGCCGCGAAGCTCCGAGGTCGTAAGCGAAGGTCGATTACTTGCAACATCTGCGGCCACTCCGGGAAGCCGGTTGCGTTCGGCGGTCCCCTGTATCCGAACACCACGTGTCGGCGGTGCGGTGCGGTTTCGAGGCACCGACAGCTGTGGCTCTGGTACTCGCAACAGGAATCGAAGCTTCCCTCGCCCATCCTCCACTTCGCCGCGGAGAAGGCGATCAGCACACACCTCCGCGCCGCGTACCCAGGGGAATACCGGACGGCCGATCTCTTCTCCTTGACCGTCGACGTACGGCTCAATCTCGAGCAGATTGACTTGCCCACGGCTTCCATCGGAACAGTCATCGCGAACCATGTTCTCGAGCACGTGGATGATGCCAAGGCCCTTCGCGAAATTCACCGAGTGCTGATGCCCGGCGGGCTCCTTATCTGCTCGGTCCCGATCATCGAATCATGGGCAGCGACATACGAGAATCCAGCGATCACCTCGGCCGATGATCGAGAAGCGCATTACGGTCAGTACGACCATGTGAGGATGTACGGTCGGGACTTCCGGGAGCGGGTCGAGCGCGCTGGATTCCGTCTGGATGAAGAGTTCATCGCTTCGCCGGAAGCGTGCGTCGAACTAGCGCTCGTGCGAGGCGAGTCCGTATTCATCTATCGCCGACCCTGACGCTCCCTTTCCCACTGCTCGGAGACAGCGGCAGTCACGCATTTAGGATTGTGCCGTGCAGGGGACTCGGGCTCCGGATGCGTTGCGAGCCGATCGCGTCATGCGCCTCGCGATTCTCGTACTGTGCGTACTCGTTGCAGGACTGCTCGCGGGCGTTGTCACAGCCAGACTCGATGTCGCTCTTGTCGCAAGCGGCTGCGTCGTCGCTGCAGCCGTCGCCATTCGAATCGGGACGTTTCGAGGGCTTCTAGCGGCCGGCATCCTGCTCACGGTCGCCCCGGGCACTGTCGGCGAATCGATGTTCGCGGTCAATCTGATCGGCCTGGCTGCAATCAGCTTGCTGGTTCTGACGTTCCCCACGACGGTCAGACCACCGTCCACCTCACGCATGTTGGTTGCAGGCATCGCGCTCTGCCTCTGTTTCGCGATCATCGGGTTCTCGCCCGACGTCGCCACGGTCGCTGTCGCCTACCTACTGGTCCTCGTCGCAGCGCAGCTCGCAATGTCACGACCCGATTTCGTCACGGCGATGCTCAAGGGCATCGCCCTCATTGTGGCGCTGATGGTCATTTCCTACGCCATCACGCTGATCCTCGGCTTCGCAGTGAGCCAGATCACGACGTTTCCTATCGGGGTCAGGAACATGGAGCTCTACGCTCCGTTCACCTTTGCCACTGGCGGGCCTCCGTGGATACCTGGGACCAGGCGGCTCACCTTGACCCTAGGTGAGCCCGGACTCGTCGCCTATCTCGTCGTACCGATCGGAGCGCTCGCGCTTTCGCGCCGTCTCGGTACGACCGCCTCCGTGGCGCTCCTCATATTGGCCACCACGACCATCTGCTTCAGCCAGTCGCTGGGCGCCTTGTTGGCCTTCGTCATTGCGCTAGCCGTCGCGGCGGCAATTCAGTTCGTGCGCCGCCGGCGCTGGACGTTCGTCGCCCTACTGGCGACGGCGAGTATCGCCGCGCTCGTGGTACTCGTCCCATCGGTGCTCGACGAGAAGTCGAGCGTCGCCGCCGTGTCGTTGACCTATCGCGGATTCGGTAGATTCAGTGACGCCGAGGGCACGGCGACCGTCCTCACGGCGCTGACCGGTCGGCCCGCCATGGCGATTTTCCTCCTCCTCGCGCTCGTCCTGCTGTTCGTTCTCGCGCGTCGTAGCCCCGCGGGCTGGTTCGCGGTCTCGCTCTTCGCCATGACGTCGTTCTTCGCCCAGCCGAGTCAGTGGCAATACGGCGCATGGTTCATCGTCATCGCTGCGACGGCCTGGTCAGCGAGCTCCGCCGTCAGCGCCCGGACCACCAATACGCCACGACCTGAGGAAGGCGTCAAGCAGTGGCTGAAAGTCTGACTCAGGTCGAGATCCCCCTGCTATCGATCGTCACCGTCGTTCGCAACGACCGCGACCGGCTCGCCGCGACCGTGGCATCATGCGTGATTCAGACCGCGCCTGAGGCCTCATGGGAGCACGTGATCGTCGACGGCGCGTCGTCAGACGGCACGGCAGGGGATGCGCTCCAATACCGCGCCGCTCGATCGAATGTGACCGTGCTATCCGAGACGGACATCGGACTTTACGACGCGATGAACAAGGGATCCAGGCTCGCCTCCGGGCGATACCTGCTGTTTCTCAATGCTGGCGACACGTTCGCCGCAGCCGACTCGATCGAGTACATCAATCGAGCGCTGCTGGGATTCAACGGAGCATGGGCGATCATGCAGGTGAATCATCTCGGCGCTCGACCTCGGCCGGAAGTGATCAACCGCTTGCCGTTCAAGACGATGAACTTTTGGATCGGGAACTACGGATGCTGTCATCAAGGCGCGTTGTTCCGGCGTGACCTCTTGCTCGCGTTTGGCGGCTACGCACTCGATCAAGGCCTCACCGCCGACTTGCACCTCATGATGCGCTTCTCCATCGCGTCGCGTCCGAAGGAGATCGAGCTCCTCGCAACGGTGTACGAAGGCGGGGGGCTCTCTGCGGAACTCGGCGGACAGATCCCGTTCCGCATGGCCGAGGCACGCCGAGATCTCCTGGCACTCACTGGTCTGGGCTCTCGAGCGAATCGCGCATTCGCTTACTTGCAGACGATTCGACGCTTCGGGCCAGTCGTCGGGCAGCGAGAGTGGCGTGCTGCGAAGCGGGCCGCAGGCGAGCAGTGAATCACATTGCAGCCGTTGGCCGAGTCCTGGTCGCAAGAGGTGTGGGCGCGATCGCCGCGTTCATCTCGGTCACGTTCGCCGCGCGCCTGATCATCGAGCATGCGGGTCCAAGCGCATACGGCGCCGTCTCGCTCGTGGCTACTCTCGTTGCGCTCGTCCCATTCGCTGACTTGGGCATCGGTGCTGCGGTCGTCAACGCGTCGTCGGATGTCCAACACGGCGTCGCGCGCACCGGGGCACGTGCGGAGCTCGCCGCGGCAGTGCGCCTGCTGCTGATCGTCGGCGCAGTGGTCGGCTGTGTTTCGCTGTTGATCGGTCTATTCGGCGCCTGGCCCCAGATACTTGGACCGGGGGCTGAGGGAGTCGCGTGGATCGGGATCGGCACAACGCTCGTGGGCGTCCTATTCGGCCTCGGCCTTCCCGCCTACATGGCGACGCGGTTACTCCAGGGATGGCAAGCAGTGGCGCTCATCGCACTGATTGGGATTGCGGCGCCGGTCTTGAGCCTCACGATCACGGCGCTCCTCGTGACCCTGGGATCGCCACCGGGGCTCCTCGCGATACCGCCCGCGATCGGGGCGCTCATGGCTTCACTTCTGCTCTGGATCCCGGCGGTCCGACGGTATCCGGGCAGTCTGATGCGCGACCTGGTACGCACTCCCACACAGTGGAGCGACTACGGCGCGGTCCTCCGCCTGGGCGCGACTTCGCTAGCGGTATCCATCGGACTGGCCCTCATGCTGCAATCTCAGCGCATCACGCTGAGTCACTTCTCGACGCCCGAAGAGCTTGCGCAGTACGCATTGCTCGCGCCGCTGCTGTTCGGAATCCAGAGCCTGATCACCCCGGCAGGTCAATATCTATGGCCCCGGTACCGGCAACTGATGCACAAGGGTGAGATGACCCGGGCAACGCTTGCCCGTGATATCGCGCTGTTCGCTGTGATCGGCCTGATCGGCGCAGTGGCGTTCGTACTCGCAGGTCCGCCTGTGATCCATTTCATGGCTGGCGGCACGGTGTCCGCAAGCTGGGAGCTGTATGCGATCGGAGCCGCGCTCATTCTGCTTCAATCTCTGCAGACGCCACCAGCGATGACACTCATGGACCGGAGTGGATTGAGGATCCAGGCCTTCATCATCATGCCCGTGGCGCTCGCATCGATCTCACTCGGGGTCCTCTTCGCCCCATCGCTCGGTGCAGCCGGCGTACTGATCTCTGTGACCGCCATGGTGCTCGTCGTGCAGATCCCATTGACACTGGCCAGCGCAATCCGGGCGATCAGACGGAGCGCACTTACGGTTCGCGCCTGAAGAACACGCCATCCGCCTGGAGCATCCATCCGCTATTGGGATCCGAGAAACCTGGCATGATGCCGGCGATCTCAAGCCCGAGCCCTTCGGCCCGATCCACGGCCTGCGTCCAGGTCATGCCCCCTTCATAGAGCGCCGTGAACGACATCTCGAGTTGAAGTCCGACGAGTCGGCTGGAAGAGGTCAGACGGGTGGCGCCGTCGAGGACCATGCCCTCATATCCCTGCACATCGAGCTTGAGGTAAATACGAGTGCCGAACTCGATTCCGAGGTCGTCGATAAGGTCGTCGATAAGGTCGTCAAGCCGTCGCATTGGGACGAGCTCGCTGCCGATGAAGTTGGCGTCCGGAGCGGCGTTGCGGTGTGATTCCAACATGGGCAAGAAGGAGCTGCTCGCGCCGTCATTACCCGCGACGTTGATCTCGAGTTCGCCGTCAACGGACCCGATCGCGTAGCGAAGAGCAGTCCAGTTCCCGTCCGCATCCGAACGAGCGACAAGCCGTCGGAACGGCTCCGACAGCGGCTCGAAGGAGACAATCCGCCCCTTGTACCCGGCTTCACGCAACTGAGATCCGAAGCCGCCGTCATTGGCGCCGATATCTATTACGCAGTCCACCCGATGGGTCTCAAGAAGTCGGCGAACCCGCCACATCGGCGAACTGCGAGGGCTGTATCGCTGCACGTCCAGGCCGAGGCGCCTCAGAGCTATCCTGAGTCGGTGACGGGCGGACACTGGATGACCATATCGCAACGGGTCCACGCGGCCGAAGGCTTAGCGGTAGTCGACGCATGATCCTTCGAGTAATCGTCGCGTGCCACAACCGTCGCGAACTGACCTCCCGGGCCGTCGTAGATGTCCGCATGGCTGCCGACCGCGCGGGGTTGCGATCCGAGACTTACGTCTTCGACGATGGCTCCACTGATGGCACGGGTGAGGCTCTCCGCGAACTCGACCCGCCCGTCATGGTTCTCCAAGGCGATGGAACAGCGTTCTGGGCGAAGGGGATGGCTGTCGCCGAGCGGGCGGCGCTGAGCGACGCATCCGACACCGATTGGCTGCTGTGGCTGAACGACGATGTGGTACTCGACCGCGATGCCATGGCGCGCGCGCGCATCCACATGAGCGAGTATCCGGACCGAGTACTCGTGGGCGCACTGCGCGAGCCTGGCGTTCCCGAGACGAGCTACGGAGGATATCGGTTGTGGAACCGCTGGATGCATCCGACTCGTATCGCGTTGGTGAGACCCTCGGACTCGCTTCGCACTATCGACACGTTCAACGGAAACTTCGTCCTCGTTCCGGTCGGTGTTGCACGGACACTGGGCGGGATCGATGGAGACTTCCCGCATTCTGGCGCCGATCTCGACTACGGCTTCAGGTGTGTGAAACGCGGGATTGCCGTGAGGTTGCTGCCCGGAACTTTCGGTGAATGCGGCCGCCGACCTGCCGCGCCGCCTGGTGCGCTGCTCGCAGATTGGCGTGCACTGGTAGATGCCCGCGCGCCCACCGGACCTCGCACAGTCAGCCGGCTACTGCGCAAGCACGCGCCGATTCGGTGGCCCATCTACTTCATGTCGAAGTACGCCGCGTGGTGGCTGCGCCGGTTGACCGGCAACGGTCCGCGAGCGGGCGATTCAACCCTTCCTTACGCAAAACCCCATTAATCAGCAATCGTCAAGCCTTCTCGCCGAGCACCGCGACGACACTGCCTTGCCGGTGGAGAGCTCTCCAGCGTCGGGTGAGCCAATCATCCGCCGCCATGATCCGACCCGCGGTCCTCGCTTTGATCCGAATACCAAGCTTTCCGAACGCAATCATCGGGTAGCGGGAGATCGCGCCGTGATGCTCGATCCGGGGTCGTGCAAAGGACGTGGTCATACTTGCGAGCCGGTCGCTGGTGAGGGGTCGGCAGTGGACTTCGGGCTCGCGCTTTCCGAAGATACGTGTCCCGATTCCGTGCAGAGCTGCCTTCCACGGCTCGACGGCTGCGAACCGGCCACCGGGTCGAAGCACTCGAGCGATCTCAGCGATCGCTACATCGGTCTGCATATGGTGGAGGGATCCTCCGACATAGACCGCGTCGAATGAATCGGATGCCAGCGGCAGTTCCTCTCCGATGCCCGTGACACAGTGCAACCGATCCAGGACGCCGTAGCGCTCGGCGAGTGCCGTCGCGAAAGTCAGTTCTCCGACCATTGGCGCGACTAGCCACGCCTCCGCGCAACCGCCGAGGAGGAACTTGACGGCGTGGAGGCCCTTCCCGCCGACCTGCAGTACGACCTTGCCCTCGAGCGGTGCGAGGAAACGGTACGCGTCGACCTTCGCCCCGAACTCATAGGGCGAGTCGACCCACGCCTCAAGGGGCTCGGGGAAGGTCATCCTCGCTCCGTCGATCGGCTTGAGCGCGACGGCTGCCTCACTGTGTTCGACCGTTGCCGCTTCCTCCCTCCCGACACGGTTGTAGAACTCCATCTCCTCATAGGCCTCTTCGTAGCGAGGGTCGCGCAGGTCGATGGCCAGCGCGGCGCCATCTGCGAAGAGTCGCTCGGGTGCCAGCAGTACGGGGAATCCGTCGACAATCGGATACGCCCACCGAGCGTCCGCTCGCATGAGCACTCGGTCCGTGGGCCCGAACGCGGAGGCCGAATCGTTGAGCCTGGTGACGAGACGGCCTCCTTGGCCCACGCTTCTCTCGGCTTCCGACAGAGCCACTTCGATGAGACGTTGACCGTCAATGGGGCAGACCAGGATGCCGATCATGTGCGCTGATCCCTCACGTTGCATGACCGGGCCTGATGAAGACGTCGGGGAAGAACAGCGCATCCACCTGGAGCACTTGGCCCGTCTTGCGATCAGTGAACACCGGCTCGATCCCCTGGAGCACCAGACCCAGTGAGCGCATCTTCCCGACAGCCTCTTCGAATGCCATGGCACCTTCGTAGACGGGCACGAGTGAGACTTCGGACTGCACCCCGACGACGGTTCCAGACGCGAGCAGATCGCGGGCTCCATCGAGGACAGCATGCTCATAGCCCTGCACATCGATCTTCAGCAGCGCGCGACGGCCAAGGTCGAGATCGGCAACCAGATCGTCGAGGCGAGCGATCGGCACCATTTGCTGCGCCACGTATCGTGAAGACGGCGCAGCTGCCTCATGGCGATCGAGCATGGGAAGAATCGAGCTGCTTTGGCCTGCATTGCCGGCGACATTGAGCATGACCTCGCCGGACTCGCTGCCGATCGCAATCCTGCGCACGTCCCAGTTGCCATCTTTCTCAGCGCGCCGAGCGAGCGCGCGAAAGGGCTCCTCGAGCGGCTCGAACGAGATCAGCTTTCCCGTGAAGCCGAGCTCACGAATGGACGTGGCGAACTCGCCGTCGTTCGCTCCCACATCGAGGACGGTGTCAACACCATGCGCGTTGAGGAGCAGCACGGTACGGGCGGCGGGATCGTGCATCGGGTAGCGTACGAGATCGAGCCCAAACCGATGGAGCATCCTCCGAGCCCGGTGCTTCCAGCGCATCCTGCAACGATAGCCGCGGTCTACGCGGCACCCCTGCGCAGGACCACCGCACGCGCTGTACGCCAGAGAATTACCAGATCACCCACAACTGACCAATTCTCGACGTAGTACAGATCAAGTCGGATCGCCTGCTCCCAGGACAAGCTCGAGCGACCGCTGACTTGCCAGAGCCCCGTTATCCCTGGCTTGAGAAGTAGCCGGCGGTATGCGACGGCGTCATAGAGCGCAACCTCCGCAGCCACCTGTGGACGCGGACCGATCAGGCTCATGGAACCGCCTAGAACATTGAGGAACTGTGGTAGCTCGTCGAGCGAAGACCCTCTAAGGAATCCCCCGAGTCGAGTGATTCGCGGGTCGTCCTTGACCTTGAACAGCGGTTGATTCGCTGTGCCCTGCCGATCGAGCAATTCCATCAGCTCGGCGTCTGCGCCTACGCGCATCGAGCGGAACTTCAGCATTCGGAAGGCTCGTCCGCGGTATCCGATCCGCTCCGACCGATACAGGATCGGTCCAGAATCCGACAACTTGATCGCGATCGCGATTGCGATCAACAGGGGCGAACTCAGCACGATCAGCACGAGCGACCCGACGATATCGAAGGCTCGTTTCACGAACGCTTGCGCGCCTTGGAGCGCCGGTGTCTCCACATGCACGAGGGGCAGCCCGGCGACCGGGCGCATATGAATCCTCGGACCGCTGACATCCGTGAGACTCGGTGCCATCACGAGATGCTGACGGCCGGGCTCCAATCCCCATGAGAGTTCGCGGACACGACCTGGTGGCAAATGATCGCTGCTCGTGATCACCAGAGTGTCGGCTTCGAGCGCCTCCATGAGACGTGGAATGCTATCGAGCTCTTTCGAGACCGAAATCGACGTCCCCGGAAGCTGCTTCATATCGCCTGCGTCGGGTGAGACAGCGGCGGTGACCAGATAGCCGTACTCGGCTGCCCTGGCCAGATCCCGAGCGATCTCAGCGACGGACTCGACCGACCCCACGAGCACGGCCCGGTAGCTGTAGGCCCCCCGACGCCTCTTGGCGCCGAGCCATTGGCGCCACAACCATCGCTCGAAGAGGATGGCAATCAGCCCGAGCGGTAGCGCGATCAGGACATAAGCGCGGGCAATGTCGATCTTGAAGAGAAAGAGCACGATCGCAGCGAGACCGAACAGCCAAAGAGTCGCCTGGATGGCGAGGCGGTACTCAGTGGCACCGGCACCGACAATCCTTGCTTCGCGGGTGCGGAAGATCGTCAGGACGAGCATCCAAGCGATGATCAGCGCCACAGAGATGAACGTGTAGTTCAGCGCGAGCTCGCCACCCTTTCCCACCTTCGCCTCGTCCTCAAGGCTCACACCGAATCGCAAGAGCTGGGCACCTACGACAGCCCAGACGATAACGAGGAGATCGGTGATCGTCAGACCGCGCGCATAACGTCTCGCCCAGTCACGGTCGGCCTGCCTCGCTACCACGCGCTTCCCTTGAAATCGCGGCTTGCCATTCGGCTATCACTCCAACTCTCACTTTACTGAGGGCGCACTCTCCGACGAATGTTCATGACGGCGAGTGAAGCGCCGAGTAAGGCGCCGGCGGTGTTCGCGATGAGGTCGGAGACGGTCGCGAAGCGGGCCGGGAGGAAGGCGTGCTGGATGAACTCGATGGTCAAGGTGAGAGCGAGACCGAGGACTGTGGGCCAGAGGACTCGAAGCGTGAGGTCTCGATACGCGCCTTCGGCGCTACTCGACCCACGGGGGCGAGAGCTGAGAGCCAGGGCGAGGAAGAGGCCGAACGGGATGAAGAGGACGACGTTCGCCGCGATCTCGACGAGGTCGTAGGTCACCCAGGCCGGGAGGCCGCGTTCTGACCACCAGGCGAGCGCGTCGCGCACGAAGCCGCCGTCCGTCGGCTGCTCGGGAGAGAGCGTGATCGCGAGGATGACCGCGGTCCAGGCGAGTGCGCTGATCGCCCAGACGCGCCTCATGTCATCGATTCTGCATGGCCCGACGCATATGCACATCTATGCACATATATGCGCATCCACGAACTATCCTCGATTCATGGGAACCCTCGAACGTCGAGTCCAAGTGCTCTTCGATGCCGACCGCTACGCGCGGCTCGAGCAGGAGGCGCAGCGGACCGGGCAGAGCGTCGGAGCATACATCCGCGCTGCTGTCGACGACCGTCTGCGGGTCGGGCGCGTCGACCGCGAAGCAGCGTGGGCGAGACTCGAGGCGAGCGCCGCGGAGGGAATCGGACGGATGCCCGACCCCGACTCCGACGAGTTCCCGGAGATGCTCGACTCCTACTGGACCAAGGAAGGGCCCGAGTGACGCAAGCGATGGAGCAGGCGTATCTGATCGACTCATCGGTGCCGCTGCTCCACCTCGGCGAAGCGTCGGTCGCGAAGGTCGCCAGCCGCGCCGTGATGCGGTCCGTGCTCGATGCGTCGCTTCGCGCTTACGCGAGCACTGAGATGGTGCAGGAGGTCGCCTTCCACCGACGGCGAATGACGGGCGACCCGAAGCGTGCGGCACAGGAAGCGCGGGACGTCAGCGCTGGCATCGTCATGCTCGCATTCGACCACGAGATCCTCGACCTCGCGCTCGACCTCATGGCGACCGGGACGATCCGCGGACGTGACGCCGTGCACGCAGCGACGGCCGCGGTATACGGCATTACGAAGGTCATCTCCGTCGACCGCGGATTCGATGCGGTGCCGGGGCTCGAGCGGGTGGATCCGCGGGAGCTGGCCTGAAGGCGTCTCGCACGGATCTCCTGCTCGATGTCTGATTCTGGTGCTGCTCGATGTCTGATTCAGGTGGGGACTAGAGGCGAGGGTCCACGACGCGGATCCCGGGAAAGCGGCGGAAACCCATATCGCGAGTCACCCATCCGGCACGGTACTCCAGCGCCATCGCAGCGAAGTAGGCGTCAGGGACATCGTTGGCGCGCGATTGCGTGTCTTCGACCAGTCCGCGAAAGAGATCGAAGTGACGCTCCCCCGGTCGGATCCGCAGTGCCGACGGTGCAGCGAACACATCGTCGATAAAGTCCAACACCTCCGCCGGGCTCGAGGGCTGCTCGAACACGCGATGATTCGTCGCGAGGCGCAAGAGCCCCGACAGCGCGAGTTCGGGGATGCCAACCGGCTCGGAGCCGGCGAGTGCGTTCACAAACCAGGTGTGGACAATCTCATGATCCGAGGTGTCCTCACGCATCGCGTCGACGAGGACGTTGACGTCAACGAGCAGCACGACGCGGCTCGTTCTCCCCAAGGATCTCCGCAAGCTGCTCCGAACTCGCCAAATCGATTCCGGGTCGGAGCCCACCACGGCCGTGGGTGCGCAGAGTGACGGAGGCAGCAACCGGCGACGTCGCACTCTGGTGCAGGACGCGACGGAGCCCGTCCTCGACGACATCGCTCAGCGTCCGACCGCGGGCAAGGGCCTCACCCTTCGCAGCAGCAAGCAGCGCATCGTCGATATTGACCGTGGTCCGCATTGGTGCATCTTAGCATCAGTGCTATGCATCAAGATGCAGCGCACGTCGAACGGGCGCGGGGCGCACGAGACGCGAGGGGCTTGTGATCCGGGAGGTTGTTTCGAAGAAATCGACCATCTCGTCGATCGGGAAGCAGCCGGCGCGCTCCATCGCTGGGTCGCGGAACCGACGAGGAGGGCACCCTTCGACTCGCTGCGCTCGCTCAGGGAGCCGCGGTCGCTGCGCTCGCTCAGGGAGCCGCGGTCGCTGCGCTCGCTCAGGGAGCGGAGGCTACTTCGTGCCGCCCCAGATGCGCGGAGGCTTGTGGTCCGGGAGGATCGGCAGGTTCACCGTGTCGAGCGGGTGCGGGAGGGTGACGCGCTCCCCCGGGTGCGCGGCCGAACGATCGCGGCGGTGGAACGTCACCTCGATCGCATCCGACACGCGGTGGCCGCCGAGGCGGACAGCTGACGACGCATTGTTGAGATGCACGTGCACGATACGGTGCGTCGTCAGCAGCTTCTTGATCCCCGACGCGAAATCCGGCAGACGCCACTTGTGCGCCGCCTCCGTCAGCGGGTGGAACTCGATCGCCATGATCCGGAAACGGCGCTGCACCTCCGGCGACATCGAGTGGATGACCTTCCACTCCGCGCCCTCGATGTCCATCTCCAGCAGCAGGTCCGTGTCGGCCGGCAGCTGCGCGACCTCCGCGTCGATCGTCGTCGTCGAGTCCGACACGTACGAATCGAGGAAGACCGGCTTGAAGTGGAAACGCTCGTGCTTGATCGGCGGGCCCTTCACCGACGCATCCAGCATCACGACGTCGATGCCGCGCGCCGCCATGTCCGCGTCGAAATCCACGACCGGACCGACGCCGGGCGAGATGACATGACTGATGCCATCGAGGTCATCCGGGATCAGGTAGCCGCCGTCGTGCTTCGAGCCGACGCGGATCAGCGGCTGGTCGATGACCTCCGGCGTGAAGAGCTCCAAGAACTCCTCCACACGCCGCGCCGACGCGGACTTCCGCCACGTGAAGCCGGCGCGCGCCGCCGGGACGACCTTGTCCGGCTCGACGAGCGAACGGCCCTTGGTGGCGACGGAAGAGGAGCTGAGAGGGAGACTGCCGGTGTCGGTCGTCTCGAACAGGGCTTCAGACATCGTTTCCTTCGGCTTCGGAGGTACCGGACGATGCTAGCGGCTCGTTCGCGGATCGCATCAACGACGTGTCCGCGGCTGATCAGCTGAGCTGGAGTGCCTGCGACGTCGCCGCGATCGTGGCCGCCACGCGCTGCTCGTCCGCCGAGATCTGCTGGCCGTAGCTCGGGATCATCCGGCGCAGCTGCGGCTCCCACTCGGCCAACTTCGCTGGGAAGCAGCGCGCCAAGACGTCGAGCATGATCGGCACGGCCGTCGACGCGCCCGGGGACGCGCCGAGCAGGCCCGCGATCGAGCCGTCGGCGGCCGCGACGACCTCGGTGCCGAGCTGCAGCGTCGCCTTGCCGTCCGCGTCCTTCTTCATGATCTGCACGCGCTGGCCCGCGACGATCTTGTCGAACTTCGACGCGTCGACATCCGGGGCGAAGGCGAAGAGCGCCTTGTTCTGCTTCTTGCGGCTCGCGAGCACCTCCGAGACGAGGTACTTGATGAGATCGAAGTTCTTGAACGCGACGCCGAGCATCACGAACACGTTGTGGAAGCGCAGGCTCAGCGGCAGGTCGAGGAGCGAGCCGTGCTTCAAGAACTTCGTCGAGAAGCCCGCGTACGGGCCGAACATGAGGCTCGCCTCGCCGTCAATGATGCGCAGGTCGAGGTGCGGGACCGACATCGGCGGGGCGCCGACCGCCGCCTTGCCGTAGACCTTCGCCTGGTGGCGGGCCACGATCTCCGGGTCCGATGTGCGCAGGAACTCGCCCGAGATCGGGAAGCCGCCATAGCCGCGGATCTCCTTGATCCCGGAGCTCTGCAGCAGCGTCAGCGCGGCGCCGCCCGCCCCGACGAAGACGAAGCGCGCGGTCGCCTGCGATGGCGTTCCACCGATCTCGTCACGGATCTTCAGGCGCCAGTTGCCGTCCTTCAACCGCTTCAGGCTCGTGACCCGCTTGTCCTTGCGCAGGCGCGCGCCGCGCTCGACGAGGCCGTGGATGAGATCCTCGGTCTGCGCCCCGAAGTCGATGTCCGTGCCGCCGACGATCCGCGTCGCCGCGATCGGCTCCGACTTGGAGCGACCGAGGACGAGGAGCGGCGCCCACGAATGGATGACCGCCGCGTCCTCCGAGAACTCCATGTCCTTGAACAGCGGGTGCGTGCGCAGCGCCTCGAAGCGGGTGCGGAGGAACGCGACGTTGGCCTCCCCCGTCACAAACGTCATGTGCGGGACCGGGTTGATGAACTTCCTCGGCTCCGGCAGGACGCCCTCACCCACGAGGAAGGACCAGAACTGACGGGAGACCTGGAACTGCTCGTTGATCTTGATCGCGTTCTGGATCGTGACCGAGCCGTCGGGCTGCTCCGGCGTGTAGTTGACCTCGCAGAACGCGGCGTGGCCAGTCCCCGCGTTGTTCCACGGATTGCTCGACTCGAGAGCCACATCGGAGAGCCGCTCGTAGATCGCGATCGACCAGGACGGCTCCAGCTGCTGGATGAGCGTGCCGAGCGTCGCGCTCATGATTCCGCCGCCGATCAGGGCGACATCGACGTGCGAACTCACCGGACCAGCTTACCCGGGCAGGTCAGGCGCCGACGCGGGCGGCGAGGCGCTCGGCGACCGCCTCCGCGATCTGCACCGCGTTGAGCGCGGCGCCCTTGCGGAGGTTGTCGTTCGAGATGAAGAGTGCGAGGCCGCGGCCCTCCGGCGCGGACTGGTCGGCGCGGATCCGGCCCACCAGGCTCGGGTCCTGACCCGCCGCATCCAGCGGCGTCGGGACGTCCTCGAGCCGCACGCCCGGCGCCTGACTCAGCAGCTCCGTCGCGCGCTCCGCGCTGATCGGTCGCGCGAACTCCGCGTTGATGCTGAGGCTGTGGCCCGTGAACACCGGGACGCGCACGCACGTGCCCGCGACGCGCAGGTCCGGCAGCTCGAGGATCTTGCGCGACTCGTTGCGGAGCTTCTTCTCCTCATCCGTCTCGCCGAGACCGTCATCGACGATCGAGCCAGCGAGCGGGAGCACGTTGAACGCGATGTGCTTCGCGAACTTGTCCGGCGCCGGCATCGACACCGCACCGCCATCGTGGACTAGCTCCATCAGATCCTGGTCGGCCGCCGCGCGCGCCTGACCGGCGAGCTCCTCGCCGCCCGCGAGCCCCGCGCCGCTCACCGCCTGATACGTGCTCACAACGAGCCGCTCCAGCCCCGCCTCGCGGTCCAAGACCTTGAGCACCGGCATCGCCGCCATCGTCGTGCAGTTCGGGTTCGCGATGATACGACCGCCGTCGAGCGCGTCCTCGATCGCGTGTGGGTTCACCTCGGCGACGACGAGCGGCACGCTCGGGTCCATCCGCCAGCCCGACGAGTTGTCGATCACGACGACACCCGCCGCGGCGAAGCGCGGCGCCTGCGCCTTGCTCAACGTCGCGCCCGCCGAGAAGATCGCCATGTCGAGCCCCGACGGGTCCGCCGTGCTCGCATCCTCCACGACGATCTCGCGGCCGTCGAACTCGATCGTCGAGCCCGCGCTGCGCGGCGACGCGAAGAAGCGGATCTCCGAAATCGGGAACTTCCGCTGCACCAGGATGTCGCGCACGACGGCACCGACCTGACCGGTCGCGCCGACGACGCCGATGCGCACGCCTTGCTCGTTCATAGCGTTCTATCGTACGCGGCCGCCCAGAGAGCACGTTCCCACCCAGAGTGCGTCCAACAGCGCGCACAGTGAGTGGGAACGGGGGGTTTGGGCGGGGTGAGGCCGAGCGGGCTGGGCGGCGGTGCCGCCCAGGTCGAGCACGTGGCGACTCCCAGGACTGCCGGGCGTCGGGGCGGTCCAGCAAGAGCGGCGAGTCCCGGCACCGCGGGCGGCGGAGCGGCCGCGTAGACCGCTCACAAGCGCCCAGAGGCGGAAGGCATCCACAAGCGGATCCGGCGCGGCGCGTACGTCGACGCGACCCAGAGATGCTCGCGGGACGCGACGCCGAACAAGTCGTCTGGCAGGAGAAGCGGCGCGAAGACGCGATCCGGGGTGTCCGTGGCGCCTTCGGCCGCGTGGGCTGGAAAGACGCGTGGGAAGGTCGCGGGCTCGAGCAGCAACTCATCGCCCTCGGGGTGCCGCGGCCTCGTCGGCGAGCTGCGAGCCTGACGTTCTAACCGCCGGGGCGGTGCTGAGGCGGTGCTCAGAGTGCACGTTTGCACCCAATGTGGGCCCAATAGGACGCACAGTGGGTGGGAACGTGCGCTTTCAGCGGCCGGTGCCGGCGTGGACCTTCGCGTCGGTGTCGCCGTCGAGGCCGAAGGCGGTGTGGATCGCGCGGGCCGCCGTCGCCGCGGCGGCCGCCCGGGTGACCACCGAGATGCGAATCTCCGACGTCGAGATCATCTCCATGTTGACTCCCGCCTCGTACAGCGCGGTGAAGAGCTTCGCCGAGACGCCCGCGCTCGAGCGCATCCCCGCGCCCACGACCGACACCTTCGCGATGTCCTCATCGTGCAGGAGCTCCAGGAAGCCCACATCCGACTTCGCGCGCTCCAGCGCGCCGAGCGCCGCCGACACGTCCGACATCGGCAGCGTGAACGAGATGTCGGTGCGGCCCGACTGCGTGCTGACGTTCTGCACGATCATGTCGATATTCGCGTGCGCGTCGGCGACGATCGTGAAGATCTGCGCCGCCTTGCCCGGGACATCGGGCACGCCGACGATCGTGATCTTCGCCTCCGACAGGTCCGTCGCGACGCCGGTGACGACTGGCTCTTCCACGGTCTCTCCCTCCGCAGCCTTCGCGCGGTTCATGACAATCGTGCCCGGCCCGTCGCTGAACGACGAGCGCGCGTGAATCGTGACCCCGTGCCGGCGCGCGAACTCCACCGCGCGCACGTAGAGGACCTTCGCGCCCGCCGCCGCGAGCTCGACCATCTCCTCCGTCGTCACCCGGTCGATCTTCTGCGCCCTCGGCACCACCCGCGGATCCGCGGTGAAAATCCCATCGACATCCGAATAGATCTCGCACACATCCGCGTTCATCGCCGCCGCGAGCGCCACCGCCGTCGTGTCCGAGCCGCCGCGACCCAGCGTCGTGATGTCGCCCGTCTCCCGGTTGAAGCCCTGGAAGCCCGCGACGATCGCGATCGCGCCATCGGCGATCGCCTCCTGGATGCGCCGCGGCGTCACCTCGAGGATGCGCGCCTTGCCGTGCTTCTGATCCGTGATCATGCCGGCCTGGCTGCCCGTGTAGCTGCGTGCGTCGAGGCCCAGACCCTTGATCGCCATCGCGAGCAGCGCCATCGAGATGCGCTCGCCGCTCGTCAGCAGCATGTCGAGCTCGCGGGGCGCCGGCTCGCCATCGACGACCTGCGCCGCGACGTCGAGGAGCTCATCCGTCGTGTCGCCCATCGCCGAGACGACGACGACGACGTCGTTGCCCGCACGCTTCGTCGCCGCGATCCGCTCCGCGACGCGACGGATGCTCGCGGCATCGGCGACCGACGAACCGCCGAACTTCTGCACGATGAGGCCCACGAGTAGACGATTCTACCGGGCCGACACCTCAGGCTTCGTCCTTACCCACCACCGTCATCGGGCCCGTGCCGCGGTTCACGAGGAAGCGCTCGATCTGCTCCAGCGTCGCCTCCCAACTGTCGACCGCGACCGAGCGGATCCCCATCGCGAGCACCGGGTAGTCATTGCCGTCGCGGTCCAGCCGGTCCCCGACGAACGCCATCTGGTCGAGCGGGACGCCGGACAGCTGCGTGAGCTTGCGCATCCCGTACGCCTTGTCGATCCCCTTCGCCGTGATGTCGATCGACGTGCTGCCGCCCGAACGCACCTCGAGCCCCGGCAGGCGCTTCTGGACCGCCGCCGCGAGCGCGTTCTTCTTCTCGTTCGACGGATCCCACGCCTTCTTCGCCTCGACCGGCGCCTGCTGGCCGAGCGCCGAGAACGTGATCTGCGTCCCCCGGTCCTCAATCACGCGACCCCACAGCTTCACGCCCTTATTCGCCGGCTCCCAGTAGCCGAGGCGGCGGGCCTCCTCCTCGGCGACGGCGATCGCGTTCTGCCGCTCGTCCTCGCTTAGCGCCTCCGCATACTGGCGACGCCACTGCGCATCCTCCCAGCGGTAGTACTGCGTCCCGCACGTCGGCATGAGGTGCAGTCGGCCGAAGCCGAACGCCGCCTGCTGGGCCGACGCCGACGCCTCGAGCCCCGCGATGAGCTGCGACTCGAACTGCGCGAACTGTCCGCCCGAGATGACGCAGACCGGCACGACCGCGAGCAGACGCGCGAGCGCCTGACCCATCCTCGGGTCGAGCTCCGACTTGCTCGGCGCGAGCGTGTCATCGAGGTCGAAGGCGATGAGCCTGGCGTCCGTGGGGATCTCCGGTACGAGCACGGTCGGACAGCCTACCCGCCGCCGGTGACGTCGGACCAGACCAATCGACATCCTGTGACGCGGTCCGCGTACGCTGCCGGTATGGCCAAGGTCGTCGTCGCGGGAGCCTCCGGATTCATGGGGGCGGCGCTCGTCGACGCGCTGCGGGCCGACGGGGACGAGGTCGTGACCGTCGGGCGGGGCGACGACGCGGACGTGCGGTGGGCCGACCCGGCCGGACTCGCCGCGGCGATCGACGGCGCCGAGCTCGTCGTCAACCTCGCGGGCCGCAGCGTCAACTGCCGGTACACGAAGCGCAACCGGGAGGCGATCCTCTCCTCGCGCGTGCGCACGACCGAGGCGATCGGCGCGGCGATCGCGGCGGCGGCCGCACCGCCCGAGCTCTGGATCAACGCCTCGACCGCGACGATCTACCGGCATGCCGAGACGGCGCCGCAGACCGAGGCCGACGGCGAGATCGACCCGCAGACGTTCAGCGAACGCGTCGCCGTCGCTTGGGAGCAGGCGCTCGCCGCCGCCGCGACCCCGCGCACGCGCCGCATCGCCCTGCGCACCACGATCGTGCTCGGGCAAGGCGGCGCACTGCCCGTGCTGCTGCGGCTCGCGAAACTGGGGCTCGGCGGCCCGCACCACGACGGCTGGTGGCCCGCCTGGCCGTGGCGGCGCGCCGCCGGCACGCACCTCCCGCGCCGGAGCCGCGGCGGACGCCAGAAGTTCAGCTGGATCCACATCGACGACTACGTCGACGTCGTGCGGTTCCTGCGGGCGCACCCCGAGATCGACGGCCCCATCAACCTCGCGACGCCGGAGGCGACCGACGACCGCGGGCTCATGCGCGCGGTGCGCGCAGCCGTCGGCGCCCGCATCGGCCTGCCCACCTACCGCTGGATGCTCGAGATCGGCGGCGTCGCGCTGCGCACCGAGGCGGAGCTCGTCATCAAGAGTCGCTGGGTCATCCCGCAGCGGCTCATCGACGCCGGGTACGAGTTCCGCTACACCGACATCGACGACGCGGTCCGCAGCATCGCGTCAGAAGGCCCGCGCTCGAGCCCGCGCTCGAACTCCTAGCCGACCAGGCGACGGCCCTCGAACGCCCGCCCGAGCGTCACCTCGTCGGCGTACTCGAGGTCGCCGCCGACCGGCAGGCCCGAGGCGAGCCGGGACACGGCGAGGTCGGGGAACTGCAGCAGGCGCGACAGGTAGACGGCGGTCGCCTCGCCCTCGACGTTCGGGTTCGTCGCGATGATGACCTCGCGGACCGTGCCGTCGCCGAGACGCGAGACGAGCTGCGTGATGCGCAGGCTGTCGGGGCCGATGCCGTTGATCGGATTGATGGCGCCGCCGAGCACGTGGTAGAGCCCCCGGAACTCGCGGGTGCGCTCGATCGCGGCGACGTCCTTCGGCTCCTCGACGACGCAGATGAGCCCCTGATCACGGCGCGGATCGCGGCAGATGCCGCAGCGCTCCTCCTCGCCCACGTTGCCGCAGACCTCGCAGAAGCGCACGCGCTCGCGCACGTCCGTCAGCAGCTGGGCGAGCCGACTCACATCGAAGGATTGCGTCTGCAGGATGTGGAACGCGATGCGCTGCGCCGACTTGGGCCCGACGCCGGGCAGGCGGCCGAGCTCGTCGATGAGGTCCTGGACGATGCCGTCGTACACGTCAGACCATCCCGGACGGGCTCGGCGGGTCGAGCGGGTGCTCGCCGATGAACTTCGCGCCGAGCAGGCCGCGCACGACCGCCTCGCCGTACTCGGGTCGGTGGCTCGAGCCGATGGGGGCGGGCGGGGCCGCCGCATCGTCGGCGGGGATCGGGGCCACGTCCCATCCGGCGGGATCCGGCGGGGGCTCGTCGGCGGCGGGCGGGGTGTGCGCTCGCTCCGCGGGCGGGGTCGTGGCTCGTTCGGCGGGCGGGGTGGTGGCTCGTTCGGCGGGCGGGGTGGTGGCTCCCTCCGCGGGCGGGGTGGCCTCCGCGACCTCGCGGGCGCGGTTGTCGGTCTCGCGTCCCGCGGCGGCCGCCTCGACCACGGGAGCCGAATCGGGAGCCGAGGGCTCGGGGGTGGTGACGGCCGGGATGGCCGCGGTCATCGCGTTCTCCGCCTTCGCGGTGAACTTCACGCGGATGCCGACGACGGCCTGGATCGCCTCGCGCAGGTGCTCCGACTGCGGCTTGAACGCGTCGATGTCGCCCTGGCTCGGGAAGCCGAGCGCGAGCACGTCGCCGTCGAAGCCGCGCACCTGAGCGCGCTCCGCCACGATCCAGGCGGTGCGGCGGGTGCGCTCGAGCGTGACGAGGATCTCGGGCCAGGCGTGGCGGAGCTGCTCGGCGGTGAGGGGGCCGGCGGCCTTCGGCGCGACGGCGGGGTCCGATGCCGCCGGTGCCGATGCCGAGGGTGCGAGCGGAGGGGAATCAGGCGAGGCGAGGGCCTCGGGGGCTGAAACGCCCTCGGCTCGCGCCGATGCCCTCGGCCGGGTGCCGGGTGCCGGGGCGGAAGTGGGGGCCGGGGCCGAGGCGGGGGTAGGTGCGGGGGCAGGGGCGGGCGCCAAGGCCGAGGCGCGGGTCGGCTGCTCGGGCGCGGCGACTTCGGGGACCGAGACGGCGGGGATGGCGGCGGCGTGCTCGGCGCCGAGGCCCACGAGGAGACGCGCGACGAGCAGCTCGAGCTGCAGTCGCGGCGAGGTCGCGCCGACCATCTCGGTCAGCGCGGCGTTCACGGTGTCGGCCGCCCGCGACAGGGCGGGCGTGCCGAAGGCACCGGCCTGCTTCGCCATCGAGTCGAGCTGGTCCTGCGGGACGCCGCGGAGCAGACCCGCGGCTCCGGACGGCGAGGCGGCCACGATGAGCAGATCGCGCAGACGCTCCAGCAGGTCCTCGACGAAGCGGCGCGGATCCTGGCCCGTCTGGACGACGCGGTCGACCGCCGCGAAGCTCGCGGGGGCGTCGCGACCGGCGAGCGCGTCGATGACGGCGTCGAGCAGCGCCTCGTGCGTGTACCCGAGGAGCGCGACCGCCCGCTCGTACGCGATCGTCGTGCCCTCGGAGCCCGCGATGAGCTGGTCCAGCAGCGAGAGCGTGTCGCGGACCGAGCCGCCGCCCGCGCGCACGACGAGCGGCAGGACGCCCGGCTCGACCGTGATGCCCTCCGACTCGCAGAGCTGCCCGACGTACTCGAGCAGCTGCGCGGGCGGCACGAGCCGGAACGGGTAGTGGTGCGTGCGCGAGCGGATCGTGCCGATGACCTTTTCCGGCTCCGTCGTCGCGAAGATGAACTTCACGTGCTCCGGCGGCTCCTCGACGATCTTCAGCAGCGCGTTGAACCCCTGCGGCGTCACCATGTGCGCCTCGTCGAGGATGAAGATCTTGAACCGGTCGCGCGCCGGCGCGAAGACGGCGCGCTCGCGCAGGTCGCGGGCGTCATCCACACCGTTGTGCGAGGCCGCGTCGATCTCGACGACGTCGAGCGAGCCGCCACCGCCGCGGGACAGCTCGACGCACGAGGGGCAGGTGCCGCACGGCGTGTCGGTGGGGCCCTCCGCGCAGTTGAGGCAGCGGGCGAGGATGCGGGCCGACGTCGTCTTGCCACAGCCGCGCGGCCCTGAGAAGAGGTACGCGTGACCGACCCGATCGGTGCGCAGCGCCGTGCGCAGCGGATCGGTCACCTGCGACTGGCCGATGAGCTCCTGGAACACCTCGGGCCGGTACCGACGGTAGAGGGCTGCGACCACGGACTCAGACTACCGGCGGCGTGTGACAGCCGGCGGGGCGGTGGTCAGAAGCCGACGAGGTCCTTGACAGCCCAGAGCACGCCGCCCGCGATGACGAGCGCCGAGGCGGCGGCCGCGGTCAACGTCCACGCGGCGGTGCGGCGCGAGCGGGCGCGCACCGAGGCGCTCCCGGTCAGAACGCGATCCGCCGGCGCGGTCGTGCTCGTCGCCGAGAGCGCGGCCGACGGGGGCACGAGTGTGCGCGCGCGGTAGGACGAGACCGCGCCCGCACCGGAGGCGACGAGCGGCACGCCGCCGAAGCCCGACGGCACCGGCGCGGGGCGCAGCTCGCCGCGGCGGCGGCCGCGCTGCGGCACCATCGCCGGCCGGACCTGGCTCGAGCCCGTGCGCGTGACCCGGACGGTCGGCAGCTGCGAGTCGCTGCGCTCCACCCGCACCGTGACCTCGTCGTCGGCGGCCGAGATCCCGACGGCGGGGACGACCGGCTCCTCCCCCACGATGACGGTGTCGTCGTCATCGACCTGAGCCTCCGGTGACACCGGAGCCGCATCCGATCGCTCCGGGGCGGCATCCGATGTCGGCGCGGGCGACCGCGCCGAACTCTGCGAGCCCCGATCGGTCGAGATCGAGATCGTGTCCTCGTCGTCCGGCACCGCCGCGCCCCGGATGACGATGACGGTCTCCTCGCGCGGCACGATCACGGTCTCCTCGCGGGGCACGATCACGGTCTCCTCACGCGACACGATGACCGTCTCGTCGTCGCCCCGGCCGACGAGCACCGTGTCGTCGTCGTCCTCGGGAGTCGGGGGGATCGCGTTCTGCATCACGACTCCCCGACCGGGATCGTCGTCTCCAGCAGGAGCTCCTCGTCGTCGTCGGCCGTCTCGGTACCGAAGTCGGCCGCGCCGCTTCGCACCTCGACGATGATGACCGAGATGTTGTCCCGGCCGCCGGCGCGCTTCGCGAGCTCGATGAGCTCCTCCGCGATCGACTCCGGCTCGCCGCCGGCCGACAACACCCCGGCGATGATCTCGTCGGGCACCTCCGACGTCAGGCCGTCGCTGCACAGCAGCAGCCGCTCGCCGTTGCGGACCGGCATGACCCAGCTGTCCGCCTCCGCGTCGAGCGCGCCGATCGCCCGCGTGATCACATTCCGATCGGGGAATACAGCGAGCTCCGCCGCCGTGATGCGGCCCGTCGCGTAGAGCTCCTGACCCAAGGAGTGGTCGACCGTGACCTGCTGCAGCGCACCCGCCGCATGCCGGTAGACGCGCGAATCCCCAACGTTGAAGATCACCCAGTGCGGGCTGCCCTCGTGCTCCACGATCGCGGCACCCGCGACCGTCGAGCCCGCGCCGCGGCTCGTGCCGCCCGCGACCGCGGCGACCCCCTCGTCGGCGAGCTCGAGCGCATCGCGCAGCAGCTCGAGCGTGAGCGCCTCGCGGCCCTCCGCCGTCGCGCGGAACGCCTCCACGACCGCGGCACTCGCCTCATCGCCCGCCTCATACCCGCCCATGCCGTCCGCGACCACATAGACGCCGGGCAGGGCGAGGACCGAGTCCTCGTTGTGTCGGCGGCGCAGACCGATGTCGGTCGCGGCGGCCGCGGCCACCACGATGTCGCCGACCTGTGTCGTCTCGGCCATCAGCGCTCCGACCGCTCGATGCGCAGGCCCAGCTCGCCGAGGACGAACCGGCCGGTGACGACGGCGGACTCGTTCGCACCGAGCGTGCGCTCCTCGGCGCCCTCGCCGATCACGACGCCGTTCGTCGACCCGAGATCGGTGATCGACCACACCTCGCCATCGCGGTCCAGGCGCGCGTGCACCTTCGAGAGCGTCTTCGTGTCGTCCGGCACGGCGAGTGCCGGACTGCCCTCGACCTTGCGGCCCGGGGCGCGACCGAGCACCACCGAGGCGGAGTCCAGCGGCAGGTAGGCGCCGCTGTCGAGCACGAGCGACCAGACGACCCGCGGGGGACGCGCGACGACGAGGGTGTGGTCCTCGTCGGAATCCGGGGTGCCGAGCGTCGCGGGGACGAGGTCGGCGGGGGTGGAGGCCGGTGGGGCGGGGGGTGGCGGGGGTGTCGGAAGTGCTGCCGACGATGCGGACCCTTCGACTCGCTGCGCTCGCTCAGGGACCCGCGGTAGCGACGGCGCGACCGGCGCAGCGGGCGCCACAGCAGGCGGGGCGGGCGGCGGCGCAGCGGGCGCAGGCGGCGCGGCAGGCGGGGGCGGCGGAGGCGGCGGCGGCACAGCGGGCGCGACCGGCGCAGCGGGCGGCGCGGCAGGCGGGGGCGCGGCCGGCGGGGCGCGCGGCGCGGCCGCCGGTGGCGCGTGCGGCGGGACGGGCGGCGCGGCAGGCGGTGGAGGAGG